>OBYR01000051.1_pt1 | contig 137677 bp, 119 predicted proteins | sample 1495491 | NCBI WGS metagenome assembly OBYR01 (sample SAMEA2580206, study PRJEB22360) | human gut metagenome | biome: human gut; feature: human-associated habitat; material: faeces | place: Denmark | collected 2008/2010 | reverse complement strand
AGATGCTTCAATGTTCTGAAAGCAAATTGGTTTCCTTTTAAATAAACGGACGTTTTTTTAGATGTGTTTTCTCAATGGTAAACATACAAATAATTTTATATGCTTTTAATCGAAAGTATTGATATTTTTTTAACTAAAAACCAAAGCCAAAATAAGGTTGCACTTCAAATAATAACTACTTAAAGTCCGTATTTAAAATAATTTTTTAAAATTCAATCAGCCCTAATCACATGCTAATCAGGGCTAAAAAATAGATTATGTCCCGTTTTGTAAAATAAAACATATCAAATCGCTAATCTGTTTTTTATTATGCTCTTGCCTGTTTTAGATATTATTTCGCCTCAATTACGTTAAAATAGGTTTCTTATAACCAAAAAACGTCCACTTTACTCTCTACACTTTTCAGACACGCCACAACTATTTTTCCACTTAAATAAACGTCCCTTTTTTAAGCCGGATTTGTTGATCTATACGCTTGGAATAAAGGTCGGAAAAATTGTGGAATAATTATGCTGTCAGAATAATACCTGCCAATATATCGACGGGTGTTACAATCCTGACGGCTCACTTAAAATATTTACTGTAAGCCATCAAATATTTTAGAAGGAACTCATTTATAAATACGGATACGATAAGAGATATGACAAGATTTATACATCTTTTGAAGACGAAGGGTTTTTCATATTGCTATAAACATACGAAACGAAGGGTTTGGGTGAACGACAAACAAATATTGAATCTTGCCGATATGCTTGGCTTATACGACTATCTCCAAAAATACAGATATGCCCTGGAGCAGCCTTTGCAGCCTGCCGGAAAGACGAATCCTTTTCCGGATAAGGTGTGGGTGTGCTGGTTGCAGGGGATAGATCAGGCACCGGAAATTGTGAAAAAATGCGTGGAGACTATTTATAAACATGCGGGCAGGCATGGCGAGGTGGTGGTGCTGAGTGAGAAAAATATGTCCGATTATATTCAAATGCCGGATGATTTACTGGAAATGTGGAAAAAAGGGATTATTTCCAATACTCATTTTTCCGATCTGTTGCGCCTGGCTCTTTTGGTTGAATATGGAGGAGTGTGGATTGATTCCACCAGTTACCTGACAGAAGATTTACCCGATTTCGTGGTAAATTCGGATTTGTTTTGCTTTAAGGCAGGGCCGATTGCTAAAATCATTGCCTCTAATTGGTTTTTTGCCGCGAAACCGCACAATGAAATTTTAGAGAAGACACAGAATCTTTTGTATGAATATTGGCGAAAAGAGAAACGGTTGGTGGCATATAGCATCTTTCATCCATTTTTTACAATGGCGGTAGAATCGACTCCGGCATGCCGGGAGGCATGGCAGCGGGTGCCTGCGTTCAATGATATAAATGCAAAAGTGTTGGCGGACGAATTATTCATGCCTTATTCGCCCGAAAGATGGAAACAGATACTCCGTTTCTCTTTCGTGCATAAACTATCGTATAAATTCAGTGAAGAGGAATACAGGAAACCCGGAACTTTTTATGCGATGTTCATGCAAGGCAAACTGGATAACGCCTGAAGGAGTAAAAACGGGTAGGGGCTTTAGTGGTATACTTTCCCGCCCTTCCCGCATAATCCGTGATAAATCCCTAAAAACAATGCTTTCAATTTGTCTATTTTGTGATCTTCGAAAAGGATAATTTTTACAGACCTGTAAAGCAAGGTATAGGTATAAAATTTCCTTTTAGGCCCGCAGGCTGCTAAAAGCTGTTCGGGATATTGCCTGTAAACCAGAAACCAGTTCCTGACGATATAATAAGTCCTTAATGCCGAATAATTGATGGTGACGATGCCCCATTTATTTACTTTCTTATAGCCTAATTGGTGTTTTAATACGATGGGCGAAGCCTGTATAATGCGGTATCCATTCTTGCGTATCCGGAAACAATATTCCGAATCCACGAGGTCGATAAACAATTCTTCCGAGAAAAAGCCACAAACTTTAATAACGCTTGTTTTGACAATCGAGCCGGAGGTCATCGTGATTTCTTTTTCAAGAAGACTTTTCGATCCGGTGTTTTTATAGGCGGGAGTCCATAAACCGATATTGTTTTGGTCGTTTTGACTCACGATGTCGAGGTATTTCGGAAAATCGCCGGGCTGAAACGCACTGTCCTGATCCATGGTCAGCACATATTCATAGCCATGTTCGATGGCCCATTGCGTAATCGTGTTCAGGTCTTTGGCTATGCCCTCGTTGCCGCCTGTGGTGCGTATGATAATTTTTTCCTGTCCCTTAAAAAAAGCCGCCACTCGGCTTTTTTCTTTCGGGGTATTTTCCCAGATGAACAGATAATCCAGCTGTTCGAGATAAGTTGAAATATTGGCTTGTAATTTTTTAAAGTCAGGGAAATAAGTGGTTACAACTCCAATGATTTTCATTATATAAAAAAATAAGAATAACTAAAATACGGTTAATATGGTTTATCGTTTTTCATTTAGGCTTAGTTCGTCCGTTTTATGAAAAATCCGGATATTCAGGAAAAGAAAGCATAATTTCGTTACCGGATATTTCAGTAATAGCTTAAAGTGACGGCGGGAAAAAAAGTTTCTGTATGCTTGTTGCAGGACGGGGTTGTTCCTGATCTTCGAAAGTTCTGCAAACGCTTCTTTCAGGCTTCTATGCCGCAGTTCATTGCGGAAAGCCGAATACAGGGTGAGCAAAGCTCCGTCCGAGTATGACAGGGATTCCTGTTCCAATATGCCGTGGTCTTTCAGAAAACGATGTACAAATAACAGGTAGTTGATTATCAGGCCGACCGACCGGAACGTGTAGCTGCCTCCGGCGCTGCCTTTATGGTAGATGTGATAGTAAAATGCCTGTGGAATGACAACGACCTGCCGGGCATAGTAATAGGCTTCGATCAGGAAAACGCGGTCTTCGAAAGTGATCTTCCGGTTGTCCGGGAAAACGATACGATGATCGGACAAAAATTGCCTTTTATAGATTTGATTCCAGATCAATCCGTTGGAGGTGATTGCCCTTCTGTTCTTTTTATAGCGGGGGCCACTCACCAGGTAAGAAAATGAATTTTGCAGGAAATGGGGATCATTTTCAGGAAAGCCGAAGAAGAAACGTTCTTTCTCGGATTGCCCGTAAAAGTCGCTCACCACAATATCCGCATCGGTTTCCTTTGCTTTTTCATACATTTTCTCGAACATATCCAACTCGGAATAATCGTCGTGGTCGGAGAAACTGATGTATTCTCCTGTGGCCCTCTTTAAGCCTTCGTTCCGGCTCAATCCTATATGAAGGTTATGGGGGTTGCGGATAATCAGAATCCGTTCGTCCCGGCTGGCATATTCCTCGGCTACCCGGTCGCTACCGTCGGTGGGGCAGTCCAATATTAATATGATTTCTATTTCCTTCAGAGTTTGGTGGATCAGGGTATCCAGCCTTTTTGGGAAAAAAGCCCCGGCATTGTAGACTGGAACGATCACGCTTATTTTAGGATGAGACATATCGGTTCTAAAATTTTAGGGATCATTTTAAATGTTTAGTCAGCAATCCTTTGCTCACATACCAGCGAAATATAATCAGGCGCCAGCCTTTCCGAAAGCGGAGCGTGAGCCAATACCCGAGGCACATCACCCAGCTTGCGCCCCATTTCAGGCATTCCCGGAACAGGCTTTTGAAGTAAGCTAAAGAGGAAACCTCCTGCGAACGCACTCTTTCGCTGTACCCGATCCCGATTGCCTGACGGCGGAAATGGTCGAAAGACAGGCGTTTTTCAGGGATAACATGCTGAACGATAGCGTCCGGGATATAATATACTTTTTCACCAGCAGCAATGATTTTCAGAAAGAGGTCTTTTTCTTCCGCTCCTTCCAGATTATCACCTCTCCGGCCTAATTTAACGTTAAAGTTGCCATAGGCCTGTATGGTTTTGCGGCGGAAAGACATATTCGCCCCGATCGGGAATTTCTTTTTGAACAGGCAAACCTGATCGCCTAAGTCGATCACGGACATGAGCGACATCAATATATCGGGCAGCCAATCCGGGCGTTTGCTTTCAAACAGGGGATAAATTCTACCGCCTGCCGCTGCCGCGTCCGGAGTGGATTCAAAGAAACGGATGGTGTTTTGAAGGTAGTCCGGGGCTGCGAAAGCATCGTCGTCGATAAAAATCAGGACATCGCTTTGTGCTTCGTCGATTCCTCTGTTCCGGGCAAAGGAAAGCCCTTGCCGCGATTCGACCAAATATCTGAAATTCAATTCCGGATGCTTTTCCTGAAAATCCCGGCATACTTCAGGCGTATTGTCCCGGCTGTTGTTGTCGATAAGCAATATTTCAAAGTCCTGACAAGGCACGGTTTGGGAAGCCAGTGCTTCGAGTGTGCGGGGAAGATAGGCAACCCGGTTGTACGTGCAGATAATGACAGAAACTTTTAGATTCATACTGAATGATCGTTAGAGTTGGTAAAGGTATCATAATGACAGTAAATTGCCAAATTAATGTTGCAGGTTGAGCTATTATTTCTAATTTTGTATGCAGTACGGTCAAATGCCGGAATAATTTAATCAATCCTATCGCATGAATGTTGCAGTCATTTTGGCTGGGGGGGTGGGAAACCGCCTGGATAAAAGTCATCCCAAGCAGTTTTTTAAAGTAGCCGGGAAAACGGTGATCGAACATACGGTGGATGTGTTTGAGAAAAATCCGTCGATCGATGAAATAGCCATTGTTATCAACCCTAATTATCAGGTGACGATAGAAGACCTGGTTTTATCGAATAACTGGAAAAAAGTCCGCAAGATATTGAAAGGCGGAGCAGAACGGTATCATTCCAGTATGGCGGCGGTGAATGCCTATGCGGATGCGGGTAATATCAACCTGATTTTTCATGATGCAGTCCGCCCCTTGCTTTCCGACCGGATTATCGACGACACGGTGGCGGCGTTAGAGAAATTCAATGCGGTGGATGTAGCGATTCCGGCTGTGGATACCATTATTTCAACCGAAGGGGATTTTATCGATGCCATCCCGGAACGCAGCAAACTGAGAAGGGGACAAACCCCACAGGGGTTTAAGCTGGACACGATCAAAAAAGCTTATGAACTGGCATTGCAGGATCCTTCGTTCAGATCTACGGACGATTGCGGAGTGGTGCTGAAATATTTGCCCGATGAGAAAATATATGTGGTGAAGGGGGAAGAGGTGAATATGAAACTTACCTATAAAGAGGATTCTTATTTACTGGATAAGTTGTTTCAATTGCGTTCTTTCGCTTTTGCCGGACAGGATATTCCTTTTGAGCGGTTGCAGGGAAAGGTGTTGGTGATTTTTGGCGGCAGTTATGGAATCGGCGCAGAGATAGCCCGTCTTGCCGGAGGCTATGGGGCGAAAGTGCATTGCTTTTCCCGTTCGCTCAATGGTGTGGATATTTCTTCCCCGGAACAGGTACGGAGTAGTTTAGAGGAAGTGGTTGCTGAAACGGGACAGATCGACTTTGTGGTGAATACCGCAGCGATATTGCTTAAAGAGCCGTTGAACAGCATGGATTATCAGGCTATTCGGAAAATGGTGGAAGTGAACTACCTGGGAATGGTGAATGTGGCGATGGAAAGTTTTCCTTATTTGGAGAAATCACAGGGACAGTTGCTGTTTTACACTTCCAGTTCTTACACCAGGGGGAGGGCATTTTATAGCATTTATTCTTCTACGAAAGCGGCTGTGGTCAATTTCGTGCAGGCTATCGCTCAGGAATGGGAATGTGCGGGGGTACGGGTGAATTGCATTAATCCCGAGCGCACCAAAACCCCGATGCGTATCAAAAATTTCGGGATAGAAGACGATGCCACCCTGTTAAAAGCCGAGGACGTTGCCCGGGAATCGATAAAAACACTATTGTCCGATTTTACCGGGCAGGTAGTAGATGTGAAGCTTGCCAAATAGAAAGTGGGATAGACTATCCCTATAAAACAAACGCCGCAGATTGAAGGTATTTCCTCATAATCTGCGGCGTTCGTTGTATAAAAGCAATTTTTATTTTTGCCGGGAATCCCGTTGTTTGATAAATCCACCGCCGTACAACACGATAAATGCAACGAATAACAGAATCAGAAGGCTGGAAGCCACTTGTGATATTTTGGCACTCGTGTAGTAAGAATCCGGGATGTATTTAAACGTCACCGTATGCTCTCCCTCAGGCAATACCATTCCCCGCAGGATATAATCCACTCTGAAATGTTCTGCTTTTTGTCCGTCTATGTAAGCTTTCCAGCCTACCGGATAGTATATTTCACTGAACACCACCAATTGGGGCTGGCTGGCTGAGTATTTATATTCCAATTGATTGGGAGCATAGGACAACAGTTCGATTGAAGCCGTAGAATCGGTCGAGAATTGCCGATTATTCAGCATATCCGCAAATCTTTTATCGATGATTGCCGTCCGGGCCGGATCGATGGCATGCAAAGCAGTGATCTCTTCGTCCGGCGAATTTACGATTTTATAGTCGGAAACAAACCAGGCATTCCCTAATGCCGAACGGTTTTCCAGAGGTTGTCCGTTCGGGTTGATGACAATATACTTTGTATTTAGCATATTGAGAGCTCCTAATTGAGTCAGGGTAGAATCGATACTTTCCAGCGAATTACTTTGTTGCAGGGATTTGATCAACATTTGCATTTCCGGGAGGATATGATAGTCGATCATTTCCTGATAACGTTGCAATTTAGCTGCACTGTATCCGCCGATAGTTTTGTGGAAATAGCTGACCACAGCATCGTTGAAGGTGTTTACAGTCAAATCGAGCACCCTGTAATTCGGGTCTTTGTCTTTGAGGATTTCCGTGTCTACCGGACGCGGCTTGAACTGCCGGTTGTATTCTTTGGAAGTTACAAAATGGCTGTCGTTCAGGTAACGTTTGTCGATCGTCCACATATCGGCAAGCACGAGTACGCCTAAGATAAGAACGGTGTATTTGAATTTAATCCGTTTGATAAAGCCTAACCACAGCACTCCGGCGGCAAGCAGGATGTAGGCCAGCGAACGGAAGGCATCGGCTTGCAGCAGCGATTTCCGGTCGGCGGGTAAGGTCCTTTGCAGCCATTCCGGATATTGAGCGTCCGCAGGCGAGGAAAAACTCCCGGCCAATGAAGGAATCAATGCAAATAAGGCGCAGAATCCTGCCGTGATTCCTAAAGCGATCTTCATTCCTTTTATGACCTGTTTCTTTTCAATCTTATCCCGGAGGATCAGGCTCACCGTGTAGAAACCTAACAGGGGCACCGTCAGTTGCAGGATGGTGATGATCGTCGAAGGAGCCCGGAATTTATTGTAAAGGGGAACATATTCCAGGAAAATATTCGAAAGCCAGACGAAGTGGCTTCCCCAGGCCAATAAAATGGAGAGCAGGGATATGCTAGCAATCCACCATTTTAGCTGTCCTTTTATCAGGATTAATCCCAGCACGAAGAAGAACACGGAAATAGCCCCCAGATACATCGGTCCGGAAGTGAAAGGCTGCGTGCCCCAATAGGTCGGCATTTGTTTTATCATCTGCTCGGCCTCGGCTGCTGAGCCTGCTTGTTTCAGGAATTGGTAGGTTTCCGATTTTTTACTTAACGGTGTGCCTGAAGCCCCTCCGTTAAAATTCGGAATAAGCAGGTTGGCCGTTTCTTCGATACCATAGCTCCACGAAAGGGCATAGTCGTTAGAAAGCCCGGAAGTGCCCGCTTCTTTTCCCTTGCTGCTCAATTCCGATCCGCCGCGCATGGTGTATTTGGAATATTCCATGTTGGGCCAAAGGTTATTGATGTTGCAGGCAAAACCTAAGCCGGCGCCGATCAGGACGATGACCGAGGTTTTGATAAAGCGGGGCAGTAGTTTTTGTTTGAAAGCCATGACGGCTTCCGAGATCACATAGAACAATACGAGGAAACCTAAGTAGAAAGTGATCTGGGGATGCCGGGTCAGTATTTCGAGCGACATGGTGATTCCCAGGAATACGGCTCCGGGAATGGCTTTGTATCGATAGGCGTAGACGACGCTCGCCAGCACCCAGGGCATATAAGATATGGCAGCCATTTTGTTGTTATGCCCTGCCTGTATGATAATGAAATTATAGGCACAGAAGGTGAAGGCTATCGCTCCGACAATCGCAACCCATCTGTCGACTTTAAAGCATAGAAGCAGTAAGTAAAAACCGATCATAGACACGATATACCACGCAGCCGGAGTTTTAAAGATGTAGAACAACTGGTTGATTTGCGTGGTGTAATTACCCGGATAATGAATCGAAATCATGTTAGAGGGCATGCCGCTGAACATAGAGCCTGTCCAGAGGGGTTCTTCGCCTGTGGCTTCCCTGAATTTAAAAATTTCCTGAGCGGAAGCCCTCCACGATGTGATGTCGTGCTGGTTCAGCTCTTTGCCTTCGAACATTTGCGGGAAATATGCATATCCCAAAACAATAAAGATACCTATTGCGATCAGGTAAGGATAAATGTTTTTGAAATTTATTTTTTTCATGCTGTCGGTTTAATTAGTGTTGCAAAAATAAATTAAATAAATGACTTATAACAATTTGAATATTGTAATTTCGGAATAAGCTAAAAAAATAAAGAGGAAGATTATGCAATCTTCCTCTTTACCGCCTATTGTGTAGTTGTTATAATCAATAGAATTTATACCGGGTATCTTTTACCTCGCCATTTTTCATGACGGCTTGCATGGCTTGATAATTAGCGCGGTACATATTGGCTTGTGCCATTCCCTGTTTGGTGGTCTGTACCATTTCCGGGGTCACTTCTTCCTGGCTGCGGTTGTTCACCATAATCAGGAATACTCCTTGGTTTCCTTCGATCGGTTCAGATATTTTACCTTGTTCGCTTATGCTTGCAGCACCGATAACACGTGGCTCGATACCTGCTCCGGGAATTTGGAATGAGTTAAATGAAATGTCAGAGGCTTCTTTCACTTCCAAACCTGCTTTCTGGGCGATAGACAATAAACTTTCGCTACCGCTTTTGGCTGTTTCCAGTTCTTTTTTCAGGATGTCGGCTTTCTTTTTCTGCACCAATATCCGTTTGATGTTAGAAGCTACGCTATTCACCGGAGCGATGCCTTCTTCTGAAATTTCAGTTAAGACAGCCACCGTATATTTGTTACCGTTTTCGAAAATTTCAGTTCCGTCGGAAGTTAAAACCACTTTTCCGGGATTTTCCGATAAATAAATCTGGCGCACCATTTCTCTGGCATTGTCCATTCCGGCAACCTGACGGTCGTTCTTGTTTATCGAAGCAATCCGTTTGGTGAGAGCCGATTCGTTTACTTTTTTGTCAAAATCTTCCAATGTCTTGATGCCTGTGGCAAATGTACGGGCATCGTTATAGATTTTATTCGTTGTTTTGGCCGAAGGCAAAATTTCTTTCTCTACGGTAGCGATCTGTACTTTTTCGATCGGTTTTGCCATGTCGGTTACTTGTAACACATGAACTCCGAATTGTGTGGTTACCACTTTAATGTCGTTTTTCTTTGAGAGGAAAGCAGAATCGCTGAAAGGCTGAATCATCGTTTTCTGGTTAAACCAGCCGAGATCACCCCCGTTGATAGCAGAGCCTTCGTCTTTGGAATAGGTCTTTGCCAGGCTTTCAAAGTTTGCGCCTTTTTTCAGTAATCCGGCTAAGCTGTCTGCTAAAGACAGAGCATGATTATAATCATTTTCCTGAATCAGGATGTGGCGTGCACGTACAGAATCGGGTAACATTTTCTCGGTGGCAACCCGGGTGATTTTATAAGCGTTGTCTTCCAGGTAAGGGCCGAAAACTCCACCTTTACCGCTAAAAAGGAAGTTTGCTAAACTATCGTTTGTAATTTCAGCTTTAGAATAAAAATTACGATCCGCTTTTTGATCGGAAGACAGATTCACAAATTCCAGAGGATCTGCAACTTCTGCAAATTCTGAAACCATATCAGCCACCACTTTTTCTGTTTCATTATAATCATCGGCCGAAGGTGCGATGTCGAAGTTTACATATACGATCTTTCTGGATTCCGGTTGTTCAAAACGTTTTTGGTTTTTGTTATAGTAATCCTTGATCTCCGAAGAAGAAACCGTGATGGTTGAGTCGTCGATCGTGCTGTAATTTTTAACGATATAGCTGATGTCGCTTGTCGTGGCACTGCTTTCTGCTGTTTCTTTAGCCTGTTCGTCGGTTACAAACAATGATTTTGCCAACAGGCTATTGTATTTTGCCAACTGGCGTGATGTTGTGATTTCATCTTCCAGGCTCAACCAATAGATTTTATTCGGGTCGTTACCGGGGCTGTCCATGATGCTTTTGATCACTAAGCGGGCACGGTCCAGATCGATTTCTCCCGTTTGAGGATCGGCCAGGGCCTGACGGACTGTGGGATGGATATTGTCCCCCAGCATCATATCGTATAATTCATCTCCGCTTACGCTGATACCTGTTTCTTCATATTCCCGGTTCATCAATTCTTCCATCACCATGTTGTTCCAGGTGTTCTCCCGGATCATCGTCTGCTGCTCGTCGGTAAGAGCTCCGGTTCTGTTCATGATCTTTACCGTTTCCTCATTTTTAGCCACCTCGTTTTGGTAGTCTATGATAGAAACACTCTTGCCGCCGATTTCTCCCACCTGATTTCTATCACCGCTTAACAGGTGAGAACCTGAACTGAGAGCATCTCCCACGATAAATGCCAGAAGGGCCAGACCAATCACTATACTTACAAGTAATCCCCCACGATTTCTGATTGTTTGTAATGTTGCCATTTATATTAAATATTTAATGTTTTTTACGGTTTTTAATGTGTTTTTTTCGAGGGTACGAATATAGATAAAACCACCCTGTTGTGCAAATATTTAAGCCTAAAATTGGGTTTTGGCGTTTATTCAACTTTTTTTCTTGGTTTTTGCGGTACTTTTCTTTCCGGTTTTGGCAGCCGCTTTTTTAGCAGCCGGTTTCTTTACCCCCTCTTTTTCAATGATCTCCATGGTATTCTCCAGTGTCAGTTCTTCGGCTTTTACCGTTTTGGGAATCTTGTAATTCGCCTTGTTATATGAGATATAAGGCCCGAACCGTCCGTTCAGGATTTGCGCCCCATTGTCGAAGGCTTTGATCAGTTTATTCCGGTCGGCTTCCCTTTTTTCATTGATCCGCAGGATGGCTGTTTCAAGGGTGATCGTGCCGGGATCGTCTTCGCCTTTTTTCAGGGATACGAAAGCATTATTATGTTTAATGTATGGTCCGAATCTTCCGATGCCGACGCTGACATCTTTGTCTTCGAATAATCCCAGTTTGCGTGGGAATTTGAATAATTCCAATGCTTCTTCCAGCGTGATCGTTTCCATGAGCTGTCCTTTCAGCAGCCCGGCGTAGCGTACATTTTCCCCTTCTCCGATTTGTGCCATAGGCCCAAACCTTCCGATTCGGACACTCACCGTTTCTCCCGTTGCCGGGTCGGTTCCTAAAACCCTTTGACCGCTGTTGCGTTCGGAATTTTTCAGGGTCGATTCCACACTTTCGTGGAATGGGTTGTAAAATTCACCGATCATTTTTTGCCATTCCACATCTCCTTCCGCAATATTGTCGAGAGCTTCTTCGGCGCGCGCCGTAAAGTTATAATCCATGATATTACAGAAATGTTCGGACAAAAAGTCGGTCACGACCATACCGATGTCCGAAGGGAAAAGTTTTTTCTTTTCAGCCCCGAATATTTTTTTGGAGACTTTTATCTTAATATCGTTTCCTTTTAATTCGATTTGTTCGATATTCCGTTCCGTTCCTTCCCGCGATTCTTTGATGATATAGCCCCGGTTCTGGATGGTTGTGATGGTCGGTGCATAAGTCGAAGGACGGCCGATTCCCAATGTTTCCATTTTCTTCACCAGGCTGGCTTCCGTATAACGGGGCGGGTGAAGGGTATATTGCTCGGTGGCGCTGATCAACAAGCGGTTTAGAAGGTCGCCTTTATTAATCGGGGGAAGCAAACCGCTGCTATCGTCGTCTGTTTCTTCATCGTGCGATTCCAGGTACATCCGCAGAAAACCATCGAAGACAATAACTTCGCCTGTCGCAACGAACGGGATATGATGATTGGAAAGGTTTATCGTAATCGTAGTCCTTTCCAGTTCGGCATCGGCCATCTGGGAGGCCAGCGTCCTCTTATATATTAGTTCGTATAATTGCTTTTCGTTCCGGTCGCCTTCGATACTCTCTTTATCCATATAGGTCGGACGGATGGCTTCGTGGGCTTCCTGTGCCCCTTTAGTCCTGGTTTCGAAATTACGGGGACGGGAATATTTTTCACCTAATGTCTGGCAAATCACCGCTTTTGCACCGCGTATGGCCAAATCGGAGAGGTTGACCGAGTCCGTTCGCATATAAGTGATTAGCCCATGTTCATAGAGCTTTTGGGCTACCGACATGGTTTGTGATACGGAAAAACCCAGTTTTCGCGATGCTTCCTGTTGCAAAGTTGAAGTTGTGAAAGGCGGGGCCGGTTTGCGTATCGCCGGCTTGGTTTCCACATTCTTGACAGAGAAAACCGCATTTTTACAGTCCTCTATGTATTGTAGGGTTGTGGCCTTATCGTTGAAACGTTCCGGAGTTTCTGCTTTCAGGAGAGCATGGTCGTTTTGAGTTTCGAAAGTTCCGGTTACCTTATAATATTGTTGTTCTTTAAAGGCATTGATTTCTCGTTCTCTTTCTACGATCAATTTTACCGCAACCGACTGTACGCGTCCCGCAGAGAGAGCCGGTTTTACTTTTTTCCACAACACCGGGGAAACTTCAAAACCCACCAAACGGTCGAGAACCCGGCGGGCTTGCTGGGCATCCACCAGATTTTGATCGATGCTCCTGGGATTTTGAATCGCATTCAGAATCGCATCTTTCGTAATTTCATGGAAGACGATCCTTTTTGTGTTTTCCGGCTTCAGATTCAACACCTCGAAAAGATGCCAGGCAATAGCCTCTCCCTCGCGGTCCTCATCGGAAGCGAGCCAAACGGTTTTTGCTTCTTTGGCAAGTGCTTTCAGTTCTTTAACCACGGCTTTCTTATCCGCAGAAATTTCATATTTAGGCTTAAAATTCTGTTCAATATCAACGCCGAGGTCCTTTTTTTCCAAATCCCGGATATGTCCGAAACTGGATTTGACGGTGTAACCTTTGCCCAGGAATTTTTCGATGGTTTTGGCCTTTGCAGGAGACTCAACGATAACCAGATTTTCAATCATATTTCTACATTCAAAAATAGCAGATACATGACCTGCCTAAGTTAAAATTTTAAATCAGGCTGCAAACCTACGGAAAAAAAGTAAAAAGAAAAAGGTAAAAAGAAAAAAGTTAGAAATCATCCGGGTAAACCGGAAGAATCGGGAAAGTGGATGTTTTCCTGTCATAATAGGGATCGGGCGGAAGATAGGAGAAGAAAAACAGCCGTAGAAATACCCATGAAAAAATTGGATGGATAAATCGACAATAACAAAAAACACGGCTTTAGGCCGTGTTTTTTTATTCTGTCACTTCCGTAGAATAATGTTTCGGTGTTTTTTCTGAAAAGAATTTCCGATAAAATAAAATCAGCATCAGCACGCCGATGGTGATGTAAGAATCGGCCAGGTTAAATACCGGGCGGAAAAAGACGAAATCCTTTCCTCCCCAGATGGGAACCCAGTCGGGAAGATAGCCTTCGTAAATCGGGAAATAGAGCATGTCGACCACTTTCCCATGCAAGAATGAGGAATAACCGCCTCCTTCCGGGAATAGGGCAGCCACTTCGTGGTTTTGCGGATTGAAATAAAGGCTGTGTTCAAAAATCATTCCATAGAACATACTGTCGATAATGTTGCCTAATGCACCGCAAAATATGAGGGCGAATGAAACTAAGACTCCCGTGGGGGCTTTGTCCCGGATCAACTTAAAGATATACCAGCCGATAGCTCCAACGGCAATCAGGCGGAATAGGCTTAGAAAGGTTTTACCGATCTTCCCTTCCCCGAACTCCATGCCAAAGGCCATTCCGTTGTTTTCGATAAATAGAATCTTAAACCAATTGCCGAAGACATTGAATTCTTCCCCGATCATCATATGGGTTTTGATCCATATTTTGACAGCCTGATCAAGAACTAATAAGGCGATAATAAAGATCAGAAGTTTGTTCCGAATAGACATTTTTATTCTTGAAATGATTTTTTATTCCCGAAGCCGGGCTGGCAGAAGCACATACTTTTCTGCCTTGCTGCCGGCATTTTTTTATTCAATATCGGAGCAGGAAATCCTGATTGTTCTACAATCAAGATTCCTGACCTTCTTTTGCTTCAATACTAAGTGTTGCGTGAGGAACGGCACGCAATCTTTCTTTCGAGATTAATTTCCCGGTTACCCGGCAAATTCCATAGGTTTTATTCTCTATTCTTACCAATGCTCCTTCCAGATGGGCGATAAATTTAGCCTGTCTTTGCGCCAGACGTCCGGCTTCTTCTTTAGAAAGCACCGAAGCGCCTTCTTCCAGCACTTTAAACGTGGGGCAGGTGTCTGCTATATCATTACCGTCGCTACCTGAAATCACACCTTTCAGCAAGTCGTAGTCTCTTCTTGCTTTTTCGAGTTTCGCAAGAATCAATTCTTTGAATTCCTGTAACTCTTCGTCTGAGTATCTGGTTTTTTCTGCCATAACTAATAAGTTTTTGTCTAAGATAATAATAAATAGTAAGATTTAAAAATTCAGTATGAAAAATTGAAGATTATCTTTTTCTTCGATTCCCATAGTACGAGCTTGTTTAAAATAGGTTGTAAATACTTTAAACAATTCTCCGTATTTAGTTTACTTTTTCAATACGGAGAAACGTATGAATTTCGTCAATCTCGATCTCTTTCGCGTCCGGTGATTTTTCATCCGTCAGCTCGATATGTTCTGCCAATACCTGACTGGCGATATAAGCGGAAAAATGTTCCACGGCTTCATTGATTTCTTTGTGGCGGCCAATGAACAGTCTGATCTTGTCCGTTACATCGAAATCGCTTTCTTTCCGAAGATTCTGAATCCGGTTGATTAATTCTCTGGCGATTCCTTCTTCTTCCAATTCCCGGGTCAGGTTAATATCGAGGGCGACAGTCAGCCTGCCTTCGTTAGCAACCAGCCAGCCGGGAATGTCCTCGGATAGGATTTCCACATCTTCCAGTCCCAGGGTCAGGGTTTCATCCCCGATTTTCAGGTCGTATTTGCCGTTCTTTTCAAACTCGAAGATGTCACTTTGTTCCATCGCCCCGACAAGTGCGGAAATTTGTTTCATGTACTTTCCGTATTTCGGTCCGAGAGTTTTAAAGTTCGGTTTGATCTTTTTCACTAAAACACCCGTGGTGTCGGTGATATATTCGATCTCTTTCACATTGACTTCCGAAAGGATGATGTTTTTAACTGCATCCAGCTGATGCGCCATGCCTTCGTTCAGGATGGGGATGATTAGTTTGCTAAGCGGCTGGCGCACACGAAGCTGTACTTTTCTTCTCAATCCCAATACCATGGATGAAACCTGCTGGGCGAGTTCCATACGTTCTTCCAGCTCTTTATTGATCAGCTTCTCTTCGGCTTCCGGGAATTTTGCCAAATGCACGCTACCGGAAAAACGGTGAGTTACAGAATTCAGGTCGCCGAACAATTGCTCCATATAGAAAGGAGCGATCGGGGCAGACAGAATAGCCACCGTTTCCAAACATTTGTATAAAGTTTGGTAAGCGGAGATTTTATCCTGCGAATGCTCTCCTCCCCAATATCTTTTTCGGGATAAACGCACATACCAGTTAGACAGGTTTTCAATCACGAAATCCTGGATGGCGCGTCCTGCCCGTGTCGGCTCGTATTTTTCGTAGGCTTCGGTCACTTCCTGAATCAATGAATTGAGCAGGGAGAGAATCCACCGATCTATTTCCGGTCGTTGACTCATCGGAATTTCCGGCTCGGAATAACTGAAGTTATCCACATTGGCATACAAGGCGAAAAATCCGTAGGTGTTATATAACGTGCCGAAAAATTTACGTTTCACTTCATCCACTCCGGAAACATCGAATTTCAGGTTGTCCCAGGGTTGAGAGTTAGTAATCATATACCAGCGCAAAGGATCGGAGCCATATTCTTCGATTGTCGCAAAAGGATCGACAGCATTACCCAGGCGTTTCGACATTTTATTACCTTTTGCGTCGAGGACTAAGCCGTTGGAAATGATGTTTTTGAATGCAACGGAATCGAACACCATGGTGGCGATTGCATGCAACGTGAAAAACCATCCTCGGGTCTGATCCACTCCCTCTGCAATGAAATCAGCAGGGAAACGCAGATGTTTATCGATGTCGTCTTTATGTTCGAACGGATAGTGCAACTGTGCATAGGGCATTGCTCCGGAGTCGAACCACACGTCGATCAAATCTTTTTCGCGGATCATCTTGTCCCCTTTCGAAGAGACCAAAACAATATCGTCTACATAAGGACGGTGAAGATCGATTTTATCGTAGTTTTCCTGTGAATTATCTCCGGGCACAAAACCTTTATACGGGTTTTCAGCCATAAAACCAGCCCGGATCGATTTTTCGATTTCCTCGATCAATTCGGCTACAGAGCCGATACATTTCTTTTCCGTGCCGTCCTCACTGATCCAGATGGGCAGGGGAGTTCCCCAGTACCGTGAACGGGATAGATTCCAATCCACCAGGTTTTCCAGCCATTTGCCGAAGCGTCCTTCTCCGGTGCTGGCAGGTTTCCAGTTGATGGTGCGGTTTAATTCCAACATCCGGTCTTTTACTGCCGTTGTTTTGATAAACCACGAATCCAGAGGATAATACAATACCGGTTTGTCGGTACGCCAGCAATGCGGATAATTGTGCTCTTGCTTTTCAACCTTGAAGGCTTTGTTTTCCTTTTTCAGCCTGACCGAAATGTCTATGTCCAGTGTCGTGTCGTCATCGGTTAAGGCCGGATCGTAAGCATTCTTCACAAAACGTCCGGCATATTCGCCATAAAGCTCTGTGTTTACATGGTTTGCCAGAAAATCGGCGTCGATTTCGTCTAAAACAAAGAAACGGCCTCTTTTGTCGACCATGGGTTGCTTGTTCCCGTCTTTATCGACCAGGAGCATCGGTGCGATGCCCGATTGTTTGGCAACGCGGTCGTCGTCTGCGCCGAAGGTCGGTGCGATGTGTACGATTCCCGTACCGTCTTCTGTCGTCACATAATCGCCCGTGATAACACGGAACGCATCGCCTTCCGGCAACATCCAGGGGAGTAATTGCTCATAACGGATACCTTCCAGTTCGGGGCCTGTAAATTCGGCCACTACCTGATAAGGAATCAATTTATCCCCGGCTTTATAATCCTCTAAGGCAATGTCTTTGGCTTTCGCATTGAAATAAGCATTGAAACGGTCTTTTGCCAGCACTACCGTGATGGGCTCGTAGGTATACTGGTTGTAGGTTTTAACCACCAGATAGCTGATGTTGGGGCCCACAGCCAGAGCTGTGTTCGACGGTAAAGTCCAGGGGGTTGTTGTCCACGCGAGGAAATAAACCGAATCCGTGTTTGCGAATAACTTTTCCGATTTTTCATCGCGTACCACTTTGAACTGTGCCACGCAGGTCGTATCCTTTACATCCCGGTAACATCCCGGCTGGTTCAGCTCGTGGGTACTCAATCCCGTACCTGCTGCCGGGGAATAGGGCTGTATGGTATAACCTTTATATAAAAATCCTTTTTCGTATAATTTTTTGAGCAGAAACCAAAGCGTTTCGATATAGCGGTTATCGTAAGTGATATAAGGATTTTTCATATCTACCCAATAACCCATTTTTGCTGTCAGGTCTTCCCATTCTTTGGTGAATTTCATGACATCCGACCGACATTCTTTATTGTAGTCCGCCACACTGATTGTTTTACCGATCGCTTCTTTGGTTATGCCAAGTTTTTTCTCAACTCCCAATTCCACGGGTAAACCATGAGTATCCCAGCCCGCTTTGCGTTCTACATAGAATCCCTGTAAAGTTTTGTAACGGCAAATCACATCTTTGATTGTCCGTGCCATAACATGGTGAATACCGGGCATCCCGTTTGCGGAAGGAGGCCCTTCAAAGAATATAAAAGAAGGATGTCCCTCCCGGGTCTTCAAACTCATATCAAAAGTTTTACTTTCTTCCCAGGCTTTCAGAACGTCTTTGTTCACCTGTGAAAGATTTAAACCTTTATATTCAGGGAATTTCTTGTCCATTATATTGTGATTTTATAGTTATTTCCGGTCGAATGTCAGGCTAAATTGCCATTTTTTACAAACAAAGTGCAAATATATCATTTTTGATTGGAAATTATAGCTATTATTTTAATAAGCGGTAAAAAAATAGGCGATGTCTTTGCCTGTTGCGGAGTGTATGATCAGAATATTTTTCACAGGGGTGACGGGGAGAAGGAAGGGTAGTGAAAAGCGGCTTCCCGCTCATTGACCGTGAAGCGGAGGAATAAGGATTACCAGGGATTTGTCCGGCGGCTTCCGAAGAACTTGGAAGCGGGTTGATTTTATGGCTATCGACCTGATATTTTTATCGAAAGTCCGTTTTCCCGGATGAAAACCGGATTCGAATTTAATGATCGTCCCCCCGTGGATAGGATCGATTTGTACCAAAACTGCCCTCAAAAACTTTGTCGTGAAACTTTGAGGGCAGCTTTGTGGGAACGGAGCCTATATTTTCGTCTTTTAAGCGTCGGAATCTTTCCGTTTATCGATTACGAACCTTGCTGTTAGCCGACTGCGCTGTTCCACTAAAATCGGTTTGTCGGCGGTAAGGCGTTCGATGACTTCTTCTGTATAGTGGCGGATAGTGAGCAAACGAACGTCTTTATTATACAACACTTCATACTCGTCCTTTAATTCATTGATGAAACTATCGAAAATACTGTCATTATAGTCGATGCAGAATGAAAAACTGATCGCAGAATTTTGCATCAGGTTCAGTTTAAGCCTGTATTTTGCGAGAGCTGCGAAAATATGGCTTAACTTTTCTTCGGCAATGAATGAAAAATCACGCGGAGAAAGGGTTAACAGCAACTGATGATCTTTATCGATGAAAATAGGAGGTAATTTTAATTTTTCATCAAAAACCCGGATCACAGACCCATGACTTTCCGGGGTGAGGAAAGAACGTACGAATAACGGTATTTTCTTGTTTTGTAAGGGTTTTATTGTTTTTGGGTGGATCACCTTAGCCCCGCAATTGGATAGTTCGATGGCTTCTTTATAGGATAGTTTTTGAATGATTTCCGTGTTTTCGTAAGATTTCGGGTCGGCATTCATAATTCCCGGCACATCTTTCCAGATGGTGACATCCTCTGCATCCAAAAGGTTTGCCAATAGAGCCGCCGTATAGTCAGACCCCTCGCGTCCCAGCGTGGTGGTTTGGCTGGTGGTGGTTCCGGCAATAAATCCCTGAGTGATATACATAAAGGTGTCCTGAAACGTGAATGTTTTCCGGCAGAGTTGTGCGGATAATTCCGGATTTACGTTGGCATTCCGGTAGTTCTGATCGGTAATCAGGCATTTGCGGATGTCGATGAATTTGGCTTTGCGTCCCTGCTTTTCCAGATAGGCGCTGACAATTGTTGTGGACAGTAGTTCTCCAAAACAGATGATACGGTCGTATTCATAGTCGTAAGACAAGGAAGGCTCTCCGTTGATGATTTCCCGTAAATCGCAGAAAAGAGTTTCGATTTTATCGTTTATATCCTGATCGGATTCTGCGAATAGGTTCCGGACAATATTCTGGTGGAATTCCTTGATTTGGTTGAATGCGGTTTCCATATCCCCGTTGTGGTGATAATAGCTATTGCACAACACTTCCAGGGCATTCGTCATTTTGCCCATTGCAGAAACCACAATAATCAGGTTTTCCCGCCGGGTGTTGATGATGTTGAATAGATTTTTTACCCCTTCGGCATCTTTTACCGATGCCCCACCGAATTTATATATATTCATTTCTAATAAATTAAAGTTTATTTCGGTGGCGCATCTTTTCATACTGCCACCGCCAGAAGTGAGCCGCTAAATTAGAAATTAAATTTGAATGTCTTGCGTTTGCTGAGAGGAGATAATTTTTTGTTTAAAGAGGAAGGTATGTTAAAAATTCTTTGGGTGGCGAAGCGAGTATTTGCCGGACGAGATTGTGTGACAATATAATTTATAAATAGTAATATTAACATTTAAAATTTGTAGTTGTGTATTAATTTGGTTATAGTTGTATTTAAATTAATTATGTTTTTATATATGAGGCAAGGATTTTATTTATTGTTTTGTTTTTTTCTTTTTGCGTGTGTTGCATGTAATGAAGATGCTATCCCTGGCCAGAGAACAGGGGAAACGGCATTCCATTATGAAAGACCGTACAATCTTTATTCCTCATTTCTCCTAAGATTTGATGAACGAGTGGGAAGCCACCAGGAGCTAAACGAATTACTTCATGGGAAAACGGCGTTACTGGGGAATGTCTTAAGAGGATGTTCGGAAGAACTGGGACTTTATTGGGCTATTCCTTTGCAAAACAGTGCAGGGGTTATTGACGCTGCTGTTCTTTATCCGGTTATACAGAACGATTCGATTTCGCCAACTTATGACGGGGTTTTAGGGCAACCGGTATTGGTGGATGCTGATCGATTGAATAACAAGATCGACCTAACAAAACGTTTCTTATATTCCATGCGTTTTATAGATTGGAAGGATATGGGTTTGGAGGTCGCTCCGGAATTAACGGCATGTGCCCGGATGTTGGATAAGAAAATGAAATATATCGATTCTCCGTTGAAGTTGAATATTGTTACCCGAGGTAATTCGGGTTTTTGGAGATATGATTTTGAATTTCAGTATGAAGTACTATCTAAAGGAATGGTGGAAGGTGAACATGTTGTGGTTGAATATCCAAATCCGGGAGTGCTTCGGGGGGCATTTACAAGCGCAGCCTGGCATTATTTTGGATCGAAATATTCAGGTTGTATCGTTGGCGATCCGGCGTTGATTACTTTGGGGGTGGTGAAAATATCTCTTGCTAATCCTTCCCCAATATCCATGCAGGAATTGTATTCTGATGCAAATCAATACATGTTACTGGTTGGTTATGAACTTGATTACATTATACGTCATCATGTAAATATCCAACAAATGGGAACTGGGGATGCTCCTGGTCCGGGATCATGGAAAGATCAGTATGAAGGAGTAACCGGAGGTGATTCCGGTAAAGATGAGGATAAAGGTGACGATAAAGAAGATGAGTACCCTAAAGGATTTCGTTGTCCGATTTGTCATAAACTAAACTGCCATAGTCCTCACGATGATTGTAACGACGTTGTGAAAGCACTAAAACAATCAATAGATATAAATTATGATATATTTTCTACTGTTGAACGTATAAACGATGGAAAGCCAAGACCTTCATTTGATGATTTTGTAAAAAAAGTGTATGAAGATCCAACAAAGGAACACTATACTTCTTTGACCACTTTTATGAATGATAATAATGAAGAGCAATTCATGTTGACTGATATAAGGACCGGGACAGAAACAAATGTTTCAGGAGGAATAATTACTCCCGATACACGCGCGGATATACATAGCCATCCAGAGGCAGGCTGGGCAACTCCTTCAGCATTAGATATTATATCAATAGCAAAGATTGCAAATGATTTTAAGAAAAGTTTTTATAGTTATATATACTCTGCTAATGGTAATGTTTATGTTTTAGTGGTTACAGATCCGATCAAAGCCGGGGCGTTTTATCGAAAATATAACAATCAGGTGCATAGTAAAACAAACATGTTTATTTCTGAAACAAAGTTAAATCGAGATTGGCAATATGGAATGAGGAGATTTAAAAAACTAGGCGATTTGGTTCAACGAGAATACTCGCTTTCGTTTATATTGCAAAAACACGATACAGGTATTCTTCTCCTAAAGAAAGGAGCAGCCCATTTTAAAGCTTTAGACGTTAAAAGAGTGAATAATTATTATATACCAATTCAATGCAAATGATGATGAAAACAATAGTTTTAATAATTTTAATTTTTATGGGAACACAAGTTCTTGCTCAAAATGGAGAATATAAATCCTTGGAACAGTGTAAAAACGATACAATAACGTATGTGAAATATAATTTTAAAGAAAATAAATCCCGCTATGTCGGTAAACCGATGAAATTTCTATTGGACGAGATTGATCTGGAGATGATGACCAATGATTTTTACACATCGGCCACAGGTCCTTATGTGACTGCCGATCATCAAAGTAAAATCAATGGTTTGTTTCTTTGTTATTTGCAATATTTTGAACGGGAGAACTATGAAACAGATAAGCGATTGTTTTATGTTGTTTTAATTACTTTTCAGGTTCCTCCTTACACTCATGATGATGAGGAATTTTGGGCATTGACGAATAAATATGATGAAGATGATTTTTCTTGGCGACCGGATTTTTATGATCTTTTTAAAGAATATGTCGTGAAGGATATTATTTTGCATGAGTATCATAAGGATGGGAAGTAATATGAGGTTGCTTGTTTTGGAAGAATGTTATATTTATTTTTATCCTGTTTTGTGAAGCAAGAACACTTTTGTTTTTAATGGAAATAAGTAATGTGTAAAATGATAAAAATATTAGTAACGTTGTTTCTTTTGCTGGAGAGTTTGTATGTTCCGGGAGCAAATTATAAATCCCTTGAACAGTGTAAAAACGATACGATAACGTATGTGAAGTATAATTTTAAAGAAAATAAATCCCGCTATGTCGGTAAACCGATGAAATTTCTATTGGACGAGATTGATCTGGAGATGATGACCAATGATTTTTACACATCGGCCACAGGTCCTTATGTGACTGCCGATCATCAAAGTAAAATCAATGGTTTGTTTCTTTGTTATTTGCAATATTTTGAACGGGAGAACTATGAAACAGATAAGCGATTGTTTTATGTTGTTTTAATTACTTTTCAGGTTCCTCCTTACACTCATGATGATGAGGAATTTTGGGCATTGACGAATAAATATGATGAAGATGATTTTTCTTGGCGACCGGATTTTTATGATCTTTTTAAAGAGTATGTTGTGAAGGATATTATTTTACATGAATATCATAAGGATGGGAAGTGAAGACGTAGTTAAAGCCTTGGGGATAAGTTATCCTGTGAATCATAAATCGGAATTTTTGTCAAAATATTAAACCGGGGAAGGAAGCAAACGGCTGAAAATGGGGTCGGGAATAAATTCTTATTGTATATTTGTAGGTGTTTGAAAAAATGATCTGATGAAAAAGTGGAATGAATATACAAAACAGGAGAAAACGATGCTTATTGTTGTGGCTGTTTTGTTGATCGTGGTGATTTTAAGCTGGGGGAGAGTGCACCATGATTTTCAAAAAGGTGTGAAATATTTTTACGGTGTTTCCTCCGATACGACGGAAGCGAAACCTTAGCGGAATATACATAAAACGCGGAAATATTGGAACTGTTTCCTGTTTGGAGCCGTATTACAAGATACAATTTTTAATCTACGGTGTAATGGAAAAGAAAACAGGAAAACAATCGGAAAATTTGCAGATCAAGGCAGACCTGGAAGGCAATTATCTGTTGGATAAAGATAGCAAGTCGTTGAAAACAGTGGGGATATTTTATGCTCCGGCAGGAGGGAGCGTACATAAAATAGCCCGGCTATTGAAGCAAAAGCTAACGGGGTATCAGCCGGAAATGTTTTGTGTCAGTGATATTTCCGCTGAAAAAATGCTGGATTATCGTAATCTGATATTGGTATGTTCTTCATTGGGACGTAATACCTGGGAGAGGGAGCAGAAAGATAAATGGTCGGCTTTTATTCCGCAGATGCACAAGATAGATTTAAACAGGCGTAAGGTGGCGATTGTCGGTTTGGGGGATCATGTGACATACCCGAATAATTTTGTGGACGGTATCGGTTTTCTCGCGGATGTCGTGACAGAGATAAAAGGGATTTTGGTGGGACAGACTTCTACGGTGGACTATGTATTTAATGATTCGCAAGCCTTGCGTGACGGTGAGTTTGCCGGGTTGCCCCTGGATGAGGATTTCGAGCCGGAAAAAACGGACAGGAGGGTAGACGATTGGCTGGAACGGGTGTTACCTGAGTTTGCGAAATGATTTTTGGGAGGTAAAATGACCGTTTCCCGGATGTGAATGAGGAAATTAGGTGGTTTTCTGTTATTTTTGTCCCGTAAAGAGAGATCAGGGATGAAAAATATACATTTGATTTTAACGCGGCATGGAGAGACTTTGGAGAATCGCCAGCATTTGATGCAGGGGCATATTCCGGGTACTCTGTCGCCTTTAGGGATACAGCAAGCTGAAGAGCTTGCTGTTGCTTTGCAGGGGAAACCGATTGATGTGATTGTGTGCAGCGATCTGGCGAGAAGTTACGACACGGCGATGGCTGTTGCCCGTGTGCGGGGAATGGACGTGGTTCCAACGCCATTGCTGCGGGAGATCGATTGGGGCCCTCACACCGGAGGGCGGTTGGATCGTTTGGATTGGGATTGTCTGCCTGAGGGATGTGAAACGCTGGAGCAATTGTTTCAGCGTGCCGGGCGGTTCCTGAATTTTTTAGGTGATCATTATTCCGGGAAACAGGTTTTAGCTGTCGGGCATGGAGCGATCGACCGGGCTATTATTGCCCGGCTGTCAGGGAAGACTGCCGGGGATATGGTGGATATGCCGATCATGAAGAATACCGAATGTGTGGAATTTAATTTTTGAAATTTCCGGTTTTCTCTCTTGTTTGTTTTATTTTTGTGCAGGACATTAATGTGTTATGAAACAACTTATAGATATTAATTGTTGGAAACGGCAGGAAGAATATTTATTCTTTAAGACTTTTCAAAGTCCGTTGGTTGGAGTGACGGCCGCGGTGGATTGTTCGAAGGCTTGCCGGAAAGCGAAGGAAACGGGTGTTTCTTTGGCGATGTATTATTTGCATGCTGCTTTGGTGGCTGTAAACCGGATAGAAGATTTCCGTTACCGGGAAGAAGACGGGAAAGTTTATTTGTATGACCGGGTGGATTTGTTTACGCCGATTCTAACGGAAGAAAAGAATTATCGTTCAGTCGCCCTGAAATATGAGGAGGATTTCCAGAAGTTTTTGGAAGGGGCGGTTCCGGTGGTGAACGAAGCAAAAAGCGGAATAGGACAAGCCCACGGGGACGGGGAAAACCGAAAAGATTTAGTGTTGATTAGCGTGAATCCCTGGTATCGTTTCACGGGGATTCAGTTGTCCGATCCGGCGCGTCCGCATGAGGCTATCCCGATTTTTACTTTCGGAAAGATCACTCCTGAAAACGGCAGGCAGATGATGCCGGTTGCCTTGCGGGTGAATCATGGTTTTGTGGACGGTTACCATATCGGTTGTTTTTTGAATGAGTTTCAGCAGATGTTGGATAGGTAATTAACGGAATAGGTATGTTTGAGTTTATACGAAAATCGCTTGAGACGGGAAAGCATCGGCCCCATTTCGGCGGTTTGGAGATTTTGAAATATATCGGTCCCGGTTTGCTGGTGACTGTGGGGTTTATCGATCCGGGAAACTGGGCTTCCAATCTGGCGGCAGGAGCCGATTATGGTTATGCTTTGCTGTGGATGGTGTCGTTGTCGACGGTTATGCTGATTATTTTGCAGCATAATGTCGCCCACTTGGGGATAGCTACCGGGTTGTGTTTGTCGGAAGCGACGATGACTTATGTGAAGCCCCGTTATGCCAAAGCGATGTTGTTTTCGGCTATGGGGGCGTCGGTTTCTACGTCGTTGGCGGAAATTTTAGGTGGTGCGATTGCTTTGGAGATGCTTTTTCATATTCCGGAGAGGATAGGGGCATTGCTGGTTTTAGTGTTTGTGGTGATTATGTTGTTCACCAATACTTACCGGGTGATGGAGCGCTGGATTATTGCTTTTGTGTCGATCATCGGGTTGTCTTTTATTTATGAGCTTTCTTTGGTAAATATCGACTGGGGGGAGGCTGCGATTGCCTGGGTCACCCCTTCTTTTCCGGAAGGCTCTATGGTGGTGATCATGAGTGTGCTGGGAGCGGTGGTGATGCCCCATAATTTGTTTTTACATTCCGAAGTAATCCAAAGCCGGCAATGGAATTTGGAGGACGATAAAATCATCCAGAAGCAGATGAGATATGAGTTCTGGGATACGTTTCTTTCGATGATGATCGGGTGGGCGATCAATAGTGCCATGATTTTGCTGGCAGCAGCCAGTTTTTTTAAGAATGGGACTTCTGTCACGGAATTGGAACAGGCGAGTTCTTTGTTGCGTCCCCTGCTGGGGAATAATGCTGCGGTGATTTTTGCGGTGGCTTTGCTGTTTGCCGGGGTGGCTTCCACGATCACTTCGGGAATGGCTGCCGGTTCTATTTTTGCGGGGATCTACAAAGAACCTTACGACATTAAAGACAGCCATTCGCGCTGGGGAGTGTTGCTTTCGCTGGTGATTGCTTTTGCGATTATTATGGTGATCTCTAATCCGTTTATGGGATTGATTTATTCGCAGATGATCCTGAGTATTCAATTACCGATTACCATTTTTCTGCAAGTTTACCTGACTTCTTCTGAAAAAGTGATGGGAAAATATAAGAACCGCACTTCAACGAAATGGATTTTATATATTCTGGGAGGTATCGTAACCGTACTTAATTTGATGCTGTTGATTAGCTTTATTGTGTAAATCGCTCATTTATTTTGGGTTTTGTTTTTACTTTCTTGTTTTTTGCTTTATCTTTGCGGCTCCTATCGGGTATAGGAGAGTATTAATTTATAAAATTAAAAAAGAATGTCAACTAAAATCAGATTAGCGAGACACGGGCGTAAAGGAAACCCATTCTATCATGTAGTGATAGCAGATAGTAGAGCACCACGTGATGGTAAGTACATTGAAAAGATCGGAACTTATAATCCGAACACAAATCCGGCTACTATCGATCTCAATTTTGACAGAGCTTTATTTTGGTTACAGTCTGGAGCACAGCCTACCGACACCACAAAGAGAATCCTGTCTTACAAAGGTGTTTTGTTGAAAAAACACTTGTTGGAAGGAGTAAAAAAAGGTGCATTCGATGCTGCTGCTGCTGAGACTAAATTTGAAGCCTGGATGAAAGGCAAGGATGCGAAAGTGCAGGCTAAGATCACGAAACTGGCTCAGGATGGTGATGCTGCTGCTAAAGCACGTCTGGATGCAGAAGCTAAAGTGCGCGCTGCTAAAGAAGAAATCGTTGCTAAAAAAAGAGCAGAAGCTGAAGCCGCTGCTGCTGCAAAGAAGGCTGAAGAAGAAGCTGCTGCCGCTCCTGCGGAAGAAGTTGCTGCTGAGCCTGCTGCTGAAACAGAAGCTCCTGCTGCTGAATAATTTTGCTATGATTACCAGAGAGGATTGCGTAAAAATAGGTGAGGTGACGAAAACCCATAACCTGCAAGGTGAGGTGGTCATTACTACCGATAGCGACCTCTTGGAAAAATATGCCGATGAACCGGTCTTCATCCAAATGGATGGAGCTCCGGTTCCTTTTTTTATTGCCGATGAAGGATTGACGGTAAGAAATCATTCTTCATATATCGTTAAATTTGATTTTGTCGATAATCTTGAGCAGGCGGAGCGTCTGACGGGCTGTGAGGTGTTGCTGGAAAAAGCTTTGCTTGACGAAGAAGATATAGAGTCTTTCGATTATGACATTTCCGAGCTGAGCGGCTTTGCCGTGGAAGATGAAGTTTCGGGAAAGAGCGGGGTAGTGACAGAGGTTGCCAATTATTCCGGTAATGTTGTGCTGACCTTGCAAATTTTGGAAAAAGAAATTTTGCTGCCTCTTTCTGAAAGATATGTCAAAGAGGTGAGTTTCGAGAATAGTAAATTATTGGTAAATATTCCGTCGGAATTGGTGGAATTGAATTGATTTCTTTCCTGTTTTTATTCTTTTATTACAGTGATTCCTTTTCATAGCGGGTATTTTCACCCGGTTATTTTGTTGAAAAATAATTCTGTTAAATAATTTGTTTGTTTCAGAATCCTATTTACGCAAAACTTTGTTTTTGTGAACTTTTCGAGTGTTAGTAACTTTTTATCTTTTTGATTTTTAGTAGTTTAATTGGTTGTTATGGAAAACAATTGAAAAAAATCAATCGAAAAAGTTTTCCCTTCATGTTCTTTTTTCCATATATTTGTATCAACCTATTACAGAAAAAATAGATGTAAAAATATATAACTATGAATGATCAAGTGATGATTAAGCAGGAAACTTATACTCAGGATGAAGCTTTCCAAAGTTCTTTGAGATATTTCAAAGGGGATGAGCTTGCTGCCAGAGTGTGGGTGAATAAGTATGCCCTGAAGGATTCTTATGGGAATATTTTCGAGAAAAATCCCGACGATATGCATCGTCGGCTGGCACGTGAAATTGCCAGAGTTGAAAAGAATTATCCAAACCCTTTGAGTGAGGATACCATTTTCGAGGTGTTGCGGGATTTTAAGTATATCGTGCCGCAGGGGGGACCCATGACCGGAATCGGTAACGAGTTTCAGATAGCTTCTTTGTCTAATTGTTTTGTCATTGGACATGAAGGGCCTTCGGATTCTTATGGCGGCGTGATGAAGATTGATCAGGAACAGGTGCAGCTGATGAAACGTCGCGGAGGTGTGGGACATGATTTGTCGCATATTCGTCCGAAGGGATCGCCTGTAAAGAATTCTGCCCTGACTTCTACCGGGATTGTTCCTTTTATGGAAAGATATTCCAATTCAACCCGGGAAGTTGCCCAGGATGGGCGCCGGGGCGCTCTGATGTTGAGCGTATCTATCAATCATCCGGATTCCGAAAGTTTTATCGATGCTAAAATGACCGAGGGAAAAGTGACGGGAGCGAATGTGTCGGTAAAGATCGACGACGAGTTTATGCGGGCAGTTATCGATGAACGCGAGTATATACAAAAGTATCCGGTTTATTCCAATGAGCCTAAGTATACCCGTGAGGTGAATGCAAAGCAATTGTGGAATAAAATTGTCCATAATGCCTGGAAATCGGCCGAGCCCGGAATCCTTTTTTGGGATACGATTATTCGGGAGAGTGTTCCGGATTGCTATGCAGATAAAGGTTATCGCACCGTGTCGACGAATCCTTGCGGTGAGATTCCTTTGTGCCCCTATGATTCTTGTCGTTTATTGGCGATTAATTTGTATTCGTATGTGCAGAATCCTTTCACGAAGGGTGCATTTTTCGATTTTCCTTTATTTAAGAAACATGTGGCTATTGCACAGCGTATTATGGACGATATTATCGATCTTGAATTGGAAAAAATCGATACAATTTTAGCTAAGATTCATGCCGACCCGGAAGATGAGGAGGTGAAAGGCGTGGAGATTCGTTTATGGGAGAAGATCAAAACAAAAGCCCGTGAAGGCCGCCGTACCGGAGTTGGAATTACCGCAGAAGGGGATATGCTGGCAGCTTTAGGATTGCGTTATGGAAGCGACGAGGCAATCGATTTTGCTGTGGATATTCAAAAAACATTGGCGGTCGAGGCTTACCGGGCTTCCGTTTATCTGGCAAAAGACCGGGGTAGTTTTAAGATTTATGATGCGAAGCGGGAGGCTAATAATCCTTTCATTACCCGTTTGCGCGAAGCGGATACAGAGATGTATAACGATATGGTGAAGTATGGTCGCCGTAATATAGCCTGCCTGACAATAGCTCCTACCGGAACTACCAGTTTGATGACCCAAACCACTTCGGGAATCGAGCCTGTTTTCCTGCCTGTTTATAAGCGTAGGAGGAAAGTGAATCCGAACGACCAGAATGTGCGGATTGATTTCGTGGACGAATCCGGCGATAGCTATGAGGAATTTATTGTATTCCACCATAAGTTTGCCGAGTGGATGAAGATTAATGGGTATGATACCGACCGTTATTACAGCGATCAGGAAATAGACGAGCTGGTTGCCCAGTCGCCTTATTATAAAGCAACTTCCAATGATATTGATTGGCTGGCAAAGGTTCGGATGCAGGGAGAGGTGCAAAAATGGGTGGATCATTCAATCAGTGTGACGGTAAATCTGCCTTCGGATGTATCCGAGGAATTGGTGGGAAAATTGTATATTGAAGCCTGGAAGAGCGGTTGTAAAGGATGTACGGTTTATCGTGACGGATCGCGTGCCGGGGTTTTGGTTTCCAATAAGGATAAGAAGCAACAGCCTGCTACCAAGGAGATGCCGGCGAAGCGTCCGAAGGAATTGGATGCCGAGATTGTACGTTTCCAGAATAATAAGGAGAAATGGATTGCTTTTATCGGTTTGTATGAAGGGCGTCCCTATGAAATATTTACCGGAATCGCCGATGATGAGGAAGGGATTATGCTTCCGAAGGCTGTTACAGAAGGAAAGATTGTGAAGCATTATGATGAGGATGGGAATTCCCGTTACGACTTCCAATTCTGCAATAAGCGTGGTTTTAAGACGACGGTGGAAGGACTTTCTTATAAGTTTGACAAGGAATATTGGAATTATGCCAAATTGATTTCCGGAGTGTTGCGGCACGGGATGCCGGTGCATCAGGCTGTGGAACTGGTGTCGTCTATGGAGTTTGACAATGAGAATATCAATACCTGGAAGAACGGAGTGGAACGGGCGCTGAAGAAATATATCCCGAACGGGACGGAAGCGGCCGGAGAGAAATGTGAGAATTGCGGTTCTCCGGTGGTGTATCAGGAAGGTTGCCTGATTTGTAAGACTTGCGGAACTTCAAAATGCGGATAAATTCAGAATCCCGGACTGATAGTCCGGGATTTTTTTATGGGATGGATTTTCTTTTCACTTTTATCGTTTCTATGCGGTGTGCTTGTGACTTATTTGTTATATTTTTGTGACATTAAAAACCGGATATACAAAAATGCAGGTACATTACGGAATAACAGATGTTCATATTGTCAATCCCGTTGTTACGATGGGAAGTTTTGACGGGGTGCACAAGGGGCATGTGCAAGTGATCGAAAATTTGAAGCAGGTGGCAGAGAAGTTGAGGGGGGAATCTGTGATTATCAGTTTTGAACCACATCCCAGAGAGGTGCTTTATCCGTTGGAAAAGCGTCCCGGTATTTTAACTACGCTGGAGGAGAAGATCGGTATTTTGCAGTCCCACGGAGTGGGACATTTGATTATCCTTTCTTTTACGGAAGAGTTGGCAAATTTGAGTTATTCCGATTTTGTGAAGAATATCTTGGTGGATAAGTTGGGAATAAAAGGTTTGGTTGTAGGATACGATCATCGGTTCGGAAAAAACCGGGAGGGAAGTTTTGAGGTGTTGAAAGCGATGGCCGGGCAATATCATTTTTATCTGGAACAGGAGAAGGCTTACGAAGAAAATGAGGTCAATATCAGTTCAACTAAAATACGTACGGCCTTGGAGTTGGGGGATGTCGCTTTGGTCCGGGAATTTCTGGGATACGATTATCCGATAAGTGGTAAGGTGGTGCATGGGGATAAGATTGGAAGAGATATTGGATTTCCGACGGCTAACCTGCAATTGCAGGACGAACGGAAACTATTGCCTGCATCGGGGGTATATGCTGTCTGGGTATTGGTGGATGGAGTTAGGTATGACGGGATGTTGAACATAGGCGTGCGCCCCACCGTAAGCCGTTCAGGAATTGTTCGATTGGAAGTGAATATATTTGATTTTCACTCGGAAATTTACGGTAAAACAATTTCCGTGTTTTTACTTTCCAGGGTGCGGGGTGAGCGTAAATTCAATGACATCGATGAATTAAAAGCCCAGTTAGGGATGGATAGGCAGTATGTTCTGAAATATATAGCCGCCAATGAAAAGGAGGATCGTTCCTCTCTTGACTGAAAATATAGTTTTTTTTTCTTCTTTTTCACTTTTCTTTTCATAATTTTGAATGATTTAAAATTTAAAGTTATGAGAAAATATTCGCTTCTTTTATTCGTAGCAGCTTATGTTCTGCTATGGCGTTGTGCGGACAAGGAGTCTGCTATACGTGTCGAAAAGCATAATGGGGAAAAGCTTTATGTGTGCGATTATTTTAAATTGAAAGATGATACCTTGTCTTTAAAGCTTAGCGATTTGATCGAATCGTTAGATGTGATTAAGTTGGATACCGCTTCCAATGCAATGATCGGTGGCGGATCGGTGATGTGTTCCGATAATTACTTACTGTTGAGACCTAACTGGCAGAGTGTTTTTAAATTATTCGACCGGAAAGGGAAGTTTTTGTGTGATGTAGGCGGATATGGCCGGGGACCGGGTGAGTATATGCGTTTGTATGACGCACAGTTGGACGAGAAAAATGGACGAATCTATTTGTTGCCTTTTCAGGCCCGGCAATTACTGATGTATAATTTGCAGGGAGAACATATTAAGACTATTCCTTTGGCCGGTTTTTTGCCTATGGGTAAATTTAAAGCGGAAGGTGATGAAGTAAGCCTGATCGCCATGCCTTTTGTGAAGCATGCCCGTGACTCGGCTACCCTGATTGCTTTCCGGCAGGATTTTGAAGGGCATTTGCTTGACAGCGTATCGGCTTTGCCTTATGCCATGAAGGTAGAATATGCCAATTGGATTAATTTTAACCGGGAGTTTCCCTCTTTTCATATTTATCAGTGGGATGGTGTGCAGGATTCACTGTATCATTATGTGCCGGGAAAGAATCGATTGACGCCTAAATTTACGGTGAATTATGGGGGAGTTGAAAGTATTCCTTTGCATGAGTATAATGAATTTGGCGACTATTTTTGGTTTACTACCTATAAGTTGGTGCAGATGGAGGACGGGAGATATACCAATAAGCGGGAAAAACGTATTTTGGTGGATAAAAAGAATTTAAAGGCCGGACCGCTGAAGATTGAGAATGATTTGTTGGGTGGTGAACTTTCGGGAGCAAGTTTCAGTGACGGGTATTATACGGAGAATTTAAGTCCCGTGTCTTTAAAGGACAGGTTGGAAAAATTCAGTAAGACGGAAGGATTGAATGAAGAAACACGGAAGAGGGTGGACGATTTGTTGAATACGATAGAGGAAGACGATAATAATTATATTATTATCGGTAAGATGAAATAAATAGAGGTAGAAGTTTATCAAGATAAGCGGATTTCCGGAATATAGCCATAAAGGGGAGTTTTCTAAACTCTCCTTTATGATGATTCAGGAGAATAGGCGGAGAGAATCCCGTTAAGATTTCATCGCCGGAGAAAACAGGTGCTAATGGATTATTTTTCAATCAACTAAAAAATATGTGGTTTTAACTATTAATTTTAGTTGATTTCTTTTGGAACTGATTCTCTTTTTTCTACTTTTGCTGAAACGAAACTATGAAGATTATGAAAAAAGTGTTTTATTGTATTGCGCTATGTGGTATATTGCTATATGGTTGCGGGGCTGAAAAGCCAGTAAGGATAGAGAAAGTGAATGGGGAGGAACTCTATGTCTGCGATTATTTTAAAACGAGCGACTCAACGGTGACCTTAAACTTGAGCGATGTGGTTAAATCACTCGAAGTGTTGAAATTGGATAATGACACGAGTGCAACGGTAGGAGGGGGAACTGTGTATTTTTCCGATAACTATATGATGATTCCTGCAGGCTATCAGCAACCGGTTAAATTGTTTGACCGCCAGGGAAAGTATTTGCGGGATATAGGTAAAGTGGGACGTGGTCCGGGAGAATATATGACTTTGTATGATATGCAGATCGATGAAAAGAATAACCGGATTTTTATGATGCCCTGGCAGACCCGGTATCTGTATGAATTTGATATGGAAGGGAATTTTGTGAAACCGATCAAGATGGCAGGCGGGGCTCCCAAAGCCACTTTTACTGTCGAGAACGATTTGCTGACCGTGCTGGCTCTTCCGTTCAAGGGCTTGAAATGGGTTGCATTTCAACAAACTTTAGACGGGAAGTTGCTGGACAGCGTGCCCGTGGGACATTTTGAAATCAATGAACGGAATCCGTATAATAATGAGTTGTTTTGTAGCCGGGATAATCACTATGTTCATATTTTCAGAAGTATGGGGAAAATCCAGGATACCTTGTATCATTATGTACCGGGCAAAAGTGGGTTTATTCCGAAGTTCACCGTTGATTTCGGTGCTGTGGAACCACCGATTCATTACTATCGCGAGTTTGGGGATTATTTCTTTTTTGAAACGAGTGTAACCAAGCCTACGGGTGAAAACACTTTCACTTATGTGACGGAAAAAAGTATTCTTGTGAATAAGAAAACCCGTGATGCCACACGGTTTAAAATAGTAAACGATTTCTTGGGAGGATATGAAACGAGTGTATGGTGTTTCTCGAATGGTTATTATGTGGAAAATATCGTTCCGGAAAGATTGAAAGAAAAATTAGAGAAAGTGCTCGAAAAAGGCGGATTGGATAAGGCCATGGAAAAGAAGTTGACCGATATTGTGAATGGTATCGATGAAGAGAACGATAATAACTATGTGATTTATGGACGACTTAAATAATCGTTTCTTCTGAATTAAAGCGTAGGGTGTTACAAGCAATGACAGGCTACGGGGAGAAACGAAAAAAGGAGATTGCCGATATGTTGTGTATATTCCTGTGGGACAGCAGGTGGAGAACATAGAAAAATTCCCGGAATGAAAGCAAGTGTTTTGTTTTTCATCCGGGAATTTTGAGTATAATAGTTCGTTTAGTTTAGAAGCGGTATTGCACCATTGCGTTGATACGGCTGGCATTCCCGTAATCGCGGTTGAAGTCGTTCCGGCGTCCGAAGACATATTCGATGCCTGTTGTTCCGTATTCCGTGAAGTCCCATAATAAGTTTACTCCTGCATACTGGGCATATTTGTAGGTGGAGCCATCGAGGGTTCCTTTGCTTTCGAGCCGGGCGTAACTATATATCAGGGAAGAAGATAGTTTGGAAGTCCAGTTTTGTTCGAATGCGCCGAAGGCTCCCCAGGCTCCCGGTGCTTTTAGTTTCCCGTTGTGGTTGGGGTTAGGCACCAGATCATAGCCGATGCCTGAAATGTCCTGTATATAGTTGGAAATAGCTTTCCCGTACACTCCCTGGAACATAAAGCTGGTTTTCTTACAAAGGTTGATGTTTCCGCTCATCATCACTCCCCAGCCAGTCATCATCCTGTCTTTATCACTGACCATGTCTTTATAGGATATGTTTCTCAGGATTCCTCCGGCTTGCAAATGGCTGCCATTTTTCATGGTGTATCTTATATTCAAAGGTATATCGGGCACTTTCTGACGGATGTCTTTTGAGAAGTCGTTTGTGGAGTAGGAGGCTTTTGCGTATTCCAGAGCTAAAGCACCCTGCCAGTGGTCGTTGAATTTTTGTGTATAACGGATCATCGGTTGCCGGATCTCGATACCACTACTCGGACCTTCTTCGTCGATTGTGGTGGGAACTGCACTCATATCCCCGAAAGTGCTCCAGGTTTGTCCGAGAGTGAATCCCCGGAATTGCACGAATGCCTGTCGCAATAAAGGAGCACCCTGATCGCCTTCGAACTCCATTTCGATATAGGAAACCAGTTTGCCTACGTCCGTGTTGCCTACCAATTTGAAGAATAACCTGGATTGTTCTACTGTCATTCCATAGCTGGCTCCGGGCTGATGGCCTTTCAGGGCGATGCTGGAGGTTGTGAAATAGTTGTAGTCCTGAACTCCGTTAAAATCGTAAACTCCGGTTAATTGTACATATCCTCCGACACCGAAAATGAAGTTTTTGTTGTCATCGAAAAAGATAAAACGAGGGGAAGCGGGATCGTTGAAAGCCAACGGGAAAGCTTCTCTCATCATGGTGTAGAAATTGTGGGTATCCCTTTCCTTTGAAACGGATATTACATTTACCTTTTGTGCTTTTATTTCACTGCTGTAGCTAAGGACAAAAGCCGAAAGCAGTATGAACACAAGTCCTTTTTTCATAGTTTTACTTATTAGGTTTAATAATTCATCAATAATAGTAAGACTATATACGGTTATAAAAACGGAAAGGGTAAGGCTGAAAATGAAAATAATACTTTAAATGACTAAAAATCAGAAAGAAAGGTTAATCTGAACGGAATCATGCAGGTGGGCGGGATGAAATAAAGAACGCTACCCGGAAAGAGGTAGCGTTCATATCGAAATTTTAACTTTATGCTTAAAGTTGTTTCAAGAGGCTGCGTAAGTCGCATTTTTCTTTCAATATACCGAATAACTGGTCGATGGCTACACGTTCTTGCTGCATCGTGTCGCGGTGACGAATGGTTACGGCGTTGTCTTCCAGCGTCTGGTGGTCGATCGTGATGCAGAAAGGTGTTCCGATGGCATCCTGACGGCGGTAGCGTTTACCGATAGAGTCTTTTTCGTCATACTGACAGTTAAAGTCGTATTTCAGTAAATTCATAATTTCCTGTGCTTTTTCAGGCAGCCCGTCTTTTTTCACTAAAGGCATCACAGCCAGCTTCACAGGTGCTAAAGCAGCCGGAAGCCGCAGAACAACGCGCGAATCCTGTTTCCCGTCTTTGCTAAGGTCTTCTTCGCAGTAGGCTGCCGACATGATTTGCAGGAACATGCGGTCCACCCCGATAGAAGTTTCGATAACGTAGGGGGTGTAAGATTCGTTCAGTTCGGTATCGAAATATTGTATTTTCTTGCCGGAAAATTTTTGATGTTGTGAGAGATCAAAATCCGTGCGGGAGTGGATACCTTCCACTTCTTTGAATCCGAACGGGAAACGGAATTCGATGTCGGTTGCGGCGTTAGCATAGTGTGCCAATTTTTCATGATCGTGGAAACGGTAGTTTTCCGATCCGAATCCCAGCAGTTGATGCCATTTCATCCGGGTTGTTTTCCATTCTTTGAACCATTCCAGTTCAGAGCCGGGACGTACGAAGAATTGCATTTCCATTTGTTCGAATTCGCGCATACGGAAGATGAATTGCCGGGCTACGATTTCGTTCCGGAAGGCTTTACCGATTTGTGCGATTCCGAAAGGTATTTTCATCCGTCCGGTTTTCTGTACGTTCAGGAAATTGACAAAAATACCCTGAGCCGTTTCGGGACGCAGGTATATTTTGCTGGCTCCTTCTGCCGTAGATCCCATTTCTGTGGCGAACATCAGGTTGAACTGGCGTACTTCCGTCCAGTTACAGGTACCGGAGATCGGGCATACGATATTATAGTCTACAATAATCTGACGCACTTCAGCGAGGTCGTTGTCGTTTAAGGCTTTCGACATCCGTTCGTGGAGTACATTCCGTTTTTCGATATTGGCTACCACTTGCGGGTTGGTTTGGCGGAACAGCTCTTCATTGAAGCTTTCGCCGAATTTTTTACGGGCTTTTTCGACGTCTTTTTCGATCTTTTCGTCATATTTGGCGATCTGATCTTCGATCAGGACGTCGGCACGGTATCTTTTTTTAGAGTCTTTATTGTCAATCAACGGATCATTGAATGCGTCTACGTGTCCGGATGCTTTCCAGATCGTAGGGTGCATAAAAATGGCAGAATCGATCCCCACGATATTTTCATGAAGCCGTACCATTGATTCCCACCAATATCTTTTGATATTGTTTTTCAATTCCACCCCATACTGCCCGTAATCATACACAGCTCCCAATCCGTCGTATATATCCGATGACGGAAATACATACCCATATTCTTTACAATGGGCAACTAATTTCTTGAATACATCTTCCTGTGCCATAATATTTTTGTTATTTGCCTTACAAAAGTAGTCATAAATGTTTAAAAGTTTATAGGTTTCCTGTTTATAATGTTATCAGCTTCAAGAGTAACCGTATCTTATAAACAATTCGCTATAAACTTTTAAATCTCCGGCCTGAATTTCCGGCAGGTAATTATTCGTCGTGCCCGATTTCTTTGATGGCTTGCGTGATGTTGATGGCGTAATCGCCGATCTTTTCACATTCGGAGAATATGTCGTTGTATAAAATTCCCGTGGGGTAATCGTAGCGTTTTTCTTCGATGGCGATCAGGTGTTCCTGTTTTAAAATGGTACGGTAGTCATTGATCGCTTTTTCCAGTTCATAAGCTTTTTTGGCATTCACTTCTCTGTATTCTATCGAGAGATTGGCACACATCACGTACAGGGTTTCGTCGATCAGGGAGAACATGTGTTTCAGCTTATTGGTCAGCTCTTCTGAAAAAACCACATTTTGGTCGTTCCGCCGGGCTATTGCTTTTGTGACGTTCAGGGAGGAGTCGGCAATGCTTTCAATTTCCGAAACGATTTTGAACATTGCCCGGATGCGCTGGGAGTTTTCTGTTGAAAGTTTTGATTCGGAAACTTTGGTCAGGTAGTTGGCGATTTCTATTTCAACATTATCACTTTCGTCTTCCATTTTTACCAGGTTGTCGAATTGTTTCGGAAAGTCTTTTGTGGGCATTTCCAAACATTCCGTCACTTTGTGGAACATGTCCCTGGTGTTTTTAGCATATAGGGATATTTCTTGTTTTGCCTGGAATAAGGAGGCATCCGGTGTCGAGAGTAACCCGATTTTGATGTGCTTTAAAGTGAAGGCATCCTCGTTCTTTTCTTTTATAGGAATGAGTTTGGTTACAATTTTAGCGATGAGTTTGACAAACCAGATCAATATTAATACGTTGGCCACGTTGAACATAGTGTGGAACAGGGATAGCGCCATAGGCACGGAGCCGATGTTGCTGGTTGGGTTTCCGATTCCCAGGAAAACGCTTAGGTGTTCGATCCAACTGAGGAATATAGGGAAGATAGACAACACCCAGATAACGCCGAAGACATTGAATACAAGGTGGGCGAGGGCGGCACGTTTGGCTGCGGTGTTGGCAACCATTGCTGCCAGGTTTGCCGTAACGGTTGTTCCGATGTTTTCACCTAATACCATGGAGGCTGCAATCTCAAAGCTGATCCATCCGTTTGCACACATCACCAAAGTCAGGGCCATTGTGGCGGAAGAGGATTGAATTAAGATGGTGAGGGCTGTACCGATGAGCATGAACAATATGTAGGAAACATAGCCCAGATCGGTGTATTCTTTGAGGAATGTCAGAATTTCCGGGTTTTCGTTCAGATTAGGCATTGCATCTTTTAAGAATTCCAGCCCGATGAATAGCAGGGCAAATCCGATGATGAGCTCTCCCCAGCTTTTCCGGGAACGTTTATTGGAAAATAAGAGGGGAAGACACAGACCGATCATGGGCAGCGAAACTTCTGCCATGCTGATTTTGAAGCCGAGGATGGATATTAACCAGGCTGTTACCGTTGTACCGACGTTGGCTCCCATGATAACCCCTATGGATTCGATCAGGCTTAACAATCCCGCATTAACGAAACTAACCACCATAACCGTAGTTGCAGAACTACTTTGTATGATGGTTGTTATCAAAAGTCCGGTAATTACTCCTTTTACCCGGTTAGATGTCATTGCCGCTAAGATGTGCCGCATTTTAGCTCCCGCTACTTTTTGTAGGGCTTCACTCATGAGCTTCATACCGTAGAGGAAGACACCTAAAGAACCGATAAGTTTAAGAAAGTCAAAAATTCCGTACTCCATTTTAATTTTTTTTAAGACTTGATTATTTTGCGGGTGTAAAAATAGAAAACTCAAAGTATAATACAAAAAAAAAGTTATTCATTATTACTGAACGACAGTAGAATTAGTTGTGAAACCTAATCATTGGGTCGTGAAGTGTGTCATGAATTTTATTTCTTCGGATGGCAGAAATCTTTTTGGGGCTTGAAATTTATACAGAGTAGAGAGATAAAATAAGTTTAATTATTTTAATTTACCTGTAAGGTGATCGTAAACGATTTTGGAAATTTGAGCTATGATCCCGAAGTTTGTTTCATCGTCTTCGTAGGAGTTGCTAACGAGTACGGCGATGGTGTATTGCCTGCCGTCGGGCAGACGGACGAAAGCAAGGTCGTTTTCTGCTATTTTCATTCCTGAACTTGTCCGCGGTGAGTTCCCGGTTTTGTCTCCGACGATTACGGATGCAGGAAGCAAGGCCCTGATTTTTTTTAATCCGGTGGTGGTCTTTATCATGGTTTGTTCGAGAAAATCCTGATATTCTTTGGAAAACAGCTCTTTTTTCAAGAACAGTTCCAACAGGCGGGTGATGGCCGAGGGTGTCGCCCAGTTTTGATAAATATAGTCGGGATTTTCGTTCATTTCCTGCTCTGTGTTGGCGATGGAAATGTCTTTGATTTTTAGTTTTTTGATGTATTTGTCCACTTTTTTCGGGCCACCTATATACCTGAATAAAATGTCGCAGGTATTGTTGTCGCTTAAAGCAACGGTGTAGTGTAGTAGTTCGCTTATGGTTAAATCGATCCCGCCCTGGGGATATTTATCTCGTAACGGACTGTAAGTGTCGGGTTGTAAATCGGCCTGGCTTATCGCTATTTTAGTACTTAGAGGTAATTGTTTTTTGTTCAGATGGTCTAAAACGGCTAAAGCTAAAGGGAATTTATAGACACTTAGCAATGGGTAATAACGTTCCCCGTTTACCGAGGCAATTTCTTTCCCTTCCAATAGGACACTGACTCCCACGGTTGCTTTTTTATCGTTTAGGACGGATTTTATTTTTTGCTCTAACTGGTTTTCTGCAAAGGATAGGTTTGTTCCGCACAAGAGGATGAACAGGATGATGAATCTGTACATATATCGTAGTGTTTAAGTTTGCCCAAAGATAAAAATAATAGGTTGTACTCTGAAGAAAGAAAAATGTTTTCTTTCAGTTGTATTCCTGTTGAATTTAATTTGTTCAAATCATGGGGTGGATTTGTGGGGGATTTCTTTAGGGTAGCAGTTCGCCGCTGGAATAATTACGGGATATTCTTTTACATATTTCCTATAGGCATATTTCCCATACGGACGGTTGGTTGCTTCCGGCGCATGGCTTTGCGGATGTGACGCTGTTTCCCCAAGGGGATAGTTGGTATCATAAAAAAAGCTCCAGAAATTTTCTGGAGCTTTTTGTCGTATTGTGTTTATTATTACATCATTCCCGGCATTCCACCACCCATTCCGGCTGGCATGGCAGGTGCGTCGTCTTTTTTCTCTTCCACGAGCACACATTCGGTGGTCAGGAACATTCCTGCAATTGAAGCGGCGTTTTCAAGAGCGACACGGGTAACCTTCTTCGGGTCGATCACTCCGGCTTTTTTCAGGTCTTCGTAAATGTTCAGACGGGCATTGTAACCGAAATCACCTTTGCCTTCACGCACGTTGTTTACAACTACTGCGCCTTCTACTCCCGCGTTGAAAGCAATTTGGCGCAGAGGCTCTTCGATGGCACGTTTTACGATTTCGATACCTGTGGTTTCGTCGTCGGTTTCACCCTTCAGGTTGTCGAGGGCTGCCTGTGCGCGGATGTAAGCCACGCCACCTCCGGCAACAATACCTTCTTCAATTGCTGCCCGGGTTGCGCTCAAGGCATCGTCTACGCGGTCTTTCTTTTCTTTCATTTCGATTTCAGAAGCGGCACCGACATAGAGAACAGCAACTCCACCTGCTAATTTAGCCAGACGTTCCTGCAGTTTTTCTTTGTCGTAATCAGAGGTTGAGTTTTCGATTAATTTTTTAATCTGGTTAACCCGTTCTGCAATGGCTTGTTTTTCGCCGGCACCGTTAACGATGGTGGTGTTTTCTTTGTCTACGGTTACCTTTTCAGCACGTCCCAGCATATCGATTGTGGCGCCTTCGAGTTTTAATCCTTTTTCCTCAGAGATCACAACACCTCCGGTTAAAACGGCCAGGTCTTCCAACATTTCTTTCCGGCGGTCACCGAATCCCGGAGCTTTTACGGCTGCAATCTTCAATGAGCCTCTCAAGCGGTTTACCACTAAGGTTGCCAGCGCTTCGCTTTCCACGTCTTCTGCTACGATCAACAGGGCTCGTCCTGCCTGAGCTACCGGTTCGAGGATCGGCAGCAGTTCTTTCATGGTGCTAACCTTTTTATCGTAGAGCAGGATGTAAGGATTTTCAAATTCAACCTGCATTTTTTCTGTGTCGGTTACGAAGTAGGGAGAGATATAACCCCGGTCGAACTGCATACCTTCAACAATTTTCACTTCGGTTTCGGTGCCTTTTGCTTCTTCCACGGTGATCACCCCTTCTTTTTTCACTTTTTCCATCGCTTCGGCAATCAGGTTACCGATCGTTTCGTCGCCGTTGGCAGAGATACGTCCCACCTGGCGAATCTTGTCGTAGTTATCGCCTACTTCTTCTTTTTGTGCTTCAAGGCTTTTTACAACTTCTGCAACAGCTTTGTCGATACCTCTTTTCAGTTCCATCGGGTTAGCTCCGGCGGTCACGTTTTTCAGGCCTACGCTAATGATAGACTGTGCCAGAATGGTAGCCGTGGTGGTTCCGTCTCCGGCATCGTCTCCGGTTTTTGAAGCCACTTCTTTCACCATTTGTGCACCGATGTTTGCGTATGGATCGGAAAGTTCGATTTCTTTAGCAACGGAAACACCGTCTTTGGTGATGTGGGGAGCGCCGAATTTCTTTTCGATCACTACGTTGCGGCCTTTCGGTCCGAGTGTTACTTTTACTGCATCAGCCAGTTCGTCTACGCCTTTTTTAAGCAGGTCGCGAGCTTCGATATTGAATTTTATTTCTTTTGCCATGATTTATTTCTTTTAATTTGTTTCTTATGTGAGAATATTCTCAGGTTTCTTTTACTGCTTGTACCTATTTATTATAGGATAACCAGAATGTCATTTTGGTTCATGACCAAATACTTTTTATCATCGATGTGAATTTCCGTACCGGAATATTTACCAAATAAAACTGTATCTCCGGCCTTTACTTCCATCGGTTCATCGGATTTTCCTTTACCTGTGGCAATAACAATACCTTTTTGTGGTTTTTCTTTGGCAGAATCGGGAATGATGATTCCACTTGCAGTTTTTTCTTCTGCTTCAACAGGCTCAACAATCACTTTGTTAAGTACGGTTTTCAGTGTCATGATTTAAAAGTTTTAAAGTTTATAATGTATTTTAAATTTCTTTGCCTTGTTGTAATTACCGGGTCGGTTTATTGAGTTACAACCTCTATGAGGTTATCATTTTTTGTGCCAAAATCGGAATTTTACGTCCTATTGGGAATAGTGAAAACGTAAGTGATTGAAAATTAGTTCGGAATTATACAAAATATAACATTATTCCTCTAAAAGGGGGTGTGGCAGTAAAGCAAAAAAAATGTCAGTATGACTGACATACTGACATTTTAATATGTAGAAATATGATCTTTCTTTATTGAGCAGGCGTTTCAGAAGCTGATTCTGCTGGTGTTTCAGTTGCCGCAGGAACATCGTTCACAGCCGGAGCTGTTGTCGGGAATGAAGGAATGGCCTGTTCTGTGGGAGCAGTTTGAATTTGGTTTTGAATGGCCGATTGTCTTCCGGCTATTTCTCCACGCGGAATAAATAAAGCGGCCAAAACGCATAGCACCATCATACTTCCTGCCAGTGTCCAAGTAGCTTTTTCCAAAAAGTCGGTTGTTTTTCTTACACCCATGATCTGGTTAGACGATGAGAATGATGAAGCTAAACCGCCACCTTTTGAGTTCTGAACCAATACGATTAATATCAATAAGATACAAATAATGAATATTAAAATCGAAACTGCTGTATACATGATTATACTTTAATTATTAATGTTCTCTTTTATTTTTTCAATTCGGTTTGCAAAGTAAACACTTTTTTCTGGATATTTCAAACTTAATTTTATATAAGTTGCTATCGCTTTTTCATATAGCTGTTGTTTGACATATATTTTAGCCAAAGTTTCGCTGAAAAGTTCTTCTTTATCTAATTTGGTTTCCTGTGATAAATCTTTTATGTCGCCTGCCGGAATTGCTGTGATTTTAGGCATTGCCGGCTCCGATTGGATGAATCGGTCGATCAGTTCTGCTTTGTTGTTTCGTTTTTTTGAACGTCCGGTGTTTTGTGCGGAAACAGGCTCGGACGGAATTGTTGCTTTGTCCTTGAGCTGATAGGTTCCGCTGTGGATTTCCGGTGTATCGAACGATGACGGCGTTTTGGGGGAAACCGGAATTTCCGGTGTGTCGTCTTCGTCGATAATCAGGTCGAACGCCACTGCTGCCGGATCATCGGTTGCCGGGATGTCTTTCCGTACCGGGATGTCAGTTTGCTTTTCCGGTTGGGGAACGCGGACAGGCTCGATCACATATTGGTAGTTGGAATGCCGTTCTACGATTTCAAATTCCGCTGCTGGCTGTGAGGCGGGCTCATCGCTGGCATAGTCGTTTACTACTCCCGGAATGTTGTCGATCACGATGGGGTTGGAAATGACCGGAGTGTCGGTTACAGGGGGGCTGTAAGGTTTGTTTTTCCTTTGATTTGCAGCGGGGGGAACTGGAGTTTCTGTATCCGGCAGGTTAAAGCCGATTATTTCATCCGGTTGCTCTTCCTGCCCGGTTATGCCATTCCCCTCCTTATAGGCCGGAATGCCGAACGAACTGACTGTGGTGTGTCCCTGAATTTCACGGATACGTTCTTCCACAATATGTTCGAGGGAGTTGTTTTTGTTTTTCCCGGTGTCCGACAGGTAATCGAATTCGATCTGATTGTTGAGGTAACGGTAAAACTGTTTGTGATCGCTAATATGTATGCTTCCCTGTTTTAGCTCGTTGCGGAACCTTGCCCCGGACAGGGTGTACAAAGCTTTTAAATAAAGAATCCTTGCCGTTTGGAAATAGGGGTAACGGTTGACGAGGGTGTCTAACTCCCGTAAATCGTCACTCGTTATTTTTTCCGGGTGGGCTATTAATTCTATTATTTTTTCTGCTTTCATAGGAACAGGTTCCGTTTTTCTCTTATCGGGGTAGAACTGTTTTTACCAGTTTACTAACGCTTTATTATATATGTCGTCGATGATTTTATCCAAAATAGTATTGATCAATTCTTCTTCAATGGAATCGAAATTCTGGTCTATTCCATAGTCTTCGTATTGAGAAAAGCGGGAATCGAAGTCTTTTGTGTCGTCCTTCGTATCGGTGTATTTTACACGAATTTCGATTGTCAGGCGGTTTTGTGCTGCTTCTTCGTTTTTCTGTATATCGATAGGTTTTTGAGTGTATCCTACGATTTGTCCTTCAAAACGAATGTCCCCGTTGTTGTCCGTCAATTGCGTAAGTCCTGTTTTTTGGCGCATATAGGTGGTCAGCTTTTCGGTGAACAAGGAACTTAAATAAGGCACCACCAGCAGGGCCTTGTTCGGGAAATAATCGACAGAATATGTTTTGACGCCCGGAGACAATGATCCTCCTGTCATGGAATATTTTATGGTGCAGGAATTGCAGAGAAAAATTCCAATCAGGACAAAAATGACGGCTTTTATTTTATTCATTTATTTTTTTGATTTTGAATCAGCAAATATAGTAATTAAAGTAGAAGGTAAAAAATGGCTTTTCTGTAAATTTTAATTCTCAATATTGTATTCTTTTAGCTTCCGGTAGAGTGTCCGTTCAGATATGCCCAGGTCAAGAGCCGCCAGTTTACGTTTCCCGTGATTTTTTTCCAGGGCTTTGATGATCAGCTCTTTTTCTTTCTCCTCGATAGAAAACGATTCTTCGATAACGGCTTCGGTATCCTGTATGTTTTCGTCTTTTGTGTGATAGCTCACACTGGGGGAAGGAGCAGGAGGTGTGAAATCGTGATTATTTTCATAGAGATTCCTTAGCACCAGGGATGTGGTGGGCTCTGCGTGATGCGCCACTTCCGGATTGTTTTGCATCAGGTCATACACCAGCCTTTTCAGGTCGTTCATATCCTTTTTCATGTCGAAAAGGATTTTATAGAGGATTTCCCTTTCCGAAGCGAAACTGCCGTCCGATTCGTGGGACGGGCTCAGGGTGGGGAGCATAGGATCGTTCTGGGGGATGTATTTTCTTAAAGTGGCTCCGTCCACGATGCGCTCCTGTTCGATAATCGAGATTTGTTCCGTAATGTTTTTCAGTTGCCGTATATTTCCCGGCCAGCGGAACGATTGTAAAATTTCTACGGCCTCTTCGGTCAGCCGAATAGCCGGCATCCGGTATTTTTCGGCAAAATCGGCGGCAAATTTCCGGAACAATAAGGGAATATCTTCTTTACGTTCCCGTAGAGGAGGAATGGAAATAGGAATGGTGTTGAGGCGATAATATAAATCTTCCCGGAATTTTCCGTTTTTCACAGCTTGGGGAATATCCAGGTTGGTTGCAGCAATGATCCGGACGTTGGTTTTTTGTACTTTGGAAGAACCTACACGGATGAATTCCCCTGTTTCTAAAACTCTTAGCAGTCTTGCTTGGGTGGGTAGAGGCAGTTCGCCCACTTCGTCCAGAAAGATTGTTCCCCCGTCCGTGACTTCGAAATATCCTTTACGGTCGGATAATGCCCCTGTAAATGCTCCCTTTTCATGCCCGAAAAGCTCGGAGTCGATGGTGCCTTCGGGGATGGCTCCGCAGTTGACTGCAATATATTGTGCATGTTTGCGGCTGCTATAACTGTGGATAATGCGGGGGAATATTTCTTTTCCGACCCCACTTTCTCCGGTGATTAACACGGACAGGTCGGTGGGAGCGACCTGGGTGGCAATATCGATGGCCCTGTTCAGCCCGTAGTTATTGCCAATGATCTCAAATCGTTGCTTAATAGCCTGTAAATCTTCCATAATTTCCTATTGTTGCCAGGATATAATCGAAATGAATATGTGATTTCTGCAAAATTAGCAGATTTAACTGACAAAATTGCATAAAACCATTTAAAGAAATTACAAAAATCACGGCAGGCGGAGTGTTGGGTGTGTTTACTGGAAGTTATGCCGGAGGAACGGGCGATTGGGAAGAGGCGGGAGAATCGGGCATGCTTTCGTTTTGAGAAAAGGATGGAGTAAAAAAGACGGAATCTAAAATTAAGGAAGGAAAATGTTTAGTTTAAAAAACGGAATCGGGGAAATATAAAGTAGGTTGTGACGATCTTCCGGAAGGTGTCGGGATAATTTTTTGTGAATTGTTTTTATGTTATCACAGTCAGTCGTTTATTCGGCTGGCGGGGTAAAATCGGCATAAATCGGGGCAAAAGACGATGAAGGCGGGTAACTTTCTGAAAATCTTATTCCTTTTTTACAAAAAAGACTCTAAATGTTTGGTTGTTAATAAAAAGGTGAGTACATTTGCACTCCATTTTGGAGAAAAGTATATTAATTTAAAAGTACTTGAAATGCCTACTATTCAACAGTTAGTAAGAAAAGGAAGAGTAAAAATTGAAGACAAGAGTAAAGCTCCTGCTTTGGATTCTTGTCCGCAGAGAAGAGGAGTTTGTGTACGTGTTTACACGACAACTCCGAAGAAACCGAACTCAGCTATGAGAAAGGTTGCCCGTGTTAGATTGACTAACGGAAAAGAAGTGAATGCTTATATTCCGGGAGAAGGCCACAACTTGCAGGAACACTCGATTGTGTTGATCCGCGGCGGTCGTGTGAAAGACCTTCCGGGTGTACGTTATCACCTTGTTCGTGGAACATTGGATGCTGCCGGAGTTGCCGGACGTAACCAGAGCCGTTCTAAATACGGAACTAAAAAACCGAAACCAGGTCAAGCTGCTGCAGCACCTGCAAAAGGAAAGAAAAAGTAAGTAATTAACAGGAATTGTTTATGAGGCGTTCCCGAACAGAGTTGAGTAAATGGTTGTGAAACCGTTGAAGACCAAGAGGGCAGCTTGACGAACAAATTCGTAAACGAAAAGAAATGAGAAAGTCAAAACCAAAGAAAAGAATCCTGTTACCGGATCCGAAATTTAATGATGTATTGGTGACCAGATTTGTGAACGACCTGATGGTTGACGGTAAAAAAACGATCGCGTTTACAATTTTTTATGATGCATTAGACATCGTAGACGATAAAATGGGTAAAAAAGAAGAAAAACCCGCTTTGGAAATCTGGAAACAAGCTTTAGAGAATATCACTCCTCAGGTGGAAGTGAAAAGCCGCCGCGTTGGTGGAGCAACTTTTCAGGTGCCTACCGAAATCAATCCGGCAAGAAAGAGAGCTATCTCTGTGAAAAACATGATCCTTTACTCCCGTAAGAGAAGCGGTAGAAATATGGCTGAAAAACTAGCTGCTGAAATCATGGCTGCCTACAAAGAAGAGGGTGCTGCTTTCAAGAAGAAAGAAGATACTCACCGTATGGCTGAAGCCAACCGGGCATTTGCACATTTCAGATTTTAATTAAGGAGTAAAAAAACAGATGGCTAAAAGAGATTTACATTTTACGAGAAATATCGGTATCATGGCTCACATCGATGCCGGTAAGACGACAACGACAGAACGTATCCTGTATTTTACCGGAGTAAACCATAAGATCGGCGAAACTCACGATGGTTCCGCTACTATGGACTGGATGGTGCAGGAGCAGGAAAGAGGTATTACCATTACTTCTGCTGCAACAACCTGTTTCTGGAAATATCAGGACAAAGAATATAAAATTAATATTATTGACACTCCGGGACACGTTGACTTTACTGTTGAGGTAGAACGGTCTTTGCGTGTATTGGACGGTGCTGTGGCATTGTTTTGCGCTGTAGGTGGTGTTGAAGCCCAGTCGGAAACCGTATGGCGTCAGGCTAATAAATACGGAGTACCGAGAATTGCTTTTGTAAATAAGATGGACCGTTCAGGTGCAGATTTTTTCAAAGCGGTACGGGAAATTAAAGAAAAATTAGGAGCTAACCCGATTCCGTTAGTGCTTCCGATCGGAGCTGAAGATTCATATCAGGGAGTGATCGACCTGGTGGAAATGAAAGCTTATGTTTGGGAAAACGGATCAATGGAAGCTACTATTCAGGAAATTCCGGAAAACCTCATGGCTGAGGCTCAGGAATGGAGAGAAAAGTTGGTTGAAGCTGCAGCCGTACAGGATGAAGCTTTGATGGAACGTTTCTTCGAAGATCCGGATTCTATTACTGCGGAAGAATTGAAAGCTGTGATCCGTAAAGCCGTGATCGCAATGGATTTCTGCCCGGTGATGTGTGGTTCTTCATTTAAAAACAAAGGGGTACAGAACTTATTGGACGCTGTTATCGCTTATCTGCCTCACCCGTTAGATATTCCGAACAGCAAAGGAACTGATCCCCGTACAGGCGGAGATTTAACTTTCGAAGTTGATCCGGAAGCTCCGCTGTCGGCTCTTGCATTTAAGATCGCTACCGACCCGTTTGTAGGACGTTTGTGCTACACCCGTGTATATTCCGGTAAGATCGAAGCAGGTACGTATGTATACAACCCGCGTACAGATAAGAAAGAACGTATTTCACGTTTGTTCCAGATGCACTCTAATAAACAACAGCCGAGAGAAGTGATCGAGGCCGGTGATATTTGTGCTTGCGTTGGTTTTAAAGATATTCGTACCGGAGATACCTTGTGTTCAGAAGACCGTCCGATCGTACTGGAAAGTATGACTTTCCCGGAACCTGTGATCGGTATTGCCATTGAACCTCTGACTCAGAAAGATACGGATAAATTGGGTATGGCTTTGTCTAAATTGGCAGAAGAAGACCCGACTTTCCGTGTGAAGACCGATGAAGATTCAGGACAGACCGTAATCAGCGGTATGGGTGAGCTTCACCTGGATATTATCCTTGACCGTCTGAGACGTGAATTCAAGGTTGAATGTAACCAGGGTGCTCCTCAGGTGGCTTATAAAGAGGCTATCACCATTCCGGTGGATCATCGCCATGTGTTCAAGAAACAGTCCGGTGGTCGTGGTAAATTCGCTGACATCGTATTTACGATAGCACCGGGAGCTGAAGGTAAAGAAGGTCTTGAATTCGTTAACGAAGTGAAAGGTGGTAATATTCCTAAGGAATTTATTCCTTCCGTAGAAAAAGGATTCAAGGAAGCCATGAGCAATGGTGTTTTGGCTGGTTATGCCGTAGAAAACCTGAAAGTAACCCTGAAAGACGGTTCTTTCCACCCGGTTGACTCGGATGCCCTGTCATTTGAAATGGCTGCTAAGATCGGTTACAAAGAGGCTTGTCAGAAAGCTAAACCGGTGCTGCTCGAACCGATCATGAAACTTGAGGTGGTAACTCCTGAAGATTTTATGGGAGATATTATCGCCGACCTTAACCGTCGTCGGGGACAGGTGGAAGGTATGGACACCAGAATCGGTGCACGTGTTATCACTGCTAAGGTGCCGCTTTCAGAACAGTTCGGTTATGTAACCGTATTGCGTACCTTGTCTTCAGGACGTGCAAGTTCTTCTATGGAATTCGACCATTATGCTGAAGTTCCGAAGAATATTGCTAAGGAAGTAGTTGAAAAAAATAACGGTAGAGTAGAACTCTTATAATTTTGGATTTTGGATTTGTGGTTTTCGGGATTTAAACCCCGAAGCTGCAAATCATCAATCATAAATTAATAAATAACATGAGCCAAAAAATCAGAATTAAGTTAAAATCTTACGATCACAACTTAGTAGACAAGTCTGCAGAGAAGATTGTTAAGACAGTAAAGGCTACAGGTGCAGTGGTAAGCGGTCCTATTCCACTTCCTACTCACAAAGGAATTTTTACTGTAAACCGCTCAACTTTCGTAAACAAGAAGAGCCGTGAACAATTTTTGGTATGCACGTTCAAAAGATTGATTGATATTTACAGCTCAACCGCTGGAACTATCGATGCGCTGATGAAACTTGAATTACCGAGTGGTGTTGAAGTAGAGATTAAAGTGTGATAACGGCGAAACCCTATGTCGTTATTAGAGAATTAACCTATTAAAAAAAGAAATGAAATTACCAGGTTTAATTGGAAAAAAAGTCGGAATGACTTCCGTTTTCAGTGTTGAGGGGAAAAGTATCCCATGCACTGTTATTGAATGCGGTCCATGTGTTGTAACCCAGGTGAAAACCGTGGAGAAAGATGGTTACACAGCGCTTCAGTTGGGGTTTGATGAGAAAAAAGAAAAACACACAACGAAGCAGCTAAGTGGACATTTTAAGAAAGCAGGCACAACTCCGAAAAGAAAACTCGTAGAGTTTACAGGATTTGCCGAAGAACACAAGTTAGGTGACGTATTGGATGTAACCCTTTTAGAGGGCGCAGCTTTTGTTGATGTCGTTGGAACCAGCAAAGGTAAAGGATTCCAGGGCGTTGTGAAACGTCACGGATTCGGCGGTGTAGGACAAAGCACACACGGTCAGCACAACCGTCAGAGAAAACCGGGATCTATCGGAGCATGTTCAACTCCGGCACGTGTTTTCAAAGGTATGCGCATGGGCGGCCGTATGGGTGGAGACAGAGTTACTGTAGAGAACTTGGAAGTTTTGAAGGTAATTCCTGAAAATAATTTGTTGTTGGTGAAAGGTTCTGTTCCTGGATCCAGAGGTTCATACGTAATTATTCAGAAGTAATGGAGTTAAGTGTATTAAACATTGCCGGTCAGGAAACCGGCAGAAAGGTAGAGTTAAATGACGCTATCTTTGGAATTCAGCCTAACGAACACGCTATCTATCTTGACGTAAAACAGTATCTGGCTAACAATCGCCAGGGAACTCATAAGTCAAAACAGAGAAACGAAATTTCTGGTAGTACCCGTAAGTTGAAAAAACAAAAAGGTACTGGTGGCGCTCGTGCAGGTAGTATCAAGAACCCAGAGTTCAGAGGAGGAGGCCGTATTTTTGGTCCGGTACCAAGAGATTATAGCTTCAAGCTGAACAAGAAATTGAAAAGATTGGCTCGTAAGTCAGCTTTGTCTGTAAAAGCAAGTGCAAATGCTGTGACTGTTGTAGAAGACTTCTCATTCGAAGCACCGAAAACCAAAGAAATGGTTGCTTTAATCAACAACCTGAAAGTAAACAACGGTAAGTTGTTGGTGGTGTTGGGCAATGAGATCAACGAAAACGTGTTGTTGTCGGCTCGCAACTTACAGAATGTAGATGTAATGAGAGTAAGCGACATTGCAACTTACAACGTGATGAGAGCAAGAAATCTCGTTTTAGTTGAAAGTTCTGTGAAGGGCCTTAACGAAATGTTCAATCTTAACTAATTAAAGAAGAGATGGAAATAATAGTAAAGCCCGTTTTAACGGAAAAGATGACAATGCTTACTGACAAACAGCACCAAGTGGCTTTTGTTGTAGCGAAAGAAGCGAATAAAATAGAGATAAAGAAAGCAGTTGAGGCGATGTATGGAGTGAGCGTTTTGGAAGTAAACACCCAGCGTTATCAGGGAACAGCAAAATCCCGTTATACGAAAGCTGGTGTTGTATCTGGAAGAACTCCTTCATTCAAGAAAGCAATTGTAACTTTAGCAGAAGGTGATAGTATTGATTTTTTTAGCAATATTTAAATAAGATGGCTGTAAGAAAATTAAATCCTGTAACGCCTGGTCAGAGACACAAAATCGTGAATACCTTTGATCAGCTGACTACAGATAGACCTGAGAAATCATTGTTGAGACCGAACAGCAAAACCGGTGGACGTAATAACTCCGGTAAAATGACAATGAGATATATAGGTGGTGGTCATAAACACAAATACAGAGTAATAGATTTCAAACGGGAGAAAGACAATATTCCTGCAACAGTAGCGACTATTGAATACGACCCGAACAGAACTGCTCACATTGCTCTGTTAGTGTATGCAGATGGTGAAAAGCGTTATATCGTAGCTCCTGTCGGACTGGCTGCTGGTCAGAAAGTAGAGAGCGGAAAAGGTGTTGCACCGGAAGTAGGTAACGCATTGTTCCTGTCTGAAATCCCATTAGGTACAATCATACATAACATCGAATTGAGACCGGGACAGGGAGCTGTGATGGCTCGTAGTGCTGGTTCTTATGCTCAGTTGGTAGCGAGAGAAGGAAAGTATGCTTCTATCAAATTGCCTTCAGGTGAGATCCGTATGGTATTGGTAACCTGTAAAGCAACAGTAGGAACCGTATCTAATCCCGACCATGCATTGGAACGTTCAGGAAAAGCAGGTCGTTCACGTTGGTTAGGTCGTCGTCCGAGAGTGAGAGGCGTCGTAATGAACCCGGTAGATCACCCGATGGGTGGTGGTGAAGGTCGTGCTTCAGGAGGTCATCCGAGATCTCGTAAGGGCTTGTTAGCTAAGGGTTACAAGACCAGAGCTCCGAAGAAAGCTTCTACGAAGTACATTGTTGAAAGAAGGAAAAAGTAACTGATTAAAACTTGATGTTATGAGTCGTTCGTTAAAAAAAGGCCCTTTTATTGATTACAAGTTAGAGAAAAAAGTATTGGTAATGAATGAGTCCAATAAGAAATCGGTTGTGAAAACCTGGGCTCGTTTCTCCATGATTTCTCCTGACTTCGTAGGGCATACTATCGCTGTACACAACGGTAATAAATTCATCCCGGTATATGTAACCGAAAATATGGTTGGTCATAAATTAGGTGAATTTGCTCCGACGCGTACATTTAGAGGTCACGCTGACAAGAAGAAGAAATAATAGCGTGATGATGTTGAACAAATGAAGATTGTATAAAATGGGTGCAAGAAAAAGAATAAGAGCAAATCAGATGAAAGAAGCCAGAAAAGAAAAGGCTTTTGCTGTGCTGCATGGTTGTCCTTCATCACCTCAGAAAATGAGATTGGTGGCAGACCTTGTACGTGGAATGGACGTACAGAAGGCATTGGATACACTGAAATTTTGTCCTAAGGAAGCTGCTCGTAAAGTTGAAAAACTGTTGCTTTCTGCTATTGCAAACTGGAGCGTTAAGAACGAAGGCCAGCGTGTAGACGATGCTGCTTTGTTTATTAAAGAAATTTTCGTTGACGGCGCAGGTATTCTGAAAAGATTGAGACCGGCTCCACAGGGAAGAGCTCACAGAATTCGTAAGAGATCCAACCACGTAACCATCGTGTTGGGAAGTAAAACGGCCGTTGAAAATATCGTAAAAGAGTAAGCATGGGACAGAAAGTTAATCCAATAAGCAATAGATTAGGAATCATCCGTGGATGGGATTCTAACTGGTTCGGTGGCAAGAATTATGGCGATAAACTGGTAGAAGATTACAAAATCAGAAAATACCTGAACGCTCGTCTTGCTAAGGCTGGTATCGCAAAGATCGTTATCGAGAGAACTCTGAAGCTGATCACAATTACCATTAACACCGCCCGTCCGGGTATTATCATCGGAAAAGGCGGACAGGAAGTGGATAAATTGAAAGAAGAGCTGAAGAAAATCACCGATAAGGAAGTTCAAATCAATATCTTCGAAATTAAACGTCCTGAATTGGATGCTGTCATCGTAGGTAATAATATAGCTCGCCAGCTGGAAGGACGTGTAGCTTACCGTCGCGCTATCAAGATGGCTGTAGCTTCTACTATGAGAATGGGTGCAGAAGGTATTAAAGTGTTGATCTCTGGCCGTTTGAACGGAGCAGAAATGGCACGTGCCGAAATCTTCAAAGAAGGAAGAATTCCATTGCATACATTCCGTGCAGATATTGATTTTGCACAGGCAGAAGCATTAACCACTTATGGTTTGCTGGGTATCAAAGTATGGATCTGTAAAGGTGAAGTTTACGGAAAACGTGAACTCGTTCCGAATTCACTGCTGCAGACCAAAGACAACGCCCGTCAGAATGCAGCCGGTAATGCCGGAGGTAAAAAAGGCGGTTTTAAGAAAAGAAAAAAGTAGTCTTTTAATAATTAAAACAAAGAGCTATGTTACAGCCTAAAAGGACTAAATTCAGAAGACAGCAGAAGGGAAGAATGAAGGGAAATGCCCAGAGAGGACATGAACTGGCATTCGGATCTTTTGGCATTAAGGCGTTAGAAGAGAAATGGATCGAAGGACGCCAGATCGAAGCAGCCCGTGTTGCAGTAACCAGATATATGCAACGTCAGGGTCAAATATGGATACGTATATTTCCAGATAAACCTATTACCAAGAAGCCCGCGGAAGTACGTATGGGTAAAGGTAAGGGATCTCCAGAGGGATTTGTGGCTCCGGTAACTCCGGGAAGAATCCTTTTCGAAGCCGAGGGAGTTCCATACGCAGTGGCAAAAGAGGCTTTACGTCTTGCTGCTCAGAAATTACCTATTACGACGAAGTTTGTGGTTAGACGTGATTATTCGGAAGAATAGTCTTATAACTCTTGAGTTTTAAACAAAATTTAATTGTCAGAGATGAAAAATTCGGAAATTATAGAATTGACCACAGCAGAGCTTAAAGAAAGAGTAGAGACTGAAAAAGCTGCCCTGAATAAGCTGACCATGAATCATACAGTTACCCCGCTTGAAAACCCGATGCAAATCCGGGCAGCAAGAAAGGTAATCGCACGTATGATGACTGAGTTACGTAAGAGAGAATTAACTGAAAAGAAGTAAAGCAATGGAAGAAAGAAATCTTAGAAAAGAGCGTATAGGTCTTGTACTGAGCAATAAGATGGATAAAACTATCACCGTTGCTGTACACTTTAAGGAAAAACATCCGATTTACGGAAAATTCGTAAAGAAGACCAAAAAGTTCACCGCTCATGATGAAAAGAATGAGTGTAATATCGGTGACACTGTGAGAATTATGGAAACCCGTCCTTTGAGCAAAATGAAGAGATGGAGATTAGTTGAAATCATTGAAAGAGCTAAGTAATCATGATACAACAGGAAAGTAGATTAACAGTAGCAGATAACAGCGGCGCTAAAGAAGTGCTTTGTATCCGTGTCCTGGGAGGTTCCGGGAAAAGATACGCACGTGTAGGCGATAAGATCGTTGTTGCTGTAAAGAATGCCCTGCCCGGCGGTGAAATGAAAAAAGGAACCGTTAGCAAAGCAGTGGTAGTGCGTACGACTAAAGAATACAGACGCCCGGACGGCTCTTACATTCGTTTTGACGACAATGCCTGTGTATTGTTGAATAATGCTGGCGAAATGAGAGGAACCCGTATTTTCGGTCCTGTAGCCCGTGAGGTTCGTGAAGGTTATACGAAAATTGTTTCGTTGGCTCCCGAAGTATTATAATGTACGGTTTACGATTCAGGATTTACGACCGAAGCTGTCAGGTGGAAATCGTAAATCTGTAATCTTAAATCTAAAATCAGAAAAGCGATGAATAGAAAATTTCATATCAAGAAAGGCGATTTAGTACAAGTAAATGCCGGGGTTGATAACGGAAAGCAAGGCAAAGTGCTGGAAGTATTTCCAGATAAAGAAAGAGCCATTGTAGAAGGTATCAATATGATCAGCAAACATACTAAACCGAATGCAACTCATCCGCAGGGAGGTATTATCAAAAAAGAGGCTCCTATCCACATTTCTAATTTGAATGTTGTAGATCCTACTACTGGAAAACCTACCCGTATCGGACGTAAGACCGATGAGAACGGTAAGTTGGTAAGATACGCTAAAAAGTCAGGTGAAATCCTGAAATAAGTATGATGGACGATTTACGGTTTATGGTTCTTGGGAATCATAAAACCGTAAGTCAGAAATCCAATAATTCAGATTTACGATTGTGCCGATCGAGCTGGAAACTTGACAATCAAGCGGTAGATAATAAATTAAACTTCAATTATAAGCGATTAATTGAAAATAAATTATATCTTTGCCGCCTGAAAAATCAGATTTTCGGGGAGAAATCGCGTGCGTGATGCTCTATCGTGAATCAAAAAATTTAAAAATTTAAATGAAATACGTACCAAATCTTAAAACAAAGTATAACGAAGAAATTGTACCGACTTTAATGAAGGAATTCGGATACAAATCAGTTATGCAGGCACCCAGATTGGAGAAGATAGTAATCAATCAGGGCGTGGGTTCATCTATTCAGGATAAAAAGATCCTTGAATTTTCATTAAACGAGATTACTGCCATAACTGGTCAGAAGGCTATAGTTGGCAAATCAACAAAAGACGTATCTAATTTTAAATTGCGTAAAGGCATGCCGATTGGTGTGAAAGTAACTTTACGTCAAGAAAGAATGTACGAATTTCTCGAAAGATTGATCGGTTCTGCTCTGCCGCGTATCCGCGACTTCAAGGGTATCAACAGTAAATTGGACGGGAAAGGAAATTATACATTAGGTCTTGAAGAGCAGATCATATTTCCTGAAATTGTACTGGATTCAGTTCACAAGATCATGGGTATGAATATAACATTTGTGACTTCGGCTAATACCGACGAAGAAGGTTTTGCTCTGTTAAGAGAATTTGGATTACCATTTAAAAAGAACTAAAAACCAAGCGAAATGGCAAAAGAATCAATGAAAGCCCGTGAGGTAAAGCGTGCAAAATTGGTAGAAAAGTACGCCGCAAAGCGAGCTAAATTAAAAGAGGAAGGTGACTACGTTGGACTGAGCCTCCTACCTAAAAACTCCAATCCGATCCGTCTGCACAATCGTTGCAAACTGACGGGACGGCCCAGAGGTTACATGAGACAATTTGGTATCAGCCGTATCCAATTCCGTGAAATGGCATCGGCAGGATTGATACCTGGAGTTAAAAAGGCTAGTTGGTAACATTTAAAACAGAAAAGAGATGACAGATCCAATAGCAGATTTCCTTACCCGCATTAGAAATGCAGTAAATGTTGGTCATAAAGTAGTGGAAATTCCGGGTTCTAAAATGAAACGGGAAATGACCAAAATCCTGAAGGAAAAAGGATATATTTTGAACTATAAGTTCGAAGAAGACGGAGTTAGAAGCAATATCAAGATTGCTTTGAAATATCACCCTGAGACAAAAGTTCCGGCAATCAAATCACTGGTTAGAGTATCTAAACCGGGTCTGCGCCGCTATACAAACGTGGAAGAAATGCCGCGTGTGTTGAATGGCCTGGGAATTGCCATTTTGTCGACTTCAATGGGATTGATGACAGACAAAGAAGCTCGCCAGCGTAATATCGGCGGTGAAGTATTGTGTTATGTGTATTAATTTATAAAGTGAAGAAGAAATGTCACGTATAGGGAAATTACCGATTCATATACCACAAGGAGTTACAGTAGCTGTAAATCCTGATAACACCGTCACGGTTAAAGGTCCGAAAGGACAACTTTCTCAACAGGTAAGTTCAGACCTGACCGTTACAGTTGACGAGAACGAAGTGCACATTGCACGTCATACAGAAGATAAAGAACATAAAGCTCAGCATGGTCTTTACCGTGCTCTGATCCACAATATGGTTGTAGGTGTTTCTGAAGGCTATAAAATCCAGCAGGAACTTGTCGGAGTTGGTTTTCGTGCAAGCAACGATGGACAGATTCTTGAACTTGGTTTGGGATACTCACACTCTATCTTTCTTGAATTGCCGGCAGAAGTGAAAGTTTCTGCAGTAACGGAAAAACGTGCAAACCCGATTATTACTCTGGAAAGTTGTGACAAACAACTTATCGGCCAGGTAGCTGCAAAAATCCGCTCATTCCGTAAACCGGAGCCTTATAAAGGTAAAGGTATTCGTTTTGTTGGTGAACAAGTTCGTCGGAAAGCAGGTAAATCAGCTAAAGTTTAATCACCTAAAGTAAGTAAAAGTTATGGCTTTAACTAAGGAAGAAAGAAGATTAAGAATAAAAAGGAGAATTCGTAAGATTGTCTCCGGATCAGCTGAAAGACCCCGTATGAGCGTTTATCGTTCTAATACGCAGATTTCTGTACAGTTGATAGATGATAACTCAGGTAAAACATTGGTATCTGTTTCATCATTGAGCAAAGAGGTTGCTGCTACTAAAGGAACTAAAATCGAACAGGCTGCCGCAGTTGGTACTGTTGTTGCTGAAAAGGCAAAAGCTGCCGGAATCGAATTGGTTACTTTCGACAGAAACGGTTATTTATATCACGGAAGAGTGAAAGCATTGGCTGACGCTGCCCGTAACGGTGGTCTTAATTTTTAAAAGTTAGTAAAGAATGGAACAGAAGATAAATAATACTGACTTAGAACTGAAGGACAGATTGGTTGCAATCAACCGTGTGACCAAAGTTACTAAAGGGGGTAGAACATTCAGCTTTGCAGCTATCGTAGTTGTAGGTGATGAAAACGGAATCGTAGGCTGGGGATTAGGTAAAGCAAATGAAGTGACTACCGCAATTTCCAAAGGAATCGAATCCGCAAAGAAAAACTTGATTAAAGTGCCTATCAAAAACGGAACAATTCCTCACGAACAGGCAGCTAAATTCAGCGGTTCTCAGGTATATATGCAGCCGGCATCTTCCGGTACCGGAGTAAAGGCAGGTGGTGCTATGCGTGCCGTGCTTGAAAGTGCCGGTATTCATGACGTGCTTGCAAAAAGTAAGGGTTCTTCCAATCCTCACAACCTTGTGAAAGCAACTATTGTAGCATTGAAAGAAATGAGAGATGCACGCACTATTGCTATGCAGAGAGGAATTGGTCTGGATAAAGTGTTTAACGGATAATATTTGAGTAATTATGGCAAAGATTAAAATTACATTAGTAAAAAGTAAAATCGGTAGCACTAAAACTCAAGTAGGCACTTTACAGGCATTGGGATTGAAAAAAACCAATAGCAGTGTTGAACAGGAAGCTACTCCGCAGATCCTGGGTATGGTTGCGAAAGTAAACCATCTGGTGCGTGTGGAAGAAGTAAAGTAATTGTCAAACTATTTTAACGAAAATAAAATGGATTTAAGTAGCTTAAAACCAGCCTGCGGATCAACTCACCGGGAAAGACGAATTGGTCGTGGACAGGGATCTGGAAAAGGAGGTACTTCTACAAGAGGACATAAAGGAGCTAAATCAAGATCTGGTTATCATACTAAGATAGGTTTTGAAGGAGGTCAGATGCCTTTGCAGAGACGTGTACCGAAATTCGGCTTTAAAAATATAAATCGAGTAGCCTATAAGGCGATCAATGTTAGCATGCTTCAGGCATTGGCTGAAAGAGATAGCCTGACTATGGTGGATAAAGATGTGCTGGTAAATGCCGGATTGATCTCTAAAAATGATCTTCTGAAAGTATTGGGCGACGGTGCTTTGACAGCGAAATTAGAAGTTAAAGCGGATGCTTTCTCTAAATCGGCTGTTGCTGCTATCGAAGCTGCTGGCGGATCGGTAGTCGTTTTATAAAACGAAACGAGTTTGTAAAGTTCATAAGGTTCATAAAGTTCATAAGGTTGCGGGGATAGATAACTTTATAACTTTACTGACTTTATAAACTTTATAAACTTATAAATAGGAAAGAACTTATGAAGTTATTTGATACATTAAAGAACATTTGGAAAATTGATGAATTAAAAAACCGGATTCTGATGACTCTGGGATTAATTCTCGTTTACAGACTTGGTACAGAGGTGGTACTGCCAGGTATCGACCCTGCCGGATTAGCAGCATTGAAGAAACAGACCTCTACCGGTGTGTTGGGTTTGCTGGACATGTTCTCGGGAGGTGCGTTTTCTAACGCGTCGATATTTGCGTTGGGTATTATGCCTTATATCTCTGCCTCAATCGTTGTACAGTTGCTGGGAATAGCAGTTCCTTATTTTCAACGTATGCAGCGGGAAGGTGAGAGCGGACGGCGTAAAATCAACCAGATCACCCGTTATCTGACCATTGTTATTCTGATCTTACAGGGTTCTGCGTATCTTACCAACTTGCATGCACAGATTCAACCGGAATTTTTTGTGATAAAAGGTTTTTTCTTTACACTTCAGTCTGTTGCTATTTTAGCGGCAGGTTCAATGTTTGTATTGTGGTTAGGTGAAAAAATTACAGACAAAGGAATTGGGAACGGTGTCTCTATCATCATTATGATCGGTATTATTGCCCGTCTGCCTTTTGCTTTCGTTGCGGAATTAACTTCCCGTGTCGGACAGCAAGGCGGTGGCTTGGTAGCCCTCTTGATTGAGATCGTGTTTTTGTTCCTCGTATTCTGTGGCACGATATTATTGGTGCAGGGAACTCGCAAGGTGCCTGTGCAGTATGCCAAAAGAATTGTAGGAAACAAACAATATGGCGGCGTTCGTCAATACATTCCTTTAAAGATCAATGCAGCCGGCGTTATGCCGATCATCTTCGCTCAGGCGATTATGTTGTTGCCGATCTCGTTTGCTAATTATGCAGCTGCCGATTCTATGACCGGCTTTATCGCTGCTTTTTCAAACATGACAGGGTTCTGGTATAATTTCACATTCTTCGTGTTGATCGTTGCATTCACTTATTTCTATACGGCGATCACCGTGAATCCGATGCAGATGTCGGAAGATATGAAGAAAAACGGAGGTTTTATTCCGGGTGTGAAACCGGGTCGCAAGACTATGGAGTTCCTGGATACGATCATGTCGCGAATCACATTGCCGGGATCTATTTTCCTGGGGATTGTAGCTATATTACCTGCATTTGCCATGTTGTCCGGTGTGAACAACCAATTCGCCCATTTCTATGGAGGTACTTCCCTTCTGATTTTGGTGGGTGTTGTTCTGGATACATTACAGCAAATTGAATCACACTTGCTGATGCGTCACTACGACGGTTTGATGAAAAACGGTCGTATCAAGGGAAAAACTCCCGGTGGACCGGCAGCATATTAATGATACTGAACAACTGACAAAAGACAAAGGAACGGAAATAATTTCCTCCTTTGTCTTTCGTCCTTTGTCATTTAAAGAAAAAGTATTACTTTTGCGGCATGATTTTTTTGAAGACCGAGGAAGAGATTGAACTATTGAGAGAGAGTAACCTTCTGGTAGGGATGACTCTGGGTGAAGTGGCAAAACACATTCGTCCGGGGATTTCTACATTAGAGCTGGACAAGGTCGCAGAGGAATTTATCCGTTCACACGGGGCTGTTCCGGGGTTTCTGGGATATGGCGGTTTCCCGAATACTTTGTGTATATCGGTTAATGAAGAAGTGGTGCATGGGATTCCTTCTGCCAAACGGATTTTACAGGAGGGAGATGTGGTTTCGGTGGATTGCGGTACTTTGAAAAATGGATTTTACGGCGATAGTGCTTATACTTTTGAGGTGGGCGAGGTTGCAGAAGACGTGAAAAAATTATTACGTGTAACCAAAGAAAGTTTGTATAAGGGTATCGGGAAAGCTGTTGCCGGATTGCGTATCGGTGATATTGGCCATGCTGTGCAGTCGCATTGTGAAGCAAACGGGTTTTCCGTTGTTCGTGAAATGGTGGGACACGGTGTAGGCCATGAATTGCACGAAGATCCCCAGGTGCCTAATTACGGACGTCAGGGACAGGGTGTAAAGTTGAAAGAGGGGATGGTGATCGCAATCGAGCCTATGATTAATTTAGGTAAACGTCACATTTATCAGGATTCCGATGGCTGGACAATCCGTACTCGTGATAAGATGCCTTCTGCTCATTTCGAGCATACGGTGGCAGTGGGAAAGAATGGGGCAGATATTCTGTCATCGTTCAAGTATGTGGAAGAAGTATTAAATTCATAACAGGAAATTTTAGATTGTAGGTTGAATGACAATCTGAAATCTAAAACCAAAAGTAAAAAGTATGGCAAAACAGCCGTCGATAGAACAAGATGGAGTAATAACGGAAGCATTATCTAATGCGATGTTTCGGGTTGAATTGGAAAATGGGCATGTTATTACCGCTCATATTTCCGGCAAAATGCGTATGCATTATATTAAGATACTTCCCGGGGACAAGGTAAGGGTGGATATGTCACCTTACGACTTGACAAAGGGACGGATTACATTCAGATATAAAAACTAAATCCACTGTCTATTCCCGTTTTGGTTTTCTGGGTTCAGAAGATACTAAAAGGAGGTAAGCAGGGAATATTTGTGAATATTCAAATTTAAAAACCATGAAGGTAAGAGCGTCAATTAAGAAACGTAATGACGATTGCAAGATTGTAAGAAGAAAAGGCGTTTTGTACGTCATTAACAAAAAGAACCCTAAGTTTAAACAACGTCAGGGTTGAATCATTAATCTGTAAAATTAAAAAAGATTTATGGCAAGAATCGTAGGTGTAGATTTACCCTCAAACAAAAGAGGAGAAATAGCCTTGACCTATATCTTCGGTATAGGTAGAAGTAGTGCACGGACTATCCTGAGTGAAGCCGGCATCGATTATGATCTTAAGGTAAAGGACTGGAATGATGACCAGCTCGCAGCTGTACGTAAAATTATCAATGCAGAGTACAAAGTTGAAGGAGAGCTGAGATCAGCCGTTCAGATGAACATCAAACGACTGATGGATATTGGTTGTTATCGTGGTATCCGCCACCGTTTAGGACTGCCCGTAAGAGGACAGAGTACAAAGAACAATGCCCGTACGAGAAAGGGTAAGAAGAAAACTGTTGCTAACAAGAAAAAAGCAACTAAATAATTGAGTTGAATTATGGCAAAGAAGTCTACATCAAACAAGAAGCGGCTGGTTAAAGTAGAAGCCGTGGGACAAGCACACGTTCATTCGTCTTTTAATAACATTATTATCTCTCTGACAAATAATTCAGGTCAGGTTATTTCCTGGTCGTCAGCAGGTAAAATGGGATTCAGAGGCTCAAAGAAAAATACTCCTTACGCTGCACAGATGGCTGCTGCCGATTGCGCTAAGGTTGCATTTGATCTTGGAATGAGAAAGGCAAAAGTATATGTTACCGGTCCGGGAAACGGTCGTGAATCAGCAATCCGTTCAATCCATGCAAGTGGAATCGAAGTGGCTGAAATCATCGATGTGACCCCGCTGCCTCACAATGGTTGTCGTCCTCCGAAAAGACGTCGGGTATAATTTAATGAGTGAGGTAAGAAGCCTTTTGCCGATTGCCTTTAATGTAACGTGTAAATATAATTTGAAATTAAAATGGCTAGATATACAGGACCTAAGTCTAAAATAGCAAGAAAATTCGGTGAACCTATTTATGGCCCGGATAAGGCGCTGGAACGGAGAAACTACCCGTCAGGTCAGCATGGTTTGGCGCGTCGTAGAAGAAAAATATCTGAATACGGCGTTCAGTTGAAAGAAAAACAAAAAGCAAAATACACCTATGGTTTGTTGGAAAAACAGTTCCGTAACCTGTTTGAAAAAGCAGAACGTGCTGGTGGTATTACCGGTGAAGTATTACTTCAGATGCTGGAATGCCGTTTGGACAACACCGTTTATCGTTTAGGGATTGCTCCTACCCGTGCTGCTGCACGTCAGTTGGTGTCTCACCGTCATATCACGGTTAACGGAGGTGTTTGTAACATTCCTTCTGCAATGGTTCGCCCGGGCGACATCGTGGCTGTTCGTGAAAAATCTAAAGCACTTGAAATCATTTCCGATTCTTTACGTAGCAATCGGGTGGGCAAGTTCTCATGGTTAGAGTGGGACGCTGCCTCTATGAGCGGAAAGTTGCTGAATGTTCCGGAAAGAACTGACATCCCGGAAAACATTAAAGAACAGTTAATCGTAGAATTGTATTCTAAGTAAAAATTAAAAATATTTATGGCAATATTAGCTTTCCAGAAACCGGACAAAGTAATCATGCTTGAATCAACAGACAAATTCGGTAAATTCGAATTTCGTCCGTTAGAGCCTGGTTACGGAATCACTATTGGTAATCCGTTGCGCAGAATTTTGCTGTCTTCCTTGGAAGGCTTTGCGATTACCGGTATCAAAATACATGGTGTTGACCATGAGTTTGCCACCATTCCGGGTGTAATCGAGGATGTAACCGAGATTATCCTGAATTTGAAGCAAGTTCGGTTTAAAAGAAAAGTAGAGGATGTAGAGGATGAGAAGCTAACTGTTCTTGTTTCTGGGCAAGAAACTTTCACTGCCGGCGATATCAATAAATTTTTGACTGGTTTTGAAGTCCTGAATACCGATCTCGTGATCTGTAATATGGATACTTCGGTAAATTTCCAAATGGAAATCACCATTCAGAAAGGACGTGGATATGTGCCGAGCACGGAAAATATGCCAACCGATGCAGAGGCAGGTTTTATACCTATCGATGCAATTTACACACCCATCCGGAATGTGAAATATGAAATAGAGAACTATCGTGTGGAAGGGAAGACCGACTACGAAAGATTGGTTTTCGAGATCGAAACCGATGGTTCTATCAATCCTACCGATGCTTTGAAAGAAGCAGCTAAAATCCTGATTCATCACTTTATGTTGTTTTCAGATGAAAAGATCACTTTGGAATCTGAGGACAAATACGGTAATGAGGAATTCGACGAAGAAGTGCTTCATATGCGCCAGCTGTTGAAGACTAAACTTGTGGATATGGATCTGTCAGTTCGTGCATTGAACTGCCTGAAAGCCGCTGAAGTAGAAACTTTGGGTGAATTGTGCCGCTTCAACAAAAACGACCTGTTGAAATTCCGTAACTTCGGTAAGAAGTCTTTGACGGAACTGGAAGCTTTGTTGGAAAACAATAACCTGGAATTCGGCATGGATGTTTCTAAGTATAAATTAGATAAGGAATAACGAAGATGAACCATAAAAAGAAATTTAACCACCTGAGCAGAACCAGTGCACACAGAAAAGCACTGCTTTCCAATATGGCTGTTTCTTTGATTCTTCACAAGAGAATCAGTACAACAGTAGCAAAGGCTAAAGCGCTCAAAATGTATGTTGAGCCGTTGATTACCAAAAGTAAAAACGACAATCAGAATTCACGCCGCGTTGTATTCAGTTACCTGGGACAAAAAGAGGCTGTTACCGAATTATTCGGTGAAGTGGCTCCGAAAATTGTGAACCGCCCCGGTGGTTACACCCGTATCCTGCGTACCGGAAACCGTATCGGTGACAATGCTGAAACCTGTATTATCGAATTGGTTGATTACAATGCAACCTATACCGAAGTTAAACAGGAAGTGAAGAAAACAGCAACCCGTCGTCGTCGTCCTGCTGCTAAGAAAGCAGAAGCAACCGATGCCGCTGTTGTTGAGGAAGCTCCGAAGGCTACTGAAGAAGAAGCACCGAAAGCTGAATAAGTATAATCACTTATCCATGATAGAAGCGAACCTGTTCCGGGTTCGCTTTTTTTATTTTCTATTGTCGGTGCAGGTGGAATTTTATTTTTTTCCCGGTTTCCCTATTTCATTTTTCCCCATCCCAATTTGTTGGTATAGACGTTATTGTTGATACCTATATGTTATTAATAATATATATAAATTTTTACAATGAAAGTTAATTCTTGATTTTTCATTTCTTAAATATCATTCTTTTGTCGTAACTTGGATGTGCAATTTTGCGAAAGAACTTAAAATTAATAAAAGTAATGACACATATCGTTGATATTATAGGCCGGGAGATTTTGGATTCCCGGGGAAATCCGACTGTTGAAGTAGACGTTGTTCTGGAAAACGGAATCATGGGGCGGGCGGCTGTGCCTTCGGGTGCATCCACCGGAGAACATGAAGCGCTGGAATTGCGTGACGGGGACAAATCCCGTTATCAGGGCAAAGGTGTATTGAATGCAGTAAACAATGTCAACACCGTAATTTCCGATGCTTTATTGGGTATGGACGTAACGGACCAGACTGCAATCGACCGTATTCTGATTAATCTGGACGGAACGAAGACGAAGTCGAATTTAGGAGCTAATGCCATGTTGGGAGTATCTCTGGCCTGCGCTAAGGCTGCTGCTAATGCTTTGGAGATTCCTCTCTACCGCTATATCGGGGGCTGTAATGCCAAAGTTTTGCCTGTGCCTATGATGAACATCATCAACGGTGGCTCGCATTCCGATTCTCCGATTGCCTTTCAGGAATTTATGATTCGTCCCGTAGGGGCTAAATCTTTCAAGGAAGCTGTTCGCATGGGAGCCGAGGTTTTCCACACTTTAAAGAAAGTGTTGCATGATCGTGGCCTAAGCACGGCGGTGGGCGATGAAGGCGGTTTCGCTCCTGTATTGAAAGGAACGGAAGATGCTTTGGAATCGATCATCGAGGCGATCAAGAAAGCGGGTTATAAGCCGGGAGAAGACGTGATGATCGGGTTGGATTGTGCTTCTTCAGAGTTTTATAAGAATGGTGTTTACGATTACACGATATTCGAAGGGGCTAACGGCGCTAAGCGTTCTTCTACGGAGCAAGTGCTTTATCTGGAAGAACTGATCAATAAGTATCCGATCGATTCTATCGAAGACGGTATGTCGGAAAACGACTGGGACGGCTGGGAAATGTTGACCGCGAAGATCGGTGACCGTTGCCAGTTGGTTGGTGACGACCTCTTTGTAACCAATGTGGAATATTTGAAGAAAGGAATTGATTTAGGCTGTGCCAATTCTATCCTGATTAAAGTGAACCAGATCGGAACATTGACAGAAACGTTGGATGCAATCGAAATGGCTCACCGTGCCGGTTACACATCGGTTACTTCGCATCGTTCCGGTGAAACCGAGGATGCTACGATTGCTGATATTGCCGTAGCCACTAATTCCGGACAGATCAAGACCGGTTCAATGAGCCGCTCCGACCGTATGGCAAAATACAATCAGTTGCTCCGTATCGAAGAAGAATTGGGTGAAGACGCTGTATTCTTCGGTAGGCGTTTCAACAAAAAGAAATAAAACTTTATAATACAAATAAAAAGAGATTACCCCGTAAGGTAGTCTCTTTTTTATTTATCGGTCACCCGGATTCCGGAATGCCGGGGGCTTAGAATACGGATGTGTTGTGCCTTATGCGCAGCACGTAGCTTATAGCCATTTTTTTCGCTTGAAAAAGAACAGCATGACGATAGCAATAGCAAGCATAATCGCCCATAGGACGTAATAAGCATTCCGATAGTGCAGTGCGGGGATATATTCAAAATTCATACCATAGACCCCCACAAGGAATGTCAGGGGAATGAAAATGGCAGAAAAAATGGTCAGCACTTTCATCACATCGTTCACATTATTGCTGATGCTTGCATTGTAGCTGTTTTGCTGGTCGGAAACCATCATGTAGTATATTTCTATCGCTTCCAAAGCTTGTGTGACCAATCCTTCCAGGTCGCGAAGGTAAGCATAGGTACGTTCGTTGATCAGGTCGGAATCCGAAGTGACAAAGCGGGTCATCGCTTCTTTCACCGGGCGGATATTTTTACGGATATACGATAGCTCGGTTTTATAATGGTAAATGTCCTGAATAATCTTTTTGCCGCTGCTTAGCAGGAGTTTTTCCTGTTCTTCTATGGAGCTACCCAATTTTTCGATATTCAGGATATAGCTGTCCACGAGGGTATCGATAAGCGTATAGCACAAGTAATCGGGGGAGTAAGTCCTGATTTTGCTTAGTCCGGAATACAAGCGTTTGGTAACATCCTCAAAATATTTTGTATTGGTTTCCTGAATCGTAATCAGATAGTTGCTCCCTAAGATCATCGAAATCTGGTCGAATTCCGCTTTTCTTGTCTCCTTGTTGAAATACAGGGATTTCAGGATGATAAAGATATGGGTATCGTCTTCATTCATTTTGGGACGCTCGTCTGTGTTCAGAATATCCTCCAAAACCAGAGAAGGAATCGTGAATTTTTTACCTACCTGTTCGATGAGTGAAGTGTCGTGCAATCCTTCAATGGAAATCCAGGTGACATGATCGTCAGAAATATATTCGTTGATCTTGTCCAGCGATTTTAATTCCCCTTCTTTGAGATACTCGGCGTTGTATTGGGTGACATTAATACGGGGGTGGTCTATCTTTTGCCGCCCGATGAATATCAGCGATCCGGGAGCAGCTCCCTGAGCTTTTTGTTTGTCTTTTAAAAAACGAGCCATAATGATTATATTCCGTGAGGTATCTTAGTTGGAGGTTTCTGTTTTTTTCAATTCCACAGGGAAAGCTTTGGTAACCTCTCCGGTGTAGATGCTAAGATGCGGGAACGGGATTTCTATGTTCCTGGCATCGAAGGCTTTTTTGATACGGCGGCGGTATTCACGGCTGACAGACCATTGCATGCCCGATTTCGTCGTTATTTTTACTTTCAGGATCACGGCACTGTCACCGAATTGGTCTACTCCCCATACGTCAACCGGAGCGAGCATACGTGAGCCGAAGTCCTCGTCTTTTTGCATTTCTTCGCCTACTTGTTTCATCACTTCCGTAACCTTGTCCGTGTCTTCTTTATAGGCTACACCGATGTCCACGACGATGGCCGACCAGCCTTTGGTCATGTTGGAAAGCGTGTTGATCTTGCCGTTTTGGAAAATATGTACGACGCCCGAAGAATCCCGCAGGGTGGTGGTACGCATTTCTATTTTTTCGACAGTACCTGTGGTGCCGTTGATAATGGCGACATCGCCCGTGCGGATTTGGTCTTCCAGCAGGATGAAAAAGCCGGAAATAAAGTCCCGTACTAACTCTTGTGCGCCGAAACCGACGGCCAGACCGACGATTCCCGCACTGGCTAAGATGGGAGCGATGTTGATGTTGAATTTGCCTAATAGAATCAGGATAAAGATCGTCCATAAAAATATCCTGCCTACGCCGTAGATAATCCCGGAAAGTGTGTTGATTCGTTTCAGCCCTTCGTCGTTGTCGATGTCTTCGGCTTTGTATACCCGGTTTAGGGCAACTTTTTTAATTCGTTTCACTACATAATAGAGCAGGCGCATCAAAGCAATGAAAAGGCAAATTAAGATGGCGATAGAAGGAACCTGTACAATGGCCCAGTTCATCAATTTATGGGTAAGGTCATGCCAGAATGCTTTTTCTGTGATGTTGCTATGCGAAGGATTCCAAAAAACGGCTAAGGTGGTGACCCCTGTTTTTGCCGGGATACTATCGGCGACGATCATTCCGGTTGAGTCGTCCCAAACTTTATGTTTCAGGTGGCGGGGATTGATCTCGAAATTGGCATCGATTTCGGGAACGAACATAATAATCTCGTCGAGCGAAGGGATGAAATCCGTGTTTTCGTAGGCTTCGCGAATTTCACCGACGTTCGATTGAAGCCCGATTCCTTTTTCCGTTTTATAGCGATTGTCCTTGATGACGATTCGGGTAATCCTGGAGCCTTCATCATTTTTGGTTTGGGGGCTGGCGATAAGTAACAGCCGGTTTTGTTTGTCGTAAACGTAGAAGTTGTCCGAAGCATCTGCCGTCAGTTCGCTTTTCGTTTTTATTTTTTTGATTTGGTTTTCAGAAAAAAGATCGTTTAAATCTTTAATTGTCATTCCTTTTTTGATGAAGCCTACCTGGTTCGGAGCGATCAGGAATTCTTCTTTTTCCGTATCTACGGTTTGTTTATTCGTGGAAGGGGTACAACTGACCCCGATCATCAGGATAAATAAAATGATAAATAGGTTTCGCATAATAGGGCATATTAGTTTCCTACAAATTTACGGAATCCCGTGTCTAAAACCAATGTAATGCACTTGTTAAAATTTTAAAAAATAGGCGAAAATTTGGGCGACTGGAAGGAGGCCGGGGAGATCGATTTTGAAAGGAAGGGATAAGAACTGTATTTCGGCATTTTTTATTTTAGATGAGAAAAGAAATGATGTTTTTAAGGCATATATTTTGATGTATTTTTATTCTTAACAGGATGAAGATTTATTGAAACGTTTGCACAATCATTGATTATCAACTATCTCTGAATGTGGGAAAAAATGTGCTTCGAAACTTGTTTTGATGATTCGATTCGTTACCTTTACCATGTTTTACAACATAAAAATTCAAGAAAAAGTATCCTATTTTATCATGACTCAAGAAGCAAAAGTTATAGAAAAGCACGATGTTGTGATCCGTTTCTCAGGAGATTCCGGGGACGGAATGCAATTAACCGGACAGCAATTTTCGGATACCTCCGCCTTGTTTGGAAATGATGTGGCAACTTTTCCTGATTATCCGGCGGAAATCCGGGCTCCTCAGGGGACTGTGGGAGGTGTTTCCGGTTTTCAGGTTCATATCGGGGAAGAGCATATCACCACTCCGGGAGATTATGCGGATGTACTTGTGGCTATGAATCCGGCGGCCTTAAAGGCCAATCTGAGATGGGCAAAGAAAGCCGGGACGATTATTGTAGATACCGATGCTTTTACCGATAAGCATATCGAGCGTGCCGGATATACCGAAAATCCGCTGGAAAACGGTTCTTTGACGGATTATAATGTTATCCCGGTGCGGATAACGGAATTGACGATCGAAGCCTTGAGAGAAACCGGGCTTGACCAGAAATCGGTGCTGAGGTGCAAGAATATGTTTGCTTTGGGTATGATTTATTGGATGTTCGAGCGTTCTGTCGAACATACCGAAGCGTTTTTTGATATAAAATTTGGCAAAAGGCCATCGATTGCATCGGCCAATAAATTGGTGCTGCGTGCCGGATATAATTATGCGGCGAATGTTCATGCTTTGGCCGTTCATTTTAAAGTTTCCCCGGCTACGATAGAAAAGGGGAAATACCGGACGATTACCGGGAATAAGGCTACCGCCTGGGGATTGCTGGCTGCTGCCGAGAAAGCGGGTTTGCCTTTGTTTTGCGGTTCTTATCCCATAACTCCGGCTACGGATATTTTACATGAGCTGGCCTTACGGCGTGATCTGGGAGCGAAAACATATCAGGCGGAGGATGAGATCGGCGGAATATGTACAGCAATAGGTGCCAGTTATGCCGGGAATTTTGCCGTGACCACGACTTCCGGTCCGGGATTGGCATTGAAATCCGAAGCTTGCGGTTTGGCTGTTATGGCGGAGTTGCCTTTAGTGATTGTGGATGTTCAGCGTGGCGGGCCGTCTACCGGATTGCCTACTAAAACAGAGCAGTCCGATTTGATGCAGGCGTTGTACGGGCGTAACGGGGAGTGTCCCATGCCTGTTATTGCTGCCAGCACATCGGGAAATTGTTTCGATTATGCTTTTATGGCGGGTAAGATCGCTTTGGAGCATATGACTCCGGTTATTTTACTGACAGACGGTTTTTTGGCTAACGGGGCGCAACCGTGGCTGATTCCTTCTATGGCAGATTTACCAGCTATTCATCTCCGGGTGGCTAAGGAAGGCGACGAGTATCAGCCTTATGCCCGTGATCCGGAAACATTGGCGAGAATCTGGGCTTGGCCGGGAACGAAAGGGTTGGAACATCGTATCGGCGGACTTGAAAAAATGAATATTACCGGGAATATCAGTTATGTACCTGAAAACCATCAGGTCATGACCGACTTGCGGGAAGCTAAAGTAGAGCGTATCGCCCAATATATACCGGAACAGGAGGTGTATGGGAATCCCGAAGGGGGAGAAGTGCTGATTGTAGGCTGGGGAGGAACATACGGGCATTTGGTTTCTGTGGCGAAAGAGATGCGTTCGGAAGGGAAAGATGTGAGTTTGGCACATTTCAATTATATAAATCCTTTACCGAAGAATACGGGCGATATTTTTGTCCGTTATAAGAAAATCGTTGTGTGCGAGTTGAATTTAGGGCAGTTTGCCGGGTATTTAAGAAGTAAATTCCCACAGTATACTTATTTGCAATGCAATAAGGTGGAAGGTTTGCCTTTTACCGTTGTTGAATTGAAAGAAAAGATCAGTCATTTGATGAACATTTAAGTTGAGTGTGTATGATGGAAGAAATAAAATATACTCCGAAAGATTTTAAAAGCGATCAGGAAATACGTTGGTGTCCCGGATGTGGAGATCACGGTATTATAAATTCGGTACAGAAAGCGATGGCAGAACTGGGTTATCCCCGGGAATCCTGGGCGATTGTTTCCGGAATCGGTTGCTCTTCCCGCTTTCCTTATTATATGAATACTTACGGTTTCCATACCATTCATGGACGGGCGGCGGCAATTGCTTCGGGAGTGAAGAATGCCAACCGGAAACTGAATGTGTTGCAGGTTTCCGGCGACGGGGACGCTTTAGCCATCGGTGGAAACCATTTTATCCATGCTATCCGCCGAAATGTGGATATTACGATCCTGCTTTTCAATAATGAAATCTATGGATTGACAAAGGGACAATATTCGCCTACCACAAAGCTGGGGACTAAAACTAAAACTTCCCCGTACGGGACGATCGAGCATCCCTTTAATCCGGGTGAGCTGACCATCGGAGCGCAAGGTAAGTTTTTTGCCCGTTCTATCGATACCAGTGTTGCGCTTACGGCTGAAATATTGAAGGCTGCAGTTCGGCATAAAGGAACTTCGGTGGTGGAAGTTTTGCAGAATTGTGTGATTTTTGCCGACGGAGTACATGCCGCCATAACCGATAAAGAGGTCAGGGAAGATCGGCAATTGGTGTTGAAACATGGACAACCGATGATTTTCGGGAAAAATAAAGATAAAGGGTTGGTGTTTGCTTCTTCCGGAGAACTGAAAGTGGTGGAAATCGGAAAGGGAGGGGTTACGGAAAAAGATATTTTGGTGCACGATGCTCATAATCCCAATCCTTTTTTGCATTGGATGCTGGTGAATATGAATGCGCCTGAATTTCCTGTTGCCTTAGGAATTATCCGGGATGTGGAGGCTCATACTTACGACGAGGCTTTGGATGAACAGATCGCAGAGGTACAAAGCCAATCTAAAATCCGGTGTATGGACGATTTGCTGAATAGCGGTGACACCTGGGAAGTGAAATAGAAGTTCTTAGGTGATTTTGATACAAACCCGTCCCGGAATATTCTTTTCCGGGACGGGTTTATAATATGGGGAAATTCTATCCGGAATGCTTCTCTTGGATAGAGTTTGGGTGATAAAGGTAAATGGGGTATTCTTTACTGACCGGAAACCGGAAATTTTAGAATTTATACAGTAAACCGATATTGGCTCCGATGTTCATTATTTTATCGAAACCGATATTCCCGGGGGTATTCTCATCGAATTGATAAGAATCATCGACTTTAGGTACGTAGTCTACCCTTATTTTCAGGTCTAAATACACCTGTTCCGATAGTTCGAACAAAGAGCCTGCATTTAAACCGACACCGGGGGAAACGATAAACAGTTTTTTGGAAAGATCAGGGATGCCGTAGATGTCGGAACGGCGTGAAACCTTAACATTGGTGATGTAAGCTCCGAAATGGATACCGAGGTAAGGAAGTATGGTGCGATCCCAATTCGGCATGTAGAATGAGGCTTCCAATAGTATGGGGATTAAACGGCATTTGTAATCCTGATCGGTATTGTCGTTGCTTAGCAGGACTTTCGATTTAAAGGAATGGTAACCAGCCTCGAATCCAATGCCGATGGCATTGTTGATAAGGTATTTGGCTGAAACATTTCCCCCTAACCCATTTTTCAATATTTTCCCCATGTCGCCCAGGGGATAGGAATAACCTGCATTTATTCCCAGCAGGAAGCCATTATCCTGCCGATAATATTGTCCTTTCATTACGCTTGTCATGCCCAGCAGGCAGATCAGGCAGAAATACCATTTTTTCATATTGATGTTTATTATAGGTCTTTGTATGGAAGGAGGCCGTCGGAGAACATTATAGTTCTGCAGCTTTTTCCTGCCGGGAACCGATGTGTTTTTCCACTTCCCCTAATTGCTGTTTTGCGTATGAATCGTTTACCTTTACGCTCAAGGCTTTTTGATAATAGAATTTGGCTACGGCATAGGCTTTTTCTTTAAAGGCTTTGTCCGCTTTGCCAATATGTTCCTTGTATTCTTTTTGTACTGCCGCCAGTTGTTCGGCCTCAATTTGTTTGTCGATCTCTGCGATCTGTTTTTCTATGTTTTCCTTGTCGATCGGAAGGATGCTCATGGCTTTTTGATAGTAGAATTTGGCTGAAGCATAATTCTTTTCTTGCAAGGCTTTTTCCGCGCTGGCTTTGTTTTGGGTGAATTCCGCGAGTTTTGTTTTGTATTTGGCGGAATTAATGATGTTCGCAATTTCGATTAATTGCTGTTTGGGGTATTGTTCTCCCAAATTCAGGGAATCCGCCTGAGTGTATCTTATTTTGGCCAGGGCGTAATTTTCGATTTGGAAAGCGGCATCCCCTTCTGCAATCAGGCGTCTGTAATCGTTTTGCAGGGCTTGTCTGCGTATGGCTTCCTGTTTTTGCCTTTCCTGTTCGGCTGCCAATTGCCTTTTCTGTTCTTCAATGGCTTCCTGTGTTTTGGCTATCCTGTCTTTCGGATAAGTTTCCTGTGGTTTTAAAGTCAGGGCTTCCTGATAAACGGCAAGCGCTTTCTGGTATTCTTTGTCGTTGAACAAATGGTCGCCTTGTAATAATAATTTTCCATAGTTACTATCCTGGGCGGCCTGCTGTTTTTGTTTTTCCGCCAATAGCCTGGATTGTTCCGCCAGTAGTGCGTTTATTTCCCGGATCCGGTCTGCCGGATAAGAATCCTTGTTGTTGATTCGGGCAGCTTCGGCATAAGAGTTTTTTGCGTCTATGTAGTTTTTGGCAGTAAAGAGGCTGTCGGCAGTTGCCAACAGAAGTTTATAGGTGCGTTCATTCTGTTGCTCTATACTTTGACGGGCTTTTTCCAGTTCAGCTTCTTTCTTCGCCAATTCGATGTGGGAACTGGCATCCCGGTCGGCTGGCTTGATTTGCAGGGCTTGTTGCCATTGGGCGATGGCATCGTTCCATTTTCTTTGCTCAAAGGATTCTTTTCCCGCATCCATGAATTTTGCAAACATCTGTTCCTTCTTTATCGACTCTGCATCCTGTCCCGCCAATGCCTGTTTTACATTCTTCTCTGCCTGGGCGATTCTATCCTTGATTTTGTCGGAATATTCTTTGTCGAATGTAAAATCGTCCAGTTCGTAATTATAAGCAAGGATAGCCACGGGCTGTTCGAAGATCGATAAGTCTACCTGATTCACTTGGGGAAGCAAATTAATGGTCAGTTTAATGGGAGGAAAGTTAGGATTGCTTTCAATGATCTCTCCCGGAACTTCGGTATTTACGCTAATGTTTTTCGTGATATATCCACTTTTTTCAAAGGTGATTTTATAGTCGGCATCCAATGCGAGTTTAATATCAAAGCGTCCTTTTTTGGAAATGTCCTGTTGTGTCAGTTTCGTGTTGTTTTTATAAATGATAATCCGTGCGCCTTCGGGAGAAGCATTTTCAATCGTGACGCTTCCACTCAATTGTAGGCTTTGGGCAAATAAGAATGAAGGTAAAAAGATAGAAACAAGAAACAACAGGTATTTTTTCATCACACATATTTTTTACAAAAATAACAATAAGGTGAAAACTAAATCGGTTTCCCCGGTTTTTTAACTTTTTAAGAAAAGAGTTGTTTAAGCGGAGTGGTTACTGTGGTAAAAAAGGGGGGATGGGATAATGATAGGATTGTCTGCCGCCTGTTTTCTCTCGACAGGTAAAAAGTTGATTTCCGAGCAGATGGGGTTTGACTGTTGAGGGGAGGGAAATGGGCGGGGTAAAAAAATACCCGGATAAATTTTATCCGGGTATTTAGTATGATAGCTTAATTTTATTTGCCGCTTTTTAATTTCGCTCTTTCGATATATTTTTCAATATCCCGGCCTTCCGGAGAAGCAGGAAATTCCTGATTGATCTTTTCATAGATTTTCAGTGCACCTGCATAATTGTTGCTTTTTTCAAGAGCTAAAGCATTTTTCATCAAGAAAACAGGAGTAGAGAAATCGTTTAATTTAGAAGCTGCCGCTTTGTTGTAGTATTCGGCTGCTTTGGTATAGTTTCCCATTTGCATATAAGCATCGCCGATGTTAGCTACGGCCATATTGTTCATTAATAAATCGTCGGATGAGAATTTTTTCAATGAAGCGATTGCATTTTCATATTCTCCTAAATAAAGATAAGAAAGGCCTGCATAGAAATTTGCCAGGTTTCCTGTCGGGGTGGAGCTATATTTATCGGCAATTTCAACGAATCCGAGAATGTTTCCGTCACCGTTCAGTGCCAGATTAAAAGAATCTTTTTCAAAATAATTTTGAGCACCGAAAATTTGGCTGGAAGCCTCTTTTGCTTTTGGCTCTGAAACCAGGTGCTTATAACCGAAATAACCGCCAATAATTATAACCAGAACAAGTAGAATGTTGATGAGCATTTTTTGATTTTTTTCAATGAACTGCTCGCTGCTGGTTAGTGCATCTTCCAGATGTTCAAAGCCATCCTCGTGTTTTACCTTTTCTTTTGACATATCTTTAATAATTATTACAAATTACAAAACAAGGGTGTAAATCCACCTTATTAGCGTGCAAAATTAGCGTTTTAAATTGAATATAGAAATATCCGGCGTTTTTTTTTAATTCCCCGGTTTTCAGCTTTTAATGGTAGCGGAGGTTGTATCTTGCCATTATATTTTTCCGGCGTTGCCCTTTATCCAAAAAAAAAGTAATTTTGTCCGGTAAACAAATAAGGCCGGTAAACCGGAAGTGGATGGTTATAAGAGAACTGAATATAATTAATTTTAAAAATATTGCCGAAGCAACTTTGACATTCAGTCCCGGTTTTAATTGTTTTGTCGGGAATAATGGCGTAGGCAAAACCAATATATTGGATGCGCTGTATCACCTTTCGATGTGTAAAAGTTACTTTAATTTGCCCGATTTGCAAAACATCCGGCATGGAGAGCCTTTTTTCGTGGTGCAGGGTAAGTATGAGCGGGAGGGGGAAGAATTGGATGTTTATTGCGGAGTGAAGCGGGGGCAGAAAAAGGTGTTTAAAAAAAATCAAAAAGCTTACGATAAATTGTCGGAACATATCGGGCTGTTGCCTTTGGTGATGGTGTCGCCCGAAGATGTTGTCCTGATCGATGGAGGCAGTGAAGAAAGGCGGAAATTGATCGATGGTATTATTAGCCAGTGTGACCGGGGGTATCTTCATCAGTTGATTCGTTACAATAAGGCGTTGTCCCAACGGAACTCTTTGCTTAAATCTTCCGTAGGAAAAGTATTGGACGTTGAAATGTTGAGTATCTGGGATGAGCAGTTGGCGGAATGCGGAGAAGTGATTATGCAGAAGCGTGCCGGGTTTCTGGCCGAGTTTGCCGAGGTGTTCCAATCTTATTATGAGTTACTGTCGTTGGGCAGGGAGACGGTGACGTTGTCTTATAAGGTTTCTGTAAAAGAGGGGGATATGCTTTCGGCTCTCCGGGCATCGCTTGAGCGCGACCGGATAATGACTTACACTACAACCGGAGCCCACCGGGATGACATCCTTTTGAATATCGGGGATTATCCGGTAAAAAAAATCGGGTCCCAGGGGCAGAAAAAAACGTTCCTGATCGCTTTGAAATTGGCTCAATATGCTTGGTTGCACCGGATGAGCGGGGTTAAGCCTTTGTTATTGCTGGACGATATTTTCGATAAGCTGGATGCCGACCGGGTAAATCAGATCGTGGCGATTGTCCGCGGGGATATGTTCGGGCAGGTGTTTATCACCGATACGAACCGGGAGCATATCGACGACATTTTGAAATTGCAGCATACAGAGTATAAGTTGTTTAAAGTGGAGCAGGGCGAGATTTTATAAATGTAAAGAAATGTTGTTCAATTTAATATTATATTTGCAGCACAAAGATGATCAGGGATAATAAGACGCAAAAAATAGACGAGCTGGTCGAGGCGGTGCTGAAGCAGATGGGGTTGTACCAGAAGTTTAAGGAGCGGGAAGTTTGTAATGTCTGGCCGGAGGTTGTGGGACAGATGATTGCTTCCCGGACGAAAAGTGTCAGCATTTCGGAAGGCAGGCTTTTTGTTGCATTTACTTCGGCTGTTGTGAGAAACGAGATTATGATGGTGAAAGACGGGTTGATAAAAGCGTTGAATGATAAACTGGGCGAGCAGATCATTAAAGATATTGTTATAAAATAGGGCACAACGGGCAGGTTGTGTGACAGCTATTTCCCCGGAATTGTAAAAAATAAGATTATGAATCTGATAGAATCGAGTGATATACTGAAAGCTTCAGGAAAACTGAATCGTTTGGGAGGGAATGTCGGGGGAAGTATCGTCGCCAAATTGGTGATGTACATTATGCGGCTGAATAAGATCAATAAGTTGTATTCCAATGTGTACGATGAGGACCCGGAGGCTTTTCTCGACCGATTGATCGAGGCTCTGGGGGTGACGATCGAGATTAACGAGGAAGATTTGTTGAAAATCCCAAAGGAAGGGCCTTTCATCACTATATCCAATCATCCTTTCGGGGGATTGGACGGGATTATTTTAATCAAGCTATTGAGTAAAATCCGTCCCGATTATAAAGTAATGGCAAACTTTTTGCTGAGGAAGATCGTGCCTATCAAGGATTATTTTCTGGCTGTAAATCCTTTCGAGGACCGGAAAAACATATCCAGTGCATCGGGCATCAAAGAGGCGCTTCGCCATTTGGAAGAAGGTAAGCCGTTGGGACTGTTCCCTGCGGGAGAAGTTTCTTCTTACAAGGCTGATTCCAATAATATTGAGGATAAAGAATGGGGGCAATCGGTGTTGAAAATGATAAAAAAAGCCAATGTCCCGGTTATTCCGATTTATTTTAAAGGGTCTAACAGCCTTTTATTCCAGTTGCTGGGATTGATTCATCCGATGTTGCGGACCGTGAAATTGCCTTCAGAGTTATTAAATAAGAAAAACAGGATCATCCGGTTGCGGATTGGTAACCCCATTTCCCCGGAAATTCAAAATTCATTCACAGACATCATGCAGTATGGTAAATTTTTAAGAGCAAAAACCTATCTGTTAGGGTCGTCTCTGGAGGTAAAAAAGTTTTTCCTGAAATCTCAAAAAGCAGAAAAAAACATCGAGCCTGTCGCTCCGAGTATCGATGTTGAGGTACTGAAAAAAGAAGTGGCGAATGTGACAGAAGATTATCTGTTGTTTTCCATGAAGAATTATTCGGTGTTTTGTGCACCTACCTTGAAAATTCCGAATATCCTGAACGAGATCGGACGTTTGCGTGAAGTGACGTTCCGGGCGGTGGGAGAGGGTACGAACCGGAGTATCGATTTGGATGAATTCGATTTATATTACTATCATTTGTTTATCTGGGATAACGACGCCAGCCGCATTGTGGGCGCATACCGGGTAGGTAAGGGGAAAGAGATTATCGACCGCTACGGGATCAAAGGTTTTTATATCAATACGCTTTTTAAAATTCGGAAGGATATGCTTCCGGTTTTATATGAGTCTATCGAATTGGGGCGTTCGTTTGTTATCGAGGAGTATCAACGGAAGCCGCTTCCGCTTTTCATGTTGTGGAAGGGGATTCTTTATTTCCTGATTAAAAATCCGGAATACCGTTATTTGATCGGTCCGGTAACCATTAGCGGTAAATATACGACGGTATCGAAAGAGCTGATTATGAAATTTATTATCCGTAACCATTGGGATGCAGAGCTGGCGCAATGTATCACTCCCCGTTGTAAATACCGGGTGGAAACCAATGATCCCGATGTGGACATTATGGTGGATGCCTCCGGTGCGGATATTGCCATGCTCGATAAGATGATCGGGGATATAGAGCCTTCGAGCGATAAATTGCCTATTTTATTAAAAAAGTATATTTCGCTCAATGGGCGGATTATCGGTTTTAATATCGATCCGAAATTTAATATGTGCCTGGACGGATTGTTGATCCTGGATTTGTTCGATGTTCCGATGAGTACGATCGAATCCTTGTCTAAGGAAATGAACGACGATACGATTTTGAATCGTTTTTCTCCGGATATGCCGGAACTTTGACCAAATTCCAGTAGGAAAGGTACCGGGGAAAAAGGGTGTAAAATGATAATAGAGCAAGGTTGGAATGGATGAGATGAGCAATTCTTGTTTTAAAAAAAGGAATTAAAATGTATGATGTCGTATATGTTTTCAGAGGAATCCTGATCGGATTAATGGTTTCCGTGCCATTAGGACCGATGGGGGTGCTGATAATACAAAAAACATTGAATAAGGGGGCATTAGCCGGCTTCGTTGCAGGAATGGGTGCTGCTTGCGCAGATTTGTTTTATGCGATTGTTGCGGCTTTCGGTTTGGGGTTTGTGATCAATACGATCAAAACCCACGAACTTATTTTGCAGCTTATCGGCGGAATATTCCTGATCATTGTGGGGTTGAAGATTTATTTCGACAATCCCCTGAAACAGATTCGTACCCGGAAAAGAGTGACTAAAACCGGACTTTTAGGAGATTTTCTTTCCCTGTTTTTCCTGACCGTATCGAATCCCGTGGCTATTATTGTGTTTATGGCTGTTTTTGCCGGAACTTCTGTTTTTGGAGATAATCCCTCTTTCAGGACGGAATTGTTTGTTTTGTCCGGCGTGATTATCGGAGGGGGATTGTGGTGGTATACTTTGTCGACCTTAGTGAATATTTTCCGGAAAAAATTCCGTCTCCGGGTGCTGATCACGATTAATCGTGTGGCAGGAGTTGTTATAACCATTTTAGGCGGACTTGCCATTTTGGCGGCTTTTGAGCCGTTCCGCTCGCTTTTGCCGATGGGGGCATAACGTTGCCGGAGGCTTGTGTTTCGGAGAGAAACGCTCTTCCAGCCGGAAGAGTTTATTTTGTAGCGGTGTTTCCTGTGCGGTGCTTCCAGTGCTGAGAATCTCCCCACAGGCCTAATTTTACTTCACATCCGCTTTTTTTCACACTTTCTATTAATTTGCGGGTAGATTCTTCCGCTCCTTCATCCATTCCCGGTTTCTTGTCGTATAGCCGATAATTGGCGCGATTCGTCAGGGGAGTGATGTTGGGCATGATTACATTGGCCCCGATTTCCAGAGCTTTTTCCCGTCCTGCCGGATCGATGGCTTGCAATGCCGTGGTGGCAGCGATGTTCAGGTCGGGAATAAGTATCCGCAGGCAACTCACCATGTGGAGTGCCAGCCGCAGTCGTTCCTGTTGCGATAATAAGAGGTGGCGGTATTGGTATAGAGGGGTGTCCGGGTGTTCCAGGTAGGGCCCCATGCCGACCATATCGATGTTTGCGGATTTGAAGAACAGCAGGTCGTCGGCCAGGTCGTCGGCAGATTGGAAAGGAAGCCCGATCATCACTCCCGTTCCGGTCTGATAACCTGTTCGTTGAAGCCGTTCGATACATTCCAGGCGAGTACGGAATGTATGTCTGGAATCGTCGGGATGAATTTTGCGGTAAAGATTTTCATTCGTTGTTTCGATGCGGAGCAGATAACGGTGTGCACCGCAGTCGAACCAATATTTGTAGGTGTCTTCCGATTGTTCGCCCAGAGATAATGTTATACCCAAATGGCCATTGCTCAGGCGTTTAATTTCCTGCAAAAGCTTGCCGATCCGGAGAATGAAAGCTTCGTCGTTTCTTTCTCCGCCCTGTAAAACAATGGAGCCGTAATTATAATCTCTGGCGAAAATGGCTGCCTGTGTAATTTCTTCATCTTGCAAGCTGTAACGTTGCGGAGATTGGTTTGATTTCCGGATTCCACAGTATAGGCAGTCTTTGATGCAAAGATTGGATATTTCGATCAGTCCCCGTAAATAAACTCCATTTCCGATTGCCGTATTGCGGATGTTCCGGGAAGTTTCAAACAGTTTTCTCTCTTCTTCTCCGCAGCAGGTGAGTAAATGTACGAGTTCATTTTTGTGCATATTCATGTAAGCAGGATTCCGTATAAGGTTGAGGTTGCGGAACAATTTCCGGCAACGAATTTATAAACAATCGGAACATGCACCAAAGGGTTGACGGGTTTTAAAGTTTAAAAAACAGAAATGTTGGAAAAAGGCCGTCGTATTTGTTTATTTTGTATTAAATTTCAGGAGTCTTTGCTATTCGTCCGAAAACTCGTCCGGGATTTTACGGGAAGATTATAATTTTATAAAACCTATATTCCGGTTAGTGACACATTTTTATTAATTTTGTGAACGGAATATAGTAAAAGGGGTGAAAGGTAAGTTATGAAAAAAGGATTACTGTTGTCATTTTTAGCCATTGTGTTTGTTGGTGCCATTATTTTCGGGATATGGTATATCAACGAATCGGGGAAAATGCGTTCCGGCAGTAAGGATGCTTTTATTCCGAATAATTCTGCTTTGATTATTCAATTCAATTCCAATGCCCGTTTATCCGGGACGTTGCAGAAGGCTTTTGCCGATGATATACAGGTGTTTCGGAAGAGCTTGCTGGCCCGGGTGGCCGATACGCTGATGCGGCAGGGGTATGTGGATTCCTTATCCCGTATCATGGCCATGCGTGTGGAAGGGAAGAAGGATGTTGCTTTGCTTTATGTGATGGATAACCGGGTAGTGCTTTCAAGGAACGAAATGGGCGATTTTTTGAAGCAGGCCTTTCAGGGGACAGAAAAAGCGAGAAAGTACGATAGTCATAAAATCTATACTTTAAAGCAAGGGAAAGAGGAAGTTTATTTTTCTGTTTGCGGAGGGATTGTGCTGCTTTCCGATTCCGATCTGTATATCGAGGACGGATTGAAACAGTTCGATCAGGAAGAGCATGAAAATTCTGCGAAACCCCATTACCAAAGCCTGAGTAAATATTTTTCTGCGGGAGCGGGGATAAATGTTTTGCTGAACACGGAAACTTTTTCCGATTTATTGCCTTTGGTGGTTCGTCCCGGAAAAATAAATCCGGTTGTGGACGTTACGAAATGTTTTAAGTGGGGAGCTTTCGACGGAGAATTCAGCGAGCGTGGGGTTTGCCTGAATGGTTTTGTGAGTTATGCGGGTTTACCCCATTCGTATATGCAGACGCTGGAAAAGCAGCAGCCCCGCGAAGTTCGTATCGACGGGGTTATTCCTGTCGGGGCGGTTTCTTTTGGTATGCTGAATTTGAGTAATATTCCGGCTTATTTTTCTGCTTTAGAGGCTTTCCGGTATAATGTGGGTTTAAAAGAAAAAGTTTTCGGACGTAAACAGCAATTGGAGCGGATGTTCGGACAGGGGATCGAGGAGGAATTGCAGAAATTGCTGTTGGGAGAGATCGCTGCTGTCACGATGGGATACCGTGGGGGAGCGGAGCAGGACGGTGTGGTAATCGCCCAATTGAAGTCGGGTAGTTTGTGTCAGGCTTTATTGGAAAGGATGATGAATGCTTATGCCCGTTTCGATGGGGGGAAGGCCGTGAACGATTATGTGAAAACTTTCCGGATGGATAGGGAAAAATCATTTGATTATTACGCTTTTCCGGCAGAAGATATGACTGCGGTGTATTGGGGTGATCTTTTCAACGGAATCCCGAACCGCTATGTGTTTGTGGAAGATAACTATCTGGTTTTTGCTTCTTCTGAAAATGCCGTAAAAGGATTTATCCGCGATTATGTGCACAGCAGTTTTGTGCGTGATGCGGAATGGTATCAAAATTCACGAACCCGTTTGTCGGGGAAATATAACTTAGCCTGGTTTGCCGAAGTGGGAACTGTTTTACCCTGGGTGAAGGCTATTTCTTTGGGCGATTGGCTGCAATATATACAGGCTCACGAAGATCGTTTGTCGGTATTCTCGACACTTGCATCCCAATGGTCGAACGAAGGGGATATGCTTTATAATACGATATTCCTGAGTACCGATAAGATTGAAAATGACGTGCGTCCTCATTTGTTGTGGCAAACGAAATTGGAGGCCCGGGTGAGCATGAAGCCGGTTCCGGTGACGAATCATGTGACGGGAGAACGGGAATTGTTTGTGCAGGACGATCATAATACGATCTATTTGATTAACGATGCAGGGCGTATTTTGTGGAAACAGCCTGTGGACGGGAGAATCAACAGTGAGGTATACCAGGTGGATGTTTTTAAGAACGGTAAGCTGCAATATCTGTTTTCTACCTCTTCGAAGATGTATCTGATCGACCGGAACGGGAATCCCGTGGGGCGTTATCCTGTGGCTTTCAGGGCAAAATGCCCTCAGGGGATCACGATGTTTGATTATGACGGAAACCGGGAATACCGGATTTTTGTGCCGGGAGAAGACCGGGAATTGTATCTTTACGGAATAGACGGAACTTTGGTGCAGGGCTGGGATTGCAGGAAAGCCGATAAGGAAATCGTTACCAAAGTGCAGCACTTTCGGGTAGATAATAAGGATTATATTGTTTTTGCCGATCGTTATCGGTTGTATATCCTTGATCGTAAAGGGAAGGAACGGATTAAGATTGCTTCCGTACTCGATTTGAAGGAAAACACCGATCTTTATCTTGTCGGTAAGGGTGATAAAGCCCGCCTGGTATTTGCCAATGCGGCGGGAGGGGTGCATACGGTGGATTTTAACGGACAGGAGAAGAAACTGGATTGTGGGGAAATATCGGCGGGTTACAGGATGAATGTGGCAGATTTGAACGGGGACGGGGTGGAAGATATTGTGTTTACAGATTCCGATCGTTTGTTTGTTTACGATCTTGCCGGAAAACTTTTGTATGATAAGCATTTGGATGCACGAAGCCTGGATTATCCCTATGTGTACCGTTTTTCGGCTGTGGATAGCAGGATCGGTTTGATCGACCGGGAACAGAGCCGGATGTTGCTCCTTTCTCCCGATGGAACGATGGCAAAAGGTTTCCCGATCACAGGAGATTCTCCTTTTTCTATTATATTTTCCGGAAATGACGGATTTTTCTTGTTTGCCGGGGCTGATAACGGTACGGTAATTAAATACAAGGTGCAGCGTTAATTCTTATGATGACTTTTTCATTTGAAAAATTTGTTATTCCAAATATTTAACACAATTTTGTGCTTTGGTGTAAATGATTAAAATTCTATGGTTAAATTCTGTTTAAATAAAGCATATACAGCAGTTCTGTTGTTATTGGCGTGTGTTTCATGTGGAGATCCGGATTTGTTCGATACGGATAAATGGTCGGATAATATCGAGGGGCTTGAGCCCAATGTGCAGTTAAAAGTCGCTCACGGCAGTTTTACTTTATGGGATTTGTTGATGGATACCACCGGGTATATTCAGAAAGTTCCCGATACCCAAAATCCCGCCGATACTTTGCTTGCGATCAAGTATACAGAGGAGGATATTTATAAATTGGACAATCTTTCCTCTATTTTCGATATGTCGGTAGGAGCTCTTTCTTTTCATTTGCCTGATGTTTGGGTTGATGGAGGGGGACAATCGGATCTTGAAGTGTCAGATGACCTGGTGTTGGATATTCCGGAGATGGATGCCGTTGAAGTGCCTATTTCGGATATTCCGGCAGGCTCTGAGGTGAAAGGTATTTTGGCTTCGGCACGTCTGGATGTTTCTATTCCGCGTGAAGACTTTACGTATGAGATTAAGGTTGAGTTTAATAATTTATTGGTGGACGGCGTTCCTTTTACGAAGACCTTTTTAATAGAAAAGGCCGATGGAAGCAATGGAGCGGTCTTGAGTGAAACGATGGATTTGCCTGGAATTTTCCTGGATTTGAAGGAAATGGACGGGATAAAGATGCAGGTGTCCGGAGTGATCAAGAAAGGGCAGACGATCTCGACAGGAATTACCATTGCCGGGGGAGTTATCGATTTATCGAATATCACTTTTATTAAGGCGGAGGGAAAGCTGAAAGCAGAACCGATGAGTGTGGACGGGTATTTTGATCTCGATATTGAGTTTTTGGATAAGATCGGCGGAAATTTCAGTTTTGCCGATCCGGAGCTGAAAATATTGGTTAAAAATAAAGGTATTGGGGTTGCCGCCAACCTGCAAATGGATTTTTGGGTGAAAGACGGGTTAGGAGCAAACCGTTTTAACGGGGGATTGTTGGAATTTCCGACAAACCGGGAATTAACGGAAAAAGAGGGGACAATGGTGTATCGCGGGGATGAATTGGCTGCATTTTTATCGCTGCCTCCTTCCGGATTGGTGTCTTATGAGGGACAAGTGACCTTGGGCGGTAGCGACGATTACAGTGATGTGATTTGGAAAGACGGGGCTGTCCGGATGGATGCGGAAATAAACATTCCGTTGAAATTGAGTGCAGAAGGATTGTTCTATCAGGATACAATCTCGGATATTTCTGTGGATAAAGATATTGCCGATAAGATCATGGCGGGGACAATCGTTTTGGCGGCTACGAATGGTGTGCCTTTGGAGTTGTCTGTCGATTCCCTGATTTTGGTGGATGAGGCTTACAGGCCTTTGACTAAGGTGGCCGCTACCGTGGGTAGGAACAAATTGGAAGCTGCCAGCGGAAATACTCCGGCTAAAGGACAGTTGGAATTTGCATTGAACAAGGAACAGGCAAAATTATTAGGGAAGACGGAGCATCTGTTGTTGGCTGTTAAGGCTGCGACTCCTTTAGAGGGTGGTGTCCGGAAAGCGGTTTCTATTTATTCGAATGCAAGTCTGGCATTGGATGTTATGTTGAAGGCTCAGATCAAATTGGATAATTTCGATTTTTAACAGGCCTGCGGGATTGTGGTCTTTTAACAAGATTCCGAAGTCCGGTTTATATAAAATTAGGGTGGCAAAATATTTTGCCACCCTAATTATTTTAGATTTGAGAGAAATATCGAAGCTGATCCCCGGTTTATTCCTCTTCTTCTGTTTCTTCTTCAATGGTAAGGAACTTGTCGTTGTTGTAGTCTTTTCCCGCTACCAGAATCACAATTTCTCCCTTTACTCCTTTTTGTGTGAAAAAGGCGGAGAGTTCTTTCAGGCTTCCCCGCTTAAATTCTTCGAACATTTTACTGATTTCACGGGCAACGCAAGCCGGACGGTTTTCACCGAAGACTTCTGTCATTTGGTCGAGGGCTTTCACCAGCCGATAGGGAGATTCATAGAAAATCATTGTTCTTGTTTCTTCAGCCAGTGCCGATAATCTTTTTTGCCGGCCTTTTTTCTGAGGTAAAAAGCCTTCAAAGCAAAATCGGTCACATGGAAAACCGGAGTTTACCAAAGCAGGAACAAATGCCGTTGCTCCGGGCAGGCATTCTGTGGCTATTCCTCTTTCCACACAGGTTTTGGTGAGCAGAAATCCTGGATCGGAGATTCCCGGTGTGCCTGCATCGCTTACCAGTGCCAAACTTTCGCCCCGTTCTATTCTCTCTGCAATGCGGTCTACCTGCTGGTGTTCGTTGAACTTATGGTGAGATAATAACGGGGTATTTATTTCGTAATGTTTCAATAGCTTCGCTGTTGTCCGGGTATCCTCGGCCAGGATCAGGTCCACTTCTTTTAATAAGCGTAAGGCTCTGAGGGTAATATCCTCTAAATTACCTACGGGGGTCGGGATCAAATATAGTTTACCCATTTCTTGTTTGTTAAAATTGAGGGATTTTATTTATAAGCATACAAAAGTAGTAATTTATTTGTAAACCTCGTTTTATTTCCTGTAAATACAAGGATTTCATTATAAGAGCGTTAAGTGCAATGGTTAAAAATAATCGAAAAAAAAAGGCATTTTTTTTGGTGTGAAACAAATTTGCCGTATATTTGCATCCGCTAAGCGAAAGATGGTCTGTTCGTCTAGGGGTTAGGACGCAAGATTTTCATTCTTGTAACACGGGTTCGATTCCCGTACAGACTACCAACAAAATAGCGAGGCCTACGGTCTGTTCGTCTAGGGGTTAGGACGCAAGATTTTCATTCTTGTAACACGGGTTCGATTCCCGTACAGACTACATAAAGAAGTTGAATTTTTATATTTGTAGAGATGGCAAATCATAAATCATCAGAAAAGAGAATTAGACAAACTGAAGCAAAAAGAACAGACAATCGTTATTACGCAAAAACCGCTCGTAATGCAGTGAAAAAATTGCGTACAACTACCGACAAAACCATTGCCTCTGAATTGCTGCCGAAAGTTGCTGCTATGCTCGATAAATTAGCGAAAAAGAATGTTATTCACGATAACAAAGCCGCTAATTTAAAATCGAAATTGGCTCTGCACGTTAATAAGCTTTAATTAGTTTGTCTTGTCAAGATATTGCAGGAGATGAGTAAAAACTCATCTCCTTTCTTTCATGCTTTTTTATTTCGTGAAAAAGTATTAAATTGTTGCCTAAAATGTTGTGTTATGGGTGGACAATATCTTTCAATGAAATCTTGGGCAGAAGAAGACCGCCCCAGAGAAAAAATGCTGCAAAAAGGCGTATCGATGCTTTCAACGAATGAGTTGCTGGCTATTTTACTTCGTTCCGGCTCTGACCATGAGTCAGCGCTGGATCTTTCCCGACGCATCCTTAAAGATTGCCATGATGATTTGAATCAGCTTGCTTTATTGGGGGTACGGGAATTGATGAATCAGTATAAAGGGATCGGAATCGCTAAGGCGTCATCGGTGATTGCGGCCATAGAACTGGGAAGAAGGCGTAAGCCGGAAATGAAAAAGAAGGCGATGTTTATCCGTTCGAGCCGGGACGCATACCATTACATCAATCCTTTCCTGTGTGATCTGGACCATGAGGAAGTGTGGGTAATCTATCTGGCGCACTCCAATCACATCCTGGGAAGCGAAAGGTTGTCGGCAGGCGGAATGAACAATTCGATCATCGATAGTCGCATCCTTTTCCGCAAAGCTATTAATATGAAGGCCTGTTTTATTATTTTGGCGCATAATCATCCTACGGGGATTCTAAATCCGAGTAAGCTGGATGAAATGATTACCCAGAAAGTCAAAGAAGCCGGAGAGTTATTGGATATTCGCCTTTATGACCATATCATTATCGGGCATGGGGAGTATTATAGTTTTGTTGATCAGGAGAAACTTTGAAGAAGGGGGATGGCCGGGAAAATGTTAATGTGCGGAGGAGAAAGAGCAGAATGTCGGGGAAAATGACACTATGTCAGCAAAAATTTAGGCATTGTGGCAGCTTTTGGTATTGGCAAGGTTTTTGTGTAATTTTGCTTTAGCAATTTTTATAGTATCCGGGAAGGGTATAATTACGTAGAACCTTTATCAACAGAATAATAATAAAAAGATCATATCATGTCGAAAGAAGTAAAGGATAAGCATTCAAAGGAAGAGTTTGCCGATGAAGGGCAACAGCATGTAGAAGAGCAAATGCAGGAAGAGCTTCCTGACGAATCTGCCAGAGAAAAGTCTAAAAAGGAAAAATCGGCAAAAGGAAGTGATAAAGAAAAACAGCTTGAAGAATTAGGCGAGAAGCTGGTTGAAATGAACGATAAATATTTACGTTTATCTGCTGAGTTTGATAATTACCGGAAACGTACCCTGAAAGAGAAAATGGAGTTGACGAAGATGGCGGGAGAGCAGTTATTGGTGAAGATTCTTCCGGTGATGGACAACTTTGAACGGGCGCTGAAAAGTATGGAGACAGCGACCGACGTTCCTTCGCTTCGGGAAGGGGTGGAGTTGATCTATTCCAATTTTAAAGATTTCCTGGCGCAGAACGGGGTGAAGGAAATGGATTGCCTGCATACTGATTTTGATGCAGACTTACAGGAAGCTGTGACTAAAATCCCTGCTCCTTCCGAAGATTTGAAAGGAAAAGTTGTGGATTGTATCCAAAAAGGATATATGATGAACGATAAGGTGATCCGTTTTCCCAAAGTAGTTGTTGGAGAATAACGTGGATTGCGAAATGAATGATAAGCCTTGTGTTTTGAGGATTTTTCCTTGTGACACGGGCTTTGTGTTATTTGGGTGTGATAATTACTGTGTGTGAAAACAATATGAGGTTGTGGCTTTGTGAAAAAGCGGAGACCTTTCATGAATCATAAATAACGATAATGGCTGAAAAGAGAGATTATTATGAGGTGCTGGGTGTATCAAAAAATGCGGATGCGGCAGAGATAAAAAAAGCGTACCGCAAGTTGGCACTTCAGTATCATCCAGATAAAAATCCCGGCAACAAAGAAGCCGAGGAAAAATTCAAAGAGGCCGCAGAGGCTTACGACGTATTGAGTAATGAAGAAAAGCGGAGAAAATACGATCAGTTCGGGCATGCCGGTTTAGGCGGCGCAGGAGCCGGTGGTTTCGGGGGCGGAATGAGTATGGATGATATTTTTTCGCATTTCGGAGATATATTCGGCAGTTTTGGAGGCTTCGGCGGTTTTGGTGGTGGCGGACGCAGTGCCCGCCGGGTGAACCGGGGAACGAATCTTCGGGTGAAAGTGAAGTTGAATTTGGAAGAGATCGCTACCGGAGTCGAGAAAAAAATCAAGGTTAAGAAATACGTTGCCGATACCCATTGCCACGGAACGGGAGCGAAAGACGGCACTTCTTTTTCCACGTGTACCACTTGTAAGGGTACGGGACAGATTACGCGGGTACAGAATACGATATTGGGTGCAATGCAAACCACTTCAACTTGTCCCACTTGTGAGGGAGAAGGGAAGATTATCAATGAAAAATGTGCTCATTGTAATGGAGAGGGAGTACAGCTTTCCGAGGAAGTGATCACCTTGAATATTCCCGCAGGAGTTGCCGACGGAATGCAGTTGTCTTTAGGTGGTAAAGGAAATGCAGCGCGCCGTGGCGGAGTGAACGGTGATTTAATCGTTTTGATCGAAGAAGAAGAGCATGACGAGTTGGTGCGTGACGGAAACGATTTGTTATATAACACTTTCGTAGGTTTCCCCGAAGCTGTGCTGGGCGATTCTGTGGAAATTCCCACCCTGGAAGGTAAAGTGAAAGTGAAGATCGAGCCGGGTACGCAACCGGGTAAGATTCTACGTTTGAGAGGAAAAGGTTTGCCGGATGTGAACGGGTATGGGAAAGGCGATCTGCTGGTGAAAGTGAACGTATGGATTCCTAAAAATCTCTCCAAAGAGGATAAAAAAGTGGTGGAGGATTTGAAGGAGCGTTCTTTCCTGAGGCCGGAAAAAATGGAGAATAAAAAAGGATTCTTTCGTAAGATGAAAGATTTTTTTGAGTAAGTTTGGGAAAAATTCACTGAATGATAACCCTGACTCAATTAGAATATATCGTTGCAATTGACGAATATCGTCATTTTGCCACCGCTGCCGAAAAATGTTATGTGACGCAGCCCACCCTGAGTATGCAGATTAAAAAGCTGGAGGACGATCTGGGTGTTATTATTTTTGACCGTTCCCGTCAGCCTGTCGTGCCTACCGATATTGGGGCGAAATTGATAGAGCAGGCCCGCCTGACGCTTGCGTCAACGGAACGTATCAAGGAGATTATCCGGGAGGACAGGCAGGAAGTGGAAGGAACTTTAAAAATCGGAATTATACCGACTTTGGCTCCTTACCTGTTGCCTATTTTTATCGGGCATTATATCCGGAAATATCCGGCGATAAAGGTGGAGGTGGAAGAACTGGTATCGGAGGAGATTATCCGCCGTTTAAAGCATGACCTGATCGATGCAGGGCTTTTTGTCACTCCCTATCCTGACGAGAAAATACAATGTTGCCCGGTGTTTTATGAAGAGATGCTTATTTATGCCCATCCTGACCATGAATTGCTGAAAAAGGAGAAAATCGAGGTGAGCGACATTGCCAGTTCCGACATCTGGATGTTGGGTGACGGGCATTGCTTTCGGGATCAGGTGATTAATTTATGCGAAATGTCGGGGATGCAGCATAAAGTGTTACCTTTTGAATTTGAAAGTAATTCGCTGGAAACCCTGATGCGGATAGTCGATAAAGAGGGAGGCTTTACCCTGATACCGGAATTGGCTACGCAATATATGCCTGAAGGTAAGAAAAAACAGGTACGGGCACTCAGCACTCATAAACCTTTACGTGAAGTTAGCGTAATTTATTCCAGGTATTACACCAAACATAAGCTGATCGAATTGCTGTGTGAGGAAATCAGGTCGGTTGTTCCGGCTCACATGCTGGAACAGGGACGAGGCAGAGTGGTAGAGTGGAAAACCGATAAGCAATAGGTCAAAGCGGCAGTTTTTAATTTTGTATGCAGAGGATGGATTTGATAAAAAAAAGTTTTGGAGAAGCCTTACAGGTATTGACCGATTTCCTGGCAGATTCTGCGAATCTGGATAAAGTGGAACAGGCGGGAGAGATGCTGGTGGAGATGTTTCGTGCGGGAGGAAAGGTCTTTAGCTGCGGAAACGGAGGTTCGTTGTGTGATGCTATGCACTTTGCCGAGGAATTTACAGGACGTTTCCGCAATGACCGGATGGCGCTTCCGGCAATTGCTATTGCAGATCCCTCTCATATTACTTGTATTGCCAATGATTACGGTTTTGAATATGTTTTTTCCAAATATATAGAGGCTCACGGAAAGGCTGGAGATGTCTTGTTGGCAATCAGCACTTCCGGTAATTCCGCCAATGTCCTGCGTGCGATCGAAGCTGCTCATGAAAAAGGGATGAAAGTGATCGGGTTATCCGGAAAGTCAGGAGGGCAAATGGCTGAAAGCTGTGACGTGTCGATCATTGTGCCCTGGCATTCATATTCCGATCGTATTCAGGAAATACATATTAAGATTATCCATATCTTGATAGAATACGTAGAAAGTAAACTAAACTTATAAAAGAAACGTTCTGTTTCATTTGCAATTAATAATCTGATTATGGGAAATAAAATTAATGACCCGATAGCACGCTTAATGGGGTTGCGCTATAAATCCCATCCCTGGCATGGGTTGGAAGTAGGAAATCAAGCACCGGAAGTGGTGACTGCTTTTATCGAAATGGTTCCTACCGATACGGTGAAATATGAGTTGGATAAGGTGAGCGGTTATATTAAAATCGACCGCCCTCAAAAATATTCAAATGTTGTGCCTGCTCTGTACGGTTTTATCCCGCAAAGCTATTGCGGTGATCTGGTGGCAGAATATTGTATGCAGCAGACCCACCGGACGAATATTGCCGGAGACGGAGACCCTCTGGATATTTGCGTGTTGACGGAGAGAACAATCGCGCATGGCGATATTATTGCCAGTGTCCGTCCTATCGGGGGATTCCGGATGCTGGATGGTAATGAAGCGGACGATAAAATTATTGCAGTCCTCAAGCATGATGCCACCTATAATGTGTATAACGATATTTCCGAATTGCCTCATGTGGTGGTGGACCGTATGCGGCATTATTTCCTGACTTATAAAGATATGCCCGGAGATGAGTGCCAGCATAAAGTGGAGATCACGGATGTGTACGGAAAAGAGGAGGCTTATGAAGTGATCCGCCGCAGCCTTGAGGATTATAAAAACCATTTCGAAGGATTGGAAGATATTTTAAGCCGGGTATAAACCGGATAAGGTCACATCCTTTGTATGTGGTTGAGATGATTTTTTGTCGGATTGGAAATTTGGTTTTCCTAAGATAAATTAGCCGGAATGTTCAAATACAGAACATTCCGGTTTTATTTTGTTGCAGTCCTGTTTTTATGAGGGGATTAATTTCCCCAGGATTCTTTGTCGAGGGTGCGGTATTGGATGGCTTCAGCGATGTGTTGGGGGGATATGGTTTCACATCCGGCGAGGTCGGCGATCGTTCTCGATAGTTTAATAATCCGGTCATAAGCCCGGGCAGAAAGTCCGAATTTTTGCATGGCCATTTTCAGTAAAGCTGTGCATTTTTCGTCCAATGGGCAGAACTCTTTTAAGAGGGTGGGATTCATCTGGGCGTTGCAATGTATGTTCTTCCAGGTTTTGAAACGCTCTGTCTGGATGTTCCGCGCCCTGACCACTCTTTCCCGGATGGTTTTGCTATCCTCTGCTTCCTGGCTTCCTGTGATTTTATCCAGCTCTACGGGCACCACTTCAATGTGCATGTCGATTCGGTCGAGCAGAGGGCCGGAGATTTTTGACAGGTAACGTTGTATCATGCTTCCTGTGCAGGAGCACTCTTTGGTGGGGTGGTTGTAATATCCGCAGGGGCAAGGGTTCATCGAGGCGATCAGCATGAAGTTGGCAGGATAATCTACGCTGCATTTTGCCCGGCTGATCGTGATTTTCCGGTCTTCTAAAGGTTGCCGCATCACTTCGAGAACAGAACGTTTAAATTCAGGTAGCTCGTCCAGAAATAAGATGCCGTTGGAAGCGAGTGAAATTTCTCCGGGATGCGGGAATACGCCTCCGCCGATCAGAGCAATGTCCGATATGGTGTGGTGAGGGGCACGGAACGGACGGGAGGTGATCAGGCCGTTACTTCGTCCCAATTGGCCTGCGACGGAGTGTATTTTGGTGGTTTCCAGCGATTCTTCTATGGTCATGGGAGGTAAGATTCCGGGTAGCCTGCGTGCCAGCATGGTTTTTCCGGCTCCCGGACTGCCTACCATAAGCAGGTTGTGGGAACCTGCCGCGGCAATTTCCAACGCCCGTTTCACATTTTCTTGTCCTTTTACATCTTTAAAGTCGTAGAACGTGAAGTCTTCCCTTTCCGGGGTTTGGGAGGGGCTGAACCGGACGGGAGAAAAATCCTGTTCTTTTTTCAGGAAAGCGACGACTTCCCGGAGGTGTGAGAACCCGTACACACTGACATCTTCCACCACGGCTGCCTCTCCGGCGTTTTCGATGGGGACGATGAGTTTTTTGAATCCTTCGCTCCGGGCATTGATTGCAATGGGAAGTACGCCTTTCACCGGGACAAGTTTTCCGTCGAGCGACAATTCTCCCATGATGATAAATTCATTTAACCCGGCATGGGGAATCTGTTCGTTGGCTGCCAATATTCCGATGGATAGGGGCAGGTCATAGGCAGAGCCTTCTTTTTTTACGTCGGCAGGGGCCATGTTGATAATCACCCGTTTGCCGGGAATACGGGAACCGATTTCCCGAAGCGCGGAATCGATGCGCTGCTGGCTTTCCCGAATGGCATTGTCGGGTAGCCCGACGATAATGAATTTCGCACCGCAAAGGATGTTCACTTCTATGGTGATCGGAATCGCTTCGATTCCATCAACCGCTCCACCAAAGACTTTCACTAACATAGCATCTGAATTGAAAAATTAGGCTATACAAGTTAAGTCCTTTTTACATAAATACAAAGAAATGGTAAAATAAAATTAAAAAGTGTATATCCCGGACTTCTGCTGCAAAGCCGGGGAATCGGTTATTTTTGTTTTTGGATGACTAATTCGAGATTTTCCCCGTCGAATACGGCGTAACTATCGTAAGTAATCCAATCTCCGGTATTGATGTAGCGGGAACCGGGCGATAGTTCGAGATCGATAGGTAAATGACGATGTCCGAAAATGAAGTAATCGAAGTGCCGAAGGGATAAGGTGTTGCGGCAAAAACGGACAATTTCTTCCTGTTCTTCGCCCCGGAATGAATCGGCTTCGATGTGTCCGTTTTCCAACCGGGAATGGGAGGACCATTTTTGAGCCAACAGGATGCCGAGGTCGGGATGTACCCACCGGAATGCCTTTTGTAGGAAACGGTTATGAAATATATGATACAGGAATAGATACCCCTTGTCTTTCGAATTCAGGGCATCGCCGTGACCGATCAGGAAGTGTTTCCCGTTAATGTTGAAGTATTCGTTTTTTGTATGGAGAATCACCCCACATTCCTTAGGCAGGTAATCGAAAGCCCAAATATCGTGGTTGCCGGTGAAAAAATGCACCGGAATCCCGGCATCCGTAAATTCGCATAGTTTGGCCAGAAAACGGATGAAACCTTTGGGGACGGATCTTTTGTATTCGAACCAGAAATCGAATATGTCGCCCAGCAGGAAGAGGGTTTCACAATCGGGGCGGATCTGTTCGAGCCATTCCACCAGACGAATTTCCCTTTCCCGGTTGTTTTTCAACACCGGAGCTCCCAGATGGGCATCTGAAAGGAAATAGATTTTTTTCCCTTTGGATAAAGACAATGAGATTTCTTGTGTCGGAATGTTTTTATTTTCCAGTTTTTTCCCCATAGCCTCTCTGCTTTATTTTAAAAGGTCGTTTAAGCGGTCTTCCAGCCTTCTGCCTGTTAAATCTTTGCCGACAATCTCGTATTGGGGATTAATGATAAAGTTTGCAGGGACAGTCCGTATATTCCAGCGGCGGGCCACTCGGCTTTTCAGGGCATCGGCATCCCATACGCAATCCCAGTTGATTCCGTATTGTTTTACCAATCTTTGCCATACCAGGCGGTTTTGGTCGAGGCATACCTGATAAATCCGTACGCCTTTGTTGCGGAACTTGTCATACACTTTCTTCATTTCGGCGGCATAGGCCTGTCCATCGGCTCCTCCGAGCACAGAAAAATCCAGTACGATAAATTTGCCTTTTAGCGAGCTTAATGCGAGGGTGTCGCCCTGACTGTCGGGGAGTTTGATTTCTGGTAACGAGTTTTCGCTATTGGCGATGAGGTTTTGCAGGCGTAGGATGTTATTGTTCTTTTTAATTAAATCGAGATGTTTTAGAATGGCTTTCGTGTATTGTGACTCCGAATACATGGCCTTTAAAGCAGAGGCAACGACCTTATAAGAGTGGAGGTTTTCTTCCGGAGTCAGGATGAAATTGTCGTTGTCGAATTTTTGGTATAGTGCATAATAGGAGGCAGGAGAAACGGCATGTTTTAAGATGAAATCTTTTGAAAACTTGATTTGCCGGCTTGTCACCGTGTCCCATTCTGTTTCAAGGTGTCCGCGTACCGAGTCGTAGGCATTTCCTTCGGGCAGGGCATTATAGGCTTTCCGTAAAGAGTCCATCGTTTGACGTGTGCGGTTTAATTGGTAGTTCAGCATTTTCAACCAAAGCGAACCTTCGGAACCGTCTACCCAGTAATTGGTGCTCAGGTCTTCGAGATTACCTTTCAGTTGAATGTGTGTGTCGGGTTCTCCGAGCAGGGTTACAAACGTGTTTTTACCGATACGGAGGTTATAGAAGGTGGGGCTGGTAACTTCTCTTTTAAAGGTGAATTGCCCTTTCCGGTTGGTTTCGGTGGAATCGACCACAACGGACTGGTCTACGTTTAATTGTTCCAGATATACTTTTTGCTTGGCGGCATTTTGAATTTCTCCGTCGATTTTCATTTGGTCTTTCCGGGAGCAGGAAAAGAGTGTAATTATCGCTAAGACAGATAAAAGGAGCTTTTTAACTTTCATGATATATTCTTGTTATTGTAGCCGATTAAATTGTCCCGAAAGTACACTTTTTTTTCGGCATAGGCAAGCGGCCTGTAAATAGGGGATAGTGAAAAAACGATCGGAGGTTTTACGAAACAGATAGAAAATATTATCTTTGCAAAAGATGGTAAATATGTTTTCCGGAATATTGCGTTTTGGGGTACTTTTAATTGTAAGTACTGCTTTGATCGGTGTGAATATTGCACAATTATCTTGTATTTGTTGCGATTCTACATACCTTCAGGTGGAGTTGTTGCCTCAGGAAAAGACTTGCCAATGCGGGACAGAGAAACCTTGTCAGGGAAAAAGCTGTTGTCCTCAGGAACAGGAAAACTCCCGTCATGATTTTTATAAAGTAGCCGGTTTTTCCCAATTAGTGAAAAGCGCGTTACCGGATATCGTGTTTTTTTACCCGAATGTGGGTGTTTTCGATTGTCTTACCCAAGTTCCCGATATAGAGGAACGGTATTTTTTATGTCCTGAGATTATTCCGGATTTACCACCTTCTCCGGAATTGTTATGCACTTACCGTTGTTGATTTACAATTGATTTCAGTTTAAGATGGCAGATTTCTTTGCCATGATATTCAATTGTATCATATAAACGTATTATTATCGATGACAAAATATATTTGTTGTGTTTTACTGGCATTTGTGTGCGTGGATGTTTGTGCCCAGGAGTTAAAGGGCAAGGTAATAGAGCAAAACGGCGAAGAAAAAACAGGGATACCGGGAGCGAATGTGTATTGGCTCGGAACGAAGAGTGGGGTGGTTACCGATACAGACGGAAGTTTTAAGATTGTCCGGCACTCTGTTTCGAATAAGCTTGTGGTGAGTTATATGGGGTATAAATCGGATACGCTTCAGGTGGAGCCTGCCGAGCAGAATATAGAAGTGATACTTACTTCCGGTAAGACTTTGGATGAAGTGAAAGTCACGGGGCGGGCGAGTACGACTATTATCAGTACCCGGGGACCTTTGATGGAGCAATTGATTACCGGGGAAGAGTTGTGCAAGGCAGCTTGCTGTAATTTAGGTGAAAGTTTTACCACCAATGCTTCTGTCGATGTGGCTTACGCGGATGCGGTGACGGGAGCGAAGCAGATTCAACTGTTGGGGTTGACCGGAAAATATGTGCAGATGATGACCGAGAATTTGCCTAATTTCCGGGGTGTATCTTCTCTTTACGGTTTGAGTTATGTACCGGGCCCCTGGATGAGTGCTATTTCCGTTTCCAAAGGGATGGGATCGGTTACCAATGGTTATGAGGCGATTGCCGGGCAAATCAGTGTGGATTATAAAAAGCCACGGGATAGTGAGAAAGTTTTTGTAAACGGGTATTACAGTAGCGAGGGAATGGTTGAGTTTAATGCGAATGCCAGTTTGCTGCTGAATGATAAATGGAGCACTGCGCTGTTGATTCACGGCGACTGGCTTACGATGGAACATGATGTAAATCATGACGGATTTTTGGATATGCCCGCTAAAACGCAGTATAATGTGATGAATCGCTGGCAGTATAAAACCGATAAATGGAATATCCAGTTCGGGGGAAAGTTGCTGGACGAAGATCGGCTGGGCGGACAAAAAGGAATCAAAAAGAGTATGCGGGGAAATTACGGGGGAGAAAATCTGTATGGGATTGGAATTGAAACCCGCCGTTATGAAGGTTTTTTAAAATTGGGGTATCTGATGCCTGAGTATGCTAACACCAGTATGGCTTTGTTGGTGAATTACACGGATCACGACCAGGATTCGTGGTATGGGGCGCGGAATTTCGATGTCCGTCAAAGGACGGTGTTTGCCAATTACATTTTCCAATCGATATTCGGAAATAATGAAAATCAGCAGTATTCCGCCGGGATTTCGTTTAATCATGATTTTTATGATGAATCTTTCAATGATTTTCTGGCAGTTTCACAGCAAAAGACGGCAACGGCCTATTTTGACCGGGAAGAAAGTGTTGGCGGGGTATTTTTCCAATATACCGGAACATTTTGGGATAAGCTGACGATTATGGGAGGATTGCGCTATGACTATCATAATTTGTATGACGGGTTTGTCACTCCCCGTTTTCATATCGCCTATGCTCCGAACGATTTGACGATGCTGAAGGCTTCGGTCGGTTTGGGTTACCGCACGGCCAATGTGCTGGCGGACAATAGTTATTTGCTGGCATCGGCATCACCTATATATGTGAACGGGCGTTTGCTGGCCGATTATCCGGAGGAATTGAAACGGCTGGATATGGAAAAAGCCCGGAACATAGGGGTGCAGTTCAACCGGAAGTTTTTGGTGTTCGACCGTATGCTGAATATCAATCTGGATTATTACCGCACCGATTTTCTCCGGCAAGTGGTTGCCGATAACGAAACCGAGGCCGGTAAGGTGAATTTTTATAATCTGGACGGAGATTCTTATTCGAATTGTTATCAGGCAGAGGTGAAGTATGAGTTGTTTCCCCGGCTGGATGTTACGGGAGCTTACCGTTATAATGACGTGAAGACCACTATCGGAGGGCGTTTGCTCCGTGCGCCTTTGCAGAGCCGTTCCAAAGGGTTGCTGAATCTTTCTTATGCAACGAATTTGAGAAAGTGGCAATTTGATTTTACTACGCAGTTTAATGGGCCGGGGCGTATTCCGGGGAATGGACCGGAATCCGGAGGTGATTTTGATTCTTTCCGGATTATGAATGCCCAGATCAGTAAGTTTTTCCGGAAATGGAGTATTTATGCCGGATGTGAAAATATCGGGGATTTTACACAAAAAAATCCTATTATTGCAGCAGATGATCCCTGGGGGAGTGATTTCGATTCTTCTAAAATATGGGGCCCTGTGCATGGAAGGAAGTTTTATATCGGGCTTAGGTTCGGATTGGAAAGGAAATAATCGGAGGATGGCGAGTTTATGCTGTGCATGGATAGACTGTTTTATAGAATTTATTAACTCTAAAAATAATAGTGAAATGAAAGCGATGAGATTTTTTTTAATATTGGTAGTCGGCTTGTCGGTGGCAATGTCCGCACAGGCTCAGAAAAAAGGAGAAAAAACGGTGGTGTATAATGCCACGATGCATTGTGGGTCATGTAAAGCGAAGGTGGAAAAGAATATTGCTTTTGAGAAAGGTGTGAAGGATTTGAAAGTGAATCTGGACGACCAGACGATCACCGTGACTTTCCGGGAGGATAAAAATAGCGCGGAAGGGATTAAGAAAGCCATTGAAAAACTGGAAATTCCGGTGAAAAGCATGGCGGAGGGACAAGCTAAAGAAAGCGTAAAGGGCGAAAAGGATAAGAAAGCTTGTAAAAAAGAGTGTGAAGGCGAAAAGAAGTGAGGTTTTATCCGGTTTCTATCTGGTCGAAGGGCTGCAACCGTAAGGGGGCAGCCCTTCGGTTGTTTATAGCGGAGATGTTTTTGACCGGGTATTATAGTGTTGAGCGACCGGGACGGCTGCTTCCATTTGAATTTGAGGCGTGTGTGATGGCTTGTAAGTAAAATCCCCGCTCCGAAGGCCGGGGCGGGGATTATGAGGTCACACCAATTTTTATTATAGGTCGAGGTATTTACCTTCTTTGTCGAATGCTGCCAGGGCGGCATTCACCATCGGAGTATCTTCTTTATAAGTTACTCCAAACCATTTGGCATCGGTTTTCAGCACTTTCACATCGGCAACTTTGTCTTTGATCATTTTGTCGACCACTTTCGGGATGTAGAATTCCGATTTCAGGTTGTCTTTGTTAGCCGGGTAAAATTCTACGAATTGTTTTTCAATCTCTGCAAATACCTGCGGAGTGAATCCCCAGAAGTTCATGGATACCAGGTCTTCGGGATCTAACACTTTGCCCGTGTCGCTGTCTTTGATCGTTCCGTCGGGAAGAACACCGATTTTCGTACATTCGGTTACAGAGGTCAGGTAGCCTTGTGCATTTGCTTCACACACACCTCTGGAAACTGTTCCGTTTTCAGAAAGGGTGGAAGCCAAACGGTAGCCTACCAGGCAAAATTCGTTTGCACGGGTACTTGCTGCCAGAAAATCGTGGGCTTTCACGAAAGCGTCGCTTCCATAGAAATCGTCTGCATTCAGGGCTGCAAAAGGCTCGTCGATCACATCTTTGGCACACCAGATGGCGTGGGCCGTTCCCCAGGGTTTTTCACGCTGGATGGGGGGCATACCTCCGGGAAGTTTGTCCATGTCCTGATAACAGTAGGCGGTTTCAACCAGGCTTTCTGCATATTTTCCGACAAAGTCTTTGAATTCTTTAGCAAAGCTTTCGCGGATTACGAATACGATTTTATCGAATCCGGCATGTACGGCATCGTAAATGGTGTAATGCAATAAGGCTTTCTGGTGCGGTCCGAGCGGGGTGATCTGTTTCAAACTACCAAACCGGGAGCCCATCCCGGCCGCCATGATTAAAAGGGTGGTTTTATTTTTCATATCTTGAGATATTAAATGAAATCTTCATTCCATAGGGGTATGGAATGAAGGTTTCGTAAGTTGAGTTTTTATTTCAGTTCGTCACCGTGGGTGTGGACATATTTAGCGAACACTTCCATAGCTTCATATTCAGCCATGCCTAATTTGTTGTAAATATTTGCCGTGTTCCGGTTCCGGTCTTCAGCTCTCTGCCAAAATTCGCGGGGGTCGTCTCCCGGGAAAGCGGGGCCGTTGTTCTGAGAGCCGTGTTTGTAGATCGATTTCCGTTTGATGGATAATTCTGCCGGGCTAATAGGCACAGCCATATCTACTTTTTCGATTTCCCATTCCATCCATGCTCCACGATACCACCAGGTGTTGCAATCTTTGAACCAGTCGTCGCCGTCAACAACATTGTAGGCACGCAGGATGGCGTCGAGGCACACTCCATGAGTTCCGTGCGGGTCGGCCAGGTCTCCGGCTGCATAAATCTGATGAGGTTTCACTTCCCGCAGCAGTTTCACGATGATGTCCACATCGGCTTGTCCAAGCGGATTTTTCTTGATGCTACCGGTTTCGTAGAACGGTAAATTCAAGAAATGAACGTGGTCTTCCGGAATGCCTAAATAACGGTCTGCGCCCCGGGCTTCTGCCCGGCGAAGAGCGCCTTTGAAAGGCAGTAATTCTTCCGGTTCGTCATCTCCCGGTTTGCGGTTTGCAATGATTTGTTTCACTTTTTCGAAAGCGGCATCCATGGCTTTGCTGTCGCCGCCGATCAGGCGGGTGAACGAAGCTGCGATGTCCATTTGCTGATAGATATAGTCGTCGAGCACGGCGATGTTACCAGAAGTCTGGTAAGCCACGTGAACATCGTGTCCCTGTTCAACCAAACGGGCGAAAGTACCTCCCATCGAGATCACGTCGTCGTCCGGGTGCGGGCTGAAAATCAATACCCGTTTCGGATACGGGGTAGCTCTTTCAGGACGGGTGCTGTCGTCTGCATTGGGTTTACCTCCCGGCCATCCGGTGATGGTGTGTTGCAGGTCGTTGAATACCTGAATATTCACTTTGTTTGCAGAGCCGAATGTTTTTACCAGGTCGGTCATTCCGTTGCTCGCGTAGTCTTTATCTTCTACTTTCAGGATGGGTTTGTTCACTTTTTGGCACAACCAGATCACAGCTTTGCGGATCAGTTTTGCGTCCCATTCCACTTTGCTTACCAGCCAGGGGAAGTTTGCCCGGGTCAGTTCTTCGGCTGCACTTTCGTCGATAACGAATTGCACGTTCGGGTGCATTTGCAGGAAGGTTGCCGGCACAGAATCGGAAATAGAGCCTTCAACCGTAGCGCGGATGATCGGTGCTTTCGCTTCTCCCCATGCCATCAGGATGATTTTGCGGGCTTTCATAATTGTACCTACACCCATGGTGATGGCTTTGGTCGGAACGTTTTCAATGCCGCCGAATTCGCCTGAAGCGTCTTTCATCGTCAGGTTATCGAGGAATACCATACGGGTTTTAGAGGTAACGGGTGATCCCGGTTCGTTGAATCCGATGTGTCCCGTGCGTCCGATTCCCAAAATTTGAATATCCACTCCTCCGGCTGCTTCGATCTGTTCTTCATATTCCCGGCAGAATTTATCCACTTCTTCGTTTTTCAGAGTTCCGTCCGGGATGTGTACGTTTTTCGGATCGATGTCGATGTGGTTGAATAAATGATGATGCATGAAATAGTGGTAACTATGTACGGAGTCTTTCGGCATCGGCATATATTCGTCCAGATTGAAGGAAATTACATTTTTGAATGATAATCCTTCTTCTTTGTGCATTCTAACCAATTCCTGGTATAGTTTGATGGGTGAAGAGCCGGTGGCCAGTCCCAGAACACATTTTTCTCCTTTTGCAGCTTTGCTGCGGATCAGTCCGGCAATTTCGTCGGCTACGGCTTTTACTGCCGCTGCCGGTTTTTCGTAGATCTGAACAGGCACTTTTTCGAACCTGTCAGCTCCTTCGCCTTTCGCGATATAATTTTTTGTTACCATAGGGATATTAATTAAGTGTTTGTTTTATTTTTTTGTTTAATAGAGTGAGAAATCACAGTCCGCATCGTAATACAGGTGTTTCATAACGACCATGAGCGTACCCAGAATCGTTGCCTGTGAATTGAGGTTACTCATCTTGATTTCGCATTGGTTTTTCATTCGTGCCAATGTGTATTTGTTTAGGGTTTGCCTGATCGGGGCGATGATAAGATCTCCGGCATCCGTGATCTCTCCTCCGATAACGATCAGTTCGGGATTGAACAGGTGGATGAGGGTGGAAATCCCTTCTCCTATTTTCTCTCCGGCATTTTGCAGCAGTTCGATAGCAAAAATATCGTCCTGTTTGGCCGCTTTGATAATCGTTGCCAGGGTGATTCCCTGTTCGGCATTTGTGGAAATGGCTGTTTTCACTCCGTTGCGGATGGCTTCTTTTGCTGTTTTTACGATTGCCCTTCCGGATGCCACCGTTTCCAGGCATCCCGCTTTGCCGCAATAGCAGGGAGCTTCCAGCCCGGAGATGCGGATATGTCCGAATTCACCTGCCATTCCTGTAAAACCGGAGTAGGGCTGGGAGTTGAGGATCATACCTAAACCGATACATTCATTGACATTGATACAGAGGGCATGTGCCGCGTTTTTAGCGACGCCGAAAGAATGTTCGGCCATTGCCATGATGATCGAGTCGTTATCGATGAATACCGGCATTCCTAACATATCTTCCAGAATTTTTTTCACATTGACCTCCGGATCGTCATACGTGAGATAGGTATACGATGTACCGTTGCTGTCGATCAGTCCCGGCAGGGCGAGTCCCGTGACTTTGATCTTGCTGTACGGCACTTTTAACTCGGCCAAAGTCTGGTCGATTTTCTCTTTTATATACCGAAGGGTTTCTTCGTTATTCTTTTCTTCCAATATGGAAGGATATACTTTGATTTTACCGATGACTTCTTTACGAAGGTTGAATATGGCCACTTTCAGAAATTCCCGACCTACATCGACTCCCATAATATAGGCCGCATCCGGATTCAGGGAAAAGATATGCGGCCGTTTACCACCGATAGATTGTCCCTGTCCACGATCGGTCACCCAGCCTTCTTCGATCAATTCTTCAATGATCCGGCTGATCGTCGGGGTCGTCATGTTTGTCAGACGGCAAATTTCCGGTTTGGATAATTCGCCCATTTTATACAAATATCCTATTATGTCCTTTTTTTGTTGATACCTTTTTTCTTTTAAACCCGGTAGTGAGTTTTTATTTGTTATTTGCATTTTAATGGCACGTTGCATTTTAATTTTTGCCGCCTGTGTCTGTTTCTTCCCTTTTCTATAAGGCTTCCGGACAAAGGCTGCTTTTACTATCTCCCAAATTAGTCTTACAAAACTAATAAAAACTTTATAAAAAAATTATCAAAGCGGTTTTTTTTTCAAGCTTTGTTTTAAATGTTATGTTTTTTCATTTTTGTTGTTTTTCGGCCTATAAATGTTTGTTTTTATTTTGTTGATATAGAATTATTTACGTATTAAAGCGGGTTTTGTTCCACCTTATCGTTGGCTGTCAGTTCCTTTTTGGGAATCAGGAATTGCCAGCTCTTATCACCTGGCGATACGGAGAGGGTTTTGCACAGGTTTTCTTTGTGATTGGAATACCTGCGGTCGAGGGGCTGTCCGAGCCTTTTAAGGTCCAGAAAACGGAAACCTTCTCCCCAAAGCTCTATTCTTCTTTGCAGGAGTATTTCAGATAGTAAGTCTTCTCCCCCGGAAGCAGGGCGGAGGTATTGTGGATTACGGGAACGGGCAAGGGTATAGAGTGTGTCCGCCGCGTCCGTTTCGTTCAGGTGTGCTTTGGCTTCTGCCAGAATGAGGTAGAGTTCGGACAGGCGCATGAAGCAGATGTCTGCCACGGAACTGCCGGAGTTTTCAACTTTGAATTTCCGGTTCATATAGGGTATCCGGGTAAATGTTGCCGGAAGCGTATAGACTTGTCCGGTGGGATCCCACAAATCTTTCCGGATGTCGGTGTCGGGGATTTGTTCGTAGAGGGTTTTGGATATGGCTTTCGGGTTTGTGCGTATTTGTGTGGAATTGCAATTGTAGGACATAACCGCCATAAATCCGTGATAGTAGGTGCTTTGTTCCGCAGTTTGCTCGAAAGCCCATAGCCATTCCGGATTGTCGGCCGTATTGAAGCCCTGTCGGTATTGTTCGGCTGTCATTAAGCTGCATCCCGATTCCCGGATTGCTTCGGAGGCGTAGGTTTTGGCTGTTTCCCAGTCGTGCATGGCGAGAGCGACACGCGCCCGGAGCCCTTTGACAATGGCTGCCGTAAAATGGCATTTCGAAGGGCGTATGAAGGTGTTGTCCGGCGATTCCAGCAAATCGACCGCATTGTCGAGGTCTTTGATGATCTGGGAATAAACGGCGGCTACCGACGAGCGGGGTTGCTTTCCGGCCGTGGAGGAAAGGACCAAGGAAACGGCGGGGGAGTTGTTGCCGGAATGGGGGTCGTATCGTTCCCCGTAGAGCTGGGTGAGCCAGAAATAACTTAATGCCCGGTAGGCATAGGCTTGCCCTTTGATCATCTTTTTGTCGCCTTCCGGCCCTGTTGCCGCGTCGGTGTTTTCAAGGATCATATTGGCGTTGGCAATGAATTTGTAGAATAGATGATAGGCGAAGAAAGGAAATACCCCGGTTTCATCCCGGTGTCCTTTCCATTGGTATTCGGCAATCCAGTAGCCGTTCCCGTTCGAGGTGAGCACAACGTCATCGCCCAGCATTTCCATAACGATCATCAGGGAGGGATAGCCTCCGTAATATTGTTGCGAGGAATATTGCATGACCATCGAACGGTGTATGCCGTTCAGGGCTGCGTAGGCTTTTTCGGTGGTCGAGAATACAAAACTCTCGTCGTAGGATGAGGTAGAAGAGGTGTTGAGGAAATCTTTATCGCATCCGGTGGACAGCAGTAGCAGGATGAATATGATCGTGATATTTTTCATGTGTTTATCGTTTTCTTTTAATGGATTACCTGATTTTTTTTGTTTTTTCGATGGCTTGGAACGGCCTGCTTTTGTTTTCCGGGTTGTGTTTAAAATTCCAGGTCGATTCCGAAAGAAAAAGTTCTTGCCGGGGAATAATCGTTGGCAGAAATGCCTGTGAAACGATATTGCGGGTTCATGCCTTTCCGGTGGGTCAGCATGAAAAGGTTTTCGCCGCCGCTATATAACCGTATGCCTTTGAGATGGAAAAATTCCGGAATTTTCTCCGGGAAAGTGTAGGACAGCGTCACGGATTTCAATGCCAGATAGGAGGCATTCGTTAGCCATTGGCTGGTGGCAATGGTCGAGTTATCGCCGTTGCTGCTGTCCAGCCGGGGAACGTCGGTCCGGTCACCCGCTTTTTCCCAGCGTTTCAGAATATCGGAATGGAATGTTCTGCCATACAGCCCTGAATGCATCAGTCCTGAATAGGCGTTGTCGTAAATTTTTCCTCCTATCCGGTAGGTGAATTTGAATGCGAAGTCCAGTCCCTTGTATGAAATTTTATTGTCGATCGCTCCGGATATTTTGGGAATGGCCGTGCCGCAGTAGTAAGACGTGGCTTTGTTTAGGTCGTTGGTTGTGGTTTCGCCTGTGACCTTTCCGGCTTCATCGGTTATATCCATCCGGTAGAGGGCATCGCCGTTTTCCGGATCTACCCCCGCGTATACGGGCAGAAAATAGTCATAGATGGAATGCCCGGTCATGCGTTTGTGGTGGCCTGCACTGATCTCTTTTTGCGGGAGCGAAGTGATTTCATTTTTGAAATGTGTTGCCTGAATCCCGATTTCCCATTGAAATGCACGGGCAACAGGAGTTCCGCGGAGGGTGAGTTCTATCCCTCTGTTATACATGGAGCCTGAGTTTTGCCATTGGGTGAGCACTCCTCCGGAAAGAGGCTGCGGAACATTGAAAAGCAGGTCGTCGGTGGTCCGTTTGTAATATTCGATGGTTCCGCTGATGCGTTTCAGGAAATTGAATTCGATGGCGATGTCGAAGTGCCTGTTCAGTTCCCATTTCAAATTCCGGTTCCCGGCTGCCGTGTTCTGAATGAATCCGGGCTCATTGCCGTTGTTGTTGATGGAGTATAAATTTTGCCACGGAAACCAGGAGTCGGTATTGTCGTTCCCGGTTTGCCCGTAAGAACTGCGCAGTTTCAGCAGACTTATCCAGGGGAGCGCTTCCATGAATTTTTCCCGATCGGTCAGCCAGCTTACCCCGACCGACCAGAAGTTTCCCCAGCGCGCGTCTTGGTGGAAGCGGGATGAGCCGTCCCGCCTGTAAGAAGCCGACAAAAAGTAGCGGCTACCGTAATCATAGCCGAAACGTAAGAAATAACCTTCTGTGCGGTATCGGCTGCAGTAGGAAGACAGGTCGACGGTTTGGGTGAAATTTACAAATTCGTCGTTTCCCGAAACAATTTCTCCTTCCCGCTTTCCGAATAGCAGTTTGTAGGTGTTGTTGTAGCTTTCGTGTCCCAATAAGGTTTCAACCCGGTGGCCACCCCATGCCCGCCTAAAATTCAGTAGTTGGCTGAAATTCACCAGATCGTACCTGTCGTTTGTCCGTTTGGCGCGTCCTGTTCCCGCAGCACTGCCTACTTCCGGGTTTTCATATTCGGCCACCAGATTGTTGGTTAGGTCGTAGGAAGCATTGAATGTAAATGTAAGTCCCTGCCAAAGGCGGACTTCTGCAAACGCTCTGGTGTTTAGGGTGTTTTGTTTCCGGTTGTTGCTGTTTAGTTCTGTTTCCGCTACGATGTGATGTCCCGGATAGGCTTTTTCTCCCCGGTTCGTCCATTCATATAAAGGCTTCCCGAATGAATCGTAAAGGCTTTCCCCGGTAGCCGCGTGTTGGTGGATGGGATATATCGGGGCGATATATCGACTGAAAAAGAACGGGTTGTCATATCCGGTGTTCGTTTCTGTGTCGAGATAAGAGGATTCCTGTAACGCTCCCGCTATGCTGATCCCCGTTTGCAGCCAGTTGTTCGGCCGTGTCGTTATGTTGGCCCGGGCTGTGGCCCGTTCTAATTCCGATTTGAGTAGGTAGCTTTTGTCGTTGGTATAGCTGACGGACATGTAGTAGGTGGTGGCGTCCGTCCCTCCGCTTGCCGAGAGGGCATAATCGCCCCGGTTGCCTGTGCGGGTCATGGCATCTTCCCAGTTCAGGTCGTCCGGGTAGAGCAGGCGGGCATCGGGATGGAGCTTTCCGTCTGTTCCTACCAGTTCCCGGTTGGGGACATTGAAGGGGTTGTTCGCTAAGATGTCGGTGATGCTTTGTGCATCGGTGCTTCCGTAAGAAGCGATCTGTGAAGCCTGATCGATCGGTTTCGGGTTGTTTTGGTTATAAACCATCGAATTACGGTAGGCTTCCCACATCAGGGGATAGTAGGTGTAGGCATCCACCCGGTTGTATTCGGGGATGCTCCGTGAAGAAAATCCCTGGTTTATTTTGACATTGAAAGTCGATTTTCTTTCTTTTCCTGCTTTGGTGGTGATGATGATGACGCCGTTTGCACCCCGGCTACCGTATAGGGCAGCCGAAGCTGCATCTTTCAGGACGGAGATATTATCGATGTCTTCCGGATGTATGGCGGAAATCTCTCCGGCATAAGGAACTCCGTCCATGATGAATAGGGGTGCGGCAGAGGCGGTAATCGATCCGAATCCCCGGATTCGCAGGTCGGGAGAAGCTCCCGGCTGTCCGGACCCGGAAGTCATTTGTAAACCGGGAATATTTCCTTCTAATGCTTGTAATATATTGGTTATCGGGCGCGATTGGAAGGCATCGCGCCGGATGGTTGCGGCAGAGCCGGAGTAGGAGGCTTCCGGGGTTGCCCCGAAAGCAATGACAATGGCTTCATCTGCGCTGAGGTAGTCCCGTTCCAGGCGGATAACGGGAGACGGGTTGTTTTTCACCCGTATGATTTGTGTTTTCATTCCCACGAACGAGATCACCAATTCGTCCGCCGGGTGGGTCAGGATTGAAAATTCTCCCTGTAAGTTTGTTGCAACTCCGGTCCGCGTCCCCCGGATGACGACGGAGGCTCCCGATAGAGGGTTGTTGGTTTCGGCGTCTTTTACTATGCCTGAAATTTTTAGTTGTTGAGCATAACTTTCAGGTATTCCTATTGTGAATAGAAACAATACCACTCCCATGATTGTTTTCATAAAAAAATTGATGTATAAATTGAAACTTATTCGATGTTCACTAAACCAGCGCGCAAAATTATATATTAAATATTCATGAAAATGTTAAATCGGAATGACAGATAATTTTTGAATTTCTTGTTTCAATGGTTTTTATGGAAGAACATTCCAGAATTGGATGAGTGTGATGTGAATTTTAAACGCGCTAACGTTTTCAAAATCCCTAATTTGCACAAAAATGTATTTCATGTTAAGATTTTAACAACAGAGAGGAAATAATAAATTTTTATATATATTTGTGAAACGAATCATCGAACACAACAATAACCTAAATATACTAACATGATGAATGTCCGTTTTAAGACGGATGTTCTTTTTAAATTTACTACAGATGAATGCAAAAGATGTATTAACGGAGTTGAAACGACGGTTTCCGAATGAGTCTGAATATCATCAGGCTGTGGCAGAAGTATTGACAACTATCGAGGATGTTTACAATCAAAACATTGAATTCGAGAAGAGTAATTTGATCGAGCGTTTGTGTATTCCCGACCGTATTTTTTCGTTTCGGGTGACCTGGACGGACGATCAGGGAAATGTACATACGAATATGGGTTACCGTATTCAGCATAATAATGCTATCGGGCCGTATAAGGGAGGTGTTCGTTTCCATTCATCTGTGAATCTTTCTATTTTGAAGTTCCTGGCTTTTGAACAGACTTTTAAAAATTCACTGACGACTTTGCCTATGGGCGGAGCTAAGGGAGGGTCGGATTTTAATCCCAAAGGACGTTCCAATGCCGAGATTATGCGTTTTTGCCAGGCTTTTGTGCTTGAATTGTGGAGAAATATCGGGCCGGGTACGGATATTCCAGCCGGAGATATAGGCGTGGGGGGACGTGAGGTGAATTTTATGTATGGAATGTATAAGAAGCTGGCGCGTGAGAATAGCGGTACTTTTACCGGGAAGGGGCTGGAGTCCGGTGGGTCGCTGATCCGTCCGGAAGCGACGGGCTATGGGAATGTGTATTTTTTACTGGAGATGCTGAAAACCCGGAATGTCGATTTGAAGGGGAAGACGGTGGCGGTTTCCGGTTCCGGTAATGTGGCTTTATATACGGTGCAGAAATTGAACGAGCTGGGAGCGAAGGTGGTGACGATGTCCGATAGTAGTGGTTATATTTATGATCCGGACGGAATCGACGATGAGAAGTTGGAATATATGATGGAGTTGAAGCTGTTCTACCGGGGACGAATCAAAGAGTATGCCGATAAATACGGTTGTAAATTTGTTGCCGGAGGTCGTCCGTGGGGAGAAAAATGCGATATTGCTATGCCCAGCGCTACGCAGAACGAGTTGAACGGGGATGAGGCTAAAACTTTGGTGGCTAACGGTTGTATTGCCGTGTCGGAAGGGGCGAATATGCCTTCTACGCCGGAAGCGATTACTGTTTTCCTGGAAAATAAATTGCTTTATGCTCCCGGAAAGGCTGCTAATGCCGGAGGTGTGGCAACTTCCGGTCTTGAAATGTGCCAGAATGCGCAGAAGATCAGTTGGACACGCGAGGAAGTAGATGCGAAGCTGAAAGAAATCATGAAGTCGATCCATTCCCAGTGTGTGAAATACGGTTCACAGCCCGACGGCTATGTGAATTATGTGAAAGGAGCTAACGTGGCCGGATTCATTAAGGTGGCGCGTGCTATGATGGATCAGGGTATTTTATAAAATACCGGGTTTTTATGGAGAGCTTTTAAAAGAGCATGTAGAACAGAGAGCATGAACGGTGCTCTTTCCGAATAGAAAATATCCGCCTGTTTAGGGCGGATATTTTATTAGATGGAATTTCCAGTTCCGTTCTTCTATTGTTTGCCTGAAAGCGTGTGGCGCACGGGAATAAAAGTGGCTGTTTCGGATGCAGGCATGAATGCTTTTCCGGGATTCCGTATTTTCGGTTTTCAGACTTTCGGCTGTTTTCCTGCCAGTTGTCCGCAGGCAGCATCGATGTCCTTGCCTTTGCTGCGCCGCAGGTTTATCACCATGTTGCAGCTTTCGAGAAAACGGATAAATTCGTCCCTTCTTTTGTCGGGACTGTGCCGGAATCCGCTGCCTTCCACTTCATTGTATTCGATCAGGTTGATTTTTATGGGGAATTGGCGGCAATAACGGGCTAATGTTTTGGCGTCTTCCAGGCTGTCGTTTATGTCTTTCAGAAGCAGGTATTCGAACGTGGGGCGTGTTCCTGTTTTTTCTACAAAATATTTCAGGCTTTCTGCAATGTCGGCCAATGAGTAGGCTTTGTTCAGCGGCATCAGGTTTGTCCGGGTGTTTTCATCGGCAGAGTGAAGGGATACGGCTAAGTTGAACCGGGCTTCATCATCGGCGAGTTGCTTTATTTTATCCGGGATTCCTGCTGTGGAAACCGTGATCCGGTAGGGCGACATGGCCAATCCGTCGTTTGCCGTGAGGCGTTCGATGGCTTTCATCACGTTATCGTAGTTTAATAAAGGCTCGCCCATACCCATGAATACGATGTTCGATAGCGTAAGTCCCTGTGCTTCGGCGGCGGTTTTGGCCGCTATCACCTGTTCGAAAATTTCGCCTGCGGTGAGGTTTCTTTTAAATCCCAATGTCCCTGTTGCACAAAATTTGCAGCCTAATTTGCAGCCAACCTGTGAGGATACGCATACGGTGAATTTCTGGTTGCCGGGAATCAGTACGCTTTCTATCACTTCCCCGTCATATAGCCGCCAGGCGGTTTTCACCGTTCCGTCACCCGCAGTTTGGGCCAATTGGGGGTGCAGGCTGTCGAAAAAGAAAGCATCGGACAGCAATTCTTGCGTTGTTTTGGAAAGATTGGTCATTTCTTCGAAGCGGGTTGTGCCCCGTTGCCAGATCCATTGCCAGATTTGTTTGGCACGGAAGGCTTTTTCGTTATGGGTTGTCAGAAACTCGGTGAGTTCTTTTAGGGATAATTCCCTGATATTTTGTTTTTCCACGTCGGTCGTTTTTATTTTATGTGGGGCAAAGATACGAATAAGCTGTCGAATAATTCATGGAAACCGGGTTTGAAAAACGAAAAGAATATGCCTGGAAAGTGTGAATTATCGGTCTGCTGGATTTAGGGTTTTACCTTGATTTTGTTGTTAAAATATCCTGAAAATCCAATAAACAGAGGATTTAATTGTATATTTGCGCTTACGTGAATTTGAAGTTATGAAAGGTTACAAGGCTCTTGAAACGTGTGGTGTAACTGTGGTAAAATTATCAATAAATAAAAATCAGTAAGTATAGAAATGAAGAATTTATTAATTATTGTGTTTGTATTGCTTTCCGGGGTTGTGGCGAGAGCTGATGAGGGAATGTGGTTGTTGTCGAAGTTGAAGGAACAGAATATCGATGAAATGCAGAGGATGGGTTTTAAATTGACAGCCGAAGATATTTATTCCGTGAACCAGCCGGGAATTAAAGATGCCATTGTGGGATTAGGCCGGGAAGGGCGTCCCTTTCGTCATTTCTGTTCCGGGGAACTGATCTCCCCGCAGGGGTTGTTACTGACCAATCACCATTGCGGATTCGATGCTATACAGTCGCATTCTTCCGTAGAACATAATTACCTGGCCGATGGCTTTTGGGCTTATAAAATGGAAGATGAACTGGCCAATCCCGGTATTACGGCTTCAATCCTGGAACGGATGGAGGATGTGACCGACCGGGTGAATGCCGTGCTTCGTGACGACATGAGCGAAACGGAACGGGCTGCTGCTATCGATAGTGTTGCATCGAAAATCGTGAAAGAAGCAACCGAGGGAACCGTGTTGAGCGGTCAGGTTCAGGCGATGTTCGAAGGGAATCAGTTTTTCCTGTTTCTTTATACGATTTATAAGGATGTCCGTTTGGTGGGCGCACCTCCCCAGAGCATGGGTAAATTCGGTGGAGATACCGACAACTGGATGTGGCCACGCCATACGGCGGATTTTAGTATGTTCCGTATTTATACAGCGCCGGACGGAAGTCCCGCCGCTTATTCCAAAGATAATGTGCCTTTGAAGCCGAAGCATTATTTGCCTGTTTCCGCCAAGGGGGTAAAGGATAATGATTTTGCCATGATTATGGGTTTCCCCGGTTCGACGGATCGTTTCACCACCAGTTTCGGATTGGAAAATACGATGAATACGACGAACGATATTCGCTATAAAGTGCGTACGGAAAAGTTGAAGATTATGGGCGAAGAAATGGCAAAGAGCCCTAAAACCCGTATCCAGTATGCATCGAAACATGCCAGTTGCGCTAACTACTGGAAGTATTCTTTTGAGCAGAATAAGGCTTTGAATAATTTGAAGACCAAAGAAAATAAAATCGCTATCGAGCAGGAGTTCACGAATTGGGTGAATGCAGACGCGGGACGTAAAACGAAATATGGCGATGTGCTGGCTACGATACAGAAGGCTTATGCCGATATGTCCAACTATTCAGCCGCAACGGTCTATTTGCAGGAAGCCCTGGGCGGTCCGGAAGCTCACCTGTTTGCTTATCGTTCGGGTAAAAAGTTGAAAGATTTGTGTGATAAGAATATCAGTGCGGAAAAGAAAGAGGAGATTAAAAAATCGTTGCAGGCATCGGCAGCCGATTTTTATAAAGATTTTAACACGGAACTGGATGCCCGTTTGTTCGCTGCCCTGTTCAAGCTTTATCATGACCAGGTTGCCGGGGATTTACAGCCCGAAGTGATAGCACTGATCGATAAAAAGTATAAAGGAGATTTCGAAAAATTCGCACAGGATTTGAAAAAGCAGTCGGTTTTCATGAGCGAAGAGGCTTTTAATGCTTTTATGGAAAAACCGGATTGCAAGAAACTGGAAAAAGATTTGGCTTATATTGCCGGGAAATCTTATTTTGAAACATGGATTAAGCTGTCAGCCTATTCGAATGAAATGAATACGAAGCTGGCTAAAGGTAACCGTTTGTTTGTCCGTGGCCTGATGGAGATGAATCCGGAGAAAGCGTGGGCGCCGAATGCCAATTCCACCATCCGGCTGACTTATGGAAAGGTGAGGAGTTATAAGCCGAGAGATGCTGTTTTCTATGATTACTATACCACTCTGGCCGGAGTGTTGGAGAAAGAAGGCCCGAAAGGGGGAGAATTTGAAGTTCCTGCCAAACTGAAGGAGCTTTATGCGAAGAAGGATTATGCACCTTACGGAGACGATTATCTGGTGGTGAATTTTATTACGGATAACGATATTACCGGAGGAAATTCGGGTTCCGGGGTAATCAATGCCAACGGAGAGTTGATCGGGGCTGCTTTTGATGGAAATTCCGAAGCGATGTCCGGAGATATTGATTTTGAAGAAAACTTGCAGCGGTGTATTAATTTGGACACCCGATATATGCTGTGGATCGTGGATAAATTTGCCGGGGCAAAGAACCTGATCGATGAAATGACTATTGTGAAATAAAGAAAGGAAGCCTGTGCCCGGCGGTATGGGTTTCCTTTTCCAGATAAAGTTTGACTATTAAACCCTACTATTATGAAAAATTTGGACTGGGATAAATTATCCTTCGGATATTTGAAGACAGACTACAACGTTCGTAGCCATTATAAAGACGGGAAATGGAGTGATCTGGAGGTCACCGATTCGGAAATGATTCCCGTGCATATGGCGTCTACGTGTTTGCATTACGGTCAGGAGGCTTTCGAAGGATTAAAAGCGTTCCGGGGAAAAGACGGGAAAATCCGGATTTTCCGTTGTGAAGAAAATGCAAAGCGTATGATCAATACGGCCGAGTATGTGATGATGAAGGCTCCGTCGGTGGAGTTGTTCACAGAGGCTGTGGTGAAAGCCGTGGAATTGAACAAAGAGTATGTTCCGCCTTACGAATCGGGAGCGAGCTTATATATCCGTCCGTTGTTGATCGGTGTGGGGCCGCAGATGGGGGTGAAGCCGGCTGTTGAATATATGTTTGTTGTGTTTGTTGCTCCGGTAGGTCCTTATTTTAAAGATGGCTTCAAACCGGCAAAGGTGATGATCGAGCGTACTTATGACCGCGCAGCCCCTCATGGTACGGGACATATTAAAGTGGGTGGTAATTACGCTGCCGGAATGGCTTCCGGAGAGATCGCCCATGATAAAGGTTATTTCACCGCCCTGTTCCTGGATTCGGCAGAGAAAAAGTATGTGGATGAATGTGGCCCGGCCAATTTCTTCGGAATAAAGGCCAATACTTATATCACACCTGCCTCTCATTCCGTTTTGCCTTCCATTACCAATGTCAGTATCATGGAATTGGCAGAGGATATGGGTTTGAAGGTGGAACGCCGCCGGATTCCGGTGGAAGAACTGAAGACGTTCGAGGAGTGCGGGGCTTGTGGAACGGCAGCCGTGATTGTACCTATCGGGGAAATTGACGATATAGAGGAGGGACACCAGGAAAAGCTGATGTTCGGAAAACCGGGAGTGCCGGGAGAATGGTGTACGAAATTGTACCACCGTTTGAGAGGTATTCAGTATGGGGATGAGCCGGATAAGTTCGGTTGGGTGAAAGTGCTGGATTGATAATCGGATCATTATTTTATAGGTCCCTCTGCCATTGGGCAGGGGGATTTTTTTATGAATTTTCCGATGGAGGGTATTTTATGGGCGTTTATTCCCGGGAGAATTGAAATATTTGGCGGGATTCTTAAAAAAATAACTTAAATTTACCTTGATATTGTTAAGCGGCTTATCGTATAGTCTTTTTTTATCCATTAATATTATTGAATATGGTTTGTCCTTCAAAAGATTTTTTGAAATTCGGGTTACTTCCCGTAGCTGCAGTTATGCCTGTGTTACAGACAGTAGCAAAAGAACCGGTTAAAAAACCGAACATTGTGGTAATCATGGCAGACGATCTGGGGTATGGTGATTTGAGTTGTTATGAAGCGACTGAAATCCAGACACCGGGAATCGACCGCCTGGCAGCCGAGGGGTTAAGACATTGCAACGGCCATGCTTCTTCCGCCACCAGCACCCCCAGCCGCTTTGCCATGCTCACGGGCATGTATCCTTTCCGGGTGGGTGCGGCTATCCTTCCGGGAGATGCTCCTATGCTGATCAAAGAAAACATGGGAACTTTTCCTAAAATGTTGAAACAGGCAGGATATGCTACCGGAGTTGTCGGGAAATGGCATTTGGGTTTGGGAAGCGGCAATGTGAACTGGAATCAGCACATCTCCCCTTCGCCGAATGAAATCGGATTCGATTATTCTTATATCATGGCGGCGACGAATGACCGCGTACCGACCGTGTATGTGAAAAATGGGAATGTGGTGAACCTCGATCCGAACGATCCGATTGAAGTGAGCTATAAGCACAATTTCCCCGGAGAACCTACCGGAAAAAATAATCCCGAATTGTTAAGGATGCATCCCAGCGTGGGACACAATATGTCGATCACGAACGGAATACCCCGGATCGGGTATATGCGGGGAGGGAAGTCTGCCCTTTGGGTGGACGAAACCATGTATGAAGTGTTTTTGGGAGAAGCGAAGGATTATGTGAAAGCGCATAAGGACGAGCCTTTCTTTTTGTATTACGCTTTACACCAGCCGCATGTGCCCCGCCTGCCCAATGAGAAGTTTGCCGGGAAATCAAAATTAGGTCCTCGCGGGGATGTGATTTTGGAGGCGGATTGGTGTGTGAGCGAGTTTTTGAAATATCTGGATGAACTGAATCTGGCGGATAATACCATTGTTATTTTTACCAGTGATAACGGGCCTGTGCTCGACGACGGATATAAAGATCAGGCTGAGGAATTGAATGGAAAACATACACCTGCCGGACCTTTCCGGGGATGGAAGTGCGATCCTTACGAGGGGGGCACCCGTATTCCGATGTTGGTGCGCTGGCCGGGAAATGTCCGGGCAGGCTCCACTTCCGATGCTTTGATCTGTCAAATGGATTTTTGTGCCAGCTTTGCCGGTCTATTGGGACAGGATTATCCTGCCGAGGATGGAGTAAGATTGGATAAGGCTTTGTTGGGAAAATCCAAGAAAGGACGAGAGTCGCTGGTGCTGGAAGGTTATGGGCGGAGTATCTGGATTAAGGAAGGAGATTGGGCTTGTGTGCCTGCCTATAAAAACTGGAAAGGAAATATGACTGCGCCGGAGCTTTACGATTTGAAAAAAGATGTGGCGCAGAAACACAATATCGCAGCCCAGTATCCGAAACGGGTGCAAGAAATGACGGCAAAACTGGAACAGGTGCGGAACAATAAAAAATAAGTTTATTGCCGGGGGTGTGAGCCACGTTAAACGAATAGTAATTAAAAATAAGCACGATGAAGACAGGTCTTTTCATGTTAATCTGCTGTTTGGCATTGTTCGGATGTAAGGAACAGCGTTATTCCCAAATTATAGGGAAGGTACAGGACGAAAGTTTAAAAGAAGTGACTTTGTATAGGACTGTGGACGGAAATATACAGTCTTATGCAACAACCCAGGTGGGACCTGACGGGACTTATGGTTTTTTGTTCATCCCGGAACAGGAGGGGTTTTATGCCGTGGGAACAGACCGGGTGCATTTCCCCGTGTGGTTGAAGGCGGGGGATGTGGTGGGATTGAATTTGCAGGGACTTACAGCCAGCCTGCATGGGAAGAATACTCCCGAAAACGAGATGCTTTATCGGTGGGAGAGCCTGGCGGACAGTATTCGTATAAAAGCGGTGTTGTTCGAAAAGGTGAGAAGTAATTATAAAGATTTTTTCCCTATTTTCCCGGAATTTGTAAGCAAGGCTCAGGATTTTCAGAAAAAGGTGCAAACCGGTAATAAGGAGTTCGATGAAATTCTGAAAAAAAAGATCGGATATGACATTGATTTCTATGCCATCATGTTTCTGCAGACGCCGAGGACGGAGCATCCGCAGCAGGAAGATTGGCCGGAATATTACAATCAGATTCTTTCCGAAGAGAAGTTTGCCAATGATGAGGTTTTACAATTCCCCGACGGTTACCGGATGCTGTCGTCTTATGCTTCTTTCTATATCCGGCTTCACCCCATTCAGCCTAAAGATGCGGGAGAGTTGGTGGAGGGTATGCTGCGTGCCGTGAAAGACGATCGGTTAAAAGGTGAATTGGTTATGAACCATTTTAGCCGGAGTTTAAAATCTTACGATGCTTTTCTGGAGATGCAGGATCGGTTCGGCCGTTATCTGGTGACACCTTCCCTAAAAGCAAGAAACGAGGAGTTGGGGGCGAAGGTATACGATACGAAACCGGGAACAGTGGGAGCAGATTTCACCTATCCCGATGTGAAGGGCAAAGAGGTTTCTTTGTCTGATTTTAAAGGTAAGGTTGTGGTGGTGGATGTGTGGGCCACCTGGTGTGGGCCTTGCCGGAAGGAAATACCTTCTTTGAAGAAGCTGGAAAAAGAAATGCACGGGCAAAGCGTTGTTTTTCTCGGTGTGTCGGTCGATGAAGAAAAAAATAAGCAGAAATGGCTTGATTTTGTGAAGGAAGAACAATTGCAGGGTGTGCAGTTGTTTGCCAGCGGATGGAGTAAAATTGCCAAAGACTACCAGATAAAAGCTATTCCGCGTTTTATGGTTTTCGATAAGGAAGGTAAGATCGTTTCGGTGGATGCTCCCCGCCCTTCTAATCCGGCCTTGAAGGAAATGATCGAAAAGGCTTTGAAAGAGTAGCAGAGATAGCGGTTAAACGATAAATCCCCGGAATTTCTATTCCGGGGATTCTTCATTTTGTGCCAAATGCTTTTATATATGTTATTGGTTCAGTAGCTGCCTGATCGCTTCGTTGCTTTTACTGTCGGCTTGCTTTGGGGCATTGGGAGTAAACAGAGCATCCAATTCGTAAGGTTGTAGTTCGGTGGAGGGGTTAAAGTCCGGAGAGGCCACATAAGTCCGCACGGAATGGAATAACTGCCGGGTGGCTTGGCGTTTCTCCAGGTCTTTTTCCGGATCTACACATAACACAAACAGCTTGCCTTTACCGACGCGTGCTTCAAAAGCGATGCCCAATTTCCGGTTTTCTTCATAGGTGTCTATGCTTTGGATTACCGGGGTGATGGATTTTAAGTCGTTCAGTTCCAATGCTGTTGCATGGTTCAAAATGTCCCACCATTGCCAGTCGGCATAAATTCCCGTGGGAAAATCGTGAAATGCCGGGTGGGAGGCTTGTATCAGAGTTCCCACAATCATCGGGTTCCAATTGAACATGATCGGATTCCAAAAGTGGCTGGCAAAATGGGTTTTTCTGCCCGGAGCCTGTTGTGGGGTGAGCAGTACATTTTTTCCTTGTTCCAGCGAGGCTTTGACCGAGGCATCCCAATTCCGGGCATAGATGTAGCCTTCCTGCGAGGAGTCCTGTTGCCGGGGATATACCCAAATGTCCCACTCGTTCCGGTAATGTTCTAAAGACACTTTTAAGGTCAGCTTTTGAGGGCGGGCGATGGATAGGAGCGGCACTTCGACCGTTCCCAGCGTATCGGTTACGGCACAAGGAATTGAAGAGGTAGATATTGTGCCTTTCCCGACGGTTTGTCCTTCCTGGTTGTCCAATTGCCAGCGTAAGGTGTTTCGTTTTATGGGAGAAGCCCCGTAATGATATATTTCAAGCTGGGCATGAAATTTTTCATCGTTGGTATATACCCTTTTCGGGAAACGTGCCAGCAGCACCGTGGGGGCACAGGATTCCCTGAATTTTTCGGGAGTTACCAACCCTTTGCTTTCCCAGAAGGCATCAAGGATGCCGACAAATGCGCTGCCCTGTCCCGGAAAATCCGACAGTCCGAGAAGCTGGAATCCTCCGGAATTGGGGGTGCGGAGCAAGGATTCGTTCACTTCTTTATATTGCAGCACGGTATGTGCTCCGGTGGCTTTGAAAAAATCGTCCGCTTGTTGCAGCATGCCGTTTTTGGCGAGGCGTTCCCGGAACACTTCAAAATTCCGGGCTTCCAAAACCCCGGTGTATTTTTTTATCTCGTTAAAGTTCGGGTACATACACCTTTGTCCGCTTTCGTGGGCGATGACCGGGACATCGATGTCCGATTCTTTCCGTTTGTCCCATTGGGTAGAGGGGATGCCTTCATACACGGTAATTCCTCCTTTTGAGGTGACATGCGACACGTAGTATTCATCCGAAGGGGTATGTGTCCGGGCGGTGGAAGCCGAATACAGGCGACGGTTGTCATATGCCTGTGCTTTTTTCACCAAATCTTCCAGCACATTGAAATTCCCTTCGTTTTCGTTGCCGTTACACATAAGGATAAATGACGGGTGGTTTCCGTATTCGTCGAGCAGGGCGTACATCTCCTTTTCAAAGAAGTCCCGGCGGGAAGGATATTTTCCTACATCTTTAATCCACATCGGCAGTTCGGCCTGGAGGTATATTCCTACTTCGTCCGCCGCGGTGAAGGCAGCTTCCGGCGGACACCACGAATGGAAACGGATGTGGTTCATGCCATAGTCTTTCACGGTGCGGAATATCCGTTTCCAGTCTTCCATTTTTGTCGAAGGGTAGCCCGTTAGAGGGAAAACGGCACAATCGAGCGCTCCGCGCAGATGGATGTTGCGTCCGTTCAGGCGGATGTGGTTTTTCCCTTGTTCCACTTGCCTCATGCCGAAGCGGAGGGTTTGGACTTCTTCTGTTTCTCCTGCCGTCAGGCGGGTTTCCAATTCATAGAGGTTAGGATTGAATTCGTCCCATAGCATCATGTTTTTTCCCACAGGAAGTTCTTGCGATAGTTTTTGTTCTTGTAAGCTCACCGGGACAACCGACGTGTGGACAACTTTTCCTTGCGGGTCGCGCAGGGTGTAGCGGATTTCTCCGGAGCTGTCCCCTGCCGTATGGAGTTGAAGGTCTATTTTTACTTTTTGATTTTTCACATCGGGATATGCTTTGATCCGTTCGATGTACGAGGGATTTTTAGCCACCAGTTCCATCTTGCCGACAATTCCGTTCCAATTGGTTTGGGTGTATTCGGTGGTTCCGTGATTCCATTGATCCATGGGGTATTTTAGCCGATTATCCACGCATAGGGTGAGGGTGTGGATGCCCGGAGACAGGTGTTGGGTTAAAATGAAGCGGTTGGGGGTGGACAACCGTTCGTCGACGGCGATGTATTTACCGTCGATGTATAGGGTGGTTTCCCAGTGGCAACGTTCCAGTTCCAAAATGATTTCTTTGCCTTTCCAGGAGGTGGGAATATCGATTTCCCGCTGATACCATGCCGGGCCGCAATATTCGAATTTCCGCGTCAGGCGGTCGACATAGCGGGCTGTTGTCCGAATCCCTTTGCCTCCTTCGTCGGTGGAGCCGGGAAGGGTGATGGTTTCTGCCAGTTTTGCCTGATAAAGTTCCGAGCCCGGCGTTTTCCCGAATCCCATCGGATCGAGCTGGAAACGCCATATCCCCGAAAGGTCTATTTTATCTTCCTGCCGGGCATATAAAGGGCAGGTGAAGAATAGGGCGGATAAGAATAGTAGTAACAGATTCTTTTTCATTTTGAATGTTGTTGAGGTTATTGCTCTTTATGTCCGGAAATTTTCACACCGTGAAGTTCTATCGTTATAACTGCCCATATAAAATATGGACAAAATATACGAAGTCCGGTAATCGGTAAATGTTTTTCCTTGTTAGGATTGCCCGCTATGAATATTGCAAAAATAACCGGATAAAGAGATATAGGAAATAGATTCTCATGATAAAATAATGGATTATTTTATGATTTATAGGAGTTGGAAAAATAGACATCCGCTCTATCCGGGAGGGTATTGGGACGACGGTCTTCGATGGTAAACCGTGTATCCGGAGATAAAAAAGCTGTTTTTAAAATAGGATTTCCCTGAATTTTTGTATATTATTGTTTCTATATAAAAAACAGCAATTATGAAAATGTCCTATTCAATAAATAGCCTGAGCATAAGGCTTTGTTTTTGTGTTTTATTGCTGGCGGCCTGGGGGTGCCGGGAAAAGAAAATAAATTATCCGGCTTATCCTGTCGATCTGGACCGGGTGGAGCAGCCTTCTGTTTTCGATGTGTTTTCCCGGGTGGAGGTCTATCCGCTGGAAACCACGGAGAAAAGCCAATTGGAAACCATAGAGTGGGGGATTCACCATAATAAGTTTATTATTTTGGATAAGCCGAGGGGACTTTGTTTTTGTTTCGGGCCGGAAGGAAAATTCAGGTATGTGGTGGACAATAAGGTAAAAGAAAAAAAGAATCAGGCTAAAATGCCCGACGGGAGTAAACCGGTGAGTATCCTTTCGCCTTTGTCTTATTATTATAATAACCGTTGGTATTTTTACCGCACTTTCGAAAATCTGGTTTATACGCAAAGTAAGAAAGGGACTGAAATTCCTCTTTTTCGCTGGGATTTTGGGAAATATAACGATGAGGAAGGTAATTTGCCGGCTTTTCCCGTACACTCTCCGGTGCGGGCAGCAAAGATTCAGCGGCAGTGGATGGAGGAGAATTGTAATTTTGCATTAAGCGAGGGAAAGCAAAACGATCGTTATATCTATTTATCGATAGAACGGCTTTTTAAAAAAAGGGAATTACCGGGAACGGAACAATTTACCCATTTACTTTGGGATAAGTCTTCGGGTTCTTATCAGCTTTTTGACCGTTTTGCGGAAGGCGTGGAATTGCCTAAAAACACCCGGATGAACGATACTTGTATGCTGGCACTGGTGCCTTATGCCGAACGCGACCGATATATCCGTCCGGAATGGCTCGGCCCGGAAGATGCGAAGCGTTACCAGCAGATGAAACCCGGGGACAACCCGATGATCGTGAGATATTATTTTAGGGAAGACGCTGAGAATTAAATAATTATTGTCGCGCCCGATTATTTTCGAGAAAATTGTTTGCTTGTCTACGAAATTTTCGTAGATTTGCGAAAGGATCGTAATTAATAGATCAGAATTATGGAGAAACTTACTTTTCAGGAAGAAGAAATCATGCTTATTATCTGGCATGTGAAAAGCGGTGTAATCAAAGATTTTTTGAACAAGTTGGATGAGCCACGTCCTCCTTATACGACGGTTGCATCTATTGTAAAAAATCTTGAGAAGAAAGGATATGTGGAGGGAACCCGTTACGGAAATACCTGTGTGTATAAGGCTGTGATCGACGAGAGCGAGTATAAGGCTCGTTTTCTTTCAGGGGTCGTGCAGAATTATTTTGAAAATTCATATAAAGAGATGGTGACTTTCTTCGCTAAAAAGCAGAAAATAACCGCAGAAGAGTTACAGGAAATTATCCGCCTGATTGAAAAGGAAGAATAGGATTACCGGATGTTAATCGAAAGCTCATGAGAGATTTTTATATGTATATATTACAGGTGAATGCGGGTTTAGTCGTGTTTTATTTGCTTTACCGCGTTTTAACGGCAAAGGATACCTTTTTCGGAATACACCGTTTTTTCCTGCTGTCGGTTTTAGTTCTGGCTTTTACCTGTCCGCTGGTTACGCTTGCCGAATGGCTGAAAGATAAACAGCCATTGCAGGCGATGATCGTCGATTATTCGGAGTTTATCGTTCAGGCTGTGGCCTTCCCGGAAATATCGGCAGAGGAAAAAACTGCATTTACCGCCGATCAGGTTTTATTGGCGATATGGGGTGTCGGGAGTGTGTTGTTGTTTTTGCGTTTTCTGGCACAATTGGGATCGATTGTCCGGTTGAGGTTGTTGGGTAAAGTCCGGTATTTTGGCGATACCCGGATTATCGTATTGGAACACGATACAGCCCCGTTTTCGTTTTTTAACTGGATTTTTGTGGATCCCCGTTGTTATCAGGAAAAGGAATTGCAAGGGATACTCATTCATGAAAAAGTCCACGTCACGCAGGGGCACTCCTGGGATACCCTGATCGGGGAAGTCCTTTGTATATTCTTTTGGTTTAATCCCGGTGTGTGGCTTATCCGCCGGGAAATTCGTCAAAATCTGGAATTTTTGGCGGATAAGGGAGTGCTTTCTTCCGGTTATGACCGGAAAGATTACCAATATCATTTGCTTCGTTTATCCAATCAATCGGCTGCAGCACAAATTATCAATAATTTCAACGTATCACAATTAAAAAAACGTATCATGATGATGAATAGAAAGAAAGTCTCAAGAATGAGGCTGGTGAAATATGCCATGGTACTTCCGGTGACAGGTTTGCTGATCCTGGCGGGTAATGCCCGTACGGTTGCGGAGGTTACCCGGGAGGCTGTCGGGCAGATTGTCCCGGCGGAACAGGGCGTGGCGGGACATATCGTTCCGGCGGAAGATAATTGGAAAATAAAAGGCCGGGTGACGAATGAGCAAGGTGAGAATATGTCCGGGGTGACTGTTACCGCTAAGGTCAACGGAAAGGTTGTGACTGCGGTGGTGACTAATCCCGGAGGAGAATATTTTATGAGTGTGACCGGGGAATCCGTGGAGCTTCATTTTTCTTATCCGGGTATGGTGGCTCTGCATAAAACGGTGAAGAAAGGCACTTCCACGTTGGATGTGGTCCTGAAAGCGGGAGAGGTAACCACAACCGCTGTCCGAAAGGAGGTTGAGGTAGAATCCGTTCCGGCTTCCACGGATTTAGCTTTGGATCAGGTCGTTGTAACGGGTGTTTTTACCGGGAATGATGATAAAAAGCCGGCTGTTGCCTATACCGTGCTGGAAGAAGTACCCCAATTCCCCGGAGGAGAAAAAGCCGCGGCTGAATTTATAGCCCGGAATGTCAAATATCCTCAATATGCCGCAGAGAACGGAATACAAGGAACAGTGCAGGTGTCTTTTGTTATCGACAAAGATGGGCATGTTTCAGAAGCCAATGTGTTGAGAGGGGTTGACGGATCGCTGGATGCGGAAGCTGTTAGAGTGGTGAGAACGATGCCTCAATGGAAGCCCGGTAAGAAATCGGGAAAAGCGGTGAATGCCCGGTGCAGTATGCCTATTACGTTTAATTTGCTTCAGGAAACGCCGGACGGAATGAAACCTTTGGGGGTAAAACGCAGCGCCGTCAGTGTCAGTTCTTCCAGCGTGGCGGGGACTACTCATGCCGCGACGGCTGTAACGGTGAAAGCCGGACAGGAGGATACTTATTACGTAACGACCAAAGATTCGGACGATGCTGCCCAGTATGTTTCTTTTTCGGTGTCGTCTGCGGCAGGAAAATCCCAGTCGTCCGTATCTCCGGCACTTTACCGGGGAGCGGTTTCCCAAATTAACCTGGACGATCAAATCGTGATTTTAAATGGCAAGTTGGTGGAAGACGTGAAGGAACTGCCACAGGATTTATCGCAGGTGGAAGAACTTTCTATACTTAATACGGAAGGGACTATCCGGAAGATGAATAAAAAATATGGGAAAAATGCCAGAAGCGTTTTGATTATAAAATCGAAATAAAGGGTCTTTATTGGATGAAAGATGATTTCCTTTAAAGGGAATAATTATACAAAGAGCTTTTCGGCCCTGTAAGCCTTTAAATTATAAAAATGCAAAAAAATATCCCGGAGGTTAGGACAACCTTCGGGATATTTTATGTGCCGGAGAATCGGGTGGTTTATTTCGTATTGATAATCACTTCTGCCGCAGGGAAATATCCGATTTCTTTTTCTAATTTGCTTTGCGGACGTATTTGCAGGATGGAAAAAGGATCTATCCGGAATTCGTTTGTCTGTTCTCCGTCGATCACCAGTATGGGTTCATTTACTTTTTTCAGGTTGTATTTATATTCCAGTCCTTCGTATTGGAAGGTAAGGATTCCGTCTTTGTAACTCGTAAAATTTCCCAGTTTATCTTTGGAGGTGATTAAAAGGTATGATTTCCGGAGATCGTCATTGGAACGGACTACTTGTACGTTGCCGATGTTTTCCGGCATTTTGATTTCTCCTTTCGGTAGTTCTTTTCCATCGACGACATACCGAATATCGGAATTATTGGAGTTGATTTTAATTTTTGTTTTTCCGTCTATGTTTGAAATTTGAACGGAGCTGCTGGATATGTTTCCGCCGGACATATTGAAAAGGGAAGAATCCATGCCGGGCATACTAAAGCGGGAAGCGTTGAATAAGCTGTCGAAATTCGGGAACATGCTTCCGAACGGAGTGTTGAATATTCCCGGAAATCCGCTAAAATCCGGCATGCTGAAATTCTTCCTGAATTCCTCGGTGAGTTTATCGAAGTCTACATTACCTGTTCCGTTGAAAAATTCCTCCGGGAATTGTTGCCGTTGTTGCTCCATTTGCTGCTTCATTTCTTCCAGATTTTGCCGTTGTTGCTTCATCTGTTGTTTCATTTCTTCCAGGCTTTGTCCCTGGGATAATCTGGCGGAATTACCCGGAGCGAGGGAAGATAATGAATTTAAGCCTTTTATATTTAGAATGCGGGGAAGCGAGGCGATTTGCTCCGGCTGTATTTTTCCGCAGAGTTCGATGATGTCCAGACGGTCGGGGGATTGATTCCACATCACCATAGAGGTGATTTGTCCGTTTTTGCTTTGGGAATAAATCAGTTGTTTCCCCGAAGCGTCCGTATGGCTTTTGATAAGCTGGTATTTGTTCGGGGAATCCAAAACCGCTTTGAACTGTGCAGTTACTTTGGTTTCCATATCCGGATCGCAGGCGTTGAGGTCGAGATTGAGGATGTTTACGGCATCCAAATTCTGAAGGGCTTCTTCGGCCTCCGGTGGCAAATGTTGTTTTTTGTATAATCCGTATAAATTCTTGTTTAACTGAGTCACTGTAACACAATTTTTTTCATGGTATTTGGACATCAGTTTGGTCAGTTGCGCCTGAGTTCCGAAAGGAAGGGCAAAGGCAACTAAGATAATCCATACTTTTTTATTCATGGCGATATAATTTTTAGAGTTTATAATCGGAGGGGGCTGTCCTGATTTATTCGATGGCAATAATCAGGTCATTGTCTTCGTATACAATTTTTTCTTTTCCGGTTATTTGCTCATTCAGCACGTTGGCAATGACGCGCAGAGCATCCTCGAATCGTTCCCGTTGCACCTGTTCGGAGAGTTGTATCTCGGTCGATGACGGGGCAGGCAGAAATGCGCGTAGCCCGATAATGAGCAAGAGCGTGGCGGCAATTCCTCCGGCTATCTGGAAAATACGCCGGGAATGGCGGGTTTTCCGCTTCCCGATGCCGTGACGTATAGCCTGGAACACCTCCTCCGGACAGGGGGCTGTGTCGCCCCCGTACGACAGGGCAGGTTCGGAGGGTAGTTCTCCTTTCCGGTAGGTGGTTTTGAGGGCTTGTTCGTCCTCTAAGGATGATTCTCCCCGGTAGTATCTTGCTAATTTATTTTCAATTGGTTCCATAAATTCTTGATTCAGTTTTCATACAGAGAAATGTGGTATTGCTTTACCAAGATTTCTTTCACTTTGTTTCTCGCCCTGGACAACAACACCCGGATGTTGTTCAGGCTCAACCCCGTGATCTTAGCGATTTCTTCGTATTCCAGTTCTTCTATTTCCCGGAGAATAATCACTTCCCGCTGGTTGGGCGGGAGGGTGTCGATGATTTTTCTGACCGCTTCGGCAGTTTCTTTCTGGGCGATTTGCTGTAATAAATCGGTTTCATGTCCTCCGTTTTTCAGAAGCTCCGCTTCATCGTATATCGGTTTTTGTTTTTTCAGCCAGTCCAGCCAGAGGTTGTGAGTGATCTTTAACGCCCATGCTTTTATATTGCCGACTCTGGAAAGTTGTTGGCGGCTATCCCATAACCGCAACATCACTTCCTGGGTAAGGTCGGCGCTGATGGTCCGGTTGCCTGTAAGGTTCAGGGCATACGACCAGATGTTTTGCGCCAGAGGCAGGACGATATGATTAAATTCCTTTTCCGTCATCATTCATAAAGACGATTCATGTCTGATTTTATTACAAAGAAAACCTGATTTTTTTATTTTTTGTGTGAATAAAAGTGATAGGTGTTTCCGGTAAAGTTTAAAAAATCTGAAACTCCCGGAATACAAAACAAGGATAATGAATGTTCATTATCCTTGTTTTGTATCCATATAGGCAGGGTTATTCCGGTAGCTCCGGTAGCTCCGGGGTACTGGGTAGTTCAGGCCGGATGGCCGGGGAAGTATCTTCTTTTTTCGGTTTTCGGGATTTGCCTTGCATCAATAAATAGAAGTTAGGGATGAAGAGTGTGCCGACAAGAGAGGTCATGAGCATTCCTGCAAATACGGCAATTCCCAAAGAAATCCGGCTGGCGGCTCCCGCCCCTGTGGAGATCACTAAGGGGAGCGTGCCCAAAATGAATGCGAAAGAGGTCATCAGGATGGGGCGTAAACGGACGCGTCCCCCTTCGAGGGCGGCTTCTTCGGCCGATTTTCCCGATGCCCGGTAATCTCTGGCGAATTCTACGATCAATATTGCATTTTTAGCTGCCAGGGCAATCAGGAGGACAACCCCGATCTGGGTGTAGACACTGATCGGGAGATTCATCACAACGACGCCTATCACAACGCCGAGCAAAGCGATGGGAAGTCCCATAATTACGGCGAAGGGGTCTTTCCAGCTCTCGTATTGGGCGGCAAGGATCAGGAACGCTACAAGGATCGCAAGCACAAAGATCAGAGAGGTGGTTGAAGAGGCGTTGATTTCCTGATAGGCCATCGATGTCCATTCGTAACCGAAAGAATTACCCGCTTTTTCCTGGATTAGTTTCGCCATGATGTCGATGGCTTCGCCGGAACTGTAACCGTCGGCGGCAGAGCCGGAAAGCAAGGCGGAAATATAGGTGTTGTAGCGGGTCAGGTTTTCTGCCCCCAGGCGGTTTTCTACGGTGGTGAAGGCACTCATCGGAACCATGTCGCCTTTGGAATTACGTACGTTGAGCAGGCGCAGGTCTTCGATCACCGCCCGGCTTCCGGCAGCACCTTCTACTTTCACCTGGTAGGTACGCCCGAATTTAACGAAGTTGTTTACATACGAAGAGCCTAAGAAGGTGCTGATGGTATTGAAAACATCCCCCAGCGAGATCTGCATGAGCTCTACCTTGTCCCGGTCGATGTTCAGGTAGTATTGCGGTACGCTGGCGCTGAACATGGATTGCACGGAGGATAGTCCCGGTGTTTGGCTGGCACCGAGCATGATTTCGTCCGTCATTTTTTGCAATTCCTGCGGGCCGTAGCTGTTAATGTCTTCGAGCATCACCTCGAATCCGCTACTTTCTCCCAGTCCGGGGATCGAGGGAGGCAGTACGGCGAATGTGCGGGCTTCCGGGATTTCCATATAGGCCATGCCGTTAAATTCGCCGATAAGCGATTGGGCGCTGAGGTTTTTGGTTTTTCGCTGATCCCAGTTTTTCAGCATCACGAATATAGTTCCGGCGTTGGAAATGTTGGCATTGCTCATCATCGAGAAGCCGTTGATCGTGATATACGTGTCGATACCGTCCATCCGGTTCAATATGTCGGAGGCTTTTTGTAGAGCCGTTGCCGTTTGGGAATAGGAAGCTCCGTCCGTCAATTGCATGAAAGCGATAAAATATCCCTGGTCTTCTTCGGGCAGGAAAGTCCGCGGCCATTTCATGAATCCCCAAAAGGCAAAGAATGCCATAATCAGGAATACAATGAAGGTAATGACCGAATGTTTCATAAAGTGTTTGATAACCCAGGTGTAGCCACTGGTTGTTTTATCGAAAAATCGGTTAAATGCTTTGAACAGGAAAAATCGACTGGGTTGCTTCGGTTTCAGCAGCAAGGCGCAAAGTGCCGGGCTAAGGGTCAGGGCGTTGAATCCACTGATTACGGTGGAAATGGCGATTGTCAGGGCGAATTGCTTATAAAGCTGTCCGGTGATGCCGCCGATAAATGCCGTAGGGATAAATACGGCGAGCAAAACAAGGACGATGCCGACCACCGCTCCCGACACTTCTTTCATGGCTTCGATCACGGCTTCCTTTACGGTGGGGTATTTCCCGGTTTCTATAAGGCGGTAACTGTTTTCTACAATAATGATTGCATCGTCTACCACTAATCCGATGGCCAGCACCAATCCGAACAGGGTGAGGGTGTTGATCGAGAATCCCAGCATGGCCATAAAAGTGAATGTACCGATCAGGGATACGGGAATCGTAACCAGCGGAATCAGCATCGCCCGCCAGTTTTGCAGGAAAATCAAAATCACCAGCAGCACCAGAATGAAAGCGGTGATGAGGGTGTCGTATATACCCGCGATAGAAGCGTTGATAAATTCCGTTGTGTCGAGGGTGACGCTATATTCTACGCCCTGAGGGAAGTAGGCGGATAGTTTGTTCATTTCTTTTTTCACCCGTTTCGATACGTCGAGAGCATTGGCTCCCGGCAACTGATAGACGGCGATTGCTGCCACCGCGCCTCCTTTCAGGGTGGCGGTGGTGCTGTAACTTTCGCGTCCCAGTTCGATTGTCGCCAGATCTTTAATCCGCAGGTATTTTCCGTCGGACAGGGCTTTTACGATGATGTTTCCGAATTCCTCTTCATCGACCAGCAAGCCTTTGGTTTCAAGGGTATATTGATAGGCTTCTTTTTGGTTTAAGGGCTCTGCCCCCACATTTCCTGCGGCCACCTGAATGTTTTGTGCCTGTATGGCCGCCACGACATCGGCGGGAGTGACATTGCGGATCGCCAGCTGGTCCGGATTTAGCCAAATGCGCATACTGTAATCGCCCATTCCGAACAATCCCACATTTCCCACGCCTTTCACCCGTCCCAGATCATTGGTGATGTTGAGGGCGGCGTAGTTCGAGAGGAACAGGGCATCGTATTCCGGTGTTTGGGAAGTAAGCGACAGGAACATGACCACATTGGTCGATTCTTTGGTGGTGGTTACTCCAATTTTAGTGACTTCCTGCGGAAGTGTGCTCAGGGCCATGCTCACCCGGTTTTCCACCAGCACGGTGGCCATATCGAGGTCTGTCCCTACTTCGAATGTGATGGTCAGGGAGTAAGAACCTGTGCTGGATGAGGTGGACGACATATAAAGCATGCCTTCCACGCCGTTCACCTGCTGCTCGATGGGTGTTCCCACCAGATCGGCAATGGTGGAGGCATTGGCTCCCGGATAAGATGCCCTTACCACGACGGTAGGGGGAGTGATTGTAGGATACTCCTCAATGGGTAAACCTATCAGGGACACCAGTCCGGCTATTACGATCAGGATCGAAAGGACGGTGGCAAAGATGGGACGGTTGATAAAAAATGTGCTGAACATATCAGATGTTTATGGGTGACCTATTTTTCTTTCATACGGGAGTGAAAAGATTTGTGTTTCAACATTGAAAAAACGGGTAGTCAAATAAAGTGGAGAAAGTTTGAAAAAACGTTTTTTAAATATAACTTTATAAATTATAAACAGTTGTGAAAGATGTATTTTATGAGTAGATATAGAGTTGTAAAAATTTTGGCGCTGGGCATGGTGTTTGTTTGGGCAGCAGGATGCCGTATTGAAAAGAGTTCCGATCATCCTGTTTTTCATCTGACCAAGGTGTTGAAAGGAGAAAAAAAGGCGAAATTGAGCGATATTGCGGATAGCGTTCGTTTCGTCGCTTTAGAAACTACGGATATAATGATTTCAGCGAGCAGGGAATAGCTTATTTACAGGAACAGGGAATCAGTTTACAGGAGGAGGATAATCCTGTAATCCGGTTCGTGTATCTGAAAAAATAAGTGATGCCGGGCGTAAACAGGGTTTCTATTTCTTTTCAACGGGTTTCACGGTCATGCCGGGACGTACGCTCATCAGGGCTTCCACCACATAGCGATCGTCTGCGGTGATTCCTCCGGTGATTTCCCGCATTCCTCCTGCTAATACGCCTACTTGTAACGGGCGGAGGACGATTTTATCGTCCTTATCGACGATGTATACAAACCGTCCGGCCTGATTTGTCCCGATGGAGGTTTCAGGAATGACCAAAGCCTGGGGAACCTGTTTGTAGGGTACTTTCACTTTTACATACATGCCGCTTAATAATTTTTCGTCGGAATTGGGGACGATTGCCCTGACGGTTACTGTTCCGGTTTGTAAATCCACGTTAGGGTCGGTGTAATCCAAATCCCCTTTCCAGGTTTTGTCCGGATTGTTTGCGTCTACCACATATAAGGGCAGGAGCGTATCGGTTTTCTTTCCAACCGGGTTTACGGGGGGTAAATTCTGAAATTCGGGATAAGCCATATTAAAATAGGCATACAGGTTTTTGTCCCTATACATCGTAGCCAAAGTTACCGGCTCCACCGATCCCCCGACAAAATTGGCCTTGTCTACTAAATTCCGTGAGACCCGCCCGTCGAAAGGGGCTTTGATATAACAGTAGTTCAGGTTTGTTTGTGCTGTGCTGAGCTGGGCTTTGGCATCCTGAAGGCTTGCCAGTGCAGCGTGGTAATTGGATTGTGCCTGAATATAATCGATCTCGCTGACCGCTTTTCCGGGAAGGGCTTCTTTCATTTTTTCGTATTGCGATTTGGCATAGTCCAGTTTTGCCTGCATACTTTTCATTTGTGCCCGTGCTGCATCCAGCTGGTCGAGGTAAGGCTGGGGTTCGATGACAAAGAGTGTTGTCCCGGCTTTGACAAATTGTCCCGGAATAAATTGTATCTTATCGAGGAAACCCGATACTCTCGCCACCAGATTTACGGTTTGTACCGCTTCGAGGTAAGCCGGGTATTCGTATTCATAGGTAACGTCCTGCCGGAGGGGTGTGGCTACCCATATTTCGGGGGTAGGCATTGCGCTTGCCGCCGTGTTTTGTTTTTTGTGTTTACAGCCGGATGCCAGCAGAAGCAGGATGAACATGGAGTATAATATCGGTTTCATAAGGTTTCTTTTTATGGTGTTGAATTTATTTTACGGTTTCGGGGATATTCCAGCCTCCTCCCAGGGCTTTGTATAGCTGGATCATATAGAGAAGTACCGAGCTTCTGGAGGATACCAGCGTATTTTCGTAACTGAACACATTACGCTGGGAGTCGAGAACGCTCTGATAGTCCGCCAAACCTTTCTGATACAGGTCGACGGCATAATCCAGCGTGAGCTTGATCTGTTCCAGCGCTTGCCGATCGGCATCCAGTTGGCGGAGAGAGCGGTTATAGGCGATGATGGCATCGTCCACCTCTTGCAAAGCGGTGAGCAGGGTGTTGTTATAGTCGTTAATACCTTGTTCCAGTTGTAATTGTGCCGTACGTGCGGTTTCCACCAATTCCCTGCCGCTGAAAATCGTCCATTTGACTGCCGGACTGATTTGCCAGCCTAAGTTTTCTTTTTTGAACATTTTTTTGAAATATTCCGAGCCATAACCGAAGCTGCCTGTGACATAGAATTTGGGCCACCAGTCGGCTCTGGAAGCACCTGCCGCAGCGGCTAAAGCGTCCATCGTCCGTTCTGCCGCCCGGAGGTCGGGACGACGGCGGATGAGGTCGGCAGGGATTCCGGCCACCGGAACTTCTGCCCCCAAAGGAAGGGGACGGATTTGTAGCAGGCTGTCGCGTAGCGTGGCCGAATATTCTCCGGTCAGTACGGAAATAGTGTTGGCCTGGCTGTAAATGGCCGCTTCAATGCCGGGAATGGTTGCCTGGGTTTGCAGCCAAAGTCCGCGGGCTTGTGCGACGGTTAATTTGGATGTCAGGCCTGCCTGTAATTTGGTTTCGTTCAATTGTAATATCTCTTCCTGCGATTTCAGGTTGTGGCGTGCCACTTCCAGCTGCTCCTGATAAGTGCGGAGCTGTATGTAAGCGGTGGCCAGTTGTGCCGTAAGCGACACCATGACCCCCCGGTAGTCCTCCTGCGAGGCGAGGTAGTATTGTTTCTGTGATTTTACATTTTTCCGGATGTTCCCGAATACGTCCAATTCCCAGTTCATAGAAAGTCCCGCCTGTCCAATCCGGCTGTACATGTCGGTGTGGTCGATTCCCAGACTGCTTTTTTCCGGCGTGTAGGATGCCGAAGCGCTGATTTCGGGATAGTAGGCGCTTTTGCTGATGCGAAGCCGGCTTTTGGCCAGTTCGATGTTTTTCACGGCGTTCGAGAGATCGTAATTGTTAGCCACCGCTTTTTGAATTAAAACGGTGAGCGTAGAATCGCCGAAGAGTTGCCACCAGGTGTCGTTGCTGGGTAGCTGTTGTTGTAAATTCATGACGGAATCCTGTTGTGCCGTCAGGCGCAGGGTGAAGCATTCCAATAATAGAAGCAGGATAATAATACGTTTCATATTTTTGCTATTTCATAAATGGCTATACGAGAACCTTTTGTGGAATGTTGTGGAATTATTTGTTCTGTTTGTAGAATAAATACCCAGAAATCCGGGATTCGGCAGAAAGATGCTGTTGTGTACTGTATTGATTATTAGTGTTTTGTTACTTTTGTTGAAATTTGGAACACATTTTATATTGTTTTCCGTATCATATTTATAGAATGAATCAAATATAGAATAGCTTAAGATGAGGTGTAGAAATTTTGTGGGATGGGCAGTCTGTGTTCTGCTTGTCACATTTACCAGTTGTAAAAAAGAAAAAGTTCAGGAGGGAATTCCGGTGGTTGTGGAGAAAGCCGGAGTTCAAAATGTGGAAATTTACGGAGAGTATGTGGGGCGAATCCGTGCCCGTCAGTTTGTGGAGGTAAGGGCGAGAGTGGAAGGCTATCTGGAAAAGATGCTGTTTGAGGAGGGAAGGCGGGTGTCGCGCAATCAGATTTTGTTTATCATTAATCAGGATTTATACCGCGCCCATGTGGATAAGGCTTCCGCCCAGTTGAAGAAAGACCAGGCGCAGGAGTTGAAAACCGCGCGCGACCTGGAGCGGTTGCGTCCCCTGTATGAGCAGAACGCCGCCAGCCAATTGGATTTGGATAACGCGGTAGCCGCTTATGAAAGTGCGAGGGCGAATGTGGCTATGAGTAAGGCGGATTTGGCGCAGGCGGAATTGGAGCTGGGCTATACAATCGTGAGGTCGCCTATCGACGGATATATCGGGGAACGTTCCGCAGATATTGGGACGCTGGTGGGACCCGGTTCCAAATCTTTATTGGCGACCGTGGTTTCGAGCGATACCGTTTTGGTGGATTTCAGTTTGACGGCTTTGGATTATTTACGTAGCCAGCAACGGAATGTACGTTTGGGGGAACAGGATGCGACGCGTTCCTGGCAGCCATCGATCACGGTGACATTGGCGGATAATTCGGTATATCCCGAAAAAGGGCTGGTGGATTTTGCCGAGCCGCAGGTTGACCCGAAGACGGGAACTTTCGGCGTGCGTGCGGAGCTTGCCAATCCTGACCATAAGTTGCTGCCGGGACAGTTTACCAAAGTGAAATTGTTATTGGATGTGGGGGAAGACGCGATTGTGGTTCCTATCCGGGCGGTGGCGATCGAGAAAGGCGGGGCGCATGTGTATGTGATGCGGCGCGACCGGACGGCGGAAAAACGGTTTATCGAAACGGGACCGGAGTTCGGGAATTTTATTGTGGTGGAACGGGGACTCGGGCCGGATGAAATGATTGTAACGGAAGGTTACCATAAATTGACGCCGGGAGTGTTGCTGGCTCCGCAGGCCACTGCCGGGACGGAAGTGCAGAAAGAAACGGTGGCGGACAGTGTGGCCGGAATACCGATGGAAGAACAAGCAGAAGTTTAAAACGGGAAAAATATGAAGATGTCTTTTTTTATAGACCGCCCTATCTTTTCGGCGGTACTCTCTATATTGATTGTTGTGGTGGGATGTATCGGGCTTTTTTTGTTGCCCGTGGATCAATATCCCCAGATTACGCCCCCTATGGTGAAGATCTCGGCCTCCTATCCGGGGGCGAGTGCCCAAACGGTTTCGCAGGCGGTGGCCACTCCTATCGAGCAGGAGTTGAACGGAACGCCGGGAATGCTGTATATGGAATCGAGCAGTTCTAATTCCGGAGGTTTGTCGATCAGTGTGACGTTTGACATTTCCACGAATCCGGAATTGGCTGCCGTGGAAATCCAAAACCGGGTGAAGTTGGCGGAATCGCGTTTACCTGCCGAGGTGATACAGAATGGAATTTCTGTGGAAAAGCAGTCTTCGAATCAGCTGATGACTTTGACGCTGACTTCGGACGATCCGCGTTTCGATGAAATTTACCTGAGTAATTTCGCGACTATTAATGTGCTGGATATTATCCGGCGTATACCGGGAGTGGGCCGGGTGTCGAATATCGGTAGCCGCTATTACGGCATGTGTATTTGGGTGATGCCCGACCGTATGGCGAATTTCGGATTGACGGTGAAGGATCTTCAGGATGCCCTGAAAGACCAGAATCGCGAATCGGCTGCCGGGGGAATGGGGGAACAACCCGCCCCACGGCATT
>OBYR01000050.1_pt1 | contig 140100 bp, 118 predicted proteins | sample 1495491 | NCBI WGS metagenome assembly OBYR01 (sample SAMEA2580206, study PRJEB22360) | human gut metagenome | biome: human gut; feature: human-associated habitat; material: faeces | place: Denmark | collected 2008/2010 | reverse complement strand
AAGAGAGGGTCACTCTTTGCTCGGGGTTCTCAGGGGTGAAACGCCCTGAGTGGGTCATTAGGGCAAAGCCCTAATCCCCTCGGGAGAGCCCACAACTACGAAAGCGAAGCGTGTAGTTATAGTGGGCTATAACCGGAAGCCTTTCGGTTTCTTGGATAGCGTATCATTCCTCTTTTCGACAGATTGCGCTTGCTCTTTCCTATCGGCTATTCGTTTCTGTAAATATTCGTTCAGATCTTTACATCCACTGTAGATTTGCGAGGCGTCACGTATATACCGGGTAGCATCATACTCCTTTCGGATTTGCTGTATTGCTTCCATTCCTGCACGGTCATTGTCAAAGAAACAGTGGATGCGCTCATAGCTTCCCAACGGATAGAGTGCCTTGGGAACATTGGCTACGGAATTAAGAACTATGTAATCCTGTCTGTCGAAGTCGGGTGATTGCGGACAGCTTTCCAGCCTTAAAGTAAGAAAGGAAAGGTAATCCATAAATCCCTCAAAAACGTAACATGTACTCCTTGGTTTTCCTGACTGTCTGATATGGGATATTTCTTTTGGTGCGATACATCCCTTGAAATATCGGTTGCGAATTTCATATCCGCCTGATATGTTCGGAAAGGCAATGGCGAAATACCGTTTGCCGTTGTGGGTGAAACGGGCTTCCTTACATTCTCTTTTCGCCAGTGCCGTGTTTATCCCTCTTTCCTGTAGGTAGGCAAGCAGGGCAGGAGAAGCCAGCAGCACAATGTCCAATTGCTGAAAACTCGGTTCGGAAAATGATTGCTTGCCAAAAGAGAAAGACACGGGACGTATGTGTGGTATCTGTTCTTCGATTTTCTGTAGAAGATAAGGCACATAGTCGGAACAGTAGAGTTCCTGTGCCAGTGCGATGATATTTCCACCTTTGCCGATTGCGAAATCATACCATTGGTTGCGCTCGGTATTTACTTTGAACGAGGGTTCTGTCTCTTCCCGTAACGGGGATTTGTACCATAGGTTAATACCTTGCTGCTTGACGGGAGAATATCCCAAACTGTACAGAAAATCCGCTATCCTGATTTGTTTTGCTGTCTGTATATCCATAATAAGATGAGTGTTTGAATAATGGTTGGAATATTTATTTCTCTTTTCGCCCGTACTTTTTTATGAAGTACGGTCTGTATAATCACTTCACTTTATCTTCGTATATATAGGATACGGTAATAAAGTGAAGCGCTTTTCTATTCCCTACAACCGCTTCGCTTTATTCTTAATATATAGACCTGCCGAATAAAGTGAAGTGATTACAGGTTATACGGTCTAATAGTGAAAGTCCGGCTTGAACGTGTATTTCCTGCCGTTCTCCTGTACTATCATCCGTTTGTTCCGGAGCATGGTGATAAGTGATACCGCTTTTTGATGGTTCAGTTTTACACCTACCGACATATATGACTTGATTAAGGAGGTTTCCAGATCCTTGTAGCCGTATTCCTCTTTCAGTCCGAAAGCCGCTTCCAGTGCTATGCGGTGCTGCTGTTCGCTAATATGTCTGTAAGGGTCAAACTTTTCCTCTTCCGGTCTTCCGGGTTTCTTCGCTTCGGGTCTGTACCCCTCTATGAGTTCAGGCAATGCATTGTCGTTGATACGGAAAGCGAAAGGCTCGAAATCCATTGCACGGATGTGCATGGCTGAAACATTGCTTATATCCCCGTTGCTCTTGTCCTTTTCCACCAGCAGAACGGTTTCCGCCTTGTTGTTCAGCTCCGTACCGATATGCCCTCTTGCGTTTTCATCGCCTTTGTTCTGGTGGAGTATCGTATGGATGTGTATCTGCCTGTCATCCGTCCACTGCATCAGTTTGGATATAATGCGTGTCGATTCTCCCGGACTGTTGATGTCATATACCATATCACGGATGCCGTCTATGATTACAAGCCCTATGTCCGGTGTATTATAGATAGCCTGTTCGACAATCCTGATACGCTGTTCGGGCGTGTATTTCCTCAAAGCGAGAAACTCCAGATGTTCATTGTCCCTGTCATCAGGAAGACCAGCAAGCCGTAAAATACGTTTCATGACTTTCAGACAGTGATAATGGCTTTGTTCCGTGTCCACATAAAGAATCTTCCTTTTTTCTTCCGGTAGTTCCGCAACATACCGCAGTACCGTACCGTTTTTCAATGCGGCGGCTACGATAGCCGATACATTGAAAGTCTTTTTACTCTTGGCTTTGCCGATGGATGCACTGAAATTGCCCAGTGTACCAATGACCGAACCTTGCACTTTTAGAATCTCAGGTGCTTTTTCGTAGATTTTCGACAGACTCAGGCGTGAAGCTTGCCAAAGGATTATTGCCTGTTCTGCCGAAATCTCCTTTATTTCTTTCATATAGTCCATAAGCATACCTCCCATTATTTCCGTCCTCCTGTTTTCTTCCCGGCAAGCTCAAGAGCCAATTCCGCATCTACGATAATCTTGCGCCCTATCTGGGTAATCGCCTTGTCTATCTTACCGCTTTTCTTTATGCGGTTGGCAGTGGGCAGACTGCACCCGAACAGTTTGGCTATACCGAGTATTCCGTACACATACTTCTTTTCCGTGTCTGTAACGGGTTGCGGCAATGCTTCGGCCTGACCTGAAGCGTGCTTACTCAGGAATATGAATTCTTCGCCTGTCATCTGCCAGACGGGTTTTGATAATAATTCTTGGATATTTGTCATCGTCCAATCTATTTAGTCGTTAAACAATCAGCCCTGCGCACTGGCTGTTATTTCTGTTCTCGAACGATGCAAAATTAGGTAGGGTTATGAGTGGTAAGGATGGGGACGGTACAAACTGAATATCATTGTATCTTATTGAATATCAGAAAATAAAAATACCACTCAAAAATTATTTTGAGTGGTAAAAGTGGAACTTTCGTAAAGTATCAGGATATATTACGGATTATCTGAATATATGTTCCATTTCCTTGGCGAAATTTTGGTTGCTGTCACTGGGGAAATCTGAAACAGGCTCCTTGTACTTGGATTTGTAGTAGCTGTCGTCAATATCCAGCAGTTTCAGTATTCTGTCTTTCCATTTGTCCCTGTCCTGTTTGGAGAGTTTCTCGCTCATCAGGAATATCAGATAGCATACACGTATTTTCTCTCTCGGTTTTATTTTCAGCTTACAGTTGCAGGGGTGAAGATTCATATTGGCATAGAAATCCAGTGCGGAAATTTCTTCGAACTGTTCTCCTATGCACACCTCATGAATGAGCGAAAGTAATTTCATGCTGAAATATTCCTGTTGTTCTTCTGTCGTTTCCTGCTGACTGATTGGCTCGCTTGATTTATTCTCTTGCTTTCCGTCAGGAATGTATTTCTTCAATATATCCAGAAAAAGGCAGCTTTGACGGTATATGTCCGCACAACAGTTCTTCATGTATTGGAATGCCTCTGTTCTTGCAGCCTTTTGCTGATCATAGAGTTTGTTCAGTTTGGCTTTTTCCCTGTCATATTCAGCCTTGCAGCGTTCATATTCTTTCTCTGCCTGTTTTTCCTCTTCGGCTGTATGCTCCCTGTAACCAATGGAATCATACCTGTTGTTGGCTTCATTCAGCGGCTTGCTCAGACTTCTTGTAACATCCAGCTGGGCTTCAATTTCCTGAGAATACCTTTCCATGTGCTGATAGCAAGCACGTTCTATGGCTCTGTCACTTAACGGGCGTATCTCATAAGCCTGTATGCTCTTTTCTATTTCAGTTTTCAGGCTGTTGAGTATCAAGGTGTATTGCTCTTTTTGCTTGTCAAGCACCAGTTCAAGGATAGCGGCTTCAAAGGATTTCATGTCATTATACTCCTGATAGAAATCCGATATGAATTTCTGCCTGTCAAAAGAAAAAGCGTAATTATCTATATAGTCTCTGTATATTCTGTTGAGTTCTCCATATTGGGGAATCATCGTCTGTATCTTTCCTGCCATATACTTTATATTATGGGTTCTTGTCCTTGTCAAGGAATAAGGTCAGTTCTTCTTCCACTTCTTCTATACTCGGTAGGGCAGATTTCAGATTTTCGGGTACTGCCTTGCTCAATTGATAGTCGCTGATACCTATCGGCTGGTCATATCCAGCCAAGGCATATTGTGCCACGACCTCATCCTTACCCCTGCACAGCAAAAGACCGATGGTCTTGTTATCATTTTCTCCCCTCAGTTTATCATCTACAACATTGATATAGAAATTTAACTGCCCTGCATATTCCGGTTTGAATGGCGTTGCTTTCAATTCCACGACAACATAGGCATGGAGCTTGATATTATATAGGATCAGGTCGGCGAAAAAGTCACTGTCCCCAATCTGGAAATGTTTTTGTCTGGCAACAAAAGCAAAGCCGTTACCCATTTCCAGCAAGTAACGGGTTACATGCTTTACCAACTGTTCTTCTATATCCCTTTCGTCAGCCTTTTCCTTTGCTCCTGCCAAGTCAAAGATATACGGGTCTTTTAACAGATAATTGGCAAGATCGCTTTGAGGTGCCGGAAGTGTGGCAGTGAAGTTGTTTACCTTGTTACTCTTGATTTGTCTGTCATACAGATTACTTTCAATCTGCATTTTCAGCACATTACTGCTCCAACCCATTTCTACAGATTGTTTCATATACCAATACCTTACGCCCAATGGTAGCGGATTATTGAGTATGACCATATGGCTTGCCCAATTTATTCTTGCAATCGGTGACGCCAAGAATAAATCTTCTATATCCTCTATTTTTATTTTATAGATGGTTGCTACTGTTTTTGCTACATTCTGAAATTGCGCAGGAACCTCCTGCGTAATTTCTAAAGATTGATTATCAGCTGATTGTATTTGCGCAGTAAGCTCCTGCGTAAATTGTCCGCTATTGAGCTTAAGGACTTCATTAGTAATGTTTTGAATATTTGGGACCGACAGTATTGAATCTGCTTCAATAAAACTACGAAGTACATTTAACGGATATAAACGGGCAAACTGGCACATATAAGTAAGATTACGTTCCGAATATCCCTTCTTTTCAGGATAATTGAATCTGATTGCCTGTGCCAATTTTTTGATAATTTTACCACCCCACCCATGTAGGTGTTGGTGGTACAGTATATAATTCCCCATTTTCCAGTAATGGAACAACATCTGGGCATTGGCTGCGGTAATGAGTCGGACTTGTGCCTGTTCTATTTCCGAACCGACAGCATGGACAAAGGCATCAAAATGACCTTTCTTTATATTATGTTCGTTGTTATTTTCCATATCACTAACTATTACTTAACAAAGATAACTCTAATAATGGATAATCTGTGAAACTGACTGATACTTTTAGAGTTGGTTAAACTTGTTCATTGCATTGGCCTTAATATCGTCTGCTATGTCAATGTAAGGCTTCATGGCTTTATAATCACTGTGCCCTGTCCATTTCATTACAACCTGTGCAGGAATACCGAGAGCCAGTGCATTACAGATGAATGTCCTTCTTCCTGCATGTGTGCTGAGTAATGCGTATTTCGGTGTAACTTCATCTATACGTTCATTTCCTTTGTAGTAGGTTTCACGTATAGGTTCGTTAATTTCTGCCAGTTCTCCCAGTTCTTTCAGATAATCATTCATTTTCTGATTGCTGATAACAGGCAATGCCATGTGGTTTTCAAAATGGATGTCCTTGTATTTTTCAAGTATGGCTTTACTGTACTTGTTCAGTTCAATACTCAGACTATCTGCCGTTTTAACGGTGGTGACTTCTATATGGTCGGACTTGACATCACTTCTCTTTAGGTTACGAACATCTGAATAACGCAGACTGGTAAAGCAACAGAACAGGAAAACATCCCGGACACGTTCCAGATACTGTTTGTCTTTGGGTATCTGATAGTCTTTTAGTCTGTTCAACTCTTCCCATGTCAGGAAGATTACCTTCTTGGGGGTGGTTTTCAATTTCGGTTTGAACGTATCGTATGCTATATTCTGGTGATAGTCTTTCTTGAAGCTCCATCGCAGGAACCATTTGAGGAATCCCATTTGTTTACCGATGGTACTGTTTCTCATGTCTTTTTTGTCACGCAGGAAATTGATATACTCGTTCAATCCGAACTCATCGAAATATTCAAAGGTCACATCTTCCTTGAACTCCTTGAGGTGATTTTTAACGGCTGCAAACTTTTCGTATGTGGATTCAGTCCAGTTATTCTGATTGCCGCATTCTTTTACAAATTCATCGAACACCTCCCAAAAACTTATCTGTGCTTCTTCCTGCTGTTCTTCGTTGGCATTCTTCATCCGCAGGTTGAATGCATCCTTTAGTTGTTGGGTAGTTGGCATGGTTTCCTGTACCTCAAACTCCTTGAACACATTTTGAATTTCGGCATAGTATTTCAGCAGATCGGCATTGATTTCAGATGCACTTTGCTTTAATTTGTTGGTACACCCGTTCTTTACTCGCTGCTTGTCGGAATCCCATTTGGCTACATCGATGCGGTAACCCGTTGTAAACTCAATGCGCTGGCTTGCGTATATGACGCGCATACGGATGGGGACATTCTCCACAATTGGCACACCGTTCTTTTTCCGGCTTTCCAATGCAAAAATGATGTTTCGTTTGATATTCATAATTGGGTGCGTTTGAAATTCTACACCCAAATATACACCCAATATTTGGAATAGCAAAAGATATTCAGAAAGATTTAGATTTACTATGTATTCCAAATTGTGTGTGATTATCAGTAATTTGCAATTTTATGATATTTCTTGAATGTATAGGTTCGAGAGCCTATCTCTCCGCAAGATTACTGGATACAGGTAAAATGTAAGAGGTTCTACAAGATATTTGTAGGGCCTTTTTCGTATATTATATTTTAATAATGGGGTGATTTATCGTAGTTAAGCCGGTTTCGACTATAATGAAATAAAAAAAAGTCTACTTTCACAAGTAGACTTTTCGTAATACTTATAATGACCAATACCTTTACCTAAAATGAGAGGCTTTAGCCTCAAATATTACTTTCTACAAAGATAGAAAAAGTTTTTGATAAAAACAAAATCTAACTCATATTTTTCAAGGTTTATGTAAAAGTAAAAATATCCTCTTTCTTATATAAATCCGGAAATGAAATCAAAATGTAATAAAAAGCTCATAAGAATGTCATTTTGCTCTTAAAATTTTATCAATTAGGATGTTTTAAAAGTGAAAATTCATGCGTTTCCGATTAAAAATATTATATTTGTAGACAAGTGTAATGTATCCCCGGACATAATCTCTCCAGGTAAGCGGCATGATTCACATATTATTCTAATCTATCTAAAAAGCAGTGATGTTTATGATTAAAAGAAAAGAACTAACGTACGACAATTCTTATTTACTCAAAGTGTTTAACAGGGACTTTCCTCATTTGGTGACAATGGCGGAAGAGAGTCTGAACGTGAAACTGTTCAGGGAGGCTCTACGCTCGTTTGTTTCTTCCCGGATTGAAATCAACGGAGGTGGCAGTAATATGGGAAATGCCGTGGCGAAGCGTATTTTGCTTTTAATAGAATATGATGGATCGCCGATAGATGAACTTTCGACCGGTGAGGAGATGCCTATACAGACTATCACTTATTTCTGGCAATTACTGGCAGGTAAATTAACAGAAGAGGTTTCGCCTGACCTGTTTATAGATCTTTACCATCAGTTCATGTTGTTGGAGCATCCGGAAGTGGCGGAACCGGATCGTGCTTTGGTAAAACGCCAGATGAATCGCTGGCCTACAGGATTGGATGAAGATGTTATTGCCATACGTGAGGCTAATAAAGACCGTATAATAAAGCGGCTGATCCGTAAGATCGAGCGGAGGAATGCACCTTCGTCCCGTTTTCAGTTCTCACCGGAAATGACCTATGATGAAAAGTACGATCAGGTGAAAGAATGGTGGAATACAGCACGTTTCCATTTGTCTCTGGCAATCAAAAGTCCGACAGAACTGAATTATTTCCTGGGAGAATCTCTTTCGGAAGAAATGATGCATCTGCTTGCGCGGGCTAGGAAGAAAGGTATGCCATTTTTCGTCACCCCTTATTACCTGTCTTTGCTGAATCCGGAAAAAGATGGATATGACGACCAGGCAATCCGCTCATATATCCTTTATTCAAATGAATTGGTCGATACCTATGGAAGTATAAAAGCCTGGGAAAAAGAAGATATAGTGGAAGCCGGTAAACCGAATGCTGCCGGATGGCTATTGCCGGAAGGACATAATATTCACCGCCGTTATCCGGAAGTTGCTATCCTGATCCCTGATTCAATGGGGCGTGCCTGCGGTGGTTTGTGTGCTTCCTGCCAGCGTATGTATGATTTTCAGAGCGAGCGTCTTAACTTTGATTTTGAAGCATTGAAGCCGAAAGAAACATGGGATAAGAAGTTACGCCGTTTGATGCATTATTTTGAAGAAGATGCCCAGCTGCGCGATATTCTGATCACCGGCGGAGATGCTTTGATGAGCCAGAACGCTACATTACGTAAAATATTGGATGCCGTCTATAAGATGGCTGTCCGGAAGCGCAAAGCGAATGAATTGCGTCCGGAAGGGGAGAAGTTGGCCGAGTTGCAGCGGGTCCGTCTGGGATCGCGTTTGCTGGCCTATCTGCCTTTGCGAATAACCGACGAACTGGTCTCTATCCTTAGAGAGTTCAAGGAAAAAGCATCGACTGTCGGAGTTTCCCAGTTCATTATCCAAACACATTTCCAGTCTCCTTTGGAGGTAACTCCGGAAGCAAAACGTGCTATAAAAGCGATACTCGATGCCGGTTGGGTGATTACGAACCAGCTGGTTTATACCGTTGCTGCTTCCCGTCGCGGACATACGGCTAAATTGCGGCAAACACTCAACTCTGTCGGGGTGATCTGTTATTACACCTTTTCTGTGAAAGGCTTCCATGAAAATTATGCCGTATTCACACCAAACAGCCGTTCACTCCAGGAACAGCATGAAGAAAAGATTTTCGGAAGAGTTCCTGATGATAAATTGGCTGAACTGGACGATATAGTGACCAACAAGCGTCCTTTGGGCAGGAAGCTGTATAATTTCCTGCGTGAGAATCATTTGCTGTTCGCTGCGACAGATCGTAACGTGCTGAATCTTCCGGCAATAGGCAAGAGTATGACATTTAAGACTGTAGGATTGACAGCCGAAGGAAAACGTATCTTGAGGTTTGACCATGATACCGGTCGTCGCCATAGCCCGATCATCAATAAATTGGGGCAGGTATATATTGTAGAGAACAAGTCGGTGGCAGCCTATTTGCGGCAATTGGAAGAGATGGGAGAGGATGTGAAGGAGTACCGCAGCATCTGGAATTATTGCGAGGGAAAGACTGAACCACGTTTCAGCCTGTATGAATATCCCGATTATCCGTTCATGATTACAGAAAAGATGACCAATCTTGAACTCGAAAGCGAGTAAAAGTGTATCTTTGTGTCCTGCTAAACCAATAAAAAGATGATACAGAACGAAAGAGAAATACGGCACGAACATGTGTTAGAGGCTGTCCGTCAGATGATGACGGCTGCCCGTACGGCTCCCAAGGGGAAGGGAATCGATATTATAGAAATAGCAATGGTTACTGACGAAGATATACAACGCTTGTCTGACGAGATGCTGAAGGTGGCAGCTGAAACCGGATTGAAGTTTTTCTTACGTGATGCGGATAATGTTCTGAGTGCCGAAGCGGTCGTGATACTTGGTACACGCCAGCAGGTGCAAGGTTTGAACTGTGCACATTGTGGTTTTGATACCTGCGTGGAGAAACCGGCAGAAGTGCCGTGTACCATCAATTCAGTGGATTTAGGTATTGCCATCGGGTCGGCTTGTGCTACGGCTTCCGATTTACGTCTGGATACGCGTGTTATGTTTAGTGCCGGCCTGGCTGCGCAGCGTTTGGGATGGCTGGGTGAGGATAGTAAATGCGTCATGGCTATCCCTGTCAGTGCTTCTTCGAAGAATCCGTTCTTTGATCGTAAGCCAAAAGAACACCCCGTGAAATAATTAGCTGGAATTAGGACAAATAACACGATGACTTTATGATAAAGTTTGACAACAAACTTGAACTACGTTATTCATTTAACGATAAATCCGCTTATATGGATGCCTGGATTAAACATCGGTGTGAGAAAGAGATACTTTCCATGCTGCGTGTCCTGGCAGATCTGCTGGATGTGAAGATGACTGCCCATTGTGAACCCTTTTCACAGGAAGGCGGATATCGGGTCGTATGGCCGATAGCAGGCGAGAGTTCGCGCTCTATCTCGGTAGTATTAAATATTCTGATGCAGGTTTTAACCAGGCCGACCTTGTCTGTCGGCGGGCAGCCTTTGGTAGACCGGACCAATACGGATGAGGAAGATATGCAGAAAGAGATCTCCCTCCTGAAACGTTCGCTTAAATTGAAGCAGGCGGGAGCTCTGATACCTCGCGAATTGGTAGAACTGTTGGCTTCCTGGCCGAAATTCTGTAAATATAAATCCAACTTCTATGAAGCGTTGCGCGGATATCCCAAAGTGACGAAAATTAATGTACGGGAATTGAATGACAAGAACCGTGCCCGTTCAGGTTCTCTGGAAGTGAAACGGGAACAGTTCGATTACTTTATCCTTCGTTCGGACGATCTGCCGACTATCAAGGATAATAAAGCAACGATTGAAATAATCTCGCCGGTATTGAAAGACAGTCGTTACCGTTGGAAAGGCATTTATAACAAAGGGGGCGAGACGATCGACTTCTATATGTGTGACGAAGATTTCAAAAAGCAGATGTTCGACGAAAAGATTTCTTTTACGAGCGGAATGTGTATCGATTGCGTACTGGAGATCGCACGTAAATTAAGCGAGCTGGGTGAGACGGTCAACATCAGCTATACGGTGACTACCGTGATCCGTACCCGTTTCGATAAAATGGAAATCGTTACCCCGCAAGGCAAGCGTCATCTGCGTAAGCTGGAGGCGGAGAAGAAACAACTTACACTCGACTTATTTGGCTAACTTTTCCTATCTTTACGCCAAATCTTAAAGATGTATGGCTAAGACAAAAACAGTATATGTCTGCTCCAATTGTGGAGCAGACTCTCCTAAATGGATCGGTAAGTGTCCGAATTGCGGCGAGTGGAATACGTATGTGGAGGAGATCGTAGCAACTAAAGATCCTGCTGCAAAACGGATTATTCCTGGTATAACAGAAACAGGGAAAGTCCGTCCGGTACTGCTTCGCGACATTACATCCGAAGAAGAAACACGAATCGATTTGAAAGACGAAGAGCTGAACCGTGTCTTGGGAGGCGGTTTGGTTAAAGGTTCATTGGTACTGATCGGCGGTGAACCGGGTATCGGTAAGTCGACTTTGGTCTTGCAAACGGTTTTGAGGCTGAACAATCTGAAAACGTTATATGTCTCCGGTGAGGAAAGCAGCCGGCAACTGAAACTTCGCGCCGATCGTATCGCTCATGAAAACCCGGAATGTTTTATTCTTAGTGAAACCAATTTGGAACAAATCTTTATCCAGGCACGTAACGTACAACCGGATTTATTGATCATAGACTCTATTCAGACAATCTATACGGAGCTTGTAGAATCTTCTCCCGGCAGCGTGTCGCAGGTACGTGAGTGTAGTGCTGCCATCCTGAAGTATGCCAAAGAAAGTGGTGTTCCTGTCCTGTTGATAGGGCATATTAATAAGGAAGGAAGTATTGCCGGGCCAAAAGTATTGGAACATATCGTTGATACGGTTCTTCAGTTCGAGGGTGACCAGCATTATATGTACCGTATCCTCCGAAGCATTAAGAACCGCTTCGGCAGTACGGCGGAGCTGGGAATTTACGAAATGCGCCAGGATGGTTTGCGTGAAGTCAGTAACCCGTCGGAACTGCTGTTGACACAAAACCATGAAGGACTGAGCGGTGTGGCGATTGCCGCCGCCATCGAAGGGATTCGCCCTTTCCTGATCGAGACACAGGCTTTGGTCAGTTCGGCTGTTTACGGAACCCCGCAACGTAGTGCGACCGGGTTCGATCTTCGGAGGATGAATATGCTCCTGGCTGTCCTGGAGAAACGTGCCGGATTTAAGCTGATACAGAAAGATGTCTTTCTGAATATCGCGGGCGGATTGAAGGTGAACGACCCGGCAATCGACCTGGCTGTTATCAGTGCGATCCTTTCGTCGAGTCTCGATATCAGTATCGAACAAGGTGTGTGCATGTGTGGTGAAGTCGGTTTGTCGGGAGAGATCCGTCCGGTCAACCGTATCGAGCAACGCATCCTGGAAGCTGAGAAGCTAGGCTTTACCCGTATTATTATCCCTCATAATAATCTGAAAGGATTCGATACGGCAAAATGTAAAATACAGATTATACAGGTCAAAAAGGTCGAAGAGGCATTCCGTCAATTGTTCGGTTAAATACCCATTTTTATCAGCAAAGAAATAAATAATGATACAAGAATTACAACTCCGCATTTTGCCGGAAGAGGCAGCAAACGAGCAGTCGTTGAAACAGGTGGTAGCCCGGGAGACAGGTGCTGCTCCGAAAGAGATACAGGCTGTCAGGGTTCTGAAACGCTCTATTGATGCCCGCCAGCGTACGATCTATGTAAATGTCAAACTACGTGCTTTTATTAACGAGCAACCGGAAGAACCGGAGTTTCAGTCTATAGAATATAAAGATGTATCGGCTGGAAAACAGGTCGTGGTAGTCGGTGCCGGTCCGGGAGGCTTGTTCGCAGCCCTTCGCCTGATTGAATTGGGTTTGCGTCCGGTCATCATTGAAAGAGGAAAGAATGTACGTGAGCGTAAGAAAGATATAGCTCTGATCAGCCGTGAACATACGGTAAACAGTGAATCGAATTACAGTTTCGGAGAAGGTGGGGCGGGAGCTTATTCCGATGGAAAACTATATACCCGCAGCAAGAAACGCGGATCGGTAGATAAGATATTGAATGTTTTCTGCCAGCATGGAGCGAGTACCTCCATTCTCGCCGATGCTCATCCGCATATCGGAACGGACAAACTGCCCCGCGTGATAGAGAATATCCGCGAGCAGATCATCCGCTGTGGAGGAGAGGTTCATTTTGAAACCCGTATGGATGCTTTGATCATCGAAAAAGACGAAGTGATCGGAGTGGAAACCCATACAGGTAAAAGTTTTTATGGTCCGGTTATCTTGGCAACAGGCCATTCTGCCCGTGATGTCTACCGGTATCTTTATGAGAAACAGATTCCTATCGAAGCAAAAGGTATCGCTGTCGGTGTCCGTCTGGAACATCCGCAGGAACTAATCGACCAGATTCAGTATCATCGGCGGGAGGGAAGAGGCAAGTATCTTCCGGCAGCCGAGTATAGTTTTGTAACCCAGGCAAATGGTCGGGGAGTCTATTCTTTTTGCATGTGTCCGGGAGGATTCGTAGTGCCGGCGGCGAGTGGTCCTAAACAGGTTGTTGTCAATGGAATGTCTCCGTCTAATCGCGGTTCCCGCTGGTCCAATTCCGGCATGGTGGTGGAGATCCGTCCGGAAGACTATTTCGAACTGATGAAACAGGAAGAAATGACAGTTCCTGCCGATTCTCCATTAGCCCTGATGGCTTTTCAGGAGCGTTTGGAGGAAGTCTGCTGGTTGAACGGCGGCATGAAACAGACAGCTCCGGCACAGCGTATGAATGATTTCGTCAATAAGAAAAACTCCTTCGACTTGCCTGTATCATCTTATACACCCGGTTTACTGGCTTCACCGCTTCATTTTTGGATGCCCGAATTTGTAACCAGCCGTTTGCGGGATGGTTTCCGTTATTTCGGGAAAACATCGAAAGGCTTCCTGACCAACGAAGCACTGATGATAGGAGTGGAAACACGTACGTCTTCCCCTGTTCGCATTCTTCGTGATCGCGATACGTATCAGCATATTACCCTAAAAGGACTTTTCCCTTGCGGGGAAGGAGCTGGTTATGCAGGAGGGATTGTCTCCGCAGCGATCGATGGGGAACGCTGTGCAGAAGGAGTGGCAGCAATGGGGACGTAGTTCACGTAGGACTAAGTTTTTCTGTGCTCAAAGATATATATTTATTTTAAAAGAATTGATCTTTAGGCTTTATTTTGTAAAGACCTGCCTGAAATAGCTTCTGGCGCTGATTGTACCTTTTTTTCGCCTGTCTCACAGAGGACGGTACACATTCGGTATCCGGAAATTTTCTCGGAGCCGTTCTGCTTTCATGTACACTTTGCCTCATTTTGGTGAAAAGTGAGTCTGCATGCGACAAAATCTCTTGTTTATCATCTATAAAAAGTCTGTTCTCTTATTGTGACATAGTCCTACGTGAACTATGATTCTAGCACTTTTATCCCCTGGCAATCGTCCAAACCAAGCCTCTGCGTAGCCTAACGAATACAGTGGCTCTTGCAACAGGAAAACGATTACCGGATAAAAGCGATAAAATTAGGGTAAGTGGTACTGTTTTTCTACTAAAAACGAACATAGTACGAATTTTACAAACAATCTCTCGAAAAACAACCAACTTATGACACAGGTAACAGACATAGACTTGATTTATTTTAACGAAGTAGATAACGACAAATACGTCTACCTTTATCTGGAAGACGATTGTTGGTGCGCTTATGAGCGTTCGGCATACTATCTGGTAGCAAAGGATTTTCCGGTGACCCTCGCCAAAGAGGTTGTCTATGACGGTTGTGAGATCATCATGAAAGCCTCTTTCAACGTAGACCACATGCGTCTCCCTCTGATTCCCTCCGCCGTCTTGATAACCGTTGCCGACGACCGCCTCCTTTTCCAACTCGACAAACCCATCGACGGCTTCGTCAAATGGAAAAGGGCACAGATAGGCAGTAAGCCTGCTTAATTCGTTTTCGTCTCTTCTTCCTTGGGGATCGTAGAAGCATTGCCATTCCGGAACGCCGTGTAATGGGGCGACATGATCTCTACGCCAGCCTTATCGAAATAGTCCTGGATATTCTGGTGAAGGGCGGAATAGATGGTTGTCATATTGTTCGCCTCCTGGATATAAGCGTTGATCTGGTAGACAGGGTAGAAGTCGCTCAGGGCCGTTTCGAGAACGAAGGGAGCCGGTTCAGGTATCACTCCGGGTGTTGCTTTGGCGGCATCTATCAGAAGTTGATGCACCTTGCGCCAGGGGGCATCGTAGCCGATCGTTACTTCCGAGTGGATGATCAGCCCGTAGGTACGTGCCGACGATGTATAGTTGACTGTTTGTGATGACATGATGAAGGAGTTCGGTATCGTCACGATCTCATTCTTGATGGTGCGCAGACGGGTGACGAAAGCGGTCTTTTCGATCACATTGCCTACCGTATCGTTCAGTTTGATCCGGTCGCCCTGTTTGAAGGCACGCATATAAGTAATCACGAACCCGGCAATAATATTCCCGATCACCGTGCTGGAGCCGAGCGAGACGATCAACCCGACAAAAACAGATACTCCCTGAAAGACTCCCGAATTGGCTCCCGGCAGATAAGGATAGATCATCGCAATCATAAAAGCATACAGCAGGAACCGGATAATATGATAGGTCGGCATCGCCCAGTCCGAATAAAAACCGTTAATCTTCAACCTACCCGCATCTATCTCCGTGGCAAGATACCGGATGCCCTTAATGACGTATTTTATAACCAGGCAGATCACGATGATCGTGAAAAGATTAGGGATATAGCCGAGGATGCCTTCCAGGATATCCTTTACGGGATTCCAGATATAATAGGCGATCTTATACGCCAGTTCCTTTGTCTGCGGGAAGATAGAGAAAAGGATCGGTATCGTTAAAACCAGTAGGATGAACAATAGGAGATAGCGGAGGATATTCGCCAGGAAGATCAACAGGGAGACCTGTTTCTGCGTATCCAGTATCTCATAATTCTGTATGGAGATTGGTTTTAGCTTGGTATCTTTCAACTGCTGGATACGGTTTTTCACTTTCTTGTAAAGCCAGGAAGATAGGCGGAACAGCAGGAATTGCCCCAGCAATACCAATACGAAATAAAGGATATGTTTCCCCGTCTGCCACCAGCTGTCGTGATATTTCATCTCTTTCTCTTTGGCGACCGACTCTTTCCGTAGCGAGTCGAGTTTCTGTATCTGTCCACTTTTCAGCTTGAAAGTCTCATCGTATTTTTGTAACCCGGACGAATCGATAGAGTCGGAGTCGGTATGCTCCGTTGTTATTTCGTCAGCTGAAAAAATATCCTTGATAACCTTTTGCAATTGCGCCTGCCCCGTTATATGCATAACCAATAGTAGCAGAAGAAGATATAATGATCTGTACAGTCTCATGTTGGCGTTCGTTTTATTGTTGACTTAGATACAACAATGAAGAAACCGATTTGTTACGTGATATTTTTATCTTATATTTGTAGATGTACTAAATATCAGTGGCTTATGAAGAAATCATTTCTTTTAATCATTCTGTTTTTTTCTTGTTTGCCTGCTTTTTCTCAATTACCGACAAGCGGTGTGGAGCGTAAACTTCAGATTCAGCGGGAATTGTATCCCCAGGAAAAGTTACATCTGCATTTGGATAAGCCTATGTATTTGTCCGGTGAGAAAATATGGTTTCGTGCTTATCTGGTCGATGCAGCAAGTCATCATCCTGTAGCAAACAGCCGTTATGTTTATGCGGAGTTGATTGCCGATAATGACTCTATCGTTAATCGTGTGATGATCCGTCCAGACTCTTTGGATCATTATTATGGTTATTTACAGATACCAGAACATACGCAGTCTGGTGAATATAATATTCGGGCCTATACAGCTTATATGAGAAATAAAGAAGATTATTTTTTTCAGAAAAATATTTATATCCTGTCACATATAAAGCAAAAGATAGAGAAGAAATACGCTGGAACGGCATTCGACTACGACATTCAGTTTTTTCCCGAAGGGGGACGATTGCCGCAGGAGATAGTTCATAAAATAGCTTTTAAAGCTATTGGAAAAGATGGTTTACACCGCAACATAAGCGGATATATTTTGGACGAGAAACAAGATACGTTGACTTCATTTACCTCTACACATCTGGGGATGGGATATTTTATGTTGAAAGCATTACCCGGTAAGCAGTATTATGCGGAATGTATCAATGAATTTGGAGACAAGAAACGATTCAAGTTGCCCGAAGCTGAAAATACAGTCGCATTGAAAGTGGAACGAAGCCGGGGTAAGGTCGTTATTTCAGTCTCTGAATCCGAAGCTTTAAGTTATCCGAAAGATTCTTTGTTCGTCCTGATCCATACACGTGGATATATGCAGTATTGGGGACGTTGGAAAGCAGAGCAGGATTATTTGATACTGAATTCAGAGAGCTTTCCGTCCGGAGTTTCACAGATTACATTACTCGATCCTGCAGGGAATGTACTAAGTGAACGCTTGATCTTTTGCTTGAATAAAGATCAGGCAACTGTCTCTGTTTCTGTAGATAAACCTGCGTATGGAAAACGGGAAAAGATTGTTTTGGATATTTGTCTGGATGATGCAAGAGGAGTAGAAGAGAAGGGCTCTTTTTCAGTGGCAGTTACCGATGACAGAGACTTGTCGCCCGATACAACCTCTTCCATTTTGTCGGACTTGTTATTGACATCCGAGTTGAAAGGATATATTGAGAATCCATCTTATTACCTGCAGTCAGATAACCGTCTAGCTATAAATGCCGCCGATGTACTTATGCTTACACAGGGGTGGCGGCGTTATAATATCGTTTCTCTGATGAAAGAAGAATATATCACTCCTGTGTTGCCGTATGAAACTTCTCAGCATTTGACAGGACAGGTAAAAGATGGATATTTTAAAAAAGAGGCGACTGATGAGGCTAGTGTCATTCTTTATATGCCAGAAAATCATTATTCGGACATTGTCGTTTCAGATAAAGAGGGGCATTTTAACTTTAGCGGATTTGAGTTTCCCGATAGTACCCTTTGTGTGATCCAGGCTATGACAAAAAAAGGAAATTCGGAGAATATTGTTTTAACAATAAATGAAGATACTTTTCCTGTTGTGAAGCAGTTTCACCGATTTCCTCCTGAAGAGGCCGATAAAAAAAGAAAGGCGATAGCCTATCAAACGAAGGCGACGGAGAAATATCTGAAAGATCATAGTATAAGAACGATCGAGTTACCGAATGTCGATATTCCCGGAAAGAAGCGTGAATCTGTTTTGGCTAAGAAATCATTCTTTGAGCGTTTGAATCTACATGAGATAGGAGAGGAAGAGATCAGTCGTAAAAATCCGGTCTACACATATGATTTACTGAATGATTTGCCAGGTATGATGCAGTATAGGTCTTATTTTGAGAAATTAAGTCGGGGAGAAACGCATGAGCCTCCTCCTTGTTTGATCATTATTAATGACCAGGTAATGGCTAACGGTTATGATATTAATATGATACCAGCCTCTTCTATTAAATCTATAGGTGTGATTTCCGGCTCCAGGATGCTTATTGTGGGAACTGACTATTCAACATTTGGACAGACTCGCGGGGTGAATCTGGATATGATACCTAGAAAAGCTTTGGTTATTACTACCAAATATGGGGAGAAAATAAAAAAAGACAACACATCATTATTTAATAGTGTGTTATCCGGTTACCAAAAACCGGAAGCGTTTTATGCACCTAAATATTTACTCTCAGATACGACCCTGCAACCTGATCTACGTACAACGCTCCATTGGGAACCTGCTGTTTCTTTCGGGAAAGACCGGAAAGCAAAAGTCTCTTTTTACTCTTCAGATAATGCTACGACCTACAGTGTCATCATCGAAGGAATTACGGAAAATGGCACTGTTTTTACTTCAAAAAGTTGCATAGAAGTAGAATAATATAAAAGCGGTAGCTTGTAGATTTTACTCTGTCAAGCTACCGCCTCTGTTTCTATTTAGCAAATTCTGTGTTTATTGCAATCTTACCAGGGAGTGAGCGTCACATTACGGAACTCCACTTCTTTCCCTTCGCTCTGCAAGCCGATGTAACCGTCTTTCTGCTTGTTCCATCCCGTGTTCTGATAAACGCCGTTGATGTAGACGTTGATCTTACCGTCTTTCACGTAGATGTTGGCTTCGTTCCACTCTCCGGCAGGCTTCTCGCTGCTGGGAGCGTTCTTTTTCACTACCGGGAAACCGGGACGGGGCTGACCCGGCTTGTTCTGGAATTGCAGCAGGTCGGAACCTCCAAGCAAAACAAAATCACCGGCATCTCCTGCATGCAACTGACATTCGATACCGTTCGGGAACGGATTCTTCGGGTCGGCGATCAACAGGAAAATACCGCTGTTCGCACCCTGGTCACCATTCGGCCAACGCCATTCCACATGCAACTTATAGTTGTCGTATTTCTCTTTCGTGTACATGTAACCGAAAGGCTGTCCTTTGATCTTGATCACACCGTCGCCTACGGAATAAACCTGTTCGGCCGGAACGGAATTTTTGTCGACGACAAAGTTCCAGTTGGAAAGGTCTTTCCCGTTGAACAACTTGATTGTTTTCTGTGCGTTTGCATCGCTTCCGAAACAGAGGAAAGCAGCAGCGATAGCCGCCATGCAGAGCATTCTTTTTTTCATGGTTCTAAATGAATTATATAGTAATTAATCAACAATAAGTTTACGGTAACGTACGCGCTTAGGCTCTGTATCTCCGCCCTGTTTGCGCTTGTATTCTTCATATTCGGAATATGTTCCTTCATAGAAGACCACATTCGAATCGCCTTCGAACGACAGAATATGCGTACAGATACGGTCGAGGAACCAACGGTCGTGGGAAACGACAACGGCACATCCGGCAAAATTTTCCAAACCTTCTTCCAGTGCACGCAGTGTGTTCACGTCGATATCGTTGGTCGGTTCGTCCAGCAGCAGCACGTTGGCTTCAGCCTTCAGTGTAATGGCGAGATGCAGGCGGTTGCGTTCTCCACCTGACAGGACACCGCAAAGTTTTTCCTGGTCGGCACCTGCAAAGTTGAACCGTGACAGGTAAGCACGCGAGTTGATCTCTTTTCCACCTACGCGGATAAATTCCTGTCCTCCGGAAACAACCTGGAAAACGGTCTTTTTCGGATCGATATCTTTATGTGTCTGGTCGGCATAACCAACTTTCACGGTTTCGCCCACTTCGAATGTACCTTTGTCGATGCTTTCCATGCCCATAATCATCTTGAACAGCGTTGTCTTACCGGCACCGTTCGGACCGATCACACCGACGATTCCGTTCGGAGGAAGCATGAAGTTGAGGTCGTCGAACAGCAACTTCTCACCGAAAGCCTTCGCTACATGCTGTGCTTCGATCACCTTATTTCCCAGACGCGGACCGTTCGGGATAAAGATTTCCAGCTTGGCTTCACGTTCTTTCTGGTCCTCGTTCAGCAACGCTTCGTATGAGTTCAGACGAGCCTTACCTTTGGCTTGACGGGCTTTGGGGGCCATGTTGATCCATTCCAGCTCGCGTTCCAGGGTTTTACGGCGTTTGCTGGCCTGCTTTTCTTCCATAGCCATCTTCTTCGTCTTCTGATCCAGCCAGGAAGAGTAATTACCTTTCCAGGGAATACCTTCGCCACGGTCGAGTTCCAGAATCCAGCCTGCCACATGGTCGAGGAAGTAACGGTCGTGCGTGATACAGATCACCGTACCGGCATATTGCTGCAGGTGTTGTTCCAGCCAGTCGATCGACTCGGCATCCAGGTGGTTGGTCGGCTCATCGAGCAGCAACACATCCGGCTGCTGAAGCAACAGGCGGCAAAGGGCAACACGGCGGCGTTCACCTCCTGACAGCGTATCGACTATCTGATCTTCGGGCGGACAACGCAGTGCATCCATCGCACGTTCCAGGCGGCTATCGAGGTTCCAGGCATCGGTTGCGTCGATCTTGTCCTGCAATTCTGCCTGACGGGCGATCAGTGCATCCATCTTGTCGGGATCTTCCAGCACTTCCGGATCACCGAATTTTTCGTTTACTTCTTCGTATTCTTTTAATGTGTCTACAATATCCTGTACACCTTCCTGTACGATTTCTTTCACAGTCTTGCCAGCTTCCAGTTTCGGGTCCTGTTCCAGGTAACCTACCGAATAGCCGGGCGAAAATACTACTTCTCCCTGGTATTCTTTTTCAATGCCTGCGATGATCTTCAGTAAGGTGGACTTACCGGAACCGTTCAAACCGATAATACCGATCTTGGCTCCATAGAAGAAAGACAGATAAATATTTTTCAATACTTGTTTTTGGGGCGGGAAAGTCTTATTCACACCAACCATCGAGAAAATAATTTTCTTATCGTCTGCCATATTAATTAAAGTATGTTTATTAATTTTTTTCCAGGACAAACTTACGGAAATATCTTCAGATTCGAAAATAATATCTTATATACCCGATGATCTTTCTTTTGCACCTATAATAGTGTACATTTACAGTCTTGAATGGAAAAACGAAATATAGAAAATCGATGAATAGTAAGTTAGCCTTTCTGATTCTGCTGCCGGTCGTGACACTGTTTGCATGCACGCCGGCTGTGACGCGTGAGGATACGCAGCGTGTGTGGTCTGATCGACCGGCTTTTACAAGAGTTTTTGAGAATGAAGATGAACGGGGACTGACTTCCGATCTGTACGATAATGTATGGGAAGGCGATCTCGTGCCGCAGCTGCCGCGTGTCCCTGATCCTTCATCGGAGATCAAACGTTGGCAATCTAACGAGGGACAGGATTATCTGGATGAAGAAACGGATGCGGCAACCGGCGGGAAATATCCGAATCCAGTCCGTTTGTGGGAGGGAGAACCTTATCCTATAGGCAACGGACGGTTGGCTGCATCGGTCTTTCATGGCAGCGGGCGTGACCGCTATGCCCTGAACGAAGTCTCTTTCTGGTCGGGTGGCCGTAATGGCGGAACGATCAACAACAAAGGCGACAAGAGCTTTGACGGCGAGAACGGACCCGATGTGACCGAGGACGGTTTTGGCGGGTATCAGCCTGTCGGGGATTTTATTGTCGACTTCAATGCTCCTGTAAAACGCGGATCGTTTGTCCGTGAAATCTTACTGGATAGGGGCGAGGTGGCTTCTGTCGCAACCCGTAACGGAGTCACCGTGTCAGGTACGGCTTTCTGCAGTTATCCGGACCAGGTGATGGTATTGCATTACCGGGCCGATCGACCGGGCGGACTGACTGCCGGCTTATCTTTTGCCTTGCAGCGGATACAAGACCGGATCTCAGTAGGGAAACAGTCGCTGACACTGACCAGCCACCTGGCGAACGGAATGAATTGCGAGGCGAAAGCAACCGTTGTCCATTACGGCGGAACGCTCGAAACGAGACCGGAGAGCTTGCGTCTGGCGGGTGCCGATTCCTGCACGGTCATTCTTGCGATCGAAACTAATTATGAGATGGATTTCCGGAAAGGCTGGCGGGGTGAAGAGCCGGCTGCGAAGATCGCACAACGGATGGAACGGATTCGTGGTCTGGACTATCCGGAATTACATAAAAGACATTTGAAAGATTTCGGGGAATTATTCGGCAGGATGGAGTTGGATTTGCCGTCATCGCCCGATTCACTGCAGCGGTTGTCTGTACCGCGTCGTCTGGAGGCATACAGGCGGCAGGCGGCTGATCCGGGATTGGAGGAGATCTTGTTTAATTTCGGGCGTTACCTGATGATCTCGACTTCACGTCCGGGCAGCCTGCCCGCCGGTCTTCAGGGAATATGGAACGGGATGATCGCCGCTCCCTGGGGAAACGATTACCACAGCAACATCAATTTCCAAATGGTTTACTGGCTGCCTGAAACAGGAAATCTGCCGGAGTGTCATCTTCCGATGATCGACTACCTTTCCGCAATGCGTGAACCGAACCGCCTGGCTACGCTCGAATATCTGGAGGCTATCGGTGACCGGGGCGGGACACAAACGAACGGCTGGATCGTTTATACTTCTCATAATCCTTTCGGAGGAAACGGCTGGCAGGTGAATTTGCCGGGTTCAGCCTGGTACGGTCTGCATATCTGGGAACATTTTGCGTTTACACAGGATACTGCTTATCTGCGCCGGCAGGCTTATCCGATGATGAAGGAGTTGTGTGAATACTGGGAAAGTCATTTGAAAACTTTGGGTGAAGGCGGTAAAAGTTTCGAGAGCGAATATAAGCCGGTGGATGTCTCTTTGTATCCGGAGCTGGCGGGTGTGAAGGAGGGGACGTTGGTAGTTCCTAACGGTTGGTCGCCGGAGCATGGTCCTCGTGGCGAAGACGGTGTGGCGCACGACCAGCAGATTGTTTCCGAGCTTTTCCTGAACACGATCCGGGCGGCACGTATCCTGAATGTCGACCGGGAATGGGCGGCTGCGCTGGAGGAAAAGGCTGCACGTCTGTATCCTCCCCAGATCGGCAGGAAGGGTAATTTAATGGAGTGGATGATCGACCGTGAACCGGAGACGGATCACCGGCACACGTCGCACTTGTTTGCTGTTTATCCGGGAAGTACGATCAGTATTGAAAAGACTCCCGAACTGGCTGAAGCTGCCCGCAAGTCGTTGTTATGGCGTAAGAATACGGGGAACAGCCGCCGGTCGTGGGCATGGACCTGGCGTTCTATGCTTTGGGCACGGTTACAGGAGGGAGACAAGGCGCATGCTATGCTGGAGGGGCTGATGACTTACAATATGCTTGATAATCTGTTTACGACGCATCATATCCCTTTGCAGATCGACGGCAATTACGGGATTGCTGCGGCGATGATCGAGATGCTGGTGCAGTCGCATAATGATGTGATCCAGTTGTTGCCTGCTCCTTGCCGGGCGTGGCCGGAAGGGCAGATAAAGGGTGTCAGGGCACGGGGAAATATCAGTGTCGATCTTTCTTGGAAAGACGGGAGAGTGACTGACTGGAAATTGTCGTCGCCGAATCCTTCACCGGTCAGGGTTTTGGTGAATGGTGAACATCTGGAGGTGATACCGGAAAAAACGGAGTAAAAAAGTAGTGTTTGTTATGTGCAGTAAGCCAGCGTGTTTTTAACCGCTGACTGAAATTTATGTAAAAAAGTTATTGGAATATTTGCATAATATAAAACAACCCTCTATCTTTGCACCCGCATTACAGAAGTAACGCATAGGATGATTCGCTAGCTCAGCAGGTAGAGCACATCCCTTTTAAGGATGGGGTCCTGGGTTCGAACCCCAGGCGGATCACAGAAACGCTGGACAGAAATGGACAGTAAATGTACAACTCCTACAATATCAAGGTATTGTAGGAGTTTTTCTTTGTATAATGTCTGTGACCTAAGACACGAAAAGGTCACAAAAAGACACACTTTCGTGACCAATTCGTGACCTGTCCACCCTCTAAGATTTTAGGTCACGGAATGTCCAAAATTGGCGGTTTGTTGTCTTGATTTGTCCGTACTGCAAATATCTCATTTTCAGTTTATCAATTTAAGTTTGTAACTAAAAAAAGAGATTATGAGAAGTACTTTTAAGCTACTCTATTTCGTCAAACGAAATGCAGTAAAGAAGAATGGTAACGCACCGATTATCGCACGTATCACTATTGACCAAGTTGTAGCCCAGTTTAACACCAAGCTGGAAATAAATCCGGCTCACTGGAGCGTGAAATTAGGCAAGGCTTCCGGCAGAACCGCAGAAGCCGTACACATCAATTCCATGCTGGAAAGTATTCGCAGCACAGTTCATCAACATTACCATGCGTTAATGGCGCAAGACGGATATGTAACCGCAGAACTGGTAAAGAACGCTTTTTTAGGCAAGATAGCAAGAGAACGGACTTTGATAGAGTTCTTCAAACAGCACAACGAGCAGTATTTACAAAAGGTCAAAATGAATACCACAGACAAAACCTATTCACGTTATGAACTGACAAAGAAACGGCTTATCGAGTTTATGAAGTTCAAGTACTCCGTTTCCGACATGCTCATAAAAGATATAAATGTGGTATTCATTGAAGATTTCCTGCTGTATATCAAGAACAACTACGGATGTAGCCATAATACGGCTATGAAGTTCGTACAACGCTTTCGCACAGTGGTAAACTTTGCCAAGAATACGGGTTTGGTGACTGCCGACCCTTTCGGGTCTTATCGGGTAAAATTTGAACGTACCGATAGGGATTATCTGACTATGGAAGAAATTACCGCTATTTACAATCACAAGTTCTGCACCAAGCGACTGGAACAAGTACGTGATTTGTTCATTTTTAGCTGCTATACGGCACTTTCCTACATTGATGTATGCGAGTTAAGGCAGGAGGACATTCGTACCGGATTTGACGGTAATTTGTGGATTATACGGAAAAGACACAAAACAAATGTTACATCTACCGTCCGATTGCTGGATATACCAAAAGCCATATTGGAAAAGTACAAAGATAAATTGCCAAACGGTAAGATTTTACCAGTTATCAGCAATCAGAAAATGAATGATTACCTAAAAGAAATCGCAGCCATTTGCGGAATTGAAAAGAACTTGACCTATCATGTCGCAAGGCATTCTTGTGCGACTTCGGTGCTGCTTTCCAATGGTGTTCCCATTGAAACGGTATCTAAGATTTTGGGACATACCAATATCAGAACCACTCAAATTTATGCGAGGATTACCGATTTGAAGGTCAGTAACGATATGGAAATGTTAGCTCAAAAGTTGGACGCTACACACCGGACTGCCAGCCGATGAAATCATGTTATCGTCAGATAACAGCAAGGTGTGTTCTATGGCACATAGAACCGTTTTCCGTGCCACAAAACACCTTGGGCAAATTCACTCCGAAGTCGTGTTGCCAGTAAAAGAAAAACATTCCCTAACTAAAGATTTTTCGCTCGTCGGGACGGGTGGTCCCGCCCCTTGCCGCTGGGCGCTCCCCGACCGATGAGTTTATTTTGCAATCCTGCAATCTTGTTTTATTGAAGTATTGATAGCTTGATTGATTGAAAGCAAGATTTCAATATGGCAAGATTGAATGAAAACAATAAGCCATTCAATATTAATTGAAATACTGAATGGTTTATTTATTGCAAGAACATAATTACTTGCGAAAAGAAAAAAATATTATTTGCTATCATCTTCGTCCATACGCTTAATCAGACAATCTTGCAAACGGGTAAGATATGCCGTTCGGTCTTTCTTCCGTTCTTTCATGGCAATATAAGCAGCATAATAATCCCCTAATTCCACTTGAAACACTGTGCCGAGAAAGTTCATTATTTCTTTAATTTCCACATTTCCATTGTTAATGTCCCCCGAAGAAACAAGAGAATAACCCAATTCTATAAGAAAAACTTTTTTACCCGTAAAACGAAAAGGATATTTCGTGCCTTTTTGCAGGTTATCTTCTACAAGATTATCGGTTTCCAGTTTAACTAACCTCTTATTTAAATAAATACGTAACATCTCATTGGCTATAATTTTTGCGACCTTGTAATCATATCCAGTTGAGAAATTTGGGTCTTTGTCAAGTTGTGCGCTATCCGTACATAATCTTAAATCAGCTTTTCCACGAACAAAATAGTATTCATCATATACGGTTGAATGTGAACGATAATACTGATAAAAATCTAAATTCCTATTGAAGAAATAGGTCAGATTGTCCAGTTCCTTATTAAGATAGCTTCTAACGGCTTCATTACTACCATTAGGACATTGCGTTTCTATACGGTATATTTTATGAAAATACAACAACCGCCCAAGTATTTCCGGTTTTTGTGCCTTAAAAAATAATATTTCATCCTCCTTAGTTGAAAAAACATAATTTTGTAGTTCTTCTCTTAGGTCATTAAGGATAACCCGTAAACGGTGCGCCATCGAAAGAGAAATTGAAATAATATCATAACCATAGAAGTCTATTTCATCAATCTCTGAATCAATATCCAATAATATCTGCCTTATCCTTTCTTTCATTTACAACCTTCTTATTTAGCAAATAAAATGAGCACTGATGAATAAAAACAATGCTCATTTAGTTATAAAATGTACTATTAAAATTTTATTTTTTAAGCAGATACTACTTTTAAACCTATAATAGAAGCTATTAATGTAAATATAAAAAACAATCTTCCAAAACTTACAGGTTCCTTAAAGAAGATAATACCCATTAACACTGTCCCAACTGCACCTATCCCAGTCCAAACGGCATAGGCTGTACCTATTGGTAATGTTTTGAGAACTTTAGTTATAATAAATAGGCTTAATGCAATAGCACTAACAGTTCCTAAACACCATAACCCTTTCTCCAATCCCATACTCTTGCTTACTTTTCCCAAGCAAAACGTAAAAGCGAGTTCAATGCACCCCGATAAAACTAAAAGCAACCAATTCATCGTTTTTATTTTTTTGAGCGCAAAGTTCGCTATTTGCAGGTTATTTCTTTTTTACATGTTTTAAAAAAGCGTTTTACATTTGATAAATTATTCACTTTATTTGGGCTCGAATACGGCTCAAATTAACTTGGGAAATACCTAAATAAGATGCTACTATACCTAATTGAACACGTTGTGTTATACTGGGATATTCGTTTATAAGTTCTTGATACCTTTCTAAAGATGTCTTAAATTGTCGGGCTATAAACAACTTCTCTGATTTTATGCAAGCATATTCTGCATATTTACGTCCCCAGTTCGCAATATGTATATCAGTGTAGTACAAAGATTGTAATTGTTCTAAGTCAATTTCATATAAAACACAATCTTCTAATAGCTCTACATTAGTGTATTCTCCTAAACCCGCAAAAAGAGTCTGCAACGGAAATATTAAATCACCTTCTTGACCAAGCCAAAATGTAATATCCTTATCATCTTTATGGGTATATGCCCTTACTATTCCTTTTTTTACAAAATAAGATTTAGTTCCTTTTCTGTTTTCTAAAAACAAATGAAAATGTTTAGGATACTCAACCTCTGACACCAAACGAATTAAGGTGTTAAGAGATACTTGTGGTAGTTCATAAATACTGTTTATTATATCATTGATACTCATATTGGATGTTCTAACATATTTAAACTAACAAATATACAAATGCAAAATAATAAAAAGGCATTGTCTTAGACAAGCAAAAGTATCCTCTTTTTCTTTTAGTCTTAAATTTTTAGTGCAAGGTGCAAGTATATATCTATATATATAGCTTGCACCTTGCACTAACCTTAGAATGTTTATTTTCAACGATTTGCATAGTCCAAAAATAATGCGTACATTTGAACCCAAGATGTTGGCAGACAGACACCGGACAACAGCAGACAGTTTTTAAGGACTAAAGCGTGACGGATGTAAAGCCTAAATTTCTGAAAGTACTGATATTGAGGAAGAAATAACGTTTGGTTCAAGACCCAGGCGGATCACTGAAAACAAGCTAAGTTCTTAAAAAGAATAACTCCTACAATATTCAGGTATTGTAGGAGTTTTTTTATTTCTTATTATGTGCAGAAGTCTGTGTTCCAAAATGCTTTTTTCTTTCCTCGGGCATTCATATTTGTCCTTTTTTTACACCAGGCGGATCATGTAATAACCTTAACTTTGTCCCGATATGAATAAATTTAAAGTCATACAACCTTCCGTGTTGCTCGCTCCTTATGTGAAGCAATATTGGTTTCTGCGGATGGAAGATGTTGTGAGAAGTTCACAACGCCTTGTTCCGTTGGGGTGTGTGGTATTAAGTTTTCATCGGGGGAATTTTACTTATTCATCACAGGAAAAAGATTATTTGCCCCGGTCGCATTTCTATGGCATAACGGCTGATTATACAGACCTTGTCTTTTCCGGTTGTGTAGATTTTATTAGCATTGTTTTTCAGCCGGCGGGGACCAGCCGATTCTTCAAAATACCTCCTGTAGAATGGAAGGATCGTCCTGTTCCGCTCGATGCATTGGAGGACCCGGAATTACTTGATTTGGAACAATGTCTAAACGAGACGACTGATGATTTATCATGTGTCGACTTGATAGAAAAATTTCTGTTCCGCCGTATGTACCGGCTCGATAAAGAGGATGACAAACGGATTCATGCGGTGATAGACTCTATCCGACAGGGAAATGCCGATATAGATAGTCTGGCGCAAACCGCCTGTCTGTGTCACAAACAGTTCAGACGTGTTTTTTGTGAAAAGATCGGAGTGAACCCGAAAGATTTCCTGCAAATCATGCGTTTTCAGAAGTTGCACCATTTGATGCAGTTGCATACCGGCATGACATTGACAGAACTGGCTTATGAATGCGGTTACTATGACAAGTCGCACCTGGTAAAAGAGCTGAAAGATTTTTCCGGATTTACACCGGCCCAGCTTTCCAATGCCTGTGAACCGGTCTATTCCGGATATCACGGACTGTTCCGTTCGGCGTTTATCGATCTTCCTTCCGAATAGCAAACAATAAATATATTTCAGTATGAAGATTCTTATTTTTGGCGCGGGCGTGATTGGCTGCACCTATGGTTGGCAATTGACCGAGGCAGGGCATGACATCAGTTTTCTGGTTAGAAAGGGGAAAAAGAAATCGATAGAAGAGAATGGCATACATATTCATTGCACGGATTTCAGGAATGGAGGAAAGGTAAAAGCGGAGATCGTTTTCCGTCCCAAGGTCCTGGATATTCTTTCGGTCGACAATGATTTTGAATATATTATCGTGGCAACCAATAATCTCCATCCCGAAGAAGTCTTGTCTGTTCTGAAAGAATCTGCGGGAAAGGCCCATATTCTTTTCTTTCAGAATATATGGTATGATGATCTAGAAAGAATAAGTCAATATATATCGCCCGGACAATATTTCTTCGGTTTTCCTTTTATGGCAGGAGGAGGTCGGAATGAAAGAGGGCTCGATACGATTATTTCAGGCTCTGAATATTCAAAAACAATGCTTGGTGAAATGTCCGGTGAAATAACGCCGCGTGTACGGAAAATAGCGGATGCAATGGATGATGCCGGTATGAAGCCATTTATATCCGGTCAGATCATCACATGGCTTCTTCCGCATTGTGCGTTTATAGCCGGGTTTTCGGCCGGAGTTCTGAAAGCCGGAGGTACAATGAAGGCTTTTCTTAAAAATCGGGAGATTGTCAGGGAGGCAATAATGGCTGTCAGAGACGGTTTTCATGTCTGTTCCGCGATGGAAACCGATCCTAAAAAAGAAAAAGTGAACAAACTGTATTATCTGCCTTTGTTTATTTGCATTCCAATCGTAAGGAAAGTTTTTAGTGATGAAGCGATGCAGGCTATGTTCGATGGCTATCTGCGAAATTCTACAAGAGAAGTGAGTAGAATGTTGGCTGATATTATCTTATCAGGAGAGGAGCAAGGGGTAAAGACTATAGCTCTGAAAAGATTGCAACAGGATATTATTAACTGATCAGCTTTTCTTTCCGGTTGTTTTTCGTATGTGCATGTATGGAGAAAGACCATAGCTGCACATACGAAAAATGGATATTCCTGCTACTCTTTCAGTAACGGTAACCGATTGAGCATATTTCTGAGTTTGATGGCGATGCGCGGCATCGGTTCGGCTATGGTCAGGCTTATGAGGTCATAACCGGCGGCAATATCATTTATTACGCGAATCACTTCATCCATCTTCATCCCGTCAGGATCGACACCGACACCGGCAATGATTTCGGCTGGGTCCAGCACGTCCAGGTCGAAATGAATAACGACCTTCGAGGCACCGGTCCCTTTCAGCCATTCCATGATTGCCGAGCTGTTATCGGCGACCTCTTTCGGGGAAAGACCTTTTATCCCCAGTTCTTTCTGACGTTCCTGCATGTCGTTATCCCATGAGCGCAATCCCACGAGCAGCGCTTTCGAAGCATTGACCTTTCCGGGTAGCGTACCGATAATTTCCTCGTCGCCCATCCCCAGGCAGGCGGTTAAAGCCATGGCATGATAGCCTTTGTAGTCATCGTAAGGCAGATTTATATCGGGATGGGCATCGATCCAGACAATCGCCACATCATCCGGATATTTTGCAGCCAGGTAAGTAAACGGCACGACACTCACCGAACATTCGCCACCGAGCGTAACGATCTTTTCCGGAGCGTTTTCCCTGATTATTTCGAGGGCGGCTTTTGTCTGTTTCAGGATGACGTTGCGTGCACTGACCCCTTTTTCCGTTTTCCGGTCATTTATATCCAGTGAAACCGGTACTTCCACTGTCTTTTGTGAACTTTCGGGAGCCAGGAAGTTCAGTAACTGAGCTCCTAGATAGTAGCCTCTTGAAGCATCGTCTGCCGGAATATCGGGCATCCAATGATCCACAATTCCACCCTGCCATTGCGGGTAGATCAAACGAAGTGTTGATGTTTTATTTTCCATATTCTGATTATTTGTAAATGCTTTACCGTGCGCGTATACCGAAACTGCGCCTATGAATAAAACAACTGATAATAAAAACTTTCTCATGGTGTTGTCTTTTGATACAAAGGTAGATAGTAGGGAACAATCCTGCAAGTACAGCTGAATTATTCATATACTGATAAATTTGTCCCTATACTGACTGACAGGGGGAAATGTGTCGAAAGACGGGTTTTCTGCGACATCTGTGTACGTTTTATTTGTTTGTACACCGTCATTTTATTTGTACCTTTATACCAAAATGACAAGTATGTATAAGAAGAAAATACCTTTTGATATTGACTGTGGCATAAAGATAACAATGGAGGTGATCGGAGGGAAACGGAAGCAGGTAAAACACTGCTTCCGATTATCGAACAGATGGAGAGGTGGGGAGACTGTTTCCGCCCGGAGATGAAGAAGATCTTCGGGATAAAGGACTGAGAGGGAAGATTATTTTCCCGTTTGTATTTTAAACCGTTTCTCTCCGGCTATGATTATATAATTACCTTGCGGCAACCGGACGGTCTTGTCGCCTGACAGGGCAGGGTATCTTTTCAGTAATGCTCCGTAGAACGTGTAGATAAATACCGTTTCGGGTTTCGACGTGTGAAGATGCAGATAAGCGCCTTCTGCACGGACAGTTGTCTCGTTTGTGCTGATTGTTTCGTTGGCTACCGGATCGGCGTTGCGGACGATGCCGTCGATATGGATGACGATGGGCTGGCGTACATATTTGATAATGTATGCACCGTCGCTCGCACGTGGGGTGATCGTTTCGCCCCGGTCGGTGGTGACGATGGGAGAGGACTGGTCGTATGCTTCATCCAATGTCAGGTAGAAACGGAAACTGTTCCAGGCTTCCACTTCGTACTCGCCGGCGACAGGGTCGGTGGTCGCTCCTTCCACAGCGGGGAGGGTGACGGTGTGGTAGACGGTTGGTGGTGTCGGATCGGGTTCGGGCTTCGGGATTTTACTGAAGGTAGCAGAGATTGTGACATCTTCCAATACAGTCAATGTAGTTTCCGAAGAACTGCCATTTACCATTATCCCGTCCAGTTTATAATTATCCTCGGGCGTGGCAGTAATGGTAAGTACGCTTCCTTCCGGCACTTGATCATTGGTTTTTATTGTATTTGAAGCTTGATCGACAACAGTGATCGTTCCATGCTCCGGATTGCTGAATTTGACGGTGTACTGTTTCTTACTGAAGGTAGCAGAGATGATGATATCTTCCAATACAGTCAATGTAGTTCCGGAAAAACTGCCATTTACCATTATCCCGTCCAGTTGGTAAGTATCCTCGGGGGTGGCAGTGATGGTAAGTACGGTCCCGCCTTGTACCTTATCTCCGGATTGTATCGGATTGGAAGACTGGTCGGTAACGGTTAATAGACCATTCTCCGGGGCATCGAATGTAATCGTGTAATCTTGTAGGCTTGCGATAGGGATAATGGGTTGTCCTTCTATTTTTTCCTGTGTGCAATAACCGCTTTCGTCGATCTTCTTTAGGCTGGGCAGTTGAGCCGGATTGCTGAAATCCCAAGCATCGGATGATGCGAAAGGATAAGTAGATCCATCCCAGTCTGTACCATTCTCTACTGCTGCATCGTTTACTGTCGGTATTTCTTTATGAGCAAAGTTGTTCGTTACAGTAGCAACAGATTCATCTTGAAACCCTACAATACGTCCGGGTGTTGTGCCATCGTTGTATGTAATACCTCCGGTGTTGAGTGCCAGGGAGTTTACTACAGAACCTTTGCTGTTTGCTCTACTGCCTTTATTTATTCCGGCAATACCTCCGACATATCCACGGGGATCTTCATTTGCTTTTGTTATCTGTATACAATTTGCAGTCACCTTGCCTGTTGCATAGCAATTGAGTATCTCGTACTGGTTGTAGCCTGCAATCCCTCCGGCACAATTTATTTCGCCAGTTGATGTGATGTCTCCTGTTGAATAGCAATTCTGAATGTAATGCGTATTGTATCCTGCAATGCCACCAACTGTATTATTGTTTCCTGTGGAAATAATATTAGCCGTAGAAAAGCTATTTTTAATAGTGTAAGAACATTGTCCGGCAATTCCACCACTATAACTAACGACTCCATTAGTTGTAATAGTACCTGATGCTACACAATTACTAATAGGAACTTTCTCGAAAATCCCAGCAATACCTCCTGCATATGCTTCCGTATCTGGAATTTCTGTAGTCGCTGAAACCTTGGCTGACGATTTACAATTCAGAATTGCAGCTTTACTGTATCCGGCGATACCTCCGACCGTACATAAATTACCACTTAAATCAGTTTCTGCAGGTTGGTCCGTTATTAATTCAATAGAAATTGTTCCGGATGTGGTACAATCGGTTATAGGAGGACATTTTTGAGCATTACCCATGTTATGAGTTCCTGCAATACCACCGACTTTGGCATAGTACCCTGTTGATTGTAGACTTTTCTTTGTTTTATATACAAATGTTATATCACAGGAAGAAGTACAATTTTCTATTGTATAAGTCGGGTTCGAGTGTAAGGGCTTTGTGTTTTCCGAGACAATTCCACCAACGCCACTAGTTGTTCCATCAAGAGTGACATTTATAGATCCTTCTGTACTGCATTCTTTTATAACACCCCTGTTGGATGTTGTAATACCTCCGACTTCTGCTTGAATTACTTTGGCGGCTATCTTGGCATGGCAGTTTGTGATGCTTCCGGATGTTTGGGTAGATGCATTGTTCGTTCCGGCTATTCCACCGACCCAGCCGGATTTACTACCTCCTAAATCAGTTAGCGTAAGATTGTAATCGAATTTTCCTTCAAAACTGCAGTTTTTAATGATTGCTTGTGTGTCGTCTTCTGATGCATTTTTACCGGTTATACCACCTACATACACTGCAGCTTCCCCTGTATAGTTGATTGCCCCTTGAGCATGACAATTTTCAATTGTAGAGGAATAGCTTGCACCGGTTATACATCCTGCATAAATATTTTTATTTGGAGTGTAGGTATTACTACTTTTTTCAATACAGCAGTTTGTTAACTTGATATTTTTTATTGTTGCATGATCTATTTGACCGAAGAGACCCGCTGAACAATCGGAGACAATCTTCATATTCGATATGGTATGGTCGCCTCCGTCAAAGTTACCTTTGAAAGGTCTGCTAGATCTATAATCTGCCCCTTTTTCTCCTATCGGTATCCAATTATGATCAACCAAATCAATATCTTGGGTGAGTGTTATCGTCACCCCTTCAAAACCTTTTTCACCGGAATCTCCTGTTTGTGTATCATCGTTTACCATTTTCGCCACCCAAGCTAATTCGGTTGCGGAAGATATGCTAATCTCAGTAAAAGAAGTACTCCAGTTCGCAGGTGCGCTTGCCAGGTTTTCCCATGTGTCCGGTGAGGTATCTTCTGCCTTTATCCCTTTGGAGAAGAAACATAGAAACGCTATCGTTATTAACAGACGATACGAGATAAGATGTAAATTCTTTTTCATCATCATTTATTTTTAGTTTGCGTATTATTAAGTTCATCAAGAAGTTGTTTTCCCGGTTTCAGCTTTACGGAGAAACGTGCGGGGATGGTATGAGGGGTGCCCGTCTTGGGGTTGCGTGCCGGGCGTTCGGGCTGATGCCATCTTGAAAGGATAGCGAAACCCTGCAGGCGGATTTCTCCACCTTGCTTCAGTTCGTTGGTGATGATACCGGTTAAAGATTCGAAAACCTTTTGGACTGTAGTGCGAGTGAACCCTGTCTGAAGGGTCAGTTCGTTGATTAATTGTTGCTTGTTCATAAGAATGACTAGAAAAAACGTTCCTTTTTTCTAGTCATTTTCCGAGGTGTCTAAAAAAATAAAAGTTTCCGGAAAAAATTGAACGAATAAGATTTGAAAATTATTGAAAAACAAGAGAAAGTAAGATTATCAAAGTTTATTCGTGATAAGTTTGAATATAAAAATATAACCCGTAACTTTGTGACTAATTTAAAGGAACGATTAATTTAGTCATACTCCGAAATGTCTTTTAGTAAAAAACTAGCGGTTAATTTTGAAAATACTTACGTTTTTTGTCCGAAATACTTAGCCTTTTTGTATTGAATACTTCCGGTTTCTGACATTTTTTTCACGTTTTGTATTTCAAAAGCTCGCCACTCTCGCCATTTACGCCACTAAAGTTATTTCATTTTCACCTCTCATATTTATCGATCTTTTTCTGATATTTACCGACTGGTAATCTGATAATTAGGCCTTCGGTTATCCATCTTTTCAAATGCCTGTCGATGGTCCTTTCGGGGATTCCTAGGGACACGCCGATGGCCTTCGCCTGCGAAGTTTTGAAAGACATGTGGGACATGGTCAGTGTGGAGACTGTCGCCATGTCCCGCTGGCGTCCTTCGAGACCGGGACGAATCATGTCCCTCAAAAGGGCTGGAGCGGCATTGAAAAGGTCCTTGTCGACATAGGGTGGAACGGTTGTAACGTTTTGATTGATAACGATATACTCTTTTTTTTCGACAGAAGGGTATTTTCCAGTATCTTTAGTGGCGAAAGTGGCGAGAGTGGCGAGCTTTTTGCTGCCGGCTACCTTGTTTTCGCGTCGGTTCGCCCCATGTTCCGCTTGCGCAATGGGTTTCGAACGTGTCAATATGTCTTATTCTTTTAACTAAAGATAAAATCACACAACATAATAAACTAAAATACACCTTTTTATGTTTACCCGAAAATTAAATTACAGACAAAAAATAGGATGATGAAAACAGAAAGAATCTTACCTGTGGATCTTTATAATTCCGTGTCGACGCCGGAGCTGAAGCTTGAAAGTTCGCTGAAGATCCTCTATGTGAAAGAGGGAGACGATGACAAATTGCTACCGTTGGATTCGGGAACGCTGGCAGTAATCTGTACCGGAGGCAGTTTTCGTTGCCAGGCACTGCACCACGCGTATGAGGTGACACCCGGGCAACTCCTTCTGCTGGCGAGTGATGATGTGACGGAAGTAAAGCCTTTTCATGATACCGGATTTATAGGGATCATTATTTATGTTTCGGAAGAGTTGCTGATCAACCGCCAGCGTCTTGTCTACCGCGATATCCCCTCGGACGAGGTCGAGGAAACACGCATTTATCTGCGCCTGATCGAATCGCAGATCGAGCAGATGAAAGAGATGCGTGCGAAGGTGGTCGAATCGTTGCTCCGGGCTCTAATCATAAACTTACAGCAGGGAAAAACGATCATCGACGCGCCGAAAACAGAAAATTCACTCTTTTTTCAACAATTTGCGACCTTAATTAGCAGATATCACCATTCTCCTGCGTACTTTTACGCGGAGAAACTAGGGATCAACTCGCAGGAACTGAATATCCGGTGTAAACAAGGTGCCGGAATATCCGCCGCCGAGTGGATCAGCGAGTTCGTATTGCTGGAAGCAAAAGACCTGTTATCGAAGACCCGTCTGCGTCCTTCGCAGATCGCCACGATGCTGGGCTTTGCCAATCACGATACTTTTTCGCGCTGGTTCCGCAGGCATACGGGTGAGATCCCTACCGAATGGAGGTAATATAAATTGGGTACTATGAATTTATCATTTGAGAACAGCAAGATAAAAGGGAAAGTCGTTTTATCGGATTCGTTGCATGAAAGTCCGGCATTGTTGAAGGACAAGTCTTTGTATAAGTTTATTTGGGTGCTGTCAGGACGATTGGAGCTGGATGTCGATCATCAGTCGGTCGTACTGGAAGCCGGTCAATTGATGACTTTATCGCATCTGCATCATCTGGAGTTTGTCCGGGTGGAGGGCGAATATCTCTCGCTGTTGTTCAATGGTAATTTCTACTGTATCCATGGCAACGACCATGAGGTGTCGTGCAACGGACTGTTGTTTCATGGTTCCTCGCATGTGGTGATTTTCGATCTCTCCGACGACGAGAGGCGGAAGATCGATACCTTAACGGGCATCATGCGCGAGGAGTTTGAAAGCCGCGACCATCTGCAGGAAGAGATGCTCCGTGTGTTGCTGAAACGCTTCATTATATTATGTACACGTATCGTAGGGAACCGGCAGGGGATGAGACAGGAAAACAGCATGCAGTTTGAGACGATCCGTAAGTTTTACGTCCTGGTCGATACCTGGTTCAAGGAAAAGAAGCAGGTGCAGGAATATGCCGATATGCTGAACAAATCGCCGAAGACGTTGGCAAACCTCCTTTCCACCTACCAGCAACCCTCTGCCATACGCATCATCCACAACCGCATTCAGGCAGAAGCCGAACGCCTGTTACTTTACTCCTCCAAAAGCTCCAAAGAGATCGCCCTGATGCTGGGCTTCGAAGACCAGGCCACCTTCAGCCGCTTCTTCAAGAACGCAACCGGAATGAGTGCAACCGAGTACAGGAAGAAGAATAAGATTATTAAAGAATAGTATCATCCCAATTTATTGTTTACTTTTGCCTGTATAACTTAAAAGAAGAAAGGACTCCTGTTATGTTTGCAAAGAATTATTCCGATCCGGAAAAAATGCCGCCTGACTCATCTCTCAATGAGCCGCAATCTGTTTACGGATCGGGAATTGATCGGTCTGATGTAGAATGGTGGAACGAAATATCGGAACAGGATCAGCAGGCGATAGAAAAAGGGCTTTCTGATATAGAAGCCGGTCGTACGATACCTCACAGTGAAATGAGGAAACGCTACAAGAAATGGCTATGACTAATCTTTATGAAATAGAATGGTCTAATCAGGCAATCCATAACTTTGAAGAGATCGTTGGATATCTTTCAAACAGCTGGAATGAAAAAGTTGTGAAAGATTTCGTTCGTTCTGTCGACAGGGCAGTTACTCATATAACTATGTTCCCATATGCTTTTCCGGCTACTTCTTACAAACAGGGAGTAAGGCGTTACGTGTTATCGGATATCAATACAATTTATTATGTCGTAAAAAAGGATATTATCAATATAGTGGCTATCGGTGATAATCGACGTGATCCTGTACGCTTGAAAGAAATGTTATGAGACGTTTGGTTTCATCAAGTTTACTGCATATTTAGCCAAATCGCCAACTTTTCAGGAAAAATAGATATCCTCTTAACCGTCTGCATTCTTTACTTTTGTATCGTCAGCCTTTGCTATTAGGGCGGGGTGATAGATAACAATTATCAGAATATAGATATAATTTTACGAACAATTAGGTTAAAACAGCTGTTCTGTTAATAACTTAGTCTAAAAAAAGAGGAGGATTGTAGGATGAAAAAGTATGATGCAATTATCATTGGGTTTGGTAAAGCCGGTAAAACACTTGCCGCAGAGTTGGGAAACAGAGGCTGGAATGTCGCTATTATCGAGCGTTCGTCCGGTATGTACGGAGGAACCTGTATCAATATCGGTTGTATCCCGACGAAAAGGCTGGTGCATATGTCGAAAGTCATTTCCTACCGCAAACCTTCTTCCTTCGAACAGTATGCCGAAGAGTTCCGCCAGGCGATTGCCGGGAAAAGGGAACTGACCTCGCTGCTGCGTAAAAAGAATTTCGACAACCTCGACTCAAAAGATACCGTGACTGTCTATACAGGCATCGCCTCTTTCCGTTCTCCTTACGAAATAGAAGTAAAAGCAGGTAACGAAACCCTCCTCCTGGAAGGCAAAAAGATATTCATCAATACGGGAGCATCTACCATCATCCCGCCCATCAAAGGTATAGAAGGAAATCCGTTTGTCTACACCAGTACCTCGATCATGGAACTGGACAAACTACCCCGCCGACTGGCGATTGTAGGCGGCGGTTATATCGGACTGGAATTTGCCTCCATGTTTGCCGGTTTCGGTTCGGAAGTGATCGTGCTGGAAGGGGGAGACAAGTTCATTGCCCGCGAAGACCGCGACATTGCCGATGCGGTAAAAACGGTACTCGAAAAGAAAGGAATCACCATCCGTCTGAACGCTTCGGTACAGTCGATTGAACACAATGGCTCCGGAGCTGTTATAACATATAAAGAGAAAGAAGGAAACGAAGTACAACTTCCCGCCGACGCTGTGCTGCTGGCAACCGGACGCCGTCCGAACACCACAGACCTGCATCCGGAAGCTGCGGGGATAAAGATCTCCGACCGGGGAGCCGTCATCGTGGACGACCATCTGCGCACCAATGTCCCGAATATCTGGGCAATGGGCGATGTGACGGGCGGTCTTCAATTTACCTACATCTCTCTGGACGATTATCGTGTGATAAAAGACCAGCTGTTCGGTAACGGACGGCGAACGAAGGATGACCGTGTGGCGGTTGCCTATTCCGTATTCATCGATCCCCCGCTGTCACGCATCGGGATGGGAGAGGAAGAGGCGCTGCGTTCCGGAAGGAAAATAAGCATTGCACGGATGCCGGCTGCTGCATTCCCGCGGACACGTACCTTCGAACAGACGGACGGACTGCTGAAAGCGATCGTCGATACGGAAACAGGCGAGATACTGGGATGTACCCTTTTCTGTGCCGAGTCGACCGAGGTGATCAACACCGTATCGCTGGCCATACGTGCCGGAAAAGACTATACATTCCTTCGGGACAGCATTTATACGCACCCGTCGATGAGTGAATCGTTGAACGATTTGTTTGCATTAATAAAATAACGAAATATAAAATAGAACAAAACATGAAGAAAGCTGATATCGGACTGATTGGTCTCGCCGTGATGGGTGAGAACCTGGCTCTAAATATGGAAAGCAAAGGTTTTACCGTTGCAGTATATAACCGTAGTTTCCCCGGCGAAGAAGGAGTGGTGGACCGCTTCGTGAACGGCCGTGGAAAAGGAAAGAATTTTATCGCTACCCATTCGATCGACGAACTGGTGGATGCCGTGAAGCGTCCCCGAATCATTATGATGATGATCAAGGCCGGTGCTCCGGTCGACGAAATGATCGAACAGCTCTTGCCTCATATGTCGCCCGGCGACGTGATCATCGACGGAGGCAACTCCGACTTCCATGATACGGAACGCCGTGTGAAAGAGGTGGAAGCCAAAGGTCTGTATTTTGTCGGATCAGGTATTTCGGGAGGTGAGGAAGGTGCCTTGCACGGCCCGTCTATCATGCCCGGAGGATCTCCCGAAGCATGGCCCATCGTAAAGGATATTTTACAGAGTATCGCAGCCAAGCTGGATGACGGTAAGCCTTGTTGCCAATGGATCGGCGAAGGCGGTGCCGGGCACTTTGTCAAGATGGTGCACAACGGCATCGAGTACGGTGACATGCAGCTGATCTCCGAAGCCTATTCCCTGTTGAAGAACCGGAAAGGCCTGGACAATGATGAAATGTCCGTCGTCTTTGAAGAATGGAACAAGGGCGAACTGGATAGTTTCCTGATCGAGATCACCACGAATATACTCCGCTTCCGCGACGAAGACGGCAAGCCGTTGCTGGATAAGATACTCGACGTTGCCGGTCAGAAAGGAACGGGAAAATGGAGTGCCATCGCTGCGATGGACGAGAACGATCCGTTGACGCTGATCACCGAGGCCGTGTATGCCCGTATGCTGTCCGCCCTCTCTGACGAACGCGAAAAGGCTTCCGGCTTGTATCCGGAACCGGTGCAGTTGGGTGAAAACCTGTACGTGGAAGAGATACGCCAGGCATTGTATGCCTCTAAACTGATCTCTTATGCGCAGGGATTCTCCCTGATCCGCCGTGCTTCCGAACGTTATGGCTGGAAACTGGATTTCGGGACGATCGCACAGATCTGGCGTAAGGGCTGCATCATCCGCTCCGTTTTCCTGCAGAAGATCACGGAGGCTTACCGGAAGAATCCGGAACTCGAAAACCTGTTGTTCGACGATTTCTTCCGCACCAAGATACAGTCTGCTTTACCTTCCTGGCGTAAAGTCGTTGCGGAAGGTGCCCTGAGCGGTGTCGCCCTGCCGGCCATGAGTTCCGCCCTTAGTTATTTCGACGGGTTGCGTACCCAGAGCTCGGCAGCCAACCTGATACAGGCGCAGCGTGACTATTTCGGTGCTCACACGTATGAACGGACAGACCGCGACCGTGGTATTTTCTTCCACACCAACTGGACGGGCGAAGGGGGTAATACGGTTTCAGGAACCTATACAGTTTAACAAGTGGAGGACCGGAGAATGAAAAGAGCAAACGACCAACTACTTGTTATTTTCGGGGCATCGGGCGACCTGACGGGCCGCAAGTTGCTGCCCGCACTTTTTGAATTGTTCATCGGCGATATGTTGCCCGAACATTTTGCCATACTGGGAGCTGCACGTACAGCGTTTACGGATGATGAGTTCCGTGCCGAACAACGTAAACATATCCTGGAAGCACGGGGAAATAAGGAAACAAACAGCGCAGATCTGGATAGATTCCTCCAGATACTGTTCTACCTGGCATTCGATTCGACCAAATCCGCCGAATATGTGAAACTGAAAGATCGTGTACGCCTGTTGCTGCAACAGGAGAATATCCCGGACAGGATCATGTATTATCTGGCTACACCGCCGCTGATGTACGAGCTGGTACCGAAATACCTGCAGGAAAACGGCATGAACGTGGCGGAATCGGAAGACGGCTGGCGTCGCGTGATCGTCGAGAAGCCTTTCGGTACAAGCCTGGAGACGGCGCAGGAACTGAACAAGCATCTCTGCCGCATCTTCGACGAGAATGAGATTTACCGTATCGACCATTACCTGGGCAAGGAGACGGTGCAGAACATCCTGGTACTCCGTTTCTCCAACGGTATTTTCGAACCGTTATGGAACCGTAATTATGTCGATTCGGTGGAGATCAGCGCATCCGAAACATTGGGCGTGGAGAACCGCGGTAAATACTATGACGGGGCAGGGGCCCTGCGTGATATGATTCAGAATCACCTCATGCAGCTGATGGCGTTTGCCGCTATGGAGTCGCCCGCCGTGTTCGATCCTGAACCTATCCGCGACGAGATCGTGAAGATCTTCCGCGCCATCCGTCCCTATACGATCCGCGAGATCAACGAACAGGTGGTCCGCGGGCAGTACGACGGCTATCGTGAAGAGAAGAATGTCGCGCCGGATTCGAATACGGAAACTTATGTCGGCATGAAGTTCTTCATCGACAACTGGCGTTGGAGCGGTGTGCCGTTCTACTTCTTTACGGGGAAGAAACTGCCGGAGAAGTCGTCGGAGATCGTTATCCATTTCAAATCGACACCCCATCAGCTTTTTGCCGGACAATGCTCGGGCAGTTCATGTAACAAGCTGGTGATCCGTATCCAGCCGGACGAGAGCATCACGCTGCGTTTCGGCCTGAAGATGCCGGGTGCCGGATTCACAGTGAAGCAGGTAGGGATGGAGTTCCGCTACGATTCACTGTCAAAGACCCATTTGCCGGATGCTTACGAGCGTCTGTTGCTGGATGCCATGTTGGGCGATTCGACCTTGTATGCACGTAGCGACGCTTTGGAAGCCAGCTGGCGCTTTATCGACCCGATCCTGCATCACTGGAAAGAGGAAGGTTCGAAGAATCTCTTCTTCTACGAACCGGGACAGAACGGGCCATTGGAAAGAATGATGTTAGGCGCAGGTTTGGCAGGAGACTCCTGCGATTCCTGCGGTTGAACAACGTAGGGGCGGTTCGTGAACCGCCCCCCTCAAATGAGAAACATATGAAAATAGAGAATTACAAAGACAATAAGGATGCTTTGCGGGCTTTGACCAGCCAATTGATGGATTATATGGCCCGTAAAGAAGAGCAGACGCCGTTCAACCTGGCCTTGTCGGGTGGCGAGACGGCCAAACAGATGTTTGCTCTATGGGCGGATGAGTATAAAGATAAGATCGACTGGGAGAACATGCGTTTCTTCTGGGTGGACGAGCGTTGTGTGCCGCCGACAGATGCGGAGAGTAATTTCGGGCATGCGAACAAGTTATTGTTCGAACCCCTGCAGATACCTAAAGATCATATTCACCGGATCCATGGCGAAGGAGAGCCCGGCACGGAGGCGATGCGTTATTCGCGTATCGTGAAGGAATATCTGCCCCGTCACGGGCAGTTCCCGTATTTCGATTGTATCATCCTGGGGATAGGAGGCGATTCGCATACGGCATCCATCTTCCCGGATAATCTGCCGTTGCTGACGGACAGCCGGAATTATGCCGTATCGCAGCATCCGGAATCGGGACAGTTCCGTATTACGATGACGGGCCCGCTTATCCTGAACGGTTCGCCGCTGCTTGTCCCTGTGTTGGGTAAAGGCAAGGCGGCTGCGATAGAGGAATTGAAGCAGGGCTATTCGGCTACGAATGCAACGCCGGCTGCGTATATCTTGTCGCATGCGGTAGATTCGATCGTTTATACGACATTGTGATTATTTTTTCCTCTTTCTGTCAACAATTATCGTCTGCAAGCTGTTAGAATAGTATATCAACAATAAAATCAACGGTTATGACGAAGATTATGCAAACACTGTGGGACGAGAGCTCGGATCTGACCGACGAAGCGATGGCTTCGGATGCCTCTGTCCTGTCTAACACCTATACAGCAGGTGATATTAAAGACATTACGGAAACAATAGAGGGCGGCAATCAGGAAGCTGATGACCTGAACGAAGAAAATGACGTCCCCTGACATACTAATTCCGGGAAAGATCGCGCACTAAGAGCTTGTTCGTACGCAAACACATGTACCCCTTTTAATTACAACATGTATCCCCTTTTAAAAAAACGAAGCTCTGATCTTTCCTGGGATTCTTTTATTCACTCCTTTCATCTCTTTTTCCCTTTTCCTTTAAAGGCTGATAAGTACGCTTCAACTCCCAATCTGTCAGCTTCACTCTTTTATTATATGTAGACTTCTTTAGGGTCGTTAGCTTTGTAATGTTATTTTAAATTACAAAGTGATGTTTAAAGCTATAGTACATTTTTCGATCCGCAAAAAGCTGTTTGTCGCACTCACGACCTTGTTCCTGCTTGCCGGAGGGATTTACGCGATGTTGACGTTGCCTATCGATGCCGTGCCCGATATCACCAATAATCAGGTACAGATCGTGACCGTCTCGCCGACCCTTGCCCCGCAGGAAGTCGAGCAGCTGATTACTTTCCCTATCGAAATTGCCATGAGTAATATTATGAATGTGGAGGAGATACGTTCCGTCTCCCGTTTCGGGTTGTCGCTCGTGACGGTAGTCTTCAAGGAGAGCGTACCGACACTGGATGCCCGGCAATTGATCAATGAACAGATACAGACCGTAGCCGGTGAGATCCCCACGGAGTTGGGGACGCCCGAGCTGATGCCGATCACGACCGGACTGGGCGAGATCTATCAGTATGTATTGAAGGTGGCTCCCGGTTATGAGGATAAATACGATGCGATGGAGCTGCGCACGATACAGGACTGGATCGTCAAGCGGCAGTTTTCCGGTATTCCGGGAATTGTGGAGATCAATAGTTTCGGAGGATACCTGAAACAGTATGAAGTGGCGGTCGACCCCGATGCCCTGTATTCGCTGAATATTACGATCGGCGATGTCTATGCCGCTTTGAGCAGCAATAACCAGAATACGGGAGGTAGTTATATAGAGAAAGTCGACCGGGCATACTATATCCGTTCCGAAGGAATGATCAGCGAAACGAAAGATATCGAACGCATCGTGATAACGAACCGCGGCGGCATACCGGTACATATCAGCGATGTCGGCACGGTGCGCTTCGGTGCGCCGAAACGTTTCGGAGCGATGACCAAAGACGGTGAGGGCGAATGCGTGGGCGGTATAGCCATGATGCTGAAAGGGGCGAATGCCAACGTGGTGACCAAAGAACTGGAAGCGCGGGTGGACAAAGTGCAGAAGATGTTGCCGGAAGGCATCAGCGTGGAACCTTACCTGAACCGTTCGGAGCTGGTTAACCGGAATATCTCGACGGTAGTCCGCAACCTGATAGAAGGGGCTTTGATCGTCTTCCTGGTGCTGATTGTCTTCCTCGGTAATGTGCGTGCCGGCCTGATCGTGGCTTCGGTCATTCCGCTGGCGATGTTGTTCGGCTTTATTATGATGCGGCTGTTCGGTGTGTCGGCGAACCTGATGAGCCTGGGGGCGATCGACTTCGGTATCGTCGTGGACGGTTCGATCGTTATCCTGGAAGGGGTTTTGGCTCATATATATACCAAACGGCTTGCCGGGCGGACACTGACGAAAGAAGAAATGGACCGCGAGGTGGAGGAAGGGGCAAGCGGGGTAGTGCGCAGTGCTACTTTTGCCGTATTGATTATCCTGATCGTGTTTTTCCCGATCCTGACGCTGACCGGCATCGAAGGCAAATATTTTACGCCGATGGCGAAGACGCTCGTCTTCTGTATTATCGGTGCATTGATCTTGTCGCTGACTTATGTGCCGATGATGGCTTCACTGTTCCTGAAGCGGACGATCTCTCCGAAGCCGACATTTGCCGACCGTTTCTTCGAACGGTTGAACCGTCTCTATAAATCCTGTCTGACGTTTTGCCTGCGCCATATCTGGGCGACCGTTTGTTCTGCCTTTGCGCTGTTGGCCGCCTCTTTGCTTCTCTTCACCCGTCTGGGTGCGGAGTTCATCCCCACACTCGATGAAGGCGATTTTGCCATGCAGATGACGCTTCCCGCAGGAAGCTCGCTGACGCAGAGTATCGAACTTTCCCGACAGGCCGAGAAGACACTGATGGACCAGTTTCCCGAAATCAAGCATGTAGTTGCCAAGATCGGTACGGCAGAAGTCCCGACAGACCCGATGGCTGTGGAGGATGCCGACGTGATGATCATTATGAAGCCGTTCAAGGAATGGACATCGGCAGGCAGCCGCGCGGAGATGGTCGAGAAGATGAAGAAGGCACTGGAGCCGATCACGGGAGCAGAGTTCAATTTCAGCCAGCCTATCCAGCTCCGTTTCAACGAACTGATGACGGGGGCTAAGGCGGATATCGCCATCAAGCTCTACGGGGAAGATATGGAAGAACTCTACAGTAAGGCGAAAGAGGTGGCGACCCATGTGGAGAAAGTGCCCGGGGCAGCCGACGTGATCGTCGAACAGGCGATGGGACTTCCGCAGCTGGTAGTGAAATACAACCGTGGGAAGATAGCCCGTTACGGTATGAATATAGAAGAACTGAATACGATTATCCGGACAGCATACGCCGGTGAGGCGGCAGGCGTGGTCTTTGAGAACGAACGCCGTTTTGAACTGGTGCTGCGGCTGGATCATGAGAAAGTCTCCGACCTTAATCTGGATAAACTCTTTGTTCGGACGGCCGAAGGCATCCAGATTCCGGTAAGCGAAGTAGCCAGTATCGAACTGGTGAACGGTCCGCTACAGATCAACCGGGATGCGACTAAACGCCGCATCGTCATCGGTGTGAATGTGCGTGATGCCGATATCCAGCAGGTCGTTTCGCAGATACAGGATACGTTGGACAAGCATATCAAACTGAAGCCCGGTTATTATTTTGAATACGGAGGGCAGTTCGAGAATTTGCAGAATGCAATCGATACGTTGTTGATCGTGATCCCGGTGGCACTGGCTTTGATCCTGCTGTTGTTGTTCTTCGCCTTCAAGAGCGTGACTTATACACTGGTCGTATTCTCGACGGTTCCTCTGTCGCTGATAGGCGGTATCGTGGCGCTTTGGCTGCGCGGTTTGCCTTTCAGTATCTCGGCGGGAGTAGGGTTTATCGCCCTGTTCGGTGTGGCGGTGCTGAACGGTATCCTGATGATCAATCACTTTAATGATTTACGTAAAAAAGGCACCTATAGAATGACTACGAATCGTATTATAGCGAAAGGTTGTCCGCATCTGCTGCGTCCGGTCTTCCTGACCGGACTGGTTGCCTCGCTGGGATTTGTTCCGATGGCGATCGCGAGATCGGCAGGAGCGGAAGTGCAGCGTCCGTTGGCGACGGTCGTGATCGGCGGACTGATCGTTTCCACCATATTGACTTTACTGATCATTCCGGTATTTTACCGGATTGTCAATGCCTTCCCGCTGATGTGGAAGAGAGTAAGAAAAAGTAATAGCCTGAAAGGTCTGTCCCTGCTCGTTTTGCTTTTTGCGCTGTCATCGCCTGTTTGGGCTGAAGGAGATGCAACAGGACATCCTGCGATGGAAGATGCGACACAGCCAACCGTCCTGACATTGAACGAGGCGCTTTCTGTGGCGTTGGAAAACCATCCCCGTTTGAAGACAGCCTCCGCAGCCATAGACCGTTCGAAGGCTTCCAAAGGTGAAGTCTGGGAGCCGGGTGCGACCTCCGTCAATTATTCCTGGGGACAGCTCAACGGGGAGACCCGCAGCGACAACCAGCTGGAAGTAACCCAGTCGCTGGGTTCTTTGCTCACACCGTTCTATAAGAATGCGCTGGTCAATAAGCAGATCGCGACAGGTGAACATTATCGTGAGATGGTGAAAAAAGAGATCGTCGCAGAGGTGAAGCGTGCCTGGGCTTATTACCAGTATGCCGCCAATCTTTGCTCGCTTTACCGCGAACAGAACGAATGGGCACTCCGTTTGCAGGAAGCGGGAAAGCTCCGCTATGAACAGGGCGATATCACGTTGCTGGAGCGGAATATGGCAACTACGCTGGCTGCGGACCTGCGGACCCGGCTGATGCAGGCGGAAGAAGAGCTGCAACTGGCTGTCCGTCGTTTTACATGGGCTTGTTATGCGGATCGTCCGATTGTTCCGGAAGACAGTACGCTGGCGTTATTCCCGGCGGAGACAGCGGAGGTGGAATTGGCGGATGTCTATCGGGATTATTTCCGGAGCATGGCGGACGAGAAGAAGGCGGTGCTGCAAGTGGAGCGTAGTCGTTTCTTCCCGGAATTGTCGGTAGGCTATGTCCGGCAGAAGATCGCGCCGCTGTCCGGATTGAACTCCTGGATGGTCGGAGTCTCTTTCCCTGTCTTGTTTTTCCCGCAGCAAAGCCGTGCGAAACAGGCGCGGATAGATGCCTATATCGCACGGACGGAGGCGGAAGCCAATACGCGTCAGTTAAGTAATAAAGTGGATGAGTTGCAGACGATGCTTCGCTGCCAGGGGGAAAGTATCCGTTATTATACGACCGGTGCCTTGCCCGAAGCCGATGCACTGATAAAGAGTGCCGAAATACAATTCAAGGAGAGTGAAACGGATATCATGCAGTTCGTGCAGAGTCTGAATAGCGCCCGCGAGATTCGGAAAGGATATATCGAAGCAGTGTATAATTACAATATCTCAGCATTGGAACTGGATTTATATACCGGTAAATAAATATAGAAGTTCAGAAGAGATGTTTTTCTATAAAATAGCTCCGTAGATATACGAAGTGACGAAAACAGTAAAAAAACATTCATCATAGGTATACTAAGTAACGAAAGCAGTAAAAAAATATTCATCCTAGGTATACGAAGTAACGAAAGCAGTAGAAAAATACTCATTATGGATATATGTATAGACGAAAATAATAAAAACACACTCTCCATAGATATATGGCAAATGTGTTTATACCGTTTTGGGTTCTCCATATGCCTATGGAGAGTAAAAAAACAGAAAAGACGTCATCTCGTATTGCATTAGTAAAATAAACTAGAAACAATTTGTAATAAAAACATACACAATGAAAAAGATATTTATTCCTATAGTAGCTCTGTTATTTGTATCTTGCAGTGCATCGACAGAAAAAGAACAACTTCAGGAGACTGTAAATACAAAAATTGAACCGGTAGTCGTCGTAAACGATACTATGCAGGCTGATGCCGTCACGTCGGCTACGGCCATGGCGAACCATTCTTCTTTCAACGGAAAAATGATCGTCCCTCCCCAACGCCATGCCACCGTAACCTTGACTATGGGCGGTACTGTACACACGACTTCGTTGCTGCCGGGTGATTATGTAAAGAAAGGAACTGTCCTGGTCACGCTCGAAAATCCGGACTTTATTCTCTTGCAGCAAACCTATTTGGATGCGCATGCACAGACGGAATATCTGGCAGCCGAATATCATCGGCAGGAACGACTGAGTTCGCAGGAAGCCGCTTCACAGAAACGGTTCCAGCAGAGCAAGGCCGATTATCTCTCCATGAAAAGCCGCCTGGAAGCTGCCGCGGCACAACTGACTCTGTTGAATATCCAACCCGAAGACCTGCTCAAAAACGGTATCCGTCCCTATTTGGAGATCCAATCGCCACTGAACGGCTATATTACCGGAATGCCGGTGAATTTGGGGAAATACATCCCTGCCGGTGAGCCTGTTTGCGAAGTGATCGACAAAGGAGAAACGCTTCTTTGCCTGACCGCTTACGAGAAAGACCTGGACGACCTGACTCCCGGCAGCCGTATCCGGTTCCGTGTGAACGGTATGGGAGAAAAGACGTTCGATGCCACTCTGCTGTCGATCGGGCAGGAGGTGGATGCAGTCAACCGTTCCCTCGAAATCTATGCACGGGTAAAAGGAAATAACGAACGTTTCCGTCCGGGCATGTATGTAACGGCGCGTGTAGAAAAGAAATAAGTATCTTTGTGGCATGAAAGTAAATATAGATAAATATGTATTGGCAGTCGTCGTCATCTCCGTAGTGGTGGCGTTCCTGACTCATTTCCCGGAACTGATTTCGTTATTCGACCATTCGGGGCAGAACAGTTTGTTTTCGGGAATGAGCATGGCAGATGTAGCCAACGAGATTCTTTTTACTTTCGTCTCATTGCTAATCCTGTTTGCCATGAATACGGTTCTGTTCGGCTTCAACCGTCCGACGGCACGGATCACATGGGGGAAGATGATCTTGTCGTTTGTCCTGACGGGCTTTGCCAGCAATCTGCTGGGACAGGGGTTTGTCTTTCTGCACCATCAGTTCGATATTCCCGCCATCGATGCGATGGTACATCATTATCTGCATCCGTTGCGCGATTTCATCATCACCTGTATCGTTACGGGAAGTTGCTATATGATCCACCTGATCCGGAAAAGCCAGCAGGTGTCGGTCGAGAACGAGCAACTCCGTAGCGAGAATTTGGTCAATCAGTTTGAGGCACTGAAGAACCAGCTGAACCCGCACATGTTGTTCAACTCGCTGAATACCTTGCGCTCGCTGATCCGCGAAACACCGGACAAGGCGCAGGATTATTTGCAGGAGCTGTCGCGTGTCCTTCGCTATACCTTGCAGGGCAACGAGTGCATGAGCGTCACTTTGCGGGAGGAAATGGAGTTTGTCAGTGCTTACAACTTCCTGTTGAAGATGCGTTATGAAGATAACCTGGAGTTCGATATCCGGATAGAAGAAGAGGCGGAGACGCTTCAGCTTCCCCCGATGTCTGTCCAGTTGTTGATAGAGAACGCAGTCAAGCATAATGAGATCAGTAACCGGCATCCGCTGGTCATCCGGGTCTGTACCACAGGGAAACAACTGACAGTCAGCAATCCGATCCAGCGCAAGAAGACGGCAAGCGGCGGTTTGCAGATAGGACTCGCCAACCTGGCCAAACGCTACAGCCTCCTGTTCAAAGAAGAGATAGAGGTGCGTGAAGACAATAATACATTTATCGTAACTATTCCATTGATATGAATGCAGTGATCATAGAAGACGAAAAGGCTGCCGTACGCAATTTGGTGGCGTTGCTTTCGGAGGTGACTTCGGATATAGAGGTCGTGGCAGTGTTGGACAGTATCGCGGAGAGCGTCGACTGGTTCCGTATCCATGAGGCTCCCGACCTGGTATTCCTGGATATTCATTTGGCGGACGGCTCTTCTTTCGAGATATTCGAGCAGGTGGATATTTCCTGTCCGATCATTTTCACGACAGCCTACGACGAGTATGCTTTGCGCGCATTTAAAGTGAACAGTATCGATTACCTGCTGAAGCCGATCGGGCAGAGCGACATCCGGAAAGCGATTGGAAAGCTGAAACTTTTACGTTCGGAAACGCCGGCAAAGGAGTTCGACTATAGCCGCCTCGTCCATCTCCTGAAACGCCAGGAGAGTTATAAGACGCATTTTTTGGTTCCGGTGAAAGGAGATAAGTTATTCCCTTTATCGGTCGATATGATCTTGTTCTTTTATATCAACGACGGACTCGTGAAAGCGGTAGTCGGCGACGGCAAGGAATATACTTTTACCCAAACGCTCGATGAGTTGTCCGATTGCCTGAATCCGAATCTCTTCTTCCGGGTGAACCGCCAGTATCTTATTTCCCGGAAAGCCATATTGGATATTGATCTTTGGTTTAACGGACGCCTGTCTGTGAACCTCAAATTCCCCGTGCAGGACAAGATACTGGTCAGCAAAGCGCGTGTGTCCGAGTTTAAGGAGTGGTTTACGGGTAGTTTGTAGTCTGTTATATACTGAAACCTGCGTTTGGTCTATTATTATCCCCGTGTTTGTCTATTAACCGGCAGCGCCATGCTTTGTTCGAATAGTTTTGCAGCGTATTAAACTGTAAACTTAAAGTGAATAAGGTATGAAGACTGCATGGTTGTGGATGATTTTGCTGTTTGTTTCTGTATGTCAGTGTGGGAATGCCCAGGTTTGGCTGAAGACTGAGTATATCGGCTCTTCCGGCTTCCGCGATGCGGATAACCAAAAGGTTGGCGGTAAAGGGGATATGAAGGTGATACAGGGAGGCGTGAATATCCCCCTGTCTATGAAGATGGATGAAAATAACCATCCGACCGCCTGGATGGTGGGAGTGGGCGCAACGTACGCATCGATGAATAACAAGAACCTGGCGGGGTATGTCGATCTAAAAGAGATATTCAATGCCCAACTGGCAGTGTCGTATATCCGCCCGTTGAATAAAAAATGGTCGCTGCTGGCAAGTGTCGGGGTGGGGACATTCATGGATACGCCCAACCTGTCGTATATCCGTTTCAATAATCTTATGGGAATGGGCATGGCAGCTGCGATTTGGCATCTGCGGGAGAACCTCGATGTGGGGATGGGACTGGCGTTGAATACGACGTTCGGTTATCCGATGGTCTTTCCGGCAGCTTTCGTGGATTGGCGGATCGAGGGACGTTATATGGTGAATGTCTCGATGATGGACGGGATCGAGCTGTCGGGCGGTATCCAGCTGCATAAGTTGATGCGCTTGAAGCTGGTCGCTTCGATGGGCGGAATGATGGCTTTGGTGGAGCATGGCGGGAAAGATCAGATATTTACACAGCAGTATGTCGTCTGCGGACTTCAACCCGAACTGGTCTTGTCGAAATCGTTCTCCATCCCGCTGACGGTCGGAGTGTCGGCTTACCGTGCCGCTTATTATAGCGACCGGACATTGAAAGCATTCTTCAAAGGAGACGAATATGATCCGCATTTCATGCCTTCCTTTTATGCAAGTCTGGTCTTGAAATATGGTTTCTAAGTCGATGACGTTTTTGATAAATCGGGTGGGATCGTTTTGTTATTACCGGGAAATGTACCACCTTTACTTCTCATATATAAATTAAGTTCGTGTTATGCCGAAGTCGGAAGGGACCTATAATAGTTTTATGATCAATTTTCTGATCGACAGGAAATACAGGGTAGCGAGACATTTGCTGCTTATACTGTTTTTCGTGTTCGTGTCGTTCAATCTGCCTTTTCTTACCTGCGCGGTTTTTTTGGATCAGGTGGATCATATGGTTTGGTATGTTAGCCTGGCATTACTTGTTTCTTATCTGGGAGGAGTTTATCTGCATCTGTATGTTTTGTTGCCGGAACTGCTGTTGAAGAACCGGTATGTGCTTTACACGATTACTGTCTCCCTGCTCATCTTCCTGATGATACTGATCTCTTTGGGGGCCGATTATGGAGTAACACGGTATTACGACCAGGAGCCGACACATTATTCTTATTTCTATAAAGACCGGATACCGGCGATGGAAATAGCAGGAAACTTCTTCCTGTATGCACTTCTGATTGCCGGGACGTCCATTACGATTCTGTTGCGCCGTTGGATGCAGTTCAGCAAGCGGAAGAACGAACTGGAGAAAGAGAGCCTGAAAACGGAGCTGGAATCTTTGAAGGATCAGATAAATCCGGAGTTCCTTTTCAATATGCTTGACGAAGCTGGGGAACAAACACCCAATGACCCTGGGCAGGCTTCTATGATATTGATGAAATTGAGTAAGCTACTTCGTTATCAGCTGTATGACGGAAAGCGGGAGAAGGTACTGCTTATCTCTGAAATTTCATTTATCGAAAACTTTCTTGATCTGGCGAAGGTTCGTTACACGGGCTTGAACTTTACAGTGACGAAGGAGGGGAAACTTAGTCGTAAACTGGTGCCGCCTTTGCTATTTATCCCGTTTGCTATCTATTATGTGAAACTGTTGCCGTCGGTAAGTTCACCGATGGATATTCATTTCACTTTCCGTGCCGGGGAAAAGGAGCTATTCTTTTCCTGTATCTGTTTTGCTCCGGGAATAACGGATAAAGATCCGGAAAACGGTCGGGAGCTGGAAGATATAAGGCATCGCTTGAGCTTGTTGTTTAAAGAATCCTATACGCTGGATACGGTGGATGAGGGAGCTATTTGTAGAACGAATTTGTATATAAAGCTATGAAAAATACATCCGGTTTTCTGTTACGCTTGCTGGTCGATCCTCGTTACAGGATTTGCCGGCATATCCTGCTGTTCGTTCTGAGCGTAATCATTCTGTCTGTAAATTTTTATGTCGATGTAATAGAAGACAGCCGCTTCCTGGTAAGCAATGTCATTCAGAGTGCTTTGTTGCTCGTCCCGATCTATTTGAGCGTATTTGTCCTCACACCCCGTTTATTGCTGAAAAATAAGGTTGGAACTTATGTGATTTCTGTTGTGTTGGTGATTCTTTTGGCACTTTTGTTCTCTTATATATTGCGGAAAGAAGCGATTGAGGAAGAATATGAGTTGTTCCAATTTTGGTTAGCCGCTTTCTTTTTCATCTCGTCCATTATTCAATTGTGCCTGATCATTGCCGGTGCTTCGGCTGTGATCGTCTTCCAGGATTACGTGAAATACGGGCAGCGGATCGACGAACTGAAGAATGCGACGATGCAGTCGGAACTGGAACAGTTAAAGAATCAGATCAATCCGCATTTCCTGTTCAATATGCTGAATAATGCGAATGTCCTGATCCGGGAAAATCCGGTGGAAGCAGTGCATGTCCTCTCCAAGCTGAAAGATCTGCTAAAGTACCAGTTAAAGGACAGCACTTCAGAGAAGGTATTCCTGGCAGACGACATCCATTTCCTGAACGACTATCTCAATCTAGAAAAGATACGGCGTGATAATTTCGATTTTATCATCTCGACGGAAGGAAAGATTGCGGATATAACCGTTCCTCCTTTGTTGTTCATCCCTTTTGTAGAGAATGCCGTGAAACATAATAACGATAATGAGAAGCTGTCTTATGTGCATCTTTATTTCAAGGTGGAGGAAGCTGCGCTCATCTTTATCTGCCTCAACTCCAAACCGGCGGAACAGAAAGAAAAGGCGGCAGAAGGGGGGATAGGGCTTGCCAATATCCGCCGTCGCCTGCAACTTCTGTACGATACGGATTGTTCTCTGGAAATAGATGAAACCGACATAACATATACGATAAATCTCCGTTTAAAACTAAAATAGATAATTATATGAATTGTATCATTGTAGATGATGAACCATTGGGCCGTAAGGCCATCCAACTGTTGGTACAGGATACACCGGCGTTGTCTTTGTGCGGGAGTTTCGGGGATGCTGTTTCTGCGGGTAAGTTTATGCAGGCAAGCCCGGTCGACCTGGTCTTTCTCGACATCAAGATGCCCGGCGTAAACGGCTTGGAGTTTGCCCGGACAATCCCGTCTGAAACACTCGTGATCTTCATTACCGCCTATGCGGAATATGCCCTCGACAGTTATGAAGTGGATGCGATCGACTATCTGGTGAAGCCGATCGAGATCGAACGTTTCAAACGGGCGGTACAGAAAGCCCATGCCTATCATTCTTTGTTGAAAACGGACAACAGCAAAAACCAGGTGGAATCGGTCTCTGCCGATCATATCTTTGTGAAAGCGGAGCGGCGTTATTTCAGGATACAGCTGAAAAATATCCTGTTCATCGAAGGTTTGAAGGATTATGTCGTGATACAGACACCCGAACAGCGGATCGTGACGAAGATGAATCTGAAGTCGATCCATGAGATGCTCCCGAAGGATGTTTTTCTACGGACAAACAAGTCGTATATCGTTAATTCCGACCATATTGATTCGTTTGATAACAACGATGTATTCATCGGAAAGTATGAAATATCGATAGGCAACAGTTACCGGGATGCCTTTTTCGAGAAGTTTTTTATGAAGAATAATTCCACGGATTAAGCTCCGTTCTCTTTAAAATCACGTATATTTGTCGTGGAAAAATGAATAAAATTAACGTAAGATGCCTAAAATAGCCCCTGATAGATGGCTGAACTGGCCTATGGGAGATTGATATGAAAGAATCGGTACGGATATTTCGTTTTATCATTGTGGGGACACTGAATGCACTTATTACCGCCCTGGTTATCTGGGTGCTGATGAGTGGCATCGGCTGTAATTACCTATGGTCGAACATTGCCGGATATGTAGCTGCGTTGATCAATAACTTTTGCTGGAGCAAGTACTGGATATTCTCTTCCCGTAGCGGAAAGTTCGAACGGGAGATTCCTCTTTTCCTCGTTGCTTTCGGATGTGCCTATGGCCTTCAGTTCCTGTCTCTGCTACTGATGGTGGAGATCGGAGACATGAATGAATACCTGGCACAATTCCTGGGCATGTTTGTTTACGGAGCCGTCAATTTCACGATGAACAAACGGCTCACTTTTAGGAGAATGGAGGGATAAGTCCTACGCTTGTGTCATCCCTTTCCATATCCTGATCATATAGAATGGCAGGTGGGTAAATGCAAAGACAAATGAAATGATCAGCAACACCTTACTCTCATCCCAACCGACCGTCTGCTGATGCCACAACCCGGTGATCACGCATAATACCGATAAGGTTATCCCAATCATATTGAGTGACAGATTTCCTCTGCGATGCTGTTGCATATATTCCAGTTTGCTATGTTTGATACCGTAGCATGCATAGATGTCAAGTCCGATAAGCATCCATAACACGAGGCGGATCCAGGTATCGGCAGGCAGGAAAAGCATCATACAAAGACAGGTGACGATACCTGCAACCGGCACGAACGGTACGAGCGGTGTCTTGAAAGCCCGCTGCACATCCGGCATCGTCTTTCTTACCACCAGTACACCGGCACAAACCAATGTAAAAGCGAACAAGGTACCGATACTGGTCATTTCTCCCGCAACCTGTGCAGGAACGAATGCGGCAAGCAATCCGACCAGCAACATAAACAGAAAATTACTGCGTGCCGGCGTGCGGAATTTCTCATTGATATGCGAGAAGAACGGAGGCAACAACCCGTCGCGGCTCATACTCAGAAATACACGGCTTTGTCCCAATAACGTAACCATGATGACCGAACAGTAACCGAACAGGATAGCCAGTACGATCGCCTTATTCAGCCACGGATAATCCGGCTGTATCACTCCGGCAGCATCCGCATGCCCCATGTGGGAGATCGCTACGGCAACAGGTGCAATGCCTTCCTGCCCGCTGAACTGGCTGTAGTGCGCCACTCCGGTCATCACATGTGCAAAGAGCATGTAAAGGATCGTGCAGACCAGCAGCGAAACAAGAATACCGATAGGCATATCCCGTTTCGGATTTTTAGCTTCCTGCGCAGCAGTCGATACGGCATCGAAGCCGAGGAAGGCAAAGAATACGATAGCAGCTCCACGCAGAACTCCTGAAAATCCATATTCTCCCAAAGTGCCGGTATTGGCCGGAATATAAGGAACGTAATTGTCTGTCTGAATATACTTCCATCCTAAAGCGACAAAGACCAATACAACAGAAACTTTCAGAAATACGATAATCCCGTTGAAGATCGAACTTCCTTCCGTTCCCCGGATCAGGAAAATGCTCATCAGGACAACGATCAGGAAAGCCGGGATATTGACAATACCGCCATCCCACGGACAAGCCGTTAAAGCATGCGGCAGATGAATCCCCAGCCCTTCGAGGAAGACGACCAGATACCGGCTCCAACTGATACTGACCGTTGTCGCCGCTACCGTATATTCAAGAACAAGGTCCCACCCGATAATCCAGGCGATCAGTTCTCCCATAGTGGCGTATGAATAGGTATAGGCACTTCCGGCAACCGGAATCATGGAGGCAAATTCAGCATAACATAGTCCGGCAAAACAGCAGCCAAGTGCAGCGATGGCGAATGATAAGGTGATGGCAGGTCCGGTATATCCGGCAGCAACGGTTCCGGTAATGGAGAATAGTCCGGCTCCGATGATAACCCCTACGCCCAGGGCGACCAGGCTCCAGGGGCCTAATACCCGTTTGAGTGTTTTACTGCCCGATTCGTTGGCTTCCGCCTGCAAGGCGGCTAACGGTTTCTTTATAAATAATCCCATTTTTCAATTTGTTTAAGTAAGGGCACACGCCTGTGTCCCCCTTTTATTTTTGATAATCGGGCACAAAGGTAGAGATTACGGGAAAAATATACAAATTCAATTATGTATGGACAGCCGTTCCCAGATATACTTGGGGATCAGATTCCAAAGAAAGACAATGGCGACATATCGCCAGTCGATTATGACAGTGCGCTTTTTTCGTTTCAAAGCCCGTACAATTCGTTGGGCAACCCGCTCCGGACGCATCAGCAGAGGATATGTATCATTCTTCAGCAAATCTGTTTTAACGAAGCCGGGACGTATATCGGTAAAGTCGATCTGTAGTTTCTCCATCCTTGCCAGTTGTGCCAGGGCATCGATATATGTATTCTGAAAACGTTTGGTAGCCGAATAGGCGGGGGCGGCTCCCAGACCTTTCGTCCCGGCAATGGAACTGATAACGGCCAGATGTCCTTTACCTTCTTCCCGGAAATAATTGAAAGCGGCAGTGACCATGCGGGTAAAGCCGATGGCATTGGTGTTTACCGTAGCCAGTTCGATGTCCGGATGTAATGCCCTGTTCTGGCTGCCGACACCCGTACTGAGAAGGAACAAGTCCATGCCTCCCAACTTTCCGATCAGCCGGTGGAGTTTCTCTACTGCATCCGCCTTGGTGACATCGAGCTCCTGTATTTCTATTTGTCCGGGTGCCTGTTCTTTGAATTTCTCAAGCAGCTCCAGGCGACGTCCTGCTACTCCGACACGCCAACCCAACTGGCGGTATATCTTTGCCACTTCGTAGCCGATGCCGGAAGTTGCCCCGATGATAACAATCCTTTTCACGATTTCTTTTGTTTAAATAATAGAAGAACAAATGTAATTAAAACTTTATTAATTCAAAGTCATGCCTCTTACTTATTGGCATTTGTACAATATTTATTACATTTGCTGCAACAAATCTTTAAACCATATTTATACCATGAAACATTTATTCTTAGGAAAGCTATGGGTTGTGTTGCTCTCCCTTTTCTGTGTGTGCTCGGTATCTGCACGCAAACCTATCAAGACGTTGCTGATCACCGGACAAAACAATCATAATTGGCAGGTTAGCCATGTCGTGTTAAAACAAATACTGGAAAACTCCGGTCGTTTCTCCGTCGATTTTGCCGTGTCGCCTTCACAAGGACAGGATATGTCGGGGTTTGTACTGGATTTTACACCGTACGAATTGGTCGTGCTCGATTATAACGGCGATTCATGGCCGGAAGAAACCAATAAGCGTTTCCTTGAATTTGTACAGAATGGCGGGGGAGTTGTCGTTTATCATGCCGCAGATAATGCCTTTTCCAAATGGCCGGAGTTTAACAGGATATGTGCTTTGGGAGGATGGGAAGGACGTAATGAAGATTCCGGTCCATATGTATACTGGCAGGATGGAAAGCTGGTCAAGGATAGCTCCGCCGGTCCCGGCGGTTCGCATGGCCAGCAGCATGAATATGTATTGAACGGACGTAACAAGGAAAATCCCATCATGAAAGGATTGCCGTTGAAGTGGCGTCATACAAAGGATGAACTGTATGATCGCATGCGTGGTCCGGGCAATATAGGCGATTTGCTTTATACGGCCTATTCGGATAAGGAAACCGGAGGTTCGGGGCGCGAGGAGCCGCTGGTCTTTACCGTTGATTATGGTAATGCGCGTATTTTCCATACCATGCTCGGACATGCCGGTGCTACGGTGGAAGATAATACGGCTATGCAATGTACAGGTTTCCAGGTCTTGTTGCTGCGTGGTGCAGAATGGGCAGCGACAGGAAAAGTCACCCAGAAGGTTCCGAAAGATTTCCCGACTGAGACGCAATGCAGTTACCGGAAAGATTATAAAGAAAAGAAATAAGATAGATATATCATACGAATTTGGCGAAAAACCATTCACCCTTCACCTTTCGGGCATAATATATTGCAATATAGGATATTGGTCGGGTGAACAGTTGGTGAATGGTTTGCAAAAAAGGTGAATGGTTCGATCAAACCATTCACCTTTTTTGCTTTAGCCTATTCAATTTAGTCTTTAAGTAGGCAAGCGGGTAACCTTTAAAAAGCATGCAAGTAACCCGAAAGATATTACCTGATAGCTTTGCGACGATGCTCGTTAAGCTTACCGACGTTGCTCGTTAAGCTTACTGACCTCTGTCGTTAAGGTTGACGGCGGTGGTCGGCAAGTGAAAGGGTAGTATCTTTACTGTTAGTATATAACTACCTTTGAAAGAATACCTCGCTGTCTCGTCCTTTATTCGCTCCGTAGCGTATCTGCCGGGGCTATTCTTGACGACAGGTAAGCCGGATACCAGGCGCCCAATGTAATAAAGAGTGCCATAAGCAGATAAGTTGAAATTAAACCGGTAAAGATGCGGAAGAACGTAACCGGCATGATATTCGTCCCGACAAATTCCAGTTTGGCTATATTAATGCAAATGATAGCGGCAGGGATAGCTACCAGGCTTAACAGCAGCCAGCCTTCGCCGATCATCATTTGTAATATCTGACGGCGTGTGGAACCGATCGCCAGGCGCAGGCCGATTTCCGGTTTCCTGTATTCGTTGCGGAACCAGAAAGTACCGATAATTCCCAGGAAAATATTGAAGACCAGGAATACCATAAAGGCTATCCGGTAGCGGATGGCATCTGTCACTCCGTTGGTAAGATAGAGCCTGTCCCTTAAATCAGCATAAGAGTCCACTTTGGAAAGTACAAAGTTTCCGATATTTATCTGCTCCCTCATATCCCGCTGGAAATTGGAAATGAACTCTTTGGGCCGAAGTCCTGGCTTTGCCCGCAGGCTGATGCCCAGTGATCCGGCGAGTTGCCGCTCGTCCCAATCACTGAATCCGGACGTAGACAACAGAAAATAAGCCGCCCTTTCTTCCCGGCTGTAATCATCCCGTTTTAACGCTCCGCAAACACCTCCTATGCGGAATGAATTGTCATCATTCATGTAAATGGAATGTCCTTTAGCCTGTCCGTCGGGAAAAAGAGTTTCTGCCAGTTTACGGGAAATGACAATATCCTTTTCTGTCAATGCATTTTTTAAGGAAGAGGGTTCTTTTCCGTCTAAAGACCGGACTTTGAATACATCGAAGTAGGAGGGAGTAACCGGCAAATATTGAAATTGGACCATTTCGGAACTGTCCCTTCCCATCCGGTTATCCATGTAACTGGGGTTGTAAGGGCTACTGTCGAGTGTCAGGCAAACATCTTCTACCTGCGGATATTGCCGGATACGTTCGATAATGGATAAATACTGGTCGACAGGCTGTTTTTCTGCGTTTTCATACCGGATGTAATTCGGACTGTTTACAGGAACGGTCGTGAGTCGTATCTGATAAGTATCTTCTATATTATAAGCATTTTCGATCGAATCGGCATACCGGATCGTGGTAAAGTAATCCATAATATACCACACTAAAATGAACACAAGGAACAATTCGGCTACAATCCAGGCATTTTGTCTGCGTTGTTTCCATATGAGTTTTAAGAGATGTTGTATCATAGTTCTTGTTATTTATCGTTTATAGCATCAACAATGGGGCGTCCGAGTGCACGCCAGGCAGGAATAAGGGCAGACATCAGGTTTAAAACCAGGCAGAAGAGCAAGGTATATCCGAAGATGGCCGGATTGATCAGCATACCGGGTGAAAGGTCGATGGAAGCAACCAGGGAAGTTCCGTCCCAGCCATAATTGCCCAGCAGCCATCCTTTCAGAGAACAGATCAAGCCATAGGAAAGAAGTAATCCGATCAGTCCACCTAATAAGGTAAGCAGTAGATTTTCGTATAATATCTGCATAAGCAGTGTCCGGTTCTGAGCACCGAAAGCTTTGCGGATACCCAATTCTTCCATGCGTTTTTTCATGCGTGAAGCAGTCATACCTGTCAAATTGATGGAAGGTACCAGTAACAGCAGAAGCACTACTAATACGAATTGCAGGTAAATCTTCAGATAATCCGGCATGTTGAAAGAGTCTTCTTCGTGTAACCAGGCACGCAGTACCGTGTCCGGCTGGCCATTTAATACGTAGTTGAATTGCGGATTTCCGTCACTGTAACGTTTGCAAAGCTCTTCGGCTTCCTGCCGGATGGCATCGAAGTCACCCGGCTCTTTTGCCAGAATGCACACGATCATATGGCCTAAAAGATAATTGCACCATTTACTACCCTGTATCTGTTCGGGGCGGTTGGTGAAGGGTATCCACATCTCGGCATAACAGTATTTTGTTATGGAAGAGACATCTTCTACTACACCGGACACCTGGTATTCTTCAAAATTTAACAGGAATGTTTTACCGGTTGCATCGGATGTATTGAATAGCCGGCGGGCCAGTGATTCACTGACGACTGCTTTTTTGATTCCCGATGTGAATTCTTCCTCCGTATAAGGTTTTCCCGACAGGAATTTGAATTGGAAGACTTTCCAGAAGGCAACGTCTGTCCCCATCACAAGCCCGTTGTAGACATCGTTGTTTCCTTGAACCTGTATAAATTCTATCTGTTCTCCGATCGGAAGGATGGCGGTGACGGCTTCCGGTTTTTGCAAGGGATAAAAACATTCTTTGATGGTCGGGTAGGACAGTTTGCTGCTTCCGTTTCCCTGCCCTTTTTCTTTGTTAAGTATTTTACCATGCTGTATGATCATCATCCGGTCGCGGTTACTTTCCGGCGTAATATTCCCTGTGCGGAAATAATATAAGATAGCCAGTACCATAACCATTGTAATGGCCAGGCCGGTACCGGTTATATATACGATGCTGAAAAACTTGTTTTGCCTCAGCATCTGCATTGCCTGCCTGAAATAGACTTTATACATAGGAACTTTGTTATTGTTGTTTGATTTTCATAATAGCAAAGTCTGTGCCATAAAGGTAAATGATTGTTATTCAGTTCTCGACTGCGTTTCGTTGTGTTCGTTATCGGACATAGTGTTCGTTTTCGTAAGGCTTACTATTCCGTCTTCCAGCGAAAAGCGTTCATCATGTTCAGCCAGGAAACGAATGGCGGTGATCAGCTTGTCGGAAGGAAAAGGTAAATTCTCCGTCAGACTTTTGGCTTCTGCCGGACCGTCCGCCAGTGCTTTCAGCAAAGCGTCGCGTATGGCATTGAATGTATGATTGTTCAGACCGGAATCGTTTTTAGCCAGGCAGACGTCACAACAACCACAGTCAGAAGGATCCTTTTCCCCGAAGTAGGAAATCAGCATCCGGCTCCGGCAGATCCGGTCTTCGTTGATATATTCCATGACCCGGTTGATTCGGCTTTCGAAACGTTCTTTACGCTCTTCATAGGCCGAACGGGGGATGGAGAGGTATTTAAGCTCTTCGCGGGTCCGGGTATAAATGATAAGAGGCGTTTTCTTATGAGGAATATAATTTACGATCCTGTATTTGGACAGGCCGATCAATACATCGTAGATTTCCTGCTGGCTTAAACCGGTCCGGGTAGAGATCAATCCTTCATTAATATATACGTAATCCGAAAATAGTCCGGTATAGGAACGGAGGATACATTGTATCACCTCGTCCGTTTTCTTATCCTGATGCAGATACTTGTAAAGTTCGTCGCGCGTAGCCGTAAATACAAGGCGTGAAGCATTCTCTTGTTCTTCCGTGTACTCTATGTAGCCCGCCAGTTCCAGTATCTTCAAGGCATGGTGTGCCTGTAAATGCGAAAACTTATAGGCCGTACAGAAATCGACGAGTGAGAAATCGTGTACCGTATCCAGTCCGAAGCCCATCGCTATCTGATAATAATTGCCCAGGGCTTCATAGACCCGGCAGATAAAATCCCTGTCCGGAAACTCGTCCGCCAGTCGTTTCTTTAGTTTCGTACAATCTATATTGGAGCATAACGCAACGGCATAAGCCCTCTGTTCATCACGTCCGGCACGTCCGGCTTCCTGGTAATATTCCTCCAGCGATCCGGGCATATCCAAATGAACCACCAGGCGTACATCCGGCTTGTCGATACCCATACCGAATGCATTGGTCGATACGATTACCCGGCATTCGTTGTTCTTCCAACGGCTTTGACGCAGGTTCTTTTCATCCCGGTTGAGTCCGGCATGGAAGAAGTCTGCTGAAATACCCGCCTGTTGGAGCATGACTGCCACTTCCTTGGTCCGTTTCCGGTTACGTACATACACGATAGCCGTTCCGGGCACTTTTCCCAAAATATAGACCAGTGAGTTTAGTTTATCCTCGGTCTGCCGTACGATGTACGAGAGGTTTTTCCGTACGAAACTCTTCTTGAATACATTTTTCTCCTTGAAATGCAGCCGTTCCTGAATGTCGTTGACCACTTCCGGAGTGGCTGTGGCTGTCAGGGCGAGTACCGGTACCCCGGGAAGTTCCTCACGGATATCGGCAATGCTCAGATAGGAGGGACGGAAGTCATATCCCCATTGCGAGATACAATGACTTTCGTCGATGACCAGCAGGTTGACGTTCATCGCCTGCAGCTTGCTCTTGAATATATCGGTCCCTAACCGTTCGGGAGAAACATACAGGAATTTGTAATCGCCGAAGATACAGTTCTCCAGTTGGGCGATGATCTCCTGTCGTGTCATTCCTGAATAGACGGCAGTCGCTTTGATTCCCAGTCTGCGGAGATTGTCGACCTGGTCTTTCATCAAAGCGATCAAAGGGGTCACGACAATGCATATTCCCTCCATGACCAATGCCGGCACCTGGAAGGTAATCGACTTGCCTCCCCCAGTCGGCATCAGCCCGAGTGTATCTTTTCCCTCACAAACGGAGTGAATAATATCTTCCTGCAAAGGGCGAAAAGCAGGGTATCCCCAATACTTTTCTAATATCTTATGGTAGACGTCCACCGGTTTCCTTCATATGTCATCGACCTTTATGTCTTTAATCATGAGCTGCAAGGTCGTGTTACCGTTATATGTATTTTCTTCGATCGTGTAGCAGATATTGAAAGGTTTCATACCTTTAATATGTGTGCTGTGCTGATGCATTCCGAATGCGATACCGTGGATCGGCGTGTTCGACTTGTCGTCTATCAGTTCCAGTTTGATGTGTTCCAGTTCCTTTCCGACCAGTTTGCTTGTCCCGTAATCTTTTACGTTCAGCGAGCAGAACACCGGTTTTTGGTTGTCCGGACCGAAAGGATTCATTTTCTTTAGTTCACTCATGAACTTGGCATTGATATCTTTCAGATCCAAAATCGCATCGATATCGATTTGCGGAGTCATCTGTTCCGGAATAATTTCGTCGGCAGCCAATTTCAGGAAACGTTCGGTAAAAGCATCCAGGTTTTCCTCTCTCAGGGAAAGGCCGGCAGCATAGGTGTGTCCTCCGAAGTTTTCCAACAGGTCGCGGCAGTTCTCGATCGCCTTGTAAATATCGAAACCTGTGACCGAGCGGGCGGAACCGGTAATCAGTTCGGACGATTTGGTCAGTACGACTGCCGGACGGTAATATTTCTCCGTCAGGCGGGAAGCGACGATGCCGATCACGCCTTTATGCCATCCGCGGTTGTAAACGACAATCGCTTTCCGGTCCTCCATATTGGCAAATTCATCGATGATGGCATTCGCTTCGTCGGTTATCTTCTTATCCAGCTCCCGGCGTTCGTCGTTGTATTGATTGATGTTTTCGCTCTTTTCACGCGCCGATTCCACATCCTTTGCCAGTAACAGTTCGACTGCTTCCTTTCCGTTCATCATTCGTCCGGACGCATTGATGCGAGGACCGATCTTGAAAACGATGTCGCTGATGGTTATATCTTTTCCGGTCAGTCCGCAGATGTCGATGATACCTTTCAGTCCCAGGCTCGGGTTACTGTTCAGCTGTTTTAGTCCATAATAGGCCAGGATACGGTTTTCACCGGTGATAGGCACGATGTCGGAAGCAATGCTGACGGCTGTCAGTTCCAGCAGTTTTTCCAGTTCCGAGAACGGGAAGTTATTGCTTTTGGCAAATGCCTGCATAAATTTAAAGCCTACGCCGCAACCCGACAGATGCTCATAGGGATAGATGGAATCCACCCGTTTGGCATCCAGTACAGCCACGGCATCCGGCAGTGTATCATCCGGCATATGGTGGTCGCAGATGATAAAGTCGATACCTTTGCCTTTGGCATATTCGATCTTTTCGATAGCCTTGATTCCGCAATCGAGTGAAATAATTAATGAGACTCCGTTGTCGGAGGCATAATCGATCCCCTTGTAAGAAATGCCGTATCCTTCATCATAACGGTCCGGGATATAATAATCCAGGGATGAAGAATAAGGTCTCAGGTACTTGTAGACAAGCGATACGGCTGTTGTACCGTCCACGTCATAATCGCCGTAGATCAGAATCTTTTCTTTATTCCCCAAGGCTCTGTTCAACCGCTTTACCGCCTTATCCATATCCGGCATAAGGAACGGATCGTGCAGGTCGTTCAGGTTGGGTTTAAAGAATTTTCTGGCCTCTTCAGCCGTCGTGATCCCTCTCTGAACAAGCAGCAGGCAGATGATCGGGCTGAAGCCGATTTCGGCTGCCAGTGCATCTCTCTTACGTAATTCTTCTTCTGTAGGGGTTTGAAAATTCCATTTGTTAATCATTATATATTGTTTTTTTCTTTTTCCTTATCGCAGATAATGTGTCGATTGAATCACATTATCATCGAGGGTGAATACCCTTCTTCTTTTGAACCCGTAAAGTTAGAAATTAAAATGGAGAATATCGATGAATATGGCATATAATTATTTCCCCGTTTATATAGTTAGTTGGAAAATAAACCTGTATATTTGTCACAATATTTTAAAAAACAATGACGGAAGATATAAAAAAAGCCTGTGAGGTGATGCAGGCGGGAGGGATAATTCTTTATCCTACAGATACTATCTGGGGAATTGGTTGCGATGCGACCGATGAGAAAGCCGTACAGCGTGTGTACGACCTAAAGAGAAGAGCTGACAATAAGGCTATGCTGGTCCTGATGGATAGCTCGGCCAAACTAAATATGTATGTGAATGATATTCCGGATATAGCCTGGGATCTGATCGAAGTGGCGGATAAACCGCTGACTATCATTTATTCCAATGCAAAGAATCTGGCTGAAAACCTGTTGGCAGACGACGGAAGTGTCGGCATACGTATAACCAATGAAGAGTTTTCACGTCGGTTATGCGAACGTTTCCGCAAGCCGTTGGTCTCGACTTCAGCCAATGTGAGCGGAGATCCTTCTCCTGCTAATTTCTCTGAAGTGTCCGAGGTGATAAAGGATGGCGTCGACTACATCGTTTCTTATCGTCAGGATGATATGGGCAAGGCACAACCGTCGAACATTCTTAAACTGGGTGCCGGAGGTCTTATTCAGGTGATCAGGTAATAATGAAAAGAAACAGACAGGCAGTAAAATACATCGTATCGGATTTTGTATCGGCGGCGGTCGTCTGGTTTTTATTCAACTGGCTGCGTTTTGAAGAGATGGCCATGTATGAGGTGGCTACTTCTTTTACTAACTATCTGACCTACATACAGGTCTTGAAAGGACAGTTGTTCGTACCATTCTTCTGGCTGATATTGTATTATTTTTCAGGTTACTACAACAAACCGCTGGGTAAGTCGAGGCTGACGGAGTTATTCTCCACGTTCGTGACTGTGTTGATCGGAGTGGTTTTTATATTTTTCGTGGTGGTGCTGAATGACTTGCCCCGTTCTTTTCATATTTATTATGAGCTGTTCTTTGCTCTTTTGGGATTACAGTTTTTTATGACTTATATTCCCCGTCTGATAATCACACAAAGCGGTTTGCGAAAGATCAAGAGCCGGGAGTGGGCGATGAATGTCCTGATTATCGGAGCCGGAGCGAGGGCTGCCCGTATTGCCGGCGATCTTTACCGGTTGGGATTTCATATTTCCGGGTTCATACCCGAAGATGAAGTAACGCCGCTGTCGGTGAAAAAAGAAGAGGTGGTCGGGACGTTATCTGATTTGGCATCGGTTATAGCAGACAAGAATATCGACGAACTGGTGTTGGCGGCTGAAACGGACGATGACAAGAAACAGCTTACCATTCTTTATTCGCTTTATTATTATGGTTTGCCGATAAAGGTTTTGGCGGATAAGCTAAGTATGTTGTCGCAGGTGAAGATAAAGACGATCCGGGGTATTCCTTTGGTGAATGTGACGGAAAATAATCTATCGGCAGTTGAAAAGAATATCAAGTATGTGATGGATAAAGTTTTATCTGCGTTGGTACTGGTGCTGCTCTCGCCGATGTATCTTTATATAGCCTGGCGGGTGAAGAAGGATTCGCCCGGACCGGTGTTTTTCCGGCAGGAACGGATCGGGTATATGGGAAAGCCCTTTTATATCTATAAATTCCGGACGATGTATATCGACGCGGAGGATAAAGGCCCTCTGCTTGCTTCGGAGAAGGATAAAAGGATCACTCCTTTCGGTCATGTTCTGAGGAAATATAGGTTAGACGAGTTTCCGCAGTTTTGGAATGTGCTGAAAGGGGATATGTCGATTGTCGGCCCGCGGCCTGAGAGAAAGTTTTTTATCGATCAAATCGTGAAAAAAGCGCCTTATTATTATTTGTTGCATAATGTAAGACCGGGTATCACTTCGTTGGGAATGGTGAAATATGGCTATGCCAATGATGTCGATAAGATGATAGAGCGTTTAAAGTATGATGTATTATATTATGAAAATATGTCGTTGGTACTGGATATAACCATATTGATTTTTACAGTGCGGACGGTGTTTACTGGTAAAGGTATTTGAAATGGCAAAAGAAGGTTTATTTTACAGGTTCCTGTTATGGAGGGACAAGCATATAAAAGAAAAGCATTTTATTCTGGTGATCAGTTTTCTGGTCGGTATCTGTACGGCTGCGTCTGCGATCATCCTGAAACAATTGATCCATCTGATACAACATCTTCTTACCGGCAATTTCGATGTAAGCGGGGTGAACTACCTGTATCTGCTTTATCCGGTGATCGGTATTTTGCTGGCGGGTTTGTTCGTGAAATACATTGTACGCGACGATATCAGTCATGGGGTGACAAAGATCCTGTATGCCATTTCGCAGCGCAAGAGCCGCATCAAGCCTCATAATACCTGGACTTCCATTGTGGCGAGTTCGGTTACGATCGGTTTTGGCGGATCAGTAGGAGCGGAGGCCCCGATCGTATTGACGGGAGCTGCTATCGGTTCTAACCTGGGGCGTTTGTTCCGTATGGAGCAGAAGACATTGATGCTGTTGGTCGGTTGCGGGGCAGCCGGTGCGATTGCCGGTATTTTTAAGGCGCCGATTGCCGGACTGGTCTTTGTGATCGAGGTGTTGTTGCTCGACCTGACCATGACATCGGTATTGCCTTTGCTGATTTCATCGGTGACGGCGGCTACGGTCTCCTATATCTTTACAGGTACGGAAGCTATGTTTAAATTCTCGCAGACTGAAGTATTTGAGATTGAACGTATACCGTATGTGTTGTTACTGGGTGTTTTCTGCGGATTGGTTTCTTTGTACTTTACACGGGTGATGAACCGGGTAGAAGGAATGTACCGCAAACTGGGCGTTTACTGGAAGAAGTTCCTGCTGGGCGGTGTTATGCTGAGTGTGCTTATCTTCCTGTTCCCGCCGCTGTATGGTGAAGGTTACGATACGATCGGTTCGCTGCTGAACGGGCAGTTCTCGCATATTATGGACAAGAGTTTGTTTTATAACCTGAATGATACCTATTGGGGGATTCTTGTATTCCTGTTCCTGATCCTGCTGACAAAAGTGTTCGCATCGAGTGCGACCAATGCCGGTGGCGGTTGTGGTGGTATATTTGCACCTAGCTTGTATTTGGGTTGTATCTCCGGATTTCTTTTTGCACATGCTTCCAATTACTTTCCCTTCACCATGTATATTTCTGAGAAGAACTTTGCTCTGTTGGGAATGGCAGGAATCATGTCGGGGGTTATGCATGCTCCGCTTACGGGTGTGTTCCTGATTGCGGAACTTACCGGTGGATACGATCTTTTCCTTCCGTTGATGATCGTTTCCATCAGTTCGTATCTGACTATTCTGATGTTTGAACCTCATAGTATCTATTCAATGCGTCTGGCTCAGAAAGGGGAGCTGCTTACGCACCATAAGGACCGTGCCGTTCTGACTTTGCTGAATACGGACAGTGTGATTGAAAAAGATTTCCAGACCGTTTCACCGGAAATGTCGTTGGGTGATATGGTGAAAGTCATTGCGAAATGCGGACGAAATATTTTCCCGGTGATCGATGAAAAGGGTGTTTTATTAGGAGTCGTGCTATTGGATAATATCCGCAACATTATGTTCCGTCCGGAGTTATATAACAGGTTTCATGTATCCAAGTTTATGGTGTCGGCTCCGGCAAAGATACAGATCGGGACACCGATGGAGCAGATCATGGGTATCTTTGACGATACGAAAGCATGGAACTTGCCGGTTGTGGATGAAGAAGGACGCTATGTCGGCTTTATGTCGAAATCAAAGATATTTAATTCATACCGCGAAGTATTGGTAGAAAACTTTTCAGGAGATTAAAAAAATGGAAAAAAAAGAGTTACGGATTGTATATATGGGCACTCCCAATTTCGCTGTGGAGAGCCTGCGTGCCTTGGTGGAAGGCGGATATAATGTAGTAGGAGTGATAACAATGCCGGATAAACCGGTAGGGCGTCATGGAAGTGTTTTACAGGCAAGTCCGGTGAAGGAATATGCTTTGTCACAGAATCTCCCGGTGTTGCAACCGGAGAAGCTGAAGGATGAAACGTTCCTGGATGAACTGCGTGCGCTGAAGGCCGATTTGCAGATAGTGGTTGCTTTTCGTATGTTGCCGGAAGTGGTGTGGGATATGCCACGCTTCGGAACATTCAATCTGCATGCATCTTTGTTGCCTCAATATCGTGGTGCAGCTCCGATCAATTGGGCTGTTATTAACGGGGATACTGAAACGGGAGTTACAACATTCTTCCTTACACATGAAATCGATACTGGAAAAATTATCCGTCAGAAACATCTTCCGATAGCCGATACCGATAATGTGGGAACGGTACATGATGCACTGATGGCAATAGGCGCAGGGTTGGTTACGGAGACGGTCGATCTGTTGCTGGCCGGTAAAGTCGATGCCATTCCTCAGGAAGAGTTTATTAAAGATGTCATCGAGTTACGTCCTGCTCCCAAGATATTTAAAGACACCTGCCGTATCGATTGGAATCAGCCGTCAAAGAGAATCTATGATTTTATCCGTGGTTTGTCTCCGTATCCTGCGGCCTGGACGGAGCTGGTAGCTTCGGATGGAAGTCGTCAGGCTTTAAAAGTCTATCAGGCCGAAAAGCGTCCTGCTTCTCATAACCAGGCCATTGGTGTTATTCTTACAGATGCGAAGAGTTATATCGATATCGCCGTGGAGGATGGTTATATCCGTCTTTTGGATCTTCAACTGGCTGGTAAGAAACGAATGGGAGTAAAAGACTTCCTGAACGGAAACAGACAAATCGGAAATTATACCATAAAATAAGAATGGGAGAAACCAGACGAATTATCTATATCATCCTGGGTTCTTTCTTCCTGATACTAGGAGCAATCGGCATATTTGTCCCATTGCTCCCGACTACTCCTTTCTGGTTATTGACCTGTTGGTTTTATATCCGCAGTTCGGAGAAGTTATACAACCGGGCGATGAGTAATCGCTATTTCGGCTCTTATATCAGAAACTACATGGTTGACAAAGCTATTCCTTTACAATCGAAGCTTATCTCTATTTCTGTTATGTGGCTTTCTGCCATATTGACTTCTCTCTTTCTGATCGAATATCTCTGGGTGAAAGTGCTGCTGATATTGATTAGCATTGGGGTAACCTGGCATATCCTGTCATTCCCTACCAAGAAATAAACGTAAGATTCTACAATGATCGCTCCTGATTGTACAATAAATATATGGGGCAGAATATCTATTTTTGCTCTTACAAAATTCTAATCGTAACATATCATGAAAAAGATCGTAAGGCATCTGTCTGCCATGTTCATATTATGGGGCTTGGCTTTCTGCTCTTTATTATCCTGTGGAAATAAACAGAAAGAAATATATGTAACTTCCTGTTTGTTTCCGGAAGGTGTTTCTGTCGATGAAAAGGCGCGTTTGGCTGCCCATGTCGTACCTTCCGACCGTCAATTGGCATGGCAGCAGATGGAGTTTACCTGTTTCATCTGTTATGGTGTAAATACTTTTACCGATAAAGAGTGGGGAACGGGGAAAGAAGATCCGTCCGTTTTCAATCCGACAGAACTGGATGCCCGGCAATGGGCACGGACGGCGAAAGAGGCTGGGATGAAAATGATCCTGCTGACCTGCAAACATCATGATGGCTTCTGTCTATGGCCTTCGGCTTATACCGATTTCTCGGTGGCATCTACTCCCTGGAAAGATGGAAAAGGCGACCTGGTCCGTGAAGTGGCTGATGCTTGTAAGGAATATGGTCTGAAGTTTGCCGTTTATCTCTCTCCCTGGGACATGAATCATCCGGATTATGGGACGGAGCAATATAATGATTACTTTGTTAACCAGCTGACCGAACTATTGACGCAATATGGTCGTGTTGATGAAGTCTGGTTTGACGGTGCCTGTGGTGAAGGACCGAACGGGAAAAAGCAGGAATATGATTTCATGCGTTATTATGAACTGATCCGCCGCTTGCAACCTCTGGCTGTTATTGCTGTTATGGGACCGGATGTGAGATGGGTAGGAACGGAGAGCGGCTACGGACGTGATACGGAGTGGAGTGTATTGCCGGCGGCAATATCCAGTTTGACGGCTATCGCGGAATCTTCCCAACAGGAAGCCGGTAGCGGTACTTTCTTGCCGGAAGGAGATAAGATGGCACAGGATTTGGGAAGCCGCACTTTATTGGCTGATGCGAAAGGTGTGATCTGGTACCCTTCCGAGGTAGATGTTTCGGTCCGTCCGGGCTGGTATTACCATGCGTCGGAAGATACGTCGGTGAAGACTCCTCAAAAGTTGATCGATATCTATTACAGTTCGGTAGGGAAAAACTCGTTGCTGCTATTGAACCTGCCTCCGGACAAGCGGGGATTGATCCATGAGAATGATTACGCCTCTTTAATGAATATGAAGCGAATATTGGGAAAGACATTTGAAAAGAATCTGTTGGAGAATGCTGTTTCGTCTGTCGGTGAAATCGGTGATTTGACGGATGGCAGGTTGGAAACTTATTGGCAAGGTTCCGGAAAAACAAATACGATAGAAATATCCTTTGAAGGAGAGCAGGAGTTCGACCGTCTTCTTTTGCAGGAAAATATCACGGAAGGTCAGCGGATCGAAGAGTTTGTATTAGAATGCCGGGTGGATACTGAGTGGATACCGGTAGCAGAAGGAACAACTGTCGGGTATAAGCGGATTCTACGATTTGATCCGGTACGTTGTAGTGAAGCACGTATTGTAATCAAAGAATCGAGGGATATCCCTCAAATATCGGAAATAGGTTTTTATAAGGCATCGGAGGAAGAAACGGCTAAGGAATAAACCATCCTTTCGTGGTATCGGAATGCCGGGGTTCCCGATACCACGAAAGGATGGTTACTGATGCTGCAACTAAGCTGGTTACCCTGCCTGCTTATTTGATTTAGCAATTGAACGAATTATCTGTTGAGAGTGATTCACTTTCAAATTCATGTTTTACTTGATCAACCCAATGCTTGATCCGTTCATCTGTCTTTTCGGGCTGGTTTTCGATGTCCAGTACCAATCCCACAAACTTTCCTTTTTTTACTGCTTGGGATTGATTGAAGCGATATCCTTCCGTAGAGGTTTGACCTATCACTATTGCTCCCCGTTCAGCAAAAGCTTCTGCCAGATAGCCGATCGCATCGACGAAATTATCCGGGTATTTAACCTGGTCTCCCAGGCCAAAGACGGCTACCTTTTTTCCTTTCAGGTCAGCAGAGGTTACTATCGGCATTATTTCATCCCAATACGTGGGTAGTTCTCCGTCAAACCAGGTTGACGAACCCGCAATGATATAATCGTATGTCTCGAAATCGCTCTCTCCTGAGTTTTCAACCGGGATAATATCGATCTGAACATCATGGAATGCATCTTTTATCTTTTGAGCAACTGCTGCCGTCTTTGCAGTAGACGAACCATAAAATAATCCAATCTTTTTCATATTTCATTCTATTAATAATCCAACAATTCTTTAGCAGCGTTATAAATTTTCTCCTCATTGGGAAGGATAGCCTTCTCGAGTATCGGATTGAATCCGACGGGGGTAAAGATCGAACCGACACGCTGTATCGGGGCATCCAGATATTGGAACAACTCGGCACCGATCATACTGGCAATTTCAGCTCCAAAACCGGAGAACACTTTGTCTTCATGTACGATCAGTACTTTACTGGTCTTTTTAACAGATTCAAAAATAGTCTCTTTATCCAACGGAATAAGCGAACGGAGATCGATCACTTCGACATTCCTGTTATGCTCTTTCTGTAACCGTTCGGCAACATTCAGGCAGAGATGAGTGGTATTACCATATGTAATAATACTCATATCGTCGCCTGCCCGGCGGATGCGTGCCTTGCCGAATGGGACTTCAAAATCATCGGGAACGACGGCAGATGCTTCAACTGCATTATATAAAGCTTTCGGTTCGAGAAACAGGGTGAAGCCTTTCGACCGCATGCTCGTCCGGAGTAAACCAGCAGCATCATCGGCAAAAGAAGGGTAGACGATCCGTGCACCGGGCAACGTAGTCAGCGCCCCTTCGATAGTCTGGGAGTGATATAAACCTCCTCCGATATAACCTCCGGAAGCCAGACGAAGCGTGATGTTGGGAGTGAACCGTCCGTAACTTCTCCAGTATTCGTGGGTACATTCCACATACTGTTCTACTGCGGGCCAAAAGTAATCGGCAAATTCGGCCCCTTCTATTACAACATGGATTTTAGGATCGAAGCGGCACATGCCATTAGCCGTACCAACGATATAGTCTTCGGCAATCGGGGCATTGAAGACACGGGCATCGCCGAACTCTTGCTGCATTCCTTTTGAGATATTGAAAACGCCGCCTTTCTCTTTGTTGGCAATATCCTGTCCCCAGATGAACGTGTCCGGGTTGTGACGGAATTCTGCTTTCAGTGTTTTGTTGATGGCGGTGACCAATGTTTCTTTTTCTCCGTTTTCATCGTGTATGCCGTCCGTATATTTGGTAGGGATATAAGGCTCGGGCAAAACAAAGTCAGTGACTGTGGCAGGATCCGGATCGGGTGCGGCCAATGCTTTCCGGTTGGCTGCGCTCAGGTCTTTCTTTGCTTTGTCTTCTATCTCCTTCAGTTCTTCTTCCGTAAATCGTTTGTAACGGAGAAGCATACGGCGGAATTTGTACAAAGGGTCGGCTGCCTTTACATAGTTCAGCTCGTTTTCATCGCGGTATAAAGTATGTTTATCCGAATTGGAATGGGAACCGATACGGACGCAGTTTGCCTGTACGATTACCGGTGTACGGTTCAGGGCATATTCTTTTGCTTCCGTCATGGCATTCATGGAGTCGAATACGTCCTTACCGTTACAATGGATAATCTTCAGGTTTTTGAAACCGGAGAAGTTGTCGGCCACCTTTCGGTTAGCTGTCTGATCCTCCTTCGGAACAGAAATGCCGTACCCGTTGTCCTGAATAACAAAGATAACCGGCAGGCGTTCCGTGCTGGCACCGTTTATCGCTTCATACACGAAACCTTCGGAAGTGGCGGATTCACCGTGTGAAGTGATAGCAACTCCTTTGTGTTTGTAGTAAACCATCGCACGTCCGACACCAGCCGCATGCAGGTCGTGTGTACCTGTTGCGGAAGAGATATTTTCTATGTTCCACTCCGTTTTGGCGAAGTGGTTCGACATATGCCGTCCGGCACCAGTCAGGTCGGTCGCCTTAGAGATGCCGTTCAGAATAATTTCTTCAGGAGTCATTCCGGCCGATAATACCGTGAGCATGTCCCGGTAATAGGGGAACAGGAAATCTTCTCCCTTTTTGAAAACCTGCCCGATCGCAAGTTGAATCCCGTCATGTCCGGCGTATGGAGCATGATATGACCAACCTAACGATTGTAGCAGGTAGGCAGGGGCCTTTTCGTCGAGAGCCCGGCCAAGTGTCATCAGATAGAACCACTTTTTCAGGGTTTCTTTATCCGTAGTCTTTATATCGTACTTTTTCATGTTTGAGTAATTTAATTATTAAAGATTCCAGTTTTCCAAATAATCGGCAATGTAGCGCAGGAAAGCACCGCCCAAAGCACCGTTGATAAGACGATGGTCGTATGACAGGGACAGATACATCTTATGGCGTATTCCGATCGTATCGCCTTCCGGTGTTTCAATGACAGCCGGTTTCTTTTCTATATAACCGACACCCAGGATGGCTACCTGCGGTTGATTGATGATCGGAGTGGCAAACAGGTTCTTGAATGTACCGAAGTTAGTGATCGTGAAAGTTCCTCCTTGTATATCATCCGGCGCAAGTTTATTGGCACGTGCTTTATTGGCCAGAGAATCGATGGCAACGGCAAGGCCGTTCAGATTCAGCTTGTCGGCATCACGTACGACCGGGACAATCAGGTTGCCGTCATCCAGTGAAACTGCTATTCCTACATTGATATGCTTTTTCAGAATGATCTGATAGCCGTTGACAGAGGCGTTAACCTGCGGAAATTCGGCTAGAGCTTTAGCTGTCGCTTCCGTGATGGCCGGCATATAGGTCAGACTGATGCCTTCGCGTTTCCGGAATGCATCTTTTGTGCGGGAGCGCCATTGAACCAGTTTGGTTACATCTACTTCCACAACCGTTGTGACATGAGGTGAGACGTTCTTCGACATGACCATATGATCAGCAATGATCCGGCCGACACGATCCATCTCGACTATTTTGTCCTCGCCGTTTGCCGATATGGGTATTGACGGAGCAGAAGCCGGAGCGGATGGGGCAGAAGTAACCGGAGTTGCAGAAGCTGCTTTGCTTTGTGGAGCAGGTTCCGGTTTGCTGGCTGGTACTGCCTGTGAGGGCTGCTGCGCTTGCGTTCCCGAAGCGGTATTTTTCTTTCCGGAGAGGTAATCTTTCATATCTTTTTTGCTCAAACGTCCCATGTAACCTGTTCCGGGAATCTGATCCAGTTCCTCTTGCGACAGATTGGCTTCGCGGGCCATTTGGAGTACGACAGGCGAATACCATCTCCCGTCTTCTTTGGCAGCCTGCGCTTTAGGCACCGGTCCTGAAGATATCGTGTTGCTATTCCCGGCAGGAGCAGCGGCTGTCGTTCCTTTTTCAACTTTTTGTTCTGAAGCTTTGTGATCGGGTGCATCCTCTTCTTCCGAACCTTCCAGCAGGATTACTGCGACTGTTGTACCTACTGCAACCGTATCACCTTCCTGGAATAATATTTCAAGTACTTTTCCGGCAACGGGGGAAGGTATTTCCGCACTGACCTTTGCCGTACTTACTTCGAAAAGTACATCGTCTTCTTTGATGAGATCACCTGTTTTTACAGACCAGGAAATAATGGTTCCTTCTGTAATACTTTCGCCCAGTTTGGGCATTTTTATTTCGAATGTAGCCATAGTATAATTAATTTATTTCTTTTTGTTATCGCCGGATAAATAAATCGACCGTGAATATTTCGGTCTGTTCTATTGTTATAATGGAACAAGGAAGAGATATGGAAAGTTCTATATTACAGGGCGTAAGTATTGAATATCCAGTTTTCGTCAGCATATTTTTTATTCCTTAACAACCGAATCTCCTCCAGGTCCTGGTCCGTGAATTCGTATAGTCGGAAGGTTGTGCTGCGCGCAGAGAAATAAGTCAGCAAAGACTGCTTGAATTTGTCGATGGTGATGGGGACAGGCAGTTTGCCGCACAGATTGGTCACCGGACTTTTTACCGACGGAACGAAATAGGGACGGGCTGCCGTATCATGTCCGGTGGTATATTCTGTCGATGGGTGAAGCACATGTTCGAGCGTTTCTAGATCGGTGGAAAACAAAAGAGTGGCATGGTGCAGCATCCTCCGTTTATGGATGGCTTGTGCGCTACCGGATACTTTCAGACCGTCGATAGTCAAGCCCTGTCTTTCGTCGGAGCAGGCATGCAAACCGTAAGTCTCCAGGAAATCTATGATGCTGTTGGTAAATCCGGTCGGGCGGATCTGACTGCTGTTTTCGATAAAAGAAAGGTTCAGATTGCCCATGTCGTGATATACGGCACCTCCGCCGGAGTAACGGCGCGCCAGTTTGATTTGCTTTTGTCCGGCATATTCAAGATCTGCTTCCGCCCATATATTTTGATATTTACCGATAACGACGGCCGGTTCATTCTGCCATAACATGAAAATGTCTTCAGAGAAATTCTTCAGAAGATACTCTTCTGCTGCCAGATTGAACCAGGCGTCTGTATGAGAGTTATGAATGCAGAGCATTACATATATAAACTTTCGTGAATGACTTCCCCGACTGTCGGATGGGGAAAGATATTCTTTTTGAACTCTTCCGTCGTGAAACCGTTTTCGATAGCGATACCGGCTGTAATAATGATTTCGGAAGCCGGGTTTCCCAGCAGTTGGCAACCGATGATACGGTCGTCCGTATCGGTGATCAGTTTGCATAAGCCGGTGATTCCTTCGTTCTCTGCCATAAAACGGCCGGAATAGGTCATCGGTATCTTTACTACATTATATATATTGCCGGCAGCCAGCAACTCTTCCTCCGTTTTCCCGACACTGGCGACTTCCGGATTGGTGTAAACGACAGCCGGAATCGCATTATAACTTATCTGGTCGTCATGTCCCAGCAAATGATTGATAGCAACTTCCGCTTCCCTGTATGCTGTATGGGCCAGCATGGAGAAACCGGTGACGTCTCCGCAGGCATAGACATTGGGGTGGGAGGTTTGCATGTATTCATTTACTTTTACGTCGTTCCGCAAGAGTTCGATGCCGATGGTTTCAAGACCCAGATTCGCTGTATTGGCTTTTCGTCCGACACTGACCAGTATTTTATCTGCTTCGATCGTTTCCGTCTTTCCGTCTTTTTCAACGATCACGCTGTCGGAAGTGACTTCAATAACCTTGGTTTCAAGAAAGAACACAACACCTTTTTTAGTGTATTCTGCCCGGAGCATGGCGGATATTTCCTTATCCATCGCACCGAGTATTTCGGGCATCATCTCAATGACTTTCACTTTTACACCCATGCTGTGAAAAAAGGATGCGAATTCCATGCCGATCACTCCGCCGCCGATAATGGCGACCGAACGGGGTAGTTCTTTTATGTCCAGAGCTTCTCTCGATGTCCAGTAGGCAATATCCGACAGTCCTTTTATCGGTGGAATGACGGTTTCCGAACCGGTACAGAGCAAAATGTTTTTTACCGCAAATACTTCTTCACCGCATTGGATCAGGATGTATCCCTCTTCTTCTCCGCGGATCAAGGCTTCACCCTGCACGATTGTTACACCGTTCCCGTTCAATTTGGCTTTCACGCCCAGTGTCAGTTTCTTTACGGTCTTATTTTTTCGTGCGATGATCTTGCCGAGGTCGAACCCCGGATTATCATCTGCCTGTATTCCATATTTGGAGGCACTCTTTATGCTATCCAGTATTTTTGCTGAATATAATAATGTCTTGGTAGGAATACAACCTTCGTTCAGGCAGACTCCGCCAATGGCATTCTTTTCAAAGAGTATTGTTTTTAATCCATTCTCGGCGGCCCGTTCACCGGCTGTATAGCCGGCGGGTCCTCCTCCGATAATGGCTATGTCATATTTCATAACCTTTCGTTTTAATTATTCAAAAGTAAGGAAACGTTCTCCCATCGGGTCGAATTCTTTTCCTCCCGGTCCTTCGGTCGGTGTACCGAACGGCATTTGTGCGATCAGCTTCCAGTTCGGGTCGAGTTTCCATTCATTTTGCACCATTTCATCGATTAACGGATTGTAATGTTGCAGGGAAGCACCCAGGCCGGCATCTTCCAACATCGTCCAAATAGCGAACTGATGCATGGCGGAAGTTTGTTGTGACCAGATAGGGAAATTATCTTTGTAACTCGGAAAAGCTTTCTGTAAGTTTTCTACAACTGCCATATCTTCAAAGTATAAAATAGTTCCATACCCGCAGTCGAAGCTGGTATTGATCTTTGCAAGCGTTTTTTCAAATGCTTCTGCCGGAACAATCGCTTTTAATGCTTCTTTTGTGATATCCCAAAACTTCTTATGGTTCTTTCCTAAAAGAAGAACTACCCGTGACGATTGCGAGTTGAAAGCGGAAGGTACGTTTTTCACTGCAAATGCGATGATCTCTTTAATCTCATTGTCTGAAATAGGAGAGCTGTTAGTGATGTGATAGTATGTTCTCCTGTGTTCTACTGCTTCTTTAAAATTTCTAGCCATTTTTACGTAAGTATTTATGTTTATTATTATTAGTAAAACCAATAAAGTTGTATTTTTGTTGCACAGGAATACATATGTAAGTATAGGTAAAATTTATCGGAGATTTGTATGGTAGAATCAAAAATAATTTTTACCTTTGCGCCCTGTAAAGAGAGAAACTCTATTAGAATCTTCGTTCTGATCATGATGCTAGTTCGGAAGGGAAGACAGATAGCAGGAGTTGTAATTAATTTATTGCGTTAATAAAAAAAGAAGATAGCAATGTCTAAAATTTGTCAAATTACCGGAAAGAAAGCAATGGTTGGCAACAACGTTTCTCACTCTAAGAGAAGAACGAAACGTAAGTTTGATGTTAACCTGTTTACTAAGAAGTTCTACTGGGTAGAACAGGATTGTTGGGTTAGCCTGAATATTTCAGCCGCAGGCTTGCGTACTATCAATAAGCTGGGCTTAGATGCAGCAATTAAAAAAGCAGCTGAAAAAGGTTATTTAAACGCTTAATTTGGAGGAAAAGAAGAAATGGCAAAGAAAGCAAAAGGTAACAGAGTTCAGGTTATTCTTGAATGTACTGAACACAAAGAAAGTGGTATGCCGGGTACATCCAGATACATCACTACAAAGAATAGAAAAAATACAACTCAGAGATTGGAACTGATGAAGTACAATCCGATTCTGAAGAAGATGACTTTACACAAAGAAATTAAGTAATAGGAGATTTTAAACGATGGCAAAAAAAGCAGTTGCAACATTTAAGAAAGGTGACGGCCGTACTTATTCAAAAGTAATTAAAATGGTTAAGTCTCCGAAAACTGGTGCTTACATCTTCCAGGAAGAAATGATTCCTAACGAAGCAGTAAAAGATTATTTTGCGAAATAATCTTTCGTAATAAGAGATATAGAAAAGAGGTCCTTCGTCATGGAGGACCTTTTTTTGTTTTCATATTTGGTATGTTACTTTTGGTTACTTTTCTATCAAGAGAAAAGTAACGGAGATTATAATGGATAGAATCAAATATTTTTTTACTTTTGTATGGGCGTTGACGACGCGTCACTAAATAATGTACAATAATAAAATTAATAATATAAACAATTAAGAACCATGAGATTTGATGTATCCAGCACTGCGCTGTTATCACGTTTGCAGTCTATCAGCAAAGTTATTGCGTCTAAGAATTCTTTACCGATCCTCGACAGCTTCCTGTTCGACCTTGATGGTAATAAACTGACTATAACAGCTTCGGATGCTGAAACACGTCTGGTTACTTCTGTTGAGGTGATGAATGCAAAAGGAACCGGACTTTTCGCCGTTTCTGCCAAGATTCTGCTCGATCCTTTGAAGGAGCTGCCTGAACAACCGCTTACTTTTGATATTAACGACGAGAACCTGGAGATCTTTATCCATTTCCAGAACGGTAAATACAATTTCATCGGCCAGAAAGGAGATACTTACCCGCAACAAAAGCCGTTGAATGATAATGCTATCGCTATCATCGTCAATTCACAGATGTTATTGAACGGCATCAGTCGCTCGCTTTTTGCTACAGCCGACGATGAGCTTCGCCCGGTGATGAACGGAGTCTATTTCGATATCCATACCGATGATCTGACTTTTGTCGCATCAGACGGACACAAACTGGTTCGCTTGCGTAATCTGTCAGTGAAATCACCCGAAAGAGCTTCTTTTATTTTGCCGAAAAAGCCGGCTAACTTATTGAAGAATCTGCTGGGTAAAGAAACAGAGATGGTGAATATCAAATTCGATGATAACAATGCTTATGTAAGCTGTGTAAACTTCGAAATGGTTTGCCGCCTGATAGAAGGCCGTTATCCGAATTACAACAGTGTGATTCCGCAGGACAATCCGTTCAAGGTAACAATCGACCGTGTGTCTTTCCTGAACGCCTTGAAGCGTGTATCCGTGTTCTCTAATCCGGCAAGCAGCCTGGTTAAGCTGCAGTTGAAGGAAAGCGAAATGGTTGTTTCCGCACAGGATATCGATTTTTCTACTTCCGCTGAAGAAAAGATCGTTTGCCAGTTTGACGGAACGGAACTGAATATCGGTTTCAAGGCAACCTATCTGATTGAAATATTAAGTAACATCAATTCGGAAGAAGTAATTCTTGAATTGGCAGATCCCTCACGTGCCGGCCTGATCGTTCCTGCTGAAAATGAAGAGAACGAAGACCAGCTGATGCTGCTTATGCCAATGATGTTGAATGACTAATAAATAAAAAATGCAATTAAACCTGAGAAACCCGTTAGTCTTCTTTGACCTGGAGACTACGGGTATAAATATCGTCAAAGACCGTATCGTTGAAATCTCTTTTGTGAAGGTTCACCCTAACGGCAAAGAAGAGTGTAAAACGAGACGTATCAACCCGGAAATGCCCATTCCACCGGAATCGACAGCGATCCACGGCATTACGGATGAAGACGTAAAAGATTGCCCAACCTTTAAAGAAATAGCAAAATCACTGGCTGCGCAGATTGAAGGCTGTGATTTGGCAGGATATAATTCCAACCGCTTCGATATACCTTTGCTGGCTGAAGAATTTCTTCGTGCGGGAGTGGATATCGACCTGAACAAGCGTAAGTTTATCGATGTGCAGACTATTTTCCATAAGATGGAACAACGCACGCTTTCTGCCGCTTATAAGTTTTATTGCGATAAGAGCCTGGAAAATGCTCATACTGCAGAAGCCGATACAATGGCGACTTATGAGATTTTGAAAGCACAGCTCGACCGTTATCCGGATGATTTGCAGAACGATATGGAATTTCTTTCCAAATATTCCAGCTTCACCAATAATGTGGATTTTGCAGGCCGTATGGTTTACAATGAAGATGGTAAAGAAGTCATCAATTTCGGTAAATACAAAGGCAAGCTGGTGGAAGAGGTGCTGAAGAACGACCCGGGTTATTACTCCTGGATCATGAATGGCGATTTCCCGTTGAATACGAAGAAAGTGCTTACCGAAATCAAATTGAGAGGTTTTAATTCGAAATAACAGCAATGAACAACTTTGAGTTTGCCAATCCTGTAAAAGTAGTATTCGGGAAAGGTACGATTGCACGTTTATCCGCCCTGATTCCTGCCGGAAGCAAGGTACTGATGGTTTATGGAGGCGGAAGTATTAAGAAAAACGGTATCTACGACCAGGTAACAAATGCGTTGGAAGGTTTTGAAGTAACCGAATTTCCGGGTATCGAAGCCAATCCGCATTATGAAACCTGCATGAAAGCGGTAGAGATTGTAAAAGAAAAGAAAATTGATTTCCTGCTGGCAGTAGGAGGTGGCTCCGTTGTCGACGCTACTAAATTTATTGCAGCAGCCTATTATTACGAAGGCGAACCCTGGGATATTCTTTCCAAAGGGGGCGTTATCAAAAAAGCATTGCCCCTGGGCGTTGTATTGACGTTATCGGCAACCGGTTCCGAAATGAATGAACGTTCTGTCATTTCGCGTGCGGAAACCCGTGAGAAACTGAATTTCGCAAGCTCGCTGGTATTCCCGCAGTTTGCCGTACTCGATCCGGAAGTGACTTATTCATTACCGGCAAGACAAGTCGCCAACGGCGTTGTCGATTCCTTTATCCATGTTGTAGAACAATATCTTACCTATCCGGTGAATGCCAAAGTGCAGGATGCCTTTTCCGAAGGTCTGATGAAAGTGATCTATGACGAGGGTATCAAGGTTTTGGATCATCCGCAGGATTATGATATTCGTGCCAACCTGATGTGGGCAGCCACCAATGCGCTGAATGTATGGATCGGACAAGGCGTTCCGCAGGATTGGTCGTCTCACCGTATGGGATATGCGTTGACAGCCCAGTTCGGTCTGGATCATGCACAGACGCTGGCTATCCTTTTGCCGGGTGTAATGACCTATATGTTCAAGGAAAAGCAAGTCAAACTAGCCCGTATGGGTGAAGTTGTCTTCGGTATCACTGAAGGAACGGAAGAAGAACGTGCCCGTAAAACGATTACGGCCTGCGAAGACTTTTTCCGTCGTATGGGACTGAAAAACCGTTTAAGCGAATGCGGCATCAAAGAAAGCGATTTGGATGCACTTGCAGCTCCGGTAGACAAGCAGGGCTGGCATTTGGGTGAACATCATAATATTGACAGTAAGGTAACACGCGACATCCTGATGTTGCGCTTATAAGAAAAAGATACATCCGGGAGGAAAATAAATTTCATTCGGAAGAAAATCAGATTTCATCCGAATGAAACTAAAACCCCTTTCGGATGAGTGTTTATTTGAATAACAACAATGATGCTGAAAGGTAAACATATCATACTGGGAATTACAGGAAGTATAGCGGCTTATAAGGCGGCTTACATCATCCGTGCATTGGTAAAAAAAGGAGCTGAAGTGCAAGTTGTGATCACTCCGGCAGGAAAAGAGTTCATTACACCGATAACGCTTTCTGCTTTAAGTAGTAAGCCGGTTATCAGCGAGTTCTTCTCTAACCGTGACGGCTCATGGAACAGTCATGTCGATCTTGGATTATGGGCGGATGCCATGCTGGTTGCTCCGGCAACAGCTTCGACAATCGGTAAGATGGCGAACGGTATTGCAGATAATATGCTGATTACGACTTATCTGTCATGTAAAGCTCCGGTGTTTGTGGCTCCGGCAATGGACCTGGATATGTTTGCCCATCCTTCTACACAACAGAATCTGGAACGTCTCCGTTCTTTCGGAAACCATATTATCGAACCTGCCGAAGGCGAGTTGGCAAGCCATCTCGTAGGCAAGGGCAGAATGGAAGAACCGGACAAGATCATTGCCGTTTTGGAAGAGTTTTTTGCTTCCCGAACCGTTCTTGAAAAAAAAAAGATTGTAATAACAGCCGGTCCGACGTACGAAAAGATTGATCCCGTACGTTTTATAGGTAACTATTCTTCCGGGAAGATGGGATTTGCACTGGCGGAGGCTTGTGCACAGCAAGGGGCGGAGGTCACATTGATTGCCGGTCCGGTATCGCTGACAACCGTGCATCCGAATATACATCGGGTGGATGTGGAGTCCGCCGAAGAGATGTACGAGGCGGCTATGGCAGCCTTTCCGGATGCGGATGCCGGTATTTTATGTGCTGCAGTAGCCGATTACCGTCCGGAGACGCAAGCGGATGAAAAGATCAAACGCGAAAGCAAGGGCGAGATGACGCTGCACCTGGTTCCGAATAAGGATATCGCTGCTTCTTTAGGAGCTATCAAGCGGGAAGGGCAGGTATTGGTCGGCTTTGCATTGGAAACGAACAATGAAGCGACGAATGCCGAAAGCAAGTTGAAGCGGAAAAACCTCGATTTCATCGTGTTGAATTCGCTTCGTGATGCAGGTGCCGGTTTCCGTTGCGATACCAATAAAATATCCATTATCGACCGTCAGGGAGAATCGGTCAGTTATCCGTTGAAGTCCAAACAAGGGGTAGCTGCTGATATCGTAAACAAGTTGGCAACATTATTGAAATGAAAATGATTAAAAGACTGTTATTCCTGTTCCTGTTGGGAACAATTCCTTTTATCGGTAAGGCGCAAGATCGGGCAAATGAGTTTAACGCCCAGGTGAAGATCAATAGTGATAAGATCCAGGGAACTAACAAGCAGGTGTTTACTACGCTGCAGAACGCTTTGATCGAGTTTATCAATAACCGGAAATGGACGGATGCGACCTTTGGTATCAACGAACGGATTGACTGTACTTTTAATATCATTATCAATGAGATGCCTTCCGATAATAGTTTCAAGGCGGAATTACAGGTACAGGCTAGTCGTCCGGTCTATAATTCGAGTTATATAACTACTCTGTTGAACTTCCGCGACACACAGCTCGATTTCGATTATACGGAGTTCGAGCCGTTGGAATATACGGAAAATTCTTTGAATAACAATCTTACGGCTACGATCATATTTTATTTGTACACCATCCTGGGACTTGATTTCGACAGCTTTTCCCCGAAAGGTGGAAGTGCTTTCTTCCAACAGGCACAACAGGTCGTTACACTGGCGCAGGCACAAATGTCATGGAACGGGTGGAAAGCCTTCGACAGCGACCGTAACCGCCATGCAATAGCAACCGCGCTGACCGAAAATTCCTCAGAGGGTTATCGTGACATGTGGTATAATTATCACCGGAAAGGACTCGATGAAATGGCTGCAAATGTCGATCGCGGGCGTACTACGATCCTTTCTTTATTGCCTGCCCTGGAAGAATTGAAGAAAACACGGCCAAATTCTGTCTTGTTACAGATGTTTGCCGATTCCAAACTGGACGAAGTCGTTGCCATTTATTCCAAGGCGACCACGACAGAAAAGCAGGAAGGATATAAAATGCTGTCCAATCTGTATCCGGCAATGACTACGCGTCTGGAGCCGCTCAAAAAGTAAAAAAGTATTATGCTGAAATCTTTATTTATACAGAATTTTGTCTTAATCGACAGCCTGGATATTCAGTTCGATAACGGCTTTTCGGTCATCACCGGTGAAACGGGAGCCGGGAAGTCTATTATTTTAGGGGCCCTCTCGTTGGTGCTTGGGCAACGGGCAGACGGGAAGAGCATTAAGAACGGCTCGGATAAATGCGTGATGGAAGCTACTTTCGATGTCTCCAAATATCAGCTGGAAGAGTTTTTCCATGTGAACGACCTGGAGTATGATCCGGATATTTGTATCCTTCGCCGGGAATTGTTCGCTTCCGGTAAGTCGCGTGCTTTTGTCAACGACTCACCGGTTCCTCTTACCGTAATGAAGGAGCTTGGAAGCCGTCTGATCGATATCCATTCGCAACATCAGAATCTGCTGCTGGGAGATAACCGTTTCCAGCTGAAAGTGATCGATGTAATGGCTGAAAACGAAATACTTCTGATCCTGTACCGCAAGGAATACCGGCGTTATCAATCCCTGAAGCGGGAGTTGAAAGAGCTGGAAGAAAAGGCTGGTCAGAACCGGCAGGAAGAGGATTATATCCGTTTCCAACTGGAGCAACTGGCAGAGGCCCGTTTGGTAGCAGGCGAGCAGGAAGAATTGGAGCAGGAGTTGGAAACCTTGTCCCATGCCGAAGATATCAAGAGTTCTTTATATAAAATCACTGAATTGCTGAATGGCGAAGAACAGGGGAGCGTCCGGCTTATCAAAGAAGCCCTTTCCACCGTCGATTCGTTGGAGCGGTATTATCCGAAAGCCAAAGAAATAGCCGAACGTCTGCGCTCTGCTTATATCGACCTGAACGACCTGGCTTCGGAGACGGATGTCCTGAAAGAAGACATTGAATTTAATCCGGAACGTCTGGAATGGGTGAACGAACGCCTGAATACGCTGTATACTTTGGAGCAGAAGCATCGGGTCGCCACCGTGGAGGAGCTGATAGCCATACAGGATAAGTATACCGAACAATTGCACGATATCGATTCATTCGACGAGCAGATCGATGCTCTGAAAGGGCAACTGGATATCTCTCATCAGGAACTGCTCCAACAAGCAGCCGTTTTAAGCGAACAGCGTAAGATTGCATCCAATGCAATAGCCAGGCAGCTGGTGGAAATGGTTCTTCCGCTGGGAATGCCGAATGTCCGTTTTGCCGTGGATTTTGTTTCCCGGCAGGAACCGGAAAGCGATGGAATGGACGATATCCGATTTCTTTTCTCCGCCAATAAGAGCGGTGAACTGCAACCTGTCGCCCAGACAGCATCCGGTGGTGAAATCTCCCGCCTTATGTTATGTATAAAAGCAATGATTGCGGGATTCACGGCTCTTCCTGCTATTATTTTCGATGAAGTGGATACGGGTGTTTCCGGTGATATTGCCGATAAAATGGGGGATATTATGCAGGATCTGGGTTCAAAGATGCAGGTGATCACGATTACTCATTTACCCCAGATTGCAGCCAAAGGTAAAGATCATTTCTTTGTTTATAAAGAAGATACATCCGAACGTACGATAACCCGGATCAAGAAACTCAACAAAGAAGAACGGATCAAGGAAGTGGCGCGCATGTTGAGTGGCGCATCGTTGACGGGAGCATCTATAGCCAACGCAAAAGAGTTGTTGAAGGTCAAACGTTGATCGGACCGTTAAACCATTCTTTCTTTAATTGGTCATAGTAGTAATTACTAACTAAAAACGAAAAGTCATGAAACGGATTAGCTTTATATGTGTGTTGATTTTGTTGTGCAGTTTGCCGGGACAAGCTCAGTTTTGGATCAGTTTTGGTTGGAATGAACCCCATTGTCAGAGTTGTCTCTGGATGGAACAAGCCATGCGGTTGAATGGGAGGCAGGCAGCCGATTACCATAATATCGTACATAAATACGGTCAGAAGATAGAGAAGGAAGCCCGTAAGCATTATCGTTACTGGGACCAGTCGGCAAAGAAGATCTTTAATCTGCGTATGGAGCGCGACCGCAGGTTGCAACGCGTACTTTCTCCTTCGCAGTTCCGTCTGTATGTTCGCTTTGTCCGCGAACGTCCGCAGCGTATCCATGATTATCAGGGTTGGTATAACAATCCTCATTATCCGAACTATCGCCCGTCAGATGTCTGCTGGCGTTATGAAGACCATTACTGGCATAATCAATGGGAATATTCAAACGGACGATGGAATGGACGTTTTGATGACGGTAAATGGTATCGGGGTAAATATGACCGCCCGGGTCATCATGATAACGGACAGTGGCGTCCGGACAATCATAACCGCCCCAATCCAAATCATAACCAGCATTTCAATAAACCTTCGAAACCGGGAAATAATGACCGGTATGACAGAGATAAAAGATCCGACAAGCGGAGCGACAGTTATCGTAACAATGATAAACGCAATGATAAGCGCGATAAAGACAAAAAAGAGAAGGATAAAAAAGAAAACGACAATAAACGGCAGCAAAGTAAACGTTCTGAAGTGTATCGCAGAAGCTGATAATTGCTGATTGAACTTTCCTGAACATGAGTTTGTTCCTATTATAAAGAATAAACTCATGTTTACACATTTTCTAAATATCCTGGCTACGGCTATCAGTGTGGTAAGTTTACTGATCGTTACTTACGGGGCGCTGGTTGCTTTTATCACTTTTCTCGGAAATGAGCTCAAACGATTCACCGGACAATATTCAACTGTCAATATCCGCCGTTTGCGGGCTGAGTTAGGTACTTATTTGTTATTGGGATTGGAGTTGCTGATCGCTTCCGATATTCTTAAAACCGTCCTGGAACCCAGTTTGGACGAACTGGCAATCCTTGGCGGTATTGTTGTTTTAAGGACTATCCTTTCTGTTTTTCTGAATAAGGAAATCAAGGAATTGGAAAGTGAAAAGAATGCTTCATAGTCTTGTAATAATTAGGACATATCGTTAAAAATCGTACTTTTGCATTGCAGTAAAAGTAAATGGATGTTCAGAGTCAATAAGCAGATATTATTATTTATAGCAGGTTGCGTATGGATCATAGCCGGAGTTAATATTCTCCGGATCGGAATTCTTACGTGGATGCACGAAGCACATTACTCAGTACTGAAAGTGGGAGAGGCTGTGATTGTATTTCTGTTATTCCTGAATTTTGTATTTCTGCGTTTATTCCGGAAACATAGCCGGCGTATCGCCCAAAAAGGAGAAAAGAATTGCCCTTTCTCTTTCTTTGATGTCAAAGGTTGGATTGTGATGTTTTTTATGATCATTTTAGGAATGGGAATCCGCCATTCCCGCTTATTACCGGACTCCTTTATCTCTGTTTTTTATACGGGTCTCTCTTCTGCCCTTATCATTACCGGAATATTATTTCTTATTCAAGGCGTGAAGGAACGTCGAAACAGAAAATAATGTTTGTATATTTGCATTCGCATTCAATTGACAACATACAGTTAATATATATTTGATGAAAGAAAACGAAATGGTATTCGGCATACGTGCCGTGATCGAGGCTATTCAGGCCGATAAGGAAATAGATAAAATTCTTATAAAGCGCGAGTTGCAGGGAGAACTTTCCCGCGAACTGTTTGAAGTGCTGAAAGGGCGTGAGATTCCTGTACAGCGTGTACCGGCAGAACGTCTGGACCGCCTGACGCGAAAGAATCATCAAGGCGTGATCGCTTTTATTCCGGCTGTCACTTATCAGCGTCTGGAAGATATTATACCATTCGTTTACGAACAGGGCAAGAGTCCTTTTATCGTCTTGCTGGACGGTATCACGGATGTCCGTAACTTCGGCGCGATAGCCCGTACCTGCGAATGTGCCGGTGTGGATGCCATTGTCATTCCGGCAAAAGGAAGCGTTACGGTCAATGCGGATGCGATCAAAACTTCAGCCGGAGCATTGCATGTGCTGCCCGTCTGCAAAGAGAAAAGCATTGAAGAATCCATCCGTTTCCTTCAGGCAAGCGGCGTGAAGGTCTATGCTGCCAGCGAGAAAGCATACGAAAACTATACATCTATTAAATATGACGGTCCGGTCGCTATCGTAATGGGAGCAGAGGACAAAGGCGTGTCGATGGATAACCTGCGTATCTGCGACAGTATGGTGAAAATACCACAGTTCGGAACGATCGGTTCGCTGAACGTATCGGTAGCCAGTTCTATCCTGATCTATGAAGTAGTCCGCCAACGTATGAACGATGAACAAAACAACTAAAAGATAAACACAATGAAAAAAGTTATTGCAACAACAAATGCGCCTGCCGCAATAGGTCCTTACAGCCAGGCTGTACAAGTAGGAAATATGCTGTTCGCTTCCGGACAACTTGGTATCGATCCCGCTACCGGTAATTTCGTGGAAGGAGCGGTAAAGGAACAAACTGCCCAGGCTTTCAAGAATGTAAAAGCTATCCTGACGGAAGCTGGATACGAAATCAGCGATGTCGTAAAGACCACTGTATTTCTGGCTGATATGGGTGATTTCGCAGCGATGAATGAAGTATATGCTTCGCAATTCGAAGGCGCTTTCCCTGCCCGTTCCGCTGTCGCTGTAAAGACTTTACCGAAGAATGGTTTGGTAGAGATCGAAGTGATCGCTGTAAAGGCTTGATAATCAACGCTGAAAAAATAAGGGACTTTTGAAGTTAAAAGTCAGGACTTTCGTTTTTAAAAGTCCTGTCTTAACATTTCAAAAGTCCCTTATTTTTTGTATGGGCATCTGTTATCCTATTCTTTCGTCAGCGGCAAGCCTAAAACTTTGAAGCAGGAATCGCAGTCACTTTCGATGAAATCGACTGTTTTTGTGTCAGCGGGCAGGGGAGGAAAATGCAGTTTAAAAGAATATTCTCCCGATTCGGGCATGGTGAAGCGTTCTTCAGGTGTAATGCCGTCTGCTGATTTCAAAGGAAAATGCGTGCCGTCTTCGGTTTTCAGATACGTATCCTTGCTGATGCTTACCCAATATCCCGGAGCATTGAATGCCTTCATGTGAAAGACAGTTTCCGTATCGGTCAGTTCTATTCGGTTGATCTCTATCGTTTCCGTATTGCTGGATTTCTCTATCGGAGACTCGACGATCGTCGTGTTCCCTTCCTTTTTTACAGTCATGACACGGTTTGCCTTGTTTATCCATTTGTTGAGCTTGCGTTTGAGTAATCCTTTGCCGTATCCGCTCCAAGAATGCAGGATGATTCCTTCGGGGGAGATAATGACATAATGAGGTATTCCTCTCACGTTATATTTTGCAGCCAGTCCGCTCATTCCTCCAAAGTCATTCAGGTTTACCCACGGCATATCTTTTGTCTTGGAGACTTCTTTCCAGCCTTTTTCTGTGTCCGTACTCAGACTGATAACAGTAACTTTGTCCTTTTGGGTTTCGAATATCTCTTTCATTTCCGGTAAAGCCATCATACAAGGACCACAGCCACGGCTCCAGAAATCAATCAGGAGATATTTCCCTTTGTAATCAGCCAGATGATGGATGTTCCCTGCCAGGTCGTACAAGTCGGCATCCGCCATTTCATCGCCTTCTTTGACTGTAACGGGAGGATATAAATAGACGGAAATTTCTTTACCTATTGCTGATTGTTTCTCGTCATCCGATAGTTTTTCATACAGGGCAAAGACTTCTTTTTTATACGGAAAATCTTTCATGTATTTCATCTCCATACTTAATCCCCGTAATTTGTCCATCCAAATAGTTTCTACAGGTGTTTGCTGCATGATTTCAATCTCTTTTTTGGAGATGATGTGTCTTACTGAATCTTGTTTCTTTTCGAGTTCGGTCATTTCTCTTTTCAGCTTTTCACTCTCCTCTGTAGAAAGATTTCCGGATCGCAGAAGAGGTATTTTCTTCATCCTTTCGATGGATAACTCCTGATCCAGATTAGTTTCGTCGATTGTAGCTTGCTTGTATCGGTTCAATATTTGCTGTTCCTTGATAGTACTGGATACATCCCAGGTACGTAGCAACTTATTATTGCCTCTGACGGTACTGACTGTGTTCGGAGCTACCCATACATCCAGCCAGGTACTGGGGAAATCTTTATCCCTCGCCATGATCATTAATGCTTCCGGCTTGTCTTCCGCAGTTTTCTCCTTAAAGCAGAAAGATTCATTAAAGACTGTATCCTGGGCGATCGAACTCATGACCCGTCCGTCACTTCGGTAGAGCATTATCACGGTACTGTCTTTTAATCCGGTTACCTTTCCTTTTATTGTAAACTCGTTTTGTGCCTGTGCAGATACCGTCAGAATGAGCGATATGCCTGCAAAAAGTGCTTTTACCATATTTGTATGAATTAAGTAAATGCAATATTACGAATTATTCGTAATAAACAAGCGGGATGACCGGAATATTATTGCTTAACTTTACAATAAAATTATGGGACAGGTCTTTTTTTAATGATATATACGAAAAAGGGAGTAACTGATCACCGGCACTCCCTTTCTTTGTTTCCTGACAGACTTTAGTCTGTTCGGTTTTATTTCAATATCCACATGACATCATTGATGTTGTCGCTTCCACCGAACTGACGGCTTAACGCTTCTTCTAGATTCGTGCGGTTGTAATTGTATTCACGTTCCGGATACATGTAGCGAACAGGTATACGGTCCGGAGCAGTTACATTCTTACTTGATTCCGGATTGATCGGCAATACAGGGTAGCCGGTTCTTCTGTAATCATAATAAGCCTCATACGTGTGCTGCAGATAATAAGAAATATATTTCTGCGTAATGAGTTTTTTCAGATCTTTTTCAAAGGAGCCGGTCAGCTGGATTTTAGCATTAGCCAGATAGGAATTGATATACTCGTCTGTCATTACACGTCCGTGAGCATATTCTTCCGGTGTGCAGTCTCTGACAAATTCCATATGCGCCTTGATCGCTTTTTTATAGTAATCACCGGCATTTCCACTGATCCAGCCGCGCAGGCAAGCTTCTGCCAGGATGAATTGCTGTTCACTGTATCCCAGGCGTATCAGCGGTTCACCTTCTACATGAGCTTCAGAGATGTAACGTAGATTCGGACGGCAGAACAAATTGGCACCATGCGCTTTCGATACTTCTCCGTACGGAAGGGACGGGTCAACTCCTACATAAGCGTCGAAATCACTTTCCGCTTTGCCCTCGTTTGTTTTAGCGATAGACGGTTCACCGTAATAGAATAAACGGTAATCTTCATATTCTTTCATTTGGTCGACCAGTACGGAAGACATCATTGCATATTTAGTCTGGTTTGATGTCAAATCGTTGAAAGGGTATTTCATCCCTTGCTGATCTCTGTAAACCAGCTGGAAGTTATCCGTATTGGATGTCATTAAAGAACCGTTTTGGACGATACCGGCAAAACGTGATTTGATGTTCATATCAGAATCACTTTCTTTTTTAGACAGATTGATCAGGACTTTCAACTGGAATGCTGTAATGGTCTTCTTCCAGTTCTCCTTATTTCCACCGAAGATGATATCTCCTTCGAATGCTACGTCATCGGCTTCGGAGAATGCCTGGTAAGCCTTGTCCAGGTCGCTGAGAATATTCAGCATTACATCTTTCTGAGGTTCGTATGGAGGACGTGTATTTCCATCTTCTCCCTCGCCGGCATTGCTATAAGGTATATCTCCTATATTCAAGGTGATATAATAGAGCAGGTACGCTTTGGAGAAAAGAGCCAGACCTTCGTAACCCTTTTGTCCGGGCGACTTGGCTACCATATCGCTGCAATTAGTTACCTGTAGGAAACCATCGAAATCGCCGCGTCCGATATTATTATACTGCAGGTCTGAAACGCCTTCGTTCCATACGATTTGTTTGGCTAATACGCCATCATTTACATATTCTTTTACGGTACGGTCTTTCCGGACTACCTCATAGATCACTTTGGTAGCCAACATCGAAGATGGGACAGTCGTTGCTGTATCCGGGTCCGTATTCAGCTTTTCAAAATTATCACAACCTGTAAATATAGATAGTGAAATGAATAGTAACAGAAATTTATTTATATGTTTCATAATAACTCAGTTTTTAGAAATCAAGTTTAAGATTCAAACCAACATAACGCATGGAAGGAGCATTCAGTAACTCGGCATGATCTTCTGTGATGGCATCCGGGTCGGAATATTTGAAGTCCTTACTCCAGATAAACAGGTTCTGTCCGACCAGGGAAACATGGATATTGTCAAATCCGATCTTTTGTGCAGCCTCCATCGGCAGTTTGTATCCGATAGATAATTCACGCAGCTTCAGGAAAGTCAGGTCATGTATGTTCTGGCTTCTTTTGCTGCCGTTCCACGGCTGATAGTTTTTGGTGTATGCTTCGTAAGAAACCGCCACGTCGTTCGGTGCGAATACACGTGTATCTTCCAGGATATTTCCGTAAGAATCGTATTTCACGGAACCGGAAACCACTTTGACACCCTGTCCGACATAATTGGTCAGACCATTCACCACTTCGTCGTAACGCCATTTATTGTCGCTGTCGATATGTGTTCCTGAGTTCCACATCGCTTGTTCCAGACGGTTATATGCTTTACCGCCGACACGTCCGTCGAAAGAAACATCGAGCGTAAAGTTCTTATAGCTTAAATGGTTGTTGAAACCCCATACCCAGTTAGGACGTTCGAATCCGGCTTTTGTCGGATAATCGCTCAGTACCGGCAGACCACCGCTGTGTACGATGTTTCCGTTCGGATCTCTTTCCCAATCATATACTTCGAACCAGTCCCAACGTTCGCCCGGTTTAACCCAAGGTCTGTCTGTTGAATAGGTTTCGTCGATCTTGTGGTAGTAGTAACGGTCGCGTCCCCAGTTGAAAGAAGAGGTCCAGTTCCAGTCTTTTGTTTTGATAACATCACCGGAGATAGTAATTTCCCATCCTTTTTTCATACGTTCTTCGTCATAGTTGTTCAACGTCTTTTCGAAACCGGACGTATAACTTAACGGAGATTCATGCTGGATATCTGTCATCAGCTTCGTATAGTAAGCCACGTCAAAACGCAGGCGGTTATTCAGGAAATGAACGGCAGCGCCTACTTCAAAAGAGCTGGCCTTTTGAGGAACTAACGTAGCATCGCGGATCATTGTCGGATAGGCTGCAGTGGATTTACTGTCCCATACATTCTGTTTGATTGTGTACACCTTGTTGATGTCATATATATCGGCGGCTGTTTTAGTTACTGTCCATGAACTTCTTAATTTCAGGAAGCTCAGATAGTCGGACATATCGATCAGTTCCGACAGGATCACACTACCGGATACAGATGGGTAGAAATAAGATTGTTCGGATTTTGCCAGTGTGGAAACCCAGTCGTTACGGCCTGTGGCTTCAATGAAGATCGCATTTTTCCAGGAAAGGTCTACTTTACCGTAGACACTGTTGGTTTGTTTGGTTTTTACTGTAGTAGACACGGAAGGTAGGTCTTTCGAAGCCTTTAGTGAATAGAAGCCGGGAACTGTCAGTCCGCCGTTCGTATTTGCATCGAACTCATCCTTCTGGAAATAGTTCAACCCCATACCCAACATACCGCCGACATTGAAGTCGCCCAGTTTCTTGTCTGCAATCAACAATACATCGCCGATGATACCGTATCCTCTGCGTTCGTATTTTTCAAACTTACCAGTCTGGCTGTTACGGGCGCTGAGAGGTATTTTGTATTCATATTTCTTCGAGTAAGTATCCGAGCCGACACGTGCGGTTGCTTTCAACCAGTCTGTAATTTCGTAGTTGAGAGTAACCTGTGCATTTGCGCGGTTCTGCAATTTTGATTTCGTCGCTTCGTTAGCCAGGAAGTAAGGGTTGTTATAGTCATATTTATACAACCAGTTCTGTTCGATATCTTCTTTTCCTTCTTTCCAGTAATTCTTGAATTCGCGAATGTCAAATTCCGTACCGGTCCATACGATCATATTATAAAGGTATCCGTCCCAGGCATACCCTTCACCTCTGAACTGCGGGCTGTAGCTGCCGTTATAGGTGATGGATGCATCCAGTGAAAATTTGCCGAACTTCATGTCACCGGCAACGGTGTAGGTAAAGTTGTTCAGCTTGTTTCCGGGGAACTGTCCTTTATTGTAGACATGTGTCAATGAAGTTCTGAAGCTGCCGTTCTTACCTTTATAGGTTACGTTCACGTTGTTGTTGGTAACGAAAGACGTTTCCAGCAAGTTATTGAAGTTGTTTTTCCCTTTTGATACCAAAGGCATTTCTCTCCATTCATATGTATTGGGATCATATTGTACGGAAGTTCTTCCGATATCCAGTTTGTCACCCCAGACATATTCGCTCAGTTCCTGCAGGTATTTACCACCTGAACCGCTACTGTAAGAGGATTGAACCTCCGGCAATACCAGATAACCGGCGTTGAACATTGTGTTGCTGTTCACACTGACAGCCAATCCTTCTTTGGTTCCGCGCTTGGTTGTGATCATGATGGCACCCGATGCACCTTTTTCTCCGTACAGTGCGGACGCGGTAGCACCTTTCAGTACACTCATCGATTCGATATCATCTGCAGCTACATCACCTAAAGCCGTGTTCTCAAACGGGACACCGTCGATAACGATAAGCGGTTTTTCACCACGTAAAAGGATTGTCGGGTCTTCATTAAACGCATTCGTGTTGATCACGGATACACCGGCGATCTTACCGGAAAGGGAAGTGGCAATATTGGCTCCTTTTACAGTCGTAAATTCATCGCCTCCGACTTTCTGGACCGAATAACCCAATGCTTTTTCCGAACGTTTGATACCCAATGCGGTAACAACGACTTCAGAGATCATTTCGGAAGATTCTTTCAGTCGGATGGTGAAATTAGTCGTGTTGCCGACCTGCAGTTCCTGTGTGTCATATCCGATAAAGGAAACCTGGATGACTGCGTTGTTATTAGGTACATTCAATGTGAAATCTCCATCGATACTGGTCACCACACCGTTTGTCGTACCTTTTTCAATCACGTTGGCACCGATGATCGGATCTCCGTTCTGATCTAGTACCACTCCGGTAATATTCTTTCCGGACTGTTGTGCCGCGTTGGCAACGTTACTAGCTGAAGCTATTTCACCTTTACGGGTAGTCAGGATGATATTCTTGTCCAGTACTTCATATTTGATATTCGTATCTTTGAATAATTCATCCAGCACAGAGAAAACATTTTTACCGGCAGCCTTGATAGATACCAGCTTCTTTGTATTGATCTGCTTCGTGTTATAGAAGAATTGAAACTCCGACTGAGACTCTATCTGCTCAAGTACCGTTTGCATGGTCTGGCTCCTTGCTTCTATGGAAAGAGCCGTTGTCTGACTATACGTATTGCTCGCACTTACTATTGTAAAAGAGGCTATTAGCAATAATGCAGTTATTTTCATACGTAAAAGTGTTTTCGTTTTGATATTACTTCTTTTTCGCATACATTTGTAATGATTTAATGGTAAAAACTAATTTTACTTGTCCCCAAACAAGTGCTTGTTTTTCACACGAATAAATACCCCAATATTTATTCGTGTTTTTTTTCATGGATCTCTTGCATTCATAATAGTTCGTTTAATAATTGTTAGACTTTAGAATAGTTCAACACGGCTTTTTATGATTTCTCCGTCTTTATCAAGTTGATGATCGATCTTGTATCGGATGCCGGATGCCCGTTTAAAATGTTCCAGTACACGTTCGAGCTGCTGATTGGTGAAGATACCGGTGTAAGATTGTTTGTAGAGTGCCGGATCTTTTATCACGAATTCGACATTGAAGCGTTTGCTCAATGTCCATAAAATATCGGACAGCGGAGTTTCCTTTAAAACGATCTGTCCGTTTCTCCAGGCGATATCCTTGGGAACATACGTTTCTTTTTTAGCTGCCTGATACGTCTTTTTATCATACAATGCTTGTTCGTTCGGCTTCAGGAGCATCGTCTGGGCCTGTTCGAATTTGTTGTTGTAGCTGAATTCGACAGAACCTTCGACAAGTGTAGTGGCTACGAAATCGTTATAGCTGTATGCATCTATATTGAATTCCGTACCCAGGACCTTCACTGATGAATTTTGGGTATGTACGATAAAAGGCTTGTTTTTATCTTTCGTAACTTTGAAATAGGCTTCGCCGTCCAGTTCGACATCACGGGAGTTTTCTGTGAAAACACTCGGATATCTCAGATAGGAGGAAGAGTTAAGCCAGACTTTAGTGCCGTCCGGCAACACGGTAGAACCTACCATACCGGGTGTCATCCGTGCTTCCAGGTAAAACAGATCCTGTTTTTCTTTCTGTTCAAACAATAGGTAACTGGAAAGGATCAGTAAAGGCAATGTTAAAATAGCTGCCACCTTCTGAAGGCGGATAAGCAGGTTGTGCCGGTTTGTTTTCCGGTCTATCCGCTTATTCACTTTTTCGAGTGCTTTTTGCGGAGCGGAGCGTTTTATGGATTCAAAGGAGGTGATTGCAAAAGACAGGTAGTAAAAGTCTTCGGCCATTTTTTTGTTCTCTTCCGAACTGTTCATCCATTCTTCCACTTCAAGGCGTCTTTCTTCCGTCAATTCGTTTTTTACGTATTGAAGCAGGTCAATTTCGTTTATATCGTTATTATGGTTCATTATATCTTTGTTTATATTAAGGCAGTTCAAAAATGAAAGTTCCTAAACAAATTGGATAAAAAATATATTTTTTTTTTAAATTTGCATAGTTGAATGATAAATGTGGTTGATTTTTAGTGTTAATCTTTTTATAAAAAAGGAGGGAAATAGAAGTTGACGGTAATATGTGATAGCTTGTTTGAGCCTATCCGGGCAGGCGATAAAAAAGCGTTTGATACTTTTTTCTTGAAGTATTATCCTATATTGTGTGCTTATGCGACTCCGTTTGTCGGAGCTGATGATGCAGAAGAGATCATTCAGGATCTTATGGTCTGGTTGTGGGAAAGCCGGGAAAATATAATTGTGGGTACTTCGCTGCCTAATTATATGTTCAGGGCTGTCAAAAATAAATGTATCAATCATATATCCAAGACTCGTTTGCATGAACAGGTTCATGAGTGTTTACAGAATAACATACAGTCGCAGTTTGAAGATCCTGATTTTTATATTGTAGAAGAACTCACTCAAAAAATAGACGAAGCGTTGGCACGTCTTCCGGAAACGTATCGGGAGGCTTTCATCCTGAACCGTATTGAAGGTAAAACGTATAATGAAATAGCTGCCTTGTTGAATATATCTTCCAAGACTGTCGATTACCGGATTCAGCAGGCATTAAAAAATCTCCGGGTACATTTGAAAGATTATCTTCCATTGTTATTACCGATCCTGATGGCCATCGATTCAAAAATATAAAAAGTGAAGTACTGCTCGACAGTTACTTCCCATTAATTAGTTTCGGATTCCGCTGACCATATAAAGTTGGTCACTGTCTTCCATCGCATCGATATGAAAATAGGGTTCCATCAGGGCGGCGACTTCCCGGGCGGGAGGTAGTCCGAACGATATTTTGTTGGCTTGTTTATTGTGATGTCCGTTTATCTGTTCCCTGCCTTCGCTATGGCAGATCACAAGTTCGCCTCCCGGCACAAGCAGAGCTGCCAGGTGACCTATCACTAGGTTCGGATGTTCGAAATGAGGGAAGACACTATAGGCTATGATGTAATCGAACTTTTCATCATTGAGCTCCATAACATCCATACAACGGAAATCGACGATCGGTGTGGCATATTTCCTGCGCGCTTCTTCGATCATCCGGGGAGAGAGGTCGATACCCGTAATATGGATAGGAGCATAGGTCAGCAGATATTGTTCCAGTACGCCGGTTCCGCATCCGACATCGAGTATACGCAGACCTTTATGCAACGTGGTATGTTCAAGTATGTCATTGATCTTTTCCGGTGCATGGATACAAAGTTCGTCCCAGCGGTCGGCCAGGGCGTCGAAGAAATCGGCTATAACAGTCATGGCAATTGTCCCTCCCAGACAAAACAATCGGTGAATTTATCTTTTAACTGTGTTGGAGTTTTAAACAACCCGAAAACAGAGGAACCGGAGCCCGACATGGAGGCATAGACGGCTCCAGCCTGATAAAGGCTCTCTTTGATCTGACCGATTACCGGATATTTGCTAAAGACACTCTTTTCAAAATCGTTTACCATCCAGTCTTTCCATTCGGTAACCGGTTTATTTATGATCTCTTTTAAGGAAATAGCCGGAACTGTCGGAGTAACCAGCGAGTAGGCTTCGGGAGTGGATACGGCTACATCCGGTTTTATCAGACAGAAGTAATAACCCTGTAAAGATAACTGGACCGGTTCGAAGATATTTCCCGTACCGGAAGCAAATACCGGTGTATTGCGGATAAAGAAAGGGCAGTCGGCACCGATGGTTGCTGCTGTCTTTTCCAGTTCATCGTCTTGTATATTCAGCTTGCAGAAATCGTTCAGCAGCTTCAGCATGAACGCTGCATCCGCTGATCCGCCGCCTAGTCCGGCACCGAAAGGGATGGCTTTCAGTAAATGAATCTCTAAAGCGGGAATATCATAGTGTGTTTTAAGCAGGTTCAATGCTTTTATAACCAAATTCTTTTCCACAGGCGCGTCCACTTGTATGCCTGTCTGACTGAAAGACTGCTCTTCTGCATGTACTATTTCCAGTGCGTCTTTTACTGGTATGGGATAGAATACAGTTTCAATATTATGGTAACCGTCCGGCCGCTTGCTGACAACGTTCAGACCCAGGTTTATTTTGGCATTAGGAAAACAAATCATAGATAGAGTTTTTTAATTATGTTTTGTAGACAAACGTAGACAAAATAATTAGTATAAACAAGTTGTTTATGAATGTCTGGTAAATAAATAATTTACTACTTTTGTGTAAAACATATATATAATGAAAAAACATTTACATCTACTCTTATTGGCGTCAGGACTTTTTCTTGTTCAGGGCGTGAGTGCACAAATTAATTCAGCGGACGATCCGCTGCCGGGTTATACGCAGGCCGAGCGGTTTGCCGGTGATAAATTGCCGACGATGTTGTTTTCTACTTCGGTAGATCCACATTGGTTTAAGGCGGGTAACTGTTTTTGGTATGAATATAAAACCGGGAACGGAACTGTCTGGTATGTGGTTAATCCTTCTGCCAAATCGAAACGTCCTCTATTCGATCAGGATAAGCTGGCGGCAGAACTGACGGAAATCGTAAAAGACCCGTTTATTGCTCAACAGTTACCTATCCGGAAATTGGAGGTAGGAGAGGACGGGCGTACTTTTACGTTTCAGGTAACTTCTTCACAGGATGCGAAGAAAGATAGTACGGATAAAGAGAACAAGACAAAGAAAGAGGTTTTCTATTTTTCATACGATTATCCTACACGTAAACTGACGTATCTAGCCGATAAGAAGAAAGACACGGAATATCCCGACTGGGCTTCTATTTCGCCGGACGGTAAAACCGTTGTTTATGCAAAAGACCTGAATCTGTACCGCATGTCGCGTGAAGATTACGAGAAACTGAAAAAAGATGACAAAGACAGTACCGTTACGGAAATACAGCTGACAACCACCGGAGTAAAAGACTTTGGTTTCGGGCAGCCTTATAGCATTTTAAATACGGATACATTATGTAACGGCAAAAGAAAAAATCCGGGTTACTTATTGTGGTCACCCGATTCCCGTCACTTTGCCGTATCTATCTCAGACAGTCGCGAGGTGAAGGACCTGTGGGTGATCAATGCCATGGCAACTCCGCGTCCGACATTGGAAACATACAAGTACCAGATGCCGGGCGAAAAAGAAGCGCCGATCAGCCATCTGTATCTGTTCGATATGAACAATAACTCTTATAAAGAGATCAACACCTGGGCTTTCAAAGACCAGACCATCCGCATGGCTTACCAACCTCGTTTGCAGAAACAACGTGATATGAAGGAACTGCCGAGTATTTGGTTGGGTGACAATAACCGTTTCTTCGTTACCCGTTCCAGCCGTGACCTGCATCGTATCGACATCTGTACATATACCATCGGTGAAGATTCGATCCGTCCGATTATCGAAGAGCGTATGAATACCTATATCGAAGTCCGTCCGCTGGCGTCCGTAAATAATGGAAAAGAACTGATCCATTGGAGTGAACGCGACGGCTGGGCACATCTGTATCTCTATGATGATAAAGGCAACCTGAAAAACCGTATCACATCAGGTCCCTGGCATGTCGACCAGATCGTAAAGGTGGATGAAGCCAAGCGTGTCGTTTATTTTCTTGCCAATGGAAGGGAAAAGGACGAGAACCCCTATTATGAACATCTTTACCGGGCAAACCTGGATGGAAGCAACTTACAGATGGTTTCAGCCGGTGATTATTTCCATGATGTCCGCATAGATGATAATGCACAATTCATTGTCCATAATTATTCCCGCATCAATACGGTTCCTAAGACAGACCTGTTGGATAATACGGGACGGAAGGTAATGGATTTGGAAGAAAGCGATTTCTCACAATTGTTTGCCGCCGGTTATCAGTTCCCGGAACCGTTCAAGGTGAAAGCTGCCGATGGCGTAACGGATCTGTACGGTGTGATGTATAAACCGTTCAATTTCGACTCGACTAAAGTATATCCTATTATCGATTATGTTTATCCCGGTCCGCAGGTGGAAGCAACCCGCTATCCGTTTACCCGTATGAGTGTCCGTACGGACCGTTTGGCACAAGCTGGATTCATTGTAGTTTCTGTCGGTAACCGTGGCGGTCATCCGAGCCGTTCGAAATGGTATCATAACTTCGGATATGGTAATCTGCGCGATTATGGACTGGCAGATCAGAAAGCCGCCATCATCCAGTTGGCTGACAAGAATAAATTTATCGATATCCATCGCGTCGGAATCCACGGTCATTCGGGCGGAGGATTTATGTCGACGGCAGCGATCCTGCAATATCCGGACTTCTTCAAGGTGGCAGTATCCTGTGCCGGTAACCATGATAACAAGATCTATAATCGTTGGTGGAGTGAAACACATCATGGTGTGAAAGAAGTAGTATCGGAAAAAGGCGATACGACCTTTACATACAGCATCAAGAGTAATCCTGAACTGGCTAAACAGTTGAAAGGTCATTTGTTATTGGTCCACGGTGATATCGACAACAATGTTCATCCGGGCAATACGATGCGTGTCGTAGACGGTTTGATTCGAGCTAACAAACGTTTCGATATGCTGCTCTTACCACAACAACGTCACGGCTTCGGTGATATGGACGAGTATTTCTACTGGCGAATGGTCGATTACTTCTCAGAACATCTGTTGGGTAAATCGGATAAGTCGGTGGATATACCGAAACGATAAATATTAGAGTCCTGTAAGGACGAGATAAATTAGCCCAGGGTTTCACCCTGGGTGTTTATAAATGCAATGTAAATTAAGCCCTGTAGGGGAACAACAAAAGGATTGTATTTTACTTACCGAACAATTTATTCAATAAATCTTTCTTACCCATTTTCTGTAATGCCTGTGTGATTTGCCGGCGAAATTCCGGTTTGTACCAAAAGAAGAATTGTCGTTGAGCCAGTTTCTGCTCTTTTGTGCGAGCCGTATATACTTTCTCTAATGTATAAGGATGATAGCCTGTGTAATATATTTCTGTAGCCAGTGTCATAGGGGTAGGAGTGAAGTCCTGTACCTGCTCCAGCTGGAAATGTAACTTTTTAGTTTCGATAGCCAGCTTTGCCATATCTTCTTCCGTACATCCCGGATGGCTGGAAATGAAATAAGGAATTAATTGCTGGTTCAGTCCGTGTTGTTTATTGATACGGTCGAATATTTTCTTAAATTGCCCAAATTGCTCGAAGGAAGGCTTACGCATCATCTTCAAAACATTCTCTTCCGTGTGTTCAGGAGCGACCTTCAAGCGACCGGATACATGTCGGGCTATCAGCTCTTCCGTATAACTTTGTGCTGACTTATTCACGGTTTCATCGTCATAACGATGCAGAAGCAGGTCGTAACGTACACCACTACCGATAAACGAGCGCTTGATGCCAGGCATATTGTCCACCGCTTTATAAATATCGAGTAAAGGCGTATGATCTGCGTTCAGATTCTTACAAACGACGGGAGAGATACAGGAAGGCTTTTTACATTTGGCACAGATACTCTGATCTTTACCTCTCATCTTATACATATTGGCTGAAGGACCTCCCAGGTCGCTGAGATTTCCTTTGAAATCGGGCATCTCCGTGATAGCCTTTATCTCTTTCAGAATAGAATCTTTGCTACGGGAAGCGATGAACTTTCCCTGATGCGCCGAGATTGTACAGAAAGCACATCCTCCGAAACATCCCCGGTGTAGATTGACTGAGAACCGGATCATTTCGAATGCCGGAATCACTTTCCCTTTATATTTGGGATGGGGCAAACGGGTGTAGGGCAGATCGAATGAAGCATCGACCTCTGCCTCCGTCATGGGAGGGAAAGGAGGATTTACTACGATGGTCTGTTTTCCGACTTGCTGAAGAATGCGTGATGCGTTGTATTTGTTTGATTCTTCCTCGATATGGCGAAAGTTTTTAGCCTGTTTCAGTTTATCCCGCAGACATTCTTCATGTGAGAAAAGTACGATGTCATCGGGACTTTTTTCCACTTTACCGGTCAGATAAGCCGTTTGCCGGATGTCTTTTATCGAATGGAACGATTCGCCCGCTAACAAGCGGGTAACCAGTTCTTTTATGGGAAGTTCTCCCATGCCATAAATAAGGAGATCGGCAGGGCTGTCGACTAAAATACCCGGACGGAGTTTATCCTGCCAGTAGTCATAATGAGTCAACCGGCGCAAAGAAGCTTCGATTCCACCGAGTATGACAGGTACGTCCGGATAGAGTTCCTTTAATATTTTGGTATAAACAATACTGGGATAATCCGGGCGCATGCCGGCCCGGCGATCCGGTGTATAGGCATCGTCACTGCGCAGGCGCTTATTGGCGGTATAATGGTTGATCATTGAATCCATCGCTCCGGGAGAGACACCAAAGAAAAGCCGGGGGATTCCCAGTTTCTTGAAATCACGATAATCTCCTCGCCAGTCCGGCTGCGGAACAATAGCCACCCGCAGTCCCATAGCTTCCAGGGTACGTCCGATAACGGCAGCACCAAACGAAGGATGGTCCACATAGGCATCCCCGCTAAAAAGAATCACATCTATATAATCCCATCCACGTGCTTCGACTTCTTTCTTGGTGGTGGGCAACCATGCTTCCGGTCTGAATGTTTTCATGCTGCAAAGGTAGGATTTTAAGCTATAACTTTAGCTTATAGGGGATAGATTTTAATGATTGGCATATGAAGAAAGGATACTTTACCTTTGTAACCGAAAAGAAAAACGGAGGTGAAACAGTAAACATTATCAATAAGATATGTGTTCTCTTAGTAAACATAATTATTAAAAAATAATACAGTATGAAAGTATTAACAGACGAAAAGCTCACTATCGTAGGAGCAGCAGGTATGATCGGTTCAAACATGGCCCAAACAGCTTTAATGATGGGGTTAACCTCTAATATTTGTCTTTATGATCCTTTTGCTCCGGCTTTGGAAGGCGTTGCCGAAGAAATGTTCCAGTCCGGATTCGAATATGCCAATATAACATATACTTCAGATATCAGTGAAGCATTGAGAGGCGCCAAATATGTTGTTTCATCCGGTGGTGCAGCTCGTAAAGCCGGCATGACACGTGAAGACTTGCTGAAAGGAAATGCTGAAATCGCTGCCCAGTTCGGTAAGGATCTCCGTTCGTATTGTCCGGATGTAAAACACGTAGTCGTAATCTTTAACCCGGCAGATATTACCGGACTGATCACCTTGTTATATTCCGGTCTGAAACCTTCACAGGTAAGCACATTGGCTGCTTTGGACAGTACACGTTTGCAAACAGCCTTGGCACAGCATTTCGGTATCCGTCAGAACCTGGTTAAAGGTTGCCGTACTTATGGAGGACATGGCGAACAAATGGCTGTTTTTGCTTCAACTGCTACGGTCGACGGTAAACCGTTACTGGATCTGATCGGTACACCAGAGCTGACTGACAAGCAATGGGAAGACCTGAAAGTAAAAGTGATACAGGGTGGAAAACGCATCATCGAACTTCGTGGCCGTTCTTCTTTCCAGAGCCCGTCTTATCTGTCGATCGAAATGATCCGTGCCGCTATGGGAGGTGAGTCATTCCGCTGGCCTGCCGGTACTTATGTTTATTCCGGTAAATTCGACCATATCATGATGGCGATGGAAACAGAAATTACCAAAGACGGTATCTTTTATAAAGAGGTAGAAGGAACAGCTAAAGAAAATGCTGAACTGGCAGATAGTTATGTACATCTGAGCAAACTGCGTGATGAAGTAATCAGTATGGGGATCATTCCGGAAATTCATTTGTGGCACACATTGAATCCTCACATGAAATAAGCTGTTTTTTTAATGATATATATACAAAAAAGAGGGTGACTTTCAGTGGAAGTTCACCCTCTTTTTTATCGTTTACTCTGAATTATCTTTTTATAATCCGCTGAAATCGACACCGTCGAATAGCAATGACGGAATACGCCAGCTGGAGAACAGGCGCGGGTCGTTTCCGACTTCAGCCAGGTTGTTCCATAACGAGATCATATTTCCTGTCGCATTCATTTCCGAGATCGGCTGTGTCAGTTTACCTTTTTCAATGAGGAAGCCTTCCACACCATAAGAGAAATCGCCGGTTGTGCTGTTGCAGTTACCACCGTTAAAGCCTGTGACAAGAATACCCTTATCCACTGATGCAATCAAGCCGTTCGTATCTTTGTCACCCATCTGCATCGTCAGGATGGAAGGAGAAGCGATTGTAGGCTTGATATCCATTTTGTTGGCAGAATAGGTATCGATATAATAGGTTTTCAATACACCGTTTTCAAAAACAGGCATACGTTTGGTTGCCACTCCTTCACCGTCGAAATAACGGGCTCCGGAAGCTTTGACCAGATGCGGTTCGTCGATCAGAGTCAGTTTATCGCCCAACACTTTCTGATCGAGTTTGTCGAGCAGGAAAGAGTTTTTCTGTTGAATGGATGAACCATATAAGGCATCCAGTACGGGAGATAACAAACGGCCGGAATTCATATTGTCGACGATCATACGGTATTTACCGGAAGCCACCTTCTTTTGTCCCAGTTTACGGAAAACACGTTCCAGCGCCTTTGTTCCCAGTCCTTCCTTGATCATCGTATCGAAATACAAAGAAGAATCGTACCAGTAAGATTCCGGACGGGCATCGCCTTCGCCGCGGATACTGACGCTCGCTACCAGGCTGAAAGAAGATCCACAGGCTTCGCCTTCAAAGCCATTGCTGGCAACCATATATTTGAAGTCTTTTTCGTCGCTGTATGAAGAATTGGCAGAAATGATACGGTCGTCTTTTCCCATCATCTCTTCACAGGTATTCATCGCCAATGCTACTTTTTCGTCCGGCTGTATGGAGTCGAACTTCGGGTCGATCAGCTGCAGGTCGGCACCGCCGCCTTTATAATAGAGCGAAGCGTCGGGCAAGGTGCGTGCCTTGTCTTCTGCCAGATAACGGGTCGAATCGATACCATTGCGGATAAACTTTTCCAGTTCCTTTTTATCCAGACGATTGGTAGAAAATGAACCATAACGTCCGTCCACGAACAACTGGATAACCAGACTGTTTTCGGAGGCCTGCTGCAGGCGGTCGATCTTCATATCACGGATCTCGAACGAACTGCTGGAACCATTATACAAACTTACACGTGAAGCCTGGCAACCGTTCTTTAAAGCGAACTCCATGGCCCATTGAGCCAGTTTTTTATTCTCGTTAGTTATCATAATCGTAATCTCTTTTTTAATTGTCAACTGTCAATTGCCAATTGTTTAATTTTCTCCTCCTACAGTAAGTTTACTAACCAGGGCGGATGGCATACCGCAAGTTACCGGGCATGATTGACCGTCCTTACCGCATGTCCATGTGCCGTTATCCATCTTATAGTTATTTCCGACCATTGTAATATCGGCCAGCGCTTTCGGTCCGTTACCGATGATATTGATGTCTTTGATCGGCTGTGTCAGTTTACCGTTTTCGATCAGATAACCGTCTTTCACGAAGAAAGTGAAGTCGCCGGCACCGATCTGCACCTGTCCGTTGGTGAAGCTGGAAGCATAGATCCCTTTCTTAACGGTCGAGATCATCTCTTCTTCCGTCACATTGCCTGCTTCCATATAGGTTGCACGCATACGGGGAATAGGCATCTGGCGGAACGATTCGCGGCGTCCGTTACCTGTCGACGGGATACCGTAATGCTTCGCACTGATACGGTCGTGCAGGTAACTTGTCAAGATACCTTCTTTCACGATATAGGTTTTTTGTCCTTCCACACCTTCGTCGTCGATATTGACAGAACCACGGTTGAACGGGATAGTTCCGTCGTCCACTACGTTGATATGTTCGTTGCAGACCTTCTTATTCAGCTGGTCGGAGAAAATAGACGTATTCTTACGGTTGAAGTCGGCTTCAAACGCATGTCCGATCGCTTCGTGCAACAAGATACCCGAACCACCGGCACCCATTACGACCGGCATTTCACCTCCCTTAGGCTTCACCGCCTGGAAGAGGATAGCCGTTTTCTCCACCGCTTCTTTTGCCACTTCGCTGATGATCTCATCGGTCAGGAACTCGGCACCCATACGGAACGCACGCGAAGCATACGAGTTTTCGATCTTGCCGTTGTCTTCCATGATGCAGACAGCAGCCAGGGTAACCATCGGACGATAGTCGTAATACATCTGTCCTTCCGTGTTGCAGAACAGGATATGAGATGTCGTATCGCCCAGGGAAGCCATCACCTTATGCACACGCTTGTCGAGCGCAAATATCTGGTCGTTCAGCTTTTGCAGGTAAGGCGTTTTTTCTTTGACGGCAATTTCGTCCCAGGGAGTCTGTACGCCATAGAAATTGTTGACAATCGGTTCCTCGGTCAGTTTGGCCGGCCCTTTTCCTGCAGCGCCGTTTGCGATGCGTGCGGCTGTACGTGCAGCTGTCAGCATCTCGTCCAGCGAGATATTTTCGACGTAGGCATAGCCTGTCTGGTCTCCGGAGAGGACACGTACGCCCATTCCGAAGTCTATGTTTGAAGAGGCACGGTTGACCGCACCATCCTGTAAACCGATATTATTACGGTAAGAGTGTTCGAAGAAAAGATCAGCATAATCTCCTCCCTTTTCCAGTGCTGCATTCAACACCTTTCTCATGTCACCTTCGCTCAACCCGAAATGGTTCAGCGCAAACGAGATACCGGCAGCTTTATCGGCTGTACTACCGGCACAACCTTCTAAAAAAGACGGAACTGCCAGTGAACCAAGCATAACCATACCTCCTGTTTTAATAAAATCACGTCTGTTGTATTTCATGTTGTTTTATAGAGTATCTCTATTCTCTTTTGCCCATTGCATCACGTTTGCGGGCGGACGCTGGGCTAATAATTCTTTCTTCATAAAATCCATATACGGTGCTACATGTTTGAAAAACTTTTTGTAGCCTTTGCATAGATAGTTTAGTCCCGGTTCACCGCTGGCTGTATGCAGAAAACGGTTTTTGGGACACTCCCCGTTGCAGGCAAAAAGAAATTCACATTCCTTGCATTGGGCGGGTAGTTTATCGTATTTGTCGGCACCGAACTTCAACTGGCTTTGACTATACATCATCTCCGTCAATGTCTGCGTATAGATATTGCCCAGCTTATATTCCGGGAAGACAAAATGGTCACACGCATACAAATCACCGTTGAACTCCATCACTCCGGCATGCCCGCATGTCCGTGCCAGCGTACATACGCCCGGCTGTTCTCCGACCCAGTTTGCGAGCGTCGCATCGAACAGTTGGATATAATAATTGCCCACATCTTCCTTCAGCCATTCATCGAAAATGGCACAGAGGAAATCGCCCCATTTTCCGGAATCGACAGAGAAAGGAGCCAGTTTGATATTGGCGTCCTGTTGTTCCGGAGAGGTCAGTTTCGTCCCGTCCTGATGGAATCCCAATCGTTCGACGATAGGGGCGAACTGGATAAAATGGCAATCTATTTCCTTGAAAAAGTTATAAAACTCCAGTGGAAAATCAACGTTGTAGTCGTTCACCACCGCCATTGCGTTATATTCTACCTGATGTTTTTTCAGCAGTTCGATTCCCTTCATCACCTTGTAGAAGGAGGGAAGACCCTGCCGGTTCCGGCGATATTCGTCATGGAACTCTTGCGGACCGTCGATCGAGATGCCGACCAGGAAATTATTTTCTTTGAAGAAACGACACCAGTCATCTGTCAACAGTGTTCCGTTCGTTTGGATACAGTTGTCGATCTGACGGCCGCGACCGTATTTCCGTTGAAGTTCGAGCGCTTTTTTGTAGAAGCTGATCGGACGCATCAGCGTTTCGCCGCCATGCCAGGTGAAAAGTACCTGGGGCATCGTCTGACATTCCAGATAGTCTTTGATGAATTTCTCCAGCAGCTGCTCGCTCATGATGTGATTCTTTACCTCCGGATAGAGCTTTCCCTTTTCCAGGTAATAGCAATAATCGCACGCCAGGTTACACACCGAGCCGACAGGTTTCAACATCACATAAACGGGTTTAGCAAAAGGAGATATATAAGAATTATTCATGGTTATTTAAAACGATTCAACAATAAAATTACACAAAGGTACGATTAATCTGCGGATTAATCGGCATTTCAGAGGCTAATAATTCATTATCAAGGCATTTATTTCAGCTTTTTCTTGTAACGTTTGTAATCGGTTACAAAACCTTCGCACAGCCAGTTTGCCAAAGCCTGGCGATTATCACTGAGAATAAACCGTTTTTGGTCGAAGCTGTTTTGTATATTTCCCAGTTCCACAAATACAGAAGGGGGAGTTGTTTTTCTTAAAACATACAATCCGCGCTGGCCTACTGTTCCTGTAAATCCACGTCCCGGCTGATGTCTGTTATATTTATGCTCGAAAGTAGACTTCATGGTCTTTGCTAAATGCTTGCTTTCGGAGTTTTTATCCTGATAATAGAAGAAAACATCTGTCTGATGACTTTTACTACGGCTGTCGATATGCATGAAGATAGCGCGTTTGTAAAGTTCTTTATCTTTTTTGAACAAAGAATTGATCTTTTCGCTCCGTTGTTCGAGGCGGCGTACCTGGTTGAACGGGATCGGGGCGCCCATGCATGTTTCACGCTTGGTGTTGTTCAGGAAGCGGTCATTGCGGATGCCGTCTTTGGCATCCTGGATGATAATGTGCACTTTGGCTCCTTTCATCATCAGGTTGCGGGCGAGGCGCAGCATGACATCGTAGGCGTATTCATCTTCATGGAGTTCTACGTTGCCCATTTTACCGATAGCACCGGGGTCGGGACCGCCATGTCCGCTGATCAAGTAGAAGCAACAGCCTTTCAACTCGGAGGAGGTGACTTGATATTGAGCTAATTCCTTGCCGAATAAGGGCTCGTAATTAGGCTTTTTCGTTGTTGTAGCCGCCGCGCCCTTTAACGGCGGCAAATGGTATTTAACGCCCATTCTAAGCGAGTTTCCACTGCCGAGTCTAGTCTTGTTTAATTTGATAAATTCATCGTGATACTCTTTTCCGACACGGTTATGACGTTTCAAGAAAAGGGTAACTCCTTCTCCTTTCTTAGGAAATGCTTTCTCTTGTGCTATGAGAGAGGCGTTGAAAATAAAGAGTGCAACTAAAGTTGATAGTATGAGTGTTATTTTTCTTGCGAACATGTTTTCCGGTTATAATGCGGTAAAGATAAAAAAAGATGTTGAATAACAGAAATGTCGAAAAAGAAAAAGAGCTTTTGCAAATCTCTCTCGCGTGCGCATTTTGCTGTTGTGTTTTTTAATGTAGTATTATCTGTTTTAATATAGTATTATTTACTTTAATATAATATATGCACTTTTTGTCATGTTTCCGAGGGTTTCTGTAGCAGAAACCCCTGTTATTGTTACATAAACACTGTTTATGCTGAGTTGATGAATGTTAACTGATATTTGTGTGCAGAAGCCCATAGTTTATGTCTGCTATTTAGTTTTTTATTATCTATTGCTGAAAAGAACGGTAGCCTTCGTGTATTTTTTATATAGATATTCAAGAGTAGCTAAAATAAAGGAATTAAATACTCTCGGGAGAAACTAAATTTTCTTCCGAATGAAATTCAAATTCCTCTCGGAAGAAATTAAAAATGGATTCGAATGGAATTTTATCAGATAAAAGCTTATTGTATTATTTAAACTTTACATATCCTAATTTCGTATACCGTATGTTTCGTGACACATAATGTTTGATTACCTTGGCAGAGCGTATATGTAGTTTTTCTCCGACTGTGTAAGCATGGTCGGAATTGCTTAGTTTCCCGCTTTCGAGACTGCGGTCGGTGGCGCGGATCGTAAAGAAAAACAGGTTTTCCGAATCATCTGCTGCAATGATCTTTTGATCGACATAAAAGTGGGTGGTTCCCCGGATTATACTGGTTTTGTACGGATTGTCTTCTATCTTGACCCGGCGGATCGTAAGATGTAAGTCGGTTAATTTTTCGTCTATTTCTCCGACAAAACGGCTTACCGGCATTTTATGTGTCCGGGAGGTGTTGAGATCCTGATAGACCCATGAATAGGTAGCCGCCAGCTCTTTGAAACGCCGTTCGCTTTGGATGCGTGCTTCATATTTGTTGGCTATCCAGGTAACATATTTGGGGTCGATCAAGGCGACTTCAAACAGATGATATCCACGGTATTTGCCGAAAGAGATCATGTCGTCGGCATTGTGGGAAATGGAGGCGAGACGTATTTTGATCGTTAGTTTGGCAAAAGAGTTTGCTACAGTTGTCATCGCTTTTCCTATCGAGTTAATCACGTTGACATCCAAAGTGGAAAGGAATACATTCGGGTGATATTCCGCCGTCGGGTTATAGAACCAAAGCGTATAATAGGCAGTCTTTTCGTTCGGTAAAAGAATGTAATATACGCCTTTATCCTCATTTCTTCCTTCATTAAACACATTCAGTTTATCAAGGACAAATTGTTCGATATAATCTGAAATGTTACTCATACTCATCCTCCTCATATTCTTCCCTAACAAACATAAGGAAAAAGAATGAATTATCCTAATTTTCAGCTATATATTTCCAAAGAGGGGCAGCATGTATAGCCTGTTTGATCTGGTCGGTTTTTAATAGTTCCAATACATTTTCGAGTGTGAGAATATGGACTGCCAGGTCTTCCGTATCTTCCAGGTGCTGAGGCGCGACGGGTTCGACATCGGTGGCCAGGAAGCAGTGCGTCAGGTTGGTATGCGTACCCGGATTGGCTGAGATGGTCATGTATTCACTCCAGTTGCCACCTCCGAAGCCGGTTTCTTCAAGGAGTTCACGTTGAGCGGAAACGAGGGGAGAGCCGTCTTCTTTTTCGCATACGCCGGCACAAAGTTCATAGGATGTTTCTCCCAGTCCGTGACGGTATTGACTGACAAAAACGAATTTTTTATCTTTTGTGATGGCAATTACATTGATCCAGTCGGGATATTCAAACACAAAGTATTCAGGAATTTGATTGCCGTTAGGCAGTTCAACCCGTTCGCTTCGCACCGTCAGCCACGGTTTGCGGTGAAGATAGGTGCTTTCAAGCACTTTCCATGTTCTTTCTTTTAACTTTTCCATTGTAATATATTTCTAAATGTAACATCCATTCGTATCGAAATTCTTTCCTCCTTTGGGGAATAAATATTGATACAATCTAAACGTAGCTCTCTACTTAATTATTATAATCTCTTCTTTCTAATTCTGAAACAATAAACGAACATACCAACTTTATCTTTATCTTTGCACCTTCGTAAGAATGAGTAAATGAATAAAGAAGATAATTTCGGCAGACTGTTGGCTCTTTTGCTGATTACGTTGGGCATCTGCCTGGGACTATATTATCTGCCGGACAGAATATTCGGCCAGAAGATAAAAAAGGTTGACTTACTTTCGGATTTACGGGTGAAAACGCAGTCGTTGTCTATGGACTCGCTACGTAAACAGCTCGAACAACCGGATACATTGGAAATAGATTCGGTAGCCTTGCGCGATTCGGTCATCCGTTCGACGGGGATCGACTCGGCGGCATTGGCGTTACGCGATTCTTTGTATAACGTGATGTATTCCGTTCAGGGAGCCGATTCGCTCGGTACGCATATCGAAGATTATTCGGTAGGGCATATCGGGCTGAAACGTTTCTTTGCAGCGTTGAAGAACAGGGATCAGTTGAACCGTCCGGTGCGCGTTGCTTTCCTGGGTGATTCGTTTATCGAAGGGGATATCGTTGTGGCTGATTTGCGTTCTGCCCTGCAAAAGGAGTTCGGTGGACGCGGGGTCGGTTTTGTGCCTATCGCATCCGTTGCCGCCCAGTTCCGTCCAACAATCGAGCAACGTTCGGAAGGCTGGCATACCTGGTCGATGCTGACCGATCATGAACATGGTTATACCCTTTCCGGTATGATGTTCGAACCTAAAAAAGATGGGAAGGTAACCGTCTCTCTCAAAACAACCAACCGTTATCCGGAACTGGAAACAGCTTCATCATTGAAATTCCTGTATGAGCAGAATATGGGAACACGTATGGAATTACACTATAACGGAGAGCCGGATACGATCCGTGAACTGTTGCCGCCCACCACAAAGATCACTCAATATGTACGTAAAGGGAACTTTACCGAAGCTGCTTTTTCTTTTACGGAGACGGAAGGTTTCCGGGCTTTGGGTGTTGCGCTGGAGGATAACTCGGGAGTCGTAGTCGATAATTATTCGTTACGCGGAAACTCCGGCATGATTCTAAACCGTTTGGATAGCGCACGTTGCCAGCATTTGAACGAAATACGACCGTACGATCTGATCATTCTTCAATATGGACTGAATGTTGTAAGCGACAGTGTCCTGCAGTATGGCTGGTATAATAAACGTATGGTGGAAGCCGTCCGCCACGTACAGGCTTGTTTCCCGCAGTCGGATGTATTGTTGCTGGGCGTTTCCGACCGCAGCCATCAGGAGGACGGGGAGTTTGAAACGATGCCTGCCGTGCTGGCTATGCTTCATACCCAGCGGCAGATTGCCCGTAAAACCGGTATTCCGTTCTGGAATACGTTCGGTGCGATGGGAGGCGAGAACAGTATGGTCCGTTTCGTGGAAAACAATTGGGCAAGTAAAGATTATACCCACCTGAGTTTCAGGGGAGGACGTGAGATAGCCACGGCGTTATTCAATGCATTATTATTAGAAAAAGAATTTTATGATGAAGCAGACAAAGTGGTTCATTAACCTGTCGGTTTTGTTGGCGCTGATCGCGATCACCGTCGGGGCAAAGACTCTGTCGCCTTCCCGTACGACGTTGAAGGATGGCGTTCTTTTGCCTGATACGCTGACGGTTCCGGATACGGTTGCTTTGCCTGCCGTTTCTTATAAGATGGGGGCGGCTGTCGATTCCGTCCTGTTATCGGAAAAGGACAGTTGTGTGAGTGATTATGCCCCTCTGCATCATTTTTTTGCAGCACTCGATTCCTTGCGTGCCGGAAAAGATACGGTCGTAACAGTCGTGCAATTGGGCGATTCCCATATTCAAGCGGGTCATTATAGCGGACGTGTCATGCGGCTTCTACAACAGCAGTTCGGTAATGCCGGACGGGGCTGGATCGCTCCGTTCAAACTGAGCAAGACGAATGAGCCGGATGATTATTTTATTTCGTCTGTTATTAAAGAATGGGTAGCCGGACGTTGTATCCAACATAACAGGAAATGTCCGATCGGACCGGGAGGTATTGGTATTCAATCCGTGTCACCTTCCATTAATTTCGATATCAGCATGGCTCCTAACAATGGGGCGGGTTATTCATTTAATCAGGCGGTTATTTATCGGGGCGAAAAGTCCATGCCGATGCTGCCAGCCGGAAAGAGGAAGGATTCGGTGGAGACGGTTTTAGGTCAGACGGCTTGTGCTCCGGGAGTGATTGCGGATACGTTCCGTATTTCAGGTCTGATCGATACGTTGCAGTTGCAGAGTACCCGCCGCAAACAAGGGACCGACAAGTTGCTGCCTGCTTCTTCTTTCAAAAATCTGTACTATGGTTTTAACCTGACCAACGGTAAGCCGGGGATTCTGTATCATTCGGTGGGAGTGAACGGTGCTATGTACGTGAATTATACGGATGAAGAGTATGTTCGCCAGCTAGCTTTATTGAATCCGTCGTTACTGATTATTTCTTTGGGAACGAACGAGACGTTCGGCAGGCGTTTTAACCGGAGTGAGTTTGCCGGACAGATTGAAGATTTTATTTCTTTGGTGAAAAAACAGATGCCTCATACGGCTATCTTACTTACTACGCCGCCCGAATGTTACAAACGGGTATATGTAAATAAGAAGCGTACGTATGTGCGCAACGAAAATACGGAACGCGCCGCAAAGGCAATTGTCGATGTGGCCCGTCGGGAAGGTGTGGCTTGCTGGGATTTGTTTGCAGCAACAGGAGGTAAGACTTCGAGTGCCAAATGGCATAAAGCCGGATTGATGGGGAGAGACCGTGTTCATTTTACAAAAGAAGGCTATCAGGCGCAGGGTACGTTATTGTATCGCGCACTGATGCAAACCTATAACCGATATATTGCAGATAAGAATGTTCGATAATATTGATTTGTCCAAACTGGGTGATGTGCTTACTTATCAGCACAATGCGCCGATACTTTTTAGTAGTGGCCTGTTTTTCTTTCTTTTCATTGGCTTCCTGATCATATACATGTCACTCAGGAAGCATTTGCTGGCGCGTATAATTTATGTGACGCTTTTTTCCCTTTATTTCTATTATAAGAGTAGCGGATTCTGGTTTTTCCTGTTGCTGTTTACGGCTACTTCCGATTTTTGTATTGCCCAGGGAATATTTCACACGGTGACTCAATGGAAGCGTAAGTTGCTGGTCGTTCTAAGTTTATGTATAAATCTCGGTTTGCTGGGGTATTTTAAGTATTTCAACTTCCTGCTGGAGATCATAGCTTCTGTTACGCGGGAGTTCGGCTATCAGTTCGGGAATACCTCCATGCAGAGCGTGACATATCAGCCGTTGGACATTTTTCTGCCTGTCGGTATTTCGTTCTTTACATTCCAGACAATCAGTTATGTTATCGACGTTTACCGGGAAAAGATCACGCCGCTGACCCGTTGGATCGATTATGTATTTTATGTGTCGTTCTTCCCGCAGCTGGTGGCAGGACCGATTGTGCGTGCCCGCGATTTTATTCCTCAGATCTATAAGAATCCGACAGTTACCCGTTCCGAGTTCGGGGAAGGTTTGTTTCTGGTTTTGTGTGGTCTGTTCAAGAAGACGGTAATATCCGATTATATCAGCATGAACTTTGTGGATCGGGTCTTTGATGCACCGCTACTTTACACCGGAGTGGAGAATTTGCTGGGTGTGTACGGATATGCTTTACAGATTTATTGTGACTTCTCCGGCTATTCGGATATGGCGATCGGTATTGCCCTGTTGCTGGGATTCCGTTTCAATATGAACTTCGATTCGCCCTATCAGTCGGCTACGATTACGGAATTTTGGCGTCGCTGGCATATCTCTCTTTCTTCCTGGTTGAAAGATTATTTGTATATTTCTCTCGGCGGAAACCGGAAAGGAAAGGTGCGTACATATATAAACCTGCTGATCACGATGCTTTTAGGAGGTTTGTGGCATGGGGCTTCCATGAGTTTTATCATTTGGGGAGCTATACACGGGGTGGCACTGGCTATCCATAAGTTTATTATGGGACGATTCAGCAGTTTCAAACAGTTAGGATCGGAGATGAAACCCTGGCGCAGGGTGTTGGGGATATTTATTACTTTTCACCTGGTTTGTTTCGGATGGATATTCTTCCGTGCCGATTCACTGCAGACGGTGAAAGAGATGCTTTCGCAAATCTGTACAAATTTCCATCCGGAGGTGTTTGCGCAATTTGTTACCGGTTACAAAGGCGTTTTTATATTGATGATAATCGGTTATGTATTGCATTTTATGCCTAAATCGGCAGAGAATGCTTTGCAGGGTGTAGTTACCCGTTCTCCGCTAGTGGTACAGGCAGTGATCCTGGCAATCATGGTCTTTGTCGTGGTACAGTTCAAGAGCGCCGGCGTACAGCCTTTTATCTATTTCCAGTTCTGATGTAAACTAAATATTTCTATAATTATGAAAGCAACCCCGATACTGTTCCTGCTCCTGGCTGTTTTTGCCAGTGGAATATCAGGAGTAAAGGCGCAACAGAATAGTTTGCCGGAAGAGCAACTTCATTTGCGTCAGGAGGTCAGACCTTATTTGGATAGTCTGATCATTGAAGAACCCAAACCGGACGATACGGATATTTCCCGGTTTCGTTTGGAAGCAGTCTTTCCGGTCAATAAATTGACTCGCTTTGGAACAAACGAAGGTGAGTTTACTGCTTTTACGCCTGATAATCCCAAGTTGAAAGGGCTTGTAACCGAGCCTGTCCCTTTGTTGGGTGGTGCCCGGATTAGTTTGATCTATTCCTTTGTGGATGATTACGAGAATGCGGTCCCTATTGCCTGGAAGTATCGGTTTGAAAGTGTGCGGCAGAAAGGCGAATCGGGAGAGGAGATGGCTTGTCAGTCTCTTTATCTGCATGTATTGAACGATCTGCGTTTTTCTAGAATTAAAGTTGGATTGATGGATGTCGTACTGTTGCCGCCGGATAATGACGGAAAACAGATAAATAATGTACCTAAGTTGGGATACCGTTCCATGAGTTTCAGCCGTGCGAATGACGATCAATATATGCTTACTTATTTGTTGAAGACAAATGAGGGTGTTTATAGTCCGATCGATCGTTCCGAAGGTTCTGACCGTACTTTTCCTGAATATATCGGCGGATCATCGGCACAATTTTGGTTTATCCGGCAAAATATGGAATATCCGGAGAAAGCCCGGGAGGAAGAGGTGAGTGGAACCGTTCTTATCTCTTGTACGGTTGAACCTGACGGCTCGGTGACTGATCCGCATGTCTTTCTCGGTTCGGAGCCGTTACTGAACGATGAAGCGATCCGTCTGGTAGGTTTGACAAGTGGAAAATGGATTCCGGCAACCCGCAACGGAGAGAATATTGCTGATGAAAAAGTGATCCCTGTTACTTTCGATCTGAATGATGATGGAATAAAAATAGTGGAACATACGAAAAAGTCCGGAAAGAAGCTGCCGCTCAAGGCTTATCTGTTTTTTGGGGCAATAGCTGTTGCCGTTATTCTCTATTTGAGAAGTAAGTTCCGGAAAAAGAACCGGAAGCCGGATCCGGCTTTACGTCCTAATATTTCTGTCAGCAATGATAAAATAGTGATCGTTGCCGGAGTGGAAGAAGCGGACGTGGAACAGATGTTACGTGTATTTACCGATATATATAATAGTCGCCGGTATGATGCGATTATTCGTATCCATCCGATGGGCAAACAGGTATTTGCCTTGACTTTCCCGTATGATATCAGCTGGGAGGTTTTCATCGAGTTGATGGATCACCTGGTGTATTTCGATGATAATGAGCATAAGGTGCAGATCAGAGCGTGGCTGACTTTACCGAAAGAATGTGAACCGGTTGCCGGACAGCATGTCATGTTGTTCTTTCAGGAGGATGATAAAGACTTTGAGCCTCTCTATATATCAACCCAATACAATCGTATCTGGAAAATAGATTACGAAACCAATACATTGAAAGAAGCAGAGGCTGGAGAAGAGTATGCTAAACCTCCTTTCGCTTATAATGAAATTGTACAGGTGAATTTTATAGAGATAGACTGATTGAAGAATCCTGTATAACAGGCTAAAACAGTTTGAATACAAGGGTATATAAAAAACGAAATGGCCAGCTTTCACAAGAGGGCCATCTCTAAACCAAAACCTTAACTATGAAAAAATTTACGTTTTTCACTTGTAAAGATACTATTTATTTCTTTATAGCCTCACAATATTCTCATTATTTTGTGTCATAAACGCACTTTTAACATAATGGCATAAGATCGGTGGTTTAGCCAAGCAGATAAAATCTTTTTCAAAAAAGTCAGAAATTAATTTGGTGGAATAAATATTTTTCGTTCCTTTGTCATATAGAAATAGTACAATGTTTGTATAATATAATATTTACCTATATGATAAAGTTCTTATTAGATTATTCCAGTGGCGTCCCGGTATACCGGCAAATCATCGACCAGATCATATTTGGCATTGCATCCGGACAATTAAAACTTGGTGAACAGCTCCCAACGGTCAGAGCCCTTGCAGTAGAACTGAAAGTGAATCTGAACACGGTCTCTAAAGCATATAAGGAATTGGAAATTAGAAATATCCTTGAAACCCAACAGGGCACCGGTACCTTTATCAACAAAACAGAAAATGTAATAGACGAAAAGGAGCGGAAAGACAAATTAAAGGATATTTGTATGCAGCTTTCCTCTGTCGCATTTAGTTATGGCTTTACTCTCAACGACATCATACACGAATTAAAGAATATTGAAACCTCTAAAAAATAATACTTATGACAGCAAATGTAATCAGCAAAGGATGGTTTAATCCCATTTCTATTTCAGTTTTGTTAGTACTGATTTTCATATCAGTTGTTCTGCATATTTTACATATTGTAAGTATGTTGGTGTTGTTGTTTCTGATCCTCTTATCGGGATTATTGGCTCTTTCGATCCGCATTGCCGACCAATGGGAGCGGGCAGTGGTGTTGCGTATGGGTAAATTCAAGGGCTTGAAAGGTCCGGGCCCGTTTATGATTATTCCTATTCTTGATAGCGTATCGGCTTATATCGACCAGCGTGTGCGTGTAAGTACTTTTAAAGCTGAACAAACTTTGACAAAAGACACTGTACCGGTAAATGTGGATGCAGTTGTATACTGGACGGTTTGGGATGTGGAAAAGGCAGCCCTGGAAGTGCAGGAATATCAAAAAGCCATCGAAAACATTGCCCAGACCGGTTTAAGAGATACGATCGGCAAACATGAACTGTCTACTCTATTGCAGGAGCGCGATAAGATTGCCGAAGATTTGCAGCATGTCTTAGACAGGAATACGAATCCCTGGGGTATAACCTGTCAAACAGTAGGTATTAATGATATTGCCATACCGCAGGATTTGGCTGATGCAATGAGTAAAGAGGCACAGGCCGAACGTGAAAGAAGAGCCCGTGTTATCCTGGGAACGGCTGAAACAGAGATTGCCGATAAGTTTGAACAGGCCAGTAAAAAATATACAGACAACCCTGTCGCGTTGCATCTCAGAGGCATGAACATGCTCTTCGAGGGTTTAAAAGAGAAAGGTTCAATGATTATTGTACCAAGTTCGGCACTGGATACTATGAATCTTGGAGCTATGGGAGGATTGGTTTCGTTGGCAAAGAGTAATGAGGCTTCGTTTAAGGAATAGTTTTAAAATTGATTTGTAGAATATTTTCTTTTATTTGAAATTCAGTAGACAAGTCTATTACTATGTCTTACAAATTAGAGGTACGTCTAAATCCATTTACACGTACCTCTAAATTTATTTACACCTGCCTCTGTCTCAAAGAACTATTCGGATGAACGAATAAAATTTCATCATCCTGTGAATAACAGAAGCCTAATCTTTTTCAATCCTTAGATGGCGTAGATCAGAACCTGAAACTTCCTGGAATACCTGTAGTCCGAACTCAGGCAAAATAGCTAGAATATGGTCGAACACATCCGCTTGAATACCTTCGTACGGAATCCAGACAGTTGTGGCTGCGAAGAAATATAATTCCATCGGTATCCCTTTTTCTGTCGGTTGCAGTTGGCGTACCATGCATGTCAGGTCTTTGTTTACGTCGGGATTGCTTTTCAGATAGTTTACCAGGTAAGCACGGAACACGCCGAGATTGGTTTGGCGGCGTCCGTTTACGAGGATGGAACCATCGATATTATGCTCTTTGTTGTATGTTTCCAGTTCCTGTTGTTTTGTGTCGACATATTCGGTAAGCAGGGCTATTTTACGAAACTTCTCCAACATTTCCGGTGTACAGAAACGGACGCTGTTCATGTCGATGTTGATAGAGCGTTTGACACGCCGGCCGCCTGATTCCTGCATACCTCGCCAGTTTTGGAAAGAGTCGCTGACAAGGGCGTAAGGCGGTATCATGGTGATTGTATTGTCGAAATTACGAACTTTGATCGAGTTCAGTGTCACTTCGATCACGGTTCCGTCCGCGCCGTATTTAGTCATCGTGATCCAGTCGCCCGGGCGGAGCATATCATTGGCAGATAGTTGGATACCGGCAACAAATCCGAGTATCGTATCTTTGAATACCAACATCAGTATAGCCGCCGAAGCACCTAATCCGGCAAACAATGTAGCGGGTGATTTCCCGATCAGGATACTGATGATAATGATAAACCCGACAAAGAATACAAGCACCTGAATGATCTGCACAAACCCTTTTAACGGCTTATTCTTGAAGGCTTCTTTCCTGTTGTATATTTCGAGGAGCAGATTTAATGCCGCATTAATAAAACGCAATATGACGGCAACAATATAGATACTGCAGATCATTTGGAGAATACCGAGTAATGTAGGCATCTCACTCCTGGGAAGTGCCAAAGGCAGCATGATATAAACCAAAATGGCGGGGATCAAGTGCATCAGCTTGTTGATGATCTTGCGTTCCACGATCAGGTCGTCCCATTGGTTTTTGGTTCTTTTGGCAAAGCGTTTAAATAATCCGAGGAAGATGTAACGGCAGGTATAATCGATACCGACGGTTACTGCTATAACGAGAAGCAGTACAATCAGGTTATCCCATATATTTGCCGAATCGTGTACTAACCCCCATTTGATCAGATAACTGTTAATCCATTGTTGTAATTCACTCATACATTTGTCTTTAAAGTTGCGAACACAAATATAGGTAAAAAATCAGAGTCTCCCAAGTGACCGTTATCAGTCCGAATATTGATATACTTTCAGTTCGAACTTTGGCACCATCGCAAAGAAATGATCGAATATATCCGACTGGATGCGTTCATACTCTTTCCATACTTTATTACGGGAAAAGAAATAGATTTGAATAGGCACGCCGTATTCGGTCGATTGAAGCTGGCTGATGATCAGGTCAAGGTCTGTGTTGACAACAGGCAAACTGTTCAGATAACGTTCCACATAGATACGGAACATCTGTGAATTGGTGGGCGTAACCCCTTTATCCGGCTGGTAATCGGAGAGGAGAGGAATCTCCTTGCGGAACGTATCCAGCATATCCGGTGTACAGAATTTAATAGTATTCAGGTCGAGAAAGATTGATTTCATGACCCGTCGTCCGCCGGATTCGACCATTCCCCGCCAGTTCTGGAAAGAATTATTGACTAATGTATAGGGTGGAATAGTGGAAATCGTATTATCGAAATTCTGTATTTTTACAGTGTTCAACGTAATTTCCTGCACGACACCGTTGGCATTCGATCCCGGAACTGTGATCCAGTCGCCCGGTCGCAACATATCGTTGGCAGAAAGTTGTATGCCTGCTACAAATCCGAGTATCGTGTCTTTGAACACCAGCATCAGGATCGCTGCTGAAGCACCCAGTCCGGCAAACAAGGTGGCGGGTGATTTACCGACCAGAATAGCTATAATAACAATACCGCCGATAAAGAAAGCCAGCACCTGGAATACCTGTATGAAACCTTTTATCGACCGGTTTTTATTCACTTCCTTGTGATTGTATATATCCATTATCACAAGGATAAATCCGTTGATCGCCAATAGTAATACGAATACGATATAGACAGCGCACACTTTTTGAGAGAGCAGCAATAACTCTTTTCCCCGGATAAAAGCCATAGGAAGCAATGCGTACACCAAAATACCGGGAATGGCATGCACCAAATTGTGCACTACTTTTCGTTTGATCAGCAGTGTATCCCAGAAATAATGACTTTTTTCCGACAGCTTCCGTACACTGCCCACAAAAATAAACTGACATAGATAATCGATACCGACCGCTAAAACAATCAGCAATGCAGCAATGATAATCTCATCGAAAGTGTTTGCAATTTTTGGATCTACTCCCCATCCAATGAGGATCTTGTTCATCCAACTACCTAAGTTCATCATATTATTTATATCTATTTCTCTATAAAGATAACATTTATAATTTGAAATGTGCCTGTAGGATCTACTTTCACATTAATCACATACACCTTAACAACAAAAATTAATTCATAAAATGAGATCTTATTTTGTGAAAAAACATTATTTGATCTAGTCGAAGTGTTAAATAATCGCCATGGAGACCATTGGATTCTGTAAGATTTTTAGACATAATCGATTGTATATTTTAGTTAATATGTGTATAATGTGTGATTGTCGTTTTAGATAGCTGTGTATTTGTATATACGGTTGAGTATTAGACTGTTAATAAAGTGGAATGACTAGAAAAAACGTTCCTTTTTTTTAGTCACTGCAAAGTTATAATAAAAGTTAGAACAAACAATAGCGTATTTTCTATATCCCTTATAATTCATGTAGTATAAGAAATTCATTTTTTCATCTTGTAACAAATAAAATGACGCAAAAAAAGGAACGATTAATCTAGTCATTTTTATAGGGACATTGTCGATTTATTATTTAACAATATAAATCTTCAAATTGCTATGATTTTTAATGGCTATTTTGAAATTTATTAATATGTACATTACATTAAGTCACTCTGTGACTGACGTACTTTGTTGTGTGCAATAACGAAATTCTATAACTTTAAAACTATTGATTGTTAATCGTTTTTCATTCATTAAAATTGATCCTATGACGTTTATTTCACTGTTTCGTTATTTCTCCAAATTAAGGTATTTTAATCAATGGATAATTTTCTTGATTGATTTGTTCCTTTCCGGCTGCTCTACTTTGATTTCTTTGGGGCTTCTCTCTTATGTTTTAGCTTTTAACTATTCGATACACATATTTGCCATAGCACTGTTTTCTTCTACATTATGCAGTGCCGTTAGCTTTGTTTGTTTTAAGAGTTACAAAGGTGTTATTCGCCATTCTGCCTTCACCGAGGTTGGGCGCATCCTTCTGGTCACTTTCCTGAAGATATTGCTGTTGATACCGGTTATTGCTTATCTGGCAACCGAACTGACTTTCCGTAATATCTTATTAGGAACTCTGATCGATCTGTTCTTAACATTCTTCCTGCTGACCCTTTTCCGGGTGACACTGATTACACTGTATCATTTGGTTCTGAATATATCCAATCGCGACAAGCTTCTGATTTACGGAAGTGAAAACCGTACAACAGCCCTGTTCGGAGCCTCCTTGAATGATAAGCTGATGTACCAGGTTGAAGGATATCTTCGTTTCGGCAAGAAATCTTCATTACGTATAGGCGGATATAAAGTCTATTCCGTCAGAGATCAGATTGAATTTAACAGCTTGGTTAACAGGAAAAATATCAAAGCCATTCTTTTCACAGACTTCCAAGCCATCAAAGCCGAAAGCGAACGCCTGATCCGTTACTGTGAAAAGAAGAAAGTCCGTATGCTGATGCTTCCGACTATCGACGAACTCAGAGAAGGAAGCAAAACATTGCATAATCTCCCTGCCGTACGTATCGAAGATCTATTGGGTCGTGATGAAATCCATATAAATATGGAGGAAATCGCAAACTCCCTTCAAGGAAAAGTTGTTTTGGTAACCGGAGCAGCCGGTTCGATTGGTAGTGAACTATGCCGTCAGCTATGCCATTTCGGTTTAAAGCAATTGATCTTATTCGACAGTGCGGAAACACCGATGCACAACATACGCCTGGAACTGGAAGAAAAATTCCCCGAAGTCCGGTTCGTGCCTGTCATGGGAGATATCCGTATGATCGACCGTGTCGAGAGCGTATTCAGCCGCTTTCATCCTCAGATCGTCTTCCATGCCGCCGCCTACAAACATGTGCCTTTGATGGAGGAAAACCCCTGTGAAGCCATTCATACGAACGTCTATGGTACTCACAACGTAGCCGATATGGCAGTAAAATATGAGGTAGACAAATTCATCATGATCTCTACTGACAAAGCCGTAAATCCAACGAATGTAATGGGTGCATCCAAGCGCCTGGCCGAAATCTATGTTCAAAGTCTAAGTACTGCGATCAGTAGAGGACTGCATCCCGGAAAGACTCGTTTTATTACGACTCGTTTTGGAAATGTCCTGGGAAGTAATGGCTCGGTTATTCCCCGTTTCCGGGAGCAATTGGCAAAAGGAGGTCCGCTGACAGTAACTCACCCCGATATTATCCGTTACTTCATGACTATCCCGGAAGCCTGTCGCCTGGTGCTGGAAGCCGCTTTTATGGGAAAGGGAAATGAGATATTCGTATTCGACATGGGAACACCTGTAAAGATAGCTGATTTGGCACGCCGTATGATTGAACTGGCAGGTCTTGTCCCTGATAAAGATATAGAGATTCAGTACACAGGTCTTCGTCCGGGCGAGAAACTCTACGAAGAACTTTTGGCTATAAAGGAGAATACGCTGCCGACATCGAATGAAAAGATTTATCGTGCCCAGGTTCGCGAATACGATTTCAATGAAATCAATAATTTAATGGAACCGTTGGTTCACCTGGCTCTCTGCGTTGATAAAGTCGGAACGGTGAAGATGATGAAAGAGATTGTTCCGGAGTTTAAGAGTAAGAATTCGGAATATGAAGCCTTGGACAAACAACAATAAAGACACAGAGTGAAAAGTTTAAATAACTTTTTCCAGATATTCTTTGTTGTATTATCCATCCTCTGTTTTATCGGAGGACGCTATGTTGAAGGAATTTGTATTTGGCTTTCTCTTCTGACTTTAGCTGTTTGGCCGATATTGGCCGCCAATCTGTTGATGGGAGTCATACAATTGTTCACAAAGAAAAAATGGAGATGTTCTATTTCTCTCTTTGCCATTTTGCTCCACACCAATTATTTGCTGGCAGTTTATCAACTGCCTTTCTGGAATCAGCAAGAAGTAGCAGACTCGGAAGGAACCCCATTGACTGTCGTTACTTACAATACCAGTCATTTTTATTGGGGCAAGAAGTACACAATGAATGAAGCTGCCGCTTATATAAAGGAGCTTCAGCCCGATATTGTCTGCTTTCAGGAAGCACCCGGCGATGGTTATTACCACCGTGACAGTATCCGATACGCCTTTGATTATGTTTTGTATAAATATATCAGCCGGCGTACCGACCATTTACCAACAACGATTTACAGCCGTTACCCCATCCATTCGGTAAAGGCTCTTTATTATGAAAATTCTCAGAACATGTCATTGATAGCTGATGTACGGATAAACAATCAATACATCCGCGTAATCAACAATCATTTTGAGACGACAAGCGTCAATGCTTATATAGGTAGAATCATTGCGCCTAATAAAGAGTTTAAGACCCGTATGAAAGCCATCAAAGAATTGTTTCTACAGATGAATCGCAATAACCGGAAACGGGCAGACCAAGCAAATACAATCCGTACAGAGATTGAAAATTCTCCTTATCCTGTACTTGTTTGCGGAGATTTCAATGATACACCGGCTTCTTATGCATACCATCAGGTTCGAAAAGGGTTGACTGATGGCTTTCGGGAATGTGGAAGTGGGTATCAATATACATTCCGACAGTTGTATAAGCTTTGGAGGATAGATTATATTTTTTATTCGGAGTCGTTGAAAGGGAGAGAGTGCTATTCTCCGGAGACGTCTTATAGTGACCATAATATGGTAGTTTGGAAAGGATTTGTGAATTAATCTCACCAACGGATACAATGAGAAGTTTTTGAAAAGAAATCAACAGTTATATAATGAAAGTACTTCAAATTAATGCAACTTATGCTAATGGAAGCACTGGTACCATTGTTCAGGATTTACAACAATGTTGTGAAGAGAATGGGATTGAGTGTCATGTTGCTTATGCAATTTCAAGGATACCACAGCATGAAATAAAAAATGGCTATAAGATTGGCAATATTGTAAGTAATAAGCTACATGCTTTGTTATGTAGAATAAATGGTAAACAGGCTTATTTCTCATTTCTGCCTACATTGAAACTATTGAAGTATATTGATAAAATACAACCAGATGTAATCCATCTTCATAACTTGCATAGTAATTACATCAATTTAAATATGTTATTACGTTATATTGCTAAACATAATATTGCGACAGTGATTACTATGCATGATTGTTGGTTCTTTACAGGTGGTTGTTTTCATTATACTGATATGAATTGCTTTAAATGGCAAGAGCAATGTGGAAATTGTCCTAAGAAAAAACAGGATACACCAGCTTATTTGTATGATAAATCCCATGAAATCTTGATGGATAGATATAAGTATCTCAATGCAATTAAAAATTTGACTGTAGTAGGCGTTTCTGATTGGATTACAAAAGAAGGAAAGAAGTCAGTTTTTAAAAACATACATTGCATGAGTATTCATAATGGTATAGATACTATGGTTTTCAAACCGACACCTTCTAATATCAGAAAACAATATGGTCTTGAAGATAAGTTCGTATTACTTGGACCTGTAACTAAATGGTTGAGTACAATAAATAAAGATGTTTTAAAAACTTTTGTTGCAGGTTTTGATAGTGATATGGTTCTATTGCTGTTTGGTTATGATAAGAGGTCGATAGAATTGCCAAATAATGTCAAGGTTATAGGTTATACTTCGAGTAAAGAAGAATTAGCTAAATTATATTCAATGGCTGATGTTTTTGTAAATTGTACACGAGAAGATTCTCTACCGACTATCAACATGGAAGCGCAAGCTTGTGGCACTCCTGTTATTTCGTTTGCTAATACAGGAGTAACAGAAACAGTGAATAAGCAATATGGTGAATGTGTAAAAACAGGAGATGTTATTGCATTATTAACTGGTATTAGAAAGATTAAAAATGATAAGCAGCATAATTATTCTGAAGGTTTGGTTAAATGGATTTTGTCTGAATACAAAAAAGAAGTTAATTATAAGAAATACATAGAATTATATAAAGGAATTTTACAATAAGTGGAAAAATGGCTATTAATCAGTTAAAAGTAGGGGCTGCACTAAGTTATGTTTCTATTGCTTTAAATATGGTGATAGGATTAATATATGCACCTTATATGCTTCGAATGTTGGGGCAAGCAGAATATGGTCTTTATTCATTAGCAGCTTCCATAATAGCTTACCTTACAGTGCTTGATCTTGGTTTTGGCAATGCTATTGTACGTTATACTGCCAAATTTAGAGCTGAAGGAAATGTTCGTGAGCAACAGGAAATGTTTGGAATGTTCTTAGCTTTATATGTAGGCCTTGGACTTATTGCAGTCATAGTCGGTAGTATATTGGCTATTAATGTAGAGGATTTGTTTTCATTAAACATGACTGAAGATGAGGCTTGTAAGATGCAAATAATGTTATGGTTAATGACTTTTAATCTAGCATTTACTTTTCCGATGAGTATTTGGGGAAGTATTATGACTGCATATGAAAAATTTGCATTTCAACGGATTGTAAGCATTGTTAGAACAATTTTAAATCCACTAGTGATGGTATTATTGTTATCGATAGGGTATAAAGCTGTTGCGATGGTAGTAGTAACTACTTTATTCAATATTTTTACGTTACTAATCAATTTATTTTATTGTTATTCAAAACTGAATATAAAAATAAAATTTGGAGTATTTAACCCTATTTTGCTAAAAGAAATATCAATATATAGTTTTTGGATTTTCTTAAGTGTGATAATGGATAGAATATATTGGAGTACGGGACAGTTTGTACTTGGTATTTTCAAGGGTACAGTGGTAGTTGCTATTTATTCTGTTGCAATTCAACTAACCCATATGTTTATGATGTTCTCTACATCTATCAGTGGTGTATTTTTACCAAAAGTAACAGCTATGGTTTCTACTAGTAATTCAAATAAAGAAATTTCAGATTTATTTATCCGTACTGGAAGGATTCAGTATATTATCATGTCTTTTATTCTTAGTGCTTTTATCATATTTGGACAATCTTTTATAAGAATTTGGGCCGGTGAAGCTTATGAAGAAGCATATTATATATCGTTACTGTTTTTTTTTACTTTATTACCCCCTATGATTCAAAATCTAGGAATTACTATACTTCAAGCCCGAAATCAAATGCGTTTCAGAGCAATTAGCTATGTAGTTATTGCTATTTTTAGTTCTTTATTCTCAATTTATGGAGCTAGAAGATGGGGGGCTATAGGATGTGCCTATGCGACAGCTGGTGCATTGTTACTTGGTCAAGGTTTACTTATGAATATTTATTATAAAAAGAAGCAAAAAATAGATATTCGAAAATTTTGGTATGAAATAATAAAGATGTCAGTCATGCCTGTTGTTTTTGTTCCTATTTGTATATTTTGCATAAATAGTTTAAGTATAAACTTGGATAACATATCTACTTTTATTTATTCAGCAATAATATTTACCTTATTGTATGTACCTCTTTTTGGATTTATAAGTATGAATAAATATGAACGAAATTTGTTCACTCGTCCCATCAATATGTTAATAAAAAGGGTATGAAAAAGTTAGTGTTAAAGAGTGAAGACTGCTGTGGATGTGAGGCTTGTGTGCAACGATGTCCACGTAAATGTATTACATTAGAAGTGGATTGTGAGGGATTTCTTTTTCCATATATAGATGAAAATTTATGTATAAATTGTGGTTTATGTAAAAAGGTTTGTCCTGTAATTCACTCTAACATTTCTAGTATTCCTATTAAAGTGTTTGCTGCAATAAATTCAAACGAAGAAGTTCGTTTAGAGAGTTCTTCTGGTGGTATATTTTCTTTATTGGGAGAGAAAATATTGAAACAAAAAGGAGTTGTTTTTGGAGCAAAATTTGATACTGAATTTGGAGTGATACACGATTTTATCGAAATGAAAGAAGAACTTATTTTGTTTCGAGGTTCAAAATATTTACAAAGTCATATAGATAGAAGTTTCATCCAAGCACAATTTTTCTTAAAACAAGGTCGTAAGGTACTGTTTAGTGGTACTCCATGTCAAATAGCGGGACTCAGAAGATTTCTTAATTACGATTATGAAAATCTTATGACTGTAGATATTATATGTCATGGGGTTCCAAGTCCTTCTGTATGGAAGCGTTACCTTTCTGAAAATTTTCATCTAAAGCCATCATATAATATTTCATTTCGTGATAAATGTAGAGGATGGAAAACTTATTGTTTTTCTATAACAGATTCATTGACTGGGGAAAAAATTTTCATTGAACCTGCTGTTAAAAACTCATTTTTATCTGGATTTGTAGCGGGGTTATTTTTAAGAAAATCTTGTTACTCGTGCAAATTTAAGAATAACACAAGTGGTAGTGATATTACTCTTGGAGATTTGTGGAATGCAAAACGATATGATGATTGTGTCATAGATGATGATAAAGGTATAAATGTGGTATTAGCAAATACACAAAAAGGAATATCCTTATTAAAAGAAGTGGGTTATTTTCCTTCTATTGACTATCTAAATGTTATCATGGATAATCCTTCGTTAGTTTATCCAACTAAAAAAACAATAAAACGTAAAGTATTCTATAGTTGCAATGATTTGACTGTTAACGAAATAGTGAACAGACTATTAAAACAATCATTTGTACAACGGAATGTTTTTCTAACTTATAGTTTATTTAAATGTCTAAAAAGAAAATAGGAATTCTTACTCATCCTTTGATAAACAATTACGGAGGTATTCTTCAAACTTTTGCTTTGCAAACTTATTTGCAGCATTTTGATTTTGAGGTAGTGATACTTGACCGCCGTAATAACAGAGGGGTTATAAAGAGGTTGGCACTTGCAATGTTGAATGCGATTCCTTTTACCCCATATTGGAAGGCCAGAATACGAGTGAGAAAATTAACTTCATTTATCAATACTCATATTCATCGGACTAAAGCTATTTATAGTGATTGGGAATTTAAGAAGGTTTGTGACAAGAATATTTTTGATGTTATTGTAGTAGGGAGTGATCAAGTATGGCGTGCAGACTTTGCTTCACCACGTGGTGGATTATATTTTTTGGATTTTATACCTAAGAATTCAAAGACGAAAAAGATAGCCTATGCAGCTTCGCTAGGGTATGATGACTGGCGGTATACTTTTGAAACAACTATTAAGATACAAGAATGGGTATCTGATTTTATAGCGGTATCTGTTCGTGAGGAATCTGCGGTAAAGCTTTGTAAGGAGAATATGCATGTGGATGCTACTCATGTGTTAGACCCTACATTCTTATTGCCTGTTACAGAATATGACAAGTTGGCTTCAACTAGATTAGTTATAGGGAAGTATATTTTTGTCTATTGGTTAGGTGATAGGGAAAGTCTTCGTAAAGCTATACTTCCGTTTATTAATAAAGGATATACAATTATAGAACAAAGTCTAAGAGGGAATAATATACAGATGTCTATTGAAGATTGGTTGTCGTATATCAAGTATGCAGATCGTGTAATTACAGATTCTTTTCATGGATGTGTTTTTTCTTTGATATTTCATAAACAATTTATTATTCATGCTAATCAGTCGGGAGGAACGACTCGTCTTGCATCGTTGTTTAAGATGCTGAATATAGAAGGAATATTTAATAACTCTGACTATATGATTGATTATATTGCATTAGATAATACATTAATAACTTTGCGAAATTTTTCAAAAGAATTTCTCTTTAAGGCATTAGAAATATGACTATAACATTCTACTCTAATTTTCTGAATCATCACCAACTTTCTCTTTGTAATGAATTCATCAATATAATAGGTTTAGATAATTTTAAATTTGTAGCCTCTCAAAAAATTGATTATGAGCGTATTGAAATGGGTTATGAGGATATGAATGTGAAATATTCGTTTGTGATAAAAGCTTATGAAAGTGAGGCTGAATTAATGATGGCGAAGGAGCTCGCAAAAAAAAGTGATGTGGCTATTATGGGGGCGAATAGTAACCAGTTTTGTAAGATTAGGATGAAAGTCAACAAATTGACTTTTCGATTTTCAGAACGTTTTTTTAAAAATGGAACTTGGCATCGATTTATTCCAACAACAGCTTATACAATTTATAAAAACTATACTCTTTATCGAGAAAAGTCTTTGTATGTTTTATGCGCAAGTGCTTATTTAGCAGAAGATTTAGCTTTGTTGGGATTTCCTAAGTCTAAGTGTTTCAGATGGGGATATTTCCCAGCAATGAAATTCTATGAAGGACCAGTGATGAGTCTTAAATCATCAGATAAGATTGAATTACTTTGGGTCGGTCGAATGATTTGGTGGAAGCATCCAGAAGATGCGGTATATACATTAGATTATCTTCTTAAAAAAGGACTTTGCTGTCATCTTACCATGATTGGTGAGGGGAAGAAGCGTAAAGAGGTAGAAGCTCTTTCGCGTAAATTAGGAATTCAAGAAAATATTCTTTTTAAAAATTTTTGTTCAGAGCAAGAAGTTCGCCGATATATGGAATATGCAAATATTTATATTTTTAGTAGTGGTCGTGAAGAAGGTTGGGGAGCAGTTCTAAATGAAGCGATGAATAGTGGTTGTTTGGTTGTTGCGAACGAACATGCAGGTTCTACACCTTTTCTTATCCAACAAGGAAAAAACGGATTAGTCTATAAAGGTTCTCATCACGACTTGATGAAATGTTTAGATATGATTGTTGAGGATAAATCAATAATATCAAAAATGGGAGAACAGGCTTATTTTTCTATTTGTGAAATTTGGAATTACCGTGTAGCTGCAAATAACTTCGTAAAACTATCTCAGGCGTTGATGAATAATGATAGTGAAAAATCTATATTGTTTGGGCCGGGTAGTGCATATTATTATTAATGAATGATTATGTGTTTCTATATAATCTTTAAATAGTTCATATGAAGGTTTGTAATTTAATTTATATTTTTCCTCTTCTAGCTTTTTTTGTAGTATTGAATGTGAATCCTAATGCTGCATATGTTGATTTGGAAGCTCAATTATATGATTTGTCTTATATAGAAGATACCAATATCTCAGAATATATAGAAAGTCAATCTCTTATAGGAAGACCATTTCTTTATCAATCAGTATATGCAATATTGCATCAATCAATTGGACTTAATGCAAAAACCTATATCGCTATATTGACATTTGTTTATTATTTAATATTGATAATTGTTGTCAATGTTTGGAATAATAAATTGAGAAAAAATACAAATATAACAATAAATAAGACATTTGTATTTATAATACTTTTTACATCTATGAGTCCACTTTTCTTTGCGGTTTCTCGGTTTTTCTTTGCGGTTATATTGGTTATAATGGCTCTAGCTTTTGGATTAAAAAAGATATATTTTATTGGAGGAATATTATTATTGTCTGCTCCGTTAGCCCACGATGGTATTAAAATTATATTTTTAGTATTGTTTTTGGCCGTATTGTTTTCGTGGCGATTCAAGAGTAACTTGAGTCAAGTTTCTCGGATGAATAGAAATGTATGGATTACAATTATATGTATAGCGGCTTTAATGGGTTCAACATCGTTGATACAATTATTGGGACGTTTTTTAATAAGATTAGGATTACTTCAACAAAGCTATTCTGATAGTTATTTGGATTCAGTTGGTAGCGAAGGATACTTCAAATTTGTCATTGTGTTAATGATGCTTGGCCCTCTTCTTGCATTGTATATTAACACAATCCTTTATAAAAGAACTGATTTCCTTTATTTTTTAAGTGTTTCTATTTTGATATGTGTGTGTGCTGTGTTTAATTATAGAATATTTATGGTGCAGAGGTATATGATGTTTGTACCATTTATACTAGCATTAACTACTCAAAATATAATGAATGATTATAATTATAGAGTTTGTAATATGCCAGTATGGTATCTATCAGTATTAATGTTAATACCCTTTTGTTTCTTTTTACAGTTATATCTTTCATCGCGGTTCTTTTTCCCATTTTTTTATTGATAAAATAAAAATGGGAAAAATCATATAAAACTTAATATATGCAGTCCAAAATTACAATTATAGTTCCAGTCTATAAAGTAGAAAAATATATATATCGTTGTATAAATAGTGTATTAGCTCAAACTTATTCAAATTGGGAATTAATTCTTGTTGATGATGGTTCACCTGATAAGTGTCCTATTATTTGTGATAACTATGCTAAAGCTGATGGACGTATTAGAGTGATTCACAAAGAGAACGGAGGATTGTCATCTGCACGCAATGTAGGGCTAGAGTACTTGTCTGGTGATTATGTAACTTTTTTGGATAGTGATGATTTTATTCATTCTGATACACTTCAAGATACTTTACTATTAGCAGAGAAAGAAAATGCAGATATTGTACAATTTTCTTTTTTAAGGGGGAGAGAAGATGTTTTTCCTTCTATTAAAAAAGAAACTTCTGTTCGTCGTTTTGATAATCACTCTATATTTTGCAGTAGTGTTCAGAAGATTATTGTGTGGGGGAAATTATATCGTAGTGAATTGTGGAAAGGAATTAGAATGCCTATAGGTAAGGTTAATGAAGATGATGCTACGACTTGGAAATTATATTATAGGAGTAGTCGTATTTTATATGTGAATACACCTTATTATTATTATTATAAAAATTCAGAGAGTATCATGGCTAACCAAAAAAAGGTTCTCAAATTAGATTTCATTAGCGCTTATGAAGAACGTATTGCTTTTTTTGAAAATGAAAGAGAAAAATTATTGACGGACCTTTCTAAATGGCGTTTTTGTTTACCGTTAATGCTGAATTATGCGTATGGTAATGTGAAAAAAACAGAACTTCCTGTTTTATTAAAATACTTTCAGCTTCATGTTAATGCAGCTATAAATTGTTCAAAAGTCCCATTATTACATCGTTTTATACTCTCTATGTTCCGTATTTATCCATATTTTTTTAGATTCTTATTTATGTTTTTAGGAAGAGCCCATAATCTATAAATAAAAATTGAAGATGAAGATACTACTGATAACAGACGAAGAATGGAATGATTATGTGTATGGCAATGGTGTATTGACCAATTGGTTTACAGGTTTTGATGCCGAATTTGCTCAGATTTATTGTAGTCCAGGAGAACCTGTTAATTCAATCTGTAATCGCTATTTTCAAATTACGGATGGTCAGATGGGGAAATCTCTATTGGGTGGAAAAAAAGCTGGTGGTAGCATTAAGAAAAAAACAGATGTAGAACAAATTCACTATTTAAAACAAAATGCTCAGCGTAAGGGAATTTATGGGTTTATGAAGAAAGTATCAATCTTTTTTCATACGCTAGTAATGATACTTCGTGATTTTATTTGGTGTACAGGCAGATATAATAAGGAGGACTTGAATACTTTTGTGAAAGACTTTAATCCTGATGTGGTATTTTGTCCAAGATATATAACTCCCAAGTTGATGAGATTGGAAAAATTAGTATCTGAAATGACAAATGCACCTTTTGTTGCATTCACTGCGGATGATGAAGCTTCTTTGAATGGAATTAGTTATTCTCCTCTATATTGGATGAGAAAGTCTTTTGTTCATTGCTTGTTTAAAAAACATGTTTCAATTTATTCGCATTATCTGATGTTTTCGAGTGATCAGGCGGAAGAGTATAAAAATGAGTATGGTATTGAAACGGAAACACTTTATAAGTGTTGGATATTTAAAGATTCCTTTAGTCCGAAGAAAGTAGGAAAACCTATTCGGATGGTATATGCAGGAAGACTCTATTGTAATCGGTGGAAATCTCTTGCAGAGATAGGAAAAGCACTTAAAGAAATTAATAAAAATGAGATCCGGATTGTGCTTGATGTTTATACAACAGAACTATTGACAAAAGAGCAAAAAAAAGCTCTTTCTGAAGATTGTTTTATTTATGTAAGAGGTAAGGTGACTCCCGCTGAACTTATAGAGATATACCATAAAGCAGATATCGCTTTACATGTAGAATCAATGGATAAGAAAAATAGGTTGTTAACGCGTGTTTCTTTTTCAACTAAAATTATAGACTTAATGGCTTCATCTTGTGCAATACTTGCTATTTGTTGGGAAAAACATACAGGATATCAATATCTGAAAGAAAAAGATGCAGCATTTTGTTTATCTAGTTATAATGAAATATTACCTCTTCTCAATGAAATATGTGAAACACCTTCACTTATACAAAAGTATGCAGAAAAAGCCTACACTTGTGGTAAGATATATCATAATAGAGGAGTGATACAGGGACAATTAAAAAGGGTTTTTGAAGAAATAATTACTCGGTAGAAGATTATTTATTGTTGCATTATATGCTAAAAACTATGATTAAGAGAAAATTCTTTATAACAACAACTGTCCCTACGACACTGGGCTTTTTTAGAGGGCAATGTAAGGCTCTGAGAGAAATATATGATGTATGTGTTGTATCTTCACTTGACAAGGAATTGATACCATTTGCAGAGCAAGAAGGTATTAGATATAAAACTTTGACCATGAAGCGGGATATATCAATCTATAATGATTTATTGTCATTATTTAAATGGATATGGTTACTTATTATTGAACGTCCTTTTGTAGTTCATGCAAATACGCCTAAAGCTTCGTTATTGGCGATGATTGCAGCATGGTTGACATTTCGTCCAGTGCGTATTTATATGTGCCATGGTTTGCGATACCAAGGCTGCGAAGGCAATAAACGCAAGTTATTGATGGTAATGGAGAGGATTTCGTGCTTCTGTGCAAACAAGGTGATTTGCGTAAGCCAGGGAGTTAGAGAACAACTTGCCGAAGATAGTATTTGCTCTTTGGAGAAGTCAAAGGTCATAATGTATGGTAGTGCCAATGGTGTAGATACAGAGCGATTCAATTCTGAAATAGTTGATGAGTCTGCTGTAAAGTTTCAATATGGTATAAAGGAAGATGATCTGGCTTGTCTCTTTATTGGCCGCATGGTTCGTGATAAAGGTGTGGAAGAGTTGGTGGATGTAGTTGTTCGGCTGCATGAAGAAAGTTTGCCTATTAAATTATTGTTGGTTGGTGGTCGTGAAGAAAAGCTAGATGCATTATCTGCTAGTACAGAGCAATTGATTAAAGAATCCAATTATATTATAGAGTGTGGTAAACAGTCGGATGTAAGGCCTTTTATAAAGGCCTCTAAGATACTTGTACTTTCTTCATATCGTGAAGGTTTTGGCCAGGTCTTGGTTGAAGCAAATTCTCTTGGTGTTCCGGTTATAGCCTCTAATATTGTTGGTTGTAAGAATGTTGTTTCACAAGGCATCAATGGTCTGTTATGTGAACCTCAAGACAAAGTTTCTCTTTATGGTTGTATGATTAAATTATTGAATGACATGGAACTCTTTAATTCAATAAAATTGCAATGTAGACAATACATCTTAGAGCATTTCGATCACAAAATGGTTTTAAAAGCTTATGTGGAATATTATAAGAGCTTTTTAGATTAATGGTAAGTAAATAATTTGCAAGAAAATCCATGGAACGTTTTGCTACAAGAAGACAGAAACTATTTTGCAAAATTTAGCACGCAAACAACAGAATCTATTTTATCAGTTTCCCTATCGTCTGCGTGCCCAAAAGAAACCCTCAAATCCCCCGATACTCCCACTCAGCATCAAAACAAGGACACGCCTTGGGTGGTCGCGGATTGAGGCGGTTATGTCCGGTAATAAGCGCTCCGGGATAGAGCCGTCGGAGAATCGTCAGCAACTCTTCCAGCCGTTCGCGCTGGCGGGGCGTACGGGTATCGGCAGGATTCCCATCGGGATCAAGTCCGCCCTCGTAACAAATACCGATCGAGCAATGGTTCAAACCCTTTACATGGGCACCCACCTCGCCAAGCAGGCGAGGGTGGGTGGTAGTTCCGTCAGTGCGGATGTAAAAATGGTAACCGGTCGTGCGAAAACCTTTGCTCCGGTGGTCGTGTTCCAGCTGTTCGGCGGTATAAGGCCGGTTGCAACGGGTGGCGGAACAGTGGACCACGATAAAACGGACACTTTCCGTAGCATGGCGCATGAGTTCGATCTCGCCCTGCAGGACGGTTTCGCAGATGGGAACCATGGCTACATGCACGACTGGAGTCCCAAGGCTCCTAAAAGGGTGGCTACTACGGTGGCGATCACCTTTAACACAATGCCCCAGATTTTGCGCTTGGGGTTTTCCGGTGCCGGATTGGTTTCGATGGTTTGTTGCATAGGTTTGTAAATTTAATAGGTTTGTAAATGTATGGATTCAATCAGATGACGGTGGGACCGGTTCTATTCGATTACCGGTCTGTCGTCTTCATCATCTTCTTCCGGTACTTGCGCACCATTGATGTTTACTTTCACCAGGGATGTTTTTTCGCCCAGGAGCGAGTAGCGGCGGGGGGGCGGGGTGCGGGGGGGCGTCGGCGGAATTATGGGAC
>OBYR01000049.1_pt1 | contig 141859 bp, 126 predicted proteins | sample 1495491 | NCBI WGS metagenome assembly OBYR01 (sample SAMEA2580206, study PRJEB22360) | human gut metagenome | biome: human gut; feature: human-associated habitat; material: faeces | place: Denmark | collected 2008/2010 | reverse complement strand
TATAAATACTATTTTATATTCATTTAAAATAACAACATAAGATTATAAAACTTAAATTTATTTCTTTGATTTTATTACTCATAAAAAACACTTGCCAACAATAACAGCTACACAGGAGTGTAAAAAAGCCCCCCAAAGGAGGTTTTAAAACTAAATTCAATCAATTATTTCCGTTATACAGATTTATCACAGCCGGGAATTGCTCATGTTCAACATAAACAGTAGCATAAATACATGAATCATCCTCACTAACAATAAAATTTTCAATCTCGTAAGGTGTTTCTATACAATCAACAGGTATTCCTTGCCAATCAAAACGATATATTGTTTTAGGTAGGCTTTGGGGATTTGTTTGGCCGATCATACTTGCATAAATATACTTTTTACTTGCAGCTAAATGACGGAATCCATATACAGTTTCTGGTACTGGTAAATAGAGACTTCCTTTCTTCTCAAAAAGAGGTTCATAGAAAAAATGTCGTTGTTCTAATTGAACACCTTTATTGGAGATCGTGAATATTTCCATTATACCTCCTATAAGTGTTGCCCTGACATATCTATTTCGATCAGGATCAAAAGTACTACATGACCAGTTTTGAAGAAAAAGATTCCAGTCTTTTACTGGTGATACGATTTCCGGGTAAGGCTCATTATCTTCTATTTTATAATCCCCGAGACTTGCAATAAGAAGCCTATTATTATAACCATGACTTATAAATAAAGAATCTTTATAAAATGAGATGTGATCTTGTTTAGCCAAAGCCTGATTTAATGCTATTTCCTCATAAGGAAGATCGGAACCAGCTAATATTTCCGGAATAGAATAACAGAATAATTTATGTTTACCATAATCATGAACATACAAATCCTTTGTCTGTTTATTGATACTGATTTGTGTCGGAGTTATTAATTCGCCAGGGCCTCTTCCTTTTCTGCCGCTTGTACAAAGTAATTCCCCTGTATTTATATTAAAAATATAAATATACTTGTCAAACCGATAGTCTGCCATGATTAGCAAAGAATCAACCACATTTAACTGTTCAGCATGACTAAATATGACAGTATCATTCAAAATTTTTCCATTAGCCTGATAATGGTTATTAAATTCAGGAGCCTTATATATAATGGTTTTGTCTTTACAACTGGAACAGAATAATAATAGTAAAAAAATATGTATTATGATCTTCATATATTACAATTTATTTCCAGGGATTGAGTACTCAATCCCTGAAGTTTGTTATAAGAACGAAGTATTTCCACATTCACAAGCACCAGTGACATTTTCAGCAACGGCTTTCGGTACTCTTGGCGAAGGATACCACACTGTTTTACAATTATTACAGTAAACAGAACATTCTACAATAATAACTACAGATGAAAAACAATCACCCTTGATTGTAGAATTCCCTGTTGACTCTGTTTTTGCCAAAGCTTCTACATTTTCAAATAATAATCCTGATCTTAAATTTGTCGAAATAGACTTTTGAAAAACAACGGTTGTTAATACAACACATAAAATACACGTAGTTATAAACAATACTTTCTTCATAATAATAAAAATTAAGTTCAACAATACAAACTTAACAATTTATTTAAAAAAACAAATAAAATTGATTCTATAATTTTCCATTTTGATAATTTTATATATAAATATTTAAAAGTAAGCAGGCATGATAAAAGACATAACTACGATCGTTTCCTATTGCCAAGACCATTTTATTATTAAAGTTTCAAAAGTTATTTCGTCATATTTATCCCCACGCAAAAGATATAGCTGTTTATAAAAAGAATCTCTTAAAAACATTTTATTTTCGCACCTATGCATCAATGCCGTTGATTGTCGATGTGTTTATCTTAATTTATTTCGGTACTCATCAGTTAGATTATACATATATATACATTTCAGTCATTTTTCTTTTATGTTACACCTTGTACCATTAATTGCATTTATCCAATTCAATTTTGTTATAGTCGAAAAAGATGAGTTAATTATCCGGAACAGCGTATATACGTTCCTAAAACGCAGGTATAGAAAAGACAACATCGTGAAGGTTCTTATCGGTCAAGGCGCACACGCCATTGAACCCTATATACAGACATTCACCCCGCAAAAGAAATCAAGGAAATTCATGCTTATTTTGTTTTCAAGGGCGAATTTGAAAAAAATAGTAAGTCACCTGGAGGAATTAAATTTTCCGGTTGAATTCGACCTGAATAAATAGCAGGGAATCGGTTTGCAGGTAGGAGATTAAAAAAGCGTGGGAGCAGTTCTGTTCATCTCGTAAGAGGCATCGCCAAACGCCCAACAGAAAACAAACAAACAACCAACCCACGCTATACCTGATATATTGTCCATAATATACGGCAAGCGAACGTCTATGTTGTTTAATCCTTTCTGTTAAAAGACTGGCGATTTTCTTACGAAAGAGAAAACAAAACGCTTCTATAACCAATATGTCGGTTGAAGCAGAGCCCTCTGCAACAACGCGACAAAGATAGTTAATTTTTTACTTCTGACAACCTCCCCGAAAGCGCCGGACATAAAATAAACGGGTATATAATCCCGGTCATCCGCTGCATTTCTCCATTGGAACAGGCATGCGGAATTTTATAAACAAAAAAGCCGGAGAGATTTCTTTCCTCCGGCTTTTTCCATATTTTCAACATCCGTATCCCGCTCCTTATCTTACCAATAGCAATGCACCCTTTTTGACATACTTCGGCGGATTGCTCTTTTCACGGCCACGGGCAGTCACAATATAATAGTAAGTTCCGGGAGTGGCGTATTTGCCGTTGATTCGGCCATCCCATCCTCCTTCCGGATCGTGCCATTCATACACTTTACGTCCCCAGCGGTTTAAGATGATCGCTTCAAACGCTTCCACGGAAAATGCCTGTACACAAAACACATCGTTTTTACCGTCCCCGTTCGGCGTGAAAACATTAGGCACATTAATCAGGGAAATCACCACATTGATATATTTAGGCGCTGTCGTATCCCAGCACTGATTCTGTCCTTTGGTATTGATCGCCTTCAACTGCACTTTATACATCCCCGGATGCATATAAGTATAATTAAAATCCCTTTCGGTACGAATCCGGTTGTCCAGCAGGCTGTCCAATAGCGTCATACCAAAATCTTTCATATCCGCCGTATCCCGGTATAAATACCACTCATATTGCTGGGCGTTCATACTCTTGTCCCGAAATTCCACTTCCAAAGGAGCCTGTCCGGCTTCCATTCCCACCACACCTTCAACCTTCACGGTATTCAGCAAACGGGGCTCTTCCATTTCGGCAACAGGAATCACGGAAGTGTAGGGCACTTTATCGCTAATCCATTCCAAACCGAAACGGTCGACCACTTTCACGCAGTAATCCGCATTCTCATAACGGTCGTCCCGATTCCGGTCTCCAACCGCATCAGGTATTTCCAATTGGTGCGGGGCATAATCACCGCCCGGAAACTGGATAGGTGTTTCCCGGAAATCCATACTCCCCCGAACAGCACGTCCCAAATAATACTCCGCACTTTTGCTTCCGGGATAAATGCCGTTATAACGCACAGGCTCGAAATCATTGATCCGGATTTTTATTTCCTGGCAATCTTCCGGATTAATCAGCGTCACCGTAAAAGGGTTCACATATACATAAAATACCCTGAATTCCATCGTCACCGGACGTACTCCTTCCTTTGTGGCTTCCAGACGGTAGAGCCCGCTTGCCTGAACAGCAAAATTCAACGTAGTGGAATCGCCGGAATAGGTCACAGGCTGCGCCTGATTATCGATCCAAAACGAATATTCCCAACGGGGATTCCCGTCGGGTGTAAAAGTTCCCTGTCCCGAAGGCCGGGAATCATTTTCATCCTTAATGGCATAAAAAGGTTTGCCGTCATACGAATTTTCCTGTATGTGCCCGACAGGGAAACCCGATATTTCAAGCGTTTGCCCGGCCAGCCTGACAGAAGCACTCAGGACAAATAAAACCAATACAATTATAAATCTCATTATTTTTCCACTTAACATCCATATCCTAAAGGTCTGACAACCTTTACGCTTATCCGTCACAAATATAAACATTCCCTGTTCTTAATTGCGGTATGGAGATTAATTTTTAATTTTGCAATCTATAAAAGGCCTACATAAATTATCCAATTAAAATCATTAAGGGTGAATTTTCTAAATGAACTAAACGAGAGCCAGCGGGCAGCCGTGGAGTATACCCAGGGCCCGGCCTTAGTAATTGCCGGGGCCGGGTCGGGAAAAACAAGGGTGCTGACCTACCGCATCGCCCAGCTATTGAGCCAGGGTGTACCCGCATATAAAATCTTAGCCCTGACATTTACCAATAAAGCCGCGAGAGAAATGCAAAAACGTATCGCCGAGCTGGTGGGGACTGAAATTGCAGCAAACCTGTGGATGGGAACTTTTCACTCTATTTTTTCCAAAATACTACGTTTCGAAGCGGAGAAATTAGGCTATACTTCCAGTTTTACGATCTACGACACACAGGATTCCAAAAATCTGATCAAGGCAATTGTCAAGGACATGAAACTGGACGATAAGGTATATAAGCCCAATGTGATCTTAGGCCGGATTTCCATGGCCAAAAATAACCTGATCGTTGCCCAAAGTTACGCCCAGAACAGCCGGATACTTTCAGAGGACACTGCGGGGAAACGCCCTTTGATCGGGGAGATATACAAGCAATACCAGCAACGCTGCAAGCAAAGCGATACGATGGATTTCGACGACCTGCTGCTGCAAACGAATATCCTTTTCCGCGATCACCCGGAGGTATTGGCTAAATATCAGGAGAAATTCAATTATATTTTAGTGGACGAGTACCAGGATACGAACTACTCCCAATACCTGATCGTAAAAAAATTGTCCGACATACACCGGAATATCTGTGTCGTGGGCGACGATGCCCAGAGCATTTATTCGTTCCGGGGGGCAAGGATCGAAAACATCCTGAATTTCAAGAACGATTATCCCGATTATAAATTATTTAAGCTGGAACAGAACTATCGTTCCACCACCACCATTGTCGATGCCGCGAACAGCGTCATCAGTAAAAACAGGGAACAGATTCCCAAAAAGACCTTTTCCGAAAATGAAGAAGGGGAAAAAATAATCGTCATGCGCGCGCTTTCCGACAAAGAAGAGGGTTTTCAGGTAACGAACGAAATCTTTAAGCTCGCCAATTATGAGCAGCAGGAATACAGCGATTTCGCTATTCTTTACCGGACAAACGCCCAGTCCCGTATTTTGGAAGAGGCTTTGCGCAAACGGAATATCCCTTATAAAATATACGGGGGACAGTCTTTCTATCAGCGTAAGGAAATCAAAGACCTGCTTGCTTATTTCCGCGTTGCCGTAAATCAGAACGACGAAGAAGCCCTGAAAAGAATTATCAATTATCCACGCCGGGGAATCGGCGATTCTACGGTGGAAAAGCTCCGGGAAATTGCCTTGAAATATCAGATCAGTATATGGACGGTACTTTGTAACCTGAATAAAGTAGCCGATACCTTTAATTCCGGCACGCTGGCAAAACTATCGAAATTTGCGGCAATGATCGACCGCTTCCGGGAACAAATCCCGAACGAAAACGCTTACGACATTGCTTATGTGATTGCCCGCACCTCCGGCATTGTCGATGATCTTTCTGCCGACGAAACTCCCGAAGGCGTGTCCCGCAAAGAAAATATTCAGGAACTTTTAAACGGTATCAAGGATTTTTCCGAAACCGCTTACAAAGAAGGGAAAGACGACAAACTTCCGGCATTTTTGGAAGGAGTTGCGCTATTGACCGATCAGGACGGAGAAAAAGAAGGCGACCAAAATAAGGTCACACTGATGACCATTCACTCCTCGAAAGGATTGGAATTTTCCAACGTATTTCTGGCAGGAATGGAAGAGGAATTGTTTCCGGCACAGCAATGTGTGGCTTCACCTTCCGCCCTCGAGGAAGAGAGGCGCTTGTTTTATGTAGCCCTTACCCGGGCGGAAAAACGGGTTTTTCTTTCATACGCCACAACCCGGTATAAGAACGGGCAAGTGGTATCTTCCCGTCCTTCCCGTTTTATTGCAGAAATCGACCAGGAATACCTCGACGGGTATATCCCGTTACGGGAAGAGCCTTCCGGCTTCAAACTACGCACGGCTCCCGGCAATCTGGCAAACCGGACATCCCCGATCACTATTCAGAGGCAAGCCCCCGTAGAAGTACCGGAAATAGACCGCAGCAAACTCCGGCCTATCGATTCTAATCAGGTAGTTCCCGGCATGGTGATTTTCCACCCTACCTTCGGAGCGGGGAAAGTGGTCAATATCGAAGGCTTAGGGGTACAAAAAAAGGCCAAAGTCCTATTCGCAGAAGGAGGGACACGGGTTCTTTTGTTAAAATTTGCAAAATTATTCACACAACAAGATCAAACATAACATCTTAATAAGCAAAAAAGCCTATATTTGTAGCACTCATTCTAACAAAGAAAGACGATCCGGTCGATTTTATCTTCAAACTTTCCCGGAACTTTCCCATAAATAAGGATTACAACAATAAGAAATAGACGTTGTTTTATATGGAATACAACACCCAAAAGAAAAAACTGTTACTCCCAGAATACGGTAGAAACATTCAAAAAATGGTCGATCATATCCTGACAATAGAAAACAGGGACGAACGAAACCGCGCAGCTAAAACAGTCATAGACGTTATGGGAAATCTCTATCCGCACCTGCGGGACGTTCCTGACTTCCGGCATAAATTGTGGGATCATCTGGCTATTATGGCGGATTTCAAACTGGACATCGATGCACCCTATCCTTTGCCTTCCATAGAAAAACTCAATGAGAAACCGGAGAAACTGCCTTACAGTTCCAACCGCATCCGATATAAACACTATGGTAAATTGGTGGATAAGCTGATCGATAAGATTCGTGAACTGGAAGACCCGGAACAGAAGCGGGCCTTGATCGTCCTGACAGCCAACCACATGAAAAAATCGTTCCTGACCTGGAACAAGGATAGCGTGGAAGACGAACAAATATATAACGATATTAACACTTATTACGGCAGCACCGTAATCTTACCCGAGGGGATGACCCTTTCCAACCCCAAAGACCTGTTGCAAAAGAAAAGCAAACCCAGTTCCAATAAGCCGCAGCAGAACAACAAGAACAATTACCAGAAAAACAATAACAAGAACAATAATAATAACCGCCAGTATTACAAGAAAAAGACAGACTGATGCAGGTGGTTACCATATTGGGAAGTAATTCCGGGGATAAATACCGGCTTATGGAACAAGCTATAAGCCTGTTAACGGAAAAAGCAGGAAAAATGATCCTTGCTTCTTCCTATTACGAAACAGCTCCCTGGGGATTTGAATGTGAAGAAAATTTCCTAAACCGGATCGCTGTTTTCGAAACGGAATTATGCCCCGAATCTTTTTTACAAGTCGCATTGGACACAGAAAAGCAGTTAGGCCGGAAGCGTTCCGCCAACGGTCCCCGCTACACCTCCCGTCCTATCGACATCGATATTCTTTTCTATGGGACGGAAGTTATCGACACTCCCACCCTCACCGTACCTCATCCCCGCCTTGCGGAACGGAGTTTCGTACTGACACCGTTATATGAAATCCTTCCCAATTTCATCCATCCGGTATTCCACAAAAGCATCCGGAGCTTATGGGAAGAATGTCCTGACAGACTGGAAGTCCGGAAAATCGATCCGTCTTCTGAAAAAGCAGAAAAAGATAAGAAATAAAAAAGGGCTTTGAGTGAAGCCCTTTTGAATTCTATTTTCATCCATTCCTCATCCGATACGGCGAATATCTGCCCCGATCGCATTTAGTTTTTCATCGATATTTTCATATCCGCGGTCGATCTGGTCGATATTGTGGATCGTACTCACGCCCTGAGCCGAAAGGGCAGCGATCAACAAAGCAATACCTGCACGAATATCGGGAGAAGTCATTTTGGTTGCCCGGAGCTGCGATTCATGATTCTGCCCGATCACCGTAGCCCGGTGAGGATCGCAAAGAATGATCTTCGCCCCCATATCGATCAGCTTATCCACGAAAAACAAGCGGCTCTCGAACATCTTTTGATGAATCAGCACACTTCCTTTCGCCTGGGTTGCCACCACCAGAAACACACTCAACAAGTCGGGAGTCAGCCCCGGCCAGGGAGCATCGGCAACGGTCAAAATCGAGCCGTCGATAAAATCTTCTATCATATAATGTTCCTGACGGGGAATATACAGATCGTCGCCTTTTTCTTCTATCCGTATCCCCAAACGGCGGAACGAATCGGGAATAATTCCCAGCTCCTGAATATTCACGTCTTTGATGGTGATCTCCGAACGGGTCATAGCAGCTAACCCGATATAACTTCCCACTTCGATCATATCCGGCAGGCAGCGATGAGTGCAGCCCCCCAATTCCTCAACGCCTTCAATGGTCAGCAGATTAGAGGCAATCCCGGAAATCTTCGCTCCCATCGCGTTCAGCATCTTACACAATTGCTGGATATAGGGCTCGCAGGCTGCATTATAAATCGTGGTTACCCCTTCCGCCAATACCGCCGCCATAATAATATTGGCCGTACCGGTCACGGAAGCCTCGTCCAGCAACATGTAGCATCCCTTCAATTTCTCGGCGGAAGCCCGGAAACATTCTTCACTGCTGTTATAATCGAAAGTCGCACCCAATTTTTCAAATCCAAGGAAATGGGTATCCAACCGCCGCCGCCCGATCTTATCTCCACCCGGCTTAGGAATCACGCCGCAGCCATGAACAGCCAAAAGCGGCCCCAAGATCATGATAGAGCCACGCAGGCTGACCGCTTTTTTATAAAAATCCTCTGTTTCAAAATAACCGAAATCAATATCCGAAGCCGTGAACGAAAACTCACCATGTGCCGGATGCTCCACCTTTACCCCCATTCCCTGTATCAGCTCGATCAACTTTAAAACATCGAGAATTTCGGGAACATTCGTAATCGTCACCGTTTGCCTGGTCAACAACGTGGCACAGATCACCTGTAACGCCTCATTTTTTGCACCCTGGGGGCAAAGCGTCCCCTTTAATCTCTTTCCTCCGGTTATGGCAAATTTACTCATATACAAAACATTTGAATAGGCAAACCACTGCAAACAGCGGCTTTACAAAAAACACTCTTCACTCTTTCAATTCAGAAGCAAACAGGGCTTCCTTCCGGTCAAATTTAACAAAAAACACTTGAAAACAAAAATATCCTTTATTATATATTGCCTTGAACAAATTATATGGCTACATTTGTAGTTATAGTTAAAAAATAACCTAAATTACTCTGGAAATGAAAAGTTTCTTAAAGTACACCCTTGCAACAATTGTCGGCTTCTTTATTGTTAACATCATCCTGTTCATTCTGTTCATGGGAGTGATCGGAACAATTGCCACGTTATCCAACAAAACAGCTCCCGTAAAACCCAATAGTATACTGACCATCAAGCTGGACGGAGAAATCTTCGACCGTACGTCCGATAATTTCTTCGAAAATGTGGATTTCCTGTCTATGACAGCGAAAAACAACTACGGATTGAACAATATCCTGAAAAGCATCAAGAAGGCAGAAACCGACGACAATATCAAAGGCATCTATCTGGACTTAACCGAAATACAAGGTAACTTCGGAGCATTGGCCACAACGGAAGAAATACGGAACGCCCTGCTGCAATTCAAAGAAAGCGGCAAATTCATTTACAGCTACTCCAATTTGGGTTACTCACAAAAAAGTTATTACCTCGCCACTGCTGCGGATAAAATCTATGTCAATCCCGAAAGCCCGCTTTTGTTGGCAGGTATGAGCAGCAGCATCTCCTTCTATAAAGAAACTCTCGAAAAATTAGGCATCCAGCCGGAAGTGGTGAAAGTAGGAAAATTCAAATCGGCAGTCGAGCCCTTTATCTCGACGGAAATGAGCGAGGCAAACCGCCAACAGGTGCAAAGATACCTCGATTCTTCGTGGGGGACGATCGTAAAGGGCATATCCGAAAGACGCCACATTTCTATCGACTCGATCAACACCATCACGAATAAATTCGACATTTATACCACAAAACAATTCTGTGACTGGGGCTTTTTCGACGGAACATTCTACGAAGATGAAATGCTGGAGCTTTTAAAAAAGGAAACCGGCACCGACAGCAAAGGCAAATTGAATACGATCGGCCTGAACGATTACCGCAAAGCCCCGCAGACTCCTGCCGCAGCCAGCAAAGACAGGATTGCGGTTATCTATGCCCAAGGGGAAATCGGGCTGGAACAATCGAACACAACGATAGGGCCTGAACTGGCCAAAACCATCCGTAAAGTGCGGGAAGACGATAAAGTAAAAGCCATCGTACTCCGGGTAAATTCACCGGGCGGAAGTGCCCTGACCTCTGAAATTATCTGGCGGGAAGTGGATCTGGCCACCCGGACGAAACCGGTGATCGTTTCCATGGGCAATGTAGCCGCATCCGGAGGATATTACATTTCCTGCGCTGCCGATACTATTGTAGCCGACCCAACGACCTTAACCGGGTCTATCGGTATTTTCGGCATGTTTTTCAGTGGAGAGAAACTGATTAAAGATAAAATGGGTATCCATACCAATGTAGTGAAAACGAACGACCATAGTGATTTCGGTGGCAGTTACCCGTTACCGATCCCCATCAGCAGCCGTCCGCTCACCACCTATGAAAGGAACGTCCTGCAAAACTATGTGAACCAGGGATACGAAACTTTCCTGAACCGCGTAATGGCCGGACGGGGAATTTCGCACGATTCTCTGGACGCAATCGCACAGGGACGGGTGTGGACCGGGGCAGACGCTTTGAAAATAGGATTGGTCGATGTGCTGGGAGGAATGGACGATGCCATTAAAATCGCAGCGGCTAAAGCCGGGCTTGCCGAATATAGCCTGTCGGAATACCCGGCAGAAAAAAATCCGGTAGAAGAATTACTGAATACCCTAACCGGCTCGGTAAAAATGCGTATGATGAAAGAAGAAATGGGACCTTTCTACGAAACCTGGACAAAAATAAAGAACATCACCAGCCAGCAAGGACTGATTGCCCGGATTCCGTATGACGTAGTACCGAACTGATCTGCAAGACAGATTGCCAAATGTGCAAAAACGACAGCTATGGCCTTAAAAAAAGTCTTATTGTTACCATTTAGTTTCATCTATGGAATGGGGTCCGGATTCCGGAATTTCCTGTTTCATATCGGAGCGCTGAAATCCAAAAGATTCGGTGTCCCCGTATTATGCGTAGGTAACATCACTGTCGGAGGTACGGGAAAAACTCCCCACACCGAACTGATCATAGCCGAGTTACAAAAAAAATTCCGGGTTGCCTGCCTGAGCCGGGGCTACAAACGTAAAACCTCCGGTTTTATCCTTGCCGACGAACACTCCACGGCCAGAGAAATCGGTGACGAGCCGATGCAGATTAAAAAGAAATTCCCTCACATCACCGTGGCCTGTGATGCCGACCGGGTGAGAGGAATCGAAAGATTACTGGCTTTGCCCGAACCGCCCCAGGTAATCGTTTTAGACGATGCTTTTCAACACCGTTATGTACAAGCCGATAAAAATATCGTACTCGTAGACTATAACCGTCCCGTTTATCAGGATATGCTACTCCCCGCAGGACGCCTCAGGGAAAACACCGGAGCGCTAAAACGGGCCGACTACATCATTGTCACCAAATGCCCTGCGGGCATTCAGCCCATCGAACGCCGGATTCTTTCAAAACACCTCAAGATAAAGCCTTACCAGCAACTATACTTCACAACAATGGAGTATGGGGCAATCCACAAATTGTCTTCCAAAGCGAAAGAGGCGGCATTGAATCGGGATAGCTCCATATTATGTGTAACAGGCATTGCCCGCCCGGAGCCCTACGTGGAATACCTAAAAACCTTTACGGAAAATGTCACGGAACTTCGCTTCCCCGACCATCATTTCTTTACGGGAAAAGATATTCAACGGATCGGCGAAGCTTTCGAGGCTTTAGGGGAAAAAGACAAGTACATTTTCACCACCGAAAAAGATGCCGTCCGGCTTGCCGCCTGCAACCTTCCCAAAGAGTTAAAGCGACATATATATTATATACCTATTGTTCCGGCTTTTATTCAAAAAGAATGTTCAATATTAAAAGAATTATCAGAATATGTTAGGAAAAATCAAAGATAGCGCAGCATATATCTCTCGTTATCTGGATGGAGAGAAGTATGAAATCGGGATCATTTTAGGAACCGGATTAGGAGAACTTGGTAAATCGATCGAAATCAAACACACCATTCCATACGCCGCCATACCGAATTTTCCGGTATCTACGGTGCAAGGACATAAAGGGAACTTACTTTTAGGGCGCTTTGGCAACAAAAATGTGATAGCCATGCAAGGACGCTTTCATTTCTACGAGGGCTATCCGATGCAGGAAGTGACCTTCCCGGTCAGGGTATTGCACGAAATCGGAATAAAGCAACTTTTCGTATCCAACGCCGCCGGAGGAGTGAATACCAGTTTCCTGATCGGCGACCTGATGGTAATCACCGACCACATCAACCTGTTCCCGGAACATCCGCTACGGGGCAAAAACATCGATGAACTCGGCCCCCGTTTTCCGGGTATGACCGATGCATACAGTCCGCGTATCATTAAACTGGCAGAAGAATGCGCTCAAAAACTGGACATCAAATTGCAATACGGAGTTTATGCGGGATTGCAAGGACCTTCTTTTGAAACCCCTGCCGAATACAATTGGATCAGAGTGATCGGAGGAGATGCCGTGGGCATGTCTACCGTGCCGGAAATCATCGTAGCCCGCCACATGGGTATGGAATGTTTCGGTATGTCGGTAATCACCAACAGCACCGCTTCCCCGGAACTGATTAAAACCAACCATGCAGAGGTACAGGACATCGGCAACACGGCGCAACCCCGGATGACCGCCCTGTTCCGCGAAATTATCGCACACCTATAAAGAAGAAAAACGAACTGTAATCCCCAATGGATAAGACACAAGGCTCAGAATTCAAGATTGAAATTCTGAGCCTTTCCTATTTGAATAAATTTTTATCCGAAAAGCAGGCCGTTTCCCGGCAACACCTTGAATTTCCCGTTTAATTCAGAATCATTTCAATGATCGGCACCAATATAGCGGTCATAATCCCCATCACCCCGATAGCCAAACCACTGATCGCGCCCTCGATCGTGCCTAACTCCATCGCCCGTGCCGTTCCCAGGCCGTGAGCGGCAGAGCCTAAAGCAAGCCCCCGGGCAATCTTGCTGCTAATCCCCAGCTTTTCCAGCACGAAAGGCCCTACAATCCCCCCGAATATACCTACAACGATCACCACCACCGCAGCAATAGAAGGAATCCCGCCGGATTTTTCTGCAATACTCATTGCAATAGGCGTCGTCACGGATTTAGGCTCCAGCGAAACAATCAACGCATGGTCTGCCCCGAAATAACGGGCAATAAAAATCACACTCAATATTCCGGTGACACACCCCACAAATACCGAAGTGATAATCGAAACGGCATTTTCACGTAAATGGGCTACCTGCTCATAAAGTAAATACCCCAGCACAACAACCGTCGGGCCTAACATGAAACTGATGATACGGCTTCCTTTCTCGAACGATTCGTAAGAAATTCCCAGCACATGGGTAATAATCACCAAAACAGGAATAGAAACCAGAAGAGGATTCAGCAAATTCAGCTTCGTCTTCCGGTACAGCCACACCGCCAGCAGATAAACCCCTATCACCAGCGTCAGTATAAATATTTCGGAATTCAATAAAGAAGTCATATTCGTTCGTCGTTTACTGTTCTACCTGCTTACCGTTCTGCCTTCTCTTTTCAAACCATTGCTGCACCACCGCCACCACAACCAATACCACCACCGTACTCACCCCGCAGGCCACTAAAACCGCCTGCCAGTATTGGGAAAGTATATCCATGGAATTGATGATCCCCACTCCGGCGGGTACAAAGAAAAGAGCCATATTATCGCAAAGGAATCGGGCTACCGGTTTAATTCTGTCGGGTTTCACAATCTTTAAGCACAAAGTCGTAAAAAGCAAAATCATCCCGATCACGCTTCCGGGAATAAAACCATGAATCAGCCACCCCGCCAATTCTCCCAAAGCAAAGAACAATAAAACAATAAAAATACCTGCCAACATCTGTTATCTGATGAAATTAAACATAGAGAGTTAAAAGCCGTTAAGTCCCCCAACCCAAAATTTTTCCAAAAATATAGCTTTTTATTTCCGGCTACTCCGTTTTTCCCTATTTTCCCCTCATGAATCAACGGAAACGTTCTATCCTCCGGATCACGGATTTTCGCGTAAAAAAATACCTGTGCCGAATCTTCCGGCAGCCAGTCCCGCATAACGGAACGAGAAAAAATCATGAGGATGGCACATCGTGCAAATACCCGCCTGCTCGATATGCTCTGCTTCGACACCTGCTTCCTGCAATTGCAAAGAATTGATGCCCCCCAGGTCTACCTGATATTTACCGGGATTTTTCCCCTCTTCCACCTGTCCGGAGTACTGGGATTGAAAAGCCTTGGCGACCTCTTCCCCCACTTCAAAACAACATTTCCCGATAGAAGGCCCAATCCCCGCTAAAATATCACCGGGATCGCTTCCATAAAGTTCCCGAAACAGCTTCACGGTTTTTCCCACGATATTGGCCTCCGTTCCCCGCCAACCTGCATGCACGGCAGCAATTACCCGGCATTTCGGGTCGTACAGGAGCACAGGCACACAATCGGCCGTCAGCACCATAAGGCATATATTCACCTCATCGGTCATCAGAGCATCCGTATCCGGCAAACGGCTCTCATTGTCGTAAGCCCCCCGTCCGGCATCCCTTCCCGTCACCACGGTAATCTCAGCCCCGTGCACCTGATTTCCCACCACCAGCCTGTCTAATTCAAACCCGGCATTCCGTCCTAATTCCCGGCGGTTAGCCACAACACGGGCGGGTTCTTCATTCCCCAGAAAACTAATATCTTTTCCCCCCGACGATACAAAATGGGAGATTTCCCGGCAGGCAGCAAGATGATTGAATGTATAAAAAGGAAAAGTCCCCCGGTCTATCTTTTTCATAACAAGCTGATTTTATTCTGACAAAATTAACCTTTATCCTTCAAAAGCCATGCTCCCCCTCCTATTAATTCTCTTCCGGCTTTCCCCAATCCATCCGTACACCTCCGGAACAGTAGCACCGATAAAGGATTGCTGCCGAAAACCTGTTTTGCTTTTCTTTCGTAAAACCCACAAAAAAGCCATGTGGGAAAAATTAAGTGAATTAAGACAGAAATTTCTGGATACCCCGGAACTCTACACGAAGGTTTACAGGAACTACATCGTGCAACGTTTTCTTTACGAAACCTTAAAACTGGCAGGGAATCCGCTGCCTGAACAAGATTTCACAGAAATCATCACCACCTCCAAACGTCCCCGTTCGATAGAAGGAACAAAAGCCTACGATCTCTGGCAAGCCTGGCTATTCATCGTCCAGGCAGCCGAAGAACGGGAAAAAATGAACTTAACGTTTATTCAGGCCATTGCCGAAAAAGTAATGAAACACACGGGGAAAGAAACGACCACCTCGGTGGGGCGATACGATAGCTCGCTGGGCGATTTCAGGTTAGGGGAAGATTATAATGAAGTATACCCGTTGGCGGACTACCGGAAAATCCCCGCGTTGTTAGCCCTGGCCTGCCGGGAGGCGAACGCCCGCCTCGACACGGACAACGAAACACAAGCTTTGCAACTGGCCACCAGTTTCATGTATGATTTCGTACACATCCGCCCTTTCGGGGCAGGCAATCTGGAAACAGGGTTACTCGCGATGAACTATATCCCGCTATACCGTAACGAGCCTTTACTCATGTTATATGCAGACGACCGCCCTCAATTTCTGGATGCCGTGAAAAGAGGGAAGATCAGCCAGACACCGGAAATTTTTGAAGAATTCATGGTCCGGCAGCAAATCAAATTCTTTGAAGAACAGTTAGACACCCTGCACGCTTAAACTTCAGGAATCCCCATCGGCACATTCTTCTTCCATTTCCTGTCCTCCCCGTTTTTCAAACCATATTCTAAGGATGAAATGGCAGAATAAAAAAAGTTATGAAATTTCTTTGTGATTTATAATGAATGATATATCTTTGCGAACCGATAATGAAAGGAATAATTATAAAATTTATCATACAATGAAAGAGGGCATACATCCTGAAAATTACAGATTGGTAGCGTTTAAAGATATGTCTAATGGAACGACTACTATCACCAAATCGACAGCAGCAACCAAAGAAACCATCGAAATCGACGGTGTTGAATATCCATTGGTTAAATTAGAAATTTCAAACACTTCTCATCCCTTCTACACTGGTAAAGTGAAATTAGTGGATACAGCAGGACGTGTTGACAAATTCATGAACCGTTACAAAGACCACATGGATAAAAGAAGAAAATAAATTTAATTATCCTTATAAAGACGCCGCTGCACAAGCGGCGTTTTTTTATGGCATAATATTTGCGCTATAAGGGATAGTATACTATTTCACAGGAAAAACCGACAAAATGTCAGTTACCGGAGAAATAAGATTTCTAAGCTAATTTAAAAGAGAGGACAAAAATGGACAAAATAAATTTAAAAGCAGTGCTATTAGAGAATATGGGGGAGGATTCTTCTGAATTTTTGCCCATTATGGGGGATGAGAAAGAACTGTTGAACGACAACCTGCAAATTCCTGACACTCTGCCAATATTACCGCTTCGGAACACGGTGTTGTTTCCGGGCGTGATCATTCCGATCAATATCGGCAGGAGCAAATCCCTGAAACTGATCAGGGACGCTTACAAGCAAAGTGCCCTGATAGGCGTTATCGCCCAGAAGGACACCAATACGGAAAATCCGGTTATGGCCGACCTGTATTCCATAGGGACAGTGGCTTCCATTCTGAAAATACTCGAAATGCCGGATGGGACGACCACGGCTATCATTCAGGGGAAAAGGCGTTTCCTGCTGGACGATATTCTTTATGACGAACCTTATCATGTGGGTAAGATCATCATCAAGCAGGAAGAAGGCATGCCTGAAAACGATCCGGAATACAATGCAATTGCAGAATCGTTGAAGGAAATGGCGACCAAAATTGTAAAATACTCCAGCCATATTCCCAACGAAGCAGGCTTTGCCCTGAAAAACATCGAGAGTATGCTATTCCTGATCAACTTTATTTCTTCGAATACCGATGTGGATTACCAAAGCAAGCAGGAATTGCTGGAGATAGACAGCCTGAAACAGCGGGCTATCAAATTGCTGGAAATTCTGAGCAAGCAAGTGAGCCTGCTGGAGTTGAAAAACGATATTCAGAAAAAAGTAAAAATAGATATTGACAAACAGCAACGGGAATATTTCCTGCACCAGCAGATGAAAACGATCCAGGACGAGTTGGGCGGAAATCCCACCGACGAGGAGATCAAAGAGCTGGAAGAATTAGCCAAGTCTAAAGAATGGGACGATAAAGTGAAGGAAACTTTCAACAAGGAATTAAACAAGTTGAAAAGGCTGAATCCTTCCTCTCCGGACTATTCCGTGCAGTCTAATTACTTACGCGAAATGCTCGATCTGCCGTGGAATCATTATTCGGAAGATAATCTCGACCTGAATCATGCCAAAGAGGTTTTGGATGCCGACCACTTCGGACTAGAAAAGGTGAAAGAAAGGATTTTGGAATATCTGGCTGTATTGAAACTGAAATCCGACATGAAGTCACCGATTCTGTGCCTTTACGGCCCTCCGGGTGTGGGTAAAACCTCCCTGGGAAAATCGGTGGCCAAAGCCATCAACCGCGAGTTTGTGAGAATGTCGTTAGGCGGCCTGCACGATGAATCGGAAATCCGGGGACACCGGAAAACCTATATCGGAGCCATGCCGGGACGGATTTTGCAAAACATCAAAAAAGCAGGAACTTCGAATCCGGTATTCATTCTGGACGAGATCGATAAAGTGGGAAATGATTTCCGGGGCGATCCTCAATCGGCTTTGTTGGAAGTACTCGACCCGGAACAGAACACCAATTTCCACGATAATTTTCTGGACATCGATTACAACCTGTCGAAAGTGATGTTTATAGCCACGGCGAACGACCTCAGTACCATAGCCGGCCCGCTGCGCGACCGTATGGAGATTATAGAAGTCAGCGGTTACCTGCTGGAAGAGAAACGAGAGATCGCTAAACGCCACTTGATTCCCAAGCAGTTGGAAAATCACGGAATCACGGCAGCAAACGTTACGATCCCCGACGAGATCATCGATACGATGATTGAAAAATACACCCGGGAGTCGGGCGTGAGAAGTCTGGATATGACCATTGCTAAAATCATGCGCCACGTAGCCCGCAAAGTAGCGATGGATAAAAAGTTCACCGTGACCGTAGACGAAGCTAAACTCAAAGAGTTTTTGGGTAGCCCGATCTTTTCCAGAGAAGAGTATCAGGGCAATGAATTGCCGGGAGTGGTGACAGGATTGGCATGGACAGCCGTAGGAGGAGAAATCCTCTACATCGAATCCAGTTACAGCAAAGGGAAAGGACATTTAAGCCTGACCGGAAACCTGGGTGAGGTGATGAAAGAATCGGCAACACTGGCGCTGGAATACATTAAATCGCATTCCAAAGAAATCGGAATCGACGATAAAGTATTCGAAGAAAACGATATTCATGTGCATGTTCCGGCAGGAGCTGTGCCTAAAGACGGTCCGTCTGCGGGAATCACGATGGTTACCGCTCTGGTATCTTCGCTCACCGGACGCAAGGTGAAAAAAGCCATTGCCATGACCGGAGAAATCACCCTGAGGGGAAAAGTTTTACCGGTAGGAGGAATCCGTGAAAAGATTTTGGCAGCGAAACGGGCAGGAATCAAAGAAATCATTCTGTGCAGCGAGAACCGGAAAGATATAGAGGATATTAAAAAAGAATACCTGAAAGGATTAAAATTCCACTATGTAGACAAGATCGAAGAAGTGCTGAAAATCGCTATCCTCTGATTTTTCCAAGAGAATTACAATTCTGAATTTTATATGTAAACGTGCGAATGCTTCCCATTCGCACGTTTTTTTATTTCTCTTTCCCCAACAAAACACCATCTCCCAATACCGGATGTCAGGAATGACGGACTTTCCTATTCTGAAAATTTAAAAAAACAAGGCTATATATTAAAAAAAAAGCCCATATTTTGATAATTTAAACCTAATCCCTTACATTTGTACAAATTAACTAAAAAAAACGAACGTTTTTTTTAGTTAACGTAATAGGCATAAAACTTTTTCAAACATCCCTCCTCTCCAAACGGCTATCTTTATATTATTCAGCACAATACATTTTACCACTTTTCTTTTCATCTACTTTAAGTTTACACTTTTCTTCGCCTAAACAAACGTTCCTTTTATTAGTAACGACGAAACACCAACAACTAAAGTAGATAATTATGAGAATTTTAACTGTAATCTTGTTGCTATTTGCAGTCTTTGCATGTAGTGACGAATGGAAAAAGAAAGACGAGGTGGCGGGGGACGGATTAAAAAGGGGAACACCCTATGAGATTCTGGAAAGCAGGGGTAATTATACGATCTTTCTGGAGGCGATCAATCGCATCGGCTATCGGGATTTATTGGACGGCAAAGGATTGTCGACGCTTTTTGTTCCGGACGACGATGCTTTTGAAGCTTATTTCACAAAGCATGCTATTTCTAATGGTTTGGACGGAATCGATTCCGTGAATCTAAGCCTGTTGATAGGCCAGCACATCATGAGATTTGCTTACCGTCGTCAGGAACTGACCAATTTTCAACCTCAAACGGGAATGGAAGATTTGCCCGGGGTGAACTACAAGCACCCCACGGTAGTGACGCCGCCTATCCGGACTTTTTATAATGAAAAAGTAAGAAGGGATGTAAAAGTATATAGCAATACCCGCTATTTACCGGTGTTCGCATCCAGTCTGTTCTCTTCATTGGGTATCAGCGAAAGCTACAATTACGAATATTTCTACCCCAATTCAACCTGGGGGAGCGAACGGGGCATAGCCGCCGCCAATGCCCAACTCACCAGTGACGAAATAGAAACCGACAACGGCTATTTGTATACGATAGATCAGGTCATCGAACCCCTTCACACGGTTTATGAAGCCATGGAAAACGACGAACGTTTCTCCACGGTTAAATCTATTTTCGATAAATTCCTGACTTTCACCTATAATGCAAATGCTTCAAAGAAATATGCCGCAGTCGGGGACTCATTGTTTACGATAGGAACCGAATCGACAAAAAATTTCCCGTTATCGTGCCTGGCAGATGAATGGACAAGCAACTCACCAGTGACGAAATAGAAACCGACAACGGCTATTTGTATACGATAGATCAGGTCATCGAACCCCTTCACACGGTTTATGAAGCCATGGAAAACGACGAACGTTTCTCCACGGTTAAATCTATTTTCGATAAATTCCTGACTTTCACCTATAATGCAAATGCTTCAAAGAAATATGCCGCAGTCGGGGACTCATTGTTTACGATAGGAACCGAATCGACAAAAAATTTCCCGTTATCGTGCCTGGCAGATGAATGGACAAGCAACGGAGTGTGGGAAACGCCCCAATTTTCAACGGCTTATAATGCCTTTATGCCGACCAATGAAGCGATGGAGAAATTTTTCCAGGAATACTGGAAAGATCCCCAAACCACTCTTCCGGATCAATACGATTCTTATGAAACCATGGATAAATTACTATTATATTATCTGTTGGAAAATCATATTTTAGTGAATAATCCGGCTTTCCCGGATCGAATTAAAGAGGTTATCCGCAATTCCTGGGGATATAAATACACTTTCGATCCGGATGTGGATGTCGTAGCAAAAGAGATGTGTGTGAACGGGGCTTTTATCGGAATCAATACCGTGCAAGCCCCAGCCATTTTCAATACGGTTACCCGGCAGGTTTTCCAATCTCCGAGCTACCACATGTTTGCCTATATGCTGGCTAAATCCGGATTACTGCCTTCACTGGCAAATACCGAAGCCGAGGTAACCCTGTTTATTCCCTCGGATGCCGCTTTGGCGGAAGTCGGATATACGCTGAACAATCCGGGAACGACTCTTGAAAATGTCAGCATCCTTCTAAACGGTTCTTCTGTGGCCTCTTCCGCCTTAACCGATTTTGTGAACAACCACATCCTGCCTTTCAAATTGACGGATGATATTCTGAACGGCACTCCTACCTGGTACGAAACTCAAAAACAAGGCAGCTACATTCAGATCGGAGAAGGAAAAATCCTTTTGGAAGACGCTTCGGCTTCAGCAACAATTGTCAACAATTATTCGAAAAACGACGCTTATGAAGTCAGCCGAACCTTATCGCCGGCCCTGACCACCTGGCTGGCTTTAGTGGAAAAGGACGCCGCCTATACCTATTACACCTGGCATAAAGCACAGTTGAAAGAAAAGATCATTAAATCGAGTAATTATTTCCCGGGCAGCCAGGCAAATCCGCTCACCCCTTTCGCTTCCAACCGGGGAGTGTTCTTTACCTCGCATAATAGCTGGGGCATTCCGGGACAAAACGACGTTCCTGAATCGAAAGGACAAAGTGCCACATCAGGTCAAAAACTACCTATGACAGAATGGCTGGCCAAACATATGGTCAGGCCGGATGAAAATCCAAATATGAAATTAGTCGATTTTCAAACGGGTAACCTTGTGGGGAAAAACTATCAAACAATCAATAGTGATGTTTCAATTCAAATATTAGACGTGAAAGTCTGCGAAGACATCGCAGAGCCCATATCCGGACAGCTGGAAACCGAACTGGGACGAATGAAACTCACCATAGAGGTAACCTCAAAAGATAAACAAACCCGTACAGCCGTGGCGTATGGCCCGCACCTGGCCTCTGAATGCGTTTTCTTTGTAATCCGGAATCCAGAAGAAAGATTTGTATATAGTGAATAACGTAAAAATAATATCATAATGAATCAGATAAAATATATAGGTCTGCTGCTGGCGGTGTTATGCTTATGCCTGGCGGCAGAAGCCCAGACCTTTCTTCGGGGAACGGTAAAAGATTCCAGGGAAATGCTTATCGGCGTGAATGTTGTGGCTCTGAATAACAATAACCGTGTTGTGGCCGGGAGTGTAACCGATATAAACGGAGAATACACCTTAAAGATTCCCCAGACTTCCGAGAAACTGACCATCTCTTTTTCATTTATCGGTTACACCACCCAAAAGCTTCCTTATAAAGGAGAAGCCCGGATGGATGTAAAACTGGAGCCCGATGTAAAAATGATGGACGAGGTGGTGATAAAAGGCAATGTAGACCGGAATGCCATGGGTATCAGTTATAAAAATTCCACAGCTTCGGTAGAACGGATGGAACTGGACGTTTTAGAATCGCCGGCCACGTCCCTGGAAGAAGCCTTACAGGGGCGTTTGGCAAATGTCGACATCATAGCATCGTCAGGAGCTCCCGGTAGTTCAATGTCTATTCGTATCCGGGGTATCAGTTCGTTGTCAACTTCTTCAGAGCCTCTCATTGTCGTGGACGGTATTCCTTATGAAACAACCATTGCCGAAGATTTCGACTTTGCCACCGCAACAGAGGACGATTTAGGGGCTTTAGCCAACATTTCTCCCGCAGACATTGCGAATATCGAGGTTTTGAAAGATGCCGCGGCCACAGCCATCTGGGGATCGAAAGGAGCCAATGGAGTACTGCTGATCACAACCAAACAAGGAAGTGTGGGGAAAATGACTTTTTCAATCGGAGAGAAAATGACCCTTTCCTTTGAACCCAAAGGTATGGAAATGCTAAATGGATATGAATACGTTTCCTTGATACAGGAAGAACTTTGGAATCGCGGTCTGGAAACCACTTTCCAATCTGTGAACAGTTTAATGAACGACGACCGCTTAAATTTCAACCCTTCTTATGAATATTACCGGGAATATAATCAGAACACCAACTGGTTAGATGAAATCACCCAAAATGGTTTTACCAGCCAGACGGATTTTGCTTTATCCGGAGGAGGGGAACGGGCCACCTATCGCTTTTCTGCCGGCTATCAGACGGAAAAAGGAACAACGATCGGCACATCGTTCGATCGGTTGAACACTCGTTTAAACCTGACCTACAAATTCTCAAACCGTTTCCGCGTGGTTACCGGCCTGGCCTTTGCGCAGGGAGTCCGGGATAAATCTTATAGCGACGATATTCGAAACGTAGCTTACAAAAAAATGCCGAATATGAGCCCCTATGTCATGGAAGAAGACGGAGTGACACGGACTTCCGCTTATTTTGTCCCGGTGGAAACGGATTTACAATCTTTATATAATCCGATCGCCATGGCGAATGAGGCCACGAACCGCTCAATCAGCCGGAATATCAATCCGAAGATTGAAATATTGCTGGACATTCTGCCCACATTAAAATACACCGGAACATTCGGGTATAATATAACGACAGAAGACCGTGAAAAATTCCGGCCGCAAAGTGTGGGAACAACAGCTGATAAAACGGTTGCCAATTACAACAATTCAGAATCCTATTCGTCACTTCAAACCTCGATGTACATTCAGAATAAACTGATCTACAACCTGAATTTCGGCGCAAGGAATCATGTTGTGCTGACAGGGATGATGGATTTAAGCGATCAGGCCACACGTACCCGTAACACCGTAACCTATGGCGGAGGGTCTGAAAATCTGTCTTCTCCGGTAACTTCAGGAAACATTTCAACCTTTCAGGCCTCCAGCACAGCCACCCGTAGTTTCGGAGCCGTGGTCAATCTGCATTACGATTATGACAACCGTTACATTTTCGGAGCTTCCTACCGGAGGGACGGAGTGTCCAGAATGAGCCGGAACACCCGTTGGGAGAATTTCCCAAGCGTTTCGGCAGCCTGGCGTCTGGATAACGAATCGTTCATCAAGCAAACGGGAATTTTTTCCACCTTAAAACTACACGCCAGCTGGGGATACAACGGTAAAGCCCCGGATACGGCCTATCCGTATTGGGGAAGATATACAACCGAAAATAATTATGGCACACTGGGTACGGTTGCCCCGACAAGCATACAATTGAATAACCTGAAATGGGAAAAAGTGGAGAAATTCGATATAGGTCTTGATTTTTCATTTTTAGAAGACCGTTTGAATTTCAACATCGATTATTACCGGAACACCACGCATGACCTGCTCCAAAAAAATATCAGTGTGGCTTCTTACATCGGTTACACCAGCATACCTTTCATCAATTCAGGAAAAATGAGGAATGAAGGCTGGGAATTCCGGGGAAGCTATAACGATATATTGAAATCGAAAACGTGGAAATTAGGAATCAACTTCAACATTTCCGGCAACCAGAATAAATTGCTGGAATTACCCCAGAATGTGAATTATATGCAATACCCTGACCAAGCCACTAACGGGGAGTATGCCATCACGCTGGAAGCCGGAGACCCTATGGGGTCATTCTACGGTTTCCGTTATCAGGGAGTATATAAAGATGAAACCGCAACTTATGTGCACGATTCCAACGGGAATTTAGTATATGATATTAGCGGCCAACCGGCACGGATGTACCACGAAGACCGCCAAGTGCGTCCCGGAGATGCGATTTATCAGGACATCAACGGAGACGGAATTATCAACAAACACGACATTGTGTATTTAGGAAATAGCATGCCGAAAGTAACCGCAGGTTTCGGTTTTAATGTGGGATATAAACAATTGACGTTACGCGCCTTCTTCCATAGCCGCTGGAAATATGATGTGGTTAATCAGGCCCGTATGAATGCCGAAAATATGAGCGGATACGACAACCAAAGCGTATCGGTCCGTAACCGCTGGCGTTTTGAAGGGGACGAAACGAATATTCCCCGCGCCCTGCACAAGGGGGCCAACCACTACAATTGGCTGGGATCCGATCGTTTCGTAGAGGATGCCAGTTTTATCCGGCTGAAACAATTATCGCTGAGTTATAATCTCCCCAAACGGATGCTGACCATGTTAGGGGTATCTAAATTCAGCATCGTGGCTACGGCTTACGATTTATTTACCTGGACCAAATATTCAGGGCAAGATCCGGAAGTGGACATCCGGGGAGGTATGACAAATACCGGAAAATTCCAGGTGATGGGAGTTGATAATGCTAAAACTCCCCGTCCCCGGAAAGTAATGATCGGTATAAACCTGGAATTTTAAATGAAGACAACCATGAAAAGAAATATCATTATAACGATCGGCATATTACTACTGTTATCAGGTTGTAATAATTGGCTGGATTTAAAGCCCGAAGACGACCGGGTAAGCGATCAATACTGGACATCAGAAGAAGATGTCCAAACAACACTGAACTCCTGTTATAACCGTTTCCGGAATTGCATCCCATATTTTGTGATTTGGGGGGAAATACGGGCTGAAAACCTGAATGTTGTCAGTCTAGATGCCACGTCCGACATTGAGCTTATTCACGGACAGGATATTACCTCCGAAAATGAATGGATAGAGTGGGCCACCTTTTATGAAGTGATCAATTCTGCAAATTCCGTTATTAAATACGCACCGGAAGTGTTGAAAAAAGATCCTCTATATACAGAGGATGAAATGAAACTGGATATAGCGGAAGCCAGAGGATTAAGGGGATTGGCTTATTACTATTTAGTGCGCGCTTTCCGGGAAGTGCCCTTAGTGACCGAACCTTTTGTTTCAGATGAATACGGGTATGTCATGGCCAAAAGCCCGGAAGACACCATTTGGAATCTGGTTGTCGAAGACCTTTATTCAGCCTTGTCATTACCCAACACCCACACCACGAACAATTCAGAAATCTGGCAGAACAAATGCCGGTTAACCGGCTGGGGAGTCGCCACGATTTTAGCCGAAGTTTATTTGTGGACGGGGCAATACTCCCTGTCTAAGGAGCTTTGTGAACTGATTATAAAGAGTAATAAATATGAACTTGAAACCGATTGGTTCCGGAATTTTTATCCCGGAATGACAGATGAGTCCATTTTCGAACTCTATTTTGACGGGGCTAATTCACAAAACAATTCTTTGTTCTCGTGGTTTAACTTCAACAACACAGGCCATTATTACGAAATAAACAGCTCTTTGCCCCAGGAATACGACGATATGGACGAACGCGGGGAAGGAACAACCTTTGTCAGTTCGAAAAGTTGCCTGTGGAAATATTTGGGAACCGGAACGGCCAACACCAGCGCGGGCAATACCCGCCCAAGCAACAATCGTTCTCCGAACTGGATATTCTACCGCTATGCGGACGTATTTCTAATTCATGCAGAGGCTTGTGCCATGTTGCCTGCCCCGGACTATGAATCCGCAGTGAACTCATTGAACGAAGTTCGTACACGTGCCGGACTGACAGGATTAAGCACCACCGATGCCTATACCCAGGAGAGTTTCCTGACCTTATTGCTGGAGGAAAGAAGAAAAGAATTTGTGGGTGAAGGGAAACGATGGTTCGACCTGCTGCGTTTGGCACGTATAGATAATTTTTCGAAGTTCAAAACCATGGTCGTGAACATCCTGTTAAAGAACATCTCATTGAATGAACGGCCCATCTACCAAACAAAGCTATCCAAGACCGGAAGTTTTTACTTTCCTATCAATAAGGACGATATTGACAGAAGCGGGGGATTGTTAATACAAAATGAAGCTTACCAATAAAAGCAAACTGGCATGAAAAAATATTTAATCATAATCATAGCAATCATGTTACCACTCTTCGGGTGCGAAGATGATAATAAAGACCGGAAGTTCATGGCTTTCGATGAATTGGTCGTATTGGATTACCTGGCAGAAACGCCTCAATATACAGCATGGAACAAACTGATATTGCAGGCCGGAATGGGGGAAACTTTCCGGCTGAGCACAACTCCGATGACGTGTTTCATCGTGAACAACGAAACTCTGCTAAGTTATCTGAAAGAGAAATACAATATTGACCGGGTTGAAGATCTGGATGAAGAAACGGCAAAGACTTTGGTGAAATACCACACCCTGCCGAATACAACGATGTATCTGTCATCTTTTAGAAACGGCAAACTGGCCGATACCACAGCCAGCGGCGATTATCTGGCCTGTTTGTTTACTTCAGGGGACGATGGAGCTGTATACCTGAATCAAAAGTCTAAAATCATCAATTACGACAAAGTGATGGTGAATGGCATCATCCATGAATTAGACCATGTCATCGATCCGGTGGTAAACACTTTTATGGACTACCTTCAGGCTCATTCCGAGCGTTATTCGATCATGAACGAGATGATTAATGCATGTCCCGATTCAACAAAAGCCTTATTTTCCCAATTACAGGATAATAGTGTGAAAAACATGAAATCCAGAAGGACGCTCTTTGTGGTGCCCGATGAAATATATCATGCTAAAGGGTATGCCGATTTTGCCGAATTGAAGGCAAAATTACCTCTGAGCGATGAAGAGGTGGAACAATATGTGCGTTATCACCTGCTCAACCGCGAAATGTACGGGAAAGACATCATCCAGCGTCTGGAATACGGGTCTGTAACCAAAGCGGGGGACGGCTCCAGTTCGACCACCCATCAATTGGTGGACAACAAAGGAGTGGCACTGGAAACGATGGCCGCCAATAAATTAATACTGGCTAAAGACGACGGGATTATCGATATTCTTTTCAACGAGGACGCTACGGATGGAGGTGTGAAATTCCTGAATGAAACGTCTTATAACATACCTTTGAAAAATGGGGTATTGCATGAATTAGACGGTGTGCTGAAAATGGCAGAGCCTTCTTCCATGATTACTTTAGTTGAATTGACCGACTATGTGAATTTTGAAAAAATATCCACTTACCGACAAGAAGGTCTGGGTAAAACCCAAACCCTGATGGCTGCCGACGATTACGCCCCATACCTAAAGTGGGAATCTACGCCCGTGACCAAAGGGGATGCTGTGGCTTACATCGTGTTCACCGAAGGATCTTACAACTTTAAAGGAAACGGATTCCTGAACGGAGACTGCCTTTATATTTCCCCGGGCCCGGTGGGATTTGTAGAATTTATCACCCCTCCCATTCCCAAAGGCACTTATAGCGTATGGCCATTCTACAAGACAACGAAAAACACAGGAGGTAAATACAGGGTATCGATAGACGGAAATACCATTGGAGGTGAATTTACAGCTTACACTCCGGGATACGACAATTTCTGGATCACCAAATTAGGAATGGTGACTTTCACGGAAACAAAATCCCACACCATCCGTGTGTCCGTCGGATCCCGTCAGGGCGAAATGCTGCTGGATATGTTTATTTTAGAACCGATAATTTGATATAATCATGATACAAAACAAGTTAGCTACATGGTTTATGTTATTTTCACTGGTAGCCTGCACCCCCAAATGGAACGACCATTATGAGGTGGGACAAGCCACAGTGACCAATCAAACCATATTAGAATATTTAGAAGGATGCCCGGAATATTCCAAATTCACGGCCTTACTTCGGGAAACCGGAGCCGACACAATTTTTTCCGGTAATACAGAACTGACCGTTTGGGTTCCTTCAAACGATCAGGTGCCCGATTTATCCGGCCTGTCGGATTCATTACGGATATTAACCGTTAAGAACCATATCTCTATATTGCCCTATACCACGGTGAACATGGAAAATCAAACCCGGATAACTTCTTTTTCAGGAAAGAAATTAGGCATATATTCCGATGACAACATCAGTTTCCGGATAAACAACTGCCGATTGGTGAAAACGGACATGATTTGCAAAAACGGAGTGGTACAGGAAATCGGAGGATGGCTGGAATTGCAGCCCAATCTGAAAGATTATTTACAATCGTCCACTGAATATACGATTTTACAGGAGTTGATAGAAGCGAAACAAGACACCGTGTTCGACGAAAAAAACAGCACCCCCACGGGGGAAGTCGATGCCATCGGCCGTCCGCTTTACGACTCGGTTTTCCTGTATGTCAATCGGTTTTATAATCAAACGAAACTGGATCGTGAAAATCAACTTTTTACTTTATTGCTAACCCCGGACTGGGTGTTGCAGGATGAGATCGGGAGTTATTATAAGGCGCTCCGGGATTATACCGGAGAAGCACCGACGGCCGAGGATTCCCTGACGCTCAATAATTGGCTGACCCGTTCTATTCCTTATTCGGGCTGTTATTCCGATTTCACGGCAATAGATAAAATTTATTCGATGTATAACACGGTTTGGTATCCCCGCTACCAGCAAACGGGAAATATGATGGAATTCTCGAATGGGCTGGTATGGCAAGTGACAGACTTATACATACCCCGCTCTATGATTTTCCCGTCGGACGGCTCAGGCCAAACCTATCTGATGAACGACATTTATTCCAAAAAAGCCGAATCAATCGTGATCCAGATAACGGGAGACAATCCCGATGATCCGGTTACCGATACGCCGGTTGTGGAATCCAGCCGCGAGAATGGCTATAAGGTTACGGTCCCTCCGATCGATGCCAGCAACACCGCTCCCTTCAACACCGAATTGAGCTGGACGTTAGGCAAAACAACCCTTTCAGGAACTTTCCGGCAAATCACACAGATTCCGGGAGAATATAAATTTGAATTTGTATTTAAAAAGAGCGACGACCTGACGACAGATTTTGATATTTACATCAATGACGAATATGTGACGCGGGTAAATATGAAAGATTATAAAGATGTCACAGCCGGAACGTCGATCACGATAAACAAACGGGTTACCATCGGCAGTGTCTATGCAGAAACGCCGACCCAGATTTCGATGCGCGCTGTGGGCGGAACCGGAGGGACACAGGCGCTATCGGTTTATTCCATATTCTTTCAACCAACTGCTAATATTTATTAATGACTTGCGCTATGAACATGAGAAATTTTATACTGGTATTATTGCTATTTGCCGTAAATCTGGTTTATGCGCAAGAGCAAAAGAAAATAGAAATCCGGGGGAAAGTATTCAATTCCGCATCTAATTCTCCTTTAGAGGGAGTTTCCATATCTGCGGATAATATGACTAAATCGGAACTGACAAATGCCAAAGGAGAATTTATGCTTTCAGTGAACGGAGTTCCTCACCATATCATTGTAAAGTATCCGGGCTTTCACGAGGAACAGATATTACTGTACGGGCGCACTTTTCTTACCGTGTATTTGATTCCCTTAACCGTTAAAGGCTATCCGGAAGAAATTGTATTACCGCTAAAGAAAAACCGGAGCGACGAAAAGACCGGAATTTCTTCTGTTGTCAGCGTGGACGAGACAAACCGTGGACACGTATTCGTTGATGAACTTATGGCGGGAACCCTACCCGGAATCCGGGCTTTACAAAAAAGCGGGATGCCCGGTGAAGGCAATTTTATCTCCTTACGGGGCACACATTCACTGACCGGACAAAACACCCCTTTAATTGTCATGGACGGGATGCCCATACTGACGAACCAGGAATTATCGCCAGCCTTTACGGGTTATTCCAGAAACCTACTGAACACGGTTTCCATTAAAGAGCTATCGGACATCACCGTAGTAAAGGGATTCGATGCTTCAGCCTACGGCTCAACAGCTTCGAACGGTGTGATTTTGGTAAATACGGAACATGCTCTGGACATGGATACCCGGGTTGAAATAGAAACCGTCAATGGAGTGAGCTTCGTAGGGCGCACTTTGTCATTGCTCGACAGGAATCAATTCAATCAATACCTTACCCAATTGGGACTGACCCAATATAAAGGAGACGAGCTGTTGCAGGCTTTCCCGTTTTTGAAAACAGGATCAAAAGATTACACCTATCAAAATAACACAGACTGGCAAAAAGAAATTTTCAAACCGGCTTTCACCACAGAGAATCTGCTGAAAGTGAAAGGTGGTGATGCTGTTGCCAAATATGCTTTAATGGGAGGATATCTGAACACAGGAGGCATTATGGACGGCTCTAAATTAAGCCGCTACTTTTTACGTTTTAACGGAGATATGCAAATGTCGCGTAAAGTAAGTATGTTCACTAACATGTCTTTCAACTATCTGCAATCCGTTATCCATGAACAGGGAATGATACCTGAAGTAAACCCCTTGCTGGCAGCCATTTTAAAGCCGTCTATCGAAAGCCCGTATAAAAAAGGAACGGCAGGACAAGACCTGTCCGTTTGGGCACCGATCGATTTGTTCAGGGTAAGTAATCCCGCCATGTTAGCCAGAGAGGTTACCGGAGAAAACAACCAATACGAAACAATGGTAAACCTGGGCGTAAACTATAACATCGGTTACGGGTTTTCACTGAAAGGGCTTGCCGGCATTCATTATTCCTATGCCACGGACAAGTTTTTCATTCCGGGGGTTTCAACAGAATCTATTTTACCGCTGGAAGGCGGAAGAGCTGAAAACACGGTCCGGGACGGAGTAAGTAAAGCGTTTACCTATTATGGAAACATCGCTTTAAATTACACAAAAACTATCCATAAAGACCATGAATTGACAGCAAGTGCCGGAGCACAGCTCTTACGTTTAAACCGTATCTATGAATTTGCCAAAGGGCTGAACACTGCCACCGATTACAACCAAAGCATCAGCAGCGTGAAAGACGCTTCGGGTAAAAACCTGAGTGGTTACGATAACTTATGGACTTTCGGCAATTACTATTTAAATGCGACTTATGCTTTCCGCAAGCAATTATATGCCGGAGTGAGCGTATCGGCGGATGCAAGTTCTGTCACGGGAGAAAACAGCGCCTTATTCAGTTTTTATCCGTCGGCCAATCTGGCATGGAGGATGAAAGGTGCACCTTTCCTGAGAGATTTTGATTTTGTGAGCGATTTGACTTTACGGGCAGAGTTTTCACGCAAAGGAAATGCAATGATGCCCCCCATGCTGGGAGAATACTACTACGAAGGTGTGAATTTTGAGACGATGGGAGGCATTGTCCGCGGGAACATTCCAAACAATAAATTATCCCAGGAATATGTTGACGGTGTGAATCTGGGACTGGATTTCGCCACAAGGGGCCGGAAATTCGCTATTTCGGTGGACTGGTTCCGGGACGAGACGAAAGACATGGTAGTCCGGCAATATTTGGACGATAATTTCGGCTCTAAGTTCCGTTATGTCAATTCAGGACGCATGGTGAACCAGGGGATAGAATTCAGCGTCAATGCCATTGCTTTGCGAAGAGGAAAATTCGAATGGGCGCTGGGAGCAACCCTATCCCGGAATAAAGCAGAAATAAAATCATTGGGAGGATCGAACGAATCGGTGATCACGTTAACGGACGGCGGACAAATCGTTACCCGTGTCGGAGAAAGCCCCTATGCCTTCTACGGATTACAGGCAGAAGGAGTGTTTTCCACAACGGCAGAGGCTAAAAACGCCGGTTTAAAGAACTACAAAGGCCTGAATTATGCGGCGGGAGATATGCATTTCACAGACCAGAATAAAGATGGTGTGATCAATCAGGAAGACCGGGTGATTTTAGGGGATGCCACCCCTGATTTCTACGGGGGATTTTATACCTCGTTCCGCTATAAAAACTTTATGCTGAACGCACACTTCACCTATTCTTACGGTAATAAAATTTATAATGCCGTCCGCCGCCAGGGCGAAAGCATGAAAGACTATTTCGGCCAGACGCAAGCCGTATTGTCAGCGTGGAGATACGAAGGGCAACAAACGGACATTCCCCGCGCCGTATATGGCGATCCGATGGACAATAGCACCTTTTCGTCCCGCTGGATTGAAGACGGATCTTACCTGAAATTAAAGAACCTGACGTTGAATTATGAATATCCGGATAAGTTTTGGATTTTCCAGAAAATGCAGGCGTATATATCGGCCGACAACCTGATTACCTGGACTAAATATCTGGGTTATGATCCGGAATTTGCCTATTCATACGATCATCACATGTTAGGTGTAGATTACGGAAAAGTTCCGGGTGCCACCACCATTAAATTAGGTATCCGGCTTGGTTTCTAACATTGAAAACAGAAGAAAAATGAAAATAAGAATATTTTTTGAAAAACTGGCTCTGGTCATCATGGCCTTATCCATATTATCCTGTGAAAAATTACTCAAAACAGATTCCGACATGAAGCTGAAAGCAGAAGATCACTATTCTTCTATTGGCGAAATTTACGGGGCTTTTATGGGATTGTACGCTTCTTTTGCCAAAACGGCCGAAAAAACAATCATTCTTTCCGAACTGAAAGGGGATTTATTAAAACCCACCCAGAACGCTACCGAAGATTATTGGCGGATATTCCGTTACGAAGCCAATCCGGATTCCGAAGTCAGCCATGCGAAGGAGTACTATGACGTGGTAATCAACTGCAATGATTTTCTGACCCGGGTCAGAAAATACAATCAGGAAGTGCCGGGAGATATTCCCGCGAATGTCTACAAAGGGATGATTTCCCAGGCCATTTGCCTAAAGACATGGTGCCTGATGACGGCAGGCAAATTGTTCGGAGAAGCAAAATTTTATACCACGGCAGTAGGATCAGACAATGAAGAAAGCATGTATCCTCTGACTCTGGAAGAATTACCCGTTTTCCTGCAAACCTACATGCAGGGAGGAGAAGACGGTATCGATGCTTTCCAGAATTTAGACTGGACTGCCGTACTGGGAAATACCAATTCAACCCTGCTTTGCCGGAACATGTCGGCAAACGCTTTATATGGAGAATTAGCCTTATGGGCAGGGCAGTATCAGGAGGCGGTGAATTATTTCCTGAAAGCACTTTCCCCGGATCAGGATGTGTATAGAAACCTGTCACGTTACGGCAACTCTTCCTGGTCGGAAATCTTCACCGTGGAAGCCAATTCAACCAGCCAGTATGAACTGATCACCACAATTACCTTCAACGCTTATTATCGTCAGGAACAGCAGTTGAAATACTATTTCTCGAATGAAGCACCGAATGTGTATTATTTCGCACCCACCCAAAAAGCGGTGGATTATTTCGAGAACGAGCGGATGAACGCATCGTCTAACTATCGGCTGGGGGATTCCCATCGGGGAAGCGGAACAACTTATATGCAAAGCGGATCCGATTATCTGGTCACCAAATACAGTCTGAAAGTTTCCACCAGTGAATTTTTCAGTGACGCTTACGTACATATTTACCGGGGCGGAGGCGTCAGCCTGATGCTGGCTGAAGCACTGGCTTTCTCAGGCAACTACGACGCAGCCCTGGCTGTCCTGAATGAAGGTATTGCCACCGATTATTATAAAAACGGAAGCTGGCAGGAACCTTTTACCGATTTGTATACCACGTTTTCGTCCGGCTGCAAAGGAGTACGTAGCCGTGTCAGTCTGGAAAGCCTGGATCCTTCGGAAATATTCGACCAATGTGTAACAGGAGCCGATTCCCTGAAAGCAATGTCGGGTCAGATAGCCGATGAGGTGGCCCGGGAACTGGCTTACGAAGGACAACGCTGGTTTACCCTTATCCGCATGGGAAGAAATATGGGGGACACAGAATTTGTGGCCGACCGCGTGGCCGGAAAGTTTGAAGAAGGCGAGGCAGAACGCTACCAAGCAATTCTGAAAAATGAGAACAATTGGTTTATTAAATAATTAAGTATGGCTATGAAAAGAATATTTCAAAAATCAATACTTGTTATCGCATGGATGATAGGCATATTACTAAGCGGATGCGATAAGGAGGGAAAAAACGGATGGCTATACTCCGAAGGACAGGACTTTAGCCCTATTTCGAATCTGACCGGAGAAAGCGGGTATGGATATGCCCTGTTACGTTGGGATTTGCCGGAACAAGCAAGTCAACTGACCATGATCGACGTTAGCTGGATAAATACCGGGAATGAGGTAGAATATAAGAAGCTGACCCATTTCGAAGATTCATTGTGGCTGGAGCTGGAGATGAAAGATTACAATTTTAAAGTCACTTCTTGTAGCATCGACGGCAAAACTGTGACCGACAGTATACAACTGCATGTTTTGGATTGGAGGACAGAACCCGTGGAAGTGGTGCAGGGCATGGTGACCAGCGTCATTGAAAATGGGATTTACCTGAAATGGGCAGCCAACAACAGCCGTTCTTTTGCTAAAACAACTTTTAACCTGTATGATGCCGACGGGACTTTAAATTCTTCCCTGTCACGTACCAAAGAGGAATCGGTAAACGCCGAGTTTACCGATCTGGAATACAATACGCCCTACATACTGCGTTATTATTCGGAGAATATCGCCGGTATTCACACCGACACCGTAGAATACCCATTTACCACCGATAAAAAAGCTCCTGAAATGCCTAAAATCCAGATTTTGGATCATGCCGGGGAATTGGATGGACTGGGACACGAAATAACAACGACAGTTTACGCTTATTCCACTGAAATACAATGGGAAACTCCAGAGCCCGACATCGATTCCATCCGTGTGTCATTCACCGGATATGGCGGCAGTGAATATACATTCACCTTCGAAGCCGCCAAGTGCGAAGGATACCTGACCCTTCTGCCCGGAGGAACCGTAGCCCTGTCGGTATATATCAAGAGAACGGGTGAAGATGAATGGTTAGGGCCGAAAGCGCAGACGATAACCACCAAAAATCCGAACGACACCTATGTATTCCGGCCGAAAAACGGACCGGATAACAACTCTAAACTCGGAGAAGCATTCGGAGATATTAGCGGATTGGGATATTCGGCAAGTAAAGCTTATTCCTACGCCACCTTTGTCGAGCAATGTTCGCTGAAATTCGAAGTCCGCAAGAAACCGTTACTATTGGATGAACTGGAATTGTTCCCGACCATAGAAACCCTGCTGATCGGGGGGACGGGACAGCCTACCGGCGGTACGATCGGCGCGGCACAGGGACCTCCCAAATTAGAAGAATTTATAAAAGCGGTCAATCGGCTAATTCGGTTGAAGACCATCCAGATCAACGATAGCTATCACGCTGCAATGAAATTGCAGTTGGTAGAGGAATTTACCAACAAGGAAAAATATCCTCATCTCACCGTAACCGATCCGAGTGGTAAAGAACTGACCATTGTGAACGGCTCTGTGACGAAAAAGTAATGCATATACTGATTAAATGAATGATATGAAAAATATACCGATACTCATATTACTGTGGGCCGTGATTTTCCTGACAGCCTGCAACGATAACGACACGGTGGCTCCGGTCATCATAGGAATGGAGATAACAGGAGACGATCTTTCGGCAGGAGATTCCCTGATGTATGATACGATTTCCCGGACTTCAGCGCTTCAGGTGCTGGTGTCCGGCGAATGGAATGCCGATCTGGCAGAAAACGTGGATTGGTGCGGTGTCACCCGCAGTATGTTGCCGGGAGTAAACCAATTGCTGGTGAATGTGGCTTCTAACCAAACTCCGGAAGAACGATCCTGCCAAATATCGGTGACCGGGAACGGACAAGAACGGACATTAACCGTGTGGCAGTTAGGGTCAAAACCAGCTCTGAAAGTCGCTCCCGAACAATTCACCACCCTGACAGCCGATTCCAGTGTGATCCGTTTCCGGGTCATTACGAACGTGGTCTTCGACGTAACGGTGACCGAAGGGGAAGAATGGATTTTACCTTTGGAACAAACCGGGGCAGACACAACCACCTTCCGCTTTGCTATCCGGAACAACGGGGCTTCAAATCGTAGCGGAAAAATCGTTGTAGAGCAAAAGGGAGGCGGCCTTATCAAAGAAATCCCTGTCTTCCAGCAGGCCAGAAATTCCGATTACACTCCCGGAGATCCCAATTCATTAGGGGAAGCGGTGAAACTGGAGATAAACAATGCAACAGCCGTAAGCGTACTCGCACCGGACAATCTGGATTACCACTATGGAGCGGCTTCCATCAAAAACTCCTACGACGGGATTTACACCAATCAATACAACTCATTACAGGGAAGTGCAGATATATTTCCCATCACATTGACTTATTACCTGAAAGATGCTTCATCGGTAGACTACATTAACTATTATCCCCGCCAGGATGGTAATGGAAACGGACATTTCGGTAAATTCACACTGGAATACCAGGCCAATGGCGGAAGTTTTGTAAAATACGGAGAGTATGATTTCGAGGAGAAAACAACCTTGTCCACCATACTGCTTCCCCAAACATTAGAAAATGTAACCGCTATCCGCTTTATTGTAAATTCCGGGGCTAATAATTTTGTGAGTTGTGCAGAAATGGAATTTTATAAAAAGCCAACCTTGAGCGCTGCTGCCGACTTGTTTACGGACAAAACTTGCTCTGCCTTGAAACCGGAAGTAACACGCGCACAGATTCTGGCCTTGTCGGATGAAGACGACAGTTTTCTGAAACAATTGGCTTTGAGTATTTTAGATGGGAATTATCCCCTGGAGCGCGTGGCTACTTACCAGCCGTATATGACTGTGGAAACTTTATCCGGGAAATTGAAGACTTCGGCTTACAGCAAGTTCGAAAACCCTACGGGCATATATTTCGAAGCCAATGAACGAGCTGTTATTTTTGTGGACGACATTGATTCGCCCGTCTCTTTATGCGTTATGGATTGGACGAAAGAGGGAAATGAAACCAATTCCTACTATACCCTGACTCCCGGCCCCAATGTGCTGACGATCACAAACAAAGGACTGGGCTACATTTCTTATTATACGGATAATTACGAATCGGCTCCTGAAGTGAAAATTCATATCGCTTCGGGGATGCTGAACGGCTATTTCGACCTGGAACGGGGAGATCAGAACACCTATTGGCAAACCTTAGTGGAAAATGAAAAGACAGCCGAATGTGGAATATTGGACATCCGGGGGAAATATGTGCAACTGGCCTTTGACAAAGCAACTTTATCGGCCAAAAATCCGGATCGGGGACGTGAAATGATACAAGAGTACGATAATATCATCAAGATGGAACAGGACATTATGGGAATAGACCAGTTCGACTGGCGCACCACGAACAGGATGTTCGCCCGCCGGAGTTACAGTGGTAACCCGAACGCCAACAGTTTGGGAGTATCTTTCCCCTCTTTGAATGTTTCTCCGGAAAACATCCGTTCTAACAGTTGGGAAATCGGACACGAATTCGGACACGTAAATCAGGTACGGCCGGGGCTGAAATGGCAGGGAACCACAGAAGTGACCAACAACATTTATGCAGCCACGGTACAATATCATTATTCACCGGACAACCTCCGGCTCGAACAGGAAAAAGTGGGCGACGGAGCAGGCGGAGCCTCTATGGTGGGAAACCGATTCAATTGCTATTTCAACAATGGAATCATCGGCGGACAAAACTGGCTGTTCCAGAAAGGACAAAATAACCCGAATCCGGAAACCGGAGCAGGCGACCTGTTTGTGCGGTTGTGTCCGTTCTGGCAATTGCAGCTATATAACAAGATGGCCGGATTAGGGACAGAAGATTTTTATCCCCAGATAATAGAAATTATCCGTAAAACAGATGAAACTGGCCTAAGCAATAAAGAATTACAGTTCAATTTTATGCGGAACACCTGTAAAGTGATGAACGCGAATATGCTGGAGTTCTTTGAAAAATGCGGAATGCTGAAACCCTATGACCACGATGTTTCCGATTACGGAGGCGTAGTTCATCTGACGATCACTCAAGAGGAAGTGGATGAATTTAAGGCAGAGATTAACACAATGGGGTATCCGGCGCCTGCTTCCCCCGTGATTTATTATATTTCCGGGAACAGTGTGGAAGCATTCAAAAACAAAGCGGCAGTCGTGGGTACAACAGGAGAAGGAGTTTCCGGCAGTGGCTCATCCCGTCTGGTAACCGCTTCTGCCTGGAAAAATGTAGTTGTATTCGAAACGTATGCCGGAGAAGAATTGGTGAAAGCCACTTTACCGTTTACGAATTATGCCGACAAATCCGCAACCACGGTAACCTATCCGGACGGTTCCACCCGAATTGAAGCGGTGAGTTGGGACGGAACACGCACATTGGTTTACGGAACCAGATAAAATAGTATCTTTAGGTTAACTATCAAAACAATCATTATGAATCAAACTTTAATATTAACCGGTGTAGTGTTGGGAGTTAGCGCAGTAGAGGCCGCAAACGCAGTAACACCTGCAAAGGAGAAAAAAGCCCCGAATGTGGTTTTCATTATTGCCGACGACTTAGGCTATGGAGATTTGAGTTGTTACGGACAGGAAAAATTTCAAACTCCGAATATCGACCGTTTGGCACTGGGAGGAATGCGGTTCACACAATGCTATTCCGGAACAACGGTGAGCGCACCTTCACGTGCCAGCCTGATGACGGGGTTGCACACCGGGCACTCTCCGATCCGGGGCAATAAAGGCGTGAAACCGGAAGGGGATATGTCTTTACCTGCCGGAACGAATAATATTTTCCAGGTATTTAAAAATGCCGGATATACAACCGGATGCTTTGGGAAATGGGGTCTGGGGGCTCCCAATGCCGAAGGAGATCCCAATGCCCAGGGCGTGGACGATTTCTTCGGGTATAACGGACAATTACAAGCCCATAATTACTACGCAGACCATTTGTGGGACAACGGAAAGCGGGTGGAACTGACGGGCAACTATAACGGCGGTTTCGAGTCGTATACGCAGGATTTGATTCATGAAAGGGCTTTGCAATTCCTGGACAAAAACAAGGATAAGTCATTCTTCTTATTTTTACCCTATGTACTTCCGCACGCGGAATTGATTGTTCCGGAAGACAGTATCATACAAAAATTCCGGGGGAAATATCCGGAAAAACCTTTTAAAGGATGTGATTCAGGGCCCATGTTCCGCAACGGAGGTTATTGTTCACAGAAAGAACCGCACGCCACCTTTGCGGCAATGATCTATCGTTTCGATGTATATGTGGGACAAGTGGTCGCTAAATTGAAAGAATTGGGGTTATATGAAAACACCATCATTGTGTTTTGCAGCGATAACGGACCTCACAAAGAAGGAGGAGCAGATCCCGATTTCTTTAACAGCAACGGAATTTTCCGCGGCTACAAACGGGACGTATACGAAGGGGGCATCCGGGTTCCGTTTATCGTTCAATGGCCGGGAGTGATCCGGCAGGGAGAAACCGATTTTATGTGTTCTTTCTGGGATATGCTACCGACTTTCGCCCAATTAACGGGAGTGAAAGTGAGAAACTGCATCGACGGAATCAGCCTGATGCCTTTGCTGACAGGTAAAGGTAAACAAAAAGAACATGAACACTTTTATTTCGAATTTCACGAAGGAGGAGGACGGCAGGCCTTGCGCAAAGGCAACTGGAAACTGATCCGCCTGAATGTTTCCAAAGACGAAAGTAAAATAAAAACCGAATTGTATAATCTGGCGGCAGACCCTTCGGAAGTACACGATTTGGCGGCGGAACGCCCGGATAAAGTGCAGGAATTACTGACAATTCTGAATTTCGAGCACGTTTACGATCCTAATTGGCCTTTATTGAAAGAAGAGCATCAAAAGACAAAAATGAATAAATAAAATAAAAAGGAGCTATCTGAAGTTTCAGCATCAGATAGCTCCTTTTTATTTACAAGATAGACTTAGCAATCGTGTACAGGTAACCGAATTTATTCGTTATAATTTACGGCAGTACCGCTGGCGGTCACCATAAGCATACTGTTCCCCACGGTTTCATAATCGAGATCGATACCGATGACGGCATTTGCTCCCATTTGGCTGGCCTGGTCAGCCATTTCCTGTAAAGCCGTATCTTTGGCTTTCCGGAGCACTTCTTCATAAGAGGCCGCCCGTCCGCCGACAATATCGCGTATGCCGGCAAATAAATCGCGGAACAGGTTTGCCCCGATAATCGTTTCGCCGGAAACCACCCCATAATAATGGGTGATCTGTTTTCCTTCAATGGTATTCGTTGTAATTAAAAGCATAGGCTTCGAATTTTTTAAAATCAATATTTATTGTCGGCTTCATCCAATTCCTTTGTGTCCATCGGTTTGCGGGTCATGGAACGCCAGGCATACCAAATGTAAGCGATGACAACAGGAACGATGATCGACACATAAGACATCGTTTTCAGGGTATACAAAGAAGACGAAGCATTATAAATGGTGAGGGATGAATTGATTTCTGCGGACGAAGGATAGAAAGCCGTGTTGTTAAATCCCACAAGGATAAACAAAGCGACCACGGTCAGGATTGTGCCGCTTCCCGAAAACCAGATGCCTTTGCGCCAATCCGGGCAAACAAGGGTGCGGATGATGCCATAGAGCACACAGACCACTCCAACAACAAAAATCAGGGTATTGGCAGGCATTTCCAACAAATTGTAAAAATATTTATAAGGAACCAGTTCAACCGTTCCTCCATCACTAATCCCATATCCACTACCGCATAAAATCAAACCCAGAAACAATAAAAATGTAACCACGAAAGGAACGGAGTTATAGCGCAATTGCCGGAGGCTTCTTTCACGGATCATTTCATTATCGATCGTAGGAATAAAATAAAGACAGGCTAAAGTTCTCGCCAGAAAAAACACGGCAAAAGCCAGTGTATAGTTAGTAAATACGAACAACGCATCCAAACCCCGCCAGGGAGTGAGCCATTCCACATCATGCATCGTTCCGAGCCGGAAAGGCGATCCGGTGAAAAAAGTGGCAACGGCAGCCCCTAAAAGGAAAGGAGCTACACAACCGTTAATGATGAGGAAAATCTCATAAGTGCGCGTGCCGAGAAAATTATTGGGTTTATTCCGGTATTCATAAGACACAGCCTGCAACACAAAGCAAAACAGAATCAGCATCCACACCACGTAAGCTCCGCCGAAGCTGGTGGAATAGAACAAAGGGAAACTGGCAAAGAAAGCTCCGCCGAACACCACCAGCGTTGTGAAGGTGTATTCCCATTTATGCCCGAGGGTATTGACAATCAGGTCGCGTTCCGCTTTATTTTTGCCGATGGTATACAGGAGGCTTTGCCCGCCCTGAACGAACAGAAGGAATACCAAAGCCCCACCGAGAATGGAAATAAGTATCCACCAATAATGCTGTAAAAAATATAGTGACATAATTTCGTGCTTTAATCAGTTAATATGATCGAACCTTTTTCTGAAAATCCAAAATCTATAAAAGACCTTGCCCGCTTACATTTTCTTGATCTGGGTGAACATGATCTTCAATTCGGCTATCAGCAACAGGGTGAATAATACAGCGAACATCCAAAATGTAGTCACCACCCACCCCGAAGCAATCCGGGTGACAGCGACATTCGTGGGCATCAGGTTTTGTACCACCCAGGGCTGCCTTCCCACTTCCGCAACAATCCAGCCGCATTGGGAAGCCAGATAAGCAAGCGGCACACAAACAATAGCGATATACGGGAAAAAGCGAAGTTTATCGAACTTCCTTTTTTTGGCATACCACCACGAAAAAACGAACAGTGCCACAAAAAGCATTCCCAGTCCCACCATAATACGGAAACTATAAAATACCAACGGAACAGGAGGAATGGCATCATAAGGCGATTCCAGATAGCCGTATCCGAAATCGGCATAATTATCACGCAACACTTGCAACTGTTGATCTGCAAGCGTATCGTTTTTTTCCTTCACAGCCTGTTTATAGCCTTTCAGGGCTTCGATAGCCGTGCGTCCGTTAGCCATACGTTGCTCTATGGAAGGATAGGTTTTACCTTCGAAAGAAGTATATCCGTTAAGAATGTCGTTAATTCCGGGAACATAGGCGTCAAAATTATGATAGCCCAGGAACGATAGTAATTTCGGGATGGCTATTCCATACCGGGTTTCCTTCATGCGGGTGGTGGGCAACGTGTCGCTGTCCGTCAACACCCCTATCACGGTCAGGGCAACGCCTTCGTGCCCGTCGTTCAACGCCTCCATAGCAGCCAATTTCATCGGCTGGGTACGGGTAACATCCTGCGCGCTGCTGTCGCCCGTATAAATAGTTGCCAGAATACTGAAAACGCCGAAAACAGAAGCCAGCAGGATGCTCTTCCTGGCAAATTCGTAGTTCCGTCTTTTCAGGATATACCAGGTGCTGACTCCGATCACAAAACAGGCAGACAGCGTATAGGCAGAAGTAACCGTGTGGAAAAACTTGCTCATAGCCGTAGGCGAAAACAGGATCGCCCAGAAATCCGACATTTCATTACGTGCCGTCAGCGGATTGAATTCCATGCCTACGGGATTTTGCATCCAGGCATTAGCCACCAAAATCCACAAGGCAGAAATATTCGAGCCTATAAACACCATCCAGGTGGCTGTCAGGTGAAAACCTTTGCTGACCTTGTTCCACCCGAAAAACATAACAGCGAAAAAGGTGGCTTCCAAAAAGAATGCGAATAAGCCTTCGATCGCCAGGGGAGCGCCGAAGATGTCGCCGACAAACCAGGAGTAATTGGACCAATTGGAGCCGAACTGAAATTCAAGAATCAGCCCGGTGGCAATGCCGATCGCAAAATTGATAGCAAACAGTTTCATCCAGAATTTTGTGGCTTTCAGCCATTCATCGTTTCCTGTCCGCACCCAAAGAGTTTCCATGACAGCCAATAAAAACGACAATCCCAACGTGAGCGGGACGAACATATAATGGTAAATGGCGGTCATTGCAAATTGCCAGCGGGACCATTCCACCAGCGAAGCTGCTGTTATTTCAGAGGTCATAGGCTAAGGTTTTGTGGTTAAATTATCGAATACATGATTACTTTTCTCTTCATCCGTTTCATAGTGGCTGTTCAGGTAGTTGGGCATAAGAAGCAGTTTGAAGACAATAAACATGACCAGCAGTTTTGCAATAACGATCATGCATAATATCCTACCCCAGCGAGGCATGGTGCGGAGCCCGTCATAATAGATACTTTTAAAATATCCGAACATGATAAGATAAGGTTATTTATTATCTGAAATCAACGTAATAAAATTATAAATGTTTTTAATACGCTGACTTTTTCCTCTTCTTTTTTTACATCTTCCGTATAAGTTTTTGTGAATAGCCTGATTTATTGAGGATAAAAGTTACAGCTATATCGACAAGGAGTGTATTAATGGGTCTGGAAAAGAAATATTTTCCGGGGCTTTACCTAATTATATGATAAATTATATAAATTTGATGAACGAAGAAAATAACATAGCCCGGATCGATACGGGAAATAAAATCGGCGGAATGAATACATTTACAAAATACTTTTTGGGAGTAGCGGCAATAGTTATCGTTGTATTCTTTTCCTGGTATTTTTTTTCCATCATAGTATATGTGCTGGTGGCCGCCGTGATCTCTTTTATCGGTAAGCCGATCATTGACTTATTGGGAAAAATCAGGATCAAAGGGCACCAGTTGCCCCGGGGGCTGAAAGCGGGTATAACCCTGCTGTGCCTGTGGGCTTTGTTTATTCTCTTTTTCAGCACCATCATCCCGCTTGCTATGCGGGAATTTCAGTCTTTGGGAAATGTCAGTGTAACCAATATCGTCAGTGAACTGGAAGACCCGATCGAAGATGCCGGGAATTTCCTGAAACATTATGGATTGATCGAAGAAAACGAAGATATTCAAAACTATATCTCCGAGCGTTTGAGTTCGGTTGTCAACATCACAAAAGTAAAAACTTTGTTCGGAACGGTTGCAGGCACACTGAGCGACCTGTTTGTAGCCCTTTTTTCGATCACATTCATTTCTTTTTTCTTTTTGAAAGACAGTAAGCTATTTTCCGGAATGGTGTTGGCCATTATTCCCTATCGTTATGAAGAACAGGCAAGGAATGCGCTGGATTCTATCCAGAAACTGCTGATTCGTTATTTTGTCGGCCTGCTGTTCGAGGTCTTCGGCGTGATGACCCTGAACACCATCGGATTGTCGATCGTAGGACTGGGATTCAGCAACGCCATTGTCATCGGTTTGATAACCGGAATCCTGAACGTCATTCCTTATATCGGCCCGCTGATCGGGGTTATTTTCGGATTGTCGGTCGGGGTGGTACTGAATTTGGATATGGAATTTTATCACCAGTTGTTGCCTTTACTAATCTATATGACCATCGCACTATTGCTGACACAATTGATCGACAATGTTGTATTTCAGCCGCTAATCTACGGCAATAGCGTACATGCCCATCCTTTGGAAATATTTTTAGTGATTTTAATGGCGGGAAGCATGGCAGGGATTCCGGGTATGATTCTGGCAATCCCCTCCTATACCGTGCTTCGCGTAATCCTGAAAGAATTTTTTAATAAATACAAGTTAGTGAAAAAGCTGACACAGAGCCTGAATGAGTAGCGGGAACCAATTAACACAAGCCGCTTTATGAAAAAGATATTTCTTTTATTTCTCCTGCTTGAATGCTGTGTTGCAGCCCATGCCCAGTATGGTGGAGAATTTGTGCTGGGAGCCCGTCTGAATTACGTAGGAGGAGGGCGAGCCATTCAGGACTGGGGACGGAAAGACCTGGGATACACATTGAAATTCACAGTATCTCCGGGTTATTTCATACTCCGCCAATGTTGTGTGGGATTGAATCTGGGATATGAATACATGACCGATGACAAGGGACATCAATACACCCTGGAAAGCCTGCCTTATATACGCTATTACTCAAAAGGGGAAGTCCTCCGTTTTTTTCTCCAGCTTGAAACAGGGCCGGGATGGGGACAAAGCATATTGAAAGCCGATCATGACGGGCGGCATTTCCTGTGGACAACCACCCTGAAACCGGGACTATACATACGAATTAAAAACGGCTTTGCCACGGAAGTAACTCTTTCCACTCTGGAAAATAGAAATATCAACATCCACTCTGACAGTAAAAACTTAAAATTCAATCGCTGGGACTTTCAACTTTTGTCCATTAGTTTCGGAGTGTCGTGGATATTCGGATATTAAAAAGGGCAGCCCATATAGAGCCGCCCTTTCATTTTATCGGAAAAACGGGATAATTACCGTTTTCTAATCGGAGTAAGTACCACATTAAAGGTATAATCAGCGTATGGCATCTGGTATTTCGGCCATGCCCAGGCACCCCAGCTATCGCGTCCGCCCAATCCCAACTGTCTTAAATCGAACGACAAAGTTGTCAGGTCGCGTGGTTTCAATTCACCGGAATGACGCTGTGCTTTCCGCACTCCATCATCCAGATCTTCCTGCAAATAGTTCAAAGCGGAAGCCGAGAAAGGCACATCGGAACGGATCATCAGCCCGCGTCCGTCAATATCGGTCAGTTTCCACCAACGGATGTCCGTTTTCGTTCCGGATTCCTGAGGACGGATATAGGGGAAATACTGGTCTTTCACCAACTGCTGATAGCGCCCTATATTCTGGCTGAAATGGCGGTCGCTGTAATTTTCAACAGGACCACGTCCGTAATAATCGATACGGTCGAACTGTCCCGGCATCACCAACTGCATACCGAAACGGAACAGGTTCGGCATCTTTTCCTTGCTCTTATCCACGGTCATCGCTTCCGAGATACGGATTTCACCCTTATAATTGATCTCATACGTCATCTGCAACTTAGCCGACAGCGCAGGCATATCATAGTTCACAGTCACCAAAGCATTATTACCCTTCTGCTCCACCTTGAAACCGGTTTTCTTCATTTCCGGCTCTTTCCAAACCCGGAAACGGTTCTGCAAATTAGCTCCCATATCATTATCGGTCGGGGCACGCCAGAAATTAGGACGGAGAGAATAGCCATATTCGATCATATCCAGCCCATTCATGGAAAGTCCTCTAATCCACCCGCTACGTTTATCGAAAGTCACTTTCGTTTCATCCGTCGTAAAGACAACATGCACCAAATCCTCATCCACCTTCACGGTTTGATTGTTCTCTGCGATAACAGCATTGAAAGCCTTATAAGGCACAATCGTCATCTGGTCTTCGGCTTGCAACCAGCCTGCGGGAATCAGTTGTTTCGCCCGTTTCAGCTTATAAGCCACATTCAGCAACAACTCTTTTCCGTTCAGACCCTTCAGGTCATAATTCAATTTCACCTGTTTGGTTTCTTGCGGAGCTACATTCAGGTCGGGCACAACACCCGTCAATACAGGCTCTCCCTCGGCCAGAACCTGCCATTCCATGTAATAGTCGGAAAGATCGGTAAAGAAATTTTCGTTATATACATTGACAAGGCCCTGCTGCAAATCTACCGGAGTAGTCCAAATTGACTGATACATCTTTTTCACCTCGGTCATGGTCGGATTCAACACACGATCCGGATTGATAATTCCGTTACAGTTAAAATTGTCGTCTGAACCGTCATACAGGTTAAAATCACCACCATACGTATAGATCATCGAGCCGTCTTTGCTATATCCTCTCAACCCCTGATCTACAAAATCCCAGATAAATCCACCCTGCAATTTCGGATATTTGCGGATCAAATCCCAATAATCTTTAAATCCTCCCTGAGAATTACCCATGGCATGGGCATACTCACACATGATGAAAGGACGGTATTTCTTATCGTTTTTCGCATAGTTTTCCAGAGTTTCCAAAGCTGAATACATCGGACAAACAACATCCGTGTGAGCGGCTTCCCCGGCACGCTCATATTGAACGGCACGGCTGGCGTCACGCTCTTTCACCCATTGGTAGCAGGCCTCGAAATTAGGACCGTCTCCGGCTTCGTTACCCAACGACCAGAAAATAATGGAAGGATGGTTTTTGAAAATTTCCACCATGCGCTGGTTTCTTTCCAGATGAGCTTTTTTATAAGATTCCACTTTTGCCAAAGTCCTATCCCCATAACCCATACCGTGCGATTCGAGATTCGCTTCACAAACCACATACAATCCGTATTGGTCGCACAATTCATACCAAAGAGGATCATCGGGATAATGGCAGGTACGCACCGCATTCAGGTTATTTTCTTTCATGATGCGAATATCCTGTAACATCCGTTCTTTAGTCACGACATAACCGGTCAGCGGATCCATTTCATGACGGTCGGCACCTTTGAAAAGCACCGGTTGTCCGTTCACCCAAATCTGTCCCAAATCCTTTTTCAACTCAATTTTACGGAATCCCACAGCTTGAGGAATCACCTCGATCACCTTACCGCTATTACTCTTCAAAGTCACCAACAAACGGTACAAATTCGGATCTTCGGCACTCCATTTAGCAGGATTGCTCACTTTCATCACCGTATGGATATTGCCTTTCCCGTCGGGTTTCACCGTCACTTTTTCCACCACATTCCCCTGCTGGTCTTCCAGCACCAGGTCGGCCACAGCCCCGCTCCGGCTTACCGAAGCCGTGATGTCCAACGTCCCGTCTTTATAGGACGCATCCAAATCGGGCACAATAAAAATATCTTCTATATGCAAAGGATTCCGGGCATAGAGATAAACATCCCGTCCGATACCGGATAAACGCCAGAAATCCTGGTCTTCCAGATAACTGCCGTCACACCAGCGATACACCTGCATAGCGATCAGGTTTTTTCCCGGTTTCAAATATTTGGTAATATCGAACTCGGCGGCCACTTTGCTATCTTCACTGTATCCCACATATTTACCGTTCACCCAAACATAAAGATTCGAAGTGGCAGAACCCACATGCAAAAACACATCCTGTCCCTTCCAGTCTGCCGGTAAATCTATCGTGCGGCGGTAAGAGCCCACATGATTATTCCGGGTTTCCACCATCGGCGGATTCGGACGAAATTGATTCGACCAGGCATAACCCACATTTTTATATACCGGATCGCCATAGCCGTTCAGCTCCCATAAACCGGGAACAGGAAAATCCACCCAATGCTGATCTTCAAAATCCGTTTTATAAAAATTCACCGGACGTTCGGTTTGATCCTTTACCCAGTTAAATTTCCACAAACCATTCAATGACAAAAAATTGGAAGCATTTTCTTTCACCCCTTCCACGGCACATTTTTCACTCGGATAAGCGAAATAAGACGCCCTTGCAGGGGCACGGTTAATCCCATTTACACCCGGATCAAGCCATTCTTTTTGCTGAGCCAATGCTGTCATTGATAAGCACACACCCAAGCATAATAAAATTTTTTTCATAAATCGAGTTTAATTATTAAAATTAGATTTGTTTCTTTGCCCGTTCAAAAATAATAATTAATCTTTCAAAATAAAGTGGAATAAGCATTTAAATAAAAAGAGAAAAACAAATAAGCCGAAAACCATATTGTTCCCGCCGGGCTTATCCGATAAATGTCCACACGCACCTCTTTCCGTCAATTCAAACCGTATCTTCCACTCAACATCCTACCAATCAACAAGCTGCAACGCTCACGGCAACACAGGCAAGATAGATAAAATAGGTGAAAAATAAAAATCCGGAAACCTCCGCCATCCACGAAATATTCCGTTAAGACACAAATATTAAAAATACTTAAAAATAAAACAACATAGCAGGCAGAATGATCTTTCCTTTCCCGAAAGGCGTGTTTCCTGAAACAAAATTCCCGTAGATTTCGAATGTTCAAACCTACGGGAATATATTTCAAGCACGACCGGACACGCCGTTTCCGGTTACTCCATATAGCTGGAATTATCCCAGCAATGCGTGCATAACTGCTCTTTCGGCAAACCGATCGCTTCCACCAGATCGTCCAAACGCTGGAATTGCAGGGAATCGAGCTGAAGATGCTGGCTCATCACCCTCACCATCTCCTTATATTTATCGGAATCGGGATTGGAATAAGGCTCCAAAATCTCGTCCGTAAGCTCGGAAGTTCCTTCCAGATCGCGGATCACCCGGCGGGCAAACAAATCGAACGTAGAACGCGAAGTGGAAAAATTCAGGAAACAACAGGGATAAATCAACGGAGGGCAGGCAATACGGATATGCACTTCCTTCACACCGCATTCCTTTAATTTCACCACATTGTCTTTCAACTGAGTTCCACGTACAATCGAATCGTCGAGAAACACAATCCTCGATCCCCGGGTAAACGCCTCGTTCGGCAGCAACTTCATTTTCGCTACCAAATCCCGCATACTCTGGTTTTGTGGCATAAAGCTACGCGGCCAGGTGGGGGTGTATTTCACAAACGGCCTTTTATAAGGAATTCCTTTCGCATTGGAATATCCAATGGCATGCCCTACCCCGGAATCCGGGATTCCGGCAGCGAAATCAGCTTTCAATTCATCCCGTTTCGCCATAGCAGCCCCGCAACGATAACGCGCATCTTCCACATTGATTCCTTCATAATAAGCCGAAGGATACCCGTAATACACCCATAGGAACGAGCAGATTTGTTTGCGGCATCCCGGAGCAATGATAGGAGTGATTCCGTCTTTCGACACCCGCACCGCCTCGTGAGGCCCCAAATCCCGCACAATGGAATAACCCAGATTCGTAAACGACGAACTTTCGCTTGCCACCACATAACCGAATTCGTTTTTACCGATGATAATCGGCGTACGCCCGAATTTATCACGTGCGGCATAAACGCAGCTATCCGTCAGAATCAGGAACGAGCACGACCCCTTCACCATTTCATACACTTTCTCTATCCCCTCTTTAAAAGTCTCCCCTTTATTGATCAGGATGCTGACCACTTCGGTGGGATTGATCGAAGAACCGGACAACTCCGCAAAATGAATTTTTTCTTTCAACAACTCAGCCGCGATCTCATCGAGATTATCAATGCGCCCCACAGTTACCACAGAAAAACGTCCCAAATGGGAAGTCACGGTAATGGGCTGCGACTCCATATCACTGATAACCCCGATCCCCAAAAAAGAACCGATAAACCGTTCCAGATCGGGCTCAAATTTATTCCTGAAATAGGCACTTTCAATACTGTGGATAGACCGAACAAAGTCTGTTCCGTTATAAAATGCCATACCGGCTTTTTTTGTTCCTAAGTGAGAATGGTAATCTGTGCCGTAGAATACATCGGCGACACACTCTTTGCGCGATACGCAACCAAAAAATCCGCTCATAAATAAAAATGATGTTGAAATTTATCCGACAAAAATAAAACAAATTCCAAAAAATCCTCCTTAGCTGGAAACACTTTTAAAAAATGAAAAACAAAAACGCCACACCCCACCCCGCACAACAGCCGTCTTTAAAGAGAAAACAACAGTTCCGCCAATAAATAATATTCATTTTCACGATCCGTAACCCGCGTCCACATTCTTCCTTTTTTTGTCTGGCCAGACAATCGTCCGCCCCGGTATCATCCACTCCGGATTCATTTCATCGTTTTTCTATCGATCTTCTCACACATTACTCTTGCACTTACCGCTTTATTTAAATTATTTTTTTATAATTTTGCATTCCATTACAGAAAAAACACAATAGCATGAAACGTTTTGATTTTCAACCTGTACTATTCAGTGCAATTAAAAATTACAACAAAGAGAAATTCTTTGCCGACCTCATGGCAGGAATCATCGTTGGGATTGTGGCTTTGCCTTTAGCCATTGCTTTCGGTATTGCTTCCGGCGTAAGCCCGGAAAAAGGATTAATCACGGCCATTATCGCCGGATTCATTATTTCGTTTTTAGGAGGTAGCTCCGTACAGATCGGAGGGCCTACCGGAGCTTTCATCGTGATTGTATATGGCATTATCCAGCAATTCGGATTGGAAGGACTGGCCATCGCCACCGTTATGGCAGGGATCATTCTGGTGCTGATGGGAGCTTTTAAACTGGGAACAATTATCCGTTTTATCCCCTATCCAATTGTTGTCGGTTTCACAAGCGGTATCGCCCTGACTATTTTCACCACTCAGATCAAAGACCTGTTCGGATTGAACATGGCATCTGTTCCCGCCGATTTCATCTCAAAATGGATGGCCTATTTTAAAAGTTTCGACACGATAAATTTACTCTCCCTCGGAGTGGGCATCGGCAGTATACTGCTGATTGTGGTTACCCCGAAATTCATAAAAAAAATACCGGGTTCACTGGTTGCAATCATTGTGATGACCGTTGTCAGCTATCTGCTTCGTCATCATGCGGGGATTACGGGACTGGAAACGATCGGCGACCGTTTCGAGATTAACGCTTCGCTTCCCACTCCCGGAGGACTGGCATTCAACATTGAAACGATAAACCAGCTTCTACCCGCAGCTTTCACCATTGCCGTATTAGGAGCTATCGAATCGTTACTGTCGGCCACCGTTGCCGACGGGGTAACCGGGCAGCAACACAACTCCAACACGGAACTGATTGCCCAGGGAGCCGCCAACATTATCACCCCGTTTTTCGGGGGGATTCCCGCCACCGGAGCGATTGCCCGTACCATGACCAACATCAACAACGGGGGACGTACCCCCATAGCAGGCCTGATACATGCCGTGGTGCTATTGCTGATCCTTTTGTTCTTAGGCCCGCTGACCAAACACATCCCTATGGCCTGTCTGGCTGGAGTTTTGGTGATCGTTGCCTATAACATGAGCGAATGGCGGACTTTTAAATCGCTGATGAAAAATTCGAAATCAGATGTGGCAGTGCTATTGACCACCTTCCTGCTGACCGTGATCTTCGACCTGACTATCGCTATCGAAGTGGGCTTGCTGCTGGCTCTGGTATTGTTCATGAAACGGATGAGCGAAGTAACCCATATCACGGTTTCTAAAAATGAGATAGACCTTTCCCACGAAAGCGAAATTATCCATGAAGAAGAAAAATTAATCGTTCCGAAAGGGGTAGAAGTATATGAAATAGACGGCCCGTTCTTTTTCGGTGTGGCTAACAAATTCGACGAATGTATGAAAACAATCGGCGACAAACCCGACATTCGCATCATCCGCATGAGAAAAGTTCCATTTATGGACACAACGGGACTTCATAACCTGGAAAGCCTCTACCGCCTATCGGCGAAAGAAAAGATCAAAGTAATCCTTTCCGGGGTAAATGAACAGGTACACACAACGCTTAAAAAAGCCGGATTCACAGAGGTCATCGGCGAAGCGAATGTTTGCAGCAACATACACGAAGCCCTGAGACGAAGCGAAGAACTATTAAAACAGTAACCGGAAATTCCAAAGTTACCCATCAAAACAGACTGCCCCAAAAGTTTTATATTCACTTTTGGGGCAGTCTGTTTATCTTCGTGTCACGCAAACGGTCAGAAACCGAAACCATCCAACTCTATCTCCTTCTTCTCTGCTTCTTTAAAAGGAACAGCTTGCTGGTGAACAGGATTCCCTTCAATATAAATAGCCCGGAAAGGACGCACGGGGCAAACATATTCACATCCGCCACATCCCACACAAATATCCGGATTTACAACAGGAATCGTCAATCCGTTTTTATAAGGCTGCATGCTCACCGCCTGGGTCGGGCAATGTTCCGAACAAGCCCCACAACTGGTTCCTTGTGTATGGACAATACAATTTTCTTCCACAAACACCACACGTCCCATCTGTAAAGTGTGCTTCTCCTGCTTTGTCAGCCTGAGCAATGCCCCGTTGGGACACACTTCCGTACACACCGTACAATCGAAATTACAGAATCCATGCTCAAAATCCATCATAGGTTGCATCATCCCTCCCACACCATATTCCATAAAAGCAGGTTTCAGCACTCTCGACGGGCATTTCGCCACACAAAGGTGACAGGCCGTGCAATGATCCAGTAAATGAGCGGCGCTCACAGCCCCCGGAGGGCTCAGCGGATGCTGTTTTTTATAGGCTTTGTTTCCTTCTATGGCAGCCACACCCTTTGCCCAGGTTTTTCGGGGCATCATGGCCAAAGCAGCCACACTCAGTGCCGCCACGAATTGCCGTTTTCCGGCATCGTTTCCTGAAACAGGCTCCGTCGCTGATTTTTTCCACACAGGACGATAAGAAAGGGCCTGCTTATGGCAAGAAGTCAGGCAATTATAACAAGCCACGCAACGACTGCCGTCGACAACCTTACTTTTACTATCGATGCAAGACGACTTGCATTTTCTTTCACACAGCCCGCAACTCACACAAGCCTCCCGGTCGATCCTCACCCGCCAGAGAGACCAACGGGATACGACTCCCAATACCGTCCCCACCGGGCAAATCGTATTGCAATAAGTGCGCCCGTAACGATAAGCCAGAAAAGCCACGACCAGAAAAGTGATAAGTCCGGTCAACAAAGAAAACAGGCTCAACACATAAATATCCGTATGGTATAAAGAATAATTATCGAAATAATTCAGAATAGCAGCACCCAAATTATTCATTCCCATATACACCGGGCGGAACACATTCACGGTCATCCGTCCGAAAGCACCGTAAGGATCGAGTAAACTCAACGCCACAGTCCCTCCCAAAAAGAAAGACACGACGACACCCCCCAGCACAAGATAGCGGAGCAGTTTTTTCTCCCGGCTGAAAGAATAGCGTTTTTTCCGGTTTATCCGGCGGGCAAACCACGCCACCACATCCTGCAATACCCCTAACGGGCAAATCACCGAACAATACACCCGCCCGAAAAAAAATGTCAGCAACAAAAGTAATCCCAAAACCACCAATGTGCCGGACAACAAAGCCGGAACAAACTGGATACGGGCAAGATTAGGGAATGACAGGGACAACACTCCCACAAAATCCAGAAAATAAAATGTGATAGCGGCAAACATAAGCACCGCAACCGTAATACGAATCTTTTTCAGCATCTTACATCTTTATCCTTTTCACATTCAGGCTATCAATATCCATCGTCCCGACTTTTAATTCCTGACCTTTGGCAAGATGCCCCACCACGTCGAGCGGCATGCTTTCTATCTGGTTGAAAAACTTCGTTGCAGCAGTATCCACAGCCACAATATCGGTAGAAACAAACAAACCTTTCGGGGACACAACATCGGCAGCCGATTTTCCTCTCGGCCCGTTGGTTTTCATCACCCGGTAAGCATCCACCACATTCAAGACGGCAGGTTTACTCAAAGTGCATATATCGGCAATACATTGCTGCAAATCATTCCGATGGAAAAAACCTCTGTCCCACACAATTCCCATGTGGTTTTTCATGGAAATCGTCATCTTGGCCCCTCCATGATTTTTCAGCACCGGCACATTGATCCACACATCGCAATCCAAAATCGCCGTATGGATTTTTGCCTTCTTCAAACTTTTACCCTGAGGCAACTCCACCTCCCGGTAATACGATTCCTCATGCGCCGGAACTACCTTTGCCCCGGCAGCTTTGGCAGCATCCTCAATCCCGCTGTTTTTATAACATTTCCGCCAATCGTCGCAAGTATGGTCGAACACAACCACCTCTTTCGCGCCGGCGGCAAAACATTCTTTTATGATTTCCACCACCAGGTCGGGATTGGTGTTTCCGGCCAATTCCGGCACTTTATCCCAACCGATATTAGGCTTCACCACCACCTTCTGCCCGTTTTTTACAAACTTTTCCATTCCTCCGAACTCCGCAATGGCCTTACGGAACATTTCTGCGGGCTCACCTCCCATCACAGCCACCAAATCACATCCGGAAGTAGAAGCAGGCAAAGCCTGAGCAAACAAATCCATAGAGTCGCCCCACTTCAAAGAAGTGGCCAACCCTGTCAGGGCTACTGTTTTTAAAAATTCTCGTCTGTTCATTTTTCAGATGTTTTTATGTAAATGCACCTCCTATCCCACACAAACCCCGCCGCCATGCAAAATTTTTCAATCATTTCCGGCAAGCCGCTCAATCGATCCGCCAGGGAAACCGGAAACACAACTCGTCATACAAACAATAATCGGCCTTCCCGTTCACCGCAAAAGTTTTCACCTTAGCAGCTCCGGCCTCCTCTAAAAGGGAACGGGCATAATTCAAGGTTGTTCCGGTCTTTACCCGATCTTCAACTAACAAAACCTTTCTTCCGGCAACGTCGAACTTTATAGCTTCCAACAATTGAGGCCGATCGAAAAGCTGCTTTTGCGAAGCGTCCCTCAAATGTAATTTCAACAACTGAATTTCAATATCCAATTTCTGATTTAAAATCGCAGCAGGAATAATCCCCCCGTTGGCAATCGCCACAATCAGGTCGAAATCCTCGTCGAAACACACCCTCTCAAACCGCGATAAAACTTCCTCGAAACTTTTATATCTCATATTTTGCCAGCAACTTTAACACAAACCATCCTCCCACAACCTGCAAAAGCATACCCGGAAATCCAAGACGGAAATCCTGCAAAGCCGCAGACAAAGAGCCGCTGATTCCCCATTCCGCCATTCCCCCGGCAATTTGATAAATCAAGACCACCAAAGAGATATGCCACAAAGATAATTTCCCGCTTTTCAATGCAATCCACGACGCAGCTATCGCCAACAAAGAAGATTTCACCAGCAGCACCGGCAACATGCCGGCAGGCGGCATCCCAAACAACAGATGATTGCACAAAGGAGAAAGCAAAGCCGTAAGTAACCCCACTTTTATTCCGAATTTATAAGAAGCGATCAAGGTGAAAAAATAGATCGGCAACCATATTTTTCCTCCATCGGGAACCAAATGGCAAAGCTGAGGCAACAGTATATTGCCCGCAACAAAAAGTAGAGCGAACAAATAAGTCCTGTAATTGGTAATCGTAAGATTAACAGCACGAAATGAAGTAATTGCCTGCATAATAAAAATATTTAGATTAGAAAATAGATTTTCAAATATAAATAAATTCCACAAAAATTCCCTCTATCATAAAAATTAATTATTTTTGGAAAGTATGAAAATCTTAGGAAACATTATCTGGCTTGTCTTCGGAGGCATCTTGATTGCGATAGAATATTTTATCTCAAGTATCGCATTGTTTATCACAATCATCGGAATACCTTTCGGTTTACAAACACTCAAATTGGGTATATTGGCCTTATGGCCATTCGGCAGCCAAATCATACACAAAAAAGCCGCACACGGCTGCCTGGCCATTTTCATGAATATTATCTGGTTTTTCGTGGGAGGAGTCCCGATATTCCTAACACACGTCGTTTTCGGCCTGCTGTTCCTCATCACAATTATCGGTATTCCTTTCGGATTACAGCACTTTAAACTGGCGAGCCTTGCCCTCACCCCTTTCGGGCACGACGTAAAATAGGCATTCCCCTACCGCACAATTATTTCTGTTCCGGAAACATCAGGGCATTCACGTTATATCCCCGGGCCCGGGCACGCGTGAGTATCCGGGAAATCGTTTCCTCCGGAAGTCGCGGAGTGCGGCTCAATATCCATAAAAAACGGGGAGAAGAACTACCCACCAATACCCATTCGTAGTGTTCCGGCTCTAATTCCAAAATATAATAATCACTATAAATAAAAGGGAAAAACGAAACCCGTAACTTCCCCGGCACAGCGGGATCGGGCAGGTAAGCCTTTGCTTTCGCGGTCTTTAATTTTCCACTCAGCTTTTCCTTATATCCCCGGTTCACCACCCTGATTTTTCCGTTCGGTTTCAAGGTATACTCCGCCGTTGCCCCGACCAACCCTCGTTCAAAACGGTGATCCATACGGGCAATCTCATACCATACACCCATATAGCGGTTTAAATCCACCTCTTTCACCGTGCGTGTATCTATTTCCGATCCAGTCATAAACCATGATAATAATAAAATGACATTCCAACCCTCCATCATCTTCCTGCTTTTCCTATTTCTACGGAAAAATAGAGCCGTTGGATACTTTATCTTATTATTTCTTACAATTAATATTCAACATCCGATAGATTTCAGGGTAAGTGCTTTCGGATGGGCTGACCATTCCTGCTTGCTCCCTGAAGTTTCCAGAGCCGTTGGATACTTTATCTTATTATTTCTTACAATTAATATTCAACATCCGATAGATTTCAGGGTAAGTGCTTTCAGATGGGCTGACCATTCCTGCTTGCTCCCTGAAGTTTCCAGAGCCGTTTCGCATTTCAGAGTTCGTAATTCCTTGTGAGGATTCAAACAATAGATTAAACAACCCCCGTTTGTAGCAAATCATTCATAAACAATTATATTAAAAGTGGATAATGTCAAATCCGGTGTCGGATAATTGCTTGTCTCATTCTGATCTTTTTAGCGGCTTTATTTGTATGTCTGGAAGCAAGATATTAGGGAGTGATCTACTTATGATTATTCTTTTTATCTCACTCCACAGTCAACCTGAAACGGCATTTTTCTGCGCCCCCCAAAACGGTTTCGATTATTTCCACGCTGATATTCTTATCGGGCAACAAATTTCCGATAATATACAATATGCTTTGACGTGAACATTCACAATGTGATACATCCTTTACTTTTCCGCTTGCCACTTCAGGACAAACACACGCGGGATACCCAATTTCATAAACATGCCCCTTTTCTATTATTTTTGCGAAAAGCCATTCTGTATTCCCATATCGTTTGTATTGTTCGTCTAAACAGCAACCACATTCTTCAAACTGCTTTCTTTGCATTGGCAATATCGTATCCTTGACACAATTTATCGCCTTGTTTTTATAATTCATTTTATCTTCTTTATTAAATTCGTTATCGATTCATGGATTAAAATATTTCATACATTTTTCTTCGTAACGGGGATATAAATATCCGTTACCAACTCCGAAGCCGGCGTTTTCTCTGGCGTATTGATATAAGTTTCAAAAGTGAACTGCTCCCGCAAATTATAATCACTCGTTGGTAACCAGTCAAGGTAGATGTGGCGGTAAATCCTGTGTAGTTCATGATACAAGCCTTTAAAACGAAAGATAGCATATTCTCCTGAAGGAATTTCATAAACGCCAAAGCCTTTGGGTATCTCAAAGGATCGTTGTAAGGTTACCCCAATCATAAAACGGCTTTGTTCTTCAAGCGTAATATATGGACAATCAAGAGTCAAGCTCACATATTTACATCCTTTTGAAGGCAGTTCGTATTTTTCGGAATATTGCAACAATTGCTTCCATAGAATAGAAAAACTACGACTGACATGACGTGTCCTTTCTAATTTCAAGTATGCGATTCGGATGCCTGATATTCTTTCAATACTTGGCTCAATTCGTATAGGATTCTTTCGTTCAGGACTGATGCCTGAATGTCTTTTACGAAATTCAGGTATGGAACAATGAAAATAACTTTTGAACGCCCTTGAAAGTGTATGTTTGTTATGATAATTAATTTGAGCAAGAAGTTTCGGAACACTTATATCAGTTGTTATCAACTTAAATGCAATATGCTCTAATCTTAATCGCTGAATATAATTACCAATATTTTCGCCACAAACTGCTTTAAAAAGCCTGCGGAAATGATACTTGGAAATAGACGCAACCTGTGATAGTTTGTCAGAATCAAGCTCGTCAAATAAATGACGATTAATGTATTCCTGAACTTTTATGACCAATTCGTATTGTATATGGGCAGTATTGATTTTCTGCTTCCACCTCTTAATATGCGGAAGCCGCCCGGACATAATAGCTCTCAATTCTTCCGATGTGTAACTAATGCCTGTCTCTCTATAATATTCTTCAGGAAAAAGTCCCCAAAGATAGATGAGATAATCCATTGAAAAGTCATATAATTTAACCCCGTTTTTCAAACAATAGTCGCAATATTCCTTATTCTGCTCTAACCCAAGATTATTATAATCAATCTCTAAGGGAATTCCACAAGTTTGGCAATATGCTGTTTCAGTATTGATTTTCATAAACTTTCGATTATTTAAGCGCAAAGTTACTCAATAGATTACGCAAAAGGTTACCATAAATAGCCTTCTTTTGTCTATGTAAGAAAATTGTGCGCTTCTACTTTTTAATACAAACTAATAAAACAGGGGAATTAAACAGAATTTTGAATGTGCTATGCAATACCATAACTCAAAGTTTTTACAGATTGCAAAATCAGTTCACTTTGATTTACAGCAATTTATGAACAACAACACAAAAGAAAGACAAACAAAGACTTATCGCCAGTTTACACTTTTCACTTCGGTAATGACAGGGTAATCGAACCTCGTCGTACCTCTGCCTATGGCAGTCTTTTAATGCTCAAAAGAATAGTCAAGCGAAGAACGTTATCAACACATGATCAATCGGCTGTCCTCGCCTGGCCGATTTCGGCTTTTTGATTAGAGATTATACAAAAAGAATACTGATTCCCACCACAAAATAAACCAAAGCCTCCACCATATTCATCACAAAAGAAAAACGGGGATTCGACATCAGGCGGCGGGACAACCGTTCCGCCAAAAAAGCAACGGTTGAAAACACCAGAAAAGCCTGCACCATAAAAATCGCTCCCAAAAACAGCATCTGAGGAATGGGATTGGTTATGCCCGGCTCGATAAACTGAGGGAAAAAAGCCAGAAAAAAAAGAATCACCTTAGGATTCAGCACATTCATCAAAATCCCTTTCCGGTATAATTTCCCCCCGGTACCGCCAGCCAATTCAAGCTGAATTTGCCGCTTTCTGCCGATAAAAGCCTTAATGCTCAAATAAATCAAATAAGAGGCTCCTGCAAATTTAAGTATAGTAAACGCGATGGGAGAACTCAACAGCAACAGAGATATTCCGAAACTCACAGCAGCGACATGGGCTATCAATCCGGAGCAAAGCCCCGCAGCAAAGACAATCCCGGCACGGCATCCCCGGGTGATACTCTGGGTGATCACAAAAAGGATGTCCGGTCCGGGCATAAGAGTTAAAAGCACAGCCGTTGTAATAAATCCCCAAATATTCATGGTTTCCTTCCTTTAAAATTCATCGTACAAAATTAAGTCTAATCATGAAAAAAACTATTTTTGTAAAATATTAAAATTCAACAACCATGATAGCAATTATCGTATTAGGCGTACTCCTGATTTATTTCATTGCCGTTTACAATAACTTAATCAGGAAAAGCAATCAAGTGTCCAACGCATTCGGCTCGATCGATGCCATGCTGAAAAAAAGGTTCGACCTGATTCCCAATCTGGTAGCCACCGTGCAGCAATATGCCCAGCATGAATCTGCCACCCTCGGCAACCTCACCGAGCTACGTTCCAAGTCATACAACACCATGACACCGGAAGAAAAAGCGGCTTTCGACCAGTCCTTTTCGCAAGCCCGCCGTAACTTCTTCATGGTTGCCGAAAATTATCCTGACCTGAAAGCCTCGGCAAATTTCATCCAGTTGCAACGAGCCTTAAACGAAACCGAAGAACAACTGGCCGCCTCCAGGCGTACGTATAATGCGTGTGTTACAGACTATAACAATTCAGTCATGACCTTTCCTTCCAACATCATCGCCAATATCGCTAATTTCAAAACAAAAGAGGTATTGGTCATCCCGGAAGAAGAACGGGCTGTTCCCCATGTGAAAAATCTATTCCAATCCTAATTTCCCGTCCAATAAAAAATGGAACAAGATTTCTGCACTCTGTACGAATCGCTAAAGCCGGCACTGACACAACTGGAAACCAAACGGCTGGAATTAAAAGCCCGGGGGACTAAAAACGGAAGCATCGGCCTGGGCATTTGTTGTCTGCTGGGCATTGTTATCAGCCTATGCACCGGGATGAACTGGATTTGGTTTCTGGTCTCGGCAATCGTGGGCGGAATAGCCTTTTTCTATTGCATCCAGAGTAAAGGCGGAGAACTGACAAGCCTCTACAAGCGAAACATCATCTCGGACATTCTTTCCCGGCAATGCTCCGGAGCTACATTCGAGCCGGACAAAGGAATTACGGAAAACACCTTTGCCGGCAGCGGATTATTCGCCGTAAGCCCCGACCGTTACCACTCGGAAGACCTTATTTCCGGGAAAATCGGCTCCACTTCATTCCTCTGTTCCGAAGTACATGCGGAAGAAAAACGGGTGACTACCAACGGGAAAGGACAAACCCGTACCACCTGGGTAGATATATTCAAAGGTTTTTTCTTCATCGCCGATTTCCAAAAAGATTTCAAAGGACAAACCACCGTATACCGTAACTCCTGGATCAAACTCCGTTTCGGGGAACAACGGGTGAAACTGGAAAGCCCGGAATTTGAAAGCAGTTTCGATGTCTATTCGAACGATCAGGTCGAAGCCCGCTATTTGTTAAGCCCCAATATGATGGAGCGGCTTTTGGCTCTCGACCGGAAATTCCCCGGAGAAATCACCGTCAGTTTTCGAAATTCCAACGTCATCATAGCCATCCCGGACGGAACAAACCACTTTGAAGCAAGCATCTGGCAATCGATGCTAAACAACGAAAACCTGAAACGCGAATTCAACACCCTTTGCCTCCTTTTAGGCATTGTAGACGACTTAAACCTAAACGTCAGAATATGGAGTAAAGAATAACTCCCACCGTATTTTTACGTTCAAATTATAAAAATCGCCTATGATTCTCGATATTATCTTCCTCATCGCAGGACTTATCGTCCTGATCTACGGAGCCAACATGCTGGTAGACGGAGGGTCTGCCCTGGCCCATAAACTGAACATATCCGCCATGGTTATCGGCTTAACCATCGTGGCATTTGGAACTTCCACCCCCGAATTAGTGGTCAACACCCTGTCTTCAGTAAAAGGCAGTTCGGCATTGGCTCTCGGCAATATATTAGGCAGCAATATTTTCAACATACTGGCTATTTTGGGAATCACAGCCATTTTCGTCCCCCTGAATGTGCAAAGGACTACCACCTGGGTGGAAGTGCCTTTAGCCGTATTTGCAGCCGTATTGATATTGCTTATGGCCGATGAAAACCCGCAAGGTACGATCAGCCGGGTAGAAGGAATTTCCCTGCTCTGCTTTTTTGCGGTCTTTTTGCTCTATACATTCATGTTGGCGAAACACGGAGGAGCAGGCAATGGGGAAGAAGTGGTCATAAAGCCCTACTCCATAGGGAAGGCCATCCTGTTTATCCTGCTGGGGTTGGCGGGATTGATCATCGGAGGACGCCTGCTGGTGGACGGAGCCGTAAACATCGCCCAAAGCCTGGGAATATCGGAACGAATCATCGGCCTGACAATCGTTTCCATCGGCACTTCGCTTCCGGAACTGGCCACCTCTGTCATTGCCGCCCGGAAAGGAAATGCAGACATAGCCATCGGAAATGTGGTAGGTTCCAACATTTTCAATACGTTCCTGATACTGGGAATATCAGCCACCATACATCCCGTGGAAGTACCTCCGGGAAGCTGGACAGACCTGATTGTAAACATCCTGGCAGCCGGATTGCTCTTCCTTTTTATCTTCACGGGGAAAGGCAGAAAAATCAGCCGCTGGGAAGGGACTATTTTCCTTGTGCTCTACATGGCCTATCTGGTCATGCTGCTGACCGGACACACCCTATTTTAATCCCCGGGAACACGGAATTCCTAAAAAAATATAACTGCAAACGGATTCCCGGCGAAAACATTAAATTTGTATCCAATAAATAAAACAAGATTAAAAAAACGTGCCTTCCGGATTTTTTAACAACCGGAGAAAACGGAAAAACACATTAAAAACTACACACACATGAAAAAAGGTTACATTGTATTGATCGTGATCGCTGTCGTGATCCTCAGCATTTTCTTTTGGTTCCGGGGCAGCTATAACGGAATGGTTAGTATGAGCGAAACCGTATCTTCCCAATGGTCAAACGTAGAAAATCAATACCAACGCCGCTTAGACCTGATTCCTAACCTGGTAAACACCGTGAAAGGATACGCAGCACACGAACAGCAAACGCTGGAAGAGGTGGTCAATGCCAGAGCCAAAGCCACCCAGACCCAAATCAATTTTGACCAACTGGACGAATCTGCCATAAAAAAGATCAATAACATACAAGGCGAACTGTCGTCAGCCCTGTCCCGCCTGATGGCTATTTCAGAAAGCTATCCCGATCTGAAAGCCAACCAGAATTTTCTGGAATTACAGGCGCAACTGGAAGGCACGGAAAACCGGATCGCAGTAGAACGTCGGAAATTCAACGAATCCGTTAAAGAATATAACGCTTACATTCGTCAGTTTCCTAAAAATATGATTGCCGGAATGTTCGGCTTTGTCCCGAAACCTTATTTCGAAGCAACTGCCGGAGCTGAAAACGCCCCCAAAGTTGAATTTTAAGTTCACGGACGGACATTCCCCCGATGCCTTATTCCCAATGGATAACCCCCTGGAATAAGGACGAAAACAGCATTAGCCATCCTTTAAAACAACTGCCATGTCTTTGGAAAAGTATTTTACACAAGCACAAAAAGAAGCTATGGTTGCCGCCATTCAACAGGCGGAGAAAAACACCTCGGGTGAAATACGGGTGCATATAGAAAAACACTGCAAAAAATCGCCTCTTGACCGGGCAGTTGAAGTATTCTCAGAACTGAAAATGCATAAAACCGTCCTGCGTAACGGCGTGTTGATCTATCTTGCGCTGGAAGATAAAAAGTTATCCATTATCGGAGACGTAGGCATCAATACCAAAGTTCCCGGAGATTTTTGGGACGGGATAAAAGATCGCATGGTAAAAAACTTTCGGGCAGGCAAAATATGTGAAGGGATATGTGAAGCCATACAGGAAACAGGCAAGCAACTGAAACAATATTTTCCCTGTCAGGAAAACGATACGAACGAACTACCGGATGATATATCATTCAACGACCAGAAATAAAATGCGAAACATGAAATATACCCTTATTCTCATCACCCTATTACTCAGCCTGACCGGATTTTCGCAGGATTTTCCCACTCCCATGTCGCCCAAACGCATGGTGAACGATTTCACGGGCATGTTTTCCCGGCAGGAACTCAACGTTTTGGAACAAACCCTCCGGAACTTTAACGACACCTCATCTACCCAAATAGCCATTGTTACAGTTCCCTCCCTGCATGGGTATGCACCGAACGACTACGCACAAAGGCTGGCAGAACAATGGGGCATCGGACAAAAAGGGAAAGACAACGGCATCCTTTTGCTGGTCAAACCTAAAAGCGGGAATGAAAAAGGACAGGTAGCCATTGCTGTGGGGTACGGGTTGGAAGGTGTTGTCCCGGATGCCATCGCATCACGCATCATCCGCAACGAAATCATTCCTGAATTTCAGAATGGCCGATACTACACCGGAGTAGCCAAAGCCACGAATATTCTGATGAAACTGTCGGGTGGGGAATATACAGCCGATCAATACGCCCGGAAAGGAGGCGGCTCAGGCTGGCTGATCCTAATACCTTTCGCCGTTATCTTTATCGTTCCTCTATTCATCCGGCGTCACAAAGGGCACACCACAGGAAGCCACGGAAGCGGAGGTGTTCCTCCTTTCTTCATCGGCGGCATGGGAGGCGGACGCGACTTCGGATCTTTCAGCGGGGGCGGAGGATCTTTCGGAGGTTTCGGAGGAGGCAGCTTCGGAGGAGGAGGAGCCAGCGGAAGCTGGTAAGCCTGCAAACCATTCTTAAAAGGGAAAATATAAAAATTTACCCCATACATAATCCCGTGAACATGATCTATGCCCGCGGGATTATTTTTTACAATCTCCTGGAATTTAATATGATCCCCCTTCTCTAAAAGAAACAATCCGGCTCTCCGAAAAAATCGAATCTTTCTTCTTTCCCTATTTCCATTCGATTCCCCAAACTGCAAAATGGTAAGCCCTATACAGCAGGAATTTCTATGCGGTCTTTTTCATTTTCCCGTGGCAATCCTTATCTTTTTTCCGATTATTAGAATAACTTTCAAACTCTAAAAAGAGTATAACACACAAATAACCTTAAAATAGAGAGATATGGAAAAAAAGAAACGTCATATTGAAGCCGGGACACCGCAACCGGACCCCAAATACCATATTGAAATCACACCGGACGGTCCCTATCTGGTGTACGGCTCTCCACATTTACAACAGGAAATACTTGAAATGAACGAGGAAAACATTCCCTGGCAATATGCCAAAGGCGATGAATATTCCACGGAAAACGAACCTACGGCCCTCTGCCGCTGCGGACATTCACACAACCACCCCTACTGTGACGGCTCACACACAACGGCCAACTGGGATCCTACGCTTACTGCCGACGACCGCCCCCTGCTGGAAAATGCCGACCTATACGACGGCCCTACCGTACAATTGGCGGACAATACCGATTATTGCGTTCATGCCCGGATTTGTATGGCCCGCGGAAGCGTGTGGCAACTGACAGAAGATTCAGGCGATCCCGAAGCCAGAGATTTAGCCATTCACGAAAGTATGTATTGCCCCTCGGGACGGTTAAAACTATGGGATAAATACGAAAATAAATTCTTCGAGCCTCCGTTAAAACCGGCTCTCGGACTGATTGAAGACCCACAGGAACGGTGCAGTGGCCCGTTATGGGTGAAAGGAGGTATCCCGGTGAACGGACCGGACGGCACTCTATACGAACAGCGCAACCGCATCACTCTTTGCCGGTGCGGAGCTTCCGCCAACAAACCTTTTTGCGACGGGACACATTCCACCATCCGCTTTCAGGATCACTTACAGGAATGCCACCGGACAGAAGAAGACCTGACGTAAAAATGACCGGGTAAGCACAATAAAAGATCATTATAAATCGATAGCCTGAGGCAGTTTATCACTACCTCAGGCTATCGGTTTTATAAATATGGGATAAGATTATCCGAAATAAATATGACACATGAAAAAGATTCACCCCCCCTTCATCTCCGCCAGCAAACACAGGGCAAAACCCAATCATTCCAAAGATATTTTCCAACCGCTTTCTGCTCCGGCTCACCATTGAGTATACGGCCGTTTAGAGAGCATAGCGTTGTAATAACGCTTATCCCCCGTCACTTCCTCCCCCAGCCACTCCGGACGGTCGAAATGCTCGGCCACAGATTGCAGTTCGACTTCTGCCAAAACCAACCCTTCATTTTCTCCGTGAAATTCATCCACTTCAAAAACATGCGCCCCACACTTCACAAGATAGCGAATTTTATCGATCACCCCCGGCTCGCAAAGTTTCATCAACTCCCGGGCTTCGTTTACAGAAATTTCCTTTTCCCACTCATATCGGCTCACTCCCGCCTCGTCGGCAATCCCTTTGATAGTCAGAAAACCTTTATCCCCCTTCATCCGGACTCTTACCGTCCGTTCAGGAACAGACGACAAATATCCCTGTGCAATCCGTTCCGAAGCATAAGCCGAAGATTTAAATTCCCCCCGTACTAAAAATTTCCGTTCTATTTCCTGCGCCATGATTTAAACGATATTCTTTTCTTTATACGCTTCCAAAACTAAAAACGCTCTATTTATCTGTCTTTATCCAAGTCAGTTTATGCCATAAAGCTTCCAACGGTCCCTGCTTATGTCCTTGCAACCACCACTTACAGAATTTCACCTGAATTAAGAACAAGCATATCCCAAGCAACGCACTCATAAAATACCCCCAATAAGGAGATGCATACAGCCCGAAAGGAGAAAAGAATATGGCTCCCAACACCGACTGTCCAATGTAGTTTGTCAGACTCATACGCCCGTACCAACGTAAATTATCGGTCAATTTTTGGAAAGATACTTTCTGGTAGAGAATAACAAAAGAAGCCACCAGCACCACAGTAAAAGCGAATTTCTGCCACATATCCAAAACCACCCCGACCGTTTGCTTAATGGTTGCCACCTCACAACGATCGTACAAGTCCACTTTCAAGGCGTATAAAGGACCGAATAAAATTGCCCCCCATATTAAAGCCGTTGTCCAAAATTTATAATTCCGGTCGTTTGTTTCAAACAAACGCCGACGGCCCAATAAAAATCCCAGGAGAAACAACCCGGCCGTCTGCAAAAAACGTCCGTTTTCAATAGCCCAAAGTAAACTGGCAGCTTGTCCGGTTGTGATATTCACCCATAAAGCTTTTAAAATATTCCCGGAATTGACCGCTTCTCCTACCACGCCATATAAAGCACCGTTCATCTGCTGCGGCAAAACATAGGAAGCATCGCACAGGCTCCGGAAATAATAAAACCATTCCACAGGCTGGCACAGCAACACCACCGCCAATATCAACACGGCCTTATCGCTCCACTTGCGCACCAGAATTAAAACAATTCCCACAATAGAGAACAGCAATAAAACATCCCCACCGGGAAAAAAGATGGCATTGAGCGTCGCAAAACCGACTAATAACAACAAACGCCATAAAAAACGCCAGGCAAAATCCTTCTGCCGGAACTGCTGGTTATTGAACTGAATAAAATAGGTCAGCCCGAATAAAAGAGCAAAAATAGCATAGGATTTCCCCGCAAAAAGAGAGAAAATCACGGTAAAACTACCCGCATTCAACGCGTTCAACCAGCCAGGCAAAGTCTGCGGATCGGGATACACAAAAAAGAGGAAATGTTCCAACGAATGAACCAATAAAATAGCCATTACGGCAAAACCCCTCAAGGCATCCACAACGTCAAGCCTCGAAGATTTAAACGAAGATGTTGAATTCATTAAATCTAATATTTTATTAAACAAATATAATTGGTCGTTTGTTACGACACCACCCGGAATCTATTGACTCCAAATATAATGTAAGCCGGATTCAAAACCAAACTTATTCGCCATTATATGCTCTTAACAATAAAAAAGGGAACTTTACAGCTCCCTTTTATTACGACTTTAAATTTACTTCTTCTTCGAAGACTTAGGCTTTGCAGCCTTTTCAGGCTCGGTTTCCGGCTCTGCGGCAACCGTTTCCTTCTTCGTTGCAACCAGGTATTTTACCACAGCATACTTCGCAGCGGCAATTGTTTCACGATTCACTTTCTCGATCACACTCCCCCGGGCTATATCCTCGGTAGTCACATATCCTTCCATCAACAACAACTGTACGATCATGTTATTGATGTTGGTTTCTTCACTGTATCCGTCGACGATATACAAAGAATCCATGTGTTCGGCAAATTCCTGCGCAAACTCCGGATAGTTCGGTAAACTCATCAACTCCTCGAAAGTTTCGCTGAAACTGTTCAACTCGATATTCAGATTCGGGTTCACCAACAAAGGACTAAACTCATGTTTCGGATCAACCGAGGTGAAATCAACCAGATTGCTTAAATCCACTTTCTTCGTAATATCGTCCATCCGGCGGTAATCCGCTTTACGCATGTTTTCCAACTGATAGATAAAGAAATTATATCTCCACAATTCGGAGCTGTTCATTTCTCCGTGGAAAATATGACGATACTTCTCGTTCAACAAACGTTTCACGCGGATCTTTCCTTCGTTGATCTCCGGGCGGGTAACACGTACCTCCTGAATTAATTTTTTCAATTCCATAGCGGCTTTCTGAGGTCCGGTGATCTCCCGGCCTTTTTTACCGATCTCGGTGGAAAGCACCCCGCACTGGATGTTCTGAGCCTTCCCTTTACCGTCTTTACCGCCCCGCATCACCCGAATCAGATTAAATACAGAATCCAACTGTCCTTCTTCTGCAATGAAAGGCTGTCCGCCCGGCGTACTTGCCAAAGAATCGAAAATAGAACTGAACATCTTCCGGTCGACTTTCATCTCCTTCGTTTCACCCTCACCATACGTCAGGCTGGCGATGAAACGGTTTTGGATCATATCGAACGAGATCGTCCCGATCTTATAAACCACTCCGTCCCGTTTGAATTGTTTTCCATTGAAAATGGAATTTACAATCTCGGTAATATTGATCTTATCCAGCAACTTAAAGGAAGAGGCCAGATAATACTGTTTTTCATTCTCTACGTAATCCCAATCCAGCACCACATCCAGATAGTTACCGTGGCGCGCGATCACATCCACAATATTCTTATCGGCTGTATAACGTTTCAGGGTACGCTGGAAATTCGGGCCATCCTGACTGGTAGCTTTCTCTTTCCGTTCGCCGTGCGAATCGATATACAGCATAAAGTTTTCCGGATTGTCTACCCGGGTGATCCCGGCTTCTTCTTTCGAATAATTTCCGGCACTCAGCATAATATCGATCTTATAAGGCATGGAAATATCACACATACCGCTTACCGTACTCCGGGAATTTAAGTCCTCCACATTACTGTCGGCGCTGCTTTCGAACAAGTACTTATAGTATTTGATATAATCCGGATCGAAATCCGTTGTACGCGAGAAGTCACCCACCTCTGTACCGATGCCATAGAGATTCCCCTCCGCATCCTGAAATTCGTGGAACATATCCCCGGCGATCAACTTCACGGAACGAACGCCTTCCAGATTATTCCGCAACCATTTCAAAATAAAGGCAGCGATCATTTCCGATTTACCGACACCGCTATCCCCGTTGATCTCGATCACGAAAATACTACCGTCGTTTTCTTCCACAGCAAACAGGGAACCATGACGCGGATTACCGCCGATTTCCTTGATCTTTTCATTGATTACCGTGAGGCGCGGTTTTTTCACATCCCCGAAGTAATCCACTTTTTGCTTCAGCGGCGTTACAATCATCTTGATATTTCCGTTCGGGCCTTTAATGTCGAAATAGCCGATCTGCGGGAAAGAAATCAATTTTTCAGGAGCCCCCAGGAAACTGATCACATCCGGAACGAAATTTTTAATATCCTTGATACTGATGTCCTCGGTGTAATTCAGGCGGTAGTTATCCGTCAGGTACTTCATATACCCTTTCTGGAAAATCACCAACTCTTTCACCATACCATGTTTCACCACTTTACAACGGTAATCGTCAGAATCCATGTTAGCGATAAAACGCGATAAACGATGGGCGAAAAAAGAAGAATCGGGACGCAAATCCAGCAGTTTCAGATAGTCGTTCGGACCGACTTCCTCGATCTGTGACTTATCACGCGATTCGATACGGTCGATCTTGTGGAACGGGTATTCCCGTTTTTTCGCATCGGTTACGATACGGGTATGCTCCTGCACAGGCTGTTCCGACGAAATCACCCCGCATTTCTCCATCAATTCGTTAATCCAGCGAATGCTGCCGTTATTATAAGTTTCCAACACCTTATTTTCCATTTCAAAACCTTTATAAATGGAAATACCGTGCTGCACCATTTCATTCACGCTGGAATTTTGCTTCATGAAAGCTGTTTCAACCAATCGTACTAAAATATGGCTGTAACGTTTATAATAATCGGTACCTTTCGTACGTTTGATCATGCTGATATAGAACAACACCACTTTACGGCTCACCCGGTGGATTTCATCCTCTGCCACCTTGATGTCCTTACGGCGCATGATATAGTTGTTAATATCCTTCAATTGCGAAGGCATGATCTCCGAAATAAATTCCTCGGTGAACATACGGATTTCACCGTCTTCGGTAGCCTCGATCTTATCGCTGAAATATTTCAGTTTATCGGACACCAGACGATAGAAAGAATGATCGTTCTTCAACAGATAGAGGAACAAAATCTTATCCGTCACCGACATATCCTCTTTGCTAATCCCGGCAGAAATGGAATCCATAATATACCCCATGCATTTCTGTGAAAGCAAAGTTTCACGGAACTCCGGCAAGGCACGCAACTTATTGATAAACTCGTCTACCCAAATTTGTAAATTCAGATCGCTCAACTTAATACCGATCACTTCTTCGAAAGTCTCCCCGGCAACACGCACAATTTCCTTGCGGCTCGGCTCCAGACTTTCCTTTTCGAACGGTAAATTGAAATGCAATAAGATTTCACGGATATACTTCTTGATGATCACATTGATACCTTCCAGTTTCGATTTATCGAGTTCCGGATTCCCGGTAGCGTCGATCGCCAAAATCTTCACCTTGCTATCCGAGAAAAGAATATGTTCCATTTCGATCAGAATCTCACGCATCACATTCTTCTCCATCGGATCGTCGAGCACATTGTGATTCGGCTGGAAAGTTTTCTTATTGGTGATGTATTTCAGAATCACCGCTTTACTGTATTTCGAGCTAACGGTATTGAAATCGAGATCGGCAATAGCCGGAACTTTCTTATAAATCTGAGCCAACAGATTTTCATACACCTTTGTGAAAGCGGCGCTCTTGATAAACTCGAACACATCCCGGCAAGACCCGATCTTGTCACCATGCAATTCGATCACGGAATTCACAGAGCGGTCGATCGTGGTGATGCTAACCCCGCTCCGTTCCGGCGAAGCATGATACAGGGTGCGAATATCCCGAATTTGCAAAGAAGGAGCTTTATCCTTTTTGTACTTAGCCGACAAGGGATAATCGGCAATAATATTTTCAATCAACACTTTAGGTTTGCAATCCTGGAATATTTCAGCCAAAATGGTATGGCTTTCCACCTCGTTATAAGCCGGATCGAGGCGTTTCCCGGCAAAAATCGTCCAATATTTCAGGAAAATAGTAAACCCATCCTCCAGCTCATATTTGAACACTTGTTTACTCTCTGCCGTATCCGACAAAAATCCGCCGATAGCAAACCGCACCAATCCGGTAGGATAAGGCACAGCGGCCACACCCCGGTGCAGGGCAAGGAACTGGCAGAAACACAACAGGTCGGCATAAGAAAAACCTTCCCCTACCCGGAAATTGAACAAGTAAGAACCGTCGGACGGCAACCAGGTTACATCCGTTCCCTCGAACTTATCGATCACCTTCTGGGCCACCTCTTTCGCCCATGCCATGCGCTGCATGGATTCCGTGCGGAAATTTTTATTTACCCGGAATTTATTCAGGTTTTCCACCAGCCGTTTCTGGTAATACACAAAGAACGGTTCATTGTGGTATTTAAAGTCATCCGGTAATCCCAATATATCCAGCTTATCCAGCGACACCAATTCATCCAGCAGAAAGATGTATAAGGGGCTACCTTCAAAACCCGCCGTCTTATGCAACTGGCGGTTAGCCACACTATTGGCATTCGATTTTTCAGTCCTGCCGATCTGGTCGTTGATAAAACGTATCAGCGTATCCTTAATCTTAAAGCGGGAAGCGTTCTTCGGCAGTTCGCTTTCCATCGTATCCTTGATCTTTTTGGCAACCTGCGCAATTTCCAGCAAATTATTCAACATCAACAGGGAATTGTTATTCCCGTGTGCACTTGAATTATGCTGGCGAACAAAGGCAGCCACCGCACTCGCTTGCGGAGTTACGGCCAAAGCCCCCAAACGGTCGCCCGTGGCAGAAAGATTCTTCGTCGTTGAAAGCGAAGACACCGCACGGATATTAGCCTGGGCGTTGATATTATTGATAATATAACGGGAAATCGTCCGCCATTTCGGCATATTGTTATCGATCACCTTCACGCTGTCCGCATAAGCCTCGTCCAGAAAAAGAGTGATCTTGCTGGTATTCAGCAAACGCAGGAAATTGTTTACCGCCTCTGTATTGAAATCGGTGTATCCGGTAGGATTATTCGGGTCGTTGATCAACACCGTCGTATTTTCACAAAACAAATCCCAAAGGCTTCCGCTATCGTCGAACAATGCCAAAGTCGATTTAATCCGTTGCAACTTCTCGGTCAGCCGTTCATAGGCCAAACGTCCGTCGGCCAGATTCTCGATCTCTATATCGAACGGATTAATATCGAACGTATCGTCGGGCAACAAATCCTTGTATTCCCAAGCCTGCATGGCATTGTAAATGATGTAAGGCTTCGGCTTTCCGTTCGGGTTGAAAAGCAGGTCACGAATAATCATCTGCACGGAATCCGACACGGAAGTTTGTTCCAGATTTCCCAAGGCCGACAAAAATTCCTTCACGATATTCTGATCGGCCACCGATAACGCCCGGTATTTCTCGCGAATACCCAGGTCATTCAGGAAATTGTCATAGCGTCCCTTGTTATTCGCCTCATTATCCACTTTCGTGATATAGGTCTGGTATTTTTCAAGGAACAGATTAATTCCGAAATTTTTATGGAAATGATTTATCAACGTCCGTTCATAATTGCTCGGAATAATGCTCAGGATTAATTCACAAGCCTTATACACTTTATCGTCCAGACGATGAAGCGGTTTTTGCAACAAATATTGTCCGTAGGTACGAATCTGGTTACGTCCGCCTCCCTCCAGCACACTCAACACTTCGATCTGCGGGCTGTTGGAATAGAAATACTGGCGAATGCGCTGCTCAAATTCCTCGATAAGCTCTTTCGTCTGAATCTGGCGTTTTTCTTCTTTATGGCAATTCTCCAGGAAATAAATAAAATCCCTCAACTTTTCAAGCGAATATTTATCCTGAACGATCTTCCGGGAAAACATATCCAATTTAAACACATTCAGGCGTTTAATCTGATCGTCGATCGTCCCGATCTGCTCGGAAAGAATGCCGCTGATTTCCCGTTCATATTCTTTGATCTGAATCTCGATCTTTTCACGGAACTCTGCCAAATAGGAAGGATTTACATTCTCTAAAATCAAACGTAAATTCAACTGGGTATTCGCCGGAGAACCTAATTTTTTGGTGTGTACTTTATTCAGGGTATTGATAATCCCGTTATGGAAACAGAAAACTAAAGAAGTGTTGGAACTGCGCGACTCGCGGGAATCGTCCACAATCACCAAACGGGTAAGCAACGGAAACCATTTTTCCCCGGAAAACGGATTCACCCGCATATGCCTTGCTTTCACCACAAACACGGAAGTGGTATCCACCTCCATCTGCTCATACAACTCCTCTGCCGACGGATTTTCAAGCACCTGAACGCTGTTCTTGCTGAAAACATCCCCCCGGATAAGGCTCACGGCTTTATCGGCATTCCCGGAAACCACCGTAGTAATCATTCCGTTCAGCCCCTTGAAATTCACCGCCCAACGCATCCGGTTCAGGAAATCGGCTTTCTCGGCTCCGGTCGTATAATGCGTGCTCTGGCTGATCATCTGTTCCAGAGTATCCATCAGGTAGTTCCAATGTGCCTCGTTCAAATCTCCGGTCACTCCAACAACATCGCGGTATTTACGCAAATCACGTATCTGCCCGCCCAACTGCACCTGAGAGATAAACTCAATATGGCTGCTTCTCACCGGAGGCGTACCCACCGAAAAATCGTGCGTATCCTTTATATTTTTCAGGAGAGCCTTAGAATCGGGGTTAACCGCTTCTGTATCCAAAAATTCATTGATCTTCTTCGTAAACTCACCTCTCCGTCCGCTCAATTCAAAAGCCTTTGAATTGTTGTGCGGACAAAGCATCAACGAAACATCGGTATATCCCGGAATATCTTCACGGAATTTCAGCAAATAACGGTTAATTTCCGACTGCTGTGCGGTTGGATCGTCCGGTTCTTCAAAACAGAGCTTTACGAAACTTGTCAGGTTATCGTAAATATGACGAGGCAGGAAAATCTCTGCTCTCTCGCCCAACGACTCATACAAATTTAAAAGTTGGCGGGCTTCATTGCTTAAAAACGCCCTCGGTTCTCCTTTGATTTTCATGTGTTGTCAGTTTGTCGAAAGTTTTGATACATAAGGATCCACACCAAGAAACACCTCATCTCTCAAAACTTCATCCATATTATTGTTTTATTTTATCCGCTAAATCACAATTTGTAAATACTTCCCCTCCCTCTTGACGTCACAAAATAAAAGCCCGCTTTTCAGCGAGCTTCTATCTTTATATTTTCACCTACCATATGCCAACAGAAGCCCGCGACGTAATTCTACGTTTAAAATTATCATCCATTAACTTCATCATTGACATCATATCAGTGCATCATTACAAATCGACTACAATATTATGAATTAATATTTTAAAAGTAAAGCGTTTGTTAAAGATTCCCGAAAATATTGTCGGAAAACGTTTGTGGTGTTTAAAATCAAACAAAAGAAGGCAAAAACAAACACAAAACTTTACAAACACATCCCCCATTTTAAAACAAAAAGTTCCATCACCCGAAGGCAACAGAACTTTTATCCGATTTTTCAAGAAACAGGATTGAACGTTAATTCAACTCAACGTTTAGCATACATCTTCTCGTAATATTTTTGATATTCACCGCTGGTTACGTGATCCAGCCATTCCTGGTTATCCAAATACCATGCGACGGTCTTTTCGATTCCTTCTTCAAACTGAAGACTCGGCTCCCAGCCTAATTCATTCTTCAATTTGGTGGAATCTATCGCATACCGCAGGTCATGCCCAGCCCGGTCTGTCACATAAGTAATCAACTTTTCAGAAGTTCCTTCCGGATTTCCCAGCAAGCGATCCACCGTCTTTATAATCACCCGGATTAAGTCGATATTCTTCCATTCATTAAATCCTCCGATATTATAAGTATCCGCAAGTCTTCCCTTATGGAAAATCACATCGATAGCCCGCGCATGGTCCACCACATACAACCAATCCCTCACATTTTCACCTTTCCCATATACCGGAAGAGGCTTGCCGTGCCGGATATTATTGATAAACAAAGGAATCAATTTTTCCGGAAACTGATAAGGGCCGTAATTATTGCTACAATTAGTTATAACAGTAGGCAAACCGTAAGTATCGTGGAAGGCCCGCACGAAATGGTCGGACGATGCTTTAGAAGCCGAATAAGGAGAATGAGGATCGTATTTAGTGGTTTCTGTAAAAAAAGTTCCATCGAACTGCAAAGCCCCGTACACCTCGTCCGTCGAAATGTGGTAAAAACGTTTACCTTCATAATTTCCATCCCAACAAACTTTCGCAGCTTGCAACAAAGAAAGAGTACCCATTACATTCGTATTGGCAAACGTGAAAGGGTCTTTGATAGAACGATCCACATGGCTTTCCGCAGCCAAATGAATCACCCCGTCAATCTGATATTGCTGAAAGATCTCCACCACCTTTTCGAAATCACAAATATCAGCCTTCACAAACGTATAATTAGGCTTATTTTCAATATCTGTTAAATTAGCAAGATTTCCGGCATAAGTCAGTTTATCCAAATTAATGATATGATACTCCGGATACTTCTCAACAAACAACCTTACTACATGTGAACCAATAAATCCGGCTCCACCTGTGATTAAAATATTTCTTTTAAATTCCATATAGAAACTTTGTTTAACTTCTTTGTATGATTAATAAAATACATGTTTAAACATAACTCTTTTCAATTTCTTATTGGTCTAAAACTAATCATGTAAATATTTTAGTTCTATTTACTGAAGAAATCTAAAATCCATTTTAGCTTCTGACGACAAACAGAGATTCACTTCTTATCACCTATTAGTTACCTCCCTAACAGAAACCATCCTCTTATATTCATTCGCTATGCTTTATTTTTTCTTTCTAATTCCCGAACTACTTTCAAAAGATACTGCCCATATTGATTTTTTATCATCGGCTGGGCTAACTCTACCATCTTATCCGGCTTAATCCATCCCTGTCGCAAAGCAATGCCTTCCAGACAAGCAATTTTCAATCCTTGTCTTTTCTCGATCACCTCGACAAAAGTAGATGCTTCGCTCAAGGAATCATGCGTTCCGGTATCTAACCAGGCAAATCCGCGTCCCAATAATTGAACTTTCAATTCCCGATCGCATAAAAACTGTTGGTTCACAGTTGTAATCTCCAATTCACCCCGGGCAGACGGCTTTATGTTTCTAGCCACGTCAACCACCTTGTTAGGATAAAAATAAAGTCCGACAACAGCATAATTCGATTTAGGAGAAGTCGGTTTTTCCTCTATGCTCAACACATTTCCTTCCCGGTCGAACTCTGCCACCCCATAGCGTTCAGGATCATTTACCCAATAGCCAAACACCGTAGCTTTCCCCCCTTGCTCGGCATCTTTCACCGCTTCATGTAACATCTTGGTAAATCCCTGACCATAAAAAATATTATCCCCCAGCACCAGACAAACGGAATCATTACCGATGAACTGTTCTCCGATAATAAAAGCCTGTGCCAATCCGTCGGGACTGGGTTGTTCCGCATACTCGAATTTTACGCCATAGTCAGAGCCGTCTCCCAACAAACGTTGAAAACCAGGCAAATCATAAGGAGTGGAAATAATTAAAATTTCCCGGATACCGGCCAGCATTAATACCGAAATAGGATAGTAGATCATCGGCTTATCAAAAATCGGAAGTAATTGCTTCGATACCCCCTTGGTAATAGGATATAAGCGTGTGCCGGATCCTCCGGCCAAAACAATACCTTTCATAAATTACAACATTATAAATTTTTACAATTTACTTTTAACAACCTCGACCCTTTCCCACACAGACAACTTATAACCAACTCCTTATAATATTTTTATAAATAAAATGCCTAACTTTATTAGGCATTATTCTTACCAAAAATCTCATTAAAACATTTTGAGAAAAAGTGAAAACATTAATCAAGCCAATATCTAAAAATCTACGTTGTAAACGAATTTCGCTTTTTGCATACTTCCAACCTCCCCGACGAAGTATCATTTGAGGGTTACTCCTAAAGAACAACAGACTCTCCTGAATATTGTACATAGGAAAACCTTTAACTACCAACCTTGCCCAAAGATAATAATCTTCAAATAAATAAAAATCCTGATAATTTCCGACTTCTTCTATCACACTCTTACGAAACATAACAACAGGATGATTAAAAGGACATCGTCTCTTACAAAATTTCATCAGTTTTTCACTCTCCTCTGGCAGTCTCCGCACAGAAACAACATTATCTATCGTATTATAAAATTCGTCAACCCAGGCTCCAACAACAGCAAATTCAGGATGTTTCTGAAACACGGACTCTTGCTTTTCAAAACGAGTCGGCTTCGATATATCATCACTATCCATCCGGGCAACTAACTCATTGGAACAATTTTTTAACCCTGCATTAAGAGCCTTCCCCAATCCTACATTTTCAGGAAGAGCAATAACTTTCATTAAAGCAGGAAATTCCTGGCAATACTGTTCAATCACCGCATCAAGTTCTGGATTAAGAGGACCGTCTTTCACTAACACAACTTCCTCCGGTTGCAGCGTCTGATTGAATACGCTACGCAAAGCAATATCTAAGTTCTGAGGCAGTTCACGATAATAAACTGCCATCAAAACAGATACAGAATTACTCATTTAAGATATTTTCTAATTTGGAAATAAAATATGGCTCTATACCAAAGCCTATAGAAGAGTGAATTTTTACTTTTGCCTGTTGCACCAGACACATTATTCGAATGTTTACGATAAAGATGCAAGACTTCCTCTATATAAAAAACCTTTCCCCGCTTTAAAGCAATCATTCCGATCCAATTATCGTGTAAAAGTAACTTTGAAGGGAAGGGTAAAACACTATTCAACAATTCTTTACGAAAAGCCATACAACATCCGTAAAAAGGCATCCGCAATATATTTTTGAATAAACTACAGCTAACTGGATTCACCTTAAAGTAATTTTCCTGAATAATATCTCCTTTCGAATCTATAACCGAAAAATTACAATAAACTAAAAGATGATCAGCCAAAGCATTTTTCATTTTCTCAACTCGTCCGCTAACCCAAATATCATCTTGATCTGCAAGAAATACATAATCTCCACGAACTTGCCTAAGAGCATTACCAAAATTTGCAGCTGTATAGATATGGCCTGCAGAACGACTGCTGACATTTTTTTTATTATGATAAAATATGCGAATCCGAGAGTCAGCGAAACGACTGATTATATTCAAAGTTTCATCGCTACTACCGTCATCCGAAACAACAACTTCGTCTTCATCATCCAACTGCACCAAAATACTCTCAAGTTGCTGTTTTATATTCTGTTCTCCATTATATGTGGCAATACATACAGAAATCATGTACTCTGAAATCTTTTAAACGAAATGACTTTGCCGACAAGAATAAAAAAGTATCCAAAAACGATCCAATAAATAAAGTTTGTAAAATAAAACTCACTTACATTCGAACCAATCATTTGAATCAAATTACCACCCATTAAAGCAACTATTGCCTGCTGGGAAATTGTTGTTAATTTTACAAATAACAGAATAAGAAAAAAGAAAAAGAGGGTAATAGCATAATATAACCCACCAACAATTCCAAATTCTGACAATACCCGAAAATAATCGCCGTCAGGCACAAGAGCAAAAGCACTTTCAGCACCGTCGGCCCGAGAAGCGATTTGCCCCACTTGTCCCACGCCCACACCTAAAGGATAAGACTTAAAATTATCAATACCGGCTTTCCAAAGAAAATCTCTCTCAGAACCAGCCGTAGTCAATTCAGAAAAACGAGAGGTGATAAAACCCAAATCAATTCCCAAAATAGAATCGACAAACCAAAAAATTCCCAAAACCAAGACTATAGCCACTAAAATAAAAGAAAACACTTTAGCTAATTTGAAATTTTTAAGTAATCCCAGGACGTAAACGATCAAAACAAAAAAACCGCCGACCCATGCACTACGTTGTGCAGAAAATATCAAACAGATTAACATCAAAGGCAAATAACGTCTGGCAAAAAAGAACGACAAAATAAAACCTGTCATTAATAAATTTCCAAACCCCAATGACCCGGAAACACTCGCCATTCGTCCAAAAGCAACACCTTCAACTAACGTATTTACAATAGGGTTACTTGCAGAAGTGATCCGGAAAGGCGGATAAAGAATAATGCCAATAATACAGTGCACAAAAATTACCCGAATCAATACCTGAGCAAAATATTTAAAATCCATACCTTTCGCCAACACATAACCTGCCATCGGAATAATATCCATAAATATTCCCATAGCAATCCCGGTTTTATTTACGTTGGGAAATAACATCCAAGCCACACTCTGTAAACCCAGATAAATTATCAATAGTAAAAAAATGGTATCGATTTTATAAATCCGGATCTCGCTACGCCACCTATAAAGCATATAAACAATAATAGGCAGGCATCCCAACATCAATAACTGATTACCCAGAATTTTATAAATTCCAGGCAATAAAGAATACAGTAACAAAAACCAGAAATCTGTTCCCCAGAAACCAGATTTTACCCTATCTTGCTCCTTATTTGCTGATAACGATTGCACCATTGATTATTTTGTACAAACTCTATATTTTGTTGGTCCGATTTCTTAGGCTGAATTTTCCCTTCTATTACATTTCTTGCCAAAATGCTAAACATATCTTTATCATCATACAAATAAACATAGTCTTTGAATTTCTGACTTTCACTGTAAGCAGGGGCTATTACAACACGATTAGCAAAAATATATTCATAAAGTTTCACCGGATTTACAGAACGAATCAATTCATTTATCTTGAACGGCATGATTAAAGCCTTAGCATAAGACATTAATTCAAATATATTATCACGAGCAACACTACCAACATAATACAATCTGGAATGTTCTACTTTTTCTACATCGACAGGACCAACAATTACAACATTTGCTTCAGGATTCTGCTGTAACATGTTTATAATACAATCCCAATCAAACCAAGCAGATACGGCTCCTATATACATAAAAATATTATCCAATTTCCTAATCATTTCAAAATTCGGAGAACATTCTCTTTCCTTATTAACCGGTAACTGAATAGCGTTATTAACAATCGTAATCTCCCTTTCGACTCCGCTTCTTGCTATAATTTTTTGGCTAAGATATTCGCTCGAACAAAAAATGAAATCGGCCCTTCGCATCAAATCTTTCTCTGCCCGCGTATATTTTTCCAGTAAAGCAGGATTATTACGAACTGATTCAAACTCTAATTCATCATCCATACAATCCCATATCACCTTTGTTTTCGATGATAATAAACAAGATATAGCCGGGTATAAAGTCACACTTGTAAACCACACATATTTAAATTGACTTAATCTAGGAGTTCCTAACCAAGCCAACCAACAATTAACCACATCTAAAAAAGAAAAATATTTCAATAGAGGAATTTTTTGAAAAGGCAGTTGCCAAAAACCCTTTACAGGAAAAATTGGCTTTATATGACTTATCAGGTTCCGTTTGGATACTTTCAAAGGATGTTTATACACAACTTCAACCTCGAAATCCTGAGACAAAGCTTCTGCAAGGAAATGAGGACGTTGCTTTATCCATGCCCATGGAACATGCATCAAATACAAAAGTCTTTTATCCTTCATTTCTCAAAAATTCAACTATTCTCTGACAAGCTCTACCATCTCCATAAGGATTTTTAATCAAACTCATCCGGTTGTAACGCTCTTGATTATTAATTAAATCCATACATTCCGTAACTATTTTCGAACGATCAGTACCAACCAATACAACTGTACCAGCCTCTATCGCTTCCGGGCGTTCTGTCGTATCCCTCATTACTAAAACCGGTTTTCCCAATGAAGGAGCTTCCTCCTGTACCCCACCACTATCAGTCAATATGATATGAGCTTTGTCCATTAACCAAACAAAAGAAGGATAACTTAACGGAGAAGTTAAGAATACATTAGTAATTCCCATTAAAATATCATGAACTGGCTTTTGAACATTAGGATTTAAATGTACAGGATACACGATCTGAATATCCTGACACATTTGTGCTATATCGCGAAGTGCATGGCAAATATTTATAAAACCTTGTCCAAAATTTTCTCGTCGATGTCCTGTCACTAAAATTATTTTTTTGTCAGGAATCAAAAATGTTTTCAAATTCCGGATTTCTTCATTGGTATAACCGATTGAATTGACCTTTTTGACACTCTCCTGTAAAGCATCAATAACAGTATTACCAGTTACGCCTATATTCTTTGTGCCTATACCTTCCCGCAATAAATTATAAGCAGCTTGTTCCGTGGGGGCAAAATGAATATCTGCTAATCTTCCTGTAATTTGTCGATTCATTTCCTCCGGGAAAGGAGACCATTTATTATAAGTTCTTAAACCAGCCTCAACATGTGCAACTTTACATCGTGAGAAATAAGCAGCTAAGGCTGCTGCCATTGAAGTAGCAGTATCTCCATGAACCAATACATAATCAGGTGCAAAATTATCCAAAACCACCTTTATATCCACTAAAATATTAGCAATCAAACCATTAAGAGTTTGATCGAGTTTCATCAAATTTAAATCGTAATCAGGAATTATTTCAAAAAAGTCAAGAACCTGATCAAGCATCTGCCGATGCTGAGCAGTAACACATACTTTTACACCAAATTCGTCCTTATATTTCAAAAACTCCTTAACAAGCGGAGCCATCTTGATCGCCTCAGGCCGAGTACCAAAAACCAATAATACTTTTTTCATTATATTAATTTCCTATTTTCAACCTCATTTACATACACCAATTAAAACTTCTTTCTATATCTCTATAACTAAACCAAACTGTAAAACAAACAAAAGATAAATTCTTATCGTTTCTTAGTTCCCCACTCACTTAGCCTCACAAAAAGACAGGACACAACAAACATATTTATCGTAAGATTCAAAAATGAAAAGAAAACAAAAGAAAAGAGGTATAGTTTAAGAGAGACAGCACTAACATTATTTATTTTCTCATAAATAAAAGCTTAATCATGACGATACTCTTTATTGCCAAAATTTTAGTCAATTCAACATCTGACCAATTTCTCTTCCAAAGCGAATAATATATATTCCATTGAGTTCTATGATTCTTTACTTTATCAACCTTACTCGAGACTCCCCCCATGTGCATCCGATAAACTCCCATAAAACTATTGAAACTAATACCCTTCCCTCTCTTTAATAAAGAGTAAAAAAGATGAATATCCCGAAAATTTTTATATTTACTTTCAATGGTCAAATTACGCATAGAACGGCGATATACTGTCGTCAAGGGATGTGTAATCCATGTTTGAAAAAATAATTTTCGCGTTATCTCTAAATCTTCTCCATCTTTATAATATAATGCTGCATAATCATCAGACCAAGTCCCATTCTCCTGGTTATAGCACTTAAAACGATGACAACAAAAAGCATATTCAGCGTTCATATCCAGAAAATCAACCTGTTTTTGCAATTTGAATGGTTCAGTCCAGTAATCATCCCCTTCACAGATTGCAATATACTCACCCTTGCAATTTGCCATGCACAACGCAGCATTAGCACTCATTCCCAAATTTTTTTCAGGTAATAACAGCTTAATTTTATCGGGATAACGTTCGGCATATTGTCTACATATTTCACGTGTACCATCCGAACTGCAATCATCCGAGATAACTAACTCAAATGTAAAATTAGTCTTCTGAGCCATAACTCCTTCTATTGCCTGAGCAATATAGGGAGCATGATTGTAAGTTATCATCTGTACGGATACACGAGGAAAAGTTGTATCATTAACTAATGCCATAGCTTTTACCTATTACTTCTTCTAATACCTGATAGCGGGCCGGCATCTGCACATCATCTTCGATCAACCTCAACATTCTTTTCTGACCTTCAATTTGCAGGTTACGAAGTTTTCCCGGCTCCCTTACATAGCCGATTATTTTTGCCGCTATGTTTTTAGGATTATGATCTATTATCTCTATTTGGATTCCCGGAGTAAAAAATTCATTTTGTCCCAACTCATCTGTTACAAACATCGCAGCTCCTTCCATAGCAGCGATTCCCACCGAACCAGTTGGAAATCCGTCGAAAGCACCGGGATGAAGCACATTCGCGCGGTTGGGAGAAAGTATAATATCAACACCTGCAAATATTTCACGAAGTTTCTGCATTGATTGTAAACCATAAAAAGTAATAATATGGTCGAGTTCACCAACATCAACATCCGAAGTGTCATAATTACCTATAACATGTACCTTCAAATTAGGAATTTCATGTACCAAAATTTTACATGTTTCAATAAATAAATCATACCCTTTGTCAATTCCCTTCGGCATATATTTGGCAGCACAAAAAGCAATATCAAACGTATCCCGATTTTCTTTACGAAATACTTTACCTTCAACTTTGTAAGGAGAACCTGCAACGCGTACAATATGCTCTTTAGAACATAACCCTTTTTTTAACAAGTACTCTTCAACAATATTCTGACTTACAATGACTTTATAAAAATAAGGAGACCTAAAAATACGACGTAATGTCTTATCACTTTCAGGCTGTTCAAACCAAAAGCCACCTCCCGGATAAAGCGTAAAAACAAAGGGAATCCGGTTAAGTTCAATAAAACGTAAAAACGTACGGGAATTATGCAAAAATATAAAATAAGCACACCGCGCATGAACAGCTTCGTGACGAAAACGATGTATTCTATCCACATGACTCGAAATCTTACTATATTGATGCAGAAAATTATCGAATTCGGGAGCAGAACTGAAAACCATTGTTTTTTGCCACCGATTCATATATTTTTCAAATTCCAATACACGAAACAGTGTCAAAGGCGATGGAAAAAGATCATCGAAAATCACTAAATCCAACTCCTCTTTCATATAAGGAGACCCCCCCATACGTCCCCACATCACTTTTATATCATATCCAACATTACGTAAGATACGTACCGCTTTACGGTAAGCACGCCATAAAAATCTGAAAACCGAATTCATTTAGTTTTATTCAGATTTTGGTATAGCTATTACTTTTTCTTTAAATCGATGAAAAACGGTCGAATCATCAGCCACATCTTTATCAACAATCATACCCGCCTGAATCATATTACGATTTCCTATCGTTACATGCGGGACAACCGTACCCCGTATGCCAAATGTATTATCGTTTCCAACTGTAACATGTCCACAAAGTAAAGCAGTAGAAAATGCATTATTATCGCCCACCTTACAATCATGGCTTAGAATACTACCCGAAGTAAGAATATTGAAATCTCCCAATTCCACATTTGGCCCGATCATACACATTGGATTAATAACATTTCCTCGTCCTATCTTAGCAGTACGAGCCACCATTGCCGTATGATTTATCAAAGTAATAAATTGTGCATGACGAGATTCAAGTGTCGCAATCACCTTACGCCGGAAACCTATATTAGCAACTCCAAGTACGAAATAGTCATCTGCGGCTGGCTGATAGGTATCTAAATCACCAATTACAGGTTTTGTAAAGCCATACTTTTTATAATAAGCATCAATATTCTGAGAATATTCCAAATATCCCTTAATTTCTATTCCAGCAATCTCACCAAAAGGAGTATCCTCTATATTAGAAGTGATCTCAGCTGCGACAGCACCCGTACCGACTATTACAATCTGTTTTTTCATAATGCTTTTTCTAAATCGTATTCATCCAGCTCAAATGAGGGACCATGCCCGGCATAAACCGTCAGTCCCCGACCTTTCAGAGTAGATATATATTTAATAGTCGAAAACAAATCCAACTTCGATGAAGTTGGCAATTTCACGACTGTTTTTTCATCTTTTATTAAAGTATCACCCGTGAACAGATTACCTTCAACTTCCATTAAAATACCGGAAGAGCTATGGCCGGGAGCACTCATAAACTTAAGTACATGATTACATAGTAATAAACTCTCTTGCTTTTCCGGCACAATCAGATCAGCCGGAGGACAAACAAATCCCTCCTGATTATAATATAACGAACAATTCTTTTTCTTGTCAATAATCATTTCCGAACACTTTTCGCTACAAACAATTTGTACCTGCGAATAAAGTTGTCTTAAATTATTAACTCCCCAAATATGGTCAAAATGGTGATGAGTAAGTATTATATATTGCGGGATAAGAAAATTTTCCCGTAAAAAAGAATATAACGAAAAATCGTTTTCCGTCCCCGGATCAATTATAGCACAAACTGAATTGTTTTGGGTATAAATCACAAAACAATTAGAAGTAACCGGGTGATTTGTGATTCTCTTTATTTGCACTACTTAACCGGTAATATCTATAGTTCTCCCCCCATCCACGGTTATTTGCTGCCCGGTTATCCAACGGGCACTATCACTCAGCAGAAATTCCACTACACCGCAAATATCTTTTGTTGTCCCCAATCCCAATGGATAGCTCGCCTCCATCCGCTCAATCAACGCCTGATCCTGATACATATGTTCTGTCATTGCCGTTCGAACGCCTCCTGGTAATACACTATTAACCCGAACTTTAGGCGCAAGTTCTACCGCCAGACAACGCATCAATCCATCAGCCGCAGCCTTCGAAGAAGCATAGGCAGAAAAAGCCTTTGCCCCAAAACTACTGATATTGCTCGATATTATTACAATGTTTTTCAGAGCTCCTTCGTTGACCTTCTTCTTTGTAAGTACTTTGGCTATTATCGCTGCCGCTGTAACATTAACATTAAATGAATTTTGAAATAACTCAGGAGTAATCATCTTTAGTGGAATAGTCTTCATATATCCTGCCGAATGTACAAATGCAGTAATAAAACAACCATTTTGGGTTATGAATTGTCCCAAAGATTCTTCAATACTTTCAACTCGTGCTAAATCAGCTTGGAAAATCAAGTGTCGCCCGTTTTTATCACACATTTCTACCGTCTGTTCCAATCGTTGAAGATCGCGTCCACATAAAACAATATTATAAATACCTGACAGTCGGACGGCAATTTCACGCCCCATACCAGACGATGCCCCCGTCACTAATAAATATTTTCGTTCCATATCGTTATTGTGCTGTAAAACCTCCATCAATACTAATTATTGCCCCAGTAACCCATTTCGCCATATCTGACAGTAAATAAGCTACACCAGCTGCAATATCTTTAGGTTCACCCCATCCCAACGGATGCATACGTTCGATGACTTCTTCATAACCCGGATCAAAATTATGATTTATTTGTGAAGCCATCGATGTTTTGACAAAACCCGGAGCAATACAATTAACCCTAATCCTACGGGAAGCGAGCTCTATCGCTAAAGCCTTAGTCATACTTTGCACAGCTCCTTTGCTCATAGCATAAGCAACATTAGCTGCCGACCCCACTAATCCATATACAGAAGAAATCAAAACAATTGCACCTTTTTCACCCGCGTAAATTCTTTTGTTAGAAAAAATTTTAACTAATTCCAAGCCGGCGATTGAATTAATTGCAATCACTTTTTCCACCTTTTCGCGATTTAACATCTTCAATGGAGCAACATAAGGAATCCCCGCACAATGAACCAAACCATGCAATTTACCGTTTCGTGATACATCCTGAAAAACAAGATCAGGTAAACTCTGAGGTTGTGACAGATCTGCAACCAATATTGAACATTGGCCTACACATTCTTTCTGTGTAGCGACCAGAGCTTCGTGATTAATATCAACCAAAAGCAAATTTGCGCCTAAAGCAGACAGGTACAATGCAGTTTCACGCCCCATCCCCGAAGCCGCACCTGTAATCAGATACCTACGACCACCAAGACCTAAAGGATTAATCATTTATTACTTTTTAATCAGGTTATATAATCCTTCAATAGTAGCAGCTTGCTTAATTTGATCTGCAGAAATTGTTACTCCGTAAGCCTCGTCGGCTAAAGCAATTATCGATAATTGAGCTAATGAATCCCAAGCCTCAAAATCAACCAGTACATCTGTTGCATTGACCTGATCCTCTTCCAGGATTTCGGCCATTTGTTCCAAAAATTCTTGCATAATTTAATAATATATTATTTGATTAAAATCCATTTTACCTATCTTCTGTTCAATGGCTCCCCAAGTAAGTCCTACTCCGAAACCTGCAAAACAAACATTGAACGTTTCGGCCCGTAACCTCTCCCCAAGATTATAACTAATATTAGTCGGAATACTGGCACCACTGGCATTACCAAAGTTTTCAACAATGTTTGCCGGCATTTTTTCACGTGCAACCCCTATTTTATCAGCCAGTTTATTAAGCATAAATTTATTGGGTTGATGAAAGAGGTAATAATCAATCTGATCCGGAGTTTTACCGGTCTCCTTCAACAATTCTTCAATCATTGGTGGCACTTCGGTTTGAACAAAATTAAATACTTCATCACCTTTCATCACCAAATTTTCTGCAGACCTGAAATTACCATTGGCGTCCTCATGCATGACAGGCGTTTCCGAATTACAAGGCTGTTTAAATCCTCCCGCAGGAATTTGCAGGACATAGGCTCCGCGTCCGTCCATATTTATTACTGCATGGATCATGCAAGGTTCGGCACTACGTTCCACAATGGTTATAGCCGCCGCATCACCTATAAGAGGATTGCTGTTACGGTCGCGCTTACTCACTTTACGACTCAATACGTCTGCATTCATCAACACCACCTTTTTTATTGAAGGCTGGTCAAGTAACATATAAGCTTGTATCAATCCTAAAATGAAACCGGCACATCCTTGATTAATATCCATACACAACACATCTGTCCCCAAATCAAGTTTCCCCTGAATAATATTACTGGTTGGGGGCATAAAGTGTTCGGGCGATTGCGTTACCAGAATCAAAGCACCAATATCCTCCTTATGAAGCAAATTATTCTCAACAAGATAATTGATTCCTGCCACACACATATCCGACACATTGGTACCTTCTTCAACTATGCGATGTTTGTTATATCCCATCGCCATTTTGAGTTTCATAGATTTAGCTACCGAAAAATTGTAATTCTCCAATTCTTCCTCAAAAGCTACTTCTCTGGCAGGTAACACCGTCAATATCCCGCTAATACGTTTATTTTGATATGTAAATTTAAGACCCATATTATTTCGCTCCGTTTTTACATAATAAGGCTTCGATTTTTTCTACCGTTGCAAAGTTTTCAGGCATTACATCTACCCCGTCAATAGAAATTCCAAATTTTTCATCTAATTCGGACACTAAAGAAATCACATCGAAAGAATCTAACATTCCTTCTTCAATAAAATCTACACCTGCTATCGAAAAATCAAATTCAGGACGTATTCCATTAAGTATTTCAATTATTTGCTCCTTCATAATTCATTTTGTAATAAATTTTTTAATAATCAAAAAACCATCTTTCATTTTTATTATATTACCATACGGAGTAGCCATATAGAAGCCATTATCAGGATAAGCCGTCGATATTTTATTATACACCTCAGGATCACCTATCGATGCGGTAAAAATATAATGGTTACCTAAAGATGCTCCCTGATATGGTAAAGACACTCCCCTGATTAAATTATAAACCTCCTTTGTCCCACGATTAATATCGATCACACATTGTTCAGGCTTAAGCTTCCCATAATAACGCCCTGGTAAATGCGATTGTTTAATCACAGGTCTATGATTAAGAATGTTGTCGATAGCTTCAACCATTATCGTTTTGTAATGTTCTAACCAAATTTTCTGCAAATCAGACACATACATATCCTCCCTCAAAGAAAAACTACGTTGTACAATAATATCTCCGGTATCTATTCCATCATCAATTTTATGTACAGTAATACCTGCAACATGATCTCCATTTATAATCGGCCAATGCTGAGGCGACATTCCTCTATAATCGGGCAACATGGAAGGATGAAGATTTATAAAACCATATTTCGGAATTGCAAGTAAATTAGGCTTAATAAGCTTCTCGAAATGGGCAACAACTCCTATATCAAAAGGAATATGAGATAATTTATCTTCTACTTCCTTAGAATTTATATTTTTTATTCGTAAAAATTCAATTTGATATTTATCACACGTATTAGCTAATCTTCTATACACGACATTCTCATAAAGAGGGGTTACAACCAAACGTACCTGATGTCCGGCCTCAATAAGCGAATTTAATACAACATTGCTAAACGAATCTTCTCCCCAAAAAACAATATTCATATTTTCTCTTACAGAAAGAATTTATCCATTAATTTGCTTCGAGAGCTTCAACCTGTCAATTTTCCCATTGGTATTCATTGGCATCTTTTCTAATCGGATATAGTTCGTCGGTATCATATATTTAGGCAAGCAACTACCTATCGATTTACGAAATTCAGCCAAAGAAATATCTTCACTGCCTTCATAAAAAAACACAATCTCCTTTTTTGCATAGTCGTAAACGACACAACCATTGGATACTAATTTCAATGTATTAACAACGACATGTTCAATTTCTCCCAGCTCGATACGATACCCCGAATGTTTCACCAAAGTATCACGACGTCCTTTAAACATGATCTCTCCCCGTTCATTTTGTAACACAATATCTCCGGTACGATATATGATCTCAGGATATTTATCGTTTAAGGGATTTTGAGTAAAAGCCGCAGCAGTTTTCTCCGGATTATTATAATATCCCATTGCAAGCGAAGTTCCACGAACACATAATTCTCCTTCTACACCAATTTCACAGGGTTTATTATTCTCATCTAAAATCAACAAGGAAGTATTACGGCAAGCAAAACCAATAGGTAATGGTTCACTATCGTCAAACTCTCTGTCTACAACATAATATGTACAATCAAGAGTAATTTCAATCGGCCCATAAAGATTGACAAATTTAGTCCACGGCAAATGTTTGTGCCAATAGTTATACTGTTTCGTAGGGAGCACTTCACCCGCAAACCAAACCATTTTTAAATCAGGTAAGGAAATAGTTTTAAACAAATCCATATTAGCAATATTCACCATTATAGTCGGAACCCAAAATATATAACTAACCTTTTGTTTAATAAGTATTTCAAGAATTTTAACCGGAAACGCTGATAGATGTTCCGGCAATAGAACTATTGTGCTTCCTTTCGACATCATCATACAAAGCTCATGGCTGTATATATCAAATATCAACGGTGAAAGAGAACCAATAATTTCTTGATCACCGATTTTCAAAGTTGCTATACTCCATTCTGTAAAGTCGATAAAACTCCTATGGTTAAGAACGACACCTTTAGGAGTTCCGGTTGAACCTGAAGTATTAATGATACAATATGGATCGGTATCAATCAACGTAGCCAAACGTAACAGCAAACGTTCTTCGTCGAATTTAGCCGGATCAATCAAATCATTAACAAAGAAAACCTTAACATCCAAAGGTATAACCTGTTCGATCACTTTATATAATTCAGGTGTAGTAATAACTACAGACGGGATAACGGTCGCAATGATATTTCCAATACGTTCTACAGGCGTTTTCACATCCAGGTTCATATAAACATTGCCACTATATGTGATAGCCATATCTGAGATCACGGCATCAATGCTTTTAGGCAAATAAACCGCAATAGGTTTGTTTGTACAATCACAATTATCAACAATATAATTAGCAAATTCTATTGCACGTCTGGACAAATTTGCAAAATCAATCGTCCTATCGCCTTCGACAACCGCCGTTCGTTGAGGGTATAAAGCAACTCTCTCCCTGAAATATTCAATGAGATTAATTATCATCACGTTATATGTTATTTTTTTATTGAATCTATAACTCGTTGCACATCTTCTGGTGTCAATTCCGCATGAATTGGAAGGCATATTACGCTATTGGCAACCCGATGTGCAACAGGAAGATTATCCGGACCTGCAGAAGGTAATCCCCGATAAGTTGAAAAATCACTTATCAACGGATAAAAATACCTTCTTCCCAAGATGTTTTCCCCCTTCATTTTAGAATATAACTCATCCCGTGTCATTCCATATTTACCAGCATCAATAAATATCGGGAAATAAGAATAATTTGCACGTATAGACTCAGGAAAATGGAGGAATGATATTCCTTCAACATTTTCAAAAGCTTTATAATATTGTTGCGCAACCCATTTACGATGTTCGATAGCAGCATCCACTTTCTTCAAAGATAATAATCCAAAAACAGCCTGCACCTCATTGAGCTTAGCATTAATACCAGGAGCCACAACAGTCACCTCATCCCTAAACCCAAAATTTTTTAAATCATCGATATGTTGCTTCATTTTAGCATCTTTACAAACAATTGCTCCCCCTTCAATCGTCGAAAAGACCTTAGTTGCATGGAAACTCAAAATACTTAAATCTCCACAATTCAATACAGATTCTCCATTTTGCTTCACTCCAAATGTATGCGCAGCATCATAGATAATCCGAAGATTATATTTATCTGCAATCTTCTGGATTTTATCGGTATCACAAGGGGTTCCATATACATGGACAGGCATAATTGCCGTTGTTTTAGGAGTAATTGCAGCTTCAATTTTATCGGGATCAATATTAAATGTATTGGGATCAATATCCACAAATACAGGTTTTATATTATTCCACCATAGAGAATGTGTCGTTGCTACAAAACTAAATGGAGTAGTAATAACTTCTCCCGATATGCGTAAAGCCTGCAAAGCAGTAATTAAAGCTAAAGTTCCATTCGAAAAAATGGATATGTAAGGAACTCCTAAATACTTACACAACTCAACTTCAAGCTGTTGATGATAATACCCGTTATTTGTAAGCCATTTACGGTTCCAAATATCTTGTAAATAAGGGACAAACTCCTCCAAAGGAGGTAACAGAGGAGAAGTCACTGTAATTGTTTTATCTTCTTTCATTAATTCTTTTTTTGATAAATGCTAAAAACAACATCTTTATTTCACAATATTCCTCAGATCCAAACTTTTCAAATAAAATTATGGCAATCGACGCACCCACCGCAACTTGCACAAAAAGCATCGTCAAATAAGGCATATCCAACCATGTGATACCCCACATGACCAAGCCAACAGCACCCGATATTAGAAACATGGGCAAAATATCGTTCAATTGTTCTTTCACAGAATACCCGATTAAGCTTGCAGAATAATAAACATTTAGTATATAAGAGACCAGTGAAACCAAAACACTACTCCACAACATCATGTCAAGTCCCCAAAATATTCCGATTAAAATGGTTGGTAAGGCTATTATTTTCTTATATATCTCTAGTCGAAGAAACAAATCCGAACGCCCCACAACATTTAAAATATTAAGATTAATTGCGTGCAAAGGATAAAACATTTCAGAAAGGCATAATATCTGAAGTAAATAAACTGCAGGAATCCATTTTTCTCCAATCATAACGATCACGGCCGGCTTTGCAACGGCAGCTAATCCCAACATCAACATAAAAGTAACAAGCATCGTCATTTTTATCACTTTTCTATAAGCCTGTTTTAATCGTTCCGGCTCATTTTGAATGGCACTCAAAACAGGAAAACTCACTCGTTGAACGACATTGGATATATTAATGGAAAAGATATTTGAAAAACTCATTGCCCGGTTATACTGACCTAACAATTCAACCGAATATATTTTTCCAATAATCACGGAATACACATTTCTATATAGAGTTTCTATCATAGAAGCTCCTAACAACTTTGAACTGAAAGCAAATAATTCATTAAAACTTTCTCGAGAAAACTCAAATTTTGGCCTCCATTTACAGTATATCCAAAAAAACAATGTTTGTAAAGCCGTCCTTGATAAAATTTGAGCAACTAAACTCCAAACCCCAAACCCCATAAAAGCCATACTTACTCCAATAGCACCACTTGCTATTGCGGATATAAGAATAACCTTAGTCTGTACTTTAAAATTGATCTCACGGGTAAGAACAGCCCTTTGTACAACAGACATCGCTCCTAACGGCAACATTAAAGCTGTTACCCTGATCTGCCAATAGATTCCGGATTCTTCAAAGAAATTTTCTATCGCCGGAGCTAATATCCATAAAAAGATATATAACAAAACGGCGATAACCAAACCAACATAAAAAGTCGTATTGAAATCACACTCCCGAACATCGATCTTTCTTATAATTGCCGCATTAAACCCTACCTCAATAAAGGTATTACCAACAGCAATAAACACCATGATAATACCTATCGTTCCAAATTCCTGAGGGGATAATAATCGGGCAAGGATTAATCCAACCAGAAAAGTAATACCAGTAGTTGCTATATTTTCAATAGAACTCCACCCAACCCCACGTAATGTCTTAGACCTTAAAGATTCCATTCAACTCTTCAAAAACAATATAGCACTTTAAATTATATAAATTTTTAAGCTGTAAACAATTCCTTACAGCAAAGACAAGCATTATCCCGATACAAAATATATATTTAAGAAATAGGGGTATATCACTTTATCAGAATAATAAAATATGTTTTTTAAAGATTGTAATTATCCCGAAAAACAAATTTCATTAAAAAAACATCAACAGAAATAAAACTATAAAAGAGAAGAGAACGCTTCGCGTTCCTGAGTGACATCTCACTCGGGAACTCCTAATGCATTTACGCGTGCAAAAGTAACTTTTTATTTTCTTATCCCCAAAAATTAAAGTGCAATTTCAAGTTTTAGGCATCGATCTTTTATTAACAGCAAGCCACGAAAAATAACATCATTTCGACAAAACTTACTTCTTATCAGTTTAATTTCTTATTTCTTTTATTCTCGTATCTTTGCAGACAAAATCTATAAAGATGCGGAACGATGAAAATGTGTATTGCCGAAAAGCCGAGCGTAGCGAGAGAAATTGCCAACATCCTAGGTGCCACAACCCGGAGGAACGGCTATTTGGAAGGGAATGGCTATTGCGTTACCTGGACATTCGGGCATCTTTGCGGATTGCAGGAGCCGAATGAATACACGGAAAAATGGAAATATTGGAATCTGAACGTTTTACCGATGATTCCATCGAAGTTCCGCATCAAACTGATCGACGACGAAGGGATTAAAAAGCAGTTTGCCGTAATCGAAGAGCTGGTTTCCAAAGCAGAAATGGTGATTAACTGCGGGGATGCCGGACAGGAAGGGGAACTGATACAGCGCTGGGTGCTGACGAAGGCCAAATGCCATGTCCCGGTGAAACGGCTCTGGATTTCATCGCTGACCGAGGAGGCTATCCGGGAGGGATTCAGCAAGCTGATGGATTCCAAAGATTTCGATACGCTTTATGCAGCGGGGTCGGCACGGGCAATCGGCGACTGGTTGCTAGGGATGAACGCCACGCGGGCGTATACCCTGAAATACGGGACAGGAAAAAACATCCTTTCGATCGGGAGGGTGCAAACCCCGACTCTCGCCCTGTTGGTGGAACGGCAGAAAGCGATCGACAATTTTAAACCGGAAACTTACTGGGAGATTAAAACGAATTACCGGGAAGGTATATTTTCGTCCACCAAGGGGCGGTTTAATAAGAAAGAAGAAGCAGAGGCCATGTTGGAAAAGATTGCCCCGCTCGACCTGGAAATCACCAGCGTAGAGCGGAAAAAGGCAATGGAGCATCCTCAAAAATTATTCGACCTGACTTTATTGCAGGTGGAATGTAACAAGAAGTATGCATTCACCGCAGAAAATACGCTTAAGCTGATTCAATCCCTCTATGAAAAGAAGCTGACCACTTATCCCCGTGTGGATACGAATTTCCTACCGAACGACCAGTATGCCAAAGTACCCGCTATATTAAAAGGGCTGAAACCCTATGAAGCCTTAACAAAGCCTATATTGGAGAGCAAAAAGATCAGGAAATCGCCTAAAGTATTTAACGACAAAAAGATCACCGACCACCACGCCATTATTCCGACAGGAGTGTTCAGCTATGACATGAGCCCCGACGAAAAGCGCGTGTACGACCTGGTGGCCAGGCGTTTTATTGCCGTATTTTATCCCGATTGCGAAATTGCCAATACAACGGTGATGGCCAAAGTGGGAGAAGAGGAGTTTAAAGCTACCGGAAAACAAATCATCGATCCGGCATGGCGAGTGGTGTTCGGCGCGAATACCGATAAGCAAAATGAAGAAAATGTACTTCCCGCTTATGAGGTGGGAGAGCATGGCCCACATCAGCCTGAATTACAGGAAAAAGAGACTCAACCTCCGAAATATTATACGGAAGCCGATCTGCTCCGGGCAATGGAAACGGCAGGGAAACAGGTGGAAGACGAAGAATTACGCGACCTGATGAAAGAAAATGGCATCGGACGTCCTTCTACCCGTGCAAACATTATTGAAACTTTGTTTAAGCGGCAATATATCCGTAAAGATAAGAAACGTATCCTGCCCACGATTACGGGAATGGAGTTGATCGATACCATCCAGAACGATCTGTTGAAGTCCGCCGAACTCACCGGACAATGGGAAAAGAAATTACGCATGATCGAGGACGGCACTTATAAAGTGGACGACTTTATGGAGGAGTTAAAAGTGATGGTGAATGAAATTATCCATTTTGTGAAACACTCGTCCTCCAAAACGATCACAGTCGAAACACCGCCGGAAGCAACCGGACAAGAAGAGACCAAAGAAAAAAAGAAACGTGCCCCCAAAGAAGTGGCTGCGCCCGTAGTTCTGAAATGCCCTAAATGTGGAAACGGAGAAGTGGTGAAGGGAAAAACGGCCTGGGGATGCTCTCTCTACCGGAAGTCGTGCGATTTCCTGATCCCGATGGAGATAGAAGGGAAAAAACTTACCCAAAAACAGGTAGATTCCTTAGTTCAAAAGGGTAAAACAGGCACTCTTTCCGGATTTAAAGATCCGGAAGGGAACACATACAACGGAACGATACAATTGGACGAAAATAAAAAACCGATCGTGGTCAAGTAGTTTTATACCGTTCCCGCCGACACATACGCAAGTAAAAGCATAGAAACACATAAATCCCCTGTTTTTACCGGACAGGGATTTTTTACGAACAACAGTATCGTAAGATTAAAACACATTTATCCGTTTATTACCCAGTATGAAAACGTACCTAAATTTATTTTTCACTTTCGTCAAAATAGGCATGTTCACCATCGGTGGAGGCTATGCCATGATTCCTCTCATCGAACGCGAGATCGTGAAACGGCAATGGATGGATCAAAAAACCTTTATGGAAATGTTCGCCCTCACCCAATCTTTACCGGGCATTTTCGCCGTGAATATATCCATATTCGTAGGCTACAAATTAAAAAAGTTCTGGGGTAGCCTGATTTGCGCTTTAGGGACGATACTCCCTTCGTTTTTCATTATTCTACTGATCGCCCTGTTCTTTTCCCGTTTTCAGGACAATCCCTATGTCATTCGGATTTTCAACGGCATACGCCCGGCAGTAGTAGCCCTGATTGTAGTTCCCTGCCTATCGGCCATTAAAGCCCTGCGCATGAAATACATGGAACTGATCGCACCTGCTATCGGCACATGGTTGATCTGGAAAGCCGGAGTATCCCCCGTTTATATCGTACTGGCGGGGATTGCCGGAGGTTTGGTTTATACCTTATGGCTAAAAGATAAATTAAAAAAGAATCCATTATGATCTACTGGGAATTATTATACGTATACCTTAAAATCGGACTTTTCGGCTTCGGAGGCGGTTACGCCATGCTCTCACTCATCCAGTTCGAGGTGGTCGATAAGCATCACTGGCTCTCGTCACAGCAATTCACGGATATTGTGGCCATTTCACAGATGACTCCCGGCCCCATCGGAATCAACAGCGCCACTTACATCGGCTACACGGTTACAGGAAACGTCTGGGGATCCGTGCTGGCAACGTTTGCCGTTTGCCTGCCTTCATTCCTGCTGGTTTTGCTTATTTCTTACTTTTTTGCCAAATTCAAGAACAACTTATATGTAAAAGCGGCCATGTCAGGTTTATTACCCATGTCCGTGGCGCTCATCGCAGCAGCAGCCTTGTTGCTGATGAATAAGGAAAATTTTATCGATTACAAGAGTCTTCTTATTTTTATAGCAGCTTTTATCCTGACCTGGAAATACAAGATTCACCCGATCCTGATGATTTGTCTGGCAGGCATGGCAGGGATTTTATTATACTGAATCCGGGCAATCGTTCACTCCGGTAAAAATCCTCTAAAAAGAAAACTGAATCCGTCCCTGTATCAGATCGAAATCGTCCGCTCCGCCGGGAGCATCATGCGAAGTCATAACATGCACATAATTCAGGCGGGCAACGATATATTTATTGATAAAATAATTCACGCCGAAAGAAAAATCGCTTAATTTTCCCCCAGTGATTCCGGCATCGTTCAGGTTGGTACGATTATAACGGCATAAGACTTCCAAACTTTTGGGGACGGGATTCGCAACCATACCCGTAACCGGGTTATAATTCTGTTTTTCGCCCAATATCATATATCCTCCCTGTATATAACCGCCTTGCCCGTTATAGTTGGGCACCCCGGCACGGTTGACATGAGCCATCAGGTAATGGCCTTCCAGATACCATTTCCGGTAAATTCCAATGACTTCCACTTCCATTTTCCATTGATTGATAACCTGGGTTACGTCTGCAAAAACAAAGCGGTTATCCGCCCCGGACAACAAAGTGGAGGGAACGCCGCCTCTAAACTCGATCTGGTCGCCGTGAGAACTGAAACGGGGAGCTATGGCAAGGTGCAATAGCCGTCCATCTCCCACAACCGGACGCCCGATAAATTTTGTCGCCAAGGTATATCCCTGATTTAACTGATTGGCTTTTCCCGGATTACCATCACTGAACACCCCTCCCATAAAATTGAAATAAGTCTGATTGTAAAGATAGGAAACCCCTAATTTACGGCTTCCCCCAAAGGTTTTATCGGCAGAAGCCGTGTCCGGGGCGCTGTTGCCCCCAGAGTTTTTAGCGGAAGAAGCCGTTTCTATGAACTTAAAATTAGTGGAACCGATACGGTCGATACCGAAAGGCTCGTGATAATACCCCAAACGGATACTATGATTTCCTGTCTTATAGTTAATGTATATATCTTTGATCGAAACTTTTTCATCTCCATACCCCAGCTCCATCTTCACATTCCAATGTTGCAAAAAACGGATTTGTGTCCCTAAACGCAAATCATTGATCTGTACCCCATTGCCAAAATCGGTTTTATCGTTAAAGAAAGCTCCCGCATCAAAAAACACCCGTCCCATCAATCGCCATTCAAATCCATTGGTTTCCGAAACGACAAAATTCTGTGCTTTTAAGGAAACTCCCCCGGAAATCTGGGATAAAAGCACCCATGTCAATATAGCTTTAGAAGCTACTTTTAAAAAAGTATCTTTTTTCATAGTTTATTTTTCTTCAGGAACATTTTCCTGTCAAAGTTCTCGCGAAAAGATAGAAATTCCCGCCAATCATTTTTATCTTAATAAAGCTCACAAAAATATAAAAAATTACTGAATTCCCAGCAGGAACAGTTCTTCCCTCTCCTTGCCGGAAAAAGGCAAAGCCTTTTATTCTATACGGATCATAACATTTTTATTTTCATATTTTTACCCTAAAAACATACATTCCCTTTCATTCTATTGTGCGCACGAGATTTCGCTCTTTGTCCTGAATATTTATATATTTGCACACATAAACTGCATCTCGGCACAGATTGAATCAGTTTAGCCATCCGGTTTATCTCCTTTCGCCGTAAGATAAGCAGATTATACCGGGGCTTAAATAAATTCATCTGCATCCCGCAGTATCCTTTTTGTTGAAAACAAACCGATATATGGAACAGGAAGTTATCGAAAAAACCATCGAATCTTTAAAAAAGAATCATTTTGACGTTTTCTTTGCGACGAACACAGACGAAGCCCGGGATATTTTTTTCCGGGACATTTTCCCCCAGGTACATCCCCAAACCGTTTCATGGGGCGATTCCGAAACGATGAAAGCGACAGGCGTTCTTGAAGAGTTACGCAACGATCCGGAGATTTCAATAATCAATACTTTCGGGGACAAGATGAGCCGTTCCCAAAAAACCTACTGGCGGCGGCAGGCTTTGTTATGCGATTTATTTCTGGCAGGCAGTAATGCCCTGACGCAAAAAGGCCAGTTAGTCAATTTGGATATGATCGGCAACCGGGTGGGTGGCATCACTTTCGGCCCAAAAAACGTAGTGTTATTTATCGGGGTAAACAAAATTGTTCCTGACCTGGAAAGTGCCATGTATCGAATCCGCACCATCGCCGCACCGCAAAACGCCATGCGGCACGAAGGCTTCCGCACCCCCTGCCACAAAACAGGGATATGTATGGACTGCAACAGTCCCGACCGGATTTGTAACGTATGGACGATCGCGGAAAAATCATTCCCTGCCGGACGGATTAAAATCGTTTTAATCAACGAAAAGTTAGGGTTATAAGCCGTCGAAACTCACCTGATTACTTATGTTTCAAGCCATTACCGGACATCTAAAGAAGATAGATTATCACCGCATCGGGATTTCCCTGAAAAGCCGGAATTTCCGGCTTTATTTCGGAGGGATGTGCATTTCCCTGATAGGGACGTGGATACAACAAATCGCGATGAGCTGGCTGGTCTATCGGTTGACAGGCTCTATCTTCCTATTGGCAATGGTTACTTTCATGTCGCAAATCCCGATCTTGCTGGTCACTCCTTTTGTCAGTGTGTTCGTAGACCGGATCGACAAGCGGAAAATTTTGATTTTCACCCAATCCTTTTCCATGTGTCAGGCCCTATTGTTGGCTTTACTCACTTTTTCCGGCAGCATCGCCGTTTGGCATATCCTGCTGTTAAGCCTCCTGCTCGGTTGTGTGAATGCCCTCGACAATCCCACCCGGCAGGCTTTTTATCCCGGCCTTGTCCCTCAGGCGCATCTCGGCAATGCCATTGCTCTCAATTCCACGGTTATCAACGGATCGAGGTTGATCGGGCCTGCAATCGGAGGAATCCTCATCGGGATGCTGGGGGAAAGCTGGTGCTTTCTGCTCAATGGCATCAGCTATATAGGAGTGATCTTCGCCCTGTTTTTAATGAAGTTACCGCATTCCGCACCACAAAATAACCGTCAAAACCTTCTGACCGACCTGGCAGAGGGGTTTACCTATGTGTCAAGCAGCATTCCGCTCCGCGCCCTTCTACTGCTCATGTGTGTGGTCAGTTTTTTCGGATTACCCCTTATGACCTTTTTCCCCGCCTATGTGAAAGACATTTTAGGAGGGGACAGCACGATGCTGGGCTATCTGCTGTCTTGCACCGGGATCGGCTCTTTATCGGCAGCTCTATTGCTGGCGGTCCGACGAAGTGTTCCGGGACTTAGCAAGGTGATCAGTATTTCTGCATTTTTATTAGGGCTTTGCCTGCTTCAAATTTCATTTATAGCAACCCCCTGGATGGCTGCCATCCTATGTGTTTTTATAGGATTCACCATCATTGCGACTGTCGCTTCCATCAACACTTTGCTCCAAACTCTTTCAGATGAAGACAAACGGGGACGTGTTATGGGCTATCTCGCTATGGCTTTCACCGGAATCACGCCTTTAGGCAGTCTGGCTTTGGGAGCTTTGGAAAAACACTCGGGGCTATCCTCGATTATCTTGGTTTCAGGCATTTGTTGTCTTACCGGAGCTCTGCTATTCGAGTACTTCCGTCCCCTCATTCACAAACACGCTCATCCGATTTACGTCCGTAAAGGCATTGTCCAGGAGGCAACCGCAAGAGTTTCAAACGAAAATTAATTCGGCACACCTCCCGTTTCCCTCCCGCAATACACACGGGAGAGGAGATTAAATAAGTCCTCTCTGTTTCAGTCCGAGATAAGCGTTAACCGTATCCGGGGTGAGTTGTTCCGGCTGGGTCAGCAACACATATATTCCGGCTTTTCGCAACTCACGGGCAATCCGTTTCTTTTCTAAAAGGAAACTTCCGGCAATGGTTTTAAAATAAATATCTTTCACACTCACGGCCGATTCGTCCACCACTTGTTTTATTTCAGAGTCCTCGAACAAAACCACCAGCAACAAATGAGTTTTTGCCAGCCGCAATAAGGCAGGCAAGCGTCGTTTCATCCCGGATACGGTATCGAAATTAGTAAACAGAATCAACAAACTCCGGGTGGGAATCTGTTTCATCACCCTCAGGCACAATTGCTCAAAATCCGATTCCAGATAATGTGTACGCTGCTTGTACAGCGCTTCGCAAATCCGTCCCAATTGGGTACTTCGCAACTCCGCTTTTACCAAAGTGCTGATTTTATTCGAAAAGGTAAGCAGTCCGACACGGTCACCTTTTTTAAGGATAATATTAGAAAGCGCCAATGTTGCATTAATCGCATAGTCCAAAACAGTCATTCCATGAAAAGGCGATTGCATCGTGCGTCCTTTATCCACCAGACAATACACCTGCTGGGAACGCTCTTCCATATATGAATTGACCATTAACCTGTTACATTTCGCCGTGGCTTTCCAATTCACTGTCCGCGGATCATCGCCCGGAACATAAGGTTTAATCTGGTCGAAAGTCGTGCTGACACTCGCCACCCGTACCTGCCTGTTTTCTCCCGCCTGCTTCCCGGTCAAAGCTAATAACTCTGCCTTTCGCATGGCCACAAAAGAGGGATACACCGCAACCGCCTGTTTTTCTCCGGACGAATAACGCCTTTCCAAAAACGATAAACGGGAAGAGACGAACACCCTGATTTTTCCAAACCGGTATTCACCCCGTTTCACGGGACGTAAGCTGTATTCAACCTCCCGGCGTATCCCGGCAGGCATAGGGATAACCACACCCGAATCACGCCGTTGAAATTCCACCGGACTCTCATCCAATATCCTTGCTTTTATTTCAAACGGATAGCGGTTATGCACTTCCACTCTCACCGGATTGTCCTCGCCGTTTGAAAATTTATCGGCTACGTAACGCCGGGCCTCGATCTTTTTTCCAAATCCGAACAACAAGACGGCATCTATCAGGATGAATACGCCATACACCCCCACCAGCCACACCACCCAAGGTAATAGTGCAGGATAAATATAAGCCGCCACAAAAGCAAAAATAGCCCCCAGCCATCCGATAAAAAAACGCCGGTTTAAATAAAGTCCGTTCATCATAAATTATTATCTGGGCACTTCTATTTTAGCAATCAGCTGTTGAAGCACCTGTTCCGCCCCTACGCCTTCCAGCTCCTTCTCGGCAGAAAGCTGAATCCTGTGCCGTAACACGGGAACGGCTAAATGCAAAACATCTTCCGGGATCACGAAATCCCTGCCATGAATCGCGGCAAAAGCTTTCGCCCCGTTCATTAAAGCAATTGAAGCTCTGGGCGAAGCCCCCAGATAAAGCCAGGCATTTTCACGGGTGGTTCCCACTATATCTACAATATAATTTTTGATCTTCCGGTCAACGTGCACCCCACTCACCTGCTTCCGCAAAGTTTTCAATTCTTCCACCGATAACACGGGACGAAATTCCTGCCAGCGGGTAAAACCTCCCTTATCATGTAATTCCAAAATTTCAATTTCCTCTTCCGGCTTCGGATAACCCACTGAAATCTTAAAAATAAAACGGTCGAGCTGGGCTTCCGGCAAACGGTAAGTCCCTTCATGCTCCACCGGATTCTGGGTAGCCATCACCATAAAAGGATATTCCATGAGATATTCCACCCCATCGTTCGTAACATGCCGTTCCTCCATCACCTCGAACAATGCAGCCTGTGTTTTAGCCGGAGCGCGGTTGATTTCATCCACCAATAAAATATTGGTGAACACAGGCCCCTTCCGATATTCAAACTTCCCGGATGAAGGCAGAAACACCGAAGTTCCCAGCACGTCGCTCGGCATCAGGTCGGGGGTGAACTGAATCCGCCCGAACTTCGCATCCACCAACTGAGCCAGCACCTTCGCCATTAAAGTTTTTGCCACCCCCGGCACTCCTTCAATCAGCACATGCCCATCAGAAAGAATCGCCGTCAATAACAAATCCACCACTTCTTCCTGCCCCACAATGACCTGTGCCATCTGTTCTTTCAGTTGCCGGATTTTAGCATCCAATTCAGCAAAATCAATCCGGGAATCAAAATTTACCACATTTTCCATATTCTTTTTTTACTTTTTATTTACACCTAAGCCCCAAAACCTTTCGGTTGCCTTCACCAATTCCTGGAGTTTCTCCACGTCCACCTCCCGGGTATTTCGTATCGTATTGACCATATTCACTAAATGCTCCACCTGGCTTTCAGCTATTCCGGAACGTTCCGCCAACAAGCGAACAAAATTCGCATCCAATTCATCCGTACGGATTTTATAATAACTCCGGATTTTTTCCAAAAAAAATTCAATCTTCTTCTCTGCAATCCGGTAATGGTCTTTCTGTTTATAATAGAGAGAACTCACCGAAGCCACAAAATCGAGCATCTTATTCTCCTGAGGAAGAATGACGGGGATCGGCCTCTGCTCCCTTTTCACACTAAATACCACCCACACCAAAACTCCCAGCAGAAGCAGATAGAAAGCCCAACGCAAAGCCGGATATTCTAAAATCACCCGGAACAGGCTGTGCTCACCCCGGCGTCCCAATGTCTTGTATGCATCCCACACAACCGTTTCCCCCCGGTCAGGCAAATAAGACAAGGCTTTATAAAAATAGCCTGCTCCGGCACTGTCCAGCACATGATAGTTTGTAAAAGCCCGAGGATTTAAGTTCAAATAAAAATAACCTTTACCATGGGGCACCGCCACGAAATCAGGGCTTCCGTTTTCATTCAATTTCCCCAACACAGAGCCTTTAAACACCGAGTCTAAAACAAAATAACCTTCCCTTCCGCTAAACCGATACGTAGCACTGTCGGACAATCCGACCCAAGTGAGCGAATGTTCCGGATTGGAGTAGACATATTCGTTTTGAAGCTTCAAGGTCTCCAAAAACGAACTTTCGATGGTCTCCGCTGCAATAAACAAAAAGTTTCCTTTTTCAACAAACCTCAATAAAGACTCCTGTTCCGAAGGAGTAGCCGTAAAAGTCCGGTTGATAAATAAATAACTCACCGATTGATTTTCCGGCAAGCTCCCGAGTTGCTCCTGAATGGAATAACGCGAAAAAACAATCTCCGCCCCCGGGAACAAGGCAGGCAGGCTGTGATAGGTGATATAAGTGTCGTAAGGATTCTTCCCCTCCGGCGAATAAGTGTCACTCCAATCCAAGGGCTGAGGCGCATTGGCTATATACCAGGTGTAAAACAAGGATACAAGTACCAAAAAGCCGATAAAAATTCCACTCTTATACTTTCTCATCCCCCGATCTCCTTCTGAAACACTTTAAATTTATTCTCTATTTGCTGAAAAGCCGATTCCCCTATCACAAAATCGCCATAACACACACAATCGAACACCCAGCTCAGCTCCCTGAACACACTTTTTATCCGTATATCCTTAATTTCATACAAATAGGCTACATTCGTTTTACGTTTATCCCAGGAAATCACACCGTTCCGGTCTAATAAAAACAAAATATATAAATAATGAATCCTGACAGCCAAAGAAAAATCCCCACGGCTTATAGCCCTTTCGAGCCACATCGCATAAGAACTTTCGTCTACATTTTCCGGAACTTCCTGCACCAACTCCGCCGGGAATTTTTTTTCTTTCCGTCCCAACGGCAAACCGTATTTGCTACGGATAACCTTATAAATAACGAAAGTCAAGACAGCGATAATAGTACCCACCCACAGCAAAATCTTCCACCACTCCGGCATCATACGACCGCCAGACGAATATTTTATCCCGAACAAATGCTTTGCTATCCAATCTATTATGCGTTGCAGCCATGCAGGCATTTCACTTTTTTGCCGGGTATAGTTAAAAGCGGCATCTTCCCGGCACGACTTCATCAACTTCTCATCCGGAGTCCGGAGCCGATAGGGCGGAAGCCCCGCATATTCCCGATTCAGCGTATCACGTACCGTTTCCACCGTAACGGGAAAAGCATTTCCCGCTACCAGCAACAATAACGCAACCCATATATATTTAATGTATTCCTTCATCCTCCCGTTCTTCTTTAGGCTCATCCTGTCCTAATTTCCCGATCTTATCCAATAAAGTTCCGTGTTCCTGTTCTTCCCAATAACTGAAAAACCTGACCCCGATCCCCACAACCAAAATGCTCTGCGCCAGATATTGCCCTAAATTCGCCAGATAATAACTAAAAGCCGCGCCATAAAGATTCGAACTCTCGCCTAAAATGGTCTCCTTGATCGTCACAAACAGGTAAGGAACATTAAATATATAAGCCAATACGGAAATGATCAGTTGCAATACAAAAGCGTAAGCAAAAACATTCCACCAACGCCCTTTCACCAGTGCCATCGAGCCACCAAAAGCGCGGTCGGCAGAATCCCCCCGGATAATAATACAATACACCAAAAAAATCAGGGCTATTCCAAAATAAATTCCGGGGACAATAAAAAAGAGGATTCCCAACACAACGATAAAACCAAAAGCAATGGAAACCAAAATCGAACTTCCCAAATACTTCCACACCACCTGCCACACTTCGCCCGAAGTGATACGGTTTACCTCCCCGTTACGATATTTATCATAATACACCCGGAGATAAGCGATCACCACAATTTGAGTCCACATATAAATAACCCCCGCTCCTACACTCGTGATCAACGAACTTTTTATAACCAGAAAGGGATCGCTGGTCTCGTTTATCGTGAGCAAATCACGTAAAAAGAATCCTTTCACCAGAAAGTCGATCAATATCAAAGGAACGACAATCACCCCCAACACTTTCAGGAAAGGCACAAATTCCTGCTTCACAAAATTGAATGTAACGGTGATAGAATCACTGAATCCTCTTATTACACTTAAATTAATCTTTTCCATCTGAAATATTTTTATTGCATTTTCGATATAACTGATAAGGATAAACCACAAAATAAAAAATCACCCCCATAAGGGAGAGCAACACGCATATGGCTCCCACCACCGGAGTTTGATCGGCATAACGGGTGATAAAACTTTCAATCCATCCGGCAATGATAAAAAAGGGAATCAACCCGACGATCACTTTCACCCCGGCCAAAGCTCCCCGGCGAAAAGAATACAGGCGGGTGTATGTGCCCGGAAACAGGAAACTGTTCCCCATAATCAAACCGGCACCCCCGGCAATAATGATCGCAGTGATCTCAAAAGTCCCGTGTGCCCAAAGCGACAGCGTGGAATGGAACAACAAATTATGCTGAAAGAAAAAATACTGGAATGCACCCAACATAACGCCATTATAAAAAAGAATCCACAAAGTGCCTGCCGAAAACAGCAATCCCAATGCAAAGGCGTTAAACGAAACCTTAACATTATTAATGGTGATTTGCACGAACATATTCCATTCATCCTGGCTGGCATAAACCCCCATCGGTTTCCCGGACGCAATATTGTCGAGCGTCATGTTCACGTAATTATCCCCTAAGATCAAACGCAGGAAATCCATATCGTGCGCAGCCGAAAACACACCTAACGCAACCGCTCCGGCAAAAAACAAAAAAGAAAACAAAAAGGTTTTATATTGAGAAGCGATCAATAAAGGAAACTCTTGCTTCCAGAAAAAAGCGATGCCCTTGTTTTTTTCAATTTTCCCACTATTGACATTCACCTGATAATGGGCGATCAACTGATTGAGATAACGTTCGGAATCGCTACCGGGGTAAAAAGTCCGGGCATAAGCCAAATCATCAGACAGTTCCACAAAATTAGCAGCCAGGGTTTCCGAATCGAGTTCCTGCCACTTCTCCATCTCTTTCCACCTATTTTTATTCAAAGCAACGAACCTTGCCTCTCTCATAATTCACGCATCTAATTTTACTGCCTAAAAGTACATTTTTCATTTAAAAAAACATAAATTTGCAATCGAAAAGAATTCGATATTTTATAGGAATTATGGATATTTCCATCAATACGGCACAAAACGTTCATATCGCTTACACTCCGGCTGGTTTAGCCCAACGGATATGGGCCACCATTGTGGATTTTGCCATATTGGGAGGATTATCCTTTACCTGTTTCGCTATACTCCAGGCACAAAATGCAGGAAGAGGGACTTTAATAATCTTTTCCACCCTCCTTCTTTCTTACCATCTATTGTGTGAACTATTGTTTCAAGGCAGAAGTATCGGGAAAATGACCCAACACCTCAGAGTGGTACGCATAGACGGTAAAAAAGTATCTTTCTGGGATTATCTCCTACGCTGGGTACTCCGGTTGGTCGACATCAGCATAAGCCTCGGAATCGTAGGAATGCTAAGCATCATCCTAACCCCGAAGATGCAACGCCTGGGCGACATTGCTGCGGGAACAACCGTTATCAACGAAAAACCGAACATACGCCTGTCACAGTTTGCTGCTGACGATATTCCTGAAACATACGAAGTGACTTTCCGCGAAGCCGCCCTTTTATCCGACAGGGACATCCGGATCATACAGGAAGCCATGAAAGAAATTAAAAAAGACAAAGACCAGCAAATTCTAATGGCATTGAGTCAAAAGGTTAAGGAATTAACCGGAATACAAACCGACATGGATGAGCTGTCTTTTATCGAAACGGTTTTAAAAGATCATCATTACCTGACTAAAGCATAATTTGTGTGTGTAATCTTAATATTTATTAACAATTAAATTTAATTCAATGATTGGTGCTATTATTTATTTAGCCATTTTAATACTGGTGCTTGCCGGTATGTGGAGAATTTTTGAAAAAGCCGGACAGCCGGGATGGGGGGCGATCATTCCTATTTACAACCTGTATTTATTGACGGTTATTGCCCAAAAACCGGGTTGGTGGACAGTGATGTTCTTTATTCCGCTGGCAAACATTGTTTTCAGTGTTATGGTGATGTATGAAATCGCCAAAAGATTCGGCAAAGGCGTAGGATTTACCGTAGGTTTAATCCTGCTTTCTTTTGTGTTCATCCCCATCTTAGGACTTGGAGATGCTAAATACACTCCGGAAGCAACAGAAAACAATTAAAATATTGTTTCACGCTGATAACAAGCCGGCAGCATAAGCTGCCGGCTATTTTATTTTGGTGCTTTAAGCCGTTTTTTTTATATTTGCAACTTCAATAACAATATTATAATTAAAACACAGAATAAATGGCAACAACAGCAGATTTCCGTAACGGATTATGTATCGTATTCAAGGACGATTTATATACTATCGTTCAATTCCAGCATGTAAAACCAGGTAAAGGCCCGGCTTTCGTCAGAACAAAAATGAGAAACGTAAAGACAGGCAGAATGTTGGAAAATACATTCACCGCAGGTTTAAAAATCGACACGGCCAGAATTGAAAGACGTCCCTATCAATTCCTTTACAAAGAAGGAAACGATTATGTTATGATGCATACGGAAACCTACGAACAAATCAACATTCCGGAAGAGTTGATCAATGCCCCTCAATTCCTGAAAGAGGGAGATGCCGTTGAAATGGTTGTGCACGCAGATACCGAAACCCCGTTGTATGTGGAACTGATGCCGAGTGTTGTGCTCGAAGTGACCTACACAGAACCGGGATTGAAAGGTGATACCGCTTCTTCCACCGCCCTGAAAGCCGCAGAAGTTGAAACAGGCGCCAGAGTAATGGTTCCGCTTTTTGTTGAAATGGGTGAAAAAATCCGTATTTCGACGGCAGACGGCTCTTACGTAGAAAGAGTAAGATAAGAGATAGATTATTTCGGATTGTAGATCTAAGATTTACAATCCGAAAATATCAAATTTCGATATTTCCTTCGGCTTCAGCCTGAAGTTCATGGATAACACATTCGGCGGCACATTGTTCCGCCTCTTTTTTTGAATAGCCGAATCCTCGCCCCTTCTCCTCTGCTCCGATACAGATCACACAACAGAATTTGTTCTTTTTTCCCCTTGTCGATTCTGTATTAAAAATCAAATCCACTTTATTTTTTTGTCCCCACTCAATCAAACGGCTCTTATAATTCTTATCGATGGACACCAAATCTTTTATATCGAAATAATTCGGAAAGATATATTTTTCGATAAAGCGTTTCGTGTTGGTAAATCCCTGGTCTAAAAACATAGCCCCGACAAAAGCTTCGAACACATCCCCATAAATATGCTTGTTCCGGGAGAGATCGGCCTTAGCCACAACAGCCTTATCCAATCCGATATGAATGGCCAGTTCGTTCAACGATTCCCGGCTGACAACCTTAGAGCGGACACGGGTAAGAAATCCCTCGTCCTGATTAGGAAAGAATTTATACAATAGTTCGGCCACAATTGCCCCGAGAACGGCATCCCCTAAAAATTCGAGCCGCTCATAATTGAGCACCACGCCATTCGTCGTAATCCGGGAAGCGGATTTATGCACTAAAGCCAAACGATAAAGCCCCTTATTCCGGGGCACAAAGCCTAACTGAGAAATAGACAATCCATAAAACTTACCGTTTCGATGAAGGTAAAGTCTTATGGATTGGAAAAATTGTCTAACCACAGTCTAAAAAAATTTTAGTACGTGATTATTTTTTAATTACTACACATGCATTGTGTCCGCCAAAACCAAAAGTATTACTGATGGCTACGTTGACTTTTTTCTCCTGAGCCTTATTAAACGTAAAATTTAATTTCGGATCGAGTTCCGGGTCAAGGTTACTAAAATTAATAGTCGGTGGAACAACATCATTTTTAACAGCCAAAACACAGGCGATTGCTTCAATAGCTCCGGCAGCTCCTAAAAGGTGTCCGGTCATTGATTTCGTAGAACTGATATTCAGTTTGTAAGCATGTTCGCCGAATGCTTTCTGAATGGCTTTGGGCTCAGCAACATCACCTAAACCGGTGGATGTTCCGTGAACGTTGACATAATCAACATCTCCGGTTGTCAAACCTGCATCTTCCAGAGCCGATAACATCACATCGCAGGCACCTTCACCATCGGGATCCGGGGCTGTCATGTGGTATGCGTCACACGTTGAGCCACCTCCAGCCAGTTCGGCATAGATTCTCGCTCCGCGTTTCACCGCATGTTCATACTCTTCCAACACCAGGCCGGCACCGCCTTCACCGATCACAAATCCATCCCTGTCCACATCAAAAGGACGTGAAGCCGTTTTTGGATCATCGTTACGGGTAGAAAGTGCTTTCAAGGCATTAAAACCGCCAACACCGGGAATGGTGATCGCAGCTTCAGACCCTCCGGCAACAATAACGTCAGCCTTTCCTAAACGAATTAAATTCAATGCATCAACCAAAGCATGAGCCGATGAGGCACAGGCAGATACCGTAGCATAGTTCGGACCTTTCAATCCAAACTCGATAGAAATCATACCTCCTGCCATATTGGCTATCATCTTAGGAATAAAGAAAGGGTTGAATCTCGGAGTTCCGTCGCCCAGAGCGAATGTAGCACATTCCTCATAGAAAGTTTGCAATCCACCGATACCAGCCCCCCAAATCACACCGATTCTCTTCTTGTTTTCCTGCTCAAGATCTAAAGCCGAATCCTTAATAGCCTCTCTTGCGGCAATTAAACCGAATTGAGTATAAAGATCCATTTTACGAACTTCTTTCTTGTCGAAATATTCCGTAGGCTCGTAATTTTTCACCTCACAGGCAAACTGTGTACGAAAATTTGATGCATCGAAACGAGTAATAGGACCAGCGCCACTGACGCCCTTTACTAAATTGTCCCAAAACTCAGGCACGTTATGTCCCAGAGGATTAATTGTTCCGAGACCTGTTATTACTACTCGTTTCTGATTCATGGAAATAATATTAAATTACTTTGCGTTAGCTTCTACGTAAGAGATAGCATCACCTACAGTCTGAATTTTTTCAGCCTGATCATCAGGAATAGTAATGTTAAATTCTTTTTCCAGTTCCATGATCAACTCAACGGTATCCAAAGAGTCAGCTCCGAGGTCGTTTGTAAATGTTGCTTCAGGTTTAACTTCAGATTCATCTACACCTAATTTATCAACGATGATCGCTTTTACTCTGCTTGTAATGTCAGACATAACTTTTAATTTTAATTAGACATTTTTTAAATTACACTCTATGCACCACTTTGTGCATATTTATCTAAATCCAGGGGACAAATTTAGAGTTTATTTTTTTCTCTGAAAAATTTTTTGACAAGAATAAACTTTTAGTACTTTTATAGCCTTGATATTTAATTAATTAGATGATGAAAAAAATAGCAATATTCGCCTCTGGTTCAGGTTCTAACGCAGAAAATATCATTCAGTTTTTTGCAAAAAATCCGGAAATCAGCGTAAATTCGATCTTCTGCAACGTGCCTGGAGCCTATGTTCTTGAAAGAGCAAAAAAATATAATATCCCTGCTTACGTTTTTAACCGGGAAGAGATGAAAAACCCGGAAAAAGTGCTTCGCCAACTGCAAGAACAAGAGATCGATTTTATTGTTTTAGCGGGCTTTTTATGGCTGATGCCCCCTTGCATCACAGCTGCCTACCCGAACAGGATCATTAATATCCATCCGGCACTGCTGCCTGCCTATGGCGGCAAGGGAATGTATGGAGAAAAAGTGCACGAAGCCGTTATCGCTGCCGGAGAAAAAGAAAGCGGGATCACCATTCATTATGTGAACGAGCATTACGACGAGGGTGCCCCTATCTTTCAGGCACGCTGCACCGTCACCCCGGCAGATACTCCCGAAACGCTGGCAGCTAAAATACACACATTGGAATACGAACATTTTCCGAAAGTAATCGAAAAAGTAATCAACCGAATTTAACTGTTTAATATTTTTCAGGCTTTAATAGATAAGAAATGAAATTCACCCATTTTCATGTACACTCCCAATATTCCATCCTCGACGGAGCCGCCAGTATTCCGGGGCTAATCGACAAAGCGATCAGCGACGGCATGACAGCCCTCTCCCTCACCGACCACGGAAACATGTTCGGGATTAAATTATTCTATGATCTTTGCCGTAAAAAGGGAATCAAACCGATTCTCGGATGCGAGGCCTACGTTGCCCGGGTTTCCCTTTACGACAAAGTAAAACCGATCGACCGTTCGGGAGAACACCTTATATTGTTGGCTAAAAATCTGAAAGGCTATAAAAACCTGATGCAATTATGTTCTACGGCATTCGTAGACGGATTTTATTATCGCCCCCGGATCGACAAGGCTTTGCTTGAAAAACACCACGAAGGCCTAATCATTTCCTCCGCCTGTCTGGGAGGAGAGATCAGCCAAAAGATCATGGCAGGGAATATCGAAGGGGCGGAACAAGCCGCCCTGTGGTATAAAAACCTGGTAGGGGAAGACTATTATCTGGAAGTGATGCGGCATCCGGCAGCCGACCCGAAACAACGGGCAGAGATTTTCGATAACCAGGAGCTTTGCAATAAAGAAATTCTCCGCATGGGGGAAAAGCTGGGAATCAAGGTTATTGCGACGAACGACGTTCATTTCCTGAACGAAGAAGACGCCGAAGCGCACGATTTGCTGATCTGCCTGAACACCCGGAAAGACATCGACGATCCCAACCGGATGCGGTATACCCGTCAGGAATGGTTTAAGACAACCGCCGAAATGATGGAGTTGTTCAGGGATATGCCGCAGGTTATCGAAAATACGGCGGAAGTGGCCGATAAAGTGGAAGAATACAAACTCGATTCCGACCCGATTATGCCTGTATTCCCTATCCCGGCATCTTGTGGTACGGAAGAAGAATATCGGCAGAAATACACGGACGAAGACCTCTTTAATGAATTTACCCGCAACGAAAAAGGTGAAGTCGTTATGACGGAGGAAGAAGCCCAGAAAAAGATCAAGAAACTGGGAGGTTATGACAAGCTATACCGTATCAAGCTGGAAGCCGATTACCTGAAAGAATTGGCCATGAAAGGGGCTGTCAAAAGATATGGGGAAAATCTCCCGGCCGACATTGAAGAACGGTTGATTTTTGAGCTGCATATCATGAAAACGATGGGTTTTCCCGGCTACTTCCTGATTGTGCAGGACTTTATCCAGGCTGCCCGCGACATGGGCGTGATCGTCGGACCGGGACGTGGATCGGCAGCAGGTAGCGCTGTGGCCTATTGTCTGGGAATTACGAATATCGACCCTGTAAGATATGATTTGCTGTTTGAACGTTTCCTGAATCCCGACCGAATCTCACTTCCCGATATTGATGTGGATTTCGATGACGACGGACGGCAAAAAGTGTTGGAATGGGTAACCGAAAAATATGGAGCGGATAAGGTAGCCCACATCGTGACTTTCGGAAGTATGGCAGCTAAAATGGCGATCAAAGACGTTGCCCGGGTTTTAAAACTCGACCTTTCGGAATCGAACCGACTGGCGAAGATGGTGCCGGAAGCCCCCAAAATGACCCTGAAAAAGGCCTATAAGGAAAACCCCGACCTCGAAAAAGAAAAAAGTTCGCCCAATCCCCTGATCGCAAAAACCATCCGACTGGCAGAAATCTTAGAAGGCTCTGTCCGGCAAACGGGAGTACATGCCTGCGGAATCCTGATCAGCCGTGATCCGCTAACCGATCACATCCCCGTTATGCCTACGGAAGGAGAAAGCTTAATGACCACACAGTATGACGGACACTTCGTTGAGCCTATCGGTTTGATAAAAATGGACTTTTTGGGATTACGAACGTTATCAATCATCAAAACCTGCCTCGAAAATATCAAAAAATCGAAACATGTCACGCTGGACGCGGATGAAATACCCCTGGACGACAAGGAAACTTTCGAGCTGTTTTCCCGTGGAGAAACCACTGGATTGTTCCAGTTCGAGTCCCCCGGTATGAAAAAACACCTTCGGGCACTTCAACCCAACCGTTTCGAAGACCTTGTGGCCATGAACGCCCTCTACCGTCCGGGCCCTATGGAATACATCCCCTCCTTCATCCGGCGTAAACACGGAGAAGAACCCATAGAATACGACCACCCGATGATGGAACCTTTCCTGAAGGACACCTATGGAATCACGGTATATCAGGAGCAGGTGATGCTCCAATCCCGCGCTTTAGGAAACTTCACCCGCGGTATGTCCGACACCTTGCGTAAAGCGATGGGTAAAAAGCAAATCGACACCATGAACGCCTTAAAAACCCAATTCATGGAAGGCTGCCGGAACAATCCCGAATTTGTGAAAGGGTGTAAGGAAGGAGAAAAAAAGCTGGATGATCTGGTCAATAAAATATGGGGCGACTGGGAAGCATTCGCTTCTTATGCGTTCAACAAATCGCATTCTGTATGCTACGCATATATCGCCTACCAAACCGGATTTCTGAAAGCCCATTATCCGGCTGAGTTCATGGCAGCCAACTTGAGTAACAATCTGTCACAGATTGAGAAAGTGACGGTCTTCATGGACGAATGTAAACGCATGGGATTGAACGTACTTGCACCGGACGTGAATGAATCGTTCAACGATTTCACGGTAAACTCACACGGACAAATCCGCTTCGGGATGGCGGCAATCAAAGGAGTGGGAGAAGGCGCGGTGGAAAAAATCATTGAAGAAAGAGAGCAAAACGGCCCTTACAAAGACGTATACGATTTCTTTGAACGGATCGATTATAAATATGTCAACAAGAAAACCATAGAAAACCTGATCACAGCAGGAGGTTTGGACAGTTTCGGGTATCACCGGGCACAATTTTTATACCCGATCGACGCAAACAGTACCGTATTGGATATGCTGGTGAACTACGGCCAAAAGAACCAACAGGACAGCAACAACATGCAAGCCACCCTGTTCGGCGACATGGAAGGTTTTGAAGTGACAAAACCTAATATCCCCGATTGCGAGCCCTGGCACGACTATGAAAAATCGAAAAAGGAAAAGGAACTTATAGGCATCTACCTGACCTCCCATCCATTAGACCCATACAAACTGGAAATGCAAATTCTATGCACTCCGGTCGAGGAATTGAATACGAATCTGGACGGATTAAAAGGAAAAGAAATTACCATTGCAGGAATCATCACAGCCAAACGGGAAGGAAAAACCAAAACCGGAAAAGATTTCGGCATCCTGACCCTGGAAGATTTCGGCGGAACCTATGAACTGGCTTTTTTCGGAAAAGATTACACGGACTACCGCCAGTATTTCATTCTCGAAACGGCAATCTATGTCAAAGGAAAAGTTCAGCCCAAATGGGGAAAAGAAGGCAACGAACTGGCTTTCACCATCCAAAAAGTAGACCTGCTAGATGCCATCGCCGAAAATGCAATCCGGTCGATCACCCTCATGGTAGACATCGAAAAACTGACCCTCGACACCGTGAATGAAATCCATAACCTTTTCATTACCGATGTCAATAGTGACCCGGGTAAAGAAGCGTCTAAACCGACGGCCACAAAACAAGCGGTTTCCAATTCCGAAGAATTCAATGTGCCGGAAGAAAAGCAAAACGACATACCGTTGAGTTTCATGCTATTCGACCGACAGGGGAACAATGTAAAAATGTTCTCCCGCACCTGCAAAATAAAAAGGTCACGGGAGCTCTACGAGTATTTTGAAAACAACGATTCAATACGTATGAAAATCAATTAACTATTTTACACTTAGTTACAATCAGTTATAGACGGCATGGTAACCCTGCCGTAAAAATTAACGTTCTATTATCAAATGTTTGTATCGTTTCCAACAAAAATGTTGTAATTTAGCGGAGTGAAATTCGTTAAAAGGTTGTGAAATATTAACTAAAAAGAAAAAATACGATGGCTATTGCAGTGAATGATTCTAATTTTGAAGAAATTGTCCTAAAATCAGAACAGCCTGTATTGGTAGATTTTTGGGCAGAATGGTGCGGCCCATGTAAAATGATGTTGCCGATCGTTGAGGAAATCTCAACAGAATACGAAGGGAAAGTAACCGTTACGAAAGTAGACGTAGACAGTAACCCCGGAACCGCAGCAAAATTTGGAATACGGAACATACCGACAATCCTTTTCTTCAAAGATGGAGCAGTTGTAGACAAGCAAGTAGGCGCTGTACCTAAAAATGCTTTGGTAGAAAAAATTAATAAACTGCTTTAAGAATTAAAAATTGAGAATTAAATGATTTAATTCTCAATTTTATTTTCATACCTTACCGTTTTCTGCAATCCTTAGCTTTTATTTCCTGTTATGCCCGCTACTTTAGAAGAAATAGTCCAATATGAACAATTCGACAATCTTGAATTTATCGCTTCACAGATCGTCGCAGGATTCATCACAGGCTTGCACCGCAGTCCCTATCACGGATTCTCGGTGGAATTCGCGGAGCATCGGGTGTATAACAACGGAGAATCGACCAAACATATAGACTGGAAACTATATGGGCGCACAGAAAAGATGTTCATCAAGCAGTATGAAGAAGAAACCAATCTTCGCTCTTACCTGGTGCTCGATACTTCTTCATCGATGCTATTTCCATACAGGTCGGACAAAATTTCCAAACTTCACTTTTCAGTATATTGTGCGGCAGCACTCATCTATATGCTCCGTAAACAAAGGGATGCTTCGGGCTTATGCCTGTTTTCCGACCATATCGAAACGCTCACCGATGCCAAACTGAGCAGCACCCATATCCAGATGATGTATGCCACATTGCGGGGGCTATTGCAGGAGAACGCCATCCCCCTGAACAAACCGACCTCTACCGCAGAAGTACTTCATCAACTGGCAGACACCATCGCAAAACGCTCTCTGGTCGTGATCTTCACCGACATGTTCTCAAACGGGAATACGGAAGAACTTTTTTCCGCTCTTCAGCATCTTCGCTACAACAAACACGAAGTGATCCTTTTCCACGTCAAAGATAAACGCATGGAAGAAGAATTTGAATTTTCGAACCGCCCCCATATTTTCGTAGATATGGAAAGCGGACGCGAAATAAAATTTTCACCCAACGAAATCCGGGAAACTTATAAACAAAAAATCGCTGAATTCTACAAGGAATTAAAACTACGCTGCGGACAATATCAGATTGATTTCGTCGAAGCCGATATAAATGCGGGCTTCCGCGAAGTGCTTCTGCCTTATCTGATTAAACGGAGCAAATTGTATTAACCGCCCTAATAGATAAAATACCCCAACACTCCGGCGATCACAATCAACAAAATAGGATCGACCTTCTTCAGCGAAGCAACGAACACCCCTGCAAAAATCAGCCAGCTTTTATAATCGGCGAAATTACGCTCATTCATCAACAGCAAAGCAGCGGCGGCAATCAAACCGATCACCGCAGGCTTTAAACCCGTCAAAGCAGAATCTACCCAGGCATTATTCCGGAACTTCGCAAAAAAGCGGCAAACAATGGTCATTAAAATGATAGAGGGCAGGCTGACCGCTATCGTACAAATAGCCGACCCCAACACTCCCTGTGCAGCGGAATACCCCAGTTGGGTGGTTGCGGTATAACCTATATAAGTAGCCGTATTAAATGCAATAGGGCCGGGCGTAGTTTGAGAAATAGCCACAATATCGGTAAAATCGGCCGTACTGATCCATTGGTGGGCTTCCACCACCTCATGCTGAATGAGGGAAAGCATAGCATAACCACCTCCAAAACCAAACAACCCGATTTTAAAGAAAGCCAGAAAATAACTTAAATACAACTCCAATAAACCCATAAGCGGAATGAACCGATTTTATTCTATTTCCTTTTATACCAATGAAAAACAGTTCCACCCAAGATCGCGGCTATCACGATATAGATTGGCGAAACCCCTAACAGCCAAATCACCAAAGCAGCCGCCACCGGAATCCAAATCGTTTTCCAGGTAACACCCGCCGATTTTCCCATATTCCATAAAGGAGCGGCAATCAAAGCCACCACCGCCGGACGGATACCTTTGAAAACCCGTTCTACCCCCGGATTATCTTTAAATTCGGTAAAAACCAAGGCAATCAGTAAAATAATAATAAAAGAAGGCAAAATGATCCCCAGGCTCGAAGCCAGACTTCCCCACATTCCCTTTTTCTTATTCCCGACAAACACAGCCGTATTCAGGGAAATAGGACCGGGCACCGATTGGGCGATAGCAAGCATATCGATAAATTCCCCTTCTCCCAGCCATTTTTTACGATCGACCACTTCCTTTTGTATCAAAGGAATCATAGCATAACCACCCCCGAAAGTGAATGCCCCGATCTTAAAAAACGACCAAAACAAGTGCCAGTACATACCCTCTATCCCCCCTCTTATAATCTTTGCAACTGCTCGATAATGGTATCCCGAATCACCATGAAGCGTGGCATATTTTCATCGCTCACCGGTTGCTTCGGCTGTGAACGGATCGTCAGCGGATTAATCGCCTTGCCATTTTCATATACCCGGAAATCCAAATGAGGCCCGGTTGCTATTCCGGTGCTTCCAACATAGCCGATAACTTCTTTCTGTGCGACAGACTTACCAACCTTCAAACCGGAAGCAAATTTCGACAAATGCATATACACCGTGGTATAAGTTGAATTATGTTTGATTTTCACATAGTTTCCACCTCCGCCTGCCTGAAAGGCTTTGGCAATAACTACCCCGCTACCGACAGCATAAACCGGAGTGCCGACAGGAGCGGCATAATCCACCCCGTGGTGGGGACGATAACGTTTCAGCACCGGATGATAACGGCTATTGGAAAAACGGGAACTGATCCGGAAAAAATCCAAAGGCGCTTTTAAGAATGCTCCTTCCAGGCTTTTCCCGTGCTCGTTATAAAACAGCACCTGATTATCCTGCATAAAGGGTATTGCATAATATAAACTGTCCGCATGCTTAAATACGGCTCCGGTTATACTGAAATTGGAAAGGCTTTTCCCATCTACATATTCCTGTTCGTAAAGCACCCGGAATTCATCTTCTTTCTGCAAGCCGAAGAAATCGATAGACCAGCCGTAAATCTTAGCCAACTCCACGGCCAGATAAGGATCGGCCCCACAAGACACCATCGCATTCCAGGGCGACGATTCCACCTGTCCCCTCACAGACTTTTTCCGCCATTCCACCGGGTTATTGCCAATGGAAACACTGTCGTTCAGCAAATCGAACACAACGTATGAACGGGGATTACGCTCATATACAAAAAAACTCACTTCCGGCACACTATCCCGGCTTGAAAATACGGCATAAGTCTGTCCGCTCCTGATTTCCCGCACATCAAAGATTTTTTTAGAAGCTTCTGTCAACTGATACACTTTTTTCTTACCCACTCCGTGCCTGTCTAAAATAGACGAAAGATTCTGATTCCTATTCACAACCCCGAAATCCACATCGTAATCATCCACCGGGATACCATATTTATATACAATCTCCTGAACTTCTATCGAATCTGTCACATCCACCTCGTCCAACGGCTCGACTTCCCTGTGTTTAGGCCAAAAAATCACCCCCAACAACACAATTCCCAACAAAGATGAAAAGATAATCTGCTTCTTTTTCGTCATTTCTTTATCTTTTTAAATCGTTATATATTCAAGTCGCATTTCTAAAACCGGTCATTCAACAATTTCCCTTTCACCCTGCCGGCGCTTTTTCACTAAAAACAAGATTAAAACCGCCAAAGCTGCAGCAATTCCTACGGTAAAACTAAAAGTATGTCCTAAAAACAAACCACCCACCTTATAAGGTGCGATCAAGAAATAAGTCACACAAACCGCTGTAAGAAAAACGGCAGGCAACGATAACATCCAATGAGGTTTCTTTTTCTTTACCAGATAAGCGGCTCCCGCCCATAACGTAATCGATGCCAATACCTGATTGGAAATTCCGACATATTTCCACAAAGTAGAAAAGTCAAAATTACACAGAAAATAAGCAACGACAAAAACAGGTACCGAGATTATTAAACGGTTACGGATCGGTTTTTGGGTAAACCGCAAGGCATCGGCAAGAATCAACCGCATACTCCGGAAAGCTGTGTCCCCCGAAGTAATCGGACAAACCACCACACCGATCACAGCAATAATAGCCCCCAGCCGTCCTAACCACGAATTACAAATTTCATTCACAATAATAGCCGGAGTTTTCCCGGCAGCAGCAGCTTCGTTCAGACCGTCTACACCTCCGAAATAAGCCATCGCCGCACTCGCCCAAATCATCGTGACAATCCCTTCAGCCACCATTGCCCCGTAAAAAATGGGACGCCCGTACTTTTCATCGGCCATGCAACGAGCCATCATGGGCGACTGTGTGGCATGAAAACCGGATATTGCCCCGCAGGAAATCACCACAAACAACATCGGGAAAAGAATATTACTTCCCGGATTGTCGTGCATATTCCGCATAGAATCGAAAGTCAGTTCGGTAAGCTTCAATTCCCCTCCAAATCCCAGATAAAGCATTGCCCCCCCGACACTCAATGCCATAAAAATCAAAGCCGCACCCATAAAAGGATATATCTTTCCGATAATCTTATTCACCGGAAGCAATGTAGCCAGGATATAATAAGCAAAAATAACATACAGCCAAATAGTCATATTCCAACCCGTCAGGTTGGCCAGCAAATCGGCAGGGCCATTCACAAAAGAAACCCCGACCGCCAGTAAAAGAAAACCCGTGAACACAACCATGAATTTCTTCATCCCACCCCCCAGATATTTACCTACAAGATCGGGCAGGCTCATGCCATCGTGCCGCACGGACAACATACCGGAAAAATAATCGTGGACGGCTCCCATAAAAATACAACCGATCACGATCCACACAAAAGCCATCGGACCATAGGCCGCCCCAAGAATAGCTCCGAAAATCGGCCCTAAACCTGCTATGTTCAGGAACTGTATCACAAAAATACGCCACGGTTTCAGCTCCTGATAATCCACCCCGTCAGCCAAACGTTTCACCGGTGTAGCAATTTCAGACGACGCACCGAAAAAATGTGAAACAAATTTTCCATAAAGAAAGTAGCCTGCGATCAGCAAAGCTACTGCTACTATAAAAGTGATCATCTCTACTAATATTTAGATATAGAAATTAAAAACATCGGAACCTGAAAACTTATTTCTTCCGTTTTCCTTTTCCCCGTTTCTCTCCCTTCTTGCCATATGCCCCGTCCTTTCCGGAACGGAACTTTTTCTCCGGGCCACCACCTTCGGGGAAATATACTTTATCTTTCTTTTCATCGTCATCCTCCCTCACCAATGTGTAGTCCAACTGCCGGGCCACTAAATTCGCTTTAGCCACCTTAACATTCACTTTATCACCTAACTGGAATATTTTCCGGTGATGACGTCCTACGATGCAATAGTTTTTCTCATCGAATTCATAATAATCGTCATCCAGTTCGGTCATAGACACCAACCCCTCACACTTCGTTTCATCGAGCTCCACATAAAAACCCCACTGGGTAACTCCGGAAATCGTACCCACAAAAGTCTGTCCGAGCTTATCGGACATAAATTCCACCTGCTTATATTTAATGGAAGAACGTTCTGCATTGGCTGCAATCTGTTCCATTTCGGAAGAATGCTTACAATATTCCTCGTACTTTTCCTTATTCACCGAACGCCCCTCATCCAGATAACGTTGCAACAAACGATGCACCATCACATCGGGATAACGCCGGATGGGAGAAGTGAAATGAGTATAAAAATCGAACGCCAGTCCATAATGCCCTAAATTATCTGTAGAATAGGCAGCCTTCGCCATCGTCCTCACCGCCAACGTCTCAATCAGATTTTGTTCCGGCTTATCCTTTACCTCAGCCATTAGTTTATTCATAGAACTGGTCAGTGCTTTCCGGCTCGATGTTTTCACCCCATAACCGAACTTAGCAATGAAACGGTTAAAATCTTCCAATTTCTCAGGCAGGGGCTTCTCATGCACACGATATACGAAAGTAGGTGCTTTCTTCCCACCCTTAGGTTTCCCGATCCGTTCAGCTACTTTCTTATTGGCCAGCAACATAAATTCCTCGATCAATTTATTGGCCTCCTTCGAACGCTTGAAATACACACCGAGAGGCTTTCCGGCCTCATCCAGATCGAATTTCACCTCTATCCGGTCGAAATCTATCGCACCCGCTTTAAAACGTTCCGCCCTCAGCTTTTGGGCAAGATCGTTCAGCAAAAGAATCTCCGTGCGATAATCTCCATCCGCACCTTCGATAACAGCCTGAGCATCTTCATAAGTAAAACGGCGGTTTGACCGGATCACCGTACGTCCGAACCATTGATCCAAAACCTGTGCATTCCCATCCATTTTAAAAATAGCGGAAAAACACAACTTGTCTTCGTCGGGGCGCAGGGAACAAACCCCGTTGCTCAATTTCTCCGGCAACATCGGAATCGTACGATCCACCAAATATACCGAAGTAGCCCGGGCGTAAGCCTCACGGTCGAGCACCGTGTTTTCCTTCACATAATAACTGACATCTGCAATATGTATCCCGACCTCGTAAATCCCCTTTCCCAACTCCCGTACGGAAAGAGCATCGTCGAAATCCTTAGCATCTTTCGGGTCGATCGTAAAAGTCACCACAGGCCGCATATCCAAACGCTTCTTCACCTCGTCCTCCGGCACATCCATACTGATTTTCTCCGCAGCTTTCAGCACATTGGGGGCAAACTTCACCGGCAACTCATATTCCGCCATAATAGCGTTCATTTCAGTGTCGTTATTCCCCGGTAATCCCAATACTTCGATCACCTGTCCCACCGGGTTTTTCTGGTTTTCAGGCCACTCGGTGATCTTTACCACCACCTTATCCCCGTTCCGGGCCCCATTCATATTTTGCATCGGAATAAACACATCGTACGGCAACAACTTTCCCGTAGGAATCAGGAAAGCATAATTCTCCGACCCCTGAATGATCCCGACAAAAGTGGCCCGTTTCCTTTCTAAAATCTCGACCACTTCCCCCTCCGGACGGCGATTCCGGCTGCGGGCATACACCAGCACCTTCACCTTATCGCCGTTCAAGGCATGTTTTAAATTAGGGAAAGCAACAAAAACATCTTCTTCCACCTCGTTCGAAATTATGTATGCAGACCCTTTAGCCGTTAATTCCACCTCCCCGGTGATATAAGCCCCGGTCTGTTTCTGCTTAAACCGCCCGGTTGAAATTTCCTCCAGTTTTCCTTCGTCACGCAAATCGCGCAACACCTGGGATATTTGGCGTTTAGAATCCATCCCTTTGATCTGCAAACGCATCGCCAACTGCTTATAATTATAATTCTGAGTAGGGTGATTTGAAAATATATTTTCTAATTTTTGCCTCAATTCAGCCTTACTGATCGTCACTTCGCCTTTTTTCTTATTCTTTGACATAAACTTATTTTTTAATTTCAGGTTTACCTTCCCTACGTCTCAAAACCTCACTTTACACCTGTTCGACCGTGCTCCTAAAATCACAAGCCAAAAATATGCCCTAAATTTAATGATTATAAAATAAAAAGCAGAAAAATCTGCCTTTATTATAAAACTACCCCATATTTTTCAGAAAAAGAAATCCCTTCTCTATCCTCCCCTGACGAACCACCCTAAACCCACAATCACTCTCCTTCCCCACACAAACGCCCATCCATCCATTCCCGTTCATTAAAACAAACCCACAAAAAATGCCTTTGAACTTTTAGCACCCTAAAGTGTAAAAGCAAAGGCATTACATATTTTCGAAAATTTTCCGGGACGGTCGATTCCGCTTATTTTACCAGCCCTTTATCGAATTTTTCTTTCACTTTCTGCAACATGTCCACCGTCATATTCTGCAAATTATATTCCGGCTTCCATCCCCATTCTTCACGGGCACAGGTATCGTCCATACTATTAGGCCAGCTATCTGCAATAGCCTGTTTCACCGGATCGATCTGGTAATCCATCGTGAAAGAAGGAATATGTTTGCGGATTTCTGCAGCAATCTGTTCCGGATCGAAACTCATGGCAGCGATATTAAAGCTGTTCCGGTGTTTCAATTTGGCAGGATCGGCCTCCATCAACTGTACCACAGCATTCAACGCGTCCGGCATATACATCATATCCATATAAGTACCGGCTTTCACATTACAGGTGAAAGACCCTTTACGGATAGCATCATAATAAATTTCAACAGCATAGTCGGTGGTACCCCCGCCCGGCAATGTTACATAAGAAATCAATCCGGGAAAACGCACGCTTCTGGTGTCCACCCCAAAACGATAGTAATAATAGTCGCTCAACAATTCTCCGGTTACTTTACACACACCGTACATCGTCGTATTAGACCGTTGCAAAGTGTCCTGAGGTGTTTTATCTTTCGGGGTATCTTTACCGAAAGCACCGATAGAACTCGGAGTAAATACGGCACAATTGTTATCCTTTGCGATATACAAAGAATTTGTCAATGCGCCGATATTAATATCCCAGGCTAATTTAGGATTTTTCTCTCCGGTTGCCGACAGCAAAGCCACCAGGTTGAAAATCGTATCTATTCCATATTTTTTTACAATGGCAGAATATTTTTCTCCGTCCAGAGCGTTCAATTCTTCAAAAGGTCCCGCTTCTGCCAAAGCCTTACATTTTTCGGCACTAATATCAGCTGCCACCACATTATTATCACCGTAGATTGATCTCAAATGGGGAACAAGTTCAGAACCTATTTGTCCTCCGGCACCGACAATTAATATCTTCTTCATTGCAAATTGATTTTTTTAATTTTTTTAATAAATACAGGTGATACACCACATAAATCCCTGCAAATGTATATAATTAAAATATTTTACAAAGCTAAAAAATGAAATATTTTCAGTCCATTAACTAAAAAGTTGAAAGCTGGAATTTTGTTCCTCTTCATAAAAATAATCAATCTGTAAATCAGGACGTTTATAAGCCTGCACCGCCAATTGATCGCACCTTTCATTTTCCGGCACATCGGCATGCCCCTTCACCCAAACAAATTTCACATGATGTTTTCTGTAAATTACCAAAAAACGTCTCCATAAATCCGGGTTTTTCTTATCCTTAAAACCCTTTTTTTCCCAGCCGAACACCCAGCCTTTTTCCACGGCGTCCACCACATAACGGGAATCGGAATACACGGTCACATCACAGCCCGGAATTTTCAAGGCTTCGAGCCCGACAATCACAGCCAGCAATTCCATACGGTTATTGGTCGTCAAACGAAACCCCGCCATCAGTTCCTTGCGATGAACACCGGCTTTCAACACCACCCCGAATCCCCCGGGGCCCGGATTCCCGCTCGCCGCACCGTCCGTATAGATCACGATTTTATCTGCCATAATTCCAAATTCACATTTCAATTCATTAAGCGAACAAAATTAATATATAAATCCTTTCAGGCAACTTTCATTTCAAACCTTCCCACAAAGGCTTATCAGCTTTATCTATATATTCATAAAAATTAAGTATTTGATTCACATCTATTTATTTTTTAATTTTACATCAACAGAAAAAATCCAGATAGGCCTGGCTTATATTTCCGGGATTCGTGAAGGAGAGAAAACGAGATGAATGCAGAATAAAGAACACTCTTCGGCACCCGTGCAAATGAAAGGAAATAAGCGATAAGCATACTGGAAAAAATATAAAGCCCCGGAGCAGGGACGAAACAATCGGGAACCGGGACTTCATGGTTAAACTTTTAAAACGATACTAAAATGAAACGATTTACATTACCCATACTGCCTTATGAACACGGAGCATTAGAACCCGTTATCAGCCAAAGCACCATAGACTATCATTATGGAAAACACCTACAAACTTATATCGACAATTTAAACAAACTGATTGAAGGCACTCCGCTGGAACAAGCCGACTTGGAAACGATAGTAAAAACAGCAGATGGAGCTATTTTCAACAATGCAGCACAAACCTGGAACCATACCTTTTATTTCAACACGTTTTCGCCTGCGGCTAAACAAAGTCCGGAAAGTAAACTATTGCAAGCCATTGAGAAAACATGGGGATCATTTGAGAACTTCAAAAAAGAATTCGTGACCCAAGGAACGGCGATCTTCGGCTCCGGCTGGGTATGGCTGGCACAAACACCGGAAAACCAACTGGTTATTTTAAAGGAAGGTAACGCAGGCAATCCTCTGACCCACGGTTACATCCCCTTATTAGGAATCGATGTATGGGAACACTCCTATTATCTGGATTACCAAAACCGAAGAGCCGACCATCTTCAAGCCCTTTGGAAAATTATCGACTGGAAGATCGTTGAAACAAGATTCCAATGATAAATCTGGAAAAAATCAGGCATGGACTTTCATCCATGCCTTTTTTTTATCTAATCATCACACAACATAAGGGCATAAAACAACCCTTTCCATTATTTTTTACCGCTCATTCCCATTGCTTTTTCAAACAATCCGCGGATTTCTGTATTATTAAGCGGCTGCCCGTTAAACCATTCCGCACCTGCACCGATGGCATACAAAGGCACATAAGATGCCGTATGCTCCGGCGTTGTCCAGCCGATCTTAGCTTTTGCATCCAACAAATTGATTGCCTGGCGGGCAAGAGGCTCGATCTGATCTGCATGCGTATAAGCCAACAAGGTATGCCTCTGGAAATTCTCTTCGAAACAATCCTTTAGCAATTTCATCTCTGCCGGAGACACAGGGATTTGCTGCCAAAAGCCTAATTGCTCACAGAGTAAGACACGCACATCCTCCCAACACAAGTTTTTTCCTTTCTGTTCCGCCAAACCCCGAATTTCAGCAGATAACTCTTCGATCGATTTTTTCTGATAGTCCAACACTTTCAGGTTCAATGTATAATCATCAACACCTAACCCCATTCCTCCGGTTTCATGATCAGCCGTCACAACAATCAACGTTTCATCGGGATGGGCCTGATAAAACCGGACAGCCGTTTCTATGGCATCGGAAAAATCGATAACCTCGCGCACAGCAGTTCCGGCATCATTATTATGGCATGCCCAGTCGATTTTACCTCCTTCTGCCATGAGAAAAAAGCCCTTTTCAGCATTCGGATATAAATAAGTGACACTCCCCTCGACAATCTGCTTTAATGTTAAATCGTCATCCTTCCGGTCGATTGCATAAGGTAAACTTCGGACATCTTTCTCAGGTTTCTGCATCCACACAAGTTTCCGGGCATTTCCCTGCTTGCTTTCAAAATCTTCTTTCCCCCGGGCCACGACATAACCGGCCTTACCTAAAGACTGAAATAATTCCGGAGCAGTAGTGTCGTCCACTGACGAAGGAGCCAGAAAACCACTGCCTGCATACAAATCAAACCCCGCTTTCACAGCATCCATACCTATTTCATAATACATATCCCGATCGGGCTGATGTGCATAAAATGCCGCAGGAGTTGCATGATCGATGCTGACACTTGTAACGATTCCCACTTTCATTCCGGCCTCTTTCGCCTGAACAGCGATACTATATAATGGTACCGTCTGCGAAGAATCCATCCCCAACACTCCATTCGCCGTCCGGACACCACAGGCCAAAGCAGTTCCGGCAGCCGACGAACAAGTGATCGAGTTGGAAGCCGAAAAAGTAGAAACCGTATTGGATACCGGAAATTTAGTAAAAGACAATTGACGAATACCCGTGCCGGATTGTCCGGCACCTTCGTAAAATTCCGCTCCCGCCACCTGAGCAACACCCATTCCGTCGCCAATAAAGAAGAAAACATATTTAGCCTGCTTTTCCTTTCCGGCAGGGGAAGAACATCCGCCCAACAATAAAGCGACAAAAGCAAATAACCAAAGCAAATTTAAACGCATCATAATCCTTTCTATTTTTGTTGTAAAGCAACCTTCAAATTGTTAAGATTTTATTTCAAATCCATAACAAAAACATTAAAAAACAGAAACAGGCAACACATATTCACGAGATACAAACAACTATTATATACAATTATATAAATTTTATTTACAAGTATTGCAAATAAGAATATATTTGATACCTTTGTGTCGAATGGATGAGATAATCGTCCGGAGTTCTTTTACGTATCGTTAGCATTATCATTGCTTGAGCTGCTTAAAACAAATTTCTGAGATTATTAATATGACAGCAGCGAAAGTGTTGTAATGCTTGCGCGGAGTCTTATATGTTTGTATCTTTACACCACATAAAAAGATTAGCGCAGGCATACTTCATTTGTTGTGTCATAGGGTCCTCAGAAAACCTGTTTTAGCATCAATGGAGTATTGTCCTGCGCTTTTTTTCTTTTTAAGCAGGGCATACTCCGGATACAAACAGTCAAGGCAGTACGTAAAGAACCACCACTCGCTTACTGTACTGCCCCAACTGTTTTTCCAAATGATTTCAAATTTTCCAACCATAAAATGCAGCCAATCATTTTAGCCCGTCATAGGGAGCAGGGACAATAGGTACAACCGTACTAAACTAACAGAACTACCCTAAAATGGTTTGGCTGCATTTATATGACAAGCCAAACTAACTTCACGATCGAAAAACGGTAAAGGCATATCCCCCTCCCATAGCAGTAAAATCAACAAAACTACCATATTTTCCAACTGACATACACCACGGAAGCTCCGGACAAAACGTCTGCGAACAAACACGAAAACACGCTTATTCTCTTTCTTTCAAAGCCACGTACCGATCAATAAAAAGCCATTCACCGAAAGAAATACCACAGGAGAAAAACATAAACATTTTGAAAATAAAATTCCGCTCATAGGACTGTTGCCCAAAATGCAGATATTTATAAATATCCCATTTATAATTTTTAGAATCAAGATTATTTCATTGAACTATTGGTAATTTTGCAAAGATGATTAAAGAGAGAAGATTCACACTTTCAGGGACACTATCGGCACCGAGGGATTACTCGGAACGCCGTTCCTCGTGAACGCGTTACGAACCCGCCATCCCTTCGTTCGAATCTTTGAGGAAGGGAGAGGTTGGTTGGAAATAAAAAAAGGAAGACTATTTTGTCTTCCTTCTGTGGGCGCTGAGGGATTACTCGGAACGCCGTTCCTCGTGAACGCGTTACGAACCCGCCATCCCTTCGTTCGAATCTTTGAGGAAGGGAGAGGTTGGTTGGAAATAAAAAAAGGAAGACTATTTTGTCTTCCTTCTGTGGGCGCTGAGGGATTACTCGGAACGCCGTTCCTCGTGAACGCGTTACGAACCCGCCATCCCTTCGTTCGAATCTTTGAGGAAAGGAGAGGTTGGCAGGAAATAAAAAAAGGAAGACTGTTTTGTCTTCCTTCTGTGGGCGCTGAGGGATTCGAACCCCCGACCCTCTGGGTGTAAACCAGATGCTCTGAACCGACTGAGCTAAGCGCCCGTGCTATCATCCGATTGCGGGTACAAATGTAGCGCATTTTTTTATTCCTACAAACATTTCAAAAAAATATTTTCACAAACAGTTTCATTTTTCATATCTTTGAAAGCATTACATTCAAAATATGCATATTCTAAAAACCCACTATATCATACCTATATTAATCCTGCTTTCATTTTCGGGGAAAGAGGCAACGCCCACTGTTCTCTTTCATGAAAATCAGAAAATCCCGGACACCCAAACAACACCGAACATACTTCAAATCTCCGGACAAAATACGATTACCCCGGACACTAACGTTCACATCTATGATTCTCTTCACATGCAAACTCCACTTCTGATAAAGCAAGACTCCCTGCCTGTCTTCAACTATCAAAATGTAAAAAACTATATCTTTTCAAATTTATACTACCCTCCTGAAGCCCAGGAAAAAGGGATCACAGGAGAAGTACAGGTTCATTTCAGCATCTTGAAAAATGGGGAAACCACCCACATCCGCATTGTAAAATCTGTACATCCTCTACTCGACAGCGCCACATTACAACTGATTCAAGCCATGCCCCGCTGGAAACCTTTCACTCAAAAGCCTATTCCCGACAGCCTATCTTACACTATTCCAGTTACTTTTGAGTTAAAAAACGACCGTTAAACATCACCAAAATTTTAACCATTTATTAGTAAAATAATTAACACATTTTACCAATACAAGAATACCATCTTTCAAAAATACATCTACCTTTGTGTCGTCTTTGAAAGAAGACTGTTTTTCATAAGTTTGTATGGTTTAGGTTAGTAGTTAGTAAATGTTTAAGGGTCGGTTTTCCGGCCCTTTTTCATTAATATCATACCATATTATACGTTAAATTATATCCTTGAAAAGAATCATCATTTTCATGATTATACCTTTTAAATTTACTTCCTTTCTTTTACAAAAAACATTCACATTCTCCTGCATTTCCAATTTCCCCCTTTACGAAAAAAAATGAAACCACTCTGCCACATAAAAACAAAATGGATTTATAAATTTGTCAATCTATAAATATGGTCTATTTTTCATTGAACAAACTAAAACAAAACACATGGACGGAGTAATTGAAATCGAAGGAATGGAATTTTTCGCATACCACGGTTGTTTCGAAGCGGAGCAAATTGTAGGAAATAAATTTATAGTATATGCCTGCCTACGCTACAACTGCGAACAGGCAGCCCATTCCGACTATATAGGAGATGCTTTAAGTTATCAAACAGCTTACGAAATCATCGCCCGCGAAATGATGAAACGCTCCCATTTATTAGAACACGTTGGAAACCGTATTTTAGAATCCTTATACCAAGAATTCTCTGAATTACAACATGCTAAAATCAAAATCTCCAAACTAAATCCCCCTTTAGGCGGAAAAATATACAGCACCAGTGTGACTTTAGAAAAATAAACCACCGTTTCTTTTGCATTTAACAAATTTGTCATATCTTTGCACTGCAAAATCGCAAAAGGGTCGGTTGGCCGAGCGGTTAGGCAGCGGTCTGCAAAACCGCGTACAGCAGTTCAAATCTGCTACCGACCTCCACGATAAAACGCAACTCATTTGAAAAACAAAGAGTTGCGTTTTTTTGATTTAGAAAAATCATCTATTTATAGCATCACAAAAAACAACCTATAAATATACCTTCCACTTCAATATTCACCCCTGAAACTTTTCGCTTATAAATATTATACTTAACCTAAACGACAAGTATTTATTCCCAAATTATTTATTTTCTTTTTCTTACCCTTAAAACAAACATTAAAATAGTCCGACAAATTTCAATATATATTTTATAAAAAATACCCCTACAAATTATTTTCATACAAAAACATAAAAAATTAAAAGATAAAAGATGTAGACTATTTTCAAAATTGTACCTTTGGTATAGGTTATACAACAAATAATATTGTATATATAATGTAATTTTAAAAAATAGCTATTGAGAGTAAAAGAAAGACAATATGACGATCACCTGCATGTGTGGATGATCGTTTGCCCGTTATGCGGGGTGGTGTTGGCTTCCAATTCCAAAAAGGACAATCTACCCGAATATATGATTTGTGCGTGTGATACCAACTGGAACAAGAAACCGGCTTATGAGTTGTTCCCCCGGAACGGTGAATGTTGGATCAGGCGTAATAAGTTTCCCCGGTTTATTGGGCGAGTGGCAACGGGAGTAATATCCGACATTGAAGATGTAGAAGTATTAGACGAAGATGTAACCGATGCAAAGCTGGCCGCCGCCATGCGTAAGGCCGGGGAATTTTTAAGAAAACGAAAATATGGACGAAAGGCAACGGATAGGTAAGCGTATCGCCGAAGTCAGGAAGGCAAAGGGCCTTTCTCAGGCAAAACTGGCAGGATTAACGGGGCTTGCTCCCGGACACATCGCAAGGGTCGAACTCGGAAAACACAGCGCCGGGATTGACCTGTTAACCCGTATATGTGAGCCTTTAGGGCTACGGATCGAACTAATAGAGAAAGAACAATAATTATTTTAATCAGGGGGCACGTTTAGCGTCCCCCCCTCTCTTTTGCCGGAACGATCCCTGATCGTAATAAATTCGGCGCTCTCGATAACCGTATAGGGATTACGGCTTACGATCTCCTGTTTCCGCTTTACCCCCCATTTGATAAAGTTGTGATTTACTTTCAAAGTCGTACCTTTGGTATAGGTTATACAACCTGAACCAGCCGCATAGGCACTATGCTGAGAAAAATGAGTTATTGCCCGGTATCCGCAAGGTGCTCCGGGAGGCTGTATACCGGGGGTGGACGCCCTACCACAAGGACAATCCCATGTACGTGCGTTCACACGTATTTGAGACTAAAATTCTGGGCGATAAGTCATGGATCATTGTGCGCGAGGACATTCACGGGAATATGGTGCTGCATAGCATATCAGACAGCCCGAAAGTGCTGGAGGGAATACGGAAATAGCCCGGAAGACCATTTCTGCCGGAACTGCAATCCGGAGCTGTATCCTGCGGGCTATCTCTTATATGACACAAAGATAAGATTATTTAACCGAAAAAACAAATCCGATGACAACTACGGCAGTTGTGATTTGCTTTTAAAGTCGTACCTTTGGTATAGGTTATACAACTGATGTATTTTTTTGGTTTAAAAACACCAAGTTGTGATTTGCTTTCAAAGTCGTACCTTTGGTATAGGTTATACAACCACATAAGCCAATAGGATTGCCCCCATGTAGTTGTGATTTGCTTTCAAAGTCGTACCTTTGGTATAGGTTATACAACCTGGATGATATTCCTGCATCGTCCTTTCTGAGTTGTGATTTGCTTTCAAAGTCGTACCTTTGGTATAGGTTATACAACTACTTAGGACTAATTATAATTAGAAATGATGTTGTGATTTGCTTTCAAAGTCGTACCTTTGGTATAGGTTATACAACATTATAAATTTAATACCAATATTATGGACGGTTGTGATTTGCTTTCAAAGTCGTACCTTTGGTATAGGTTATACAACCAGGTATTTCTATTATCCCGGAGTTTGAGGTTGTGATTTGCTTTCAAAGTCGTACCTTTGGTATAGGTTATACAACTGAAGGGATGTACACATATCTCGAATGGAAGTTGTGATTTGCTTTCAAAGTCGTACCTTTGGTATAGGTTATACAACCAGAAAGACAGGTTCGTGCTATTGACAGCGGTTGTGATTTGCTTTCAAAGTCGTACCTTTGGTATAGGTTATACAACCGAAACAAAACTGTTTGGCGAGGAAACTTGTTGTGATTTGCTTTCAAAGTCGTACCTTTGGTATAGGTTATACAACTCATCTTTACTACAAGAAAGTAAAGAAAGTGTTGTGATTTGCTTTCAAAGTCGTACCTTTGGTATAGGTTATACAACTGGATTTTAGTGGTTGGTCACAATGACCTGTTGTGATTTGCTTTCAAAGTCGTACCTTTGGTATAGGTTATACAACAGCAATTGCCCGTACCCGGACGTTTCCGAAGTTGTGATTTGCTTTCAAAGTCGTACCTTTGGTATAGGTTATACAACATGACATAAAAACATTGCAGGATCAGCTTAGTTGTGATTTGCTTTCAAAGTCGTACCTTTGGTATAGGTTATACAACTCATTCTCTGTATATGACTTACTACCAACAACAAACACAGCAAATCAGGATAAAAAAATCACACTTTCTTTCTACAAGAAAACCACCTTTGCGGTGGTTTTCTTATTTCTAAAATGGTAAATTAAAGCAGGCTAATTGCAAAGCCTATAATAAACACCACAACGATCAAACTGGTTAGCAGACATCAACAACAGGAAATTCCATTTGCTATAAATTGCCTTCGCAAATTACGTTATTTTCTGCTATACCCAACGACTTTGGAATGGAGTATATATATCCGGGAAAACCATATTTTATTATTTTTCGGAAATATCCGGCAAAATAAATCCTTTTAAAAATCCTACTTAAACGACAGGACAACACCCCAACCCGAACATAGTATTCAGGTTATGCCAATATAAAGCCGACAATAGCGAGGATAGAGAAAGCTGTTGTCAGTTGGGCGGTAGAAACGTCCAAATGTGCCATGTCTTCCAAAGATTCGTGGCGGATGCGCCTGATCAGGTGGATGTTTTTCAAGGCTAAAGGCAAGCTCAACAACACTAACAGATGCCAAACAGGCAGAAATCCCATCCCGATCATAATGACTTCCAATACATACGCCCCCAAGACCAGCAAGATGTAATAAATTTTGGCCCGCCGTAATCCCAAAATCATAGAAAAGGTTTTTATACCGGCTTCTTTATCCAAAGGGGTATCCCTGGTATTGTTAGCATGAAGGATAGCTGTAGTCAGTAGTGAAACCGGAATCGAGATACAAATGGATTGTAGGTTCAAAATTCCCGACAGAGCAAACACAGTTCCATTCACAATAGCGAAACCAAAAGCAAAAAAGATGACCACATCTCCCCAGCCGTTGTATTTCATCTTATAATATAGAAACGTACAGGCCATGCCGAATAATCCGAAAAACATCAATTTCCACGAGGAAAGCCACATTAAAAAAAATCCGGTAAGAACCGCCAAAGCCAGCCAGCCTAAACCCAAACTTAAGAACTCTTTTTCCGAAAAGGTCTTATTGAGCATCATGTTAGTATCTCCGAACGATTCCAGCTTATCCACCCCCGTTTTAGCATCGTGGTAATCGCTGATCATATTACCCGCCGCATGAAAAGCTATGGCCGAGAACAGGATAAGGGGCAACGCCCACCATTGAATAGCGACTCCCGTTTGCGTCTGTTGAAAATAAACATAGGCGATACCGATGAGAACAGGCATGACAGAGGCCGGGAAAGACCACGGACGAGTAGCTAAGATTACTTTCTTCAGGTTCATTTGATATAGTTGTTTTTTTTATTTGCCGCAAAGATAATGCAAGCCTAATGTAATCCAAACCCGTTGGGATAAGCTAAAAGCTTTACGCAACTTGTCCGGACGAAAATGTTCCTGAAAAACAGGCTTTATATATCCTTACCCATTTTGCTTCGCATGTAAGATTTAGGATTTCTTTGCATATTTATATACGGATCGATCAAAGAGGTCGGTTACAGATATTAAAAAAATTTCTGTTCCACGAATAAGTTATTTTTACATTTTGGATTTTTTTCCAATTCGCCGAATGTTATAATCCAATCGAAATCAATATTTTACAACTAAATGAATTCATTTGCGTATGAATCCGGAAAGAAGCAGTAATTTTATTCAGAAATAGCCTTTAAAATAAGGGACACGGGGATAACAACTATAAATATTATTTCCTATATTTACGTTCGCAATGAAAAGAAGCTGGTTTGCCATATTATTTTGCATTTCGCTTATATTCAGCCTTTCCGGACTCAAAGGAAAGAGCACACAGAATATGAAGATGGAATTCACTGCATTGGAACAAAATTCCAATGAGATGATTTGTTGCAGCCAGGATTTGCCGGAGGATGAAGCGGGACAGGTATCCCTAAAAAACCTGACGACCCAATTTGAGGGTTTCTATTTAGGCATTTGTGACTATTTTACGCTTTCCACACTTTCAGTCTCTCCAAGAGGAGTTAGTTTTTCAAAGCCCCTGAAATCCACGCATTCCTTGCAAATTCATTCTTCATTACGTCCTCCCTTATTCTCAAAAAATTCGGGAGTTCAATGTTTTCACTATTGCTTTGTTGAAGCTTCGTGCAGATATTATATCTACACTCTCAGACGAATCATCATTTAATTCTTTCGCGCACGTTGAACGTGTGCCGCTTTTCTGATCTATTATTCTTTACAGGGTAATATCATCTTGTCCTGACCGTGATTTTCTCCATCGTATGTGAAAGACATTACGTCGGGACCTCCATAAACGCCGGAATAGAACGTCCTGCCAGTTACGATATACGTTTTTATCAAGGCAGTATATCCGGTTTTCTAAAGCATTATTATATTTTAAATTATATCGTTATGTACAGTTTATTATTATCCACGCTCGCAATGATGGGATTAACCTTTATCATCGGATTTTTTGTTGCCGGCATTATTAAAGCGATTGCCAATTGGGCTGACTTTTTAGATTTTTACCATTCACACAAAGAAGAGATCCTGAATTTAAAAAAGGAAAGGAAATCGTTGCAGCTCACTCCAGTGGCAGAGCTGACAGCTGTTACCACTCACAAACATACAACAAGACAACGAAAATTAGGTCAGAGATTGAACGAAACACTCCACAGTTTAAAACCCCAAAGGAGAGTCACAGCCTAATCTATTTATCCCACATCGGAAGATGTGGGATAAATAAAATCAAATTACATCTTCTAAAATCACACTCGTTCAATCATCATGGAAAATATTGATTTTTATAGTTTATTTCAAGGTTTTGGGACAATGGCAGCGGGAGGTTGGCTCCTGGCCACAGCTCGTGTTGTCTTGATTCTTCTCGGATTTGCATTGATCTATTTAGGCTGGAAAGGTATTTTAGAACCTATGATCATGATCCCAATGGGATTGGGCATGATCGCCATCAATTGCGGCACCTTATTTATGCCCGGAGGCGGTTTAGGGAATCTTTTTCTGGATCCTATGCTTACCGATACCGACGAGCTAATGAATACGATGCAAATCGATTTCTTGCAGCCGATCTATACGTTTACATTTAGCAACGGACTGATTGCCTGTTTTGTATTTATGGGAATAGGCACGCTATTAGATGTCGGTTATCTGCTGCAAAGACCTGTTACCAGTATTTTCCTGGCCTTATGTGCGGAATTGGGAACATTCCTGACGATCCCTATCGCATCTTCAATGGGATTAAGCCTGAAAGAAAGCGCTTCCGTAGCTATGGTCGGCGGTGCGGACGGGCCGATGGTGCTGTTCACTTCCCTAGTATTGGCCAAACACCTGTTTGTACCGATTACAGTGGTGGCTTATTTATACCTGGGATTAACCTACGGAGGCTATCCGTATCTTGTAAAACTACTGATTCCTCAACGCTTACGGGCAATTAAAATGAAAGAAACCAAACCGGCGAAAAATTACGACCCTAAAGTCAAATTAGCCTTTGCGGTCATCCTGTGTGCACTGCTGTGTTTTCTGTTCCCGGTAGCTTCACCGCTTTTCTTTTCTCTGTTTATCGGAGTCGCTGTTCGGGAATCTAACCTGAAACCAGTGTTCGATTTTGTAAGCGGTCCGTTATTATACGGATCGACCTTTATGTTAGGCGTTCTACTGGGAGTTTTGTGTGATGCCCATCTGCTATTAGACCCCAAAGTAGGCAAATTACTGATTTTAAGTATTGTCGCTTTATTATTATCCGGCATTGGAGGGATCATCGGAGGTTATATCATGTATTTCATCAAAAAAGGCAATTATAATCCGGTTATCGGTATTGCTGCCGTCAGTTGTGTCCCGACCACAGCAAAAGTCGCCCAAAAACTCGTGAGTAAGGAAAATCCCGACTCTTTCATTTTGGGAGAAGCTTTAGGTGCCAATATCTCCGGAGTAATCACCTCTGCGATTATCGCCGGAGTTTACACATCTATTATACCCCTATTATAAGGCTATCGATCCTTGCAAACAAGATATGTTTGCCGTCACCAGCCTATAATTTTGATAAATTATAGGCTGGTTTATTTTTCCTTTCTTCCTGCCTTACAGGTAAATTCAGCCCCAACGCACAATTACAGGTCAAACGGTTTTACAAATCCTAAAATCCTGACAACAACCCCAAACCTCCACCTTATTTTCTCGATACAGGAAAAACTATCTTCGGAACTTAACAACATAGTTTCATGGTTTTGAATCATTTATCGATATTTTTAAGAATTAAAGCAAACCATCCCCACGAATAGGGATAACTGTTTGTAAATATCCCTAACAAATGGCATTCTCCGCCAAAAATGAAAATTGTACTTTTGAACGTCTGTTAATTAAATCAACATTTTACAAGGAAATGTTTCAGATGGACGAATTTACCGGAGAAAACCTTATTTTTGTATAAGAAAAGCTAAGTTCCCGTATAAGTCCAAACCTATTTTGGCTGTGTATACGGCTTACCTTATCTTCACAACAAAAAAACGACGAAATGAATCATCTACTATTCTCTGCAAATATGAAGCTGGCGGATATGATTCTTGCCAATTACAAACTATTGACCGTTCTGTCTTGCTTTAACATCCATCTGGGTTTCGGAGAGAAAAGCGTCAAAGAAGTTTGCAAACAACACGATATTCCGGTTCCTTTTTTTCTGTTGGTGTGCAATGTTCACACCTTCCCCGAATATCTGCCGGGTGAAGAAGAACTGATGTCGCTGGATATTGACTGCCTGATCAGCTACCTGCAAAGTTCACACCAATATTACATGAGCGATAAAATCGGAGCCATAGAAAAAAATCTCCAGGATATGAGTTCCCATTGTGAACCCCAGCACCGGAATGTTTTACAGACCTTTTTCAACGGCTATAAAAACGAGGTGGTCAGCCATTTCAAGTATGAGGAAGAAACGGTTTTCCCTTATATTCGGGGACTGATGCAAAAAAATGTAACGGTGAACTACCATATTAATCAGTTTGAGGAAAACCATACGAATATCGAGGAAAAGCTGAGTGACCTTAAAAATATAATTATTAAGTATCTGCCAGATTCATGTGCTTCCAAAGAACAAAATGACGTGTTGTTTGAGATTTTTCAATTCGAAGAAGAAATTAACACACATACGTTGATCGAAGACAGAATATTAATTCCTTTTGTTCAGGAAATTGAAAAAAGATATGGCGAACGAAAATAAAATTTACCGGATAGCTCTTATAGAACCGTCTCCCATTGTGAGGGCGGGTATCCAAACACTTATCGAAGCCAACAAAACGTTTAAAATAGCCGGTTGGATTTCGGATATGAATCATTTGTCCGAACATTTAGCTGTTATGCAAGCCGATATTGTAATTATCAATCCCGTGGTTGTGGAATTTCACCGCCGCCTGGCACTGAAATCTATTTTTCAGGATTTTCCGAATCTGCTTTTGGTGGCCATCGTCTATGGATATACCGACGCTGAAGTCCTGAAACAGTATCAGGGAGTGATCGACATTTATGACGACCGAATCAAGATCGAAACTAAATTAAGGGAAATTATCAATACGGTTTCAGAACCGACGGAAAACACGGAAAATTACGAATTGTCCGACCGTGAAAAAGAAATTTTGGTGGCAGTAGCTAAAGGAATGACGAACAAAGAAATCGCCGACCTCCACAATATCTCGATTCATACCGTGATTTCACACCGGAAAAATATTTCCCGGAAAACAGGTATTAAATCGGTTTCAGGCATGACTGTTTATGCACTTTTGAACAACCTTATCGTGCAAAACGAAATTTATTGATATTCAGGCTATTGAATAAAACCATACACCTGAACGGTTAAAAGGATTTAGAATTAATCTACTTCACCTATTCTTCTGAGGTGTGTGTTATATTTTAGCCTCCCCGGGTTAATCATATTCTAAAAGCCGGACACAGACTGCCGGACATCATTCCACCCGTACAGCGTCCGTATCCGGTTTTTATCTTCATAAATCATCCGGGATAATCCAATGGTCGGGTGATCCACTCAAAATCTTTCCAGGGATTGATTTTTTGCACAATATCCAAGCCTGAACGGCAAAATTCAGCAACCTTATCTTCGGGATCGGGATAGGTAAGCGCATCCTTCAACGTCAGGAAAAACTCCTGTTTCGCAGGTTTGAAAAAAGCCTTGTCGGGACGAATCAGGTGATCGTTTCCCTGTATGTCAGGCATGAAAGGGTAAGGCATCGCAAAGAACGCCGGTTCCGGGAAAACCGGATCACCCGGCCAAAACCCGCATTCATAGAAACGTTCGTCGAAGGCATAGGGCATCACTTTACCTTTCCGTCCAAAATCTTTCGGCTCACCACTAAATACAATACAGGTTAAATCCATTGTCCCGAAATAATAGGCGGGAGAAGCTGTTTTACCCCGGAAGGGAGCGAGGAAACGGCACAAGGAACGATAAGCGAAAAACAGGTTATCCAGCCATATCATGACGGCTTTCTTATCATAACTATGGTGTTTTTCATCTTTGTCGAAATCAATCGGATCGTAAAATTCCTGCGGGCGTACGTTGATCCGGGTTGGCGCACCGATCTGTTTCAGAGCTACGGTAAATTGTTCATAATAAGTCCGGATACTTTTTCCGTCCTGCAAAAGTATTTCTGCAGTCTTACCAATATAACTGCGGAATTCTATTTTATCTTCCCGGAAATTGAAATGAATGACAAAAGGCGACTCATTACAGGGAACGATACCTGTGGAAAGCCCGTCTAAGGTAAGGTATAACCGTATATGCGACCATTCAGGCCTTTTATCACAACGAACTACTTTTACTTTTCCGGCCATTTGCAGCAGTAAATGAACCGTGTCGGCAGTATCCTGCCAATCCGTATAATTTTGAAATTTCATGACTTTAAATATTAATGTTCAATCACACCCCGGAATCCGGGGTGTTTAAGTTATACTGAAAAATTTCAAAAAAGTTGTCAATCTTAACCTTATTTAGGCGACATCCTATCTTATAGACAAAATTAATGCAACCTCAAGGTTAAAATTTCGTTATACCTTATAAGATTATGAAATAAGTATTAACAACATGAATACAAGAATATGATAAAACACTTTCTTACAGCAGCTTTATGCTTTTACCTTCCGGTTTTTCTGGGAGCAACAGAGCTGCCTAAAAAAGAATTGCCTAAATTTAAGCTGGGGGGAGCCCTGCGCTTTAATTATAATTTCTCCGACTGGAATGAAGGCCACCGCGACCGGGGAGGCGATCTCGGCTACGATGTTTTTATGCTGCATCCGCAGGCCTCTCTCCTTTGT